>JAESGQ010000027.1_pt1 | contig 469117 bp, 421 predicted proteins | sample 9266251 | NCBI WGS metagenome assembly JAESGQ01 (sample SAMN17056778, study PRJNA650883) | algae metagenome | isolation source: Kaiparowitsia implicata GSE-PSE-MK54-09C and co-occurring heterotrophs from... | place: USA: Kaiparowits Plateau, Grand Staircase Escalante National Monument, UT ...
GACGCCCTGTTCAACCGCTTCCGCGCACACGTCATCGCCCGCACGCAGGTCAACGGAAACTACCACGAACCCAAGGCCCTCAAACCCACCGCAAAAGCACTCGCGCGACGGTTCGCAGCAGCGAGGTGAATTCGGATACGGACAGGGGGTGATTACGATCACGCGTCCGGACGACTTCGAAGACACCGGATACCGCCGGCTTCAACCCGGCGCGGTCCCTCAGCGCGAGACCAGAACCAGAGGTTCTGAGCGTGACAAATGGGCGGTCGTCGGTTCGACGATGAGCGCTCGGCCGATGACGATCGTGAGGGCGGCGACGACCAGGGCGGAAACGGCCGCGACGAGCGCCATGCGCACGCCAAGCCTGACATCGCCGCCTTCGTTCATGCCCGCCCCCGGGGAATCGCCACAGGGCAGAGGGACCACACGCGGCTCGACGACGCAAGTCGCCGAACCGCGTGCGATGGCGTTTTCGTCAGCCCGTGAAGGGACGGATCAGGATCTCGACCCGACGGTTCTGAGCGCGACCCTCGGCCGTGGCGTTGGACGCCACCGGTGCTCGCGATGACAGGCCCTCGACGAACAGGCGTTCGCGCAGCACGCCTTGACCGATCAAGGCATCGGCCACGGCAAGAGCCCGGCGTTCGGACAGGGGCTGGTTGATGGCATCGCCGCCCGAGGAGTCGGTGTGACCCTTGATGTCCACGACCGAGCGGTCGTACTCGCGCAGCACCGCCGCGACGTCCGCGAGCACGGCCTCGAAGCGCGGCTCGATGTTGGACTGGTTCACCGCGAAGGTGACGTCGGACGGCATGCGGAGCACCAGATTGTCTCCCTGGCGCGCCACGCCGACGCCGGTGCCCGACAGTTCGGCTTCCAGCGCGCGCTGCTGGCGATCCATGTAGCTGCCGACAGCGGCTCCGCCCAGGGCACCGATCCCGGCCCCGATCAGGGCGTTGCGACGGCCCTGTTCGCCGTCCGAGGTGTTGGTCAGATAGCCGAGCACGGCCCCGCCCAGGGCCCCGGCGATCGCGCCGGTCGCGGTGTTGTTGCGGCGCGGGGACGAGGAGTAGGGGTCGGTCGTGGTGCAGGCGGTCGCGCCCAGCATAGCCGCGACGCCGAGGCCGCTGACGATCAGGTTCATGCGCATGGTCTTGTCTCCAGGGAAAAGGCTTCCGGCGCGACAACGTCCGCTTATGGCCAAGGTTCCGCAAGTCACCTTCTGTCGTGCGGCATCCTTCGCCGCCGCGAGACTGCCAATTTGTCCGCGCAAGGCGTATGGGAACCGACTTTCCGGCATCCCATCACAGGACGCCGCGCCATGCATGAGGCCCCGCCGTGACCGTCACCCTCGACGCCCCGACCCTGGAGAAAAAGGGCATCGTCCCCGTTTCCATGAGCCGCTATGACGCCGACTTCCAGGGCTTCAGCGACGAACTGGGGGTCTCGTTCAAGCGCTACGGCTTCGCGGTCGTGTCCGACCACGGCCTGGACGAGGGGGTCATCTCTCGCGCCATCGACGACGCCAAGGCCTTCTTCGCCCTGCCGGAAGAGGTCAAGCGCGCCTATCATCAGCCCGGCACGGGTGGCGCGCGCGGCCTGACGCCGTTCGGGGTCGAGGCGGCCAAGGGCGCGGCGGCCGTCGATCTCAAGGAGTTCTGGCACACCGGCCGCGAACTGCCGGAGGGGCATCCGTACCGGAAATACATGCGTGACAACCTGTGGCCGACCGAGATCCCGGGCTTCCGCGACGACGTCTACGGCATGTTCGATGCGCTGGACGCTCTGGGCCGTCGCATCCTGAAGGCCATCGCGCGCTATCTGGATCTGGGCGACGACTTCTTTGAGGACAAGGTCCAGCTGGGCAACAGCATCCTGCGCATGCTGCACTACCCGCCAGTCCCGGCCGACGCGCCGGGCGTGCGGGCGGGCGCGCACGAAGACATCAACGTCATCACCCTGCTGCTGGGCGCGGAAGAAGCCGGGCTGCAGCTAAAGGACGCCGACGGCGAGTGGCTGGACATCGCCCCGCCGCCGGGCGCGCTGGTCGTCAACATCGGCGACATGCTGCAGCGTCTGACCAACCACGTCCTGCCGTCGACGACGCACCGCGTGGTCAATCCGGCGCCCGAGCGTCGCGGTTTCGCGCGGTATTCGACGCCCTTCTTCCTGCACTTCAACCCGGACTATGTGATCGAGACCCTGCCCGGGATGATCACACCGGCGAATCCGGATCGCTACGCGGGTCGCGCCATCATGGCCGAGGACTTCCTGACCGAGCGGCTGAAGGAAATCCGCCTGATCTGAGGCTCGCCTTCCCTCTCCCTGTGGGAGAGGGAACAGCCAAATCAGGCGGGCAGGGTCTCGGGGTCGCGTGGGTTCTCCGCGAACTGTCCGCCCCGGCGGTAGCGCCAGAGGTAGGACGGAGCGATGGCCTCCAGTCCCGTCGCCTCGATCCCGAGATCCGACAGGCCCAGCGCCCCCGGCGAGACGACGTTGTCGGTCTTGAGCATCAGCACCTGGTCGCGCGTCAGCACCGGGGCGATGCCGACCATCGCCGTCAGGCCCGCCACACGCCCGAGCGTCGCGGCCGCGAACACCGGGATGGGGGCCAGCATGCGGGTCCGGTTCGTCTCGCGCAGGATGTATTGCAGGATGTCTTTGAATGACCAGACGGCCGGGCCGCCCAGCTCATAGGTCTTGCCCTGGGTCTCCGGACTGACGATGGCGCGCGCGACGGCCTCGGCCACGTCGCCGACATAGACCGGCTGGAACTTCGTCTTTCCGCCGCCGATCAGGGGCAGGGCGGGCGACAGGGTGGCCATGGAGGCGAAGCGGTTCAGGAAACCGTCGCCGGCGCCGAAGACGATGGACGGGCGCAGGACCGTCGCGGTCGGAAGGGCCGCCAGGATCGCCTGTTCGGCCTCGCCCTTGGTGCGCCCATAGGCGGCCTCCGAGCTGGCGTCGGCCCCGATGGCCGAGATGTGGACGAAGCGTTCGATGCCGTTGGCAGCGCACGCCTCTGCGATCGTGCGCGCGCCCTGGACGTGGGCGGCGGCGAACTTGCGGCCCGGCGCTTCGAACAGCAGGCCGACCAGATTGACCGCGGCGGTCGAGCCTTTCAGGGCGGCCTCGACGTCGGCGGGGCGGGTGATGTCGCAGCGGATGGGCTGGATCTGGCCGACATCGCCGTTCAGCCGCAGGTCCTGGGCCAGATTGGGGCGGCGCACCGCCACCTTCACGCGCCAGCCCTGCTTGGCCAGGGCCCGCACCACCTGAGTCCCGACAAAGCCGGAACCGCCGAAGACGGTGACGAGGCCGGGGGTCGTGTCGGTCATGACGGCATCCTGCAGAAGCGTTCGGGCGTCGGGATAGACGATGGGCCCCGGGGTCGCAACGCGGGGCAGGGACGCAGGCGCCGCAAAACCGTCAAATGCCGTGTTGACCCCGTTGGGATGCTGCCTTAAGGGTCCGCGCCTTCCGGATCGGCACGCTCTTGTCGCGGATCGAAACGGGCCCAGATGGCGGAATTGGTAGACGCGCTGGCTTCAGGTGCCAGTGGCTTAACGGCCGTGGAGGTTCGAGTCCTCTTCTGGGCACCATCTTCTCGAACGGCGCCGCGACCCCTGGGTCGCGGCGCCGTTCGTCTTTGAGGGTCCAGGACCGCGCTCGGGGCTTCCATTCCGGCTCGCCGGGCCCCATCTGGCGGCCATGCCAGACACCCGCATTCCTGTCACCGTGCTCACCGGCTACCTCGGCGCCGGCAAGACCACCCTGCTGAACCGTATCCTGACCGAGGACCACGGCAAGCGGTACGCCGTCATCGTCAATGAGTTCGGCGAGATCGGCATCGACAATGATCTCGTGGTCGGCGCCGATGAGGACGTGTTCGAGATGAACAACGGCTGCGTCTGCTGTACGGTGCGCGGCGACCTGATCCGCGTCGTCTCGGGCCTGATGAAGCGCCAGAAGCCCGGCGCTCCGGCCTTCGACGCCATCATCGTGGAGACCACGGGCCTCGCCGACCCGGGCCCGGTCGCCCAGACCTTCTTCGTCGACGAGGACGTCAAAGCCAAGACCCGGCTGGACAGCGTCACGGCCCTGGTCGACGCACGCCATGTCATGGCGCGGCTGGACGATTCAAAGGAGGCGCGCGAGCAGGTCGCCTTCGCCGACCGGATCATTCTCAACAAGACCGACCTGGCGACGCCGGACGAGCTGGCGGCGGTCGAGACGCGCCTGCGTGGGCTCAATCCCCTGGCCCCCATCACCCGCGCCGAGCGGGCCAATGTGCCGCTGGATCAGGTCCTGGACATCGGGGCCTTCGACCTGGAGCGGGTGCTGGACATTCATCCGGCTTTCGTGAACCCGGCTCATGGCGAGGCGGGTCACATCCATGATGAGCACTGTGGCCACGACCATCATCACCACGACCACGACCACACGGAAGTGCACAAAGTGCACGATGTGCACACTGTTTCCGGCGCGCGCGGCCACGACCACGGCGACGACATCCGGGGCATCTCCCTGTCGCTGGATCGGCCGATGAACGGCGTGAAGTTCACCCAGTGGCTGGACCAGTTGCTCGGCCAGCAGGGCCAGAACATCTTGCGCGCCAAGGGCATCATCGACGTGGCGGGCGAGGACCGCCGCCTGGTCTTTCAGGCCGTCCATATGATCCTGGAGGGCGACCTCCAGCGCGAATGGGGGGCGAGCGAGCGCCGCTGGAGCCGGGCGGTGTTCATCGGCCGCGACCTCGACGAAGCCGAGCTGAAGGCGGGCTTCGAAGCCTGCGCGGCTTGAAGGTAAGGCAGCATTGCCTTACGCCTCTCCCATGATTGAACTCACCATGACGGCCAAGGGCCAGATCACCATCAACAAGCGGCTTCGTGACGGCCTTGGCATACGACCTGGACAGAAGCTGCGCGTGGACGTCCGACCCGACGGCGGCCTCGTGATTCCACCCGTCAAGCGGGATACGACGACCTGGAAAGATGTCGCCGGCATCCTGAAGAGGCCCGGCCAACCCGTTCTGACCATCGAGGAGCTCAACGACGCCATTGCTGAGGCTGGCTTCGCAGCAGGCATGTCGGGTCTGGAAGATCGTTGAGGATCGCCGTCGATACCAATGTGCTCCTTCGAGTCGTCTTGGCCGACGATGCCGCCCAGCATGGAGAGGCCATCGCAGTCTTGGAGCGCGCGAGCGTCGTCGTGTTGCCCACGACTGCTCTTTGTGAAGCGGCCTGGGTTCTCAGCCGGACCTATGCATTGCGTCGTCAGGAGATCGTCGAAGCATTGGAGATCCTCCTGCGGATCGAGAATGCGGTTTATGACACGACCGCCGTTGAGGCGGGCATGGCCCTTCTGACCGCAGGCGCGGATTTCGCTGACGGCGTCATCGCGCGGCAAGGCGCTGACAATCGTGCGGAGGTGTTTGTCTCGTACGACCGCAAGGCCGTGGACCGTCTGAACGCAGTCGGCATTGCCGCCTCGGCGCCTGGAAACCTGAACTCATGACCCAATCCGCACTGATCGTCGGCGCTTCTCGCGGCCTCGGCCTCGGCCTGGTCGCCGAATATCTGTCGCGCGGCTGGAGCGTGATCGCCACGGTGCGCGATGCCTCGGGCGAGGCGGCGTTGAAGGCGCTCCCTGGGTCCACGCGACTGACCGTCCACCATGCGGATGTGACCTCGGACGCCGACATCGCGCGGCTGGCGGCCGAGATCGCGGGGCCGTTGAATCTGCTGTTCGTCAACGCAGGCATCATGGGGCCGTCGGACATGCTTTCGGCGCCCGCCGCCGAAATCGACCAGGTCATGCAGACCAACGCCTTTGGTCCGGCGCGCCTGGCCTGGGCTCTGGTCGATCGGGTGCGGGAACAGACCGGGGTGCTGGCCCTGATGTCGACCGGCATGGGCTCGATCGCCGACAACACGTCTGGCGGTTACGACGTCTATCGAGCGTCCAAGGCCGCGCAGAACATGCTGGCGCGCAGCCTGTGGGTCGGGCCGGCGCGGGTGAGGGGCGTCACCGTCCTGTCCGTCAATCCGGGCTGGGTCCGCACCGATATGGGCGGGCCGAGCGGGACCATCGACGTGGAGACCAGCTGCCGAGGCATGGCCGACCAGATCGCCGCGAATGCAGGCGCGCACGATCACCGCTTTATCGGCTGGAACGGCCTGGAGCTGGCCTGGTGAGCCACATCGACCCGACCAAGGAGATCATGGCGGGCTTTCGCGACCTGCCCGCCGATCGCCCCATCGCCATGATCAACCTGCTGCGTTTTCGTGACGCGGCCGATTATCCGGTCGATCACGCCGGGCACGGCAGGGGGCTGACCGGAGCTGAGGCTTATCGAAGCTACGGCAAGGCCGCGGCTGCGCCATTCCAGCGTGCGGGCGGACGCCAGATCTGGCTGGGACGGCCGGAGCTGACCGTCATTGGCCCGGCTGATGAGGCTTGGGACCTGGCCTTCATCGCCGTCTACCCATCCGGGGACGCGTTCATCGCAATGCTGCGCGATCCGGAGTATCGGCAGGCCGTGGTTCACCGTCAGGCGGCCGTAGCAGACTCGCGGCTGATCCGCTGTGAGCCGCGCGGACCGGGCACGGCTTTCGGCGAGGAAAACCCCGCGTGACGTCCTTCCAATTCGACGCCCAGGTCAGCTCGGCTCATTTCGACGCGTCCGGCGTCGCCTTCGCGATGGGCGACGGCTCGGTCCGGTTCGAGGATGGGACGTTCGATGCCGTTCATGACGGCGCGGTGCTGTGCGCCGCCGTCCACCCCTCGGGCGAGGGGCTGGTCACGGGTGGCGACGACGGCCGGGTGATCTGGAGCCGCAAGGGCGAGGCGGGCGTGCTGGCCACGGCGAAGGGATGGATCGATTCCATCGATGCCGCGGCCGAGTCCAGGCTCATTGCCTTCTCATCGGGGCGGACCGTTTCGGTGATCGACGCGACGGACGCTGGATTTCGTCGCGACTTCGTCCATGAACGCACGGTGTCGGGTGTCGCCTTCGATCCCAAGGGTCGCCGCGTCGCCGCCTCGACCTATGGTGGGGCCTGGCTCTGGTACGCCCGGATCGCCGATCAGAAGCCGATCAAGCTGAACTGGGCCGGGTCGCACACCGGGGTGGTCTTCTCGCCCGACGGGGCCTTCGTCGTCACCACGATGCAGGACAATCAGCTGCATGGCTGGCGACTGAAGGACACTAAGGACCTGAGGATGGGCGGCTATCCGGGCAAGGTCCGCACGCTGGCTTTCCTGTCCAAGGGCCAGTTGATGGCCACGTCTGGCGCCCAGGGGGCTGTGCTTTGGCCCTTCGTCGGGGCCAACGGGCCGATGGGGCGCGAGGCCTCGGAGATCGGCTTCGACGACACGACCCTGGTCACCCATGTGGCGGCCCGGACCGCCCATGGGCGTCTGGTGGCCGGGCTGGCCGACGGGCGGGTCTGGGTCGCCGATCCGGCGGCTCAGGGCCTGAACTTCGTCAAGGCGGAGAAGGGCCCGCCCATCACGGCCCTGGCGCTTAGCCCGGACGCCCGTCGTGTCGCCTGGGCCGACGAGGACGGTCGGGCGGGTGTCGTCGAGGTTCAGCTTGATGCGACGTGACCGTTGCGGGCGCGGCCGGTCGGCCCTAGCGTCACCGCATGGATGAGGGGGCTCAACCGCCACTGCCGCCGCGCCGCCGCAAACGCCGGCCGGTCCTGATCACGCTGCTGATCCTGGCCCTGCTGCCGATCGGCGGCGTGCTGATCCATGCCCTGTTGCCGCCGCCCATGACGCTCCTGATGATGCAGCGGCGCATGGACGGGGAGGGCCTCGACTATCGCTGGCGATCGCTCGACGACATCTCGCCGCGCCTCGTCGCCGCAGCCATCGCCGCCGAGGATGCCCGCTTCTGCAGCCATCGTGGCTTTGACTTCGAGGCCATCGAACAGGCCATGAAAGCCAACGAGGAGGGTCGGCGCATGCGCGGCGGCTCGACCATCAGCCAGCAGACCGCCAAGAATGTCTTTCTGTGGCCGGGGCGCGACTGGGTACGAAAAGGGCTGGAAGCGGGCTACACCGTCCTGATCGAGACGGTCTGGGGCAAACGGCGGATCCTGGAGGTCTATCTTAACGTCGCCGAGATGGGCCCGGGCATCTACGGGGCCGAGGCGGCCGCCCAGCACTGGTTCGGCAAGTCGGCGGCGGACCTGTCGGCGCGCGAGGCGGCGCGGCTGGCCGCCATCCTGCCCAGCCCGCGTCGCTACAATGCGGGCTCTCCGGGCCCCTATGTTCGGCGACGAGCCTCGCGGGTGCAGGCCGCCGCCAACACGGTGCGCGCTGAGGGTCTGGCCGCCTGCGTCCTCGGCTGATCAAGCGCCGATCGGGTCCTCGGGGATTAACCCTCGGCGTTGGACCTTCCCTTAACCGCGTCCTGCTAGTCCAAGTCGATTGCGGATTCCATCTAGCCCGCAAGCAGGACACCGGGGCCGCCATGACCATCGCCGCTCGCATTCACGCCGTGATCGCCCGCGCCGGTCGCATGAGCCGGCGGTTCGTTCGCGAGACGACCGGCAACGTCGCCGTGATCTTTGCCCTGGTCCTGCCGTTGCTGATCCTGATCACGCTCGGTGGCGTCGACATCAGCCGGGCCTCGGCGGTCAAGATGAACCTGCAGGACGCCCTGGATGCGGCCACCCTGGCGGCCGCGCGGTCTCAGTTCACCGACGACGCCCAGATCACAGAAGTCGGCCTGAACTCCCTGCGGGCCAACCTGGCCCCGTTTCCGGACGTCGAGCTGGTGGAGGGACAGACCAGCTTCAGTCTGAACCTCACCACCGGCGCCGTGGAAGCCGACGCCCGGGTCAGTGTCGATACCCTGGTCGCCGATATCGTCCTTCCGCCCTACGGCGCGGCGCTGGACGATCGCCTGCCGGTGCGGGCGCGCTCGCAGGTCCTGCGCTCGAACAATCGGATCGAAGTGGCGCTGGTGCTCGACAACACCGGGTCGATGTCCGGCCAGAAACTGACCAACACCAAGGCGGCGGCGATCGATCTGATCAACCGTCTGGAGGCGGCCGACGGGCGCTCGATCGAGACGGACGCGATCAAGATCTCGCTGGTGCCCTTCTCCCAGACCGTGAGGGTGCACCAGGGTGGGACGAACAGCGCGCCCAGTTGGATGTCGAATGCAACCAATCACACCGGGGCGACCGGCTCCCAGGGACTGTTCAGCACCGGCGTGGGCCGCTTCACCCTGTTCCAGCGGCTAGGGACCACATGGGGTGGCTGCGTTGAAGCGCGGCCACAACCCTTCGACATCCGCGATACCACGCCGTCCAGCGGCAATCAGGCGACCATGTTCGTACCCTACTTCGCGCCGGACGAGCCGGACCGGGACGACTACCCGAACTTCTCGACGTGGAGGAACTGGCAGTACGAGGGCAACAACTACCTTGATGATGGCCGCTCGGGATCCAACAGTTCCAGCCCGTTCGCGAACAACACGGCTCGGAACAACGAGTGGTTTGCCCGCCTCCGCAATGTCGACAAATACGTGTCCCGCAGCGGGCTCAATAATGGGTTTGGGCCCAACAGGGGGTGTAACCTTCAGCCGATCATCCGCCTGACCGACGACTACGACGCGCTCCGCACAGCGGTGGACAACATGATCGCCAGCGGCAACACCAACGTGCCCCTGGGCGCGATGTGGGGCTGGCACACCCTCTCGCCGAACGCCCCCTTCGGAGACGGTCGGCCTTATAACTCGGAGCGGTTGCAGAAGATCATCATCATCATGACGGATGGTGAAAACGTCATGAGCGACACCAACAGTCCCAGCAATGGCGCCTACAGCGGTCTCGGCTACATCTGGCAGAACCGGCTCGGGATCACGTCCGGCAACACAAGCACCCGCCGAACGCGGATGGACAACCGGCTCGATCACCCCACGGCCGGGACCGAAGACCTGTGCGGGAACATGAAGGACTCGGGCATCGAGGTGTACACCGTGGCGGTGCAGGTCGACAGCGACTCCCAGACCCTGTTGCGCCGCTGCGCCTCCAGCGAAGACCACTACTTCCCGGTCAACAATGCGTCCGGCATCGGCGCGGCGTTCGACCGGATCGCAGGGGCCATCGAGAACCTGCGCATCTCGCGCTGAGCAGACGACCGGCCGGAGCAGCCTTGCGGCAGTTCCGGCGTTCCTCCACGGTCACCCGTGGGAGGATTGAACATGACCTACATCACCGGCTTCCTGACCCCCGTGAAGGTCGAGGACAGGGATCGCTACATCCGCTCGGCCGAGGCGTCCTGGCCCTTCTTTCAGAAGAACGGCTGCCTGCATCACCACGAGACGTGGGGCGTCGACATCCCCGATGGACACACCACCGACTTCAATCGCGCGGTGAAGAAGGAAGAGGGCGAGGCGGTCGTGCTGGCCTGGCTGGTCTGGCCCGACAAGAAGACCGCCGATGACGCCTGGGCCCGGATGATGGACGATCCGGACATGCAGCAGATGGACATGCCCTTCGACGGCAAGCGCATGATGTGGGGCGGTTTCGAGACGATCTTCGAACGGAAGGCCTAAGGTCCTAGACCGGCAAGCCGGAGCCCATGACGGCCGCGACGGCGATCAGGCCGCCGATCGCCGTGACGGCGGCTCCTGCCGCGAACATCAGGATCGCGCGCGTCTGACGACGCCGCACGATCCGGGTGTGCACCTTGCGAATGATCAGCGGCGGCGTGCGGTTGAAGGCTTCCGAACCGACGATGTTGTGCTGGGACATGAGAACGCTCCCCGAGACTGGCCGTCCGAATGGACGAGCCCGACAAGCGGGGCGCGCGCGGCCGAAAGATGGCGAACGGCGTTCGGACGCGAATCCGTGATCGGATGAACGCCGGTACGATCTAGCCGCAGAAAATCAGACGGCCCGAATAGGCGCGGTAATAGCCGCTGACGGGGTCGTAGGAGCGATAGGTCGCCGCGCACCAGGCCGAGCGGTTCGGATCGCGCCAGCTGGCACCGGGATGCCCCACCTGACCCGCGTAGCCGTGGCCGGGATAGACCTGATCGGGCCGTCCGTAGGCGCCCCAGTATTGTGCCCCCTGATTATAGGGCTGGTAGACATAGCCACCACCCGAGTGGCCGTAGCCCCCGCGACCGTAGCCGCGATAGCCGTGTCCGGAGCTGTGGTGGCGCACGAAGGGCCGCTGGTCGCGCCAGGACGCGTCGCAGTCGTCGCGCCCCCGGTCCCAGTATGCGTCGCAGCGATAGTCGCCTGGGCGGTCGGCTTGACCGTTGTAGTCCCATCCGCCGCCGTGGCTGGACCAGGTGCGCGAACCCTGGGCGGCCGGGTCGTGGCCCCGCCCATGCTGGGCCGCCGCCGGAGCGGCGAGGAGGGTGGAAGCGATCAGGGTGGCGGCGACGGATTTCATGGTGGGCGCCTCATGAAGGAGCGGGACCTTGCCCGCGGATGGATGTCTAGAGCGTGACGGTCGCGGTCGTGCCCTGGCGAGTGCGAACATAGCGCATCAGAACGGTGCGCTCGCCGCCCGCGCTGACCGGCGCGATCATGAACCAGCCGCCGTCCGGCAGACGATCGAAGCGGAAACGGCCGTCCTCGCAGGTCGTCGAGCGAACATAAGACCGATAGTCGGCGTTGGGATCGGCGACGGTTCGAGCCCGAACCACGGCCTCGGGCAGGGCCGCGCTTTCGGTTGAGCCGTACAGCGTCTGGAACCGCTGGCGGGTGTAGGGGGTGTCCGGCGTGAGACCGACCGAGCCCGTGCAAGCGAAGGCCTGCCCGTCCATGCGAAAGGCGATGCGCCCGTCGATGGAGGCGGAGCCGGACTGGGCCGACCAAGCGAAATCGGACGGGACGAAGGGGGCGGGGCCGCTGATCATCCCCGGGCCTGGCGCGGGCGCGCAGGCGGCGAGGGCGGAGACGGCGGCGAGAGAAAGAAGGGCGGTGCGGACAGACATGGTGCTCTCTGGAACGGATACCGGGGTTCGCTTCACAGGCGACCCCACAAGACGCCCAACGCGGGCGTAAGGTCAAGGTTGCGACGGCTCGTGACGGGCGCCACAAGGCCGGATGAGATGACGGCCGGAGGCGAAGCCAACCGGACCGCGAGGAAGGCTACAGGACCCCCATGACAGTCGTGTTTTCCGACATCCAGGCGGCGCAGGCGCGCATCGCCGGACAGGTCGACCGGACCCCCGTGCGCCATTCGCGACGCCTGTCCCAGCTGACGGGGGCGGAGGTCTGGGTGAAGTACGACAACCTGCACTTCACCGGCAGCTTCAAGGAGCGCGGGGCGCTGAACCGCCTCCTGTCGCTGACGCCGGAAGAGCGCAAGCGCGGTGTTGTAGCGGCGAGCGCCGGGAATCACGCCCAGGCCCTAGCCTATCATGGCGGACGGCTGGGCATTCCGGTGACGATCGTCATGCCGGAGGGGACACCCTTCACCAAGGCCGACGGAACCCGCGGCCACGGGGCGACGGTGGTCATCAAGGGCGCGGACTTCACGGGTTCGACCGAGGAAGCCCACCGGCTGAGGGACGAGAAGGGCTATGTCTTCATCTCGGCCTTCGACGACGAGGGCATCGTCACGGGGCAGGGCGTCTGCGCCATCGAGTTCCTGGAGGATGCGCCGGACCTCGACGCCCTGATCATCCCCATCGGCGGGGGCGGCCTGATCGCCGGCTGCGCCATCGCCGCCAAGGCCATGAAGCCGGGCATCGAGATCTATGGCGTCGAGGCGGCGATGTATCCGTCGTTCAGCGCCCGGCGCCGGGGAGAGACCCCCAAATGCGGCGGGGCGACCATCGCCGAGGGCATCGCCATCAAGGCGGTCGGCGACATCCCCTTCGCCCTGGCCGACCCCTTGGTCGACGACATCATGGTCTGCGACGAGGCGGACTTCGAAAAGGCCGTGGCCTTCTTCGCCACCCTGGAGAAGACGGTCGCCGAGGGGGCGGGCGCCGGAGGGCTGGCGGCTCTGCTGCGGTATCCGGAGCGGTTCCGAGGCCGCAAGGTCGGGCTAGTCCTGTGCGGCGGCAACATCGACGCGCGGATGCTGGCGGTGGTGCTGAACCGGGAGATGGTGCGCGAGCGGCGGCTGATCGTCTATCGCATCCTGTCCGACGACCGTCCGGGCACCCTGTCGGCCATGGCGGCCGTCATCGGCGACGTCGGCGGCAACATCATCGACGTGGTCCACAACCGTCTGGCGCTGGATGTCCCGGCCAAGGGGGCGGAGTTCGACATCATGGTCGAAACGCGCGATAGCGCCCACGCCGACGAGATCGGACAGGCTTTGAAGGACAAGGGCTATGCGCTTCGTATGGGCTAGTTTCGCGGTCGCGGCGACCCTGGGCCTGGCGGCCTGCGGCGCGGGGGACGCCGGCGTCGACGTCGAGGCCAACGCCCGGGCGGCGGAGTTCTTCCTGGAGTCGAACGCGCGGGCCGAGGGCGTGCAGACGACCGAGAGCGGGCTGCAGTACAAGGTCGTCCAGTCCGGTCCGGCGGGAGCCGTCAGCCCGGACCGCAACGACCTTGTCCGCGTCGACTACGAGGGCTCCCTTACCGACGGCACGGTGTTCGACAGTTCGTTCAGCCGCGGCCAGCCCTATGTGACCTCCGCCGAACAGGTCGTGCCGGGCTGGACCGAGGCGCTGCAGTTGATGAAGGTCGGCGACGAGTGGATTCTCTATGTGCCGCCCGCCCTCGGCTACGGCGAGCGTGGACAGGGCGCGGACATTCCGCCGAACTCGGTTCTGGTGTTCCGCATCAAACTGCTGGATGTCGCCCCGGTCCCGGGCGGCGGACGCGGCGTGGGCGTGGCGGCGGGCTAGGCGGCCCGGCTCCATTCGTCCGCGACAAGCGGGTCTGTCTCGGCACCCGAGCGGCTATTGCCGAGAGCGATGAATGCATCGGCATCCATGAGCCGCGACAGCGCCCAGACGGCTGCGCCCCGGACCAGAGATGAGGGGTCGTCCAGCAAGGCCTCGGCGTTCTCTATCAGAACTGAGTCTCCCGAGTTGCCGATGGCGTAGAGGACATTCCGGACGAAGCGGTCTCGGCCGATCCGCTTGATCGGGCTTCTGGAGAACAGGGCGCGGAAGGCGGCGTCATCGAGCGCCGCGAGGTCGGCGAGGCGCGGCGACACGAGGGCTTCTCGGGCCGTGAGCCGCGCCTCGCGCGCGGCCTTTGCGAACTTGTTCCAGGGACAGACGGCCAGGCAGTCGTCGCAGCCGTAGATGCGCGAGCCGGTGGCCACCCGGAACTCGACCGGCCACGGCCCAGCGTGCTCGATCGTCAGGTAGGACAGGCAGCGTCGGGCGTCGAGCTGGAAGGGCGCGGGGAAGGCGTTCGTCGGGCAGATGTCCAGGCAGGCCGTACAGGAGCCGCAGTGCTCGATCTCCGGCGGATCGGGCTCGATGTCGGCGGCCGTCAGGATGATGCCCAGGAACAGCCAGTTGCCGTGCTCGCGGCTCAGCAGATTGGTGTGCTTGCCCTGCCAGCCGACGCCGGCCCGCTGGGCCAGCGGCTTTTCCATCAGGGGGGCGGTGTCGACGAAGACCTTGACCTCGGCCCCCAGCCGGGCGGCGAGCTGGCCAGCCAGCGTCTTCAGCCGACCCTTGATGACCTCGTGATAGTCGTCGCCCCGCGCATAGACCGAGATGTAGCCCGCCGAGCGGTCGTCCATCTCCGGCAAGGGATCGGCGGCCGGGCCGTAGTTCAGGCCCAGAATGATGGCGGTCCGCGCCCCGTCCCACATGGCGGTGGGATGGCTGCGGCGCTCCAGCGTCGTCTCCATCCAGCCCATCTGGCCATGACGGCCTGCCTCGACGAAATGGCGCAGGCGCTCGCCCGCGTCCCACGGCTCGGACGCCGAGGCGAAGCGGCAGACGTCGAAGCCGAGCTCGGACGCCTTGGTGCGCAGGGTGTCGCGGAGGTCAGACATGGGGTCTCATACATCTCCCTCCCCCTGTGGGGGAGGGCGGGCGCGAAGCGCCGGGTCGGGGCGGCCAGGCGATGTACAGGCAATGTCGGCGCAGGTTCCACCGGGCCGCCCCCACCCGGTCTCCCCCCGGATCAAGTCCGGGGTACGACCACCCTCCCCGTGCCGGGGAGGGAGATGAACTAGAAATCCAGGTCGGCGTAGCAGGCGGCGGGCGCGAGGCCCTGGAAGCGGTCGGCCAGAAGGGGGCGAAAGCACGGGCGGGACTTGATCTTCATGTACCAGGTCTTGAGCGCCGGCCACGAGGCCCAGGTAATCTCGCCGAAGTAGTCCAGGATCGACAGATGGGCGGCGGCGATGATGTCGGCCTGGCTGAGGCGTCGGCCGGCCAGCCAGTCGCGGCCGGACAGCAGGCCGTCGAAGGCGGCTAGGTGATGCTTCAGGGCTTCCCGGCCTTCGCGCAGCATGCGGGCCTCCGGCGGGCCGAGGCGCAGCAGCGGCTTTTCCATCCGCTCGTGCAGCAGGACGGCGTTGACCTCGTCGGTGAAGCGGCGGTCGAACCAGGCGGTCAGGCGACGGACCTCGGCCCGCTCGGCGGCGTCGGTCGGCATCAGGAGCGGCGTCTTCTGCTGATCCTCGATCCAGCCCACAATGGCGACCATCTCGCAGAGGGTGAGGGGGGGTGGCCCGGCGACCTGAAGGACCGGAGGCATGCCCGACGGGTTGAGGTCATGCACCGGGCAATCGGCTTCCCATGGACGGACCAGCACCTCGGTCCATTCGATCCTGGCCTCGCCCAGGGCCAGACGCGCGGCGCGCGAGCCCGGATCGAAGGGGAAGTGGAACAGGACGCTGGGCGACATGTCTCGCTCCTGCGCCGGGGGCCGTTAAATCCGCGTTTACGGTGATGGCGCGGCGGTGGCCGGAACCGCCGAGCTCCACGGCCCGCGCGGGTCGGCATGGATGAGGACGTCGGCGTCGGGGAAGGCCGCGCGGATGCGCCGCTCGGCGTCGACCACGATGGCGTGGGCGTCCTCGAAGGACAGCGTCCGGTCCAGATCGATGTGCATCTGGGCGATCAGGCGGGTCCCGGACATGCGGGTGCGCAACTGATGGACCCCGCCGACGCGGGCATCCGACAGGACGACGTTGGTCAGGGCGACGCGATCGGCGTCCGAGACCTCCCGGTCCAGCAACTGGCCGCCGGACTCCTTGATCAGGCCAAAGGCGCCCCAGGCCAGCCAGACGGCGACGACCAGGCCGGCGGCCGCGTCCAGCCCCGGCGCGCCCAGAAAGGCCCCGGAAATCACGCCGATCAGGACGACCGCCCCGGCGGCGAGATCGGCGGCGTAGTGGGCCCGGTCGGCCCGGACCGCCATCGACCCCCTGGCCTTGAGGGACCGGGTCTGGAGCCAGACAAGGCCGGCGGTCAGCAGCATGGAGATGACGACCACGCCGATGGCCCAGACGCCGCCGGTCACCGGGCGTGGGTCGAACATCCGCGCCAGGGCCTCCCAGCCGATGAACACGGCCGAGGCCAGGATCAGGCCGGCCTGAACGAGGGCGGCCATGGCCTCGCCCTTGCCGTGGCCGTAGCGGTGGGTGTGGTCGCCCGGCCGAGCCGCCCAGCGGACGGCGTAGAAGGTGGTCAGCGATGCGGCGAGATCGAGAACGGAGTCGGCCAGGGACGCCAGGATCGACACGGAACCGGACGCTCCGAGCGCGAAGGCCTTCAGCGCGATCAGAACCACGGCAACCCCGACCGACAGGGTCGTGACCTGGCGGGGGTCGAGCGCCTTGGGCGAGGCCTTGGGATCGGTCGGGGCGGCGTCGGTCATCGCGGCCGTTGTGGCGGATCGCCCGAGGGTTGCCAAGGATCGCGCGGTCGCAGAGCGCTGTTAGTCTTTCCGCCACGAAAGGGCCCCAACATCCTAAACAAATGACTTCGACGGCGGGAGCGAGGATGACGTCAGACCTGGATCAGGTCGGAATCGACGCTGCGGACCGCTGGGCGCCGCGGGGCGAGGTGCTGTCGCTTCTCGGGGTCAAGACCCAGACGCTCTATGCCTATGTCAGCCGGGGCCGGATCGCGGCCAGGCCCGATCCCGACAATCCGCGCCGAAGTCTTTACGCCCTGAGCGATGTGCTGCGGCTGAAAGGCGGCGCGCCGGGCGAGGCGTCGGCGACCGTCGTGCCCTTCGAACCCGAGGTGAAAGGCGAGGCGCGCATCGCCTCGTCGGTCAGCGTGGTGGCCGACGGACGCATCTACTACCGGGGACGGGACGCGGCGGAGTGGGCCCAGACGGCGACGCTTGAGGATACGGCGCGCTTGTTGTGGGGTTGTGAAGAGCTCAATCCGTTCGCCGGTCTTGGGGTGCGGGTCGATATCGCGGGCGGGGCCTCGCACCGGGCCCGGCTGTTCGCCGCCCTGTCGCGACGGGCCGAGGAAGACGCGCCTTCGACCGGCCGCGACGCGCGCGGCCTGCGCGTGGAGGCCGCCGGCGTGCTGAACGAGGTGGTCGACGCCGTCGCAGGCTCGGGTCCCCGGCTGTTCTTTCACCAGCGCCTGGCCCGTGGATACAAGATGCTGGAGCGCGACAGCGTCCACCTGCGCCGGGCCCTGGTCCTGGCGGCCGAGCACGACATGAACCCGGCGGTGCTGGCCACGCGGGCGGCGGCGTCCGGCGGGGCCTCGCCGGCGGCCGCGACCCTGGCTGGGCTCGCGGCGCTGTCGGGTTCGCCGATGATCCGGACCTTGAAGCGGACCATCACCTACGTCATCGAGGCGCGGCGCGACCCGGTCGGGGCGGCCCAGCGACGGATGGCGTCCGAGGGCGATCTTCCGGGCTTCGGCTCCGACAGCTTTCCGCACGGCGATCCTCGCGCGGAGGCCCTGCTGGCGCTGGCCGAGCTGCCCCACGATCTGCAGGCGCTGGTGCGCGAAGGCGAGGCGGCGTCGGGCCAGAGGATCGCCTTCGCCGGTGCTCTGGCGGTGCTCGCGCGTCGGCTCGACCTGCCTCGCGACGGAGCGCTGGACGTTCTGCTGACCGGTCGGCTGGTCGGACTGATGGCTCATGCGCTGGACCAGATCATGGAGGGGGCGCCGATCCGGGCGAAGTTGCGCTATGTCGGGCCGCGTCCGTCCGAGACGACCTCTTGAAAACCATCGCCTGATCGCGGATCAGGCCTGACCCGCCGGCCGGCGTCGCGCGGCCCCTGGAGCCTTCATGTCCGACTGGATCGCGGCGATCATTCTCGGCATCGTCGAGGGGCTGACGGAGTTCATTCCCGTCTCCTCGACCGGTCATCTGCTGCTGCTCGGCCACTTCATGGGCTTCGAGAGCGAGGGCAAGACCTTCGAGATCGTGATCCAGCTGGGCGCCATTCTGGCGATCATCAGCGTCTACTTCAGAAGGCTGTGGGCCTTGGCCACGCGCTGGCCGCACGACGCCCAGGCCCGGCATTTCATCATCGGGGTACTGATCGCCTTCCTGCCCGCGGCCGTCGCCGGCGTGGCCCTGTATCCCGTCATCAAGGAGGTGTTCTTCGAGACGCCCTTGATCATCTGCGTCGCCTTGATCGTCGGGGGCGTGCTGCTGCTCCTGCTCGACCGGATGAAGCGGGTGCCGAAGTATCTGGACGTGAACACCTATCCGTTTCGGGTCTATGCCTTGATCGGCCTGTTCCAGTGCCTCGCCCTGCTGCCCGGGGTGTCGCGGTCCGGGGCCACGGTCGCGGGCGGTCTGTTGCTTGGGACCGACAAGCGATCTGCGGCGGAGTTCACCTTCTTCCTCGCCCTGCCGACCATGGGCGGGGCGGTGGCCTATGACCTGTTCCAGAGCCGCAACGACCTGAATTTCACCGACGTCGGCCTGATCGCGGTCGGCTTCGTCACCGCCTTCGTGACCGCTCTGTTCGTGGTGCGGTTCCTGCTGGATTTCGTCAGCCGGCACGGCTTCGCCCCCTTCGCCTGGTGGCGGATCGCGGTGGGTTCGCTCGGGCTCGTGCTGCTATGGGCCGGCGTCGGGGGCTGACTTGTCAGGGCGGCGCGTTCGGGGGCATCGTCACCCCATGAGCACCCAGCCCGCGTCCGGCGAACGCTTCCAGTCGTTCGCCGCCTTCTATCCCTACTACATCCACGAGCACTCCAACCCGACGTGCCGGAGGATCCATGTCGTCGGCTCGGCCCTGGTGATCGTGGCCGCGTTGCTGGGGCTGTTCGTGAACGCCTGGTGGTTTCTGGCCATGCCTCTGGTCGGTTACGGCTTCGCTTGGGTCGGGCATTTCTTCTTCGAGAAGAACCGGCCGGCGACGTTCAAGTATCCGCTTTGGAGCCTGATGGGCGACTGGCGCATGTTCTTCGAGACCGTGAGCGGCCAGAGGAAGTTCTAGACGCGCCACCGATCACCGTTCCGTCAGTCGACTCTCCGGCGCGCCAGAGGCATCATGGCCACGGGGCGTGGGGAGACGATGACGATGAACGGCCTCGACCATCTGAAGACAAGGCTGGCGCAGTACGGGGCCGCCTGGGTGACAGCCTTTCTGATCACCGGCGCGGCGATCCTGATCGGCATGTTGTTCGCCGATCTGATCGTGGCGACCGACTGGGTCCTGCTGGTCATGATCGCGGCGACCGTTCTGGCCCTGGGCATCGGCGTGGTCGTCAGCCTGCTGTCGCGTCAGGCCCTGGGGATCAAGCTGCTGGTCGTGCTGGGCGGCTTAACCCTGCTACTGCCGCTGATGTGGGCACCGGTGGCCGCCGCCGTCGCGATCGCCTTCTTCGCCGACCGATCCATCGAATATTCCAGCGTCTACGCCGCCTTCCAGATCGGGGTCAGCGAACTGCTGTTCCCGCTGGAGGCCTGGGTTCTGTCCGGAGCGATCTTCGGCAGCGTCTGGGCCTTGTTCCAGGGCGTGGCGACGGTGGTCGGGTTCATTTCGGCCCTTTCCAACATTTGGCCGTTACTGCGCCGCTTCCTCGGATCCGAACCGGGCGAGGCCACCGTCGGCTGATCGCGCATTACGGTCGAGCCTCAGTTCGAGGCGCTCTCCCAGGCCGGGGGGCAGCCTTCGAAGCGGCCGGCCTCGATGATGGTCAGGCGGCGCTGGTTGAAGCGCATCACCGGGTCCATCGAGCGGCGACCGTGGCCGGTATAGAGGTCGACCCTCTGACCCCGGATCGCGCCGCCGGTGTCGGACGCATACCAGTAGCCGTCATGGACGGTGCCGTCCGGTAGGCGAATGCCGACCGTCTCACGGATGAAGACGCGGGTCCGGCGTGGGATGACGCGCGGGTCGGTCGCGAGGGTGCGCATGGCGATCGGGCGGCAGCCGAGGGAATCGTTGCCGGTCGCTCCGCCGCCGCCTGCGTGATACAGGCTGGCGTGGGCGCTCCAGTCGGGCTCTGCGGCCATCAGGGCCGCCTGTTCCTCGGTCAGGGGTGCTGAGATGTCTTCGGAGCCGTCGCGCGTTTCGACGCTTTCACTCACCACGGGGTCGGCCGCCACGGCCGCTTCGTAGGAGATGGGATCTGCGACCGGGAAGGCCGCGGCCCAGAGCATGGCGAACGCCGCGACGGTGCTCAACACAGGCGAAACTCATGGTGACACCGGCTTCAGAGCGTACCGGCGGCGCGCTGTCTGATCAGCGCCTGTGTCGGAAATTGGGCGTCAAGGGTTGTCGCGGCGGTCTGTCCCCCGTCGTGGGGGATTTGTCACCCGTCGCCCGAGATCAGTTGATCGGGGTCTGGACAAATCGTTTGGCGGAGACAGCAGTCGTTTGGTCACACGAATTCTATGCTGACCAGCGATGCTTATCGTCGATGCATGTATTCACAGGCGCAACGCCTTGACGGCAAAGTGTCTGTTGAAAGGGCTCGGGAGTGATCATCCGTCAGCCCATATTGATGACAAACCGCATGACCGGAACGGCCGCCTTCAGAGCGGGGCGGCGACCACCCGGCAATGCACCGCGCCGACGCCAGAAAAGCTGCACGTGGAGGCCGCGCCCGGTTTGAGTTCATGCACACCGGTCACGGCCCCGGTGGAAATGTAGGCTCCACGCGAGAGCGGACGACCGCGGCGGGCGCAGTGCTCAAGAAGGAACCGGACGGACTCCACGATGCCGCGCGGTATGGAACCGGCCACGCCGGTCCCGACCCCGACGCCATCAATCGTGGTCTCGACCTCGATGCCGTCCAGCCGCGCATGCCAGTCCTCGATCTCGGGGCCCATCACCAGGCCGGCGTTGTTGCCGAAGTCCGAAGCGACGACGGCGGAGCCGAGGTCGTTGATGGTCCTGAGCGGGCTGCCTGCGAATTCCACGCCGATGTGCAGGGCCTCGATGACCGTGACCGCTTGGTCCAGTGTCCAGTCGCGCCGGCTCGGATCGACTTCGCCCATCCGGGCCACGAACTCGGCTTCCACCGCCGCGAAGCCACCCACGAAGGCGGGCAGAGGCGTGGGGTAGGCGGACGTGCGCCACAGGTTGCGCGAGAAGATCGGCCCGGCGACGCGGTGCGTCCCGAGCCGGTCCTGTAACGCCGGCGGGACCATGCCGACCTTCCAGCCGACGATCTGGTCCGGATAGAGGGCGATGGCCGCCTCCTGGATGGCGTAGGCGGTCGTCATGTCCTGCGGACGCTCTCCGGGATAGGCGGGCAGAGCGCGACGGGCCAGGCGCGCCTCGACGAACTGGGCGGCCACGGCCTCGATCGCCGACCTGGCGGCGGGGGCAGTCAGGACACTCACGCCGGGACCGCAGAGTTGTTCGAAATGCCCGTCACGCTGTTTTCCGTCGCCGCGTTTCCCCGCCGGTCTGACCGCCGGTCCGGACGATGATTGAAGGGTCAGGAAACCGGTGTCAACGGGCGAGTGTTCCGGTCCACCAGCGCTGCGGTTTCGTTGGCGCGCGCGCCGCGACGGTTGTATGGCTGGGCCCATGAGACGGAGAGGTCGAGCTTGACCGACGACGACATCACCAGTGGCCGCAGCGGCCTGAAGCCGGGAAAACGACCGACGATCAACGACGTGGCCCGCATCGCCGGGGTGTCGAAGAAGACCGTGTCGCGCGTCATCAACCAATCGCCGTTCGTGCGCGAAGAAACCCGGATCAAGGTCAGCGCCGTCATCGACGAACTCGGCTTCACGCCCGACGTCCAGGCGCGTGGTCTGGCTTTTCGGCGCTCGTTCCTGGTCGGCCTGATCTACGACAACCCCAGCCCCAACTACGTCGTGAACATGCAGCAAGGGGTGCTGGACGCGCTGCGAGGCTCCGGGTTGGAGCTGGTCGTGCACCCCTGCGACCGGGCCAATCCCAATCTGGTCGCCGAGATTCGCGCCTTCGTCGAGCGCCAGAAGCTGTTTGGCGTGATCCTGCCGCCCTCGGTGTCCGAGGACGAGGCCGTGATCGCGGTGCTGCGCGAACTGGACTGTCCCTATGTCCGCATCGCCTCTGTGTCGCTGGACGAGCCCGGTCGGATGCTGGTGACCAACGACCACCTGGGCGCGGCCGAGGCCGGCCGGCATCTGGCGGACCTCGGCCATCGCCGCATCGGCTTCATCTCGGGGCCGACGCTGTTCCGGTCCAGCGCCCAGCGGGGCGGCGGGCTGCGCGGGGCGCTGGCGGAGAAGGGCGTGGCCCTGGACGAGCGCTATGTCGCCCAGGGGGCCTATACGTTCGAGAGCGGCGTGGAGGCCGCCAAGGCCCTGCTGGCCCAGGACCCTCGCCCGACAGCCATTTTCACGGGCAATGACGAGATGGCGCTGGGCGTCTTCAAGGTCGCGCGCGACATGGGCCTGGAGATCCCCCGCGACCTTTCGGTCGTCGGCTATGACGACTTGCCGATGGCCTCGCGGGTCTGGCCCAACCTGACCTCTGTGCGCCTGCCGATCCGGGACATGGGACGGATGGCGGCCGAGAAGCTGCTGGCCCCCATGCGCGGGTTGGATCCGGCCAAACTGGATCAGCCCGAAGTGCGTCCGTCGCTTGTGGTGCGCGATTCCGCGATGGCCCTCGAGGCGTGAAGCGTCAGACCACCGTGCGGATATGGTCCGCGATGGCCTGATCCTTGGCGTTGGCGAAGAAGTACTCCTGGAACCGCTCGCCGGCGACGGCGGCCTTCAACAGGTCTTGATCGACGGTCTTCAGGACCGTCAGCATGTCGTGGCAGGTGGCGGCCTTGAGCTGTTTCAGGATGCCGCGATTGCGGGCCAAGATCTCGGCCCGTTCCTTGGGATAGCCCAGGCCGCGCTCGCCCTCGAACAGCTTCCTGTAGACGTCCTGCAGGTTCAGTTCCGCTGCCCAGCCGAAGCCCTTGGCGTAGGGCATGGAGATGGCGTTGCCGTCGTTGATCTGGGCGAACAGGAAGGCGTCGGTCGGGTCGATCACCAGGCCGCAGAAGACGCCGGGCATGGCGTTGCAGGCCAGCATCGATCCCATGCCGGTGCCGCAGCCGGTGACGACGAAGTCCGCCGCCCCCGAGTTCAGCAGGATGCCCGTCAGCAGCCCGTTCATCACATAGGTCAGGGAGGCTTTGTCCTCGGCGGTGTACATGCCGTAGTTGAAGACCTCGTGGCCCACGGGCTCGGCCACGGCTGTCAGGGCGGCATGGATGGTCGCGTTCTTGGCGGCCTGGCTGTTCTCGGTGATCAGGGCGATCTTCATGGCGGTGTTCCGGCTGTCGAAAGGCGATCAGGTCGCCTCGTTTGCAATGGGATATGACACCGGTTACCAGTGGTCGCAACCGGCACCGTTCCTTGGTGTCGTCGTCCCCGCCCGCGTCGCCTGCTTGTGAGTCCAGCCATGCCCTCAAGCCCCTTTGACCTGACCGGAAAAGTCGCTGTGGTGACCGGCGGCAACACCGGCATCGGTCAGGGGATCGCCCTGGCGCTCTCTGGCGCGGGCGCTGCGATCGCCTCGGTGGCGCGTCGACCGTCGGACGACACGGTGGGGCAATGCCTGGCCAAGGGTGTGCGGGCGATCTCGATCCAGGCCGATCTGGGCTCGATCGAACCGGTCGACCGCATCGTCGAGGAGGCGACGGCCGCGCTCGGCCCCATCGACATCCTGGTGAACAACGCCGGCATCATCCGTCGCGCCGACGCGGTCGATTTCACTGAATCGGACTGGGACGCGGTGATGGATGTGAACCTGAAGTCCGTCTTCTTCCTCAGCCAGGCCGTGACGCGGTGCTGGATCGCCCAGGGGCGTCGCGGAAAGATCATCAACACCGCCTCGATGCTCAGCTTTCAGGGGGGCATCCGGGTGCCGTCCTATACGGCGTCAAAGTCGGGGATCGCCGGCCTGACCAAGCTGATGGCCAATGAATGGGCCAGGCACGGCGTCAACGCCAACGCCATCGCGCCAGGCTACTTCGCCACCGACAACACCCAGGCGCTGCAGGACGACCCGGTGCGCTCCAAGGAAATCCTCGGGCGCATTCCCGCAGGACGCTGGGGCCAACCGGCCGACATCGGCGGAGCGGCGGTGTTCCTGGCCTCTGCCGCGTCCGACTATGTGCAGGGCATCATCTTGCCGGTCGACGGTGGTTGGCTCGCAAGGTGATCCCGGTCTAGCTTCGGTGTCATGACCATCCTGTGCTTCGGAGAGATGCTGCTGCGTCTCACCCCCGCTCCTGGCGAGCTCCTTATGCAGTCGCCCGGCCTGACGGTGCGGCCGGGCGGAGCCGAGACGAATGTGGCGGTGTCGTTGGCCCGCTTCGGTGCCGATGCCGCGATCGCGACGGTTCTGCCGGACAATGGGCTCGGCCACGCCGCCCGCGACGAGGCGCGCAAGCACGGCGTGGATACCTCGCGGGTCCGCTTCCTCCCGGGGCGGATGGGACTCTATTTTTTGACGCCAGGCGCCGTCCGGCGACCGTCCGAGGTGCTGTACGACCGCTTGGGCTCGGCGTTCGTGCGCCATGTCGAGGCGGCCTTCGACTGGCCGGCGATGCTGAGCGGCATCGACTGGCTGCATCTGTCGGGCGTGACCCCCGCGACGGGGCCAGGCGGCGCGGCGGCGGCGCTGGCGGCGGTGCGGGTGGCTGGCGAGGCCGGGATCAAGGTCAGCTTCGATGGCAACTTCCGCGGCAAGATGTGGGCGGAGTGGGACGGCGATCCGGCGTCGGTGCTGGGCCAGTTGATGGCGGGCTCGGACCTCGCCTTCGCCGACGACCGGGACTTCGCCCTGATCCTGGGGCGGTCGTTCAGCGATCTCGACCCAGCTCAGAGACGTCGAGCGGCCGCGGCCGTGGCCTTTGAAACCTGGCCTCGGCTTCAACGCATCTGCTGCACGCTACGGATCAACGACAGCGTCGCGGACCAGACCCTGTCGGCGGTGATGATCACACGCGACGGCGAGCACCATGCTGCGCCGATCGTCCTGTCCGGCGTGGTGGATCGCGTCGGCGGCGGCGACGCCTTCGCGGCAGGGGTGCTGCATGGCGTGGCCAAGGGCTGGGCCGACGATGAAGCTCTGGGTTTCGGTCTCGCGGCTGCCGGGTTGAAACACTCCGTTCACGGTGACTTCAATCTCTTCGACGAAGCCCAGGTGCGGGCCGCCATGACCGCCGACGGCTTCGACATCCGGCGTTGATCGCAGAACGCAGTTTGCGGATTCTTTAACCTCGGCTGTTCACCATGCGAAGCGGTCGGGTGTGTCCGGCTCTCGGAGAACGGCATGGCCGAACTTTCGGTCGCCCAGCGCGCGGTGCTCGCGCAGATGGTCGAGCGCCTGCCGGACAGGACGCTGAAGACCTTGTCTCTGGCCGTCGCCCAGATGCCGGGTGCGAAGGCCCGCGCCCTGTCGCAGATGCTGGCCGAGGAGGGTGTCGACCGCAAACGCCGCGCCGTCGCCTTCGCCCCGATGATGCCGCTGTTCGTTCGGCGCCGAGACGGGGTGGAGGGGCTGACGTTTCCGGCCGTTGTCCTGCCGCGTCTGTGGAAGGCGGCATCGGCCACCGCGCCCGAGCTTTTGACGACGCTCGACGACATCCGCCTGCGCGAGGACGATCCCAAGGTCGTGGCGGTCGCCGACCGCTATTGCATCGCCGCATCCGGCGTGATCCGCGACAAGGCCGATCTGATCTGGCCAGTCACGGCGGGCCAGGAGGCGGAGCGCGAGGCGGGGCTGGCGGATCTCGTTCGCTGTTTCGACCTGGCGGTGCTGGCGCGGCGAGCCCTGAAATCATTGCCGCACTGGATCCTGCGTCCGACCCAGGATCAGCTTGCGGAGCTGAGGCTGCTGATCCGCGACGCGGGCGAGGTCGTGCCGGACGGCGGGCCGCGCCTGCTGGAAATCCTGTTCGCCCATCTGGCCGATGCCAGCCTGGTGCTGCGGCTTGTGGTTCATTCCTCCCGCTCGGCCAGCAAGGAGGGCGTGCTGTCGGGTTCGGAGATGGCGGTCTTCGTCAACCGACTGCTGGCCGAAGTCGAGGCGCGCGTCGCCCGCATCGGAGCCTTCAAGCCAGCCGCTGGCGTCGATCCCGGGCCTCAGATCAAGGCTGACATCGCCTGGTGCGCCGAAACCCTGGCGGAACTGGACATGACGCTCCAGCTTGATCCTGACGGCGAGTGGGGCAAGGCCGCGCGAGACGCCCGCGCCCGCATCAACCGGGGCCTGTCTGCCACCTTGAAGTCGACGGACAAGACCCTCGACAAGGTGCTGCCCATGAAGCGGGTCCAGACCGCGGGCCGGATGACCCGCGAGGCGCCGGATCTGGAACAGGTGGTCGCGCCCGAGGCCATCCAGACGGCGACGGCGCTGCTCGCCCTGGTCGGCGCTATGCGAACCGCGGCCCAGATCTTCGGTATCGAAAGCCAGAGGTCGCAGCTGGTTCAGTCGGTGATCGATCGGATTACCACCTTCGTCGACCTGACCATCGAGGCGGTGAACGCCGGCGAGGTGGAGGACGAGGCGCGGGTGCTGACCCACGTCGAGACGCTGGCGAAGTTCCTGCTCCTGATCGAGGCGACCGACCCTGCGCGGACGGTCCGCAGGCGCGCCGCCGCCGCCGGATCCCTGTCTCGCACGGCCTGACCACGACACGGCGTCGCGGGCCCTCGCAGGCGGCGCCAGCTTGGTCTAAGCAGTTCCGCCATGATCGTTTTCTGGACCCTGACCGGGCTCGTCGCCGCGCTGGCGGGGCTGATGGTGCTGACCGGCGCGCGTCGTGGCGCGGGCGCGAGCGACGTCGCCGCGCCCACGGCTGCCGCCGAGTTGGCGGAGCTGGATCGGCTGAAGGCCCGCGGTCTTCTGGATGAGGACGCCTGGGCCGCCGCCCGCGCAGAGGCCGGTCGGCGCCTCTTGGCGGAGCCCGCGCCGCAGGCCGCGCTCGCGGTGGGATCGAGAGACCGCGCGATCACCCTCGGGGCCCTGGTCGCCACGGCGGCCGCCGCGCTCGGCCTCTACTTCGTCATGGGCAGTCCGGGCGTCGAGGATCAGCCCTATGAGCGGCGCATCGACGAATGGGCCAATCAGGCCGAGACACTGGACGCGCCACGGATCGCGGCGGTCCTTAGCCGGGCGGTCAGGCGCGAGCCGGAAAACGTCATGGCCCTGACCATGCTGGGCGCAGCCCGGTTCGAGGCGGGCGATCCGATCGGGGCGGCGACCGCCTTTCGCCGCGCCCTGACGCTTCAGCCGAACGACGCCACCAGCTGGTCGCGGCTGGGCGAAAGCCTGGTGCGCGCCGCCGAGGGTGAGGTCCAGCCCGACGCCGAGGCCGCCTTCACCCAGGCACTGGAGCTGGATCCAAACCAGCTGGGCGCGCGGTTCTTCCTCGGCGAGCTGGCGCTCAGCCGGGGCGAGGTCGCCCGGGCGCGAGAGCTGTGGGCACCTCTGATCGAGGTGCTGGACCCGGCCGACCCGCGACGCGCCGATCTGACCACCCGCCTGGACGCGGCGGGATGACCCGTTGGACACATCGACCGGCGGAGATATGACGGCCCCATGAGCTGGCTTCCCAAATCGCCAAAGGCCCGGCGTCGTCTGTGGGTCGTGGCCGCCGCGGCCCCCGTGCTGGCGCTCGCCGTCGGCCTGTCGCTGTGGGCCATGCAGGACAACGTGACCTTCTTCTTCTCGCCGTCCGAGGCGACCGAACAGGCCGCGCCGGCGGGCCGAAAGATCCGGCTCGGCGGTCTGGTCGAGGCCGGCAGCGTGGTCCAGCAGGGCGCGACGGTGACGTTCGCCGTCACCGACAACGCCGCCACCAGTCGCATCATCTATGAGGGCGATCTGCCGGACCTGTTCCGCGAGGGGCAGGGCATCGTGGCCGAGGGCGAGTTCGGCCCTGACCGTGTGTTCCGCGCCTCCACCGTTCTGGCCAAGCACGACGAAACCTATATGCCGCGCGAGGTTGCCGAGAGCCTGAAGGCCAAGGGCGAGTGGCGGCCTGAGGAAGGGCCGCCGCCGGCCAGCGCCGCCGCCCGCGCCGCCAGCGCCACATGATCGTCGAGTTCGGAGCCTTCGCCCTCATCCTGGCCCTCGTGCTGTCGGTCTTGCAGACGGGGCTGGCGACGGCGGGACGCATGCGCCGCAGTCCGCTGCTGGCCGGGGGCGCCGACGGGGCGGCCATCGCCACGGCGTTCGCCCTCGTGCTGGCCTTCGCGGCCCTGATCTTCGCCTTCGTGGTGTCGGACTTCTCGGTCGAGAACGTCGCCCGGAACAGTCACACCGACAAGCCGATGCTGTACAAGGTCTCCGCAGCCTGGGGCAGCCACGAGGGGTCGCTGGTCCTGTGGTGCGGGGTCATGGCGGTGTTCGGGGCTATCCTGGCGCGCGCGCGCGGGCTGCCGTTCGGGCTGAAGACCTCCGCCGTCGCCGCTCAGGGTGCCTTGACCTTCCTGTTCCTGGCCTTCGCGGTCTTCACGTCCAACCCCTTCGTGCGGATCGAGGACGCACCGGTGCAGGGCAACTCGCTCAATCCGCTGCTGCAGGACCCGGCGCTCGCGCTGCATCCGCCACTTCTGTACTTCGGCTACGTCGGCTTCTCGGTGACCTTTTCGTTGGCGGTCGCGGCCCTGGTCGAAGGGCGCGCCTTCTCTGGCTTCTGGCCGGCCTGGGGTCGGTGGGTGCGGCCCTGGGCCCTGGCCAGCTGGGTGTTCCTGACCCTCGGCATCGCCCTGGGGTCGTTCTGGGCCTACTACGAGCTGGGTTGGGGCGGTTGGTGGTTCTGGGATCCGGTCGAGAACGCCTCCTTCATGCCTTGGCTGGCGGGCACGGCCTTGTTGCACAGCGCGGTGGTGACGGAGCGGCGCGGCGCCTTGGCGGGCTGGACGGTGTTTCTGGCCCTGCTGGCTTTCAGCTTCTCGATGTTGGGCGCCTTCCTGGTGCGATCGGGGGTCCTGACGTCCGTCCACGCCTTCGCCGTCGATCCAGAGCGGGGTATGATGCTGCTCGGCATTCTGGCCGTCGCGGCGGGCTCCGCCTTCGCCCTGTTCGCCTGGCGCGCGCCGCAGTTGAAGGGCGGCGGTCTGTTCGCCCCGGTCAGCCGCGAGGGGGCCCTGGTTCTGAACAACCTGTTCCTGACCGTGGCGGCGGCGACGGTGCTCTTGGGCACCCTCTATCCGCTGATCCTTGAGGCCGCGACGGGCGAGACCATCTCGGTCGGGCCGCCTTACTTCGCCATGACCTTCACCCCGCTGATGCTGGTCGCCTTCCTCATCCTGCCCGCCGGACCTCTGCTGGCGTGGAAGCGCGGCGATGCGGTCGGGGCGATGCAGAGGCTGGCCGTCGCGGGCGGGATCGCCATCGCCTGTGGCTTCGCCGCCTGGCTGGCGTTCGAACCGAAGAAGGCGCTGACCGCCGCCGGCATCGCCATCGGGGCCTGGCTCATCGCCGGGGCCCTGGCCGAGGTCGTGGAGCGCATCCGCCTGTTCCGCGCCCCGGTCGCCGAGGCGCTACGTCGTGCGCGGGGCCTGCCGATGGGGGCCTGGGGCATGACGCTGGCCCATGCCGGATTGGGCATCTTCGTCCTGGGCGCGGTCGCTGAGACCAGCTTCAAGCTGGAATCTGCCGAGGCCCTGCCGATCGGCGGCCACGTCATCGCCGGACCGTGGAAGGCGACCCTGACCGACGTCCGCATCGTCGAGGGGCCAAACTATCTGGCCGAGCAGGGGGTTGTGACCGTGACCTCCGTCGATGGCAGGGCGACGCCGCGCACCGTGACGTCGGAGCGTCGCTTCTTCCCGGCGGGCGGTCAGACGACGACCGAGGTCGGTCTCGATTTCCGGGGGCTGGACGACGTCTATGTCGTGATGGGCGAGCGGCGTGCGACCGCTGACGGCGCCCGCGCGTGGACGCTGCGCATCTATCACAACCCGTGGGCCCGGCTCATCTTCCTCGGGCCCGCCATCATGGCGCTGGGCGGGGTTCTGTCCCTGATGGACCGGCGGCTGAGGCTGGCCATGCCGGGGCGTCGCAAGGCGGCGTCGGCATGAGGATCCGCGCGGTCCTGGTGGCGGTCGCCCTGCTCGGCACGCCCGCCTTCGCTCAGGAACCCGCCGCGCCGCCTGACCGGCCGCTACCGAACGCCTCCCAGGAAGCCCGCGCCCAGGCCCTGTTCGAGGTCGTGCGCTGCGTCGTCTGCCAGCATGAGTCCGTGGCCGACAGCCCGGCGGGCATCGCCGGCGACATGCGCCGCCTCATTCGCGAGGAGATCGCGGGCGGCGCGACCGATCAGGCCATCAAGGACGACCTGGTGCGGCGTTATGGCGACTATGTCCTGTTTACCCCGCCGATGCGGACCGGGACGTGGCTCCTTTGGTTCGGGCCTGCGTTGCTTGTGCTGGCGGGCGGGGCTGCGCTGCTGGCCTTCCTTCGTCGTCGCCCTGCGGCGACCGCGCCGCTTTCGCCCGAGGAGGAACATCGGCTGGCCGATCTTCTCCAATCCGAAAGAGTTCGCCCCGATCCTGACGCATCCGCGCCTCACGAGGGGCGTTGAGGCCGGTCAAGCCATCGCCGGAGCGGCGGTTGGCCAAGCGGGCGACCGTCCTATATTCAAGACGAAAACCGGGTCATCCCGGCCCTTCCAAGTCGAGGATCGAGCGAAACACGACGATGATGAAGCGCAAGGAATTCATCCTGGGGGCCGCCGTCGGCCTGACCTTCGCCGCCGCCGCCACGGCCGGGGGCGTGATCGACTGGCCGGGCGCCAACGCCCAGGAACGCCCGGCCGCGGGTCGGCTGGTCCCGTCTGCGGGCGCCGCCGGCCTGGCCTTCGCCCCGCCGCAGGGCGCGCCGCTCAGCTTCGCCGACATCTTCGATCAGGTATCGCCGGCGGTGGTTCAGATCGACGTGGAGACGCGGATCAATCGACCCCAGGGTCTTGTCCAGATCCCGGGCTTCCCGCCCGGCTTCGGCTTCCGCCTGCCGGAGGGTCAGACCCCTCCGGGCGCCGAAAGCGAAGAAGGGCCGACCGCCCAGGGCGCGGGCTCGGGTTTCTTCATCTCGGCCGACGGCTTCATCGTCACCAACAACCACGTGGTCGAGAACGCGACGCGGATCACCGTGCGTCTGAACGACGAGCGGGAGCTTGAGGCCACCCTCGTCGGCCGCGACCAGGCCACAGACCTGGCGGTCCTCAAGGTCGAAGGCGACAGCTTTCCGTTCGTGGACTTCGAGACCCAGGCCGAGCCGCGTGTTGGCGACTGGGTCATCGCCGTCGGCAACCCCTTTGGCCTGGGCGGCACGGCGACCGCCGGCATCGTCTCGGCCAAGGCGCGCGATATCGACGGCAATACGCCCTACACCGACTATCTGCAGATCGACGCGGCCATCAACCGGGGCAACTCGGGTGGCCCGACCTTTGATATCTATGGTCGGGTGATCGGCGTGAACTCCGCCATCTTCTCGCCGACCGGGGGCTCGGTGGGCATCGGCTTCGCCATTCCTGCTTCGATCGCAAAGTCCGTGACGGATCGGCTGATGCGGGGCGAGACGATCCAGCGGGGTTATCTCGGAGTTCAGATCCAGAACCTGCCGGATGAGTATCGGGGTCCTCTTGGTCTGTCGGCCGATCAGGAAGGGGCCTACGTCGCCGAGGTCACGCCCGGCGGACCGGCGGCCGAGGCGGGGTTGCGCGAAGGCGATATCGTCGTGGCCCTCAATGGTCAGGCGATCGACTCGTCGTCGGCCCTGACGCGGCGCGTGGGGCAGGCCGCTCCCGGGGACAATCTCCGGCTGGAAATCATCCGCGAAGGTCGCCGTCAGACTCTGACAGTGCGTTCGGGCACTAGGCCCGCCGACGTCAACGCTCTCGCGGGAAGCCCGGACGACAACGAAGGCAATGCCCAGCCCAACCGTCCGCAGGCTCCTGCGGGCGAGGTGGTCGAAGGCATGACCGTCGCGCCTCTGACCGACGCCTTGCGGTCGCGGTACTCCATCGCGGAGAACGTCCGAGGCCTGGTCATCACGGCGGTGTCAGAGACCTCGCGCGCTGGCCGAGCTCAAATCCCGGTGGGAACCGTGATCCTGCAAGCCAACGGGCGTCCTGTCGCCAGCGCCGCCGACTTACGCGAAGTGGTGGCCGCGGCCCGCGCAGCCAACCGTGACAGCATTTTGCTGCTGTTCCGTATTCCGGCGGGTAATCGGCCCTTCGTTCTGGAACTCTCGGACAACTGATCGTCCCGACCCTGAACAAGCCTTAACTCCCTAAGTCGCCGCCGATGGGCTACCGTCGGCGGCGATTTTGATTCCGGGAGGGGCTCGCCATGAAGATTCTGGTGGTCGAGGACGACGCCGAAGCCGCCCAGGCCATGATGCGCGGCCTGACCGAGGCCGGCCATGTGGTCTCCCACGCCATCGACGGCGCCTATGGCCTGCTGGAGGCTCAGAAGGGCGACTGGGACGTCTATGTGGTCGACCGCATGATGCCCCGGCTGGACGGCATCGGCATGGTCGAGACCCTGCGTAAGAACGGCGACCAGACGCCGGTCCTGTTCCTCTCGGCCATGGGCGAGGTCGAGGACCGGATCACGGGCCTGAAGGCTGGCGGCGACGACTATCTGGTCAAGCCCTACGCCTTCGCCGAGCTGATCGCCCGGGTCGAGGCCCTGTCGCGCCGTCGCGAGACCGGCGGCGTCCAGACCGTGCTGAAGGTCGGCGACCTCGAGATGAACCTGATCGCCCGCACGGTGCATCGCGGCACGACCGAGATCGACCTGCAGCCGCGCGAGTTCCAGCTCCTGGAGTTCCTGATGCGCCACGCCGGCCAGTCGGTGACGCGCACCATGCTGCTGGAGAAGGTGTGGGAGTACCACTTCGACCCCCAGACCAACGTCATCGACGTGCACATCAGCCGCCTGCGCTCCAAGATCGACAAGGGCTTCGACCGGGCGATGCTCCAGACGGTGCGGGGCGCGGGGTATCGGCTGGAGGCCTAAGCCTCCTTTCTCCCTCCCCTTCATGGGGAGGGACAGGCGGCGAAGCCGCCAGGGTGGGGAAGTCCACGGCGTTATGGAAACGACTGCCAGAGCCAGGGCGATGCGCAAGGCCTTGACGCCACCGGAGGCGCGGCTTTGGCTGGGCCTCAAGGCTTTGAGCAACGAAGGCTATCACTTTCGCAGGCAGACTCCGGTGAGGGGCTATTTTCTCGATTTCGTTTGCTTCAAGCACCGGCTCATCATCGAGGTGGACGGCGCATCCCATGAGACTGAAGAGCAGGCGCGAAAGGATCGCGTTCGAGATGCGATCTTCGCGCGGGAAGGCTTCAGGACCTTGCGGTTCGATAACGCGATGATCCGCGACAATCTCGGCGATGTGGTTGCGTTCGTGCGCCGGACGCTTGTGAACGGCCCCACCCTGGCTCCGCTGCGCTCCGCCGTCCCTCCCCATGAAGGGGAGGGAGAATAGTCTGCGATGCGCCTCCCCTCCCTCTTTCGCCGCACGCCGTTCCGGCTGACGCTGCTGTTCCTCGCCCTGTTCGCGGCGGCGGCGAGCGCGATCCTGGCCTATGTCTATTTCGCCTCGGCGGCCGAGGCCCAGGCCCAGGCGAGGAAGGCGGTCGAGCAGGAGAACGCGGCCCTGAGCGCCGTCTTCCGCGAACGCGGGCCCGACGCGCTCAATCAGGCCCTGGTCGACCGCATCCTGACGGGCGGGACCCTGCTCTATCTCTACATGGAGCGGGACGGGTCCGGCATCACCGGCAACCTCAGCGTCACCGCGCGGACCGAGGACGGCGAGACCACCGAACAGGCGCTGAACGCCTCGCCCATTCCGAACTACGCCGGCGGCGAGGTCTGGGCGACGTTCCGCTTCACCGACATCGACGCCGACGGCCGCGTGGTCCGCAAGGAGGCGTTCGGCGTCCAGACCACCCTGTCGAACGGCCAGATGCTCTATGTCGGCCAGGATCTGGGGGACACAGAGGCCTATCTGGGCCGGCTGACCCAGGCGTTGTGGATGGCCATGGGTATGGTGCTGCTGCTGGGCGCGGGCGGAGGCCTGTTCATCAGCCGCAACGTCGAGCGCGCCATGGGACGGCTGAACACCGTGGTCTCGGCCGTACAGAACGGCGACCTGAAGGCGCGGGTGGCCGTGCGGAACTCCGGCGATGAACTGGACGAGCTGGGCGTCGGCCTGAACCGGATGCTGGATCGGCTGCAGGCGTCGATGGCCTCGATCCGGCACGCGGGCGACGCGATCGCCCATGATCTGCGCTCGCCGCTCACCCGCATGCGGGCCAAGCTGGAGGTCGCCCTGATCGACGCCGAAAGCGGCAAGGTCGACGGGGTCGACGCTCTCCAGGTCGCCCTGGACGAGGCCGACGCCTTACTGAAGACCTTCAACACCGTGCTGGCCATCGCCCGGCTGCAGGCCGCGGCCGGGCGGGTGCCGGATGCAGAGGTGTTCGACGCCGCCGACCTCGCCGCCGACATGGCCGAGCTGTATGAGCCCGCCGCCGAGGACAAGGGCCTCGATTTCTCCGCCGAGATCGAGACGGGGTTGCACATACACGGCGCTCGGCCGTTCCTGGCCCAGGCCCTCGCCAATGTCATCGACAACGCGATCAAGTACACCCCGACGGGCGGCGCGGTGAAGCTGAGGGCCCGGCGGCGGTCGTCGGGCGAGATCGAATACTCCGTCACCGACACCGGGCCCGGCGTGCCCGAGGACGATCGCGCGCGGGTGATCGAGCGGTTCGTGCGCCTGGACAACAGCCGCACAGAGGCCGGGTCGGGCCTCGGCCTCTCGCTCGTCGGCGCTGTGATGGAGGCCCACATGGGGCGCATCCAGCTGGATGAGGGGCCGGGCGTCTATGGCGGCTATGGGCCGGGCCTGCGGGTCGCCCTGATACTGCCGCCCGCGAGCGCGGCATGAGCGACGGGGGTCTCGGGGCCCGGCTCAAGCCCTGCGGGCCGGTGATCGATACCGAAGTCGCATCGCGGGCGCTGGAGCCGATCCGCCAGGCGGCGGCGGCCGGCGGTTGGACCGAGGCGCTGGAGGTGGCCTTGCCCGCGCTGGCGCCGGTGGTCGCGGCCTCGCCCTATCTCGCTGGCCTGATGCGTCGCTGGCCCGATCATCTGGCGGCGATCCTCAGCGACCCGCCCGAGGCGAGACTGGACGACATTGTTTCACGCACCGAGGGCCTGTCGGGCGGTGCCGATGACTTGAAGGTCCCGCTGCGCCGGTTGAAGGGCGAACTGCATCTGCTGACTGCCCTGGCGGACCTTGGCGGAGTCTGGTCGCTCGATCCGGTGACGGACGCCCTCAGCCGCTTCGCCGACGCATCGGCCGGAGCCGCGCTGGCCGCCGTCGCCCACGACCAGCGCGAGCGAGGCAAGCTGGTCTCGCCCGCCGACGACCCGCGCGGCCCCGTCCCCGGCCTGTTCGGCCTGGCGATGGGCAAGCATGGAGCCCATGAGCTCAACTACTCCTCCGACATCGACATCAGCCTGTTCTGGGAGCCCGAGAGGCTCATCCCGGCGCTGGCGGACGGCGTGGAGCCGCAGCGGTTCCTGGATCGTCTGGCCCAGGCCTTCTCCCAGCTGATGCAGGAGCGGACCGGCGATGGCTATGTCTTCCGCGTCGATCTGCGTTTGCGGCCAGATCCGTCGTCGACGCCGCCCGTCGTGGCTGTGCCCATGGCGCTCGACTACTATGAAGGCGTCGGCCAGAACTGGGAGCGGGCCGCCTTCATCAAGGCGCGGCCGGCGATCGGCGACCTTACGGAAGGGGCCGACTTCCTGAAGGCTCTGACGCCCTTCGTCTGGCGACGCAGCCTCGACTATCAGGCCATCCTCGACATCCAGTCGATCAAGCGACAGATCCACGTCCACAAGACTGGCGAGGGCCTGGCGGCGGCGGGAGCGAACCTGAAGCTCGGACGCGGAGGCATCCGCGAGATCGAATTCTATGCCCAGACCCAGCAGCTCATCCTGGGAGGTCGCGATCCGTCGCTGCGGTCGCCGCGAACCGTCGATGCCTTGGCCGCGCTGGCCGAGAAGGACCACATCCCGGCCGAGGTCGCCGCCGAGCTGACCGTCGCCTATCGACAACTGCGCGGGTTGGAACACCGCGTTCAGATGCTGGACGACGAACAGACCCACATCTTGCCGGTCGATCCCCATCGTCGTCGGATGGTGGCGGCGCTGGCCGGCAACGATGACTTCGCCAGCTTCGACGGCGAGGTCGAGGCTCTGTTGATCGAGGTGAACCGGCGCTACGGCGATCTGTTCGAAGGCGAGGAGGCCCTGTCGTCGCCGTTCGGCAGCCTGGTCTTCACCGGTGTCGAGAACGACCCCGAGACGCTGGCGACGCTCGCCCGCATGGGCTTCTCGGACCCGGCGGCGGTGTCGGACGCCATCCGATCCTGGCACCATGGCCGCATCCCCGCGACGCGGACGGCAAGAGGGCGCGAGCTGTTCACGCGGCTTGCCCCTCAGTTGCTGACCGCCGTGGCCAAGACCGGCGCGGCCGACGCGGCCTTTCGTCGGTTTTCGGTGTTCTTCGCGGGCTTGTCGGCGGGGGTGCAGGTCCAGGCTCTGTTCCTGAACCAGCCCGAGCTGTTCGAGCGGATCATCGGGGTCATGGCCTTTGCGCCCAGACTGGCCCGCACCCTGGGGCGTTATCCTGCCGCGCTGGATTCCATGCTGGACGCGCGGTTCGAGACCGAGCTGGGCGTCAACACCGGCCTGTTCGACCAGATGGCGGCCGAGGCCGGTCAGGCCGGCGACTTCGAGGGCGCCATGAACGCCGTGCGTCGCCTGCACCGCGAGCAGGTGTTCCGGATCGCCATGCAGTGCCTCTCGGGCCGCATCCGACCCCAGGCGGCGGGTCGGGGCTTCACCAATCTGGCCGATGCGGTGATGCGCACCCTGTCGGCGGCGGCCCTGGCCGAAACGGAGCGACTGGGCGGGGCGATGGCCGGGGCGGTCGCGGTGATCGCGCTGGGCAAGGCGGGCTCGGGCGAGATGACGGCCGCGTCCGACCTCGACCTGATGACGGTCTACGACGCCTCGCCGGAGGCGACATCGGCGACGAAGGGCTGGGCAGCCGATGTCTTCTACGTCCGCTTCACCCAGCGGCTGATCTCGGCCTTGTCGGCCCATACGGCGGAGGGCGGGCTTTACGAGGTCGACATGCGGCTGAGACCCTCGGGCTCGAAGGGTCCGGTGTCGGTCAGGCTGTCGGGGCTGGACGCCTACTATGGCTCGGAGGCCGCGACCTGGGAGTTCATGGCCCTGACCCGGGCTCGCGTGGTCTGGGCCAGTGATCCGGGGTTTGCCGACCGCGCCGCCGGGGCGATAGAACAGGCCCTGCGACGACCGCGTCCGGGCGTCGACGTGGCGGCCGACGTCCGGGCCATGCGCGACCTGATGGCGAGGGAGCGGCGGCCGGACGGCTTCTGGGATTTGAAGCTCGCGCCCGGCGGGCTGGTAGACGCCGAGTTCGTCGGCCAGTTCCGTCAGTTGCAGGCGGCGGCGTCCGGCGGGCCGCTAGCGGTCTCGACGCTGGAGCAGCTGGCGAACGATCAACCCCTGTACGATGCTTGGCGGTTGCAGCAGCGGCTGGCCCAGCTGCTGGCCTGCGCCTTCGACGATCGGGCCGAGGTCGAGGCTGAACCCGCGACCTTCCACGCCCGTCTGGCCGAGGCGGCGGGCGAGGCGGACTTTCCCGCCCTGATCCGACGACTGGAGCAGGTGCGCGCTGAGGCCCGCGCGGCCTTCGAAGCCGCCTTGCCGTCTGCGCGCGACGGATAATCGGCGAAGCCTCGTTACAGCTCTCGTGAGGATGCACAGGCGCGGGCCACGCCGCCGCCCATCGGAGAGACGAGACATGAAGATCAAGACCCTGACCTTGGTCGCCGTCGGAGCCCTGGCTCTGGCCGGGACCGCCAACGCCCAGCAACATCGCGGGCTCGGGAACGCCGACGCCGACGGAGACGGTCGCGTCAGCCAGGCCGAGTTCGTCGCCGCCAGAACCGCCCGCCTGACCGACGCCGACGCCAATCGCGACGGCCAGGTGACCCGCGAGGAGGCCCAGGCGGCCGGGCAGGCCAACCGCGCCGAGCGGCGCGGCCAGATGTTCACCCGCCTCGACACCGACCGGAACGGCTCCATCAGCCAGGCCGAGTTCGAGGCCGCGCGACCCGACCGCGCGGGACACGGTGGACCGCGCATGCAGCGCCAGGAGCGCCGCGCCGGCAGGGCCTTCGCCGAGGGACCGGTTCAGGTCGAACAGGCCCGGTCCCGCGCCACGCAAGCTTTCGCGACCCTGGACGCCGACCGCGACGGCTATCTGAGCGAGATCGAACGCCAGGCCGCTCCGGCCCGGATGCGCGAGGCCATGCGCGAACGCCGCGCAGAGCGGCGCGCTGAACGCCAGGCATCGCGCCCGGCGCCCGCTTCGGAGTAGGGTCGGTGTCGGGACTGGCCGGGTACGCCCGGCCGCTCCTTTCGCGCGGAAAGGGACCGATTGGCGGCCGTTGTCGACCCCGACGAGGATCTGGTGCGGCGTGTGGGTCAGGGCGATCCCGCGGCCATTCAGGCCCTGGTGGCGCGCAAGCTGCCGCGCATGCTGTCGCTCGCCCAGCGCATGCTCGGCGACGCCGTCGAGGCTGAGGACGTGGCGCAGGAGGCCATGATGAAGGCCTGGAATCAGGCACCACGCTGGACACCCGGGAAGGCAAAGTTCGACACCTGGCTGCACCGGGTGGCGCTGAACCTCTGCTACGACCGGCTGCGGCGTCGGCGCGAGGTGCTGGTTGAGGCGCCGCCGGACCGGCCAGATCCCGGCCCTGCGCCGGATCGCGGCCTGCTCGCGGCCGAATTGGGCGCGCGTGTGGAGCGGGCGTTGAAGGGCCTGCCCGAACGCCAGCGCGAGGCCATCGTGCTGTGCCATTATCAGGAGCTCGGCAACATCGAGGCCGCGGGCCTGATGGGCGTCAGCGTCGAGGCGCTGGAGAGCCTGCTGGGACGAGGCCGCCGGGCCCTTCGCGTGGCTCTGGCCGATCTGGCGCCGGGTGCTGCGGAGACTGTAGGAGAACGAGCATGACCGCGGATCGGATGCAGGAACTGGCTGAGGCCTGGGGCGGCGACCTGCGTCGTTGGCCGGCGGCCGACCGCATTGCGGCGGAGGCTTTCGCGCGCGCGGAGCCCGAGGCCGCTGAACGGGCCCTGTTCGACGCGCGCCAGCTGGACGCCGCGCTCGATGCTGCGCCGCGGGTGGTCGTTTCGGCCGAGTTGCGCGACCGGGTGATCGCTTCGGCCGAGGCGGCGGGTCTCAAGGCCCGCGCGGTCTGGCCCGGCTTGCGCCGCCTGTTGTGGGTCGGCGGGGCCAGTTGGGCGGCGGCGGCCTGCGCGGGCGTGGTCTTTGGCCTGTCCTTGACCAGTGATCTGGAACGCCAGGCCCAGCTGGATCTGGTACTGGAGCAGGCGTCGGTCGGCGGGCTGGATGATGCGGCGGTGCTGGGATGAGTTCTCGCCTGCTGGCCATCGTCCTCGGGATCGCCCTGGCCGTATCGGTCGGCATCAATCTGTTCGCCGCGACGGCGGCGATAACGGCCCTGTCCGGACAGAAGAAGATCGAGCGCGTCCTGGACCAGCGTCAGTCCGACGAGCGTCGACCCTCGACCCGGGAGCTGCTCGCCTTGCTCGACCCGGAGGTCCGACGCGAGGTCCGACGGGGCCTGCGCGAAGCCGGACTGGCGGCTCGGCCTGACTTTCAGGCGGCGCGTCAGGCGCGGGCCGAGGCGGTCGAGGTCGCCCGCGCCGAACCCTTTGACCGCGCGCGCGTCGAGGCCCTGCTGACGGCGTCCCGGCAAGCCGAGGCGCGGGGGCGAGCGCGGCTGGAGAGCGACGCGCTGGCTCTCATGCAGACGCTTGAGCCGGAAGACCGCCGTGTCGTCGCCGCCCTGCTGGCCGGTCGTGGTCGAGGCGGTGGCGAACGCCGCGACCGAGAGCCTCGCCAGGAGCGCGTGACCCAACCGCAGGGCTAGCGGAACGGCGGCTCGTCGAAGGCCCGGAGCTTGCGGCTGTGCAGCCCGGCCCCTTCGTTGCGCAGCAGGTCCACGGCCTGGATGCCGATCTGCAGGTGCTCGGAGATGGATCCCTCATAGAAGCGGTTGGCCTGCCCCGGCAGCTTGATCTCGCCATGCAGCGGCTTGTCCGAGACGCACAGCAGGGTCCCGTAGGGCACGCGGAAGCGATAGCCCTGGGCGGCGATGGTGGCGGATTCCATGTCGATGGCCACCGCGCGGCTCTGGTTGAAACGGAGCGCCGACTTGGAATAGCGCAGCTCCCAGTTCCGGTCGTCCGTGGTGACCACCGTGCCGGTGCGCAGCCGCTTCTTCACCTCCTCGCCCGGCATGCCCGAGACCTGTTTGGCGGCGTCGTAGAGGGCGCGCTGCACCTCAGCGATGTTGGGGATGGGGATGTCCGGCGGCAGGACGGCGTCCAGCACATGGTCGTCCCGCAGATAGGCGTGGGCCAGCACATAGTCGCCGATGGTCTGACTGGGGCGCAGGCCGCCGCAGTGGCCGATCATCATCCACGCGTGAGGCCGGGTGACCGCCAGGTGGTCGCAGATCGTCTTGGCGTTGGACGGACCGACGCCGATGTTGACCAGGGTCACGCCTTCCCAGCCAGGTGCCTTGAGGTGATAGGCGGGCATCTGGTGCTTGCGCCAGGCGGCGTCGGCGATGGCCAGATCAGGATCGGGGTTGTTCCTATCGATCACCACCCCGCCGGCGCACGACAGGCTCTCGTAGGGCGAGCTGGGGTCGGCCAGCTGGGCGCAGGCCCAACGCACGAACTCATCGACGTAGCGGTGATAGTTGGTGAACAGGATGTAGGACTGGACGTCCTCGACCGGGGTGCCGGTGTAGTGGCGCAGACGGGCCAGTGAGAAGTCGGTTCTCAGGCCATCGAACTGCGACAGGGGGAACTCCTCGCCCAGGTCGAACAGGCCATCGGAGATCTCGTCGCCGATGTGGGCCAGGTCTGTGGTCGGGAAGTGGCGAGCGATCGCCGCCGTCATCGACCGGTCCAGCACGACGTCGGACCCGTCCAGCACATAGGGAAACGGGATTTCCTGATCCGAAGGCTCCACCTCGAAGGTCGCGCCATAGTCGGCTTCGAGCAGGCGCAGCTGCTCGGCGATGTAGGGTCCGAACAGGTCGGGCCGGGTCACCGTGGTCGAATAGACGCCCGGCTTGGAGATGCGGGCATAGGCACGCTGGACCAGGTCGGCGGGCCGCTCGCCGAACCAGCGCATCCGCAGGCGCGGATAGCAAAACAGGCCGCGCGCTCTCAGGGCGGCGTCGGGCCCCTGTCCGGTCTTGACGTAGGTTCTGACGGCCTCGCGGAGATTGGCGACGGCGTCGGCGTAGAGGGTGTTGAGGCGATCCAGCGCCTCGGGCGCGCTCAGCGCCCCGGTCATGTGCTCTGTCATGGCCTCGTCTAACGGAGGATGATGACCTTGGCGAGACGGCCAAGGTTGCAATCAGCCGAGCGCGCGTCGGAAGAAGGCGCTGACGTCTGCCAGCACGGGCGCCTTGTTGCGGAACAACGGCGAGAAGGTCGCGATCAGGTCTTCGTGCGTCAGGTCGGCGTAGAGTTTCAGGTCCGAGCGCCCGCCCAGTTCGCGCGTGCGAGCGTCCAGGAGGATGGAATCCTCGTCATGGACGGTCACATCGGCTGTGCCGTGGCCCAGCCAGATCGGCGGGGCGTCGGCGCGGGCGAAGGTCAGGGGTTGGGTCTGTAGCGGGTCCGACGCCCGGCCGAAGGCGTTGACGGAGGCGGCCACGTCGAACGGCAGGAACTCGTAGGGCCCGGCCAGCCCCGCCGCCGCCTTGATGAGGTCCGGCGCGCCGACGGCCTGCATGTAGCGCTGGTCCAGAGCGATCATCATGGTCAGATGAGCCCCGGCCGAATGGCCGAGGACGCCCAGCTTGCCCGCGTCCCCGCCATAGGTCGCCGCGACCTCGGCCACGCGGGCCGTGGCGGCCGCCGCGTCCTGGATGAAGACCGGATGATGAACCTCGGGCACCAGGCGATAGTCCGGAACCGCGACGACGAAGCCCTGCGCGGCCAGGGCCTGGGCGGCCCAGCCGTACAGATCCTTCGACCCCGAATCCCAGCCGCCGCCGTAGAAGAAGACAAGCACGGGCAGGGGGCCGCCGCCGCCGGCGTTCGGCGCGAAGACATCGAAGACCTGCCGCGGATGGTCGCCATAGGCCAGTCCGCGCGCGACCCGGCGCACACCGGGGTCGCGCGGGCCGACGGCGTTCAGCAGGCCCAGTGGGCTGCAGGCTGCGACGAGCGCGCCAAGGGCGGGGGCGATCATGCCTCTTCGGGTCATAGGCGCAGATACGCACACCTGGCCGCTTCGGCTCAATCGCTGACCCGCGACACAGGATCGCTGTTCTCCCTCGGCCAACTCTAGATCGTGACGAACAGCCGAAACTTCATCTGCTTACAACATACTTGTCTTATTTTCTTTACATGGAGCCAAAGAGGCGCATTATTGCTCCGGACCCTGACTTGTTTCGAGCCTTGGGAGGAGCCCCGCCATGAACCGTTTGACCCTATCTGCCGCCGTCCTGACGCTGGCCGCGTCCGCAGCCTTGCCCGCCTTCGCCCAAGAGCGGGTCGCTTTCCCGACCCGGGCACCGGACAGGGCCGAGCGGGTCGTCATGATCTGTGAGCAGGACACCGCCACCCGCCGTGCCTTTCGCCGCGAACACGGCCAGGCTCCGGAGTTCGTGACCGCCGAACAGGCGCTGCAGGCCCGTTCGACCGGCCAGGTCTGGACCGCGCCGCGCTGCATGTCAGCGCGTGAGCACGCTCGCCTCGTCTCGACCCTGACGGCCTATGCGGCCGTCCGCTGAGGCCTGACTACCCCTGGGCGCCGCGGATCGCGGCGGCGCCCGCCGGGGGGGCCACGACGGCGGCGAACAAGGCGTAGGCCGTCAGCAGCGCCATCGCCGGCCAAGGGCTGAGGCCCTCTGCCGCTCGCGTGAGAGCGCCCGCGCCGAACACGACCGGCGGGATGAACAGCGGCAACACCACGATTGCGATCAGCAGGCCGCCGCGTTTCGCGCCCAGCGCCAGGGCCGCGCCGAGCGCGCCGGTGAAGGCGAAGCCCAGGCCGCCGATCAGGGCGGCGAGCGCCGTCAGAACTGCAAACTCGGGAGCTTGACCGAGCGCCAACGCTGCAATGGGTGCAGCGAGGGCCAGGGGCAGGCCGGTCGCCAGCCATTGGGCCAGGGCCTTGATCCCGACCACCGCTTCCAATGGCAGGGGGCCGAGGGCCAGCAGATCCAGCGCCCCGTCGTCCAGATCCCGCTCGAACAGCCGTTCCAGAGACAGGAGCGAGGCCAGGGCCAGGGCCAGCCAGGCGATCCCCGCCGCCACCGGCCTGAGCGTCGTCAGATCCCCCCCCGCCGCCAGCGGCACGATGGTCGTCAGGCAGGCGAAGAAACCGCACGCCAGCAGTGGGCCACCGCCGCCGCCCCAGGCGAGGGCCAGCTCGCGCCGGAACAGGGTGCCAGCCGCGCTCATCGGCCCGCTCCCACGTCGAGCAACCTCGCCGCGATCGGGAGGGGATCGTGCACGGCCGCCAGGATCAGACCGCCGCCGTCCAGATGCGCGCACATCAGCCCGCCCACCGCCTCGCGCCAGCGCGCATCGAGCGGGCTCAGCGGCTCATCCAGCAGCCACAGGGCGCGAGGCGCGGCGATCAGCCGAGCGAGCGCCAGACGCCGCCGCTGTCCGGCCGAGAGCTTGCGCACTTCGAGGTCCAGCAGCGGCTTCAGGCCCAGGGCCTGGACCGCCTCGTCGATGCCGTGGTGGCCGCGCCCCAGCCATTCGGCCTGGAAGGTCAGCTCCTCGCGCGCCGTCCGCGCGCCCTTCAGGCCTTCGAGGTGGCCGAGCATATGGACTTGGCCTCCGCGCGCTTCGGCCGGGTCGATCTCGTTTCGGTCCGCGTCGTGGAAGGCGATCTCGCCAGCCTCCGGACGGAGGAAACCCGCGACGGCGCGCAGCAGACTGGTCTTTCCGGCCCCGTTGGCTCCCGTCAGGGCGACGGCTTCCCCGGCCGCGAGACCGAGAGACAGGTCACGGAACAGAGTCCGCTCACCACGGGTGAGGGTGAGGGCGGCTATAGAGAGTTGGGCGATCATTCCTTCCCCCCTTGCGGGAGAAGGTGGCCGAGCGCAGCGAGGTCGGATGAGGGGTGAAACTCGGTTCTGGCCGTGAGGGTCAGGTCCAAGAGCGTCCCTGGGTCTTCGTACCCCTCATCCGGCCCTCCGGGCCACCTTCTCCCACAAAGGGAGAAGGAACCCCGTCTGCGATCCGTTCTCAATGTCCACACGTGCATCGTGGACTCATGGACGCCCCAAGCAACCACGGCTATATCCCGCCTCGCCGCAGCAGGCTGTCGCCGCGCGCGCCGGGGACCTGTGTGCCCCTGCGATCGCCGCGAGACGGCGCAACCGGATGTCCGGGCGGCTTGATCAGAGGAACACTCCCATGCCGTCAGTCGACAGCCTTTCCACCCGCCGGGACATGACCGTCGGGCGCAAGAAGTACGCCTATTACAGCCTTCCGGCCGCTCAGGAAGCGGGTCTTGAGGGCATCGATCGCCTGCCGCGCTCCATGAAGGTGCTGCTGGAGAACCTGCTGCGGAACGAGGACGGCGTGTCCGTCACCGAGGCCGACCTGCGCGCCGTCGCCGCCTGGACCCAGAACAAGGGATCGGTCGAGCACGAGATCGCCTTCCGTCCCGCGCGCGTCCTGATGCAGGACTTCACCGGCGTGCCCGCCGTGGTCGATCTGGCCGCCATGCGCGACGCCATGAGCGCGCTGGGCGCCGACGCGACCAAGATCAATCCGCTGGTGCCGGTCGATCTGGTCATCGACCACTCGGTGATGGTGGACCATTTCGGGACCCCGGGCGCCTTCGCCCAGAACGTCGAGCGCGAGTATGAGCGCAACATCGAACGCTACAACTTCCTGCGCTGGGGCTCGTCGGCCTTCAACAACTTCCGCGTCGTGCCGCCGGGAACGGGCATCTGCCACCAGGTGAACCTGGAGAACCTGGCCCAGACCGTCTGGACGGTGGCGGAAGGGAAAGCGACCGTCGCCTATCCGGACACGGTCGTCGGCACCGACAGCCACACGACCATGATCAACGGCCTGGCCGTCCTGGGCTGGGGCGTCGGCGGCATCGAGGCCGAGGCCGCTATGCTGGGCCAGCCCATCCCCATGCTGATCCCCGAGGTCATCGGCTTCAAGCTGACCGGGGCCATGCCGGAAGGCACGACCGCCACGGACCTGGTGCTGACCGTCACCCAGATGCTGAGGAAGAAGGGCGTCGTCGGCAAGTTCGTGGAGTTCTTCGGCCCGGCCGTCGCCAACCTGACCATCGAGGACCAGGCCACGATCGCCAACATGGCCCCGGAATACGGCGCCACCTGCGGCTTCTTCCCCGTGTCGCAGGCGACCATCGGCTATCTGACCGCCACGGGTCGCGACAAGGCCCGCGTCGCCCTGGTCGAGGCCTATGCCAAGGCGCAAGGCCTGTGGATCGACGAGACGAGCGAAGACCCGATCTTCACCGACGTGCTGGAACTGGACCTGTCGACCGTCGTCCCGTCCCTGGCGGGTCCGAAGCGTCCCCAGGACCGCGTCGAGCTGACCGCCGCCGCCCCGTCGTTCGAGACGGCGCTGGGCGAGGTGTTCAACCGCCCGGCAGACGCCCCGCGCGCGGCTGTGGAGGGCGAAAAGTTCGACCTCGGCGACGGCGACGTGGTCATCGCGGCCATCACCTCCTGCACCAACACCTCCAACCCCTCGGTCCTGATCGCGGCCGGTCTGGTGGCGCAGAAGGCCAACAAGCTGGGTCTGAAGACCAAGCCCTGGGTCAAGACCTCGCTGGCGCCGGGCTCGCAGGTCGTGACCGACTATCTGACGGCGGCCGGCCTGCAGAAGGAGCTGGATGCGCTGGGCTTCAACCTGGTCGGCTACGGCTGCACCACCTGCATCGGCAACTCGGGCCCGCTGGACCCGGCGATCTCCAAGACCATCAACGAGAACGCCATCGTCGCCACCTCGGTGCTGTCGGGCAACCGCAACTTCGAGGGCCGGGTGAACCCGGACGTCCAGGCCAACTACCTGGCCTCGCCGCCGCTGGTCGTCGCCTATGCCCTGGCCGGTTCGATGCGGATCGACATCACCAAGGACCCGATCGGCCAGGACAAGAAGGGCAAGGACGTCTTCCTGAAGGACGTGTGGCCCACGACCGCCGAGATCGCCGCCATCCAGAAGAAGGCCGTCACCTCGGCCATGTTCGCCAAACGCTATGCCGACGTCTTCAAGGGCGACGCCCACTGGCAGGCGATTTCCGTCGCCGGCGGCCAGACCTACGCCTGGGACGACGCCAGCACTTACGTCGCCAACCCGCCCTATTTCGAGGGCCTGTCGATGGAGCCGACGCCGGTCACGGACGTGGTCGAGGGCCGGGTGCTGGCGATCTTCGGCGACTCGATCACGACCGATCACATCTCTCCGGCCGGTTCGATCAAGACGTCGTCGCCCGCGGGCCAGTATCTGAACGCGCGCGGCGTCGAATCCGCTGAGTTCAACTCCTATGGCGCGCGTCGTGGTCACCACGAGGTAATGATGCGCGGCACCTTCGCCAACATCCGCATCAGGAACCGCATCACGCCGGACATCGAAGGCGGCATGACCAAGCACTTCCCCTCGGGCGACGTCATGTCGATCTACGACGCGGCCATGCGCTACCAGTCCGAGGGCCGCTCGCTGGTGGTGATCGCGGGCAAGGAATACGGCACAGGCTCGTCGCGCGACTGGGCCGCCAAAGGCACGCGTCTGCTCGGCGTGCGCGCCGTCATCGCCGAAAGCTATGAGCGGATTCACCGTTCGAACCTGGTCGGTATGGGCGTGGTGCCGCTGCAGTTCAAGGCCGACGGCTGGACCAAGCTGGGCCTGACCGGCGAGGAGATCGTCACCATCCGCGGCCTGTCCGACGTCAACATCGGCAAGCTGCGCCCGCGTCAGGACCTGTGGGTCGAGCTGTTCCGCCCCTCGGACGGCAAGATGGCGCGCTTCCCCGTGCGCTGCCGCATCGATAACCAGACCGAGCTGGACTACTTCAAGGCCGGTGGGGTGATGCCGTACGTGCTCAGGAACCTGGCGGCGTAAGTCCGGTGCGGCTCTCCCTCCCCTTCATGGGGAGGGACGACCTCGAAGCGGTCAGGGTGGGGTTCGAGAAGCGAGTTCGCACGGACGGCCCCACCCGCGCTCGCAATCGCTCGCGGTCCCTCCCCATGAAGGGGAGGGCGAGCGTCTACCTCACACCCGCATCGCCTCGGCCAGCAGCCGCGCGTCGGCGGCGCGGCTGGAGCCCTTGCGCCAGGCGACGACGATCTCGCGGCTGGGCGCTTCGGCGGCGAAGGAGCGGATGACGACGCCGGCATCGTCGGCGAGGCCCGCGCGCACGGCCATGGCGGGCAGGAAGGACACGCCCAACCCGGACGACACCATCTGCACCAGCGTATGCAGACTGGTCGCGGCGAAGACGTCCTCGCCGCGCGGGGCGTCGATGTCGACAGCGGCCAGGGCCTGGTCGCGCAGGCAGTGGCCGTCTTCCAGCAGGATCAGGTCCTCGCCCTGCAGCGCGCCCGGCTGGATGTCGCCGCCGGACGCCAGGGGGTGGCCGGCCGGAGCGGCGGCAAGGATTTCGTCATCGCCGATGCGGGCGTGCTCGATCCCCGTCGCCGCAAAGGGCAGGGCGATGACGGCGCAGTCGAGCTGACCCGCCTTCAACCCCGCGATCAGACGCGACGTCAGGTCCTCGCGGATGAACAGGCGCAGCGCCGGGTAGGTCGCCTTCAACCCCGGCAACGTCGCGGGCAGGAGGAAGGGCGCGACGGTCGGGATGATGCCCAGCCGCAGCCGTCCGGACAGGGGCCGTCCGGCGTTCCGGGCCGCCTCGACAAGGTCCTCGGTGCGGGCCAGCACGTCCTCGGCGCGGCTGACGGCCTCGGCGCCGACGGCGGTCAACTGGACCGCGCCGCGCGTGCGCTCGACGACGGCTGCGCCCAGCACCTTCTCCAGCTCCTGGATGCCGGCCGACAGCGCGGGCTGGCTGACGGACGCGGCCTCGGCGGCCCGGCTGAAGGAGCCATGCTCGGCGAGGAGCTTGAGATACTGGAGCTGGCGAAGGGTGGGGAGCATGGAGTCGAGATAGGCGTGGCTTGCGTCATCCGCCACGACAATCGAGCAGCCTTATGGGTGTCCAAAAGAAAACCCCCGCCCTCGCGTGGAGGACGGGGGTCGTCATTGTGTCAGTCCCGAAGGCTTACGCCGCCAGCTTCTCGGCGTGCAACGCGCGCTTGGGGATGTCGTAGCGGTCGTTCTCCATCACCTGCGTCCAGGCCTTGATGAAGGTGTTCAGGAACACCTCCTGGGACTGGCCCTCGGCGAAGACCTCGGCGATGGCGCGCAACTGGGAGTTGGAGCCGAACACTAGGTCGGTGCGGGTCGCGGTCCAGCGGCGTTCGCCGGTGATGCGGTCCGTTCCGACGAAGGTCTCGTCCGACGTGTCGTCGATCTGTTTCCAGGCCGTCGACATGTCCAGCAGGTTGACGAAGAAGTCGTTCGTCAGCTGGCCCGGGCGGTCGGTGAAGACGCCGTCCTTGGACCCCTTGTGGTTGATGCCCAGGACGCGCAGGCCGCCGACCAGAGCCGTCATCTGCGGCGCGGTCAGACCCAGAAGCTGGGCCCGGTCGATCAGCAGTTCCTCGGTCGGGACGTTGAACTTGACCTGCAGATAGTTGCGGAAGCCGTCGGCGCGGGGCTCCAGAACCTTGAAGCTCTCGGCATCCGTCTGCTCGGCGGTGGCGTCGGTGCGGCCCGGGGTGAAGGGGACGACGACGTCGTGGCCGGCGGCCTTGGCCGCCTGTTCGATGCCGACCGAGCCGCCGAGCACGATCAGGTCCGCGATGGAGACGTTCAGGCCGGACTTGGCCTTGATGTCCTCATAGACGGCCAGAACGCGCGAGAGATGCTCGGGCTCGTTGACGTCCCAGCTGCGCTGCGGCTCCAGACGGATGCGCGCGCCGTTGGCGCCGCCGCGGTGATCCGACCCGCGCCAGGTCGCGGCCGAGGCCCAGGCCGTGCGGACCAGGTCGGCGACCGACAGGCCGGACGCGGCGATGTGGTCCTTCAGCGTCTTGACGTCGGCGTCGGTCAGGGCCGGGCCGGTGTGCGCCGGGATCGGGTCCTGCCAGATCAGGTCTTCGGCCGGGACTTCCGGTCCGAGGTAGCGGATCTTGGGGCCCATGTCGCGGTGGCACAGCTTGAACCAGGCGCGCGCGAACTGGTCGGCGAAGTAGGCCGGATCGGCCCGGAACTTCTCCATGATCTTGCGGTACTCGGGGTCGACCTTGAAGGCCATGTCGGCCGTGGTCATCATCGTCGGGACCTTCTTGCCCGGCGTGTGCGCGGCCGGGGCGAGGGTCTCGGGCGGATTGCCGACCGGCTGCCACTGCTTGGCGCCGGCGGGCGAGCGGACCAGCTCGTATTCGTGGTCCAGCAGCATGTCGAAGTAGGACATGTCCCAGGTGATCGGCGTCGGCGTCCAGGCACCCTCGATGCCCGAGGTGATGGTGTGGTCGCCCATGCCGCTCTCGTGGCCCGAGATCCAGCCCAGCCCTTGCAGCGCGATGTCGGCGCCTTCCGGAGCCACGCCGACCTTCGACGCGTCACCCGCGCCGTGGGCCTTGCCGAACGTGTGACCGCCGGCCGTGAGCGCCGCCGTCTCGACGTCGTTCATGCCCATGCGGGCGAAGGTGATGCGGATGTCGCGTGCCGACTGCAGCGCCTCGGGCACGCCGCCCGGACCTTCCGGGTTGACGTAGATCAGGCCCATCTGGATGGCCGCCAGCGGCTCTTCCAGCGCCATGTTCTTGTCTTCCTGGATGCGCGTCGGCGCGCCTTCGGAGCCGACCCAACCTTCCTCAGTGCCCCAGTAGACGTCCTTCTCGGGCTCCCAGACGTCGGCGCGGCCGCCGCCGAAGCCGAACACCGGCCCGCCCATCGATTCGATGCCGACATTGCCCGCCAGGATGAACAGGTCGGCCCAGCTGATGTTGGCGCCGTACTTCTGCTTGATCGGCCACAAGAGGCGGCGCGCCTTGTCCAGATTGCCGTTGTCCGGCCAGGAGTTCAGCGGGGCGAAGCGCTGCTGGCCCGAGCTGGATCCGCCGCGCCCGTCACCGGTGCGATAGGTGCCGGCCGCGTGCCAGGCCATGCGGATGAAGAAGGGGCCGTAGTGACCATAGTCCGCCGGCCACCAGGACTGGCTGTCGGTCATCAGGGCCGTCAGGTCGCGCTTCAGGCCCTCGTAGTCGATCGACTTGAAGGCCTCGGCATAGCTGAAACCGTCGCCCATCGGGTCGCCGGTCTTGCCGTGCTGATGCAGGATGTCGACCGAGAGGCTGTTGGGCCACCAGTCGCGGTTGGTGCGGCCCAGCAGGGCGCGCTTGGCGGCGGCCTTCTTGCTCGGATCAGACAGGGGTGAGTTTTCGCCGTCCATGGTGGGCCTCCGGGGGGGTCAAAATGATGCGACAGGTTAGTCCTGAAGGCCGTCAAAGACAAATCGATAAATATTGCGATTATCATAGACTGAGTTGATGAAAGTCGCTCCAGGTCTCTCGGCCTCGCGCCTGATTGTTGCGAGCCTCGTCAGACCGCTAATCTGTCCGTAAAGGCTGTTGCAGACGGGGGAGGGGAACAGGGTGGACCGACCGGCCGGCGCCATGCTGCGGCGCGTGTTGTTTGTGCACGGTTACGATCCCCGTGGTCCGGGTCCTTACCACGCGATGATGGTCGACGAGGCTCGCACCGGCGACCTGGAGGTGGGTCCGCGAACGGGCGCGCGCTGGACCCTGGCCGCGGACTGGGCGGGCGCACGCAGCGAATCGCGGTTCGAGGTGCTGCGCTGGGACGACCTGGTTCGTGCCTTCTGGGTGAGGGGAGGCGAGGCCCGTTGGCTCTCCTGGCGATATCTCCTGGCCTATGCCCGCGCGGGGGTGGTGGCCGAGGCGGCCCGGAGCAACCGTCCGCTCTTCCTGGCGCTGGTCCTGCCGTCCCTGGTCGGCATCGTGTTCATCGGACTGCTGGTCGGCGCGACGGCGGCGGTCATTGCGCTGACGGCCGGCGTCCTGACCGGATTGGGCGCAAATCCGCTCTGGGCGCTGGGGGGCGGGGCGATCCTGCTCGGGGCTCCGATCCTGTGGCGCGTGCTTCGGGCGCGGCTGGAGTTCGACTGGCTCAGCCAGTGTTTCGATGCCCTCGTCCGGTTTCAAGACATGCCGGAAGCGAGAGAGGCCAAGTTGGATGCTCTGGCCGAAACGATCCTTGAAACGGCGAAACAGCCCGGCTCGGAGCCCATCGTCGTCGTCGGACACAGCATCGGAACGCTGATGGCCGTCGGGGCCGTGTCGCGCGCCCTGGAGCGTGACCCGCATCTCGGCCGGCGCCTGTCGCTGGTGACCATGGGCCAGTGTCTGTCCATCTATTCGCGTCTCGGCGGTGACCCCCGCTGGAGCCGCGACCTTGCGGGTCTCGTGGCGTCCACCGTGCCCTGGATTGATGTGACGTCTCCGGCGGACGGCGCGTCCGGCGGTCGCTGGGGACCGCTGCGCTTCTCAGGCCATGAGGCGCGGACCGACCGGATCGACGCGAGATCGCCGCGCTTTCACCAGGCCCTTGAGCCCGCTCGTCTGAAGCGTCTCAGGCTGGATCCCTACGCTCTTCACTTCCAGTACTTGCGCCTCTCGGACCGCCCGGCGGTCTATGATGTCCGGCGGTTGATCGTCGGCCCGACAAACGGCCCTTCATGACCTATTTCGTTCCACCGAAACCCGCCCCCCTGCCCGCGCGTCCGGGCCTTTTTCAGCGCGCCCGACTGATCGCGCGATCCAGCCTCGCCCTGCTCCAGGCCGGGTCCTACGGGGCCGTGGGCGTGGGGCGAACGCCGATCCCGAGCCTGCCGGGCCTTGGCCGCCGCTGGGCCTTCCAGGTCCGCGACCCCGCGCGAGCGCGGGAGATACTCGTCACCCGCGCGGCCGAGTTTCCCAAAGGCGAACTGATGGGCTGGATGCTGCGGCCCCTGACGGGAGACAGCATCTTCACGACCAACGGCGAGGTCTGGCGCCGCCAGCGGCGGATCGTCGACCCGGCGCTCGAGCAGGCGCGGGTCCGCGAGAGTTTTCAGCGCATGCGAGAGGCGGCCGAAACCGCCCTCGCGGGCCTCGAGGACGCCGCATCCCAAGCGGACTCCGTCGCGGTCGACGAGGCGATGACCGTCTTCGCGGCGGATGTGATCTTTCGGACCATTTTCTCGGAGCCGATCGGACGCGAAGAAGCGCGCGAGGCCATCGACGCCTTCGAGAGGTTTCAGGATCTCGCCTATGCCCACGGGATGATTGGACTGTCGGGACTGCCCGGTTGGCTGATGCCGGGGACCGGCGCCCGCATCCGGGCGGGCCAGAGGCTCCGGCAGGTCCTCGACAGGCCCCTCCAACGTCGTCTGGCCGACGTCCGCGAAGGCCGCCCGGCCCCCGCCGACATCCTGACGTCGCTGATGACCTCGCGTGATCCGGAGACCGGGAGCGTCTTCCGGGAGGAGGAACTGCTGGATCAGGTGGCGATGCTGTTTCTGGCGGGCCATGAAACGTCAGCGAGCGGGCTGGCCTGGGCGCTCTACCTGTTGTCGGAGGCGCCCGATATCCAGAAACGGGCGAGGGCCGAAGTCCTGTCGGTGGTCGGCGACGGCGTAATCGCCTTCGAGCACATGAAGCGGCTCGCCCTGGTTCGGGATGTCTTCCGCGAGGCCCTGAGGCTCTATCCCCCCGTCACCACCGTCGTTCGCGAATCCTCCCGGGCCGAGCCGATGGGACGGAACACGGCGCAGCCGGGGAATCCGTTGTTCGTGGCCCCCTGGATCCTGCACCGCCTGTCCGGGGTCTGGTCCAATCCGGACGCCTTCGACCCGGATCGCTTTGAAACGCCGGAGGGACGCGAGGCGGTCCGTCAGGCCTATCTGCCCTTCAGTGCCGGGCCCCGTGTCTGCCCCGGAGCCGCCTTCGCGCTTCAGGAGGCGACCCTGATGCTGGCGCTCATTCTGCGCCGTTTCGAGCTTTTGCCCAGCGGACAGGACGCGCCGGAACCCGTGGCGAAGCTGACCTTGCGGTCGGCGAACGGGATCAGCCTGCGGCTGCGGCCGGTCTGATCAGTCGGCCGCGTCGAGGGCGGCGGCGAGGCGCCCGAACTGCTCGTCCATCACCGCGTGGACCGGGTCGGCCATCGCGCCTGTTTCCGGGCCGCTGACGACGAAGGTCCAGCGCAGTCGGCGGGTGGTCTGGCCCTCGATCGCGGCCCAGCTCATGGTCAGGACGGCGTCTGCGCCCATGGCCTGAAGCGGGCCGAACGGCGCCTCGAAGCGCACCATGCTTTGCGCCGGCCAGACCAGGACCGCCTCGCCGTGCTTGACCCCGCCACCGGGCAAGGCCTCGCACCAACAGCCGCCGGGACGCAGATCGACGGTGATGTTGGCCGCGTCGCCGGAATAGGTGTGGGCGCTGCTCCACCACCGAGCGGGTTGGGCGACGGCCTCCAGGATCGCCGCGGGCGAGGCCGTGACTGTCCGCTCAAAGGACAGGGTGAAGGCGTTCTCGCTGCGCGCCACGATTTCGGCGCACGCGGGCGCGGCCACGCTCGACACAAGGGTGGCCAGTCCCGCCGCGATCCCCTTGATGCCCATGGCTCACCCCTCCGCGACCATCCGCTTCAGGTCAATCTTGCGCGCCTCGGGAACCTCGCGCCAGTCCCGATCATGCAGTGCCGCGTCCATGGCGTAGAGCGCCGTCAGCGACACGCGCCCGAAGTGGAACCGCAGCCGACGATAGGCCTCCACGGCCCCGAGACGCCGCAGATCGTCGGCCGTTTCGATCCCGGTTTCGGCCAGCCGCCGCGCCATGATCGGGCCGAGATTTCGCATCTCACGCACGGTCTGGGTCATGCGGGGCCGGTGATCACCGGACTGTGGCTCATCTCGATCGACGCCATGTCGATCGCGGCCATGAAGGGCGCGGCCTCCGGCGCGGCGGGCAGCGCCCTCGCCGCCGCTTCGGCTGCCGCCCTATCCCGCCAGACGATATGGTCGGTGTAGAGCCCGTCATCGCCGCTCGACAGGGTGCGGCTGACGAAGCCGGGCCAGGACGTCAACAGGCCATCGAGCGCCCGAGCGCTCTGAGCGAAGGCCTCCGGGTCGGCCCCACCCGCCAGCCGAAACCGCACGAGTTCCACGATTGCCATGTCCATCTCCCGATCTGTTGACGACCCTTGCTAGGGTCGAGCTGTGGCCAGGGTGGTTTCAGCAGCCGTGGGGTCGGCGTCGAAACGCCCTTTCCTTCGGCGAACGACGCCCCGCGCAGGCGATACGACCGATATTGACGTATCGGCCCGGTAGTCTTGCCGCCATGACGTACGACACTGCCGCGCCTGAAGCCTTTGACGGGGGCTCGTCCCCGCATTCGGACCCGTTGTGGGACGCCGTCCGCGACGCCTATCTGGCCGGGGCGACCGTCGCCAGTCTGCGGGAGGATTTCGGCATGCCGTCCTCGACCTTCTACAAGCGCGCGGGCCGGGAGGGCTGGCTTCATCGGCCCCGCGTCGCCCCCAGGGTCGAGCCGCTCGACCTCGAGGCTCCCATGGTCGATCCGTCGGTGCTGCTGGACCTCGCCTGGCGGCGCCTGTCTCATGCGCTGGAACAGGGCCAGTCGGCCGACGCCTTGCGCTGGCTGCGGGTCCACGACCGTCTCAAGGCCACGGCCGCTCCCGCTTCCGCCTGTGACCTCGCCGCCGCGAATCCCGCGATCCCGGCCGCCCCCGCTGCCCGGCCGGCCGCTCCCAGCGTGGAGAAAGTGGAGACTGTTTTTCAGGATTCCACGGCTCTGGGCCCACGTCCTCCGCTCAACCGGGCCGAACGCCGACGCCTGGCGCGGCGGGGCGGGGGGCCCTGACCGTTCAGGCGGCCTCGAAGCTCAACGGTGCGCCCCAGAATTGGCTGACCCGGTCAGACTGCGGTCCCGGCTTGCCTGTCGTCAGGAAGGTGCGCCGCCCGCTCTCGCCAAGGCCATACTCTGGATGCCGCTGGAAGTAGCGATCCAGGGCGTCGGCGACAGCGCTGGGCTGATGGATCACCGGCGTGCCTTCGGGCAGGGCCGCGGCGAAGATGTCGGCGACGATCTCGTAATGGGTGCACCCCAGGATGGCCTTGTCCGGATGCCGCCCTATGCGGCGGCGCAGGGCGTCGACGTGGTCGCGCACGACGACGTTCAGCTCCTCGGTCGGGGCCCCCAGCTCGATCAGTCCCGCCAGCCCCGGACAGGGCTCGGAAAAGACCGCCAGGTCCTCGCGCCGCTTGTCGATCTCGATCTCATAGACCCGGCTCATGGCCGTGGCGGCGGTGCAGAACACGCCCGTGATCTCCAGCGCCTCGATCTTGTCGCCGCGCCGCTCGGCCTCATAGGTCCAGGGCAGGCCGGTCGCCGCCTCGATGGTCGGGACGATGATGCCCAGGACGTTGACCGGGCGCCCATGACGGGCTCGCGCCTCGGGCACCCAGGTCTGCTGCAGGCGACGCAGGGCGATGGCCGAGGCGGTGTTGCAGGCCAGCACGATCACGCTGGCCCCGGCCTCGAACAGCCGCTCGCAGCCGGCGCGGGTCAGCTCGACGATCTCCTCGCCGCCGCGTCCGCCGTAGGGCGCATGGGCCTGGTCGGCCAGGTAGACGAAGTCCCGCTCGGGGAACCGCCGGGTCAGTTCGCGGTGGACCGTCAGCCCGCCCACGCCGCTGTCGAAAACGCCTATCGCCATGACGCGGCATGTAGCCGCCGCTTGCGCATGCGTCCAACGGCATTACACGTCGTTCATGTGACGGTCAGGTGCACCCGGCCTAGGGTGTCCGCACGGTCGAAGAACCATGAACAGGAAACGCACATGCACAGACGTCAACTCCTTGTCGGGGGCGCGAGCCTGATGGCCCTGTCGGGATGCGCCAGCGCGGGCGCGATGGGCGGTGGGACCGCCGCGACCGCCGACGAACTGGCGATCGCCAAGGCCGTGCTGCCGACGCAGACGCCCCGGGCGGAACTGCTGCAGGTCTGGACCGGCCCCTATGACGGCGTGCCGCCCTGGCCCTCGGTGACCGCCGACAAGCTGCGCGCCGCCATCCTGGAGGGCATCGAGCTGCAGCGCGCGGAGGTCGAGGCGATCGCCAACAACCCCGAGCCGCCGACGTTCGCCAACACCATGGTGCCGATGCAGCTCGCCGGCCAGCCGCTGGATCGCGCCACGGCGATCTTCGGCGTGATGACGTCGAACATCGGCTCGGACGACTATCAGGCTGTCGACACCGAGGTCTCGCCCCTGCTGTCGGCCGCGAGTGACGAGATCACCTTCAACGAGCCCCTGTTCCAGCGCATCAAGACGGTCGCCGACAATGCGCGCGCCGCCGGTCTGACGGCGGAACAGACCCGCGTTGCCGAACGCAGCCGCGACGCCTTCATCCGCAACGGCGCCGCTCTGAACGCGGCGGGCAAGGCCGAGCTGGGCCGCATCAACACCTCGCTCGCCAACGCCTTCACCACCTTCGGCCAGAGGGTCGTCGCCGACGAGAACACCTGGACCCTGATCTCCAACGAGACGGGCGTCGCGGGCCTGCCGGAGTCGAACAAGGCCGCCGCCGCCGGGGCCGCGCGCTCGCGCAACCTGCAGGGCTGGGCCATCGTCAACACCCGCTCCAGCGTGGATCCCTTCCTGACCTTCGCCGATGACCGGGCCCTGCGCGAGCAGGTCTGGCGCAAGTTCGTCAATCGCGGGGACAACGGCGACCGCAACGACACCAACGCCATCATCGCCGAGATCGTGCGCCTGCGCGCCGAACGGGCCCGTCTGCTCGGCTACGCCAACCACGCCGAGTGGCGCATGCAGGACACCATGGCGCGTACCCCTGCCGCCGCCATGGAACTGATGATGCGGGTCTGGGAGCCGGCCAAGGCGCGCGTCACTCAGGAAGTCGCCGACATGCGCGAGATCGCCGGTCACGACATCGAGCCCTGGGACTACCTCTATTTCGCCGAGAAGGTCCGCAAGGCCAAGTACGACCTCGATCAGAACGAGTTGAAGCCGTACTTCGAGCTGAACGCGGTCAAGCGCGGGGCCTTCTACATGGCCGAGCGTCTGTACGGCTTCACCTTCACGCCGGTCCCGGCCGGCAGCGTTCCGGGCTTCCATCCGGACGTCGAGGTGTTCGAGGTCAAGAACAAGTCCGACGGTTCGCACGTCGGCCTGTTCTACTCCGACGACTTCGCTCGCGCGGGCAAGCGGTCGGGCGCCTGGATGACCAGCTACCGCATCGGCTGGGGCTATGACGGCGGTGGCAACAAGCTGGTGTCGAACAACAACAACTTCACCAAGGCCGAGGCGGGCCAGCCGATCCTGATCTCGCTGGACGACGCCGAGACCCTGTTCCACGAGTTCGGCCACGCCCTGCACTACCTGTCATACCAGGTCCGCTATCCGGCCCTGGGCGGCACGCCGCGTGACTACGTCGAGTATCCCTCGCAGGTGCACGAGCACTGGGTGCTGAGCCGGCCGATCCTGGACGGCTTCATGAAGCACTATCAGACCGGCGAGCCCATGCCGCAGAGCCTGGTGGACAAGGTCGAGGCGGCGGCGACCTTCAACCAGGGCTATGCCACGGTCAGCTATCTGTCCTCGGCCCTGGTCGACATGGACCTGCACACCCGCGCCACGCCGCCGACCGACATCGACGCCTTCGAGCGCGAGAGCCTGGCCCGCTACGGGATGCCCAGGGAGATCGTGATGCGGCACCGCCTGCCGCAGTTCAATCACCTGTTCACGTCCGACGCCTACTCGGCCGGGTACTACAGCTATCTGTGGTCCGAGGTCATGGACGCCGACACCTGGGCCTACTTCGAGGAGTCGGGGGACGTGTTCAATCCGGACATCGCCGCCCGCTACAAGTCGATCATCCTGGCCGAAGGCAACTCGTCGGATCGTGGCGAGGCCTATCGCCGGTTCCGGGGCCGCAATCCGGATGTGGCGGCGCTGCTGCGCGTGCGCGGGTTTCCGGTGAGCTGAGGCCGACGCCGAATCGACCCGTTGTCGGACGCCAGGTCCGCCACGATCGTCAGACTGACCAGGCCGCCGCGGTTCAGGCCGCGGCGGCTTTTTCCTGTGCGCGCCGCGCGTGCTGGCCGATGGCGGCGAACAGGGCGCGCGGGTCGATCGGCTTGGCGACGTGCGCCTGCATGCCCGCGGCGCGGCACTGGTCGATCTGCTCGGGCAGGACATTGGCGGTCAGGGCGACGATCGGCGTCTCAGAGGCCGGGCCGGGCAGGGCGCGGATGGCGCGGGCGGCCGAGGGGCCGTCCATGACCGGCATCTGCATGTCCATCAGGACGAGGTCATAGCTCCCGTCGCCAACGGCCTGGACGGCCTCCTGGCCGTTCTCCACCATGTCCAGATCGAGATCCAGCGAAGCGGTCAGGGTCGCGATCAGGGCGCGGTTGGCGGCGTTGTCCTCGGCCAGCAGGACCCTCAGCCGGCGGTCCGGCCCGATCTGGTCCTCCAGAGCCGCGGGCGCGGCCGAGTTCGCGGCGGGCGCGAGGGGAACCCGGAACCAGAAGGTCGAGCCGGTCTGGCCATCGCTGTGCGCGCCGATCTCGCCGTCCATCATCTCGACCAGACGCCGCGAGATGGCCAGGCCGAGGCCGGTCCCGCCATAGCGTCGTGACACCGAACCGTCGGCCTGGGTGAAGCGGTCGAACATCTGGTCGATCTGGGTCGGGTCCAACCCCACCCCGGTGTCGCGGACCTCGGCCGACAGCCAGGATCGCTCGCCTTCGGGCTCCACCCGCAGCGTGACGGCGACCGAGCCCCGTTCGGTGAATTTCACGGCGTTGGAGACGAGGTTCAGCAGCACCTGGCGCAGCCGCGCGGCGTCGCCCGCGAGCCACACACCCTCCGGAGCCGCGCACGACAGGCTCAGTCCCTTATCGTCCGCCTGACCACCGAGCAGGGCGGTGACGCCTCGGCCGAGGTCCTGCACCGAGAACGGCTCCTGCGACAGGGTCAGCGCCCCGGCTTCCAGCTTCGAGAAGTCCAGGATGTCGTTGACCACGGCCAGCAGCGTCTCGCCGGCGCTGCGGATGAGATCGAGATGCGCCCGGTCGGCGTCGGACAGGCCCCCATCGCGCCCGATCAGGCGGGAAAAGCCCAGGATGCTGGTCAGCGGCGTGCGCAGCTCATGGCTCATATTGGCCAGGAACTCGCCCTTGGCCCGGGACGCGGCTTCCGCTTCTTGACGGGCCTGGACCAGCGCGGCCTCGGCCTCCTTGCGGGCGGAGATGTCGCGCACGACGTCGACGATCTCCGTCAGCTCGCCCGCGCCGTTGAGGACCAGACGGGGATTGGCCTCAAGCCAGACCAGGTGTCCGTTCTTGTGCCGACAGCGGTACTCGTACCCGGTCGAACTGATGAGCTCGCCACGGGCGATGCGGTCCTTGAGCAGGGCGCGGATACGTTTGACGTCTTCCTCGATCACCATCTCGGCCGGCTTCATGCCGACGATCTCGGTCGGCGTGTAGCCGAGGACGGCGCGCGACGCCGGTGAGGCATAGGTGATGCCGGCGTCCATCCGGCTGCGGATGACCATGTCCGAGGTGTGTTCGGCGACGAAGCGGAACGCGCGTTCGTTTTCGAACAGCTCGCGGTCGTCGACGTGGTCGCTGATGTCGAACGACATGCCGAAGATCCAGCGACGGCCCTCGGCGTCTGGGGGCTGTCGCTGACCCCAGTTCACGACGTCCCGATACTCGCCGGACGGGCGCACGATCCGGTAACGGATCTGGACCTTCTCGTCGGTTTCGAACATGCGCCGCCAGGACCGTCCCACGAGGTTGGAGTCGTCGGGATGGTACAGGCGGAAGATCTGGTCCCGGGTCGGGACGCCGCCGGCGGGGTCCAGGCCGACGATCTCGTACATGCCGGGCGACCACCAGGTCGTCTGGGGGTCGAGCACCCGCCACCAGCCCACGCCCAACCCCTTGAGGCCGGCGAGAGCGATGGCGAGAGAATCTCGATCACTGGTCTCGATCGTCATGGACGCCCCTCATGCGAAGGGCGCACCGTGAAGGAAAATGGCTTCCAGACGGTGAACGCGGGTCTTTAGCCGTGGTGGACCGGGATCATGGCCAGCTGTCGGCCACCGCGGGCGCGGGCGTAATCGTCGCGACGAACGCCAGGCAGCAGGCGCATGGCCTCGGCCTGAAAGCGCGACCGGCACTGGCGCTCGGCGAGCGGCGTGGCCCCGCGGCAGGCGCGGCGGGCGACGGTGGCGACGCGGGCGTCGAAAGCGTCCGCTCCGGAAATCGAGGCGAGGTCGAGGTCGCCGAACGTGACGCGGTATTCCTGGGCGGAGGCGGCGCCGGCCGACAGGGCCAGGGCGGCGAAGGCGAGGGCGAGGGTCTTCATGTCGCGAGGTCCTTGGCTGTTGTCGCGGGGGGGCGACGCGGGGCCATATGACCGCGTTCGGTGACGCTCACCGTCCGTTTGCATGACGGCGTGGTGAAGCCTTCCCTAAATTTCCGTCATGATCGTAAAGGCGTGCCTCAGCATCGGCGTGTGACGCATGATCCTTGCTCGTCCTATCCTAGCCGCTGTTCCTCAGTCCGGCCGCGACGCCGTTGATCGACAGCAGGATGCCCTGACGGACGCGAGGATCGTCGTCGCCCGCGCGGCGGCGGCGGATCAGCTCGATCTGAACGTGGTTCAACGGCTCGACGTAGGGCATGCGCAGTCGGATCAGGCGATCGAGCTCCGGCTGTCCCTCGAGCAGGGCGGACTGTTCCGTGATCGAGAGCACGGCCGCGACGGTGCGGTCCCACTCGGTCTGGATCGCGCCGAAGACCTGAGCGGCCAGGGCCTGGTCCGCGACGAGGGAGGCGTAGCGGCGGGCGATGGTCATGTCGGCCTTGGCCATGATCATCTCCATGTTCTGAACCAGCGTCCGGAAGAAGGGCCAGTCGGCGGCCATGGCCCGCAGTTCCTCGATGTCGGCGCCCTCGCAGGCCGAGCCGAAGCCGAACCAGCCCGGCAGCATGACCCGGCTCTGGGACCAGCTGAGCACCCAGGGGATGGCGCGCAGGTCTTCGATCGCGGTCGAGGCCGTGCGGGAGGTCGGGCGCGAGCCGATCTTGAGCTCGGCGATCTCATTGATGGGGGTGGCGGCGCGGAAATAGTCGGCGAAGCCGGGTGTTTCGTAAACGAGAGCCCGATAGGCGGCCATCGAGGCGCGCGACAGGGCCGCCGCCGTCGTCCCGTGGCGGTCCGACATCCGCTCGTCGGGTGGAGGCGTCAGAGAGGCGATCAGGGTCCCGGCCGTCAGAGCCTCCAGATTGCGCCGCGCCACGTCGGGTTCGCCGTATTTGTTGGCGATGACCTCGCCCTGTTCGGTGATGCGGATGCGCCCGGCCACGGTTCCAGTGGGTTGGGACAGGACGCCGGCGAAGCTGGATCCGCCCCCGCGCCCCACGGCTCCTCCCCGGCCGTGGAACAGCTGCAGCCGCAGGCCGAGAGCCTCCGTGACCGACAGCAGGCCGCGCGAGGCCTCGTGCAGTTCCCAGGTCGAGGTCAGGTAGGAGCCGTCCTTGTTGGAATCGGAATAGCCGATCATGACCTCCTGCACGCCGCGCGCCCGGGCGACGGCGAGGGCCGAAGGCTCCTGAAGCAGTCGCTCCAGCGTTGGCCGCGCGGCGCGCAGGTCGTCGATGGTCTCGAACAGGGGAGCGGCTTGGATGGGGCAGGCGGCGGGGTCCTCGGGTCGATAGAGCCCGACCTCCTTGAGCAGGAGATAGACCTCCAGCAGGTCAGACGCCGCGTCGGTCTTGGACACGATGTGGGTGCGGATGGCGTCGGGTCCGAACCGGGCGAGGGCCTCGGCGGCCGCCTGAAGGATGGCGCGCTCCTTCAGGGTCTCGGGCGCATAGGCGGCATAGGGGCTGAACAGGGGGCGGGGCGTCTTCAGCTCGCCGGCCAGCACCGTCAGCCGCGCCTCCTCGTCCAGCGCCGCATAGTCTTCGCAGACCCCGGCGACCCGGAGCAGATCGGCGACCACGCGGGCGTGGACGTCGGAGTTCTGACGCAGGTCCAGGGTCGCCATGTGGAAGCCGAAGACGTCGACGGTGGCGATCAGCTTTGACAGGCCATCGTCGACGAAGACCGCGCCGTGGCTGGCGATCAGGCTGTCGTGAAGTACGCTCAAGTCGGCGCGGAAGGCCGCCGGCCCGTCATAGGGCGGAGCCTCGAACGGGGCAGGGCGGGGGGCCGTCTGGCCGGTCAGGACCAGATGGGTGGCCGCCAGCCGGGCGTAGATCTGGCTGAGCGCGCGGCGATAGGGCTCATCGGCCCGATGGGGCGACCCGTCGCCCGACCCGTCCGCCAAGAGCTGCAGCTCCGGGCTGACCCGCACCAGGGAGCCGGACAGGCTCAGCTCTGCGCCCAGGGTGTTGACCGCCTCCAGATAGTGCCGAAGCACCGCTTTGGCCGGTGTCGCGAAGGCCGCGCGCAGGGCCTCGGCGTCGACATTGGGATTGCCGTCGCGGTCGCCGCCGACCCAGGCGCCGATGCGGACAAAGGGCTTCAGGTCGGGCGCGTTCAGGCGTCGGCGCCAGTCGATCAGCTGTTCCGGCGCGACCTTGAGGAAGACGCGCTCCAGGAAGGAGACGACGGTGTCGATCTCGTCCTGCACCACCAGGCCCGTGGTGCGCACCAGCCGTGTGGCCCACAGGATCACGGCCTGACGGCGCAGCCCGTTGGTCATGACCTCGGGGCGGCAGGCCAGGTCGTCGCGGTCGCAGGCGTCGAGCAGGTCGGACACGGCGGCGATGCGGTCGATGACGCTCTTCCTGCGCACCTCCGATGGGTGGGCCGTGAGCACCGGCGAAATCAGGGCCTCGGACAGCAGGGCGCGGGCGTCCTCCACCGAACGGCCGGCGTCCGCGAGCCGGGCAAGGGCGCCCTCCAGCGTATCGGCGCGCGCGCCCTCGGCGGTCTGGGCCTGCGCCCGTCGCTTGCCGGCGCGGTCCTCTGCCACGTTGGCCAGGAGCGAGAAGACCGCGAAGCCGTGGGCGAGGCCGACGGCGTCATCGAGGGAGAGTTCGCTGAGCAATCGCTCCAGCTCCGCGGAGCCCTTGGCGCCCGGGTGGCGGTGGTAGGCGACCGAGGCGACGCGCACGGCCTCGATCTTGTCGTAGAGCGCCTGCCCGCCCTCGTCGCGGATGACCTCGCCCAGCAAGCCGCCGAGCAGCCGCACCTCCTCGCGCAGGCGGTCATCGGCGACGGGGGTCGTGGTGGGCATGGGCGCGTCCTTGGGGGAGAAGGGCGAACCTCACTCTTTCAGACGGTCGCCCGTCTTGCGAGGGGCAAGCGCGGCCTTCGGATCAATCCATGCAACGCGCCGTCAGCGGGAGACGCGGCGCAATCGCCCGGCCCGGATCTCCGCGAGGAGGCTTGCCTTGATGCGATTGAACAGTTTCGGAGGCAGCAGGCCATAGGCCACCCCACCGCTCGGGGTGACGTCCAGATCGTGGCCGGGCCATTCGAACACGTTGACCTCGTCGACGATGACCCAAGACCGTTCGTCATCGAGGCCGAGATGCTTTTTGACCGCCGCCGGCAGCTCGACGGCCGGCAGGTCAGCGGTTGGAGGCGAGTGCGTGATGGGCGCGACCACGACCCGATCGCCCGCCAGGCCAGAGCGGGGTTCGGACACGACGATCGCGCAGGGGCGGGCCTACCGACCGTGTTCGCGCCCCTTCCGCGCCTCATCGGCCCAGAGGTAATGAAACCGGATCACAAGGCCCGGCCGTGGCGAAGGCAGAGCCACCGGCCTATTCGTCGAGCAGAGCGTTCAGGTGATCGTCCTCAGGCGACATCTCGGCGCGCTCTATCGCCTCGACCAGATCATTCGGCAGCTCCCGGGCGAAATAGGCCTTGGTCTCTTTCGCCTTCAGCTTCTGATATTCGTCGAAGTCGGCCTTGGAGATCAGCACCTCGGTGATGCCCGAGCGGTCGGTGACTGCCACGGGCTCGCGGTGCGCGGCACGGCGGTATTGACCCATCTTCTTGGCGAAATCGGTGGCGGAGACTTCGATCATCGGCATCCTCCATGCGGATGATCCGTATCATACGGACCCGAAGGCGCCCGGTCACGAGAAAGTTGCTTCCGCCTCGCCTTTCCGCCATAAACCGCCGCTTCCGGCGCAAGTGAACCTCGCGCCTCCACCGTCACGACCCCCGCCCTTCATGCAAGGGAGCCACGGGACGAGGGCGGCGAGGACCCCCGTCGACGTCATACGTCCACGGGGGATGAGGTCGTTTTGCGCCCTGACGAGGTGTGAATGTTCGAGGCTCTGAACGAGCGGCTGACAGGCGTCTTCGACCGGATCACCGGGCGTGGTGCCCTGTCCGAAAAGGACGTGGCCGAGGCGATGCGCGAAGTGCGCGTGGCCCTGCTCGAGGCCGACGTCGCCCTGCCGGTCGTCAAGGACTTCATCGCCTTCGCCACCGAACGCGCCACCGGCGAAGAGGTCATTCGCTCGGTCAAGCCGGCCGACCAGGTCATCAAGATCGTCTACGACGGCCTGATCGAGATGCTGGGCGGCGAGGAGCCGGTTCCGCTCAACACCAATGCGACGCCGCCGGCCGTTGTTCTGATGGCCGGCCTGCAGGGCTCGGGCAAGACGACGACCTCGGCCAAGCTGGCGCTGCGGCTGACCAAGTTTGATCGCAAGAAGGTCATGCTTGCATCCCTCGATACGCGGCGTCCGGCGGCGATGGAGCAGTTGGCCCAGCTGGGCAAGCAGATCGAGGTCGCGACCCTGCCGATCGTGGCGGGCGAGAGCGCGGTCCAGATCACGCGGCGCGCGCTGCAGTCGGCCAAGCTTCAGGGCTTCGATGTCCTGATCCTCGACACCGCCGGGCGGATCACGCTGGACGAGGCGCTGATGAACGAGGTGGCCGAGGTCGCCTCCATCGCCAAACCGGTCGAGACCCTGCTGGTCGCCGACAGCCTGACCGGCCAGGACGCGGTTCGCACCGCCGCCGCCTTCCACGAGCGGCTCCCGCTGACGGGTCTGGTGCTGACTCGCGCCGACGGCGACGGGCGCGGCGGGGCCATGCTGTCGATGCGGGCCACGACCGGCCTGCCGATCAAGTATCTGGGCGCGGGCGAGAAGGTCGATGCGCTCGACGTGTTCGACGCCCGTCGCGTCGCCGGCCGCATCCTGGGCCAAGGCGACATCGTCGCCTTGGTCGAGAAGGCCGCCGGGGAGCTGGACCAGGCCAAGGCCGAGGCCATGGCCAAGAAGCTGGCCAAGGGGCAGTTCGACCTGAACGACCTGGCCGCCCAGCTGCAGCAGATGAAGAAGATGGGCGGGCTTCAGGGCATCATGGGCCTGATGCCCGGCGTGGCCAAGATGAAGGCCCAGATGGCGGACGCCAACATCGACGACCGCATGATCGCACGGCAAGAGGCGATCATCTCGTCCATGACCAAGGCGGAGCGCAAGAAGCCCGACCTGCTGAATGCGTCGCGTAAGAAGCGAGTCGCGGCCGGCGCCGGCGTCGAGGTCCAGGAGATCAACCGCCTGCTGAAACAGCACCGCCAGATGGCCGATATGGTCAAGTCGCTGGCCAAGGGCGGACGCGGCAACATGCAGAAGATGGCCGCCATGATGGGCGGCATGGGCATGGGCGGTGGCCCCGGCGGAATGGGTGGCGGTGGCCCCGACATCAATCGCCTGAAGGCGCTGGGCGGCGGTCGCATGCCCGAGCCGAGCCCCGAAGAGATGAAAGCCCTCCAGGACCGGCTCTCCGGCCTGGGCGGCGGACAAATGCCGGGAGGCCTTCCGGGCCTGCCGGGCCTCCCCAAGAAAACCGACTGATTTCCTAGAAAGAGACTAAAAATGCTGAAGATTCGTCTGGCCCGCGGCGGCGCCAAGAAGCGCCCCTACTACTACATCGTGATCGCCGACAGCCACTCGCCGCGCGACGGCAAGTTCATCGAGCGCGTCGGCACCTACAACCCGATGCTGCCCAAGGACGGCGCGCAGCCGCGCGTGACGCTGAAGGCCGACCGCATCGCCGAGTGGCTCGGCAAGGGCGCCCAGCCGACGGACCGCGTCGCCCGCTTCCTGTCCCAGGACGAGGCCCTGGCCGGCAAGGTCAAGTGGACCCAGGGCCAGAACCTGAAGAAGGGCGAGCCGGGCAAGAAGGCCCAGGAACGCGCCGCCGAGCGCGCCCAGCGTGAAGCCGACCGCGCCGAGGCCGAAGCCGCGGCCAAGGCCGAAGCGGCCGAAGCCGCTCAGCGGGCGAAGGAAGAAGCCGCCGCCGCGGCCGAAGCCGCGAAGAACGCCCCGCCGGTCGAGGAGCCTGCTCCGGCTGAAGAGACCGTCGCCGAAGAGGCCGCTCCTGCTGAGGAAGTCGCTCCCGAAGCCGCCACTGAAGAGGCGCCCGCCGCTGAAGAAGAGAAGACCGAGGCCTGAGCCGCTTCGGTTTCATGAGCTAAGGAAGGGCGGCGTCGCAAGGCGTCGCCCTTTTGCTGTCGGAGCCTCCCCTGGTGGATCAGAAACTCATCCTCGTGGCCCATGTCGCCGGAGCCTTCGGCGTGAAGGGCGAGGTCAGGATCACGACCTATACGGCCGATCCCCGGGCGCTGATGGACTATGGACCGCTGCTGCGCGCCGACGGCTCGCATGCCCTGACCCTGACGGCGGCGCGCGCGACCAAGGACGGCCTCGTCGTCCGGGTGAAGGAGGTCGCGACCAAGGAAGAGGCCGATGCGCTGCGGAACCTCAAGCTGCACGTCCCGCGCGACCGCCTGCCGGAACCGGACGAGGACGAGTTCTACCTGACCGACCTGGTCGGGCTGCAGGCGCGCGATCCGGCCGGCGCGGCGCTCGGCACGGTCAAGGCGGTCCAGAACTTCGGCGCGGACGACATGCTGGAGATCGCGCCGGCCGAGGGCGGCCCGACCTGGTACCTGCCCTTCACGCGCGAGGCCGTGCCGGAGCTGAACATCGTCGAGGGCTGGCTGCTGGCGGTCCGTCCGGCCGAGGTCGGCGAGCGCGAGCCCGACTGAGGCCTCAGCCGGTGGTGTCGTCCACCGGGGCGTCCGGCCCGTTCTTCTTGATCGAGTCGATGGCGTTCTGGGCCGAGGCCTTGGACGCATAGCCCTCGGTCGAGAACATCACTTCGCTGTTGTACTTGAAGCGGACCCGGAACTCGCCAGCCTTGTCCTTGTAGATTTCGAACTTGTGGGCCATGCGGCGCCTCCCTCGATGACGCCTGGATAAGGCCAAGCCGCGCTGGGCGGGGTCAAGCTGTTCTGCGTCGCGTAACGGACACTTGCGCGTGAGCGAACCAGTCCGACATGGAGCCTTAACCGCAACAGAGACTGTATCTCATGGCCGACCTCAGCGCCTTCCCGATCACGAACCAGTATCCCGCGAAGGACCCCGGCGTCCTGCAGCTGTATTCCACCCCGACGCCGAACGGGGTGAAGGTCGCCATCGCCCTGGAGGCGCTGGGCCTGCCGTATGAGGCCCACTACGTCGACATCATGCAGAACCACACCTGGACGGCCGACTATCTGTCGCTGAACCCGAACGGAAAGATCCCGGCGATCCTCGATCCGGACGGTCCGGGCGGACAACCTTTCGTCCTGTGGGAGTCCGGGGCGATCCTGGTCTATCTGGCCGACAATGCGGGCAAGCTGATCCCGGCCGATCCGGCGGGGCGCTATGAGACCCTGCAGTGGGTCTTCTGGCAGATGGCGGCGCTGGGTCCCATGACCGGCCAGATGGGCTTCTTCCACAAGTTCGCCGGCAAGGAGTGGGAGGACAAGCGTCCGCGCGACCGCTTCGTCGCCGAGGTCAAGCGCCTGCTGGGCGTGCTGGAAGGCCGTCTGGCGGACCGGCCCTTCGTCATGGGCGAGGACTTCACCATCGCCGACATCGCCCTGATCGGCTGGGTCCGAGCCATTCCCGGCTTCTATGGCGCGGGCGACCTGGTCGATTGGGCCTCGCTGAAGGCGGTGCCGGAATGGGTGGCGCACTGCGAGGCGCGACCGGCCGTGGCCAAGGGTCTGACGATCCCGGCGCGACCGCAATGACTGCAAATCGGCGGGTGGGGTGAACTGCAAATCCGGGACCGCAAAGCCTGCCGATACTGCCGATGCAGCCGATCAGCCTTCTTCGCCGTCCGGCAGGCCCATCATGTGGAAGCCGGCGTCGACGTGGATGACCTCGCCGGTGGTGGACAGGCCCAGGTCCGAGCACAGCCACAGGGCGCAGCCGGCGACGCCTTCCATGGAGGTGTCTTCCTTCATGGCCGACATGGCGCGGCCCTGGGCGATCATGCCCCGGCCGCCCGAGATGCCGGCCAGCGACAGGGTGCGCATGGCGCCGGCCGAGATGGCGTTGACGCGGATGCCCTTGGGTCCCAGGTCGCGGGCGATGTAGCGGGTCGCGGCCTCCAGCGCGGCCTTGGCCACGCCCATGGTGTTGTAGTTCGGAATGGCGCGCTCGGACCCCAGATAGGTCATGGTCACCAGAGAGCCGCCGTTCGGCATCAGCCGTGACGCCCGCCTGGCCACATCGACGAAGCTGAAGGCCGAGATGTTCATGGCCAGGAGGAAGCTGTCGCGGCTGGTGTTGTCGACGAAGGAGCCTTTCAGCTCGTCCTTGTTGGCGAAGGCGACGGAGTGGACGACGAAGTCGATGGTGCCGAAGGTCTTTTCCAGCTCGGCGAAGGCGGCGTCCATGGAGGCGTCGTCTGTGACATCGGCCTGGATCACGGCCTTGGCCCCGACGCTCTCGGCCAGAGGACGCACGCGCCGTTCTAGCCCCTCGCCCAGGTAGGTGAAGGCCAGCTCCGCGCCCTGGGCCGCCAGTTGGGAGGCGATGCCCCAGGCGATGGAGTTCGAGTTCGCGACCCCCATGATCAGGCCCTTCTTGCCCTTCATGAGTTCGCCGGTGGGCATGGTCCAGCCGCTCTCGCTCGCCATCGTCGGATCTCCTTTGGGCGGGCGTCCGGATGCGGATCAGCCCAGCGGTTCGTTCTTGGGGGAGGGTTAGCAGGGGCCGCGCGGCCCTGCAAAGACCGGCCGGCCAACCGCTCCAGCAGGGCCATGAGCGGGGTCGAGGTCACGCCGTGGATGATGATGGACGTCAGGATGACAAAGCCGATGATGGCCCACAGCCGCTCGGAATCGCCGAAGTCGCCGTGGTTCAGGGCATAGGCGACGTAATAGACCGACCCCAGGCCCCGGATGCCCAGATAGGCGAGCAGCACCTTGTCGCGGCGGGGCAGGGGGGAGCCGGCGAGCGCGAGGTATCCGGCCACGGGTCGGACGATGAACAGGATGGCCAGGCCGATGGCGACGTCGGTCCAGGTCAGGGCGTCCAGCAGACCGTTGGCCAAGGCACCGCCGAACAGGACCAGCACCAGCATCATGAGCAGGCGTTCGATCTGCTCGGCGAAGTCGTGCATCTCCTCGTGGAAGTCGTCCTCGCGCTCGGAGGCGCGAATGGTCAGGGCGCAGACGAAGACGGCGAGGAAGCCGTAGCCGTGGACGATCTCGGTCGCCGCATAGGCGATGAAGGTCGCCCCGATCGCCACCAGGCCGTCGGCGTGGCGCGACAGGCCGCGCTTGTGGGCGTGAAAGATCAGCCAGCCCATGGCCTTGCCGACGGCCCAGCCCATGACGCCGCCGGCCAGCAGTTTCCAGCCCACGTCGACGGCCAGCCATTCGCCCAGCCCCTGACCGGCCCAGGTCGCCGCCCCGGCCATGGAGACGAGGATGGCCAGGTTGACGAAGGGAAAGGCCAGGGCGTCGTTCAGCCCGGCCTCGGCCGTCAGATTGAAGCGGACCTCGTTCTCCTCGCCCGAGCGTGGCGGCCCGGTCTGGACATCGGAGGCGAGAACCGGGTCGGTCGGGGCCATGGCCGCGCCGAGCAGAAGCGCCATCGCCAGGCTGAAGCCCAGGCCGGTCAAGCCCAGCCAGGCGGTGGCGGCGATGGTCAGGGGCATGGCGATGGCCAGCAGTCGCCAGGTCGGGGCCCAGCCTTTCCAGCTGATGGGCCGATCCAGCTTCAGCCCGGCCCCCATCAGGGAGATGATGACCACCAGCTCGGTCAGTCGCTCGGTGATGGTGTCGAAGGTGCGGGGATCGGGATCGAAACCGATCAGGTCGAACCCGAACACGACGACGCCCAGCCCGACGCAGATCATGGCCAGCGACAGCGGCAGGCGCTGGAGCCCCTTGGGCGCCCAGGAGACGAGCAGAACCACGGCCCCGAGGCCGAGCATCAGAAGGATGTAGGGGTCGATCGTCAGGCGCGTGGTCTCCGGTCAAGCCTTGCCTTAACGCGCCCGGGGCGATTCGGCCTCCGCGCCGCTCGCCGAAACGGCCAGGGCGCGGGCGTAGCGAGAGCAAGGTCAACGATCCGGGCCTCCGCCTCGGCCCAGCCCGGCTCGTCCGGCGCGATCATGTTGAAATGAAATCGGTCCGGGGACCCAGCCCGCCCGCAAGGGCGTCGGTCTGAAAACGAGCCGGAGCAGATTTCAGGGCCGAGGACCGGTCACCGTTCCCATGTCAGTTTCAACAGGGTGCCATAGTCGGAAATGCGGGTCAGAATGCACGGATGACCTAGGGAGCCCTTGGAATGCGCATGTTGACTTGGGTGTCCGCCCTGGCCGCGACTGCTGTCGCCGGCCCGGCCGTGGGCCAAACCGCTGAACCCAGACCCGAGATCGCGATCGTCGTCGTGACGCTGGACGCGGTGCGCCAGGTCCAGACCCGGCATGGGATGAACGCGCTCTCCCGCCTCGCGGATCCGGACTGGGGGCGGTTCGAATGGGTGGAGCCGCGCCTCGCTCCGGATACGTTTTCCTCCTGCGAGAACGACAGGGCGGAACGGCTGGACTATTGCATCCGCTTCTATCTGACGCGCGCGGAACTGCCCGCCGACGCCGCGCCCACCGTGGTGGTCGTCTTCGACGACTATGCCCCGGCGCGACCGGATGGGCTCGAGGGGGAGATGCGGGTGACCTGCTATGGCCGGGGCGTCGTGCCCGCCGAGCCGGTTGCCCAGGACACGTGGATGCTGGCCTCGTCCTCCTACTTCCACGGCACGCGCCGTTGGGATCGTGACGTCGATGCCCTGGGCCGGTGCATCGCCGCAGCGGCGTCCGAAACCTGGACGGGTTTGCGCGAGCCCGACGTCGGCTGAGGTCAGACCTTGGAGAAGATCACCGTTCCGTTGGTGCCGCCGAACCCGAAGGAGTTGGACATGACGGTGGTCAGCTCGCCGTCGTGGCGCTGGCGCAGGATGGGCATGCCGTCGAACTCGGGGTCGAGGTTTTCGATGTGGGCGCTCTCGGACGCGAAGCCGTTGTGGAGCATCAGCAGCGAATAGATCGCCTCCTGCGCCCCGGCGGCCCCCAGGCTGTGGCCCGTCAGCGACTTGGTGGAGGAGATCATCGGCATGTCGGCGCCGAAGACCTCGCGGACCGCGCCCATCTCCTTGAGGTCGCCGACCGGCGTGGAGGTGCCGTGGGGGTTCAGATAGTCGATCTGGCGGCCACCGGCCTGATCCAGCGCGATCCGCATGCAGCGGGCCGCGCCCTCTCCCGAGGGGGCGACCATGTCGTAGCCGTCCGAGTTGGCGCCGTAGCCCACGACCTCGGCATAGATCTTGGCGCCGCGCGCCTTGGCCCGCTCGTACTCTTCCAGCACCACGATGCCCGCGCCACCGGCGATGACGAAGCCGTCGCGGTCCTTGTCATAGGCGCGGCTGGCGATCGAGGGCGTCTCGTTGAAGTTCGACGACATGGCCCCCATGGCGTCGAACATGTTGGACATGGACCAGTCGATGTCCTCGCATCCGCCCGCGAAGACCACGTCCTGCTTGCCCCACTGGATCTGCTCGGCGCCCGCGCCGATGCAGTGGACGGACGTCGCGCAGGCCGAGCTGATCGAATAGTTGATGCCGCGCATCTCGAACCAGGTCGACAGCACCGCTGAAGGGCCCGACGCCATCGCTTTGGGCACGGCGAAGGGCCCGATGCGCTTGGGCGAACCCTTTTCGATCGTGGTCTGGGCGGCCTGCAGGATGACCTGGGTCGAGGGGCCGCCCTCGCCGACGATCAGGCCGATGCGGTCGTCCTTGATCTCCTCGGCCGTCATGCCCGAGTCCTTCAGCGCCTCCTCGAAGGCGATGTGACCCCAGGCGGTGCCGTTGGCCAGGAAGCGCGCGGCGCGGCGGTCGACCAGCTGAGCCCAGTCCTCGGCGGTGACGCCCAGCGACGGCGGGGCCCAGACCTGGCTGCGGAAGCCGTGGGCGATGTGGTCGGGGGCCGCGACGACGCCGGATTTCGCCGCGCGCAGGGACGCGGTGACCTCCTCCTGGCCTGTGCCGATGGAGGAGACGATGCCCAGGCCTGTGACGACGACACGCCGCATGGAGAGTTTCCTTCTAGAGTCTTCGGTCCGCGTTGATCGCGGAACTCGCTTGAAAATCAGCCGCCCGAGGGCTTCTCGCCCGGCTGGAACAGGCCGACGCGCATGTCGGTCGCCGTGTAGATAGGTACGCCATCGGCTTCCATCACCCCGTCGGCGATGCCCATGACAAGACGGCGGTTGATGACGCGCTTCAGCGTGATCTTGTAGGTGACTTTCTTGATGTCCGGGGTCACCTGGCCGGTGAACTTGACCTCGCCGACGCCCAGCGCGCGGCCCTTGCCGGGTCCGCCGATCCAGCCGAGGTAGAAGCCGACCAGCTGCCACATGGCGTCCAGGCCCAGGCACCCAGGCATGACGGGGTCGCCGATGAAGTGGCAGTGGAAGAACCAGAGGTCGGGATGAACGTCGAGCTCGGCCTCGATGTAGCCCTTGCCATGCTCGCCGCCGTCGCCGTTGATCTGGGTGATGCGGTCGAACATCAGCATCGGCGGGGCGGGCAGCTGGGCGTTGCCCGGCCCGAACAGCTCGCCCCGGCCGGACGCCAGAAGGGCGGCGTGGTCGAAGGACGAAGGATATTGCGACTGGTTCAACAGGGCGCTCCCGAAGTGTGGCGGGGGCGTGACATGGGACAGGGCGGGGGTCAACACCGAGCGGTTTCTCCCTCCCCTTCATGGGGAGGGACCGCGAGACGCAGTCGAGCGCGGGTGGGGCTGGAAAGTGAGTTCGCACCATACGAACCCCACCCTGGCTTCGCTGCGCTTCGCCGTCCCTCCCCATGAAGGGGAGGGAGAGGCGTCACCGGACGCCCGCGGGCCGCGCGGCGTCGCACAGGGCGGCGTCGGCCGCGCCGAACACCGAATCGGCCTTGACCCAGCCGCGCAGCTTATCGGCCCGGACGCGGCACCAGCCGTCCTCGCAGTCGTCCAGGGCGATCAGGGAGCGACCGCTGAAGCGGGCCTTGATCGGGGCCTCTTCGTCCGGGCGGGCCCGGATGGGCACCTCGTCCGTCGTCGCGTTGAAGGCGCCGCGTCGGCCCGACGCCACGCTGCGGTGGATCCAGGCGACGGCGCCCTCGGGATCGCAGATCTTTCGCCATTCGCGCGTCTCGGCGATGACCTGAACCGGCAGGCCCGCCGCGCGGTATTCCCACAGGATGCGGTAATCCAGGCCCGGCCCCTGACGCGCGCGGACCTCGGATGACTTCAGCGAGACCCAGCGCGGCACCTCCAGCCCCGTCGGCGTCGGGCGCCCATCCGGCATGGTGGCTGTGGCACCGGCCGTCAGTCCCGCGCCGAGCACCAGCGCGATCACGGCCATGCGGCGCGACAGGCTTTGGAGACGGGGGTGAGACTTGCTAGACACCGGGCTCTGCGCCGCTCGTGGTCAATCCAAGGCTCTCATGTCCAGCAATCGGCTTAAGGTCGTCTTAACCAGAAGGCTGCCCGACGCGGTCGAGACGCGCATGCGCGAGCTGTTCGACGCCGAGCTGAACCTGAAGGACGTGCCGTTCGATCGGGCGGCGCTGGTCGCGGCGGTCAAGCGCGCCGAGGTGCTGGTGCCCACCATCACCGACGAGATCGACGCCGACCTGATCGCCCAGGCGGGCGACCAGCTGAAGATGATCGCCAACTTCGGCGCGGGCGTGGACCACATCGACGTCGACGCCGCCGTCGGGCGGGGCCTGATCGTGACCAATACCCCGGGCGTCCTGACCGAGGACACGGCGGACCTGGCCATGAGCCTGATCCTGGCCGTCAGCCGCCGGATCGTGGAGGGCGCCCAGGTCATCGCCGAGGGCAAGTTCGAGGGCTGGACGCCCACCTGGATGTGCGGACGCAAGCTGTGGGGCAAGCGGCTGGGCATCGTCGGCATGGGCCGCATCGGCCAGGCCCTGGCGCGCCGGGCCCGGGCGTTCGGCCTGCAGGTCCACTATCACAACCGCAAGGCCGTCAGTCCCCGGATCGAGGAGGAACTGGGCGCGACCTACTGGGACGATCTGGACCAGATGCTGTCGCGCATGGACCTGATCTCGCTGAACTGTCCGGCGACGAAGGACACCCATCATCTGCTGGACGCGCGGCGGCTGGCGCTGCTCCAGCCCCACGCCATCCTGATCAACACGGCGCGAGGCGAGCTGATCGACGAGGCGGCCCTGGCCGATGCGGTGGCGCGGCGCGGGCTGGCCGGAGTGGGGCTGGACGTGTTCGAGAACGAGCCGGCGATCCATCCCGGCCTGATCGGTCATGCCAACGTCGTGCTGCTGCCCCATCTGGGGTCGGCGACGCTGGAGGCGCGTCAGGACATGGGCGACCGGGTCATCGCCAACATCATGACCTTCCAGAACGGCCACCGTCCGCCGGACCGGGTCATTCCGGCGATGTTCTGAGGCGCGATCGGGTAAGGAAAAAGGGCGGCCCGTGAGGACCGCCCTTCGTCTTTTCCGTCCGTGAGGCCGATCAAGCGCGTCGCTTGACCAGTCCCAGCAGGAACAGCAGCAAGCAAGCGCCACCGAACGCGACGATGAACGTCATGATGTTGAAGCCGCCCACGGGCGTTCCGAACAGGTTCGAGGCGATGAAACCGCCGATGAGGGCACCGAGCACACCAACGATAAGGTTGGTGATCAGGCCGTGATTACGGCCCATGACTTTCTCTGCCAACCAACCGGCGATGATGCCGATGACGAGCCAACCAATAATACCGAGTCCCATGATTTCTATCCTTCCAAAGCCAAGGTAGCCGAACAATGCGCCGGGGCTATGGAAGGTTGCGTCGGGTCGCCGTGATTATTCGACGGTGACGGACTTGGCCAGATTTCTGGGCTGATCGACGTCGGTGCCTTTCTGGACTGCGGTGTAATAGGCCAGAAGCTGTACCGGGACCGCATAGACCAGCGGCGCGATCAGGGGATGACAGTCCGGCGCGTGGATGCGCTGGATGCCCGCGCCATGCGGATCGGGGGCGGTTCGGGGGGCGATCATGATGACCGGACCCCCGCGCGCGGCGACCTCCTGCAGGTTCGAGGCGGTCTTTTCGAACACGTCGTCCAGGGGGGCCAGGGCGATGGTCGGCGTCGCCTCGTCGATCAGGGCGATGGGGCCGTGCTTGAGCTCTCCGGCGGCGTAGCCCTCGGCGTGGATGTAGCTGATCTCCTTCAGCTTCAGCGCGCCTTCCATGGCGAGCGGGAACATGGCCCCCCGGCCGAGGAACAGGACGTCGGTCGCCTTGGACAGCTCGGCGGTCACGGCCCGGATGTCGGCGTCCATGTGCAAGGCTTCGGCGATCAGGCGGGGCGCTTCGAACAGGGCCTTGACCAGTTCGCCCTCGGTCTGGCCGTCGATCCGGCCGCGCGCGACGCCGGCGGCCACCGCCAGCGCGAGCAGGGCCGAGACCTGGGCGGTGAAGGCCTTGGTCGAAGCGACGCCGATCTCAGGCCCGGCGTGGGTCGGCCACAGCACATCGGCCTCGCGCGCCATGGACGAGGAATGGACGTTGACGACGGCCGCCGTCTTCAGCCCCTGAGCCTTGCACCATGTCAGCGACGCCAGGGTGTCTGCGGTCTCGCCCGACTGGCTGACGGCGACGGCGAGGGTGCCCTTCGTGACGGCCGGCGAGCGGTAGCGGAACTCGGACGCGATCTCGACGTCGCAGGGCAGTCCGGCCAGCCTTTCGAAGGCATAGCGGCCGATCTGGCCGGCGTAGAAGGCGGTGCCGCAGGCCACGATCTGGATGCGGTCGATCGCGGCGAAGTCGATGGCTCCCGCTTCCAGGGTCTGGACCTTGGCCTTGCCCGTCACGAGGTCCAGATAGTGGGACAGGGTGTGCTGGACGCTGTCGGGCTGTTCATGGATCTCCTTCTCCATGAAGTGGCGATAGGCGCCCTTCTCGACCATGGCCGAGGAGGCGCTGACCTGCACGATGGGTCGCTCCACCGCCGCTCCCGAAGCGTCGAACATCTGGGCGCCAGAGCGCGTCACGGCGACGAAATCGCCTTCTTCCAGATAGCTGATCTTCTGGGTGAAGGGCCCGACCGCCAGGGCATCGGAGCCCAGATACATCTCGCCCTCGCCCCAGCCCACGACCAGCGGCGAGCCCTTGCGGGCCCCGAGGATCAGATCGTCCTCGCCCTCGATCAGGACCGCCAGGGCATAGGCCCCCGTCAGCCGGTCCAGCGTGGTCTTGAAGGCCTCCAGCGGGGCCTTGCCCGTCGCCAGTTCGTGGTCGAGCAGATGGGCGACGACCTCCGTGTCGGTCTGGCTTTCAAAGGTCCGGCCCTCGGCGGTCAGCTCCGCCTTCAGTTCGGCGAAGTTCTCGATGATGCCGTTATGGACGAGGGTGACCCGCCCGGCCTTGTGCGGATGGGCGTTGGGCGTCGTCGGGGGGCCGTGGGTGGCCCAGCGGGTGTGGCCGATGCCGATGGTGGACGAGAGGGGCTCGGCCGCCACCACAGCCTCCAGCTCTCGGATCTTGCCCTTGGCGCGGCGGCGTTCGACCTTGCCGTCCACGAGGGCGGCGACGCCGGCGGAATCATAGCCCCGGTATTCCAGCCGCTTGAGGCTGTCGATCAGGCGGGGAACCGCGGGGCCCGTGCCCGTCACGCCGATGATGCCGCACATTCGTCGAGGTCTCCCGGGTCGTCCCGGCCGGGTGACGGCCGCGAAAGTCTGCTCTAGGGAAGGCGTAAGGAACGGGCACCTAATAAGCCGTTTCGGAAGGTTTCCGACAGCGGGGGAGGGCACACCTTGGGCGAGCGCAAATACTTCGGCACCGACGGCATTCGGGGCCGGGCCAATACCATGCCGATGACGGCCGAGGTGGCGCTGCGCGTCGGTCTGGCCGCCGGCAAGCTGTTCATGTCCGGCGACGACCGCAGGCATCTGGTGGTGATCGGCAAGGACACGCGCCTGTCCGGCTACATGATCGAACCTGCGCTGGTGGCCGGCTTCGCCTCTGTCGGCATGGACGTTCTGACCTTCGGGCCGATCCCGACGCCGGGCGTGGCCATGATGACCCGGTCGATGCGGGCCGACCTCGGTGTCATGATCTCGGCGTCGCACAACGACTATGCCGACAACGGCATCAAGCTGTTCGGGCCGGACGGCTACAAGCTCAGCGATGAGATCGAGCTGAAGATCGAGTCGATGATGGACGAGGGGCTGGACGAAGGGCTCGCGGCGTCCAGCGCGCTGGGACGCGTCAAGCGGATCGACGACGCCCCACCCCGCTATATCGAGATCGCCAAGGCCGCCTTCCCGCGCCACCTGTCGCTGGCCGGGCTGAGGATCGCCGTCGATTGCGCCAACGGGGCCGGATACAAGGTCGCTCCGACGACCCTGTATGAATTGGGCGCCGAGGTGTGCGCGGTGGGCGTGTCGCCGAACGGCACCAACATCAACGCCGACTGCGGTTCGACCCACCCGGCCTCGGTCATTCAGGCGGTGAAGGACAAGCGCGCCGACATCGGCATCGCGCTGGACGGCGACGCCGACCGGCTGATCATCTGCGACGAGAAGGGCCAGGTCGTGGACGGCGACCAGATCATGGCCTTGATCGCCCGTGACTGGGCCCGGCGCGGCGTGCTGAAGGGCCAGGGCGTGGTCGCCACCGTCATGTCCAACCTGGGTCTGGAGCGGGCGCTGCTGGCCGAGGGACTGAGCCTGGAGCGGACGAAGGTGGGCGATCGCTACGTCATGGAGCGGATGCGCGAGGGCGGCTTCAACCTGGGCGGCGAACAGTCCGGTCACCTGATCCTGCACGACCACGCCACGACCGGCGACGGCCTGATGGCGGCGTTGCAGGTGCTTGCGGTGCTGGTCGAGAGCGGCCGGCCGATGAGCGAACTGGCCCGCCAGTTCGAGCCGGTGCCGCAACTCCTGCAGAACGTCCGCTTCACGGCCGGCAAGCCACTGGAGGATGCCAAGGTGAAAGCCGCGATCGCGGAGGGGGAAGCGATGCTGAATGGCCAGGGCCGCCTGCTGGTGCGCCCGTCCGGCACCGAGAAGCTGATCCGCGTCATGGCCGAGGGCGACGACGCGGCCGTGGTCAAGCGCGTGGTGGGCGACGTCGCGGCGGCGGTGAAGGCGGCGGGTTAGGCTTCGCTCAGGGCTGGGCCCGGCCTCAGTCCAGCGGCTGGCGCCGTCTGGTGATGGGCGCGTCGGGGTCGCTGGGGGGCGGCTCGGCCGCCGGGGGCGGTTCGACGACCAGGGGCGCGGTTTCGATGACGGGCGGAGCGACGGGTCGCGGCGCCGGAGGAGCCACCTCGCGCGGCGCGGGCGTGGCCTCGACCGGGGCCGGGCGTGGGGTCGCGACGGTCGAGGGTGGGGGCGCGGCTTCCGCTTGGACTTCGGCTGCGGGCGGCGACGTCGTCAGCGGTTCCTCGACGGCGACCGGGTCTTCGGAGGCCGGTGCGGGGGTCGCGTCGACGGGGACGGGCGCGCTCGATGCGACGGGGGTGGTCGCGGTCAGGGGCGCGGCGGGCGGACGGTTCAGGGCCCAGATGAGGAGGCCGGCCAGCGCCACCACGGTGACGACGGCCGCGCCGATCATCAGGCCGCGCCTGCCGGTCGGTTGGGCGGCGCGCGTCGGGGCGACGTTTGACGGAGTGGGCGTCTCCATGAGGGAGGCAGGCGCCACGGCCGGCGCGCGCGGGATGTCCAGGGTCGCGGTCGAGGCCGGCGCGGGAGCGGGGACAGGAGCCGTCTCCGGGATCGGTCGCGGCTTGGGCCGAGGAGGCGGCGTCACCGCCTCTGCGCGCGCCGGCCGAGGGGCGGGCGTCGGCGTCGGGTCGTCGGCTTCGGGCGCGAGGGGCCGTTCGCCGGGCAGCAGCGGCGCGGGCCCGGCGCGCGGGATCATGGAGCCGGTGAAGATGTTGGTGGACGGGTCCCCCGCGCCGCGCGGCGGGGCCACAGGCGTCTGGGCTGGGGCCTTGAACGGTTGGGACCAGCTTTGCGGGGCGCGCGGCAGGGGGCCGGCGCGGAACACGGTCTCGGGCGGGCGGCCCCAGACGATTCGGCCACGACGGAAGGGCTCGGACGCGCCGGAGGGCTGAGGCTCGGCGTCGGACGGAGGGGGAGGGGCGTCGGACATGGCGGGCCTCTTACGCCCGGTCATTGCGGCCGTCCAATGACCGGGGCGACGGCGGGGTCAGCGGACTTCGACGCCCTTCCAGAAGGCGATGCGGTCCTTGATCTCTGCGGCGGCGGACTTGGGCTCGGGGTAGAACCAGGCGGCGTCCCTGTTCTCTTTGCCGTCCACGACGAGCGAGTGGTAGGACGCCGTGCCCTTCCACGGGCAAACCGAGGTCGTGGTCGACGGGGTCAGGACCGCCGCGTCGACGCTGTCGCGCGGGAAGTAGTGGTTGCCTTCCACCACCACCGTGTCGTCGCTGTCGGCGATGACGGCGCCGTTCCAGATGGCCTTGGGCATGGGGATCGCTCCGTGTTCAGTTCTTGAGGCGGTAGCCGGTCTTGAACATCCAGCCGACGATGGACAGGCAGATCAGGAAGAAGGCGGTCATGGCCCCGACGCTGACACCGACGCCGACGTCGCTCATGCCGTAGAAGGCCCAGCGGAAACCGTCGATCAGATAAACGACGGGGTTGAACAGCGTCACCGTGCGCCAGGCGGGCGGCAGCATGTCGATGGAATAGAAGGCCCCGCCCAGGAAGGTCAGGGGCGTGACCACCAGCATGGGGATGAACTGCAGCTGCTCGAAGCTGTTGGACACCAGGCCGATGATGAAGCCGAACAGGCTGAAGGTCACAGAGATCAGCAACAGGAATCCCAGCATCGCCAGCGGGTGCTGGACCTGAAGCGGCACGAACAGGGCGGCGGTCGCCAGCGTCACAAGGCCGACCAGCATCGACTTGGACGCAGCGGCCCCGACATAGGCGACGACGGTCTCCAGCGGCGACAGGGGGGCCGACAGGATCTCGTAGATGGTGCCGGTGAACTTGGGAAAGTAGATGCCGAAGCTGCCGTTCGAGATCGACTGGGTGAAGACCGACAGCATGACGAGGCCCGGCACGATGAAGGCCCCGTAGGGGACGCCGCCGACCTCTTCCATGCGCCCGCCGATGGCCGAGCCGAAGACGACGAAATAGAGCGCCGTGGTGATGACCGGTGTCACCAGGCTGCCGAAGATGGTGCGGCCGAAGCGGGCCATCTCGAAGCGGTAGAGGGCCCATAGACCCCAGCCGTTGATGGTCATGCGGCGGCTCCGGTCTGGGTAGGCTTGGGCGTCGTGTCGCGGTGGACCAGGCTGACGAAGATGTCCTCCAGCGAGCTCTGGCGGGTGTTCAGGTCCTTGAAGGCGATGCCCAGGTCCGAGAGCTTGCGCAGCAGGGACGGCACGCCGGTGCGCTCGGCGTTGGAATCGAAGACATACTCCAGCTCGTTGCCGTCGGCCCTGAGCGTCAGGTCCCACTCGGCCAAATCGGACGGCAGCGCCTCGAGCGGGTCCTGAAGGTTGAGGGTCAGGGTCTTCTTGCCCAGCTTCTTCATCAGGGCGGTCTTCTCCTCGACCAGGATCAGCTCGCCCTTGAGGATGACGCCGACGCGGTCGGCCATCTCTTCGGCCTCCTCGATGTAGTGGGTGGTCAGGATGATGGTGACGCCGCGCTCGCGGAGCTTGCGGACCAGCTCCCACATGTCGCGGCGCAGCTCGACGTCGACGCCGGCGGTGGGCTCGTCGAGGAACAGGATGTCGGGTTCGTGGCTGAGCGCCTTGGCGATCATGACGCGGCGCTTCATGCCGCCGGACAGGGTCATGATCTTATCGTTGCGCTTCTCCCACAGGCTGAGATCGCGCAGGACCTTCTCGACGAAGCCGGGGTTGGGCGCGCGGCCGAACAGGCCCCGGCTGAAGGTGACGGTGGCGATGACCGTCTCGAAGGCGTCGGTGGTCAGTTCCTGCGGCACCAGGCCGATCTTGGTGCGGGCCTGGCGGTAGTCCGTCAGGATGTCGTGGCCGTCGGCGATGACCGTGCCGGTCGATGGCGTCACGATCCCGCAGATGATCGAGATCAGCGTGGTCTTGCCCGCGCCGTTGGGGCCGAGCAGGGCGAAGATCTCGCCCTTGCCGATCTGGAGGTTGACCGCCTTCAGCGCCTGATGACCGCCCTTGTAGGTCTTGGTGACGCCCTGGATGTCGATGACCGGCGGCATGGCGAGCCCCTGAACCCGGCCGCTGCGCCGTGGCCGGAATATGGCGCGGATCGGCGGGGGCTCAAGGGGCCTGCGGAGCCTTTCGCCGTCACGATGCGTTTCTCGGCGCAGCTTTCATCAGGAGCCTCGATGGCCGACGTCTTCGCACCGATCCAGGACATGCGCGCCCGGCTGGCGGCGTGGGGAGAGGCCGGTCGCGGACGGTTCGCGATCCTGAGGCGCGTCCCGCCGCTGCAGGTGCTGCTCGAAGGGGCGGCGCGGGTCGGATACGGGGCGCGAGGGTTCGTCTATGTCTCGATCGGCGTGATCTGCCTGATGGCGGCGATGGACATGACCGGCGACGCGGTGGGCTCCAGCGGCGCCGTCGCCATGATCGCGGGCCAGCCGTTCGGGCGGATCTGGCTGGTGCTGCTGGGGCTGGGGCTGTGGGCCTTCGTCTCCTGGCGGGTGCTGCAGTCGGTGTTCGACGCGGATCGCGAGGGGACGTCGAGGACAGCCCTGATGCTGCGGGCCGGACAGGCGGCGAGCGCGGTTTTCTACGGACTCTTGGCCTCCACGGTGTTCGAGTTCCTGGACGAATACGAACGATCGGCCGGCGCCGACGACGTGGCCGAGAACCAGCAGAAGGCGGCCGAGTTGCTGGCCCTTCCGAACGGCGACTGGCTGCTGATCGGGGTCGGGCTGGTGATCCTGGGCATCGGCGTGGGCAACATCATCAAGGGCATCAAGGCCGACTTCTCCCAAGCTCTGGCCTGCTCGCCGGAGATGTGCCGCACCGTCTCGCCGATCGCGCGGGCGGGATATGTGGCGCGGGGCGTGGCCTATCTGCCGCTGGGCCTGTTCGTTTCACTGGCGGGCTGGAACGCGAGCGCGGCGGAGGTGACCGGCTTCGGCGCGGCGCTGGACGCGCTGGAGCGCCAGCCGGGCGGGAGCTGGGTGCTGGGGCTGACGGCGCTGGGGCTGATCGCCTTCGGTCTGTTCGCCTTCGTGGAGGCCCGGTTCCGGCGCATCCGCCGGCCGCGCGACCTGACGCCGGGCTGAAGGCGAGCCGCCGCGCGCATTCGCCGCGTCCGGATCGGGAACCGGAGCCGTATCTTGGTTCTTCCCCTGCACGACCGGAGTACGCCGTGATCCTTTCCAGACTGACCGCTGCCCTGGCGCTGAGCGCCGCCCTCGGGCTGGGGGCCTGCGCCACCTCGATCCCGGCCGATCAGGTGCGCGCTCCACAGCCCACGAAGCCGATCGATCTGGAGCGGTTCTATTCCGGCCAGTGGCTGGAGGTGGCGCGGCTGCCGATGCGGATCACCGACGGCTGCGTGGCGGCCACCACGGACTATGTCATCGTCTCGCCGACGCGGGTCGATCTGCGCGACGCCTGTCGACAGGGCGGGATCAACGGGAACGAGCGGGCGGTGGGCGCGGCCGGCGTGATCCTGGATCCCGGCTTCAACGCCAAGCTGAGGGCTCCCTATTTTGGCGGGTTCGTGACCTGGGAGTATTGGGTCCTGGACCGGGCCGACGACTACAGCTGGTTCATCTCGGCGGACCCCCGGTTCGAGAAGCTGTGGATTTACACCCGCACCCCGCCGTCGCCGGCCGAGCTGGCGGCACTCGTCGAGCGCGCGCGGGTCTTGGGCTATGATGTGAGCCGTCTCGAATTCCCCGAAACCGCCCCCTGACCGGAGTCGCCGCCATGCGTCTGAAAGCCCTTTCCGCGTCGTTCGCTGCTTTGGCACTCGTGGCCTGCAGCAGCGGTCCACTGGCCCCCGAAGGCGGCACCTTCGGACCGAACCCGACGCTGGTACAGCCGAGCAGCCGGGCCTTGCCGCTGGTGAACATCGCCCCGGCGGTCGGATGGCCCGAGGGCATGATGCCGACGGCGCCCGAGGGCTATGTCGTTCAGGCCTTCGCCTCGGGTCTGGATCATCCGCGCTGGCTCTATCGCCTGCCGAACGGCGATGTGCTGGTGGCCGAGACCAACGCCCCGCCCAAGCCCGAGGACAAGCAGGGCGGCATCCGGGGCTGGATCATGGGACTGGTCATGAGCCGGGCGGGCGCGGCCGTGCCGAGCGCCGACCGCATCAGCCTGCTTCGCGACGCTGACGGAGACGGGGTGGCGGAGACGAAGACGGCGTTCCTGGAGAACCTGACGTCCCCGTTCGGCATGGCGCTGGTGGGCGACCGGCTGTTCGTGGCCAACGCCGACGCGGTCGTGGCCTTCCCCTATCAGGCGGGTCAGACGCGGATCGATGTGGCCCCGACGAAGATCGCCGACCTTCCGGCCGGGCGGAACCACCACTGGACCAAGTCTCTGGTCGCCTCGGCCGACGGGGCGCGGCTGTATGTCGGCGTCGGCTCCAACTCCAACATCGCCGAGTACGGCATGGAGGAGGAGGTGAACCGGGCCGCGATCCTGGAGATCACCATCGCCACCGGTGCGACGCGGGTGTTCGCCTCGGGCTTGAGGAACCCCGTCGGACTGGCCTGGGAGCCCGTGACCGGCCAGCTGTGGACCGCGGTCAACGAGCGTGACGAGCTCGGCAACGACCTGGTGCCCGACTACATGACCTCGGTCAGCGACGGTGGCTTCTACGGTTGGCCGTGGAGCTATTACGGGCAGACCGTCGATCGCCGGGTGAAGCCGGAGAACCCCGAGGCCGTGGCCCGCGCATTGCGGCCCGACTATGCGCTGGGAGCGCATACGGCGTCGTTGGGGCTGCATTTTTACGACGGGCAGAGCTTCCCGGCGGCCTATCGCGGCGGGGCCTTCATCGGCCAGCACGGGTCGTGGAACCGCGAACCCAAGAGCGGCTACAAGGTGGTGTTCGTGCCCTTCGCGAATGGCCGTCCGGCCGGCCCACCGCAGGACTTTCTGACCGGCTTCCTGAACGCCAAAGGCGAGGCCCTGGGCCGCCCGGTCGGGGTCATCACCGATGCGCGCGGGGCGATTCTGGTGGCCGATGACGTCGGCAATGTGATCTGGCGGGTCGCGGCCGCGAGCTGAGCGCGGACCGACCCGCGTGCCGTTGCGTCAACCGGCGTATCGGCGCCACGATCAGCCGGAAACACCCACGCATCATACGGATCAATTCCCCCGCCGGTTGACCGGACGCTGACCCTTGTCCATCAGAAAGACCGTCCTTTGCGCCTGAACACGGAGTGACCGAGAGCATGGGTCTGGTGGCCAACATCCGACGCGACATCAAGTTCGCCGCCGGCCTTCGCCGCCTGCTGAACCGCATCAAGCCGATCAGCCTGGACAGTCCTGTTCTCGTTTGCGACGACTTCGAGGAGGCGGTCGACAAGTTCGGCGACAACGTCGCCCTGGAGGACGAGACCCGGTCCCTGACCTATCGCGAGCTGGACGGCATGGCCAACCGCTATGCCCACTGGGCGCGCAGCCGCAATCTGCGCCGGTCCGACGTGATCGGCCTGGTCATGACCAATCGGCCCGAGTTCATCGCCGCCTGGATGGGGTTCTCGAAGGTCGGTATCGCCGCCGCCCTGATCAACACGAATCTGACCGGCCAGGCCTTGGCCCACTGCCTGAACATCGCCGGGGTGTCCCAGGTCGTCGCCGACGAGGAGACCTGGCGTCAGTGTGAGGAGGCTCGGCCCTTCGTCACCCGCACCATGATGCTGTGGGTGCTGGGTCTGCGGGCCGAGGACGAGATGTCCGAGCGCCGGGGGCTGGACAACGCCGTGCGCAGCGGGTCGTCGGTGCGACCGCCGAAATCGGTGCGAGACGGTCTGACCAATCGCGACACGGCCCTGTTCATCTATACCTCTGGCACCACGGGCCTGCCCAAGGCGGCGCGCATCCACCACGCCCGGGCGCGGACCTATATGCGCGCCTTCGCCGGGGCCACGGCGACGACTGAACAGGACCGAGTCTTCAATGTCCTGCCGCTGTATCATTCCACCGGTGGGCTGGTCGGGATCGGACCGGCGTTTCTGAACGGCGGACGGCTGATCCTGCGGCGCAAGTTCTCGGCGTCCAGCTTCTGGAAAGATGTCAACGCCTCGGGCGCGACCGTCTTCGTCTACATCGGCGAGCTGTGTCGATACCTGGTCAACAGCCCCGAGCAGGAGGGCGAGCGGAGCCATAAGCTGCGGCTCGCGTTCGGCAACGGCCTGCGGCCCGACGTCTGGCCCGACTTCCAGAAGCGGTTCGGCATCCCGAACATTCTGGAGTTCTACGGCTCGACCGAGGGCAACGTCTCCGTCTTCAACTTCGACGGCAAGCCGGGTTCGATCGGGCGCGTTCCCAAGTTCCTGAAGAAGCAGATCAACATCCGTCTGGTCCAGTTCGACCTCGACACCGAGATGCCGGTGCGCGCCGCCAACGGCTGCTGCATCGAGGCCAAGCCCGGCGAGATCGGCGAGGCCATCGGTCTGATCGGCAACGACATCCGCCACGACTTCTCAGGCTATGCCGACAAGGCCGCGTCCGAGAAAAAGATCCTGACCGATGTGTTCCAGCGCGGCGACCGCTGGTTCCGCACCGGCGACCTGATGCGTCAGGATTCGGAGGGCTATTTCTACTTCATCGACCGGATCGGCGACACCTTCCGCTGGAAGGCCGAGAACGTCTCGACCGCCGAGGTCGAACAGCGCCTGGCCGAAGCGCCGGGCGTTAAGGAGGTCATCGCCTATGGCGTTCCGGTGCCGGGGGCCGAGGGCAAGGCCGGCATGGTGACCCTGGTCGTCGAGGGACGGTTCTCGGCGGCCGCCTTCACCGAATACGCGGACGCACAGCTGCCGCACTATGCCCGGCCGGTGTTCGTGCGACTGGCCAAGACGCTGGAGACAACCGGCACGTTCAAATACCGCAAGGTCGATCTGGTCGCCGACGGATATGACCCAGCGGTCGCCTCGCCGGTCTATGTCCGGGGCGGCAAGGCCGGATACCAGAAGCTGACCCCCGCCGCGTTCGAGGCGATCCAGAGCGGCCAGATCCGTCTGTAGACAAGAGAAGGCCCCCGCCGCTTTCGCGACGGGGGCCGGCCCTACTGAAGGATGAGCGGGGTCATGACGCCCGCCGGGTCAGTCTCAGTTGGGGGTGTTCGAGGTGGTCATTCCACCGTCGACATTGCCGGCGGCATCTTCGACCGCGTCGGCGCGATCGTCAGCTTGTTTCTGTACCGCGTCAGCCTGGCCGTTCAGGGCGTCGCGTTCAGCGTCGGTCGTGGCGGCGTCGGCCTGGTTTTCAAACTGGGTGGCCTCGACGTTGGCCTGGGCCTCGATGGCGTCGGCTTCGGCGCCCGCTTCCTTCTCGGCGGCGTTCTCGCAGGCGGCGAGGCCTGTGATGGCGAAGACGGCGGCGGCGGCGGCGATCAGTTTACGCATGGAGTAGTCCCTTCCTTGTGAAGTCGGGGAAACGTCGCCGATCACGCCGGGTTCACGCGGACGTGAGCCAAAAATCCGAACGACGTTACGCCACCTCGGCGAAGGCCACGCGTGCCGCGCCCAGAAGGGCGGCGTGTTTGTGCGTGATCACCCAGGTGGGGATGTCGGCCATATAGTCCTTGAACCGGCCCTTCCGCTCGAATCGCCGCCGAAAGGGGCTGGCTTTCAGGAAGTCGAGGATGCGCGGGGCGATGCCGCCGGCGATATAGACGCCGCCCTTCGCGCCGGTGGTCAGGGCGATGTCTCCGGCGACGGCACCGAGGATAGCGCAGAAGCGGGCCAGGGTCGCGCCGCAGGGGCTGTCGGGATCGCGCAGCGCGGTCTCGGTGATCTCTGCGGGGTCGTCGATGTGCGTCTCGCGGCCGTCGATGCGGGCGAGCGCACGGTGCATGTTCAACAGGCCCGGGCCGCAGATCAGACGCTCGATCGAGACCCGGTCATAGCGTTCGCGCAGGATGCGCAGGATCTCGTCCTCGACCGTGTCACCGGGCGGGAAGCAGGCGTGGCCGCCCTCCGACGGCATGGCCATCTCGCGGCCTTGGGCGTCGCGCACCAGGGCCGAGACGCCGAAGCCGGTGCCGGGGCCGAGCACCGCCAGGGTCGCGTGCCGGTCGCCAGCCTCGGGCCCGCCGAGGTGGACGAGGTCGGCGGCCGGCACGATGGGCGCTCCCCAGGCCAGGGCCTCGAAGTCATTGATCAGCTTGACGGGGTTCAGGCCCAGCGTCGCCAGCTCTGTCTCGGACACCGCCCAGGGCGAGTTGGTCAGGTCAATCGCCCCGTCCTCGACCGGGCCGGCCACGGCGATGACGCCGCCCGTCGGCTTGACCTCACAGCCCTCGATGAAGGCGGCGACGCCTTTCAGGAAGGTCGGATACTGCTCGGCCGGAAAGCTCTCGTGGTGATCGAGGACCGGCAGGCCGTCGACCATGCGGGCGATGGCGAAGCGGGCATTGGTGCCACCGACGTCGCCGACGAGGAGGGTGCGGGGGTCACTCATGCGTCGATGGCCCGGTTCTGGATGTTGTGGTCGGCGACGTCACGCAACTCGGGCTGGCGTGCCGTCGCCGTGGCCTGAAAACAGACGGACGCCCCTTCCTCGGCGGAAGACACCGCGGCGCGGAAGGCCCCGAACAGCTCGCGGCCGTAGCCCCAGGACTGGACCTCGGCCGAGGCGGCGCGGGGGCGGGCGGACAGGTCGGCGGTCGTGGTCAGCACCCCCGCTTCCGCGTCCAGTCGGACGATGTCGCCGTCCTTGACGAAGGCGAGCGGGCCGCCCTCCAGCGCCTCGGGCGTGACGTGGATGGCGGCGGGGGTCTTGCCCGACGCGCCCGACATGCGGCCGTCGGTGACGAGGGCGATGGGCACGCCGCGATCCTGCAGCACGCTCATCAGCGGCGACAGCGAATGCAGCTCGGGCATGCCGTTGGCCTTGGGCCCCTGGAAGCGAAGCACGATGACGCCGCCCTGATCCAGTTTGCCCGCCTGGAAGGCGGCCAGCACGTCTTCCTGGCTGTCGAAGACCCGCGCGGGGGCCTCGACGATCCGGTGCTGGGGCTTGACGGCCGAGACCTTGATGACGGCGCGGCCGAGGTTGCCCTGGACGAGGCGCAATCCCCCTTCCTTGTCGAACGGATCGGACGCCGGGCGCAGGATGTCGGTGTCGAGACTCTGGGCCACCCCGTCGCGCCAGACCAGTTCGCCGTCCACCATCGACGGTTCCTGGAAATAGTGGTGGATGCCCGCGCCCATGACGGTCTGGACGTCGGAATGGATGTGGCCCGCCTCGGCCAGTTCGCGCGCGACGAAGGCGACACCGCCGGCGGCCTGAAAGGCGTTCACATCGGCCGAACCGTTGGGATAGACCCGCGCCAGCAGCGGCGTGACGGCCGACAGCTGGTCCATGTCTGTCCAGTCGATCAGGACGCCCGCCGCCCGCGCCATGGCGACCAGGTGGATGGCGTGGTTGGTCGAGCCGCCGGTGGCCAGGAGCGCCACGATCATGTTGACGACGGACTTCTCGTCGATGACGTCGGCCATGCGGCCAGTCCCGCTCTCGGCCAGCTTGACCGCCTGCTTGGCGGCGGCGGCCGTGAGGGCGTCGCGCAGGCCCGTTTCGGGATGAACGAAGGCGGTGGAGGGCATGTGCAGCCCGCCCAGCTCCATCATCATCTGGTTGGAGTTGGCCGTGCCGTAGAAAGTGCAGGTCCCGGGCGAGTGGTAGGAGCCGATCTCGCTGGCCAGCAGGACGTTGCGATCCACCTTGCCTTGCGCGTACTCGGCGCGGACGCGGGCCTTTTCGGCGTTGGGGATGCCGCTGGGCATCGGCCCGGCGGGGGCGAAGACCACCGGCAGGTGGCCGAACGCCAGCGAGCCCATGAACAGACCTGGCACGATCTTGTCGCAGACGCCCAGGCACAGCGCGGCGTCGAAGGCGTCATGCGTCAGGGCAATCCCGACCGACATGGCGATGACGTCGCGGCTGAACAGGCTCAGCTCCATCCCGGGTCGGCCCTGGGTGACGCCATCGCACATAGCGGGGGTGCCGCCGGCGACCTGGGCCGTCGCCCCGACCTCACGTACGGCGTCCCGGATGATCTGGGGGAAGCGCTCGAACGGCTGATGGGCTGAGAGCATGTCATTGTAGGCGGTGACGATGCCGACGTTGGGCGTCTTGCCGGTCATGGCGGTCAGCTTGTCGGCGATGGTCTGGCCGGCGAAGGCGTGGGCCCAGTTGGCGCAGGACAGCTTCGCGCGGCCGACGCCGGAGTCGCGGGCGGCGTCCATGCGGCGCAGATAGTCGGCGCGGGTGTCGCGGGAACGTGCGACGATGCGGTCGGTGACCTCTTTGACGGTCGGGTGCAGGGACATGGCTTAGCCTTCCGTCCAGACGACTTCGAGCGGGACCTTGGCCGCGATCAGGGCGGCGATGGGTTGAATAGCGGGATCGCCCTCGGCCTCGCGTTCGAAGACGGAACGCTTCACGGAGCCCTTCAGGCCCAGGATGACGCGACCGGCCGACATCAGCCAGGGCAGGTTAATCGACAGTCGTTCCTGCGGCGGGGCGGTCCCGTCGCGGCCGGGCGGGACGCCGAGCACTGTGGGCTTCAGCGTGGGCGTGAGAAGGGTCTTCAGGGTCGGACTGTTCGGGAACATGGAGCAGATATGGCCATCCTCGCCCATGCCGAGAAGGACGGCGTCGAAGCGATCTCCGGCCCGGGCCAGGGCGTGGGCGGCGAGGGTGGCGGCGCGGTCGACCGTGACGGCGGGGGAATAGAGCGGGATGAACCGGGCGGTGGCGGCGGGACCTTGGAGCAGGACGTCCTTAATGAGACGGGCGTTGGAGTCCGGCGAGGTCTCCGGCACATGGCGCTCATCGACCAGGGCGACGGCGATCTTGTCCCAGCCGATGTCGGCCTGGGCCAGGCGGGCGTAGATCGGCGAGGGGGTCGTGCCGCCCGAACCGGCGAAGAGGGCGCGGCCGTTCGCGATAACGGCGGCAGCAAGCGTTTCCTCAAGCCGCGCAGCGATGGCGGCGGCCCAGGTGGAGGTGTCGGGGAAGGTTTCGATCTGGGTCACGCGATCCCTCCCTGATCCTTCTCCCGTTGGGAGAAGGTGGCCGCGAAGCGGACGGATGAGGGTCGGGTGGTGCAGTCGGCCTGAGCCGGCGCACCGTCGCCGGAACGGCTTGCGCCGACTGACGGGCCACGACCCTCACCCTTTCGCCTGGCCGATCGCTGCGCTCTCGGACGCTCAAGCCCTCTCCCAATGGGAGAGGGAGATGACAGCTCACCCATTGGTCTTCCACTCCCGCCCGGTGCGCGCCAGCAGCAGGTCCGCCGCGTCAGGCCCCCAGGTTCCTGCACGATAGGGCATCGGCTTGACCTTGCCCTCGGCCCACGACGCCGACACGCCGTCGACCCATTCCCACGCTTTTTCCGCCTCATCGCGGCGGACGAACAGGGTAGAGTCGCCGGCCATCGCGTCCAGCAGCAGCCGCTCATAGGCGATGCGGCGGCGCGGCGGCTTGGCCCCCTTTTGGTTGACGCCCCAGGACAGGGACATGTCGATGCGCTGGAGCTGCATCTTCTGGTCCAGACCGGGGCGTTTGTTCATGACGGTCAGGGAGATGTCCTCCTCCGGCTGGAGCTCGATGACCATGCGGTTGGCGCGCACCTCGCCTCTGGAGTCGCGGTCGAAGATGGAGTGGGGGACCGGCTTGAACTGGATGACGATCTCGGTGCGCTTCTCGGGCAGGCGCTTGCCGGTCCGCATGAAGAAGGGCACGCCGGCCCAGCGCCAGTTGTCGATGTCGGCGCGGATGGCGACGAAGGTTTCGGTGTCCGAGTCGGCCCCGCGCTCCTCGTCATAGCCCTTGACTCTCTCGCCCTCGACGGTGCCGGAGACATACTGGCCGCGCACGGTGACGCGCTCGACCTCGTCCGGCGTGACGGGACGCAGCGACCGCAGTACCTTGACCTTCTCGTTGCGCACCGAGTCTGGATCGAGGTCGCTCGGCGGCTCCATGGCGACCAGGCACAGGAGCTGGAGCATGTGGTTCTGGAGCATGTCGCGCAGGGCGCCGTATTCGTCGTAATAGGGCCAGCGGTCGCCGACGCCGACGGTCTCGCCGACCGTGATCTGGACGTGGTCGATCGACAGATTGTTCCAGAGCGGTTCGAAGATGGTGTTGCCGAAGCGCAGGGCGATCAGGTTCTGGACCGTCTCCTTGCCCAGGTAGTGGTCGATGCGGAACACCTGATGCTCGCCGAAGGCGTCGGCCACCGCGTCGTCGATGGCGCGGAAGCTCTCCAGGTCTCGACCGACCGGCTTTTCAAGAACGACGCGGTCCTCGGGTTCGGCGAGACCGGCCGCGCGCATGGCGGTGACGATGCGGGCATAGAGCGACGGCGAGACAGCGAGGAAGGAGGTCACCGAACCGGACCCGACCTTGTCGCGCAGGGGCTTGAGGCTCTCGGCCGAAGTGGCGTCGACGGCGAGGTAGTCAAGGCGGGCCTCGAGCTTGGACCAGGCGTCGTCGGACCAGGCTTCGTCGGCCTTGGCCTTGCCTTCGACGGCGGCGCGGACCTTGGCGACGTAGTCCTCGCGGCTCTCCTCTGAGCGGGCCGCGCCGATGATCTTCAGGCCGTCGGGCAGGAGGCCGTCGTGCTCGAGGAAGTAGAGCGACGGCAGAAGCATCCGCATCGCCAGATCGCCGCCGCCGCCGAACAGCACCAGTGCCGTCATGCTCGCTCGTCTCCTATGGCCGGAGGTTCGAGCCTCCGTCGTCTATTGTGGCTGTTTGGCCGGTCGCTCGCGCGAGGCCAACACGTCCAGCACCGCCTGAAACGACAAGTGACGCGACCGTAACAGAACGAGCAAGTGGTAGATCAGGTCCGCAGCTTCGGATGTGACTTCTTCATCCGGCCCTGCGGCGCCCGCCAGCGCGGTCTCCACGCCCTCCTCCCCGACCTTCTGCGCCGCGCGTTTGGGGCCCTGGGCGAGGAGTTTGGCGGTCCAGCTCGACTCCGGGTCGGCGGAGGCGCGCTCGGCGATGGTCCGCTCCAGTCGGGCGATGCGGCCCAGTCCCGGCGCGTCGGCGTCGCCGAAACAGCTGGTGGTGCCGAGGTGACAGGCGGGGCCCATTGGGCGGACGGCGAGCACGAGGGCGTCGCCGTCGCAATCGGGGGTGATCGACACGACGGTCAGCCGGTTGCCGCTGGTCTCGCCCTTCCGCCACCGGCCGCCCCGGCTGCGCGAGAAGAAGGTGGCTTCGCCGGACTGGATCGTCTCGTCCAGCGCGGCGCGGTCCATATAGGCGAGTGTCAGGACCTGAAGCGTGTCGGCGTTCTGGACCACGGCGGGGATCAGGCCGCCGCCCTTGTCGAAATCGAGGGTGTTGGGGTCGATCATTGCCGCACCTCCACGCCCGCGCCCGCCAGATAGGCTTTCAGGTCCGGCACTGCGATCTGGCCGGAGTGGAAGACGCTCGCGGCCAGCGCCCCAGACACATTGGCCCGGTCGAACACGTCGAGGAAGTGCGACGGCGCGCCGGCTCCGCCCGAGGCGATCAGGGGGATGGTCAGGCGGCTCCTCGCGTCCGAAAGCTGGGCGGTATCATAGCCTTTGCGCACGCCGTCCTGGTCGATGCAGTTCAGCACGATCTCGCCCGCGCCGCGCTCCTGCGCCTCTACGATCCACTCCATGGTCTTCTTTCCCGCCAGCCGCCGGGCGTTCGGATCGCCGGTGTATTTGTGCACGACGTAGTCGCCGTCCTCGCGGCGGCTGTCGACGCCGACAACGACGCACTGGCTACCCAGTCGCTCGGCCATCTCGGTGATCAGTTCGGGGCGTTCCAGAGCAGGAGAGTTGATCGAGACCTTGTCGGCCCCGTTGTCCAGACAGGCGGCGGCCTGGTCGACGGTTCGGATGCCGCCGGCGACGCAGAAAGGAATGTCCAGCAAACGGGCGATGTCGCGCACCCAGCCGTAGTCGAGCGTGCGGCCCTCGGGGCTGGCGGTGATGTCGTAGAAGACCAGTTCATCAGCGCCCTCGTCGCGGTAACGAGCCGCCAGTTCGGCCGCGTCGCCCATGTCAACGTGGCCCTCGAAGCGGACCCCCTTGACCACGCGGCCGTCCTTGACGTCGAGGCAGGGGATGATGCGTCGAGCCGTCATTTGACGGCTCGCATACTTGCGAACAAGGGCGCGGTCATCGCGTGGCCCCGATGGCCTGGGAGACCGTGAAGCGGCCCTCGTAGATGGCGCGGCCGGTGATTGCGCCGTCGCAGCCGATGTCGGCGCAGGCTCGGAGATCGTCCAGCGTCGCGACGCCGCCGGACGCCTGGACTTTCAGCTCGGGGCGGCGGCGGACGATTTCGGCCAGAAGGTCGAGGTTGGGCCCGGTCAGGGCACCGTCGCGGCCGACGTCGGTGACGAGGACGTGGCAGAGCGTTCCGGCCGGGTAGCGGTCCAGCGCGGTCCAAAGGTCGAAACCTGCAGCCTCTGTCCACCCTTTGAGTGCGGGCGTCGGAGTTCCGTCCTCTCCGACCCGGACGTCGAAGGCGAGCGTCAGACGGTTCGGGCCGAAGCGGTCCAGCCATTCGGCCACCGCGTCCGGTTTCGTCACGGCCAGTGATCCCACGACGACGCGCGAAACGCCGGCCGTCAGCAGGCGCTCGACATCGTCGACCGAGCGGACGCCGCCACCAGACTGGATGTGGGCGAGATGGGTCGAGGCGAGGCGGCCGATCAGATCGTGCTGGACCGCGCGTCCGGCCTCGGCGCCGTCCAGGTCGACGACGTGGACCCATTCAGCCCCCTCGTCGGCGAAGGCGGTCAGGCGGGCGATGGGATCGGGGTCGTACTCCGTCACCTGGTCGAAGCGGCCGTGCATCAGCCGCACGCATTTGCCGCCGCGCAGGTCGATAGCGGGATAGACGATCACTTCTCCCTCCCCTTCATGGGGAGGGTGGTCGCGCAGCGACCGGGTGGGGTGCGAACGGGCGAACGGGCCCCACCCTGGCGGCTGCGCCGCCTGTCCCTCCCCACAAGGGGGAGGGAGAAACGCGATCTCACGCTGGTAGCTCCAAGAAGTTTCTGAGAATGCGCGCCCCGGCCTTGGCTGAGCGCTCGGGGTGGAACTGGCAACCCCAGCGGTTGCCGCTTCTGACCATGGCGGGGACTTCGGCACCGTAGTCGGCGCAGGCGATGGTCGCCTTGGTGTCGGGGCAGACGTAGGAGTGGACGAAATAGGCGTGATCGCCTTCGCCCACGCCTTCCAGGATCGGGTCGTCCTTCAGATTGTGCAGTTTCGACCAGCCCATGTGCGGCACCGGCAGGTCGTCGCGCACCGGCATGCGGGTGACGCGGCCGGGGATGAAGCCCAGCATCGTCGCGCCGCCGTTCTCCTCGCTCTCGGCGAAGAGGAGCTGCTGGCCGAGGCACAGGCCGAGCAGGGGGCGGGCGAAGGCCTGGATGATGTCGGTCAAGCCCAGCTCGGCCATTCGGCTCATGGCATAGCCGGCCGCACCGACGCCCGGAAGGACCAGCCGCTCAGCCTCTGCGATCTGGGTGGCGTCGGAGGTCACGACGACGTCAGCACCCAGCCGCTCCAGCGCGAACTGGACCGAGGCCGTATTGCCCGCGCCGAGGTGTACGATGGCGACGGTCACAGCACCCCCTTGGTGCTCGGCACGGCGTCGCCCTCGATGCGGATGGCCTGGCGCAGCGCTCGGCCGAAGCCCTTGTAGACGGCCTCGGTCTTGTGGTGGTCGTCGTCGCCCGTCACCGAGATGTGGACGGCGGCCCCCAGGTGCTCGGCCAGCGAGCGGAAAACGTGGGCGGTCAGGTCGGTGCGATATTCGCCGATGAAGGGGGTCGCAAAGGTCCCCTCGAACAGCGGATAGGGACGGCCGGACAGGTCGATGGCGACGTTGGCCTGGGCCTCGTCCATCGCCAGGACGAAGCCGTAGCGGGCGATGCCGCGCCGTTCGCCAAGCGCCTGCCTCAGGGCCTGACCGAGCGCGATGGCGCTGTCTTCGATGGTGTGGTGCGGGTCGGTGTGGAGGTCGCCCTCGCAACTCAGCCGCAGGGAGAAACCGCCATGGGCCGCCACCTGTTCCAGCATGTGATCGAAGAAGCCGACGCCGGTTTCGATCTTGATCGGGCCGGTGGCGTCCAGATCGACGGCGCAGACGATGCGGGTCTCCTTGGTGTCGCGGACGGCCTGGCCGGTGCGGTGGGCGCGGGTCTTGCCGACGGCGAGGCCGAGCGCGGCCAGCAGCCGGTCGTTGACCTCGGGCTTCAGCGAGACCGGCAGGCGCAGGCGATCGCCGGACCGGTCGGCGGCGACGCCGAAGCGGGCGAGGTCGGCCAGCGCCGCCTCGATGTTCGACGGGCGAGCCATCAGGATCGGGCCGACGCCGTTCTCGACCACCATGACGCGCCCGATCTCGCGGACCAGCCGCTCGCGCTCGCGGCGGACGCCGGCGATGCGTTCTGCGGTCTCGATCATGCGCGACGGATCCAGTGCCTGCATGGCCAGCCGGACAAGCGGCTCGGGCAGGGCATAGGGTTCGACGACCTCGGACAGGCGGGCCAGCGTCTGGGGCTGGGCCAGGGCCGCGCCGACGCGGGCACCGGCGAGACCATAGGCCAGGGACAGGCTGCGCAGGACGACCAGGTTCGGGTGGTCTCCGATCAGGGCGGCGGCGGAGGCGGCGTCCGAGAACTCGACCAGGCCCTCGTCCACGACCAGCAGGCCGGGCGACAGGCGGGCGGCCATCTCGGCCACGGCCTCGGGCGAACCGAGGGCGCGCACGATGGTGGCGGCGGTCTCGCCACCGCTGGCGCGATAGATGCGGGCGAGGCCCAGATAGGGCTCGGCGTCGGGAGCATCGACCGCGTCGCCGTCGCGGGCGGCGAGCCGCCAGATCAACTCCAGCCCGTGGGTCAGGCCGCGCACAGGGAGGACGTTGTCGGCGGCGACCCCATAGATCTGGGCCATGCGGGCGGTCAGGGCGGCGGTGTCGCCGGGATAGCGGTCAAGGCCGTCCGCGCCGGAAACCAGCGGCGGGAAGGGGGCGGGGAGGGTCATCGGCTTTCTCCCTCCCCTTCATGGGGAGGGACGGCGTAGCGAAGCGCAGCCCGGGTGGGGGCGTTCGGTGCGAACTCGCCATTCGAGCCCCACCCTCGCTCGGCTGACGCCTCGCGGTCCCTCCCCATGAAGGGGAGGGAGAGAGTCGTGAGGTCGATCATCCGCCGCTCCTCATGTCCGCCGACCGCGCGTGGGCCTCGAGGCCTTCCAGCCGGGCGAGCCGCGCCGCGATCGGACCCAGCGCGGCGGCTCCCGCCTCCGTCACGGTCTGCACCGACATGGAGGTCATGAAACTGGCGGTGGTGATGCCGCCCAGCGTCCGTGCCCCGCCGTCCGTCGGCAGGACGTGGCTGGGGCCGGCGGCATAGTCCCCGAGGGTTTCGGCGGCGAAGCGGCCGACGAAGATGGCGCCCGCCGCGCGGATGGACGGGAGCATGGCCTCAGGCTCCTCGACCTGGAGCGCCAGGTGCTCGGGGCCGTACAGGTTGATGACCTCGCAGGCGGTGTCCTCGTCGCGAACCAGGATGGCGCGGGCCTCGTTGAGGCTGGCGCGGGCGATGGCCTCGCGGGGCAGGGTGGCGACCTGCCGTTCGACCTCGGTCAGGATGTAGTCGAGGTTGGCGCGGCTGGTGGAGACAAGGATGACCTGGGCGTCGGCGTCATGCTCGGCCTGGCTCAGCAGGTCGGCGGCGGCGATCTCGGGCGCGGCGTCGCGGTCGACGACCACCATCAGCTCGGACGGACCGGCGGGCATGTCGGCGGATGGGCCGCCGGGGAGAGAGGAGGCGTACCGCTTGGCCTCGGCCACATAGGCGTTGCCAGGGCCGAACAGCTTGTCACAGCGGGGAATGTCGCCGTCCGGCAGGGAGACGCCATAGGTCAGGGCAGCGATGGCCTGGGCCCCTCCGACAAGCCAGACGGCATCCAGCCCCGCCTCGGCGGCGGCGAGGATCATGGCGGGGTGGACGGAGCCGTCCTTGGCCGGCGGCGTGACCGCGACCCGCTCCGACACGCCGGCGACGGCGGCGGGGATCGCCAGCATCAGCAGCGACGAGAACAGGGGCGCCGTGCCGCCGGGCACATAGAGACCGGCCGCGCCGATGGGCCGCCAGACAAGGCGCGAGGTCACGCCGGGCGTCGTTTCGACCAGGGCGGAGTCCTGTGGGATCGTGGCTTCGTGAAAGACCCGGACATTGTCGGCGGCGATCCGGATCGCGCGGGCGTCGGCCGGGGCCAGGGACGCGCGCGCCTCGGCGACCACGGCCTCGGTGAGGACGACCCGGCGCGGGGCGTGGCCGTCCAGCTTGGTGGCCCAGTCGATCACGGCCTCGCCGCCGCGCGCCTCGACGTCGTCGAAGATGGCGCGGACGACGTCGGTGACCTGGGCCTCCGAGCGGCGAGAGGGGCGGGCGAGCGCCGCGCGCTGTCCGGCCGCGTCCAGCGAAGCCCAATCGATGCGTTTCACGTCGAGCGTCGTCATCACATCATCTTCTCGATAGGCAGGACCAGGATGGCCGAGGCGCCGGCGGCCTTGAGCTTCTCCAGCGTCTCCCAGAACACGGCCTCCTGACAGACGGCGTGGACGGCGACGGCGTCGTCGCGACCCATCAGGGGCATGACGGTCGGCGCGCCCGCGCCCGGCAGGATGGCGGTGATCTGGTCCAGCGCCGAGCGGGGCGCGTTCAGCATGACGTATTTGGCGCCTTGTGAGGACACCACGCCCGCCATCCGTTCGATGATGGATTCCAGCAGGTGAGCCAGCTGGGGCTCCGGCGCGACCGGTGACTGGATCAGGACGGCCTGGCTCTCGAACACGGTGTCGCGCGCCACCAGACCATTGGCCTCCAGCGTCGCCCCGGTCGAGACGAGGTCGCAGATGGCCGAGGCCAGCTTCAGGCGGGGGGCCACCTCGACCGCGCCGCGCATGGTGACGATGTCGGCTTGAATGCCTTGGGCGTCGAGGAACCGGCGCAGGATTTTGGGATAGGAGGTGGCGATCCGCCGGCCTTCCAGCGTCGCCGGACCTTCCCAGGCCAAAGTCGGTGGGGCGGCGAGCTTCAGCGTGCACTTGCCGAAGCCCAGCGGCATGACGACCGAGGCGTTGGCGCCGCCGTTCTTGCCTTCCTCCAGCACGTTCTCGCCGACGATGCCCAGGTCGCAGACGCCGTCGGCGACGAAGGTCGGAATGTCGTCGTCGCGCACGCGCAGCAGGTCGATCGGATAGTTCTCGACCTTGTAGAGCAGGTCGTTGGCGCCTTTGACGACGCGCAGGCCCGCGTCCCGGACGAGGTCCAGGCTGCGGTCGGCCAGACGGCCGGATTTCTGCACGGCGATGCGAAGTCGCCCCTCTACGGTACTCATGGATTAGGGCTCAGTGTTTGGGGTTCAGACGGTCCAGCACCAGGCGATAGCCCTGATGCGGCATCTCTTTCAGGAAGCGGGCGACGCGCACCACGGTGGTGGGGCTGGCCCCCGCCTCGCAGGCGATCTCGCGATAGGACCGGCCGCCTTGATCGAGCAGACGGGCCACGGCCCAGCGCTCGGCGAAGGCGCGGACTTCGGCGGGGGTGCACAGGTCAGTCAGGAAGGCCTCGACCTCCTCTCGCGTCTCCAGCGCCAGGAAGGCGTCGAGCAGGGCGGCGCGGTCGGCGGCGTCGCGGCTCGGAGTAGAGTTGGACAAGGTCTCGGACATGGTCGCGTTCCACTATGCTGTAACAGTGGAACGGTCAAGGGAAGATGTCTCCTCCCTGTCGCGTAGCGATGGGGAGGTGAATCCGGAGCGCAGCGGAGGAGACGGAGGGGCGCTTCGCGGCGGTATGAACCCCTCCGTCAGCTCGCGAAGGGCTCGCTGCCACCTCCCCATCGCCCAAGCGGGCGACAGGGAGGAGACGATGCTAGGCCGCCGCTTCCAGCGCGGGCTTTTCCAGCCGTTCGATCAGGCCGGGCAGGGCCAGGGGACGCGCGATCAGATAGCCCTGCGCCGTGTCGCAGCCCATGCCCCGCAGGAGCGCCAGCGCCGTCTCGGTCTCCACGCCCTCGGCCGTGACCTTCATGCCCAGGCTGTGGGCGAGGTCGATGGTGGATTTGACCAGCAGCCCGTCCTTGGCGCTCTCGTCCAGCGACAGGACGAAAGCCTTGTCGATCTTCAGTTCGTCCGCCGCGATGCGCTTGAGATAGGCCAGCGAAGACAGGCCGGAGCCGTAATCATCGATCGAAACCTGGATACCGGCCATAGCGAAGCGGTCGATGATGCCGAGCGCGACCTCGGGATTGTCGATGACCGCCGTCTCCGTGATCTCGAAGCAAAGGTCGGCCTTGGCGCGCGAGACGGCGTTCAGGGCGAAGCGGGCGAAGCTTTCGTCCGACAGCAAGCGGCCGGAGACATTGATCGAGACCTTCAGCCTGCGCCCGGCTTCGGCCAGGGTCTTCTGATCGGCGATGGCGCGCTTGACGCCCCATTCGGTCAGGGCGCGGATCTGGCCGGTCTCTTCGGCCATGCCGATGAACAGGTCCGGGGCGATGAAGCCGCGCTCGGGGTGGTTCCATCGCATCAGGCCTTCCACGCCGGTGATGGCGTTCTCGCGCAGATCGAGCTTGGGCTGATAGGCCATCCAGACCTGGTCGCTCTCCAGAGCGCCGATCAGGTCCGACATCAGGCTGAGGTTGGCACCGGGGTCGCCGTAGGCTGCGGCGTCGAAGAGAGCGGCCTTGTGGCCTGCGGCCCGCGCCTGATCAACGGCGACGCCCGCGCGGTCCACGATGGCGTCCAGCCCGCCGGTTGCCTGGTTGGCGCGGGCCAGACCGGCGGTCAGACCGGCATCGATGCGGGCACCGATCAGCTTGACCGGCTCGTCGGCGACCGAGCACAGGCGAGCAGCGGCGGCGAGAGCGTCGCGCTCCTCGCCTTCGATCTCGAGGACCATGCCCATGACGCCGGCCCCGACCCGGGCGACCGGTGCGCCTGCGGCGGAGGACAGGCGGCTCCCCAGCGCGGCCACCAACTGGCCCATGGCCTCAAAGCCGATGGCGTTCCGCACCACCTCAAAGCGATCGACGCCGAACAGGACGACGTGAGCGGTGGCGCGGGACGCGGCCTGACGCTCCAGCCACAGGCGGTTGGGCAGGCCGGTCTCCAGATCGTGCAGCGCCATGTGAGTGAGGCGCGCCTGACGGTCGCGGATGTCGCCGGCCATGGCGTTGAAGCTTTCCGCCAGACGACCGATCTCGTCGGTGGAGGTGATCTCGACCCGGGCGTCCTCGCCCGCCTGCAGCCGGTGAACGGCCTGGTCGAGGGCGGTGATGGGACGGGTCAGGCCGCGCGACAGGAACCAGGTTCCCGCGATCAACAAGGCCAGGCCGATAGCGGCGATCGCGCCGAGCGCCCAGAACATCGGCTCATAGGGCTTCAGCGCCTTGGCCATCGGATAGCTGAGCGCCAGGACGGCGGGGGCGTCGGCGTCGAAGCTGGGAAGGGGGCGGGCCAGGACCATGGCCTCGCCCTGGGCGGTGCGACCGCCGACGGCCGCGCCCTGGGCGCCGGCGGCCCGATCCACGACGCCGGCGAGCGTGCTCGCGGGCCCGGCCATGTCCCGCCAGCCCTCGGCCGAGCGGGTCAGGACCGAGGCTTCGAGGGGGATGGCCGACAGCTCCTCGAGCCGGGACATCTGCGCCTGGTCCAGCCGATCGATGAAGACGACCCAGCCGATCAGGACCGGGGCCATGACCGGCGCGGCGACCGCCTGGTGCGGCTGTCCGCCGAGGTCGAGGACGCCCGACGAGATCTCGCCCGCGTTCAGGCCAGTCCAGAGGGTATCGAGCGTCGCCTCGTCCACGGGAGTACCGGCGGAGATGGCATAGCCGTCCACGCCCAGCAGCAAGGCCCCGTCGACGCCCTGACGCGCGCTCAGGTTCTCCAGCGCGGAGCGGACGGTGGGCGCATCGTCCGTGGCGACCGCCTCGCGGAACCCGAAGTCCTGCGCGAGCACGGCCGCGCCCTGCTCCAGCTGGGCCGAGCGCGACGACCACAGCTGATCATAGACCGCGCCAGACGCCGTCAGTTCGCCACGCACCACGCCTCGCGCGCTGGCGGTGATGGCGGTGTAGACCGCGATCGCCACCAGCATGAGGGCGAGCCCGAACAGGCCCGCATAGAGCACCGTCAACCGGGTCCGCAGATAGCGAAAACGGATCATCTCAGCGCACGGCCGCCCGCGCCGAGAAGTCGCCGGTCATGGTCTGGCGGCCGGGGCCGCTGGCGATGGTCAAGGTGTAGGCGCTCTCATTGCCTCGGACATTGAGGCGGGGATGCCAGACCACGAGGCGGGCGGGACCCGCGGGGATGTCCGCGAGGGTGACGTCGCCGGTCGCGTCGGTCTTGCCGGCCCAGGGCGTATCGACCACCCGGACGTAGGCCAGCATCTGGTCGTGGATGTTGCAGCCCAAGGCGGCCGTGCCGACCGTGGCGAAGGCGTGCGTCCGGGTCTGATCCTGCCCGAACAGCTCGATCTCGAAGCGATTGCCGCGCGAGAAGGAATAGACGTGGTGACGCACCCGATCGAGGTTGGGAAAGCTGACGGTCGCCCCCACCGGCGCGATCAGGACATAGGGCTGGAACTGCACGTCGCGCTGGGCGATGCGCAGTGGCCAGGAGAAGCGGATCGGACCGCGTGGCACACCGGCGTCCGGTCGCACAGTGACGACGGCGTCTCGGACCGGTCGTCCACTCGTGTCCCGGACAGACACGGTCAGGTCCCCGGCATGGGCCCCGCCGGCAATCGTCAGAACAGCCAGGATCGAGGCAAGTAGAGCACGCATAAGCACAACGGTAACAGCAACCCATGAAGTCACAGTAAACTCTATTGCAATCAAAGGTTGATGTATGGCGTTACACAACGAATGCTCTGTTTCGACCGAATGCTCGATCGCGACGAGACGAGTTCATCAGCCATTAACTCTGTTGCGGAAGGCTGGCGGGAAACCGGGGAGCCGAGCCTTGCGTCATGTTCTACCTGCGGCTGCTGCGCTCGGCCTGATCGTCTTCGGAGCCGCCGCTCCGGCCATCGCTCAGATTTCCGACTGGCTCCCCGAGAGCCGTACGGGCGGCAAGTTGCTGCTCACGGGGGGCGTCTCGACCATCGAGGGGTCCGGCGGCGGGGGGCTGGCCACCTGGGCGCTCACCACCGGCTACGGGGCCCAGGACGGGATCGGCGGCAATGTACACGCCACCTATGTGAACCTGCCCGACTATGAGTTGCGGTCCTGGGGCGCGGCCGCGTCCTTCTGGGACCGGGTGGAGGTCTCGGTGGCGCGTCAGGAGTTCGACACCGGTGGGACCGGCGCGGCGCTGGGCCTCGGCGCGGGTTTCACCTTCACCCAGGACATCGTCGGGGTGAAGGTCAAGCTGATCGGCGACGCGGTCTATGATCAGGACACCTGGCTGCCGCAGATCGCCGTGGGAGTGCAGCACAAGTCCAACGATCAGGGCGCCGTCATCGCCGCCGTCGGCGGGCGTGATGACGAGGGCACGGAATACTATGTCGCGGCGACCAAGCTGTTTCTGGCGGAGTCGCTGCTCGTGTCGGGCGCGGTGCGGTTCACCGATGCCAACCAGACGGGACTGCTGGGCTTCGGTGGTGACTTGAACGATGACCTCGAGCCTCAGTTCGAGGGCTCGGTCGGCTATCTGCTGAACCGAAATCTCGTCGTCGGGGCCGAGTACCGGACCAAGCCGGACAATCTGGGCTTCGCCGGCGAGGACGACTGGTTCGACGTCTATGCCGCCTGGGCCCCGAACCGAAACGTCTCCATCACCGCCGCCTATGTGGATCTGGGGTCGATCGCGACCTTCGCAGACCAGCGCGGTCTCTATCTGTCGCTCCAGGTCGGGTTCTGATCCATGCGCGCTGTTCTGATTGCCTGCGCTCTGCTCGCCGCGCCTTCGCCCTTGCTGGCTCAGGAGGCGGACGACGCCCTGGAACTGCCCCCCGTCGTCATGTCCAGCGAGCATCCCGGCGAGATCGAGGTCGAACCCTACGAACGCTCCAACGCCAACGCCGGCGCGACCCCCTTCGAGGGAACGGAGATGTGGGACACGTTCGGCGGTGCCGACGGTGTCTCGGCCATCGTCGAGACCTTCGTGGAGCGGATCGTCGCCGATCCGCGTATCGCAGAGATCTTCGTGGCCCAGGATCAGGTGCGTCTCCGGCGGACGCTCAAGGAGCAGATCGGCTACATCCTGGGCGGCCCGGTCGCATACTCGGGTCGGGACATGCGCTCCAGCCACGCCGATCTCGGCATCCAGTCCGCCGACATGGGGGCCTTGGTCGAAAATCTCCAGATCGCCATGAGCGAGCACGGCGTGCCCTTCCGCGCCCAGAACCGCCTGCTGGCCAAGCTTGCGCCCATGCGGCGAGACATCGTCACAAGGTAGGCTTCGTCACATCGGGCCCCCTCCATCTCGCGGCTTCGCCGCGATCCACCTCCCCCTCGGGGGAGGAGTGCACCGCAACAAAACGGTTGCGCATCGTCCGTGGTCCGGTCCACGCTGACCGCTTCCAGCGACAGGAGCGACCGTCACGTTCGACGAGATGTCAGGCACGCCCGGATCGGCGACGATCCGCAAGAGCTATCGGACCCTGGCCCGGTGGCTGGAGACGGCCCCGCCTGACCTGCTTCAGGCCCGGTCGCGTCAGGCCGAGCTGTTCTTTCGGCGGATGGGAGTGACCTTCGCTGTCTATGGCGATGTCGAATCCAACGAGCGGCTGATCCCCTTCGACGTCGTGCCCCGCATCATCGGCGCGGCCGAGTGGGACGGGCTGGAAAAGGGGCTGAAGCAGCGGGTCTCGGCCCTGAACGCTTTTCTGAAGGACATCTACGGCCCCCAGGAATGCATCAAGGCGGGCATCATTCCGGCCGACCTGATCCTGACCAATCCGCACTACCGGCCCGAGATGCAGGGCCGCCGTCCGCCGGGCGACATCTGGACCCACATCTGCGGCGTCGATCTGGTTCGCACCGGCGAGGACGGCTTTCTGGTCTTGGAGGACAACTGCCGGACCCCCTCGGGCGTCTCCTATATGTTGGAGAACCGCGAGATGATGATGCGGTTGTTCCCGGACCTGTTCGCCGAACATCGCATTCGCCCGGTCGAGACCTATACCGACATGCTGCTGGCCAGCTTGCGGGCCTCGGCGCCCGAGCCCGCGGGGCCGGACCCGACGATCGTGGTGCTGACGCCCGGACCCTTCAACTCGGCCTACTATGAGCACAGCTTCCTGGCCGACAAGCTGGGGGTCGAGCTGGTCGAGGGGCGTGACCTGTTCGTCAACGACGACATCGTCTTCATGCGCACGACCGAGGGGCCCAAGCGTGTCGACGTCATCTATCGCCGGGTCGACGACGACTGGCTGGACCCCCTGACCTTCCGGCCGGATTCGACCGTCGGCGTGCCGGGGCTGATGGCGGCCTATGCGGCGGGCAACGTCACCCTGACCAACGCGGTCGGCACCGGCGTGGCCGACGACAAGGCGGTCTACACCTACATGCCCGAGATCATCCGCTTTTTCTCGGGCGGCGATCCGATCCTGGGCAATGTGCCGACCTGGCGGTGTCGCGAGCCCGATGCGCTGAAGGAGGTTCTCGACAAGCTGCCCGAGCTCGTCGTCAAGGAAGTCGGCGGATCGGGCGGCTACGGCATGCTGGTCGGCCCGGCCGCGACCCAGGCCGAGATCGAGGATTTCCGCGCCAAGCTGATCGCCGACCCGGACGACTTCATCGCCCAGCCGACCCTGTCGCTGTCCACCGCCCCGACCCTGTGCGGGACCGAGCTGCAGTCGCGCCATGTCGATCTGCGGCCCTTCGTGCTTTCCAGCCCTGCGGGCGTTCGGGTCGCGCCGGGCGGACTGACGCGGGTGGCGCTGAAGGCCGGGTCGCTGGTGGTCAACTCCAGCCAGGGCGGCGGGACCAAGGACACCTGGGTGCTGGACGACTGATGCTGAGCCGGACCGCAGAGAGCCTGTACTGGACCGGCCGCTACATGGAGCGGGCGGACTTCCTCGCGCGCATCCTGGAGGCCGCCGTGCGTCTGGCGGCCCTGCCGGCGCGGGACGGGGCGGCGGCGACGGCCTGGGCCAGCGCCATCGCGTCTGCGGGGGTGTCGCGTCAGTTCGCGGCCTCGGCCCGCACGCCGTCCGAGAAATCGGTCCGGGAGTATCTGGCCTTCGCGCCGGACAATCCCAGCTCCATCCGGGCCTGCATCAACGCCGCGCGCACCAACGCCCGTTCGGTGCGGACGGCGCTCACCATCGAGCTGTGGGAGTCGATCAACGGGGCCTGGAACGGGCTGAATGATTTCGGCGAGCCGACCAAGCGCGATGACTTCGTGCGCTATCTGGAGTGGGTGAAGGGGGTGTCCCTGGCCGTCGAGGGGGCGTCCTCGCGGACCATGCTCAGGAACGACGCCTACTGGTTCCTGCGGCTGGGTGGTGCCATCGAGCGCGCCGACAACACCGCCCGCCTGCTGGACGTGAAATACCACCTGCTGCTGCCCGCCGGAGAGCGGGTGGGCGGGCAGCTGGACTATTTCCAGTGGACGACGCTGCTGCGCGAGGTCTCGGCCCTGACCGCCTACCGCTGGGTCTATCGCGAGAGTGTGCGGCCCTGGCTGGTGGCAGATCTCCTAGTTCTGAACCGGCAGATGCCGCGTTCGCTCGCCAGCTGTCAGGCCATGATCGTCAGCTATCTGGAGCGGCTGGCCGCCGACTATGGCCGGCGCGGTCCGGCCCAGCGCCTCGCCTCGGCGCGCCTGACGCAGTTCAACGAGGCGAAGATCGAGGACATCTTCCAGTCGGGCCTGCACGAATACATTCTCGCTTTCTTGAGCGAGAACAACGGCCTGGCCAGCGCCATCCACGACCAGTACCTGGTGTAGGTGGCGATGCGCATCCGGATCGATCACGAAACCCGATACGCCTATGACCGCGCTGCGCGGTTCATCGTCCAGGTTCTGCGCCTGACGCCGCGTTCGACCGAGGGCCAGCAGGTGCGGGACTGGCGCATCGAGACCGACGTCGATGCGCGCATTCGCCGGTCCGAGGACGCCTTCGGCAACATCGTCCACACCCTCTATACCGAGCGGCCGACCAACGCCCTGATGGTGCGGGTCACCGGAGAGGTGGCGACGGTCGACACGGGCGGGGTGCTGAAGGGATTCCCGGAACGTCTGTCGCCCCTGGTGTTCCTGCGCAACACGCCCTTGACCCACGCCGATCCCGCTCTGCGCGACCTGGCGCGACAGGTCGGGGAGGGCGACGACCTGACCCGACTGCATCGGCTGATGAGCCTGATCCACGGCGAGGTCGCCTTCATGGTCGGGACGACGACGGCCGATCACACCGCCGCCGACGCCTGGTCCCAGCGTCAGGGCGTGTGCCAGGACCACGCCCAGATCTTCATCGCCTGCGCCCGGCGCATAGGCATCCCCGCCCGCTACGTCTCGGGCCATCTGCACCGGACCGACGGGATCGTCGACCAGGAGGCGGCCCACGCCTGGGCCGAGGCCCATGTCAGCGGCCTGGGCTGGGTCGGCTTCGATCCCGCCAACGGGGTCTGCCCCACCGAGCACTATGTCCGGGTCGCCTGCGGGCTGGACTCTTTGGGCGCCACGCCGATCCGGGGGACCAGCTATGGCGGCGGGGGCGAGCGCATGACGGTCGCGCTGCGTGTGCGTCACATGCAACAGACCCAGCAGCAACAGCAGCGGCAGGGTTGGTCATGAACACGCCGGGGGGTGTCCCTTCATGCGAATCTGCTAGCGTTGATGTTCCATTCGCGCGGGATGCCGGGTTTCGGCCCGGTCGTTTCAGATGACCTACTGCGTCGGCATGCTGGTGAACGAGGGTCTGGCGATGATCGCCGACACCCGCACGAACGCCGGTGTGGACAACATCTCCTCCTACAAGAAGCTGCATGTCACCGAGGTCCCAGGCGACCGGGTCATCGCCATCGCCACAGCGGGCAACCTGTCGGTGACCCAGACGGCCCTGGCCATGCTGGCCGAGGGCGTGCGCATGCCCGGCCACGACGTGCCTGAGACCCTTGAGACGGCCCCGACCCTGTTTCGCGCGGCCCAGCTGGTCGGCTATTGCCTGAATTCGGTGCGGCAGGACCTGCTGCCGACGGTGGAGGCTGACTCGCTCAAGATCACCGCCTCCATGCTGCTGGGCGGACAGGTCAAGGACGGCAAGATGGGGCTCTATCTCATCTATGCCCAGGGCAACTTCATCGAGTGCGGGGCCGACACGCCCTACCTGCAGATCGGCGAGCTGAAGTACGGCAAGCCGATCCTCGATCGCGCGCTGCGCCCCGACACGCCGATGTCGGAGGCCGTGAAGCTGGGGCTGATCAGTTTCGATTCGACGATCCGGTCAAACATCGCCGTGGGACCGCCGTTCGACATGATCGTGATCGCCCGCGACCAGCTGAAGAGCCAGCAGCGGCGGATCGAGGCCGACGATCCCTACTTCAAGGACCTGGGACGGCGCTGGTCCGAGGCCCTGGCCCATGCGCATCACGCCATGCCGCCGCCGCCGTGGATGGAGCCCGCGCGGCCAACGATCGCGGCGGTTCGCTAGGGCTCAGCGCGGCCCGAACGGCACCACCTTGTTGTTGCGGTCATGGGCGATGTCGGCGGGGCCCAGGTAAGGGATCCCCGACCGCTCGCACCAGTGCTGGACGATCTCTTCCGGCGTCATTCCGAAGTCCGGCTCGTTGGGCGTCACGTCTGTGAAGCGACCCGCGCGGATCCCCGCCAGCCGCCGCATGGAGGGCTGGCTGGTCAGGTGGAACATCATCCGATCGATGCGATAGGCGGCCTCGGACACATCCTCCAGCATCAGGATATGGCCGGTCAGATCGGGCTCCAGCGGCGTGCCGAGCAGCTGGTCCAGAACCGTCAGGTTGAACGCGACCGCGGGGCGGGGGTCGGTAGCTAAGGACGGTTCCAGGCCTTCGCTGACGCCCTTCCTCAGCCAGTTCAGGGAGCGAAAGCCGGTCGGGTCGTTTCGCACGCCGTCGGACGCCATCGGTCCGTGCGCTACGCTGAACCCGGCCTTGTAGAGGATGGCCAGCATCGATCCGACGTCGGAATAGCCGAGATAGCGCTTTCTACGCGCCGCCTCGGTCAGGCGCGGCACGACGGCCTCGGCGATGCGGCAGGAGCCGTAGCCGCCGCGCGCGAACCAGATGTGATCGATGCGCGGATCGTTGGCGAACTCCACGAAGGCGTCGGCCCGCTCCTGATCCGTGCCGGCGAAATGGCCGGACTTGCCGAAGCTGTTCGGGTGGATGGCGCAGGTCACCTCACCGGTCGGGAATTGACGCTCGAACCAGGCCCGGATGGCCTCGCCCCGCTCGTGGGCGAAGCGGGAGGAGACGGCGACGACGCCGATCTTCATCGGCGAGGCCTGCGAGTGTCGCGATAGCGATTTTCAATCCAGGCGGTGGCCCAAACCACGCAGAGCACGGGTAACCAACCCTCACTCACCACGGCGTCAGCAGCGTGTGCCCAACCGGTCGGCAAGAGCCCGGAGACCTTGGCCACGAACACTACAGGAAAAACGAGCGTCGTAAGGCGGAGCGCCCACACAGACCTCCTGATCATCACCGGCATCAATGGCAGGCTGGCGATCTCCTCGTTCCACCCATTCAAACGGGGATCGAGGATCGCGTTCAGAGTACGGCCGTACTCATCCGGTTCGACGATTGAAGACAAGACTGCGCACCCCGAGAGTCTTCGAAAGTGTATCCCGCCTTCCGGCTTGCGCATAGTCCGTGGGGCTCGCTACTCACCCCGGATGAGCGATCAGGAATCCTATTTCTTCTGCGGCATCGGCGGCTCGGGCATGTTGCCCCTGGCCATGATCGTCCAGGCGCGCGGCGCGCGAATAGAGGGCTCGGACCGGTCGCTGGATCAGGGCCGGACGCCCGAGAAGTTCGACTGGTTGAGGGCGCATGGCGTGACCCTGCACCCTCAGGACGGCTCGGGCGTGCGGGCGGACCACACGGTGGTCGCCACCGGCGCGGTCGAGGACACGGTGCCGGACATCGGCGCGGCCCGGCGGGTCGGCGCGCCCATCGTCACCCGGCCCGAGCTGCTGAGCCAGATCTTCAACGCGGCCCCGACCTCGATCGGCGTGGCGGGCACCAGCGGCAAGTCGACGATCACCGGCATGATCGCCTGGATCCTGCATCAGGCGGGCCGGGAGCCCACCGTGATGAACGGCGCGGTGATGCGAAACTTCGCCGACGCCGACCATCCCTTCGCCAGCGCCCTGATCGGCGGTCCGGACCTGTTCGTGGCCGAGGTGGACGAGTCGGACGGCTCCATCGCGCGCTACCATCCGACGGTGGCGGTGGTGTCCAACATCTCCCTGGACCACAAGTCGATGGAGGAGCTGCGCGATCTGTTCGGCGGCTTCACCGGTCGGGCGCGCACGGCGGTATTGAACCTCGACAACCTGGAGACCGCAGCCCTGGCCCAGGCGATGGTCGCCGAGGGCCGGGGCGAGGCGGTCGTCACCTTCGCCCTGGGGAACGCCCAGGCGGACCTCTCGGCGCACGATCTGGCCCCGCTGCCGACCGGCATGACCTTCGCCCTGACGGATGGGGCGAACGGCCAGACCTATGCCGTGACCCTGAATGTGCCGGGCGCACACAATGTGGCCAATGCGTTGGCGGCTATTGGTGCCGTCCGGGCGTTGGGCGTCGAGGTCGAGGCGGCCGTCGCCGCGCTGGAGCGCTTCGGCGGCATCCGGCGACGGATGGAGGTGGTGGGCGCGGCGAACGGCATCACCGTCATCGACGACTTCGCCCACAACCCCGACAAGATCTCCGCCACCCTGAAGACGCTGCATGCCTTCGAGGGCCGGCTGCTGATCCTGTTCCAGCCCCACGGCTTCGGCCCGCTGAAGCTGATGAAGGCCGAGTTCATCGACACCTTCGTCGGCCTGATGCAGCCCGACGACGTGCTGCTGATGCCCGAGCCCGTCTACTACGGCGGCACCACCGATCGCAGCGTGGGGTCGCAGGATATCGCGGCGGGCGTTCGCGCGGCGGGGCGACACGCCGAGGCGCTCGCGGACCGCGTGGCCTGCGGCGACCGGATCGTGCAGATCGCTCGGCCGGGCGACCGAGTGATCGTCATGGGGGCCAGGGACGACACCCTGTCGCAGTTCGCGCGGGAGCTTGTTGCGCGTCTGGGCGCTAAAGCCCCCGCATGATCCAGGACATCCCGGCCGAACTCCCCGACATTGTCGTCACCGCCGCCCGCCTTCCGCCCGCCGCCAGCGAGGCGGCGTTCAGCGTGGTCCGCATCGGCGAGGAACGTCTGTCGCGCGAGACGCGGCTGGACGAGGCGCTGCGCTCCGTGCCCGCCGTCAGCCTGTTTCGCCGGACGTCGAGCCTGGCGGCCAATCCGACGACCCAGGGGATTTCGCTGAGAGCCATCGCGCCGTCGGGCGCGGGGCGGACGCTGGTGACGCTCGACGGCGTGCCGCTGAACGATCCCTTCGGCGGCTGGGTGATCTGGAGCCAGGTGCCGACCGAGAGCCTCGCGGGGTTGGACATCATTCGCGGCGCCGGGGCGGGGCCCTATGGAGCTGGAGCCCTGACCGGCGTCATCGCCCTGCGTGAACGCGACGGGGCGGGCGGGGCTCTGGAACTCTCTGGAGGCGAGCTCGGCGGCCAGCGGCTGGGCGCGGCGACCACGCTCTCCGCCGGTCGGTTCAGCCTGACCGGCGCGCTCCAGCGCGAAGTCAGCGACGGCTATGTCCCCGTGCGCGGCCCGGCGGCGGGCGCGGTCGATACGCCGCTCGATCTGGAAACATTGTCGGGGGCGCTGAGGCTGGATGCGGCGCTGGCCGGAGACCTGGCCCTGTCGCTCAGGGCCTCCGCCTATGACGAGGAGCGAGGCTCGGGCCTGCTCGGCGCGCGGTCGAGCGCCAGCGGCGAAAACTATTCAGCGACGGTGTCGCGCGCGCCGGACGCCGAACGCCTGGGCTGGCGGGCTCAGGTCTGGCGACGGACCAGCGACTTCGCCAACACCTCGGTCGCCGTGGCGGCGGGGCGAGGATCGACGACGCCCGCGAACGACCAGTTCGCCACGCCCGCCGAAGGCTGGGGCTGGAACGTCGCGGTCCGTCGCACGGCCGTTCCACTCGGCGGCGGTCGGCTGGAGTGGGAGGTCGGGGCCGACGCTCGACACAGCGAGGGCGAGACCCGCGAGCTGTTCCGCTATATGGCCGGCGCCTTCACCCGCGACCGGGTCGCGGGCGGCGAGACATCCGTGATCGGGGCCTATGGCGAGGCCTCTTGGACGGCCGGGCCGTGGCTGGTCGCGGGCGGCCTACGGATCGACGGCTGGGAGAACGCCGCCGGCAGGCGCGTCGAGCGCGATCGGGCTACGGGTCTGCCCACGCTGAACGAGACCGATCCCGATCGCTCCGGCGAGGTCGTTTCGGCCCGGCTGGCGGCGCGGCGCGATCTGGGCGGCGGCTGGTCGGGCCGGGCCGCCGCCTATTCCGGGTTCCGGCCGGCGACCCTGAACGAACTGCACCGTCCCTTCCGCGTCGGCAACGACCTGACCGAGGCCAATGCGGCGCTGGAACCCGAGCGGTTGAAGGGCATCGAGGCGGGCCTGGCCTGGAGCCATGGAGCGACGGAGGCTCAGGCGACCGTGTTCTGGAACCGGATCGACGAGGCCATCGTCAACGTGACGATCGGCGCGGGTCCCGGCACCTTCCCCCGCGCGGGCTTCGTCCCGGCGGGCGGGGCTCTGCGCCAGCGCCAGAACGCGGGTGTCATCGAGGCGGTCGGGATCGAGGCCTCCATGGATCACCGCATCGACGAGCGCCTGTCGCTGGACGCCGCCGTGTCCCTGACCGAGGCCGAGGTCGACGGTGGCACCGCCGCGGCCCAGCTGACCGGCCTCCGCCCTGCCCAGGCGCCGGTGGTCAGCGCCTCGGCGGGAGCGATGTGGACCGCGAGCGAGCGGCTGACTCTGATCGGCCGCGTCCGCTACGAGGGCGACCGCTTCGAGGACGATCTGAACAGCCGGACCCTGGACGAAGCGATCACCCTCGACGCCCGCGCGGAGTGGGCGGTGCGCGACGGCGTCGTCGCCTTCATCGCCGCCGACAACCTGTTCGACGCCGAGGTCGAGGTGTCGGAGACCGGCGACGGCGTCGAGGGCTATGGACCACCGCGCGTCGTGCGGGCCGGACTGTCTCTGCGCTGGTGACGGCGCGGCGCGGGCCCGCTAAACCGCCGCCACGGGAGACGAATGATGACGCGAAACGGCGCACACTACCTGACCGGCTTCGGCAACCACTTCGCCACGGAGGCCGTGGACGGCGCCCTGCCGGTGGGTCGCAACTCGCCCCAGAAGACGCCGATGGGGCTCTATGCCGAGCAGCTTTCGGGCACGGCCTTCACGGCTCCGCGCAGCGAGAACCGTCGCAGCTGGCTGTATCGCCTGCGCCCCTCCGCCCAGCATCCGGCGTACAAGCCGTTCGATCAGGGCCGGGTGCGCTCGGGCCCCTTCACCGACGCCCCGCCCAGTCCCAACCGCATGCGGTGGGACCCGCTGCCCCTGCCCGAGGCCCCCGCTGACTGGGTCGAGGGGTTGGTCACCTATGGCGGCAACGGCGACCCGGAGACCCAGGGCGGGGCGGGCATCCACCTCTACGCCGCCAACCGGTCCATGACCGGCCGCGTCTTCTACTGCGCCGACGGCGAGCTGCTGATCGTGCCGCAGCTGGGCGACCACGTCTTCGTCACCGAGTTCGGTCGGATCGAGGCGTCAGCGGGCCACATCATCGTCATTCCGCGCGGCGTGCGGTTCCGGGTCGAATGCGGCGGCCCGATCCGGGGCTATGTCTGCGAGAACTACGGCGCGCCCTTCCGTCTGCCGGACCTGGGACCGATCGGCTCGAACGGCCTGGCCAATCCGCGCGATTTCGAGACACCAGTGGCGGCCTTCGAGGACGTGGATCGGCCGACGGAGTGCGTTCAGAAGTTCGCTGGCCGGCTGTGGGTCACGACCTTCGACCACAGCCCGCTGGATGTGGTCGCCTGGCACGGCAACAATGCGCCGTATCGCTACGACACGGCCCGGTTCAACACCATCGGCACGATCAGCTACGACCACCCGGACCCGTCGATCTTCACGGTCCTGACCAGCCCGTCGGACACGCCGGGCACGGCCAACGTCGACTTCGTGATCTTCCCGCCGCGCTGGATGGTGGCCGAGGACACCTTCCGCCCGCCGTGGTTCCACCGGAATGTCATGAGCGAGTTCATGGGGCTGGTGACCGGCGCCTACGATGCCAAGGAGGGCGGCTTCGCGCCCGGCGGGGCGTCGCTGCACAACTGCATGAGCGGCCACGGCCCGGATCAGGCGTCCTATGACAAGGCGGTGGCGGCGGACCTCAAACCGGTTAAGCTCGACAACACCCTGGCGTTCATGTTCGAGACGCGCTGGCCCATCCGCACCACGGAATGGGCGCAAACCAGCCCGACGATGCAGCTGGACTACGACGATGTCTGGACCGGCTTCGCCAAGGGGCAGGTCGGCCGCTGAGGATGGACTGCTCCATGCGCCTGCCGCTTCTTGTCCTCGCCATCGGTCTGCTCGCCGCCTGTTCGCCCATGACCACCCAGGCGCCGGACGCCGGCGCATCGACCCAGAGCGCCACCCAGGCCTGCGCCACTCGGGGCGGTCAGATGCTGCGTGTTGGACGGTTGCAGACGGAGCGGTGCGTGGTTCCCTTCTCCGACGCCGGCAAGCCGTGCCGCGATGGCGACGACTGCCTCGGCGACTGCCGCGCCCGCGAAGCGGGGCCCAGCGAGGGGACCGCCGTGGCGGGCGTCTGCGCGCCGAACGACCTGCCCTTCGGCTGCAATACCCCGATCGAGAATGGCCGGGCCCAGCCGACCCTGTGCGTCGACTGATCCGCGCGTCCCGATGCCCCAGCCCTGCGTTTCTGTGACATGAGCCTGTCCGAGATCGCCCTGCTTCTGGGGCTGAACCTGCTGTTGATCACCGTCGTCATGACGCTGCTGACCCGGCTCGCGGTGCGGTGGGGCGACGTCAGCTTCATCGACGGCGTCTGGCCGCTGGGCATGCTGATGCTGGCGCTGGTGACCTTTCCCCGGACCGACGGCGACCCAGTCCGGAAGGGGCTTATCCTTTGGCTCGTGGCCATCTGGGCGATCCGGCTGGGCTGGCACCTGCTGAAGCGCTGGAAGGAGCACGGGGCGGATCGGCGCTACACCGCCATCCTCGATGACCAGGCGAAGAAGGGCTGGAGCTTCCGTCGCACCGCCTTCCTGTTCGTCTTCCTGCCGCAGGGCGGTCTGGCCTGGCTGAACAGCCTGCCGGCCCAGCTGGGTCAGGTCGCCTACAGCCCGCCGATGGGCTGGGTCGGCTGGGCGGGGGCCATGATCGTCGTGATCGGCATCGCCTTCGAAAGCGTCGGCGACGCCCAGCTGGCGGCGTTCAAGAAGGATCCGGCCAACAAGGGCAAGGTTCTGGACACCGGTCTGTGGCGCTACACGCGGCATCCGAACTACTTTGGCGACGCCTGCGTCTGGTGGGGGCTGTGGCTGATCGCCGCCGAGACGGGTTGGATCGGCATCGCCTCCATCGTCGGGCCGATCTTCCTGACCTACACCCTGACCCGCTGGTCCGGCATCGGCATCACGGAAAAGGCCATCCGCAAGTCGCGGCCGGAGTATGAGGACTACATCCGCCGCACCAGCGCCTTCATCCCCTGGCCGCCGAAGAAGGGCTGAGGCTCAGCGCCGGTAGGTCAGTTCGCAGCCCGCGGCGGCGGCTGACGCGAGCGCGCCGGGCTTCTCGATACGGACGGTGACGACCTTCACGCGGGGGTCGAGCAGGCAGTCCTGCGCGAGGCGCTCGGCGAAGGTCTCGACCAGGCCGACATGGCCTTCCGAGACGATGCGCTGGCAGGCCGTGGCGACGGTCTCGTAGTTGATGGTGTCCGCCAGGCCGTGGACCTGAACCGGGCCGAGGTTGAGCGTGACGTCGATCACCAGCGTCTGCAGCCGGCCATGCTCATGGTCGTAGACGCCGATCCCCGCCTGGACCTCCAGGCCCCGGACGAAGACCGTCAAGCCCTCGAGGCGGGCGAGCGGCTGGGGCGCGGAAACGGCGGCGGGAAAGGACACGGGCGTCAGGGCTCCGAAGGGATGTCAGGCGTCTGCCACGCCAGATGCTGGCCCCCGTCGACGGCGATCATCTGTCCGGTCACCGCGCGGGCGTCAATGAGATACCGGACCGCAGCGGCGATATCGTCAGGCTCAGCCCCATGACCCAGCGGCACAGTGGCCGCCTCGGCCGCGAACTCGGCCTCCGTCTGGTGGATCGACTTCAGGGTAGGACCGGGGCCGACGCCGTTGACGCGAATGCGGGGTGCCAGGGCCTGGGCCATGGTCCGCGTCGCCCACCACAGGCCGTTGCGCGACAGGGCGTAGGAAACGAAGCGCGGATCGGGCTTAAGCACCCGCTGGTCAAGCAGATTGACCACGGCCGAGCCGTCCGGGGCCTGGGCCGCGAAGACCTCCATCAGGACCAGCGGCGCGCGCAGATTGGTCTCGATATGGCGGTCCCAGCTGGCCCGTTCCAGCGAGCCGACACGATCGTCCTCGAACACCGAGGCATTGTTGATCAGGACGGACAGAGGACCGAGGGCGTCGATCGCGGTGGGGATCAGGGCCCTGACCTGGGCTTCGTCGGTCAGGTCGGCGGACACCACAGCCGCGCGGCGGCCCTGGGCGCGCACTTCGGCGGCCACGGCCTCGGCGTCCTCGGACGATGATCGGTGGTGGATGGCTACGTCGTGGCCGCGTTGGGCCAGCGCCAGAACGATGGCGCGGCCGATCCGGCGCGATCCGCCCGTGACGAGCGCCGCGCCACGAGGGGTGTCAGTCAACCCGGCCGAACTCGAACACGTTGATGGCGGCGAGGACGACGACGAAACCGATGATGAGGCCGAGGGCCAGCATGGGATGCTCCTGTTCGCGGCAGGGCATAGAATGACCGGCCGTTCACATCAAGCGTCCGAGCGGCCGTCAGGCTCCCGTAGCCGTCGAAGCGAGAGCCTTCTTCGTCAGGGTCGCCGCCTTAGAAACCCCGATCCCAGCGGCTTTTCGCTCGGAGTAGCGGTCGACCAGCCCTGCGGCGTGGGGCCGCGTCAGGACCGTGAACCGGACCAGCTCCTCCATCACATCCACGATCCGGTCGTAGTAGTCCGAGGGCTTCATGCGTCCGGCCTCGTCGAACTCCTGATAGGCCTTAGCGACGCTGGACTGGTTCGGAATGGTGATCATCCGCATCCAGCGGCCCAGCAGGCGCAGGGTGTTGACGGCGTTGAAGCTCTGCGAGCCACCGGACACCTGCATCACCGCCAGTGTGCGACCTTGCGTCGGGCGCACCCCGCCCATGCTGAGGGGCAGGTGGTCGATCTGCAGCTTCATCAGGCCCGAAACCTGGCCGTGCCGCTCGGGGCTGGACCACACCATGCCCTCCGACCACAGGGCGTGCTCGCGCAGCTCGCGCACCGCTGGGTGGTCCTCGTCACCGGGCGCGCCGGGCAGGGGCAGGTCCGAGGGATCGAAGATCCGGGTCTCGCACCCCATCAGGCGCAGCAGCCGCGCGGCCTCCTCGACGCACAGGCGTGAATAGGACCGCTCCCTCAGCGAGCCGTACAGCAACAGGATGCGCGGTGGGTGGTCGAGGGGCCCGAGACCCGTCCCCGGCGAGGACAGCAGATAGGCCGGGTCCAGGGCCGGCAGATGATCGGGATCAGGCAGGTCACGCAGGCGGTCCATCAGCAGGCGTCCTTGGCCGGGGCCGTGGCCGGGAAGTATCGCCGTCCCAGCCACAGCGAGACCGACACCAGCAGGATCAGCACCGGCACCTCCACCAGCGGGCCGATGACGGCGGCGAAGGCCACGGGGCTGGCCAGGCCGAAGGCGGCGATGGCGACGGCGATGGCCAGTTCGAAATTGTTCGAAGCGGCGGTGAACGCGAGCGCCGTGGTGCGCGGATAGTCGGCCTCGATCAGCTTCCCCATCAGGAAGCTGACCACGAACATGACCAGGAAATAGATCGTCAGCGGAATGGCGATGCGCAGCGCATCGAGCGGCAGGGCGACGACGTCCCCACCCTTCAGGCTGAACATGGCGACGATGGTGAACAACAGCGCGATCAGGGTGATGGGGCCGATGCGGGGCAGAAAGCGCGTTTCGTACCAGTCGGCCCCCTTTCGGGCGACGAGTGTCCGGCGGGTCAGGAAGCCGGCGAGGAAGGGCAGGCCGAGATAGACCCCTACAGCCCCGGCGATGGTCCAGACGCTGATGTCCACGACACTGCCTTCCAGCCCCAGCAGCGGCGGCAGGAAGGCGAGGAAGAACCAGGCATAGGCGCTGAAGAACAGGATCTGGAAGATCGAGTTGAACGCCACCAGCCCGGCCACATACTGGTTGTCGCCCCGCGCCAGCTGGTTCCAGACCAGCACCATGGCGATGCATCGCGCCAGGCCGATCAGGATGACCCCGGTCATGTATTCCGGCTGATCGCGCAGGAAGATCACCGCCAGCGCGAACATCAGAACCGGGCCCAGCACCCAGTTCTGGAACAGCGACAGGGCCAGCACCCGCTTGTCGGCGAAGACGCGGGGCAGTTCCTCGTACTTCACCCTCGCCAGGGGCGGATACATCATCAGGATCAGGCCGATGGCGATCGGGATGTTGGTCGATCCGACCGACAGGCCGTCGAGCCAGGCGGGCAGGCCCGGGACCACCGTGCCGAGCAGCACGCCGACCGCCATCGCCGCGAAGATCCACAGCGTCAGCCAGCGGTCGAGGAACGACAGCCGCCGGGGCGGGGCGGTGTCGGTGATCGGGGTGTCGACCATCAGCGGACCCTGCGCCCGCTCTCGTCGATCACGACCTCGCCGTCTTCCTTGACGAAGGGCTGAAGGCCCTCCTCGGGCAACAGGTCCAGCACGGCCTCGGACGGGCGGCACAGTTTCACCCCGCGCGGCGTGACCACGATGGGTCGGTTCAGCAGGATCGGATGCGCCTCGACGGCGTCCAGTAGCTGCTCGTCCGTCAGGGCCGGGTCGTCCAGCCCGAGCTCCGCGAAGGGTGTGCCCTTCTCTCTTAGCAGGGCGCGCAGCGGCTCGCCGGTACGGGCGGCCATCCGGGCGACGAGGGCGCGGCTGGGAGGGGTCTTCAGGTATTCGACGACATGCGGCTCGATCCCGACGTGCCGGATCAGGGCCAGGGTGTTGCGCGACGTTCCGCAGGCGGGGTTGTGATAGATGACGACGTCCATGAGGCCTCAGGCGCGGCAGGCGGCCAGATCGGCCAGAAGGGGCTCGCACAGCTCCGACCGACCGCCGCAGCAGTCCTGGAGCAGGAACAGGATCAGGCCGCGCAGCCGATCCAGCGACACGCGATAGACGATCGACCGGCTGGACCGTTCGGACCGGACCAACCCGGCGCGAGACAGGACGTTCAGGTGCGATGACAGGGTGTTGGCCGGCACGGCCAGTCGGTCGGCCATGGCCCCGGCGGCAATCCCGTCGGGCGCGGCCCTGACGAGACACCGCACGACCGCCAGCCGTGTCGGCTGGGCCAAGGCGGCGAGCGCCAGCAGGGCATCCTCGGATTCCATAGTTCCAGCATAGTCGAATCAATAGCGTCGGCAAGTTGGGAACACGCTGGAAGTCTGGCAGCGTGCGCCCATGACCTGGCGCGTCCGAATCGAGCCCTTTACCCGCCCCCTGTTCTTCGCCTTTTCGCGCGCCAGCCGGGGCATGACCCTGGGCGTGCGGTCGGTCGCGGTGGACGGGGAGGGGCGCGTCATGCTGGTCAAACACACCTATCTGGAGGGCTGGTGGCTGCCGGGCGGCGGGGTCGATCGCGGCGAGGCCATCGGGGACGCGGCGGCGCGCGAGCTGTTCGAGGAGACCGGGTTGAAGGCGACGGCGCCGGGCCGCCTGGTCTCGGTGCACTCCAACGAGCGGTTCTTTCGCGGCGACCACGTGCTGGTCTACCGGTTCGACGCCTTCGAGGTCGGGGAGCTGACCCATCGCGGCGAGATCGCCGAGATCGGCTGGTTCGACCCGGCCGCTCTTCCCGCAGACGCTCACCGGTCCACCCGCGCGCGCCTTGGGGAAATGTTCGGGGGCGCGCCAGTCGATCCGCTCTGGTAGGGAGGCGACCATGAACCTCGGACCCTGGATCGCCATGATCGCCGTCGTCCTGGCGGGCGGCGCCACCGCATTGCAGGCCCCGACCAACGCCAAGCTCGCGGGGGCCGTGGCCGGGCCGGTCAACGCCGCTTTCGTCTCCTTCGCCGTCGGTACGGCGGCGCTGGGGATCGTGGCCGCCGTCCTGCACGCCCGACCCGACATGGCGGCGGTGAAGGGCCTGCCGGCCTACGCCTGGATCGGGGGCCTTTACGGCGCGGTGTTCGTCGTCGCGGCGGCCTGGGCCGTGCCCCGGCTGGGCGTGGCCACGACCATCACCCTGATGGTGGCGGGCCAGCTGCTGATCAGCTTGGTGCTCGATCACTTCGGTGCCTTGGGCGTGCCCCGCGCCCCGATCAGCCTGACGCGCGTGGCGGGCGTCGCCCTGGTCATCGCCGGCGTGGTGCTGGTCCGGCGCGGATAGGTCGCGGCGTAACCGTTCCGGGCAGGGCGGCGAATGGCGGCCGACTGGAACCCTTCGAGCCCCCGCCGATGACCTTCGCCGACGCCGCCCCGCCTCGCCTCGATGCCCGCGCCTTCCTGCGGGCCGGGATCGTCTTGATCTTCCTGTGGTTCGGCTACATGAAGTTCCTGCCCTATGAGGCCGAGGGGGTGAAGGGCATCGCCGAGACCTACTGGCTGTTCGGGTGGATGTACCCGGTGCTCGGCGTCCAGGGCGCGTCCAACGTCATCGGTGTGTTGGAGATCGCGGCGGGCGTGCTGATCGCGCTCGGTGGCCGTTTCCCCATCGCCGGCCTGGTTGGTGCCCTGATGGGCGTGGCGACGTTCCTGGTGACGCTCAGCTTCTTCTTCACCGCGCCGGGCATCGTGGCGGAGGGCTACGCCTTCCCCGCCCTGGGTTCGACGGGGCAGTTCCTGGCCAAGGACATCGGGCTTCTCACCATCTGCCTGTTCCTGTTGTTCGACGCCCAGAAACGCCTGGCCCCCTGACCTGACGCGGGCCTGCGAGGGTGCTATCTCCCGCCCATGTCCGCTCCCCTTCCCGACGCCGGCCAGAACTGGGTCGACGCCCGCGCGCCCGAGGCCTGGAAGCCCTGGCTGAAGCTCGGCCGGTTCGACCGGCCGGTGGGAATCTGGCTACTCCTTCTGCCGGGATGGCAGGGAATCGCGCTGGCGTTGGCGCAGAACAGAGCGACGCCAGACCTCTACGATCTCTGGCTGTTCGTCGCCTTTGGCCTCGGTGCCTGCCTGATGCGGGCGGCAGGGTGCGCTTTCAACGACATCGTCGATCGCGACATCGACCGGCGGGTCGCGCGCACGGCGGCGCGGCCCGTGGCGTCTGGCCAGATCAGCGTGAAGCAGGCGGGGGCCTTCATCATCGCCTGCAGCCTGATCGCCTTCCTCATCCTGCTTACGCTGGGCGGAACCGCGATCTTGCTCGGCTTCGGCTCCCTTGCCCTGGTCGCCGCATATCCGTTCATGAAGCGGATCACCTGGTGGCCCCAGGCCTGGTTGGGCCTGACGTTCAACTGGGGCGCACTGATGGGGTTCGCGGCCGCCTTCGCCCTGACGGACAAAGCGGCCATGGCGAGCCGGATCATTCGTGAGATGGGGCTGCCGCCAGCGACCGACGCCTACCTGGTTTCAGGTCCGCAGGACTATCAGGCGGCGCTGTTCCTGTATCTGGGAGGGGTGTTCTGGACCCTCGGCTACGACACCATCTACGCCCTTCAGGACATCGAGGACGACGCCATGGTGGGGGTGAAGTCCACGGCGCGCAGGCTGGGCTCGAACGTGGGCCGGGGGGTCGCGATCTTCTATGGCCTGGCGGTGATCTGCGCGGGGTTGGCCGGCATCAACGCGGGTCTCTGGCCAGGATTTCTGATCGGTCTCGCCGCCTACGCCCTGCATCTCGTCTGGCAAGTCTGGCGGCTGAGGCCCGACGACGGTGCCCTCGCCCTGCGCCTGTTCAAGTCCAACCGCGACGCCGGTATGATCCTGCTGGCGGCCATCGCCGCCGGTGCGCTATCGGTATCGCTCTGACCGGAGAGACCTGACCATGTTCGCCCGTCCTCGCCTGCTGGCCGTTTCCCTGATCGTTCTGGCCACCCTGTCGGCCTGCAACCGCGATCGTCCCGAAAAGGCGACCGAAGCGACACCGGCCCCCGGCGAGGCGGCGTTGGTGACCCCCGCCGAGGCCGCCGCGCCGATGGCCTTCGAATCCAAGACGCCCTACGCCGAGGTCAGCCTGACCCTGCCGATCGCCCTGCGTAGCCAGCCGGACCTGCACGCGCGGCTCTACGCCGCCAATGTCCGCGACCTGCGCGCCTTCGCCGAAGGGGCCCAGGCCGATCGCACAGAGGCGGGCGGGGACGAGGGCCTGCCGCCCTACGACAAGACCATTGAATTCACCCCCGGCGCCGAGACCACCAAGCTGTTCAGCCTGATGCGGACGGTGTCGGAGTACACCGGCGGCGCTCATCCCAACGCCCGGCTCGGCGCGGTCCTGTGGGACAAGGCGCTGAAGCGCGAGATCGCGGCGGCCGACCTGTTCATCAAGCCCGCCGACATGACGGCGCTGGATCAGGCCCTGTGCGCGGCCATCAACGCCGAGAAGCGTCGCCGCGATCCTGCGGCCGAGACCGTCAGCTTGACTGGCGACGGTACATGGAAGTGTCCGCGCGCGATGGAAACACCGTTCGTCCTGGCGCCCTCGACCGAGCCGGGCAGGGCGGGTGGCCTGACCTTCCTCGTTGGCCCCTATATCGTCGGGCCCTATGCCGAGGGAAGCTATGAGGTCAGCGTGCCGCTGTCGGCGTTCCGGGCCCTGATCGCCCCGGCCTATGCGGGCGAGTTCGGCGGCGGGCTGAAGCCCGCCGCCTGAGGCCTCAGCGCAGGAAGTCGTCGACCGCCGCGTCGAACAGGGCCGGCTGGTCGGCCATGATGAAGTGCCGGGCCCCGTCGATGCGCACCAGCCGTACGCCGGGCAGGGTCGCGTACTCCCGCGTCCAAACCGCCTCGGCCAGGGCCGGCGGCGGGCCGCCGTCCGCGTCGGTGGCATAGAGGGCCGTCACCGGCGTTGTCATGGCGGCCAGGCCCGGACGCGCGTCGGTCGTCACGACGTCCGAGAAGGCGGCGGCCACGGCGCGGCGGTCGCTGGCCATCGACCAGACCACCATGGCCTCGCGGATCGCCGGATCGCGCGCCAGGCCTTGGGCGGCCTGCTCCTGCTGGGCCCGATAGGTCGCGTCGTCGGCCGCGATCATGGCGGCGGCCATCTGGGCGGCGATGGGTCGGGCCGTTTCCACGGTCACGGTCGGACCGAACAGGGCCGAATAGAAGGGCAGGGCGTCGACGATCATCAGGCGGCCGACCAGCTCCGGCCGACGCTGGGCCAGCAGCAGTCCCGACAGGCCACCCATCGAATGGCCGATGATGGCGGGTCGATCCAGTCCGGCCTCGGCGATGTAGCGGGCCAGTTCGGCGACCTCGGGCTCCACGAAGGGGCCGTCGCCGTGGGTCCAGGGCTCGCCGGCGAAACCGGCGAGCTGAACCAGATGCACCCGGTGCGTGGCCGACAACCGGTTGGCCAACGGCCGCCAGACCTCGCGCGAAGAGGCCAAGCCCGGGATCAGGACGAGGTCGGGACCGGACCCGACGACCTCGACCGACAAGCGGTCAGAGGCGAAGGCGGCCGCCGTCTGGGTGGGCGCAGGCTCGGCCGCGCGGGCCGGCTCCTGGGCCACCAGACAGGCCGTGGCGATGGCGACGATGACGGCGAACCGGGCATGGGGGCGCCGGCACAGCCGAAGAACGGTCTGCGGGATCATGGGGATTATCCTTGTGTCAGGTTTGGGTGACGCGTGTCAGGCGTGGGGGTTATCGAAGATGTCCTCGACCGGGCGATCGAAGACGACGGCGATGCGGTAGGCGAGGTCCAGGGACGGATCGTGTTTTTCAGTCTCCAGGGCGTTCACCGCCTGGCGAGAGACGCCAAGAGCCTGTCCCAGCTGCTCCTGGGTCCAGCCCCGGTCCGTGCGGAGCTCGCGCAGTCGGTTCTTCATGCTTCAGACGTCCGGACGAAAGGCGATACCAGCCCGAAACAGGCCCAGAACGTCGGATAGGCCATCCATGCGGGAATATGGGGCGCGTTGGCGTAGCTCTCCCCAAAACCCCAGACGGTGCAGGCCGCCAGGGTCAGACCCGTCGCGATGACGAACACCTTGGTCAGCATCGCGCGGACGAACTCGTCGCTGTCGCGCAGAAGCGACAGCGTCGCCCAGATCTGACCGATGACGGGCGCTGCGACCGTCAGGGCGAGCGCCCAGGCGATCGGCCTGCCGATGATCTCGTCGAACGCGCCGAAAATGGCCAGCACATTGATCGCCACATAGCCGGCCATGAAGGCCATCGTGCGGACCACGTAACGGCGGCCCGCGGGTGTTCCGTTGTTGAGACTCTTGAGCATCTGGCTCTCCGTGTGTAATGCTTACCTGACACGGCAAAAATGTAATGTCAACCTGACTTTTGTAAAGTCATCATTACATTTCATGTCGACCCGCTTGGCGGGAACCGTCCCGAGGCATAGAATCGAGGCATGCCCGCCGCGCCGCGTGTCTCGCCGTCCCAGATCTTTTCGCCCGACGCCTGGGCCCCGTTTCAGACGCGGTCGGCCTGGAAGGGCCCGCTGCTGGTCCTGCATTGCTGGGGCGTGATCGCCGCCGCCGTCGCGGTCGGCGTCTGGCAGCCCCTCCTCATCCCGATCTGCGTCATGGTGATCGGGACGCGGCAGCTGGGTCTGGCCATCCTGATGCACGAAGCGGCGCACGGCGGGCTGGCGAAGGATCTCAAGCTCAACGACGTTCTGGGTCATTGGCTGTGCGCCGTGCCGATCGGCGCGTCGCTGACGGTCTACCGCCCTTATCACCTGTCTCATCACCGGTTCGCCCAGCAGCCGGAGGATCCGGACCTGATGCTGTCGGCGCCGTTTCCGATCAGCGGCGTCTCGCTTCGGCGCAAGATCATCCGCGACCTGACCGGCCAGACCTTCTTCAAGCAGAGGGTGCTGCTGCCGCTCGCGGCGCTGCGGGGCCGATCGAGAACCGCTGACGACGCCCACGACTATGATGCGGTCGTCACCGGCCGCTCGGTCGCCGCCTTTCTGATCTGGAACGCGGCGCTGCTGACGCTGCTGAGCCTGTTCGGCGTCTGGTGGGCCTTCTTCGCGCTTTGGCTGCTGCCGATGGCGACCTGGTTCCCGCTGGTGACGCGGCTCCGGAACATCGCCGAGCACGCCTGCGTCGAGGGTTCTGCCGAGGACGCCTTCCGCGCCGCCCGCACGACCCGGGCCAGCTGGTGGGAACGCGCCTTCATCGCCCCCTACTGGGTGAACTTCCATGCCGAGCATCACCTGTTCATGCACGTGCCCTGCTGGAACCTGCCCCGGCTGCACCGCGCCGTCCGCGCGACCGAGCCGGGGCGGCGCATGGAGGTCGCCGGCGGCTATGTCGAGGTCCTGAGACAGGCGGCGTCGCGGCCATGAAGACATGTGGAAGCTGCAACCTATGCTGCAAAGTCGTGGCCGTTGAGACTTTAGGCAAGGAAGCCGGAGTTTGGTGCAAGCATTCCAAACCCGGCAAGGGTTGTTTAATTCACGGCTCACATCCGGACCAATGCAGTGGCTTTCAGTGTCTGTACCTAGAAGATCAGACGCTTGGGGAAGAGTGGAAGCCTAGCAGGTGCAAGTTTGTTGTTAGAGGCGATGACAAACCAGGCACGATAATCATCGACGTCGATCCTGGTTATCCGACAGCTTGGAAAGCTGAGCCGTTCTACAGCCAGATAAAGAGCTGGTCTCACATCGCTCGAGGTGGTCGTGGCCGGGTTTTGATTTACTTAGGAAGAATGGCCATTTCCGTGTTCCCGGAGGAAGACATTCCGATAGGCAATTGCGATCCCGGAGACATCCTCGAGAGTGGCTACCGGCAAGGCGTCAACTGGCTGCAGCCGTTCATTCGGATTACAAGAGGGGAAATTACGTCCGAACGCCTTGGGTCAGTCTACAGATCCTAGGATTTCGGAGGGTCTGGCCTCTGAGGGCTACCCCATGCCGCATTGCTGGCAGCACCCTCCACGGCGCAAGCCAGTCTCCATGCGTTCGCCCAAACCTCTCCCGCGCGGTCTTGCCGTGCCGACAGGCCGCCTCTCGCGGCTGGCGCGCTTTGGCGGCCTGGCGACGGGCATCGCGGGCAATGCCCTGGCGGAAGGCGCGGTCCAGCTGGCCAGGGGGCGGCGGCCGACCATGGGCGATCTGCTGCTGACGCCCGCCAATGCCATCCGCGTCACCGAACAGCTGGCCCAGCTCCGAGGCGCGGCCATGAAGATCGGCCAGCTGATGTCGATGGACGCCGGCGACCTGTTGCCGCCCGAGCTGTCGGACATTCTGGCGCGGCTCAGGGCCGACGCCCGGCCCATGCCGCCGGTCCAGCTGACCGCCGCCCTCAACCGTCGCTGGGGACGGGGCTGGGAGGACCGCTTCCACCGCTTCGACATGACCCCGGTTGCCGCCGCCTCGATCGGCCAGGTGCACCGGGCCGTGACGCACGACGGCCGGGACCTGGCGATCAAGGTCCAGTACCCGGGGGTACGGCGCAGCATCGACAGCGACGTCGACAACGTCGCGACCCTGCTGAAGGTCTCCGGCGTGCTGCCGCGCGAGATCGACCTGGTTCCGTTGCTGGCCGAGGCCAAGCGCCAGCTACACGAAGAGGCCGACTATGCGCGGGAGGCCGAGCATCTGGCGCGCTTCGGCGCCCTGCTGGCCGGCGACCCGGATCATGTGGTGCCGGGCCTCTGCGCCGAGTTGACCCGGCCCGACGTCCTGGCCATGGATTATGTCGAGGGCGGACCGGTCGAGGCCATGACCGACGCGAGCCAGGCTGAGCGGGACCGCATCGCCACGGTGATGATCCGACTTCTCCTGCGCGAACTGTTCGACTTCGGCCTGATGCAGACCGATCCCAACTTCGCCAACTACCGCGTCGACGCGGCCGGGCGGCTGGTGCTTTTGGACTTCGGGGCGACGCGCGCCATTCCGACGGCGCTGGCCGAGGGCTATCGCGCCCTGATGCGCGCGGCCATGAACGACGACCGCCGGGCCGCCATCGAGGCGGCGGAGGCCATCGGCTTCTTCGATCACCGCGCCCGCGACCGTGACGCCGAGGGGCTGGAGGCGATGTTCGACCTGGCCCTGGCGCCGTTCCGGGGTCAGGGGCCGTTCGATTTCGGCGACACGGCCGTGGCCGCCCGGCTGCGCGACCGGGGCATGGCCTTCGCCCAGGACCGGAGCGTCTGGCACGTCCCGCCCGTCGACACTCTGTTCGTCCAGAGGAAGCTCGGCGGTGTCTATTTGCTGGCCAGCCGGCTCAAGGCTCGCGTCGAGGTGCGCCGCCTGCTGGAGCCCTGGCTCTAGGCCGACCGACGCTACCGGCGCCTTGGGTCCGCTGGCCAATGGGCCGCGACCCTCTTTCACGCCGACCAGCACACGCCCTACGACCGAATCTGACGTAGCCCTATGCCAGAGTGCGCCCCATCCGCCAGCGTCTCTCCCAAACGGAAAGTGCAAAATGTCCACTATGTGCACTCAAAAAAAATTGGTGCACTTCGACGCCACTCCTTCGGCCGCCCTCGGAGCCAGACAGTCGCCTTGCCCATCGCAGATCCGACCGCCTTCATTCGCACCAACACTCGGCCCCAGACCGTTCCCCACGGGCCGGAGATCGCCCTGTGGCTGGCCGACGAGGTGACGCCTCTCTGGCGGCTGACGGAGGAGGAGCTGGGCGAGTTGGGTCTGCCACCGCCCTTCTGGGCCTTCGCCTGGGCGGGCGGACAGGCTCTGGCGCGCTGGCTGCTGGACCACCCTGAAGAGGTCGCGGGCAGGCGTGTGCTGGACTTCGCCGCCGGGTCGGGCCTGGTCGGGATCGCGGCCATGAAGGCGGGAGCGGCCCATGTCCTGTGTTGCGACATCGATCCGTTCTGCCGGGCCGCGGTCGCCCTGAACGCCGAGGCGAACGGCGTGTCGCTCGCCTTTACCGACGCGGACCTGCTGAAGGCGTCGCCGCCAGACGTCGACGTCATCTGCGCCGGCGACGTCTGCTACGAGCAGCCGATGGCCGATCGCGTGCTCAGCTGGCTGGCGCAGGCGCGGATGAAAGGGACGCGTGTCCTGATCGGCGATCCGCACCGGACCTATTTCCCCAGGGACGGTCTTGAGTTCCTGGCCGAATACCGGGTCCCGACCACGCGGGAGCTGGAGGATCTGGAGATCAAGCGGACCTCCGTCTGGGCCCTGCCATGATCGCGCAGGCGTGAGAACGGCCATGCTTGGAGACTGGCCTTATCGCGACCACACTCGCCGCATGCGCTCGCTCCTCCTTATCCTTCTGCCGGCCATCGCATCGCCCGCCACCGCGCAGGTCTGGCACGGCCCCCAGGCCGGTCAGGTCGAGATGCATCGCTATCGCATCGAACAGCAGCGGCTGCAGTCCGCAGAGCAGGCGGTCTTCGCCCGTCAGCAGAGCCTGAACAGCCGCCTGACCCGCCTGGAAATCGAGGCCGCGCGCCAACCCCAGCCCTATGTCCCCCTGGCCGAGCCCATCTCGTCGCCTCGTGGATCGACCCCCTCCGTGGCCGGGGCCACCGCACGGCGCGAAGCCGTCGCCCGTGGCGTCGGCCAGATCGATTCCTGGCTCGACCGCGATCCGCGCTGATCCGGCTGCATCCCTTCCCCTCGACCGGCGTTCCGGCATAGCTTGGATCGGGGCTCAGGGAGGATCGACGATGCGGTGGCAGGGTGGACGCAGGGGCGGCGGCATCGAGGACCGACGCGGCATGGGGGGCGGAGCCGTCGCCGGAGGCGGCATCGGCATCGCCGTGCTGGCGCTGATCGGCTACTTCTTCTTCGACATCGACCCCGCGACGACGACCCAGGTCGCGAGCCAGTTCGGGGTGGCGGGCGCTTCCCAGGAAGGCCGCGAGGGGACGCCTGAGGACCAGGCCGGCCTGTTCGTCGACGTGGTGGGCAGGAACATCAACGAGGTCTGGGCGACCAAGCTGGAAGGCTACCAGCCACCCGCCAACATCGTCCTGTACGAACAGGGCACGAACACCGGCTGCGGCTACGGCCAGGCGGCGTTCGGACCCTTCTATTGCCCGGCCGACCGCCAGGTCTATCTGGACCTGAGCTTCTGGCAGGAGATGGAGACACGGCTGGGGGCCTCGGGCGCCGACTTCGCCCGCGCCTATGTCTTGGCCCACGAGATCGGCCACCACGTTCAGACGCTGACCGGAACCTCCGAACAGGTCCGCGCCGCCCAGCAGCGCGCTTCATCCGAGGCCGAGGGCAATCGCTATTCCGTGGCGCTGGAGCTTCAGGCCGACTGCTACGCCGGGGTCTGGGCGGCCAATGCGGCGGCCGTGTCGGGCGGCGAGGTCGCGCTCGAGCCCGGCGATCTGGAAGAGGGCCTGCGCACCGCCTCGGCCATCGGCGACGACGCCCTGCAGCGGAACTCCGGGCGCGGCGTCAACCCCGAAAGCTTCACCCACGGCTCGTCCGAGCAGCGGATGCAGTGGCTCCAGCGCGGCTTCCAGTCCGGCGACCCGGCCGTCTGCGATACCTTCGCGGGTCTGTAGGCCGCTTGTTGCACCGCGACAGACGCGTCACATTCGTTTCGTGACCGCCTCCCTCTCCGCCGCCGCCGCCCTGAACTCCGCCCGCCGCATCGTGGTGAAGGTCGGCTCGTCCCTCGTCGTCGAGGCCGACAGCCGAGGCCCCGCTCTGGGCTGGATGGCGTCTCTGGCCGAGGACATCGCCGCGCTCAGGTCCGGCGGTCGTCAGGTGATCCTGGTGTCGTCCGGGGCCATCGCCCTGGGGCGAGGGCGACTGGGGCTGGAGAGGAAAGCGCGGCTGGACGAGAAGCAGGCCGCCGCCGCCGTTGGGCAGTCCCTCTTGATGCAGGCCTGGGAGCAGGCGCTCAGCCCGCGCGGCATGACCCCGGCCCAGGTGCTGCTGACGCGCGACGACACGGAGCGGCGGCGGCGCTGGCTGAACGCCCGCGCGACGATCGAGGCCCTGCTCAAGCTGTCGGCTGTGCCGGTGGTCAATGAGAACGACACCGTGGCGACCGAGGAGATCCGCTATGGCGACAACGATCGGCTGGCGGCCCGCGCGGCGCAGCTGGCCCGGGCGGACCTGCTGATCCTGCTGTCGGACGTGGATGGACTCTACACGGACGATCCGAGGCGGAACCCCGCCGCCGAGCACCTGGCGGTGGTCGAGGCTCTGACGCCGGAGGTGCTGGCGATGGCCGGCGGGGCGAACATCGAGGCGGACGTGGGCACCGGCGGCATGGCCACGAAACTGGAGGCGGCGCGGATCGCGCGCTCGGCCGGGTGCGCGACCCTGATCGTCTCGGGGTTGACGACGCGGCCGCTGGCGGCGGTGACGGCGGGAGCCAGGGCGACGCTGATCACCGCGCCCGCCACGCCGCTGCAGGCCTATAAGTCGTGGATCGCGGGCAGTCTGGAACCGGCCGGGGCGCTCACCGTGGACGGCGGCGCGGCCGAGGCGCTGGGGTCTGGCCGCAGTCTGCTCGCGTCCGGCGTGCGACGGGTCGAGGGCCGGTTCGACCGGGGCGACAGCGTGCGGGTGACGGGCGAGGACGGGCGCACGCTGGGTGTGGGTCTCGCCGCCTATGCCGCGGAGGAGATGGAGCGCATCCGGGGCCGGCATTCGGGCGAGATCGAGGCCATCGTGGGCTACAAGGGCCCGGGCGTGGCCATCCACCGCGACGACCTGGTGCTGACCCCATGAACCTGAATGCGACGATGCTGGACATGGGCCGCCGGGCCCGAGGTGGAGCCGATGCGCTGCGCACCGCCACGGCCGCGACCCGCTCGGCGGCCCTGTCGGCGATGGCCGGGGCGCTACGGGATCGCTCCGAGGCGATCCTGGTGGCCAATGCGGCGGACGTGGAGCGGGCGCGGGCCAAGGGCGTGTCCGAGGCCCTGATCGATCGCCTGTCGCTGACGCCCGCGCGCATCGCCGTCATGGCGGGCGCGGTCGAGGAGGTGGCGGCCTTTCCCGATCCCCTGGGCGCGACGACGGCCCGGTGGACCCGGCCGAACGGGCTGGAGTTCAGCCGGGTGCGCACACCGCTGGGGGTCCTGGCCATCATCTACGAGAGCCGACCGAATGTGACGGCGGATGCGGCGGCGCTGTGCATCCGCTCGGGCAATGCTGCGATCCTGCGCTCGGGCTCGGACTGTCTGGAGAGCGCGCTCGCCATCCATGCGGCGGTCGCCGAGGGACTGACGGCGGCGGGTCTGCCGGGCGAGGCGGTGCAACTGGTCGACACGCCCGATCGGGCGGCGGTCGGGGCCCTTTTGACCGGGCTCGACGGGACCATCGACCTGCTGGTGCCGCGCGGCGGGCGTAGCCTGGTCGAGCGCGTTCAGGCCGAGGCGCGGGTGCCCGTGCTCGGCCATCTGGAAGGCATCAACCACACCTATCTGCACGCCTCCGCCGACGTCGGCATGGCTGTGGACGTGGTCCTGAACGCCAAGATGCGGCGCGTCTCCGTCTGCGGCGCCACCGAGACCCTGCTGGTGGACCGAGAGGCGGCGGATCGCCTGCTGCCCTCGGTGGCCGAGGCCCTGATGTCTGCGGGGTGCGAACTGCGCGGTGACGAGGCGGCGCGAGCGCTGATCCCCGGCATGGGCGTGGCCGAGGAGGCGGACTGGTCGACCGAATACCTGGCGCCGATCCTGTCGGTGAAGATCGTGGATGGGCTGGACGAGGCGGTGGCCCACATCAACCGCTACGGCTCGGGTCACACCGAGGCCATCGTGGCCGAGGACGGCTACGCAGCCGCTGCCTTCCAGGCGGTGGTGGACGCCTCCATCGTGTTGTGGAACGCCTCCACCCAGTTCGCGGACGGCGGCGAGTTCGGCTTCGGCGGCGAGATCGGCATCTCAACGTCACGCCTGCACGCGCGCGGGCCCGTGGGGGCCGAACAACTGACCAGCTACAAATATGTGGTCCGGGGGACGGGGCAGACCCGGCCGTGATCTAGCCGACGACGCTGAGGCCCTGCCCGTCGGCCACGTGCAACAGGCCTCGTCCAAGGTCCAGCACCAGCGTTCGGCCCTCGAAGGCCTCCATGCCGAGCAGGGCGTCCGGGAAGCCGGGCAGGGACGCATCGGCGTAGATCGGCACTTCGGCATCACGATAAAGGCGATCTCCGACCGTGATGGTGCGGGCCATCACGACCTCGGCCGCGATCGCTCCGCCCAGCACAATGCTGGACGTGCGCCGCCTCGGCCGGCCGTCCAGCAGCCCCGCGCCCACTGCCGCGTCGCGGCCCAGCGCCAGCAGCGCCGAGGCCCCGGTGTCCACGACGGCATGGATCGTGGCACCCTCGACGGTGACCTGGGTCGACAGGGCGCTGCCCGAGCGGGTGACGGTGATCGGCTCTGCGTCCGTGGGTGTGATGTGGTCGTCAGATCTCAGGAACCGAAGGCGATGGCCTACGGTGTCGAGCTCCAGCACCGTTTCGCCGAGCAGATCCTGGCCCAGGATCAGAGGCGCCGACAGGCCGTCGCGCATCGCCAGAGGGCCGAGCGCCAGAATGGCTGTGCGCAGCTTATCGACCCGCATCGCGCCGACGGTCAGGCTGAGGGTCGTGCCTCGCCCCATCTGGGCGCCACCGCCGACGCCGTAAGCCACGAGCGGCAGGTCCATGCCGCGGCCCAGGCCCAGGAGGTCGAACAGGCCCCGGTCGATGACCGAATACTGTGCGCCCGAATCCACCAGGGCGCGGATCGTCTGGCCCGCTACGGTGACCAGCACGGTCGGGACCGAAGCGCGTGGTTCGTCATACGGCAGCCAGCCGCTGGAACCGTCGGCGGGGAAGGCCACGCCAGGATCCCGCCAGAGGACGTTGTCTCTAAGCCACCACGCGCCCCCCAGGCCCCCGGCGAGCAGGCCGGCTCGGATCAGAAGGTCGCGGCGGTTCATAGTTCAGACAGTGGGGAGCCCTTAAGGCGGTGTCGAGGTGGCGGATCGCTGCGGGGCCTCAGACCTCGAACCGCACGCCCTGCGCCAACGGCAGGGCAGCGGAGAAGTTCACCGTCTGGGTCTGGCGGCGCATATAGGCCTTCCAGGCGTCGGAGCCCGACTCTCGGCCACCGCCGGTGTCCTTCTCGCCGCCGAAGGCCCCGCCGATCTCGGCGCCCGAGGGGCCAATGTTGACGTTGGCGATGCCGCAGTCCGAGCCCCAGGCCGACAGGAAGGCCTCGGCCTCGCGCACGCTGTCGGTAAAGACGCAGCTGGACAGACCTTGGGGCACGGCGTTCTGCATCGCCACCGCCGCGCCGAAGTCGCGCCACGTCAGGACATACAGAATGGGCGCGAACGTCTCGTGCTGCACGACCGCGCTCTGGGCCGGCATGCGGACGATGGCAGGGCGGACATAGGCCCCGCCGCCCTCCACGCGATCGCCTCCGCAGACGATCTCGCCGCCCTCGGCCACCGCCTGAGACAGAGCCGCGTCGAAGGCCGCCGCCGCGCCGTCGTCGATCAGCGGACCGATAAGGACGCCGTCATCCCTCGGGTCGCCGATGGGCAGGCTGTCATAGGCCTTGGCCAGACGGGCGATCAGGGCGTCTGCGATATCCTCGTGCACCAGCAGGCGGCGCAGCGTCGTGCACCGCTGGCCGCAGGTGCCGACGGCGGAGAAGGCGATGGCGCGCACCGCCATATCGAGGTCGGCGGACGGCGTGACGATCATGGCGTTGTTGCCGCCCAGCTCAAGCAAAGACCGACCCAGCCGCGCCGCGACCGTCTGGGCGACGGCCCGGCCCATGCGGGTCGAGCCCGTGGCGGAGACCAGCGGCACGCGCGGATCGGCGGCGAGTGCCTCGCCCACATCGCGACCACCGATCAGGACCTGAAGCAGGCCCGCCGGCGCGTCTCCGAAGCGGGCGAGCGCGCGCTGGGCGACCGCATGGGTCGCCAGCGCCGTCAGCGGCGTCTTCTCCGACGGTTTCTATATCACCGGATCGCCGCAGACGAGGCCCAAGGCCGTATTCCAGGCCCACACCGCGACCGGAAAGTTGAAGGCCGAGATCACCGCGACGGGCCCCAGAGGCTGCCAGGTCTCGCGCATGTGGTGGCCAGGGCGCTCGCTGGGCAGCGTCAGGCCATAGAGCTGGCGCGACAGGCCGACCGCGAAGTCGCAGATGTCGATCATCTCCTGGACTTCGCCCAGACCCTCCGACGCGATCTTGCCGGCCTCCAGCGTCACCAAGGCGGCGAGGTCGGCCTTGGCGGCGCGGAGTTCCTCGCCCAGCAGGCGGACCAGTTCGCCCCGTCGAGGGGCGGGGGTGCGCCGCCAGGCGTCGAAGGCCGTCGCTGCGGCGGCGATGGCCTGATCGACCTCGTTCGGCGTCGTGATGTGGACGGACGTGCCGTTTGAGCCGTCGATGGGCGAGCGGGTCGGCAAGCCCTCTGACGAGAAGGCGCTTTCGGAACCCCCCAGACGGGAGAGGATGGCGAGGGCGTCGTCGGCGGCGGTCATGGCGTCTCTGCACGGCGCGGCCTCTCCCTCCCCTTTATGGGGAGGGACCGCGAGGCATAGCCGAGCGAGGGTGGGGCCCGAACGGGGCATCGCACTCGGCACGAACGGACCCACCCGGGCTCCGCTGCGCTACGCCTTCCCTCCCCATGAAGGGGAGGGAGAGCCAAGACAAGGGCCGCCGCCCCTTCGGACGACGGCCCCTCGATCAGGCGATCAGGCGCTTACCAGCGATCGTGGCGGCCGCCGTCGCGACGGTCTTCGCGCAGCTGCCAGCGGATGCGATCCAGACGCCGTTCCAGATCGTTGCGTTCCCAGCGGCTCAGGCCGTCGCGGCGGTAACGCCACTCCAGCCGCTCGTACTGGGCCAGCTGGTGGCGCAGGTCCTGGGCCTCGCGGCGGCTGATCGTGCCGCGATAGGCGGCGCGTTCGATGCGCTGGGACAGCTGGGCCTGCTCGCGGTTCAGCCCTCCACCTTGGCCGTAGCCGTAGCCACCACCGTGGCCATAGTTTTGAGCCAGCGCCGGGGTCGCGACCGCGACCGCCGACGCCGCCAGAAGCGAAAGCAGCGCTTTCTTCGTCAGGGCGGTCGTCATTGTCATCTTCCTTCAGGGCGGTCCGGGGATCGGGCCGACAGATGAAGGAAACCACGGTGAAGCTGACATGCTTCTGAGCCGGCTGTTGTCTCTTGTTCAGCGAGATGAACGGCCACGCTTCGGAACCGCGCCCACGTCGACGGGTTCGGCAGGTTCAACGTCAATCGCAGGAGAAGCCGTCGTGAGAATCCGAGACGTGATGTCCAAGGACGTCCAGACCGCGCAACCCACCGACACCATGGAAGCGGTCGCGGCGCGCATGAAGGCGGGCGACTTCGGCTTCGTGCCCGTTGTCGAGGGCGACCGGCTTGTCGGAACCGTGACGGATCGGGATATCGCGGTGCGCGGCGTCGGCGAAGGCCGCCCGCCCCAGGCCGCCGTCGCCGAGGTCATGTCGCGCGGCGCGACGACGGTCCTCGATTCCGACGATCTGCGCGTCGCCCTGGATCGGATGAGCGATGGCCGCATTCGCCGGCTGCCGGTGCTGGACAAAACCGAGCGGCTGGTCGGGGTCGTGTCGCTGGGCGACCTGTCGGCTCGGGTGAAGGAGAAGTCCGCGGGCGAAACGCTGGAATCGATCTCGCGTCCCCACTGATCTTCACGGCGTCTTCACCCTGTCTCTGAACTTGGCGTCAACGCGCGCTGAGACAGGGTGTGCGTCCAATCACGAGGGTGGCGATGGCGCGCGCGCAGTTCCAGAAGGGTCAAAAGGTCTGGGTCGAGTGCGTCGGCGCCTGGGCGCATGTCGAGAAGGTTCAGCCCGTCTGGGCCAAGGGCTTCGACGAGCCCGTGCGTGTCACCTACGACGTCGGCCTGGGCCGAGAGTTCCAGGGCTCCGAACTGATGCTGCCGTCGGAAGACGAGACACCGGACATGGCGGGGTGGCGGCTGCTGAGGGCGCGCAACAAGTGGCAGTCGTCCGACGATACGCCCCATCATCCGTATCCGGGCACCTATCCCGTCGTCGTGACCGACACCGCCGACTGGGGCGGCTGGCGCGTGCCGGGAGCCGAGTACGACCGCGACCCGAACCGCATCGAATTTCAGGCCCGCCTGATCGCCGTCGCGCCACGCCTGATGGCGCTCGCCCAGCGACTGGTGGACGTTGTGGCCGAGAGCCCTGACGATGCCCCGCCCGAGAGCCTGGCCCTGGCGCGCGAAGCCCGCGACATCCTCAAGTCCGTGACCCAGATCATGGCCCCGCCTCCCGAGATGTCGGCCGCCGCTGCCGCTCCGGGGCCGTTGGCGCGGGTCGCGGCGTAGGCCGGGCAAGGTTTCATTAACCAAGCCTCGACAGGATTCCGCGACGCAGCCTAGATTCTCGAGCGTCGTCGAATCGCCAAGCGCTCGCCCCGGCCCCTCCGGCCGCGACGCCGCAAACTGTCCGGGAGAGCGCCTTGCGGGGCAGCGAGCGCCGCATCCAGCATCCGGGCCGAAGGGCCTCGGACAACTCCGGCCCGGCGCTTCCGGCCTGGGCGCGGATCACTGTGCTGGCGCTGACGCTGGGACTGGCTCTCTATGTCGTTCTGTTCGCTCGCGAGAGCACCCGGCCCGCTCGGGAGGCGGCGGTCCTGCGCGAACAGGCCCTGTCGCGTGAGGTCGCCCTTGGCGCGGCGCGCATGGAGGCGGACCTGGCCTCGGCCCGCCTCGGTCTCGCCGCCGCTCGGACAGCGCTGGCCCGCGCCCCTGACAGACCGCTGGACGCGGTTGAGGCGGCCAGAACCGTAGCGTCTCGCAGCGCCTTCGCGGTGCTGGACAGCGCGGGCGCCCCGATCGCGGTCCAGGGCGCAGAGGCCGGAACCTTCGCCGTTTCGGGCGCGGGCGACCTTCAGGCCGCATTGGATCGTCGCGCGCTGCTGACGGTCGCCGATGGGCCGGGCGGCCGCATCGTGGCGCGTACGGAGGTCCCAACCGAGGCTCGCGGCCGACTGTTGATCGTCATGCCCCGGATCGGCGTCATCGCGGCGGGAGAAACCGATCTTGAACGCCGCGTCGGCGTGAGCCTGGCGACCTTGATCCAGACCAGCGAACCGATGAAGGTCGAGCTGTCCTCCGAACGCGCCATCGAGGCGGCTGCGGCCCCGGTGGGATCTACCGGCCTCTACGCCGTCGCCTGGCGACCGGAGTCGGCCGGTGCCGCCGCGGTCATCAGCGACCTCTGGCTGCTCATCGCGCCCCTTGGGCTGGGCGTCCTGGTGCTTGGGCTGGCGCTGATGCAACGCTGGCGTCAACGAAGGGCGGCCCAGGTCTTCGCCGAGACCGAACATCGTTTCCGCGTGGCGGTCGAAGCCGCGCGCTGCGGCATCTGGGAGTGGGACACCGAGGCCGACGAGGTCATTGTCTCTGACTATATGGCGGAGCTGCTGGGGCTGTCGGAGGGGGGAGCCGTTTCGACCGAGGCGGTTATGGAGCGGATCCACCCGCGCTACCGCGAGCTGGTCCAGCACGCCCTGCTGCAGGCTTCGACGTTCGGATCCTTCGAAGTGACCTTTCCCGTTCCGGTCGAGGGACAGGGCGCGCGCTGGATCGATGCCCGGGGCCAGGCGCGGGGCGCGCGCGGCGAGCGGGGCTTCGTCATGATCATGGGCGTGGCGATGGACATCACCGAGGCCAGGCGCGCCAAGGCCCAGGCCCAGTCGGCCGAGAACCGGCTTAGAGACGGCATCGAGAGCGTGTCGGATGCCTTTGCCCTGTTCGACCGCAACGGCCGCCTGATCCTGTCGAACGTCGCTTTCAAGGACGCCTTCGGCTTCACCGACGAGGCGTTGAGGAAGGGGGCCCTAAAGGATGAGCTGACCCGTATCGCGGCCTTGGCCATCAAGGCTGAACGGCCGTCCGCCGAAGGCCGCGCCGGCGCGCGCGAGGTGGAGCTCCACGACGGTCGCGTGCTGCAGCTGAACGAGCGCTTCACCGGTGACGGCGGCACGGTGGTCACCGCCGCCGACGTCACCGCCATTCGGCGTCAGGAGCTGGAGCGGCAGAAGGCGGCGGATTCGCTTCGCGCCACGGTCGATCAACTGGAGGCCAGCCAGGAGAAGCTGAGCTTGCTCGCCCGCAAGTATGAGATCGCCATGACCCGGGCCGAGGCCGCCAACCAGGCCAAGTCCGAATTCCTGGCGAACATGTCCCACGAACTGAGGACACCGCTGAACGCCATCAACGGCTTCTCCGAGATCATGGCCGGCGAGATGTTCGGGCCGCTGGGCGACCAGCGGTACAAGGGCTATGCCGCCGACATTCTGAAATCGGGCCAGCACCTCCTCAGTCTGATCAACGACATCCTCGACATGGCCAAGATCGAGGCCGGCAAGATGACGCTGCACTACGAGCCGGTCGACTTGCTCGAGGTTTGCGAGGACGCCATTCGCCTGATGCGCGGCAAGGCGCAGGACTCCGGGCTGGCCCTGACGCTGGAGGCCACCGACCTGCCCGAGGTCGAGGCCGACTATCGGGGTCTGAAGCAGGTGATGCTGAACCTGATCTCGAACGCCGTGAAGTTCACGCCCGAGGGGGGCTCCATCACCGTCTCGGTCCTGCAGGCCGAGTTCGGTCGCGTGCGGATCGCCGTGACCGACACCGGCATCGGAATCGCGCCCGAGGATCTGTCGCGCCTGGCCCAGCCGTTTGAACAGGTCGAGGGCCAGCATTCCAAGACGACCCAGGGCACAGGGTTGGGCCTGGCCCTCACCAAGTCCCTGATCGAGCTGCACGGCGGTTGGATGGTGATGGAAAGCGAACCGGGGGAAGGGACGACGGTCCGTTTCGACATCCCTGTGCGGCGGCCGCTTGAGGCGACCCAACCTCAGGCCCGCGCGGCCTGATCCGAAGGCTCCACACCCTGCGGCGCTGAAGCGCTGCGATTCGGTTTGACTCGGAACCAGACCGGAACAAATAATGAACATCCAGGTTCCGTGATCGCCATGACATCCCTTTCGCCCAGACCCGACGGTGCCGTTCCGCCGCCCCTGACCGACCTCGCCGCCGGTCTGGAGGAGGCGTGCGCGATCAGGCCGCGCGATATGGCGGCGACGCTCGCCTTCGCCTTGGCGCGGGTGACGACGGGGGATCGACGGGGGGTGGGGCTGGCCCTGACCCGCGGCTGGCTGAACGAACACGGCCGTCCCTATGGTCCCGGTCTGGCGCGGTTCGGGCGGGCCGAGAGCGTTTTGCTGGTCGTCTGCCGCACGGAAGCGGAGGCGCTGTGGGCGATGGAGCAGGGCCTGAGGTCGGGCGGTCTGTCGCTGATGCTGGGCGGCATCGAGGGTGCGGACCTGACCCAGACGCGGCGTCTGGACTTCGCCGCCCGTGACGGCGCGTCGGCGGGCATGTTGCTCAGGACACGCACCGGCGATCTGTCCGCCGCGCGTCGCCGCTGGCGCATCGCTACCGAGGCCAGCGGAGGCGACGCCGACGACGTCCGTGCGCCCGGTCCGATGCGGCTGATGGCCGAACTGACCCGCAGCCGGGGCGAGCGGCCCGGCGTCTGGATGCTGGAGATGGAGGATGAGACGCATCGTCTCCGTCTGGCTGATCGACTGGCCGGTCACGGTCATGGCCCGGTCGGTCGGACCGCTCGCGCCGCCTGATCCCTTCGCGCAGGCTGCGGGGCCGCTGGCTATGATCCTGAAGACGGCGCGGGGCGCGGTGATCCATGCCCTGAACCCGGCCGCGCGCGCCACAGGCCTCAGCCGGGGCCAGACCCAGGCCGATGCCCTGGCCATGATCCCCTATCTGGACTGCCGTCCCGCCGATCTGGAAGCCGATGCGAAGGGGCTGCGGGCCTTGGCGGTCTGGGCCGAGCGGTGGTCGCCGTCGGTCAGCCTCGATGCGTCCGACGGCGGACTGGAGGGCCTGTTCCTAGACGTCACCGGCGCGGCCCATCTGTTCGGCGGCGAGGCTGCCCTGGTCGCCCAGATCGAACGGCGGCTGGCCGACGCGGGGGCACGGTCGCGCGTGGCCATCGCGCCCACGTCCGGCGCGGCTTGGGCGCTGGCCCGCTGGGGGACCGCGCGGCGGATCGCGGGCGACGACGTGCGCGATCTGCTCGCGCCTCTGCCCGTAGAGGCGCTGCGGATCGATCCGGCGACTCTGCGTCAGGCCAAAAGGTTTGGGCTGAAGACCATTGGCGACCTCTATCCCATGCCGCGCGCCGGGCTCGCTCGCCGGTTCCGTGACGCCGACGGTGCCGGTCTGGTGCGACGGCTGGATCAGGCCCTGGGTCTGACCGTGGAGGCCCTGATCCCCGTTCGCGCCCCGGCGAAATATCGCGGCTGGGAAGCCTATGCCGAACCCCTGACCGACACCCCCGGCATCGAGGCCCGCGCGCCCGGCCTGGCCGAGAGCCTGTCGCGCGCGCTGGAGCGGGACGGGCAGGGGGCGCGGGTGCTGACCCTGACAGCGTTCCGCGTCGATGGGCGAACCAGCGACGTCTCGGTCCGCATGGGGCGGGCGTCGCGCGAGGTGAAGGTCTGGCTGAGGCTGTTTCGCGAGACCGGAATCGAGCGGATCGACCCCGGCTTCGGCGTCGACGCCCTGATGCTGTCGGCCGACGTGGTCGAGCCGCTGGCCGCTCATCAGGTCGAGATCGGTCAGGAAGCGGCGGCGCGTCAGGCCGAAGGGTTTGCCGCCCTGATCGACCGCCTATCGGCGCGGCTGGGCGAGGACGCGGTGCGGGTCGCATCGCCCACAGGCTCCTGGCTGCCCGAGCGGGCTGAGCGCTGGCGGCCGGCGCTGGCCAAGGCCCCCGTCCCTATCGAGGGACCGGCGACGCACGAGCGCGCCCGGCCGCTGATGCTGCTGGATCCGCCCGAGCCGGTGGAGGCCATCGCAGAACTGCCCGACGGGGCGCCCGCCCGCTTCACCTGGCGGCGCGTCTGTCGCCGCGTCGCCCGCGCCGACGGGCCAGAGCGCCTGTCGCCGGAATGGTGGCGGCCGCGCAGCGACGGACGGCAGGTCCGTACGCGCGACTACTACCGCATCGAGGACGACCAGGGCCTGCGCTACTGGCTGTTCCGCGAGGGGCTGTATGGGCCGGAATACACCGGCCGCCCCGATGAGCGGGCCCCGTCGTGGTGGATGCACGGGATGTTCCCGTGACGGGCTGGAGCGGCGAATACGCCGAGCTCGGCGTCATGACCAACTTCAGCTTCCTGGAGGGGGCGTCGCATCCCGGCGAGCTGATGATGCAGGCCCGCGCGCTGGGGCTGTTGGCCGTGGGGGTGGCGGATCGCAATACGATGGCGGGCATGGTCCGTGCCCTGATCGGGGCGGAGGACAACGACATCCGCCTGGTCGTCGGCTGTCGCCTGGCCTTTCTGGACGGGACAGAGCTGATCGTCTTCCCCCGCGACCGCGCCGCCTACGGTCGCCTGTGCCGCCTGCTGACGATGGGCAAGAGCGAGATCGATGTCTCTCCCCCGTCGCCTCCGGCGATGGGGGAGTGGATCGACGGCGATAGCCGTCGAGACGAGGGGGGCGACGCGGTGGTCGATTTGGGGGCCTATCGTCGCCGGCGAGATGCGTCCTTTGTCGCTCCGACGGGGTCGTCCCCTCCGTCAGTTCGCCAAGAGGCGAACTGCCTTGAGGATCGGCTCGTATACGAGCCGACCGCAAGCCCCATCGCCCAAGCGGACGACGGGGAGGAGACGCCAGCCTCGCCTCCCGATCCCGACCGCATTCCAAAGGCCGAGACGCGGCTGATGTTCGAGCAGGCGGTGGCCTTCGGGCTGGATATGATCGCGCTCGTGCCCGCGCCGGAGGTTCCGGACGCCGCCTTCGAGGCACGGCTGGTGGCCTGGCGGCGGGTCTGGCCGGACGATCTCTATCTCGCCGCCCAGCCGCTGTGGCGCGGCGGCGATCGGGCGCGGCTGAACCGGCTGGCGAAGATGGCCGAGCGCACGGGCGCGCCCCTGATTGCCACCAACGCCGTCCTCTATCACCACCCCGAGCGCCGCCCCTTGCAGGATGTCCTGACCTGCGTTCGCGAGAAGACCACCATCGACGCAGCGGGTCTGCGGCTCCAGGCCAACGCCGAACGATACCTCAAGCCGCCGGCCCAGATGGCTCGCCTGTTCCGGGGTCACGAGGCGGCTCTGGAGCGAACGATGGCGGTGGCGCGGGCCTGCACCTTCTCGCTCAGGGAGCTCAGTTATCAGTACCCGGACGAGCCGGTGCCGAAAGGGTGGTCGGCGGGGCGCTGGCTGATCCGCCTGACGTTCAAGGGCGCGCGCGACCGTTGGCCCGACAGCGTGCCCGACAAGGTGGTGCGCACCATCGTCAAGGAAATCCGCCTGATCCGGCAGCTGAACTACGCTCCTTACTTCCTGACCGTGCACGACATCGTCGCCTGGGCGCGGGCCAAGCCGCGCGAGATCCTGTGCCAGGGCCGGGGCTCGGCGGCGAACTCGGTCGTTTGCTTCTGCCTCGGCGTGACCAACGTCGATCCGACCAGCCAGGACGTGCTGATCGAGCGCTTCATCTCGGCCGACCGGTCCGAGCCGCCTGACATCGACGTGGATTTCGAGCACGAGCGGCGAGAGGAGGTGATGCAGTACATCTATCGCCGCTATGGCCGCGACCGGGCGGGCATCGTGGCGACCGTCATCCACTACCGGCCCCGCTCGGCCATCCGCGACGTGGGCAAGGCGCTGGGCCTGACCGAGGACGTGACCGCGCGTCTGGCCGACACCGTCTGGGGCTCCTACGGCGCGGAGGTGAAGGACGAACACGTCGACCGGGCGGGCGTGCGCCGCGACGACCCCCGAATGAAGCTGACGCTCGATCTGACCGCCGAGTTGATCCAGTTCCCGCGTCACCTGTCCCAGCACGTCGGCGGCTATGTGCTGAGCCAGACGCCGCTCTGCGAGATCGTGCCCATCGGCAATGCGGCGATGGCGGGGCGGACTTTTATCGAATGGGACAAGGACGACATCGATCATTTGAGGCTGATGAAGGTCGATGTGCTGGCGCTCGGCATGCTGACGGCGATGAAGCGGGCGTTCCGCATGATCGAGCAGAGCTATGGGCGGACGCTGGAGCTGCATACGGTGCCCAGGGAGGTGCCGGCGGTCTACGACATGCTGTGCAAGGGGGACTCTGTCGGCGTCTTCCAGGTCGAGAGCCGGGCGCAGATGGCCATGCTGCCGCGCCTTCGGCCGCGCGAGTTCTATGACCTGGTGGTGGAGGTGGCGATCGTGCGGCCGGGACCCATTCAGGGCGACATGGTCCATCCTTATCTGAAGCGCCGGGCCGAGCGGCGGGCGGCGGAAGAAGCCGGCGTGCCCTTCCGCATCGACTATCCGCATCCCGCGCCCGAACACGGCGACAAGGACGAGCTGAGGCGGGTGCTGGACAAGACGCTGGGCGTGCCGCTGTTTCAGGAACAGGCCATGCGCATCGCCATGGAGGCGGCGAAGTTCTCGCCCAAGGAGGCCAACGGCCTGCGGCGCGCCATGGCCACCTTCCGACACATGGGCACGATCGGGGAGTACGAGGAGATGATGGTCGGGCGCATGAAGGCGCGGGGCTATGATCCCGAGTTCGCCGAGCGCTGCTTCGCCCAGATCAAGGGGTTCGGCGAATACGGCTTTCCCGAGAGCCACGCCTGCGCCTTCGCCCACCTGGTCTATGTCTCGTCCTGGGTGAAGTGCTTCTATCCGGACGTCTTCACCGCCAGCCTGCTCAACAGCCAGCCGATGGGCTTCTACGCCCCAGCCCAGCTGGTGCGCGACGCCGTCGAGCATGGGGTGGAGGTGCGCCACCCGGACGTCAACGCCAGCGGCTGGGACGCCTCTCTGGAAGCCCGGGCGGGGCAGGAGCGGCATGCGCTGCGGCTCGGTTTCCGCTCCATCGACGGCTTCCGCGAGGTCTGGGCCGAGGCGATCGTCGCCGCCCGCACGGCCGCGCCCTTCCGCGATCTGGAGGACCTGCGGGTGCGGGCAGGCCTGCCGCCCTCGGCGCTGGACCGGCTGGCGGAGGCCGATGCCTATGGCTCGCTGGATCTGACGCGGCGTCAGGGGATGTGGGCGGCGAAGGGATCACCCCCCGCCTCCAGCGCCCCCCTGTTCGAGGCCATGGGTCTGGACGAGGCGGACGGGGCCCCGCCCGCGGCCCTGCCGAAGCTGACGGCGGGGGAGGAGGTGGTGGGCGACTATCAGTCCATCCGCCTGTCGCTGAAGGGCCATCCGGTCGCGTTTCTGCGCGAGAAGCTGGCCAAGGCCGGGGCGGTGACGGCCGAGGCCTATCAGGCGACGAAGGACAACCGCCGCGTCTCCGTGGGCGGCGTGGTGCTTGTCCGCCAGCGGCCCGGCTCGGCCAAGGGGGTGGTTTTCCTGACGCTGGAGGACGAGACCGGGGTGGCCAATCTGGTGCTGTGGCCCGACGTGTTCGAGCGTCTGAGGCCCGTGGCGATGGGCGCGCGCATGGTGCTGGCGCGGGGTCGGGTGCAGCGCGCCGACAACGTCACCCACCTTGTGGTCGAGGACCTGATAGACTGGACGCCGATGCTGGGAGACCTGTCCGCCCAGACCCAGCCCGGCTCGGCCCACGCACCCGCCCGGGGGCGGCACCCGCGCGATGTGCGCGTCCTGCCGGGGTCGCGCGACTTTCACTGACCTTGCCATCCGGGGTTCGAAGGCCGAAATAGCGCCCGCTCATGCCCCAGGTCCGTTTCACCCGCCGTTTCTCCATGGCCCACCGCCTTCTGGCGGACCCGGGGTCACGCTGCGCCGTGCCCCACGGTCACAACGAATTCGTCACGGTGACTTTGGCTACGGACCGGGAGATGGAATTCGGCCACTCCAACTACGTCGTCTCCTTCGAAAGCCTGAAGAAGCGCTGGCACGGTTTCATCGACGGCGCGGTCGATCACGCCTTTCAGGTCAGCGCCGCCGACCCTTTGCTGGAGTGGTTCAAGACACACGAGCCGCATCGCCTGAAGCAGGTCATGGTCTTCGACGGCGACCCGACGACCGAGGCCTTCGCCATCGCCCTGCGGCGCAAGATCGACGCGATCCTGACGGCCGAGGGCTCGGCCTATCGCTGCGTCGAGCTGGCGCTGGAAGAGACCCCGACCAACACCATCGTCGTCGGCGAGACCCTGAGCGCGGCGGAGCGCGCCTGGATGGCCGGGAGCTGGATGGATCGTGCCGATCTGTCCATCAACGACCTGCCTCTCATCGACAAGCCAGCCTGAGCGCGGCTTGCCTGATCCCGGTCGGATCGCCATTGTCGCACCCTGACCTTCGAGGAGTCCCGATGGCCGAACCCGGCGATCCGCAAGCGACAGACGTCCCCCGTCCGGATCACGATCTGGACGACGCCGTCGGCTTCGCCTCGCCCGCGTCGCTGGCCGGGCGTCCGCGTCAGGCCGCGCCAGAGCCAGAGCCAGAGCCAGAGGCTGAGCCGGCATTCGATCCGGCGGTCCAGCCTGATCTCCTTCAGACGGTTGATCCCGAGCCTGTCGCGGCTATGCCGGAGCCGGAGCCTCAGCTGGAGCCTGAGCCCGCACCATCCGTCCAACCGGAACCGGTCGCCGTCGCGCAAACCCAACCGACTCCTCCATCCGCCAATCCCACCCCGGCCTGGGCGCGCGAGACGCCGCCGTCCCAGACCTACGCCGGGTTCGGCTCGCGGCGGGAACAGCCGGCGGAGCTGGTGGGTGCCAGCAGCCTCTATTCCGTCTACGCTCTGATCCTGTTCGCCGTGCCGACGCTGGGGGCCTCGGCCCTGCTCGCCCTGCTGGCCGTGACCGGCCGGCCAGGGCCGTCAGGCGACCTCGCCGCCAGCCATTTCGTGTTCCAGCAGCGGACCCTGTGGGCCGGCGCGGTCGTCGCTCTGGCCGGGGCGATCCTGATCGTCGTGGGCCTGGGCGTCTTCGTGCTGTTTCTTTTGGCGGTCTGGTTGATCCTTCGGGGAGCCGCGGGCGTTCTGAAGCTGAAGGCCGGGCGCGCCATGCCCAATCCGCGCGGCTGGCTGTTCTGACAAGGACCCATGGATGACCGATCCCAACCAGCCCCGCCTCCAGCCCGGCCTCGAAGGTGAAGGCAAGCCCGCAGCCCTGATCGCCTGGGCGCTGTACATCCTGTCCATCCCGTCGGCGAACCTGCTGGTCATCGTCGGCCTGGTCGTCGCCTATGCGGCGCGCGGATCGGCGACCGGCATCCCGGCTCAGCACATCGAGGCGCAGATCCGGCTGTTCTGGTCGGTGTTCTGGTGGACCATCGCCACCTGGGTGCTGATCGCCGTCAGCGCGATCGCATCTCTCGTGCTGATCGGCATTCCCTTCCTGCTGTTGTTCCTGGCGATCTGGTTCCTGATCAGCGTCTGGTTCACGGTGAAGAGCGTACTCGGGGGGACCAACCTGCTGCAGGACAAGCCGGCCTGACGAACCGTCGCAGTTCGGAACAGCGACAGCGCGCAGGCATTCCGGCGGCTCATTCCGGGAGCAGGCCATGAGCGATCTTCGCGACGTCACCGCAAAGCGGCGCTACGAACAGGGTTTCACTGACGCGGACGGCGTCGTGCGCTGTGTCTGGGCCGACTACGCCGACCGAGGCGAGGCGCGCGCCGTGCTGCACGTCGAGGCTGAGCCCGAGCTGCGCGGCACGGGGGCGTCGGGCCGGTTCATGCAGAGCCTGGCCGATCACGCGCGTCGCGAAGGCGTGATGCTCATCCCGGTGTGCGGATACGCCGTAGCGTGGTTTCGGCGGCACCCCGACCAGGCCGACGTCCTGGCCTGATCGGCCAGACAAGACCTCGCCGTGGTTTCGGGGCATTCTGTCGGCGGCCGATGAAGGAGAGCGCGATGGGATCGATCGATCTGAACGGCATGGCGGACGTCGCAGGACCGCTGCAGACCTGGGTCCTGCCTGCGCTTCTGGGTCTCGGCCTCGCCTCGGCGACGGGCCTTAGGACCTTTCTGCCGTTGCTGATGCTGGCGCTCGCGGCCCGCTTCGGCCTGTTCGGGATCGACCTGAACGACCGTATGGCCTGGCTGGCGGACTGGCCGGCGATCAGCGCGCTGGCGGTCGCGGCGGTCGTGGAATTCATCGGTGACAAGGTGCCGGTCGTGGATCACGCCCTCAATGTGATGGGAGCCTTTACCCGGCCCATCGCGGGGGCGGTGGCGGCCGGCAGCGTCTTCGCCGGGGTCGACCCCATGACGGCGGCGATCGCCGGGTTGATCGTCGGCGCGCCGACCGCCTTCGCCTTCAACGCCGCCCAGGGCGGGGCGAGGCTGACGTCGACGGCGACGACGGGTGGGCTGGGCAATCCGATCCTGTCCTTCATCAAGGACGTGCTGAGCTTCCTGATGGTGGTGCTGGCGTTTCTCGCGCCCATCCTTGTGCCGGTCCTGATGGTCGTCCTGGCGGTCGTCGTCTTTCGACTGGCGAAGCGCATGCGGGGTCGGATGGACGCGCGCGACGGGGCGATCAGGGCTGGCGCGGCTCGCTCGTCCTGAACAGAGCGCCCATCGCGGGGCCTAGCGGACCGTTTCCTCTTCCAGGACCTCGGCCGCCTCCTCGTTGAGCGCCTGGCTTTCGCGCTTAGGCTTGACGTAGGGCTCCGGCGTCGGGGTCACGGCATTGCCGCGCATCAGACCGCGCCCGGCCGTGATGCCTCCGGTCAGCTGCAGCGTCAGCCGCTCGGCGTCACGGCGGCGCACGTCCTCGATGGTCTCGGCCACGTCCTCGGCGTTGAAGCCCAGGTCGATCAGCACCTGTTCACCGAACTTCAGCGCCGACTCGAAGGTCTCGCGGAGCTGATACTCCACCCCGGCCTCGATCAGCCGCATCGAATGGCCCCGGTCATAGGCGCGGACGAACAGCTTGGTCAGGGGGAACTCCGCCTTGACCAGTTCGACGATGCGGTCTGCGACCTCGGGCTTGTCCACGCAGACCAGAATGGTCTCGGCCTCGGCGGCTCCGGATGCCCTCAGCACGTCCAGCCGAGAGCCGTCGCCGAAATAGACCTTGAACCCGAAGTTGCCCGCCGCCTGGATCATCTCCACGTCGTGGTCGATGATGGAGACGTCAACATCGCGCGCCAGCAGGGGCTGGGACACCACCTGGGCGAAGCGGCCGAAGCCGATGACGAGCACCCGCTCGCGCAGGCCCTCGGGGCGATCGACGCCCTCCAGATCGTCGATGGAGACCTGCGGCCCTTCCTTCAGGAAGACCCGCGACACCACCACCGTCACAAGCGGCGTCAGCAGCATCGACAGGATGACGATGGCCGTGAAGATGGCGCTGGTCCGGGGATCGAAGATGCCGGTCGCCAAGGCCGCGCCGAACAGGACGAAGGCGAACTCGCCGCCCTGCGCGAACAGGGCCGCGCGCTCCAGCGCCTCATGGTGTTTGGCCTTGAACAGCCGGGCGATGCCGTAGATGGCCAGACCCTTGACGATCATGAACAGGACGACGCCGCCGACGACCCACTGCCAGTCGGCCACCACGACGCCGAGGTTCAGCGACATGCCCACGCTGAGGAAGAACAGGCCCAGCAGGATCGACCGGAAGGGATCGACGTCGGCCTCCAGCTGATGCCGGAAGGTCGAGTCCGACAGCAGCACGCCCGCCAGAAAGGCCCCCATCGCCATCGACAGCCCGCCCAGGGACATCGCCCAGGCCGCGCCCGTGACGACCAGAAGGGCTGCGGCCAGCATGACCTCGCGCCCGCCGTACTTGGCCAGCTGACGGAACAGGGGATTGATGGCGTAGCGGCCGGCGATGAAGACGCCCGCGATGGCGGCGACCGCCAGGCCGATCGTCTGCCAGATCGGCGGGCCGTCCTCGGCGACGCCGAGAATGCTCGCCAAGACAGCGACCAGGGCCAGCAACGGCACGATGGCGAGGTCTTCGAGCAGCAGGATGGAGACCGCCCTCTGGCCCTGGGGCGTGTTGATCTCGTTCCTTTCGTCCAGCGTCTGCATGATGACAGCGGTCGAGGACAGGACGAAGCCCATGGCGCCGACGAAGGCCACGGCGGGCGCGACGCCGAACGCCATGGCGACGGCGGTCAGCAAGAGGCCGGACGCGAGGACCTGGGAGGCGCCCAGCCCGAAAATCTCTTTCCTCAGCGCCCAGAGCTTGGCCGGTCGCATCTCCAGGCCGATGATGAAGAGGAACATCACCACGCCGAGTTCGGCCACGTGCAGTATGGCCTCCGCGTCCTCGATCATGCCGAAGACGAAGGGGCCGATCAGGATGCCGGCGGCCAGGTAGCCCAGCACCGAGCCCAGGCCCAGGCGGCGGAACAGGGGAACGGCGACGACCGCCGCGGCCAGCAGGACCACGCCGTGGCCCAGGTCCATGCCCGTCGATTCCGCCATGTCCGCCTCGCCGCTCTGAGCTACTTTGAGGACCTATAGTGGTGCTTGGCCTTCGCGATTGCGAGAGCGGATCATGCTTTGGCCAGCTCAGCTATGCGGCGAACCATGGGACTGTCCGGATCGGTCAGGGGCGACAGGACGGTGAAGTGGTTCAGGCCGGACACGGTCTCGAACCGCGTCTCCGCGCCCTTCGCGGCCCAGACGGCGGCCATGTCGCGCGATTGGCGGACGAACTCGGCGGTCTCCTCTGCCCCGACGATGCAGTCCAGCACGGTGCCGCCAGGCGCGCCGCCGTTCGGGGCCGGCCAATGGATGGGCGACAGGGCGCGGGCCTCCAGCCGGTCGAGGCCCAGCGCCGTGTTGATCGAGGTGGGGACCAGCGGTTCCAGGTCGAAGACGCCCGAGATCGCCACGGCCGCCGACGCCCGGCCCTCGCTGAGCAAACAGGCCGCCAGGTGCCCGCCCGCCGAATGGCCGAACACCATCGGCCGCGCGCCGGTCCGCTCGCGCAGCAGGGCCGACGCCTCGCGCATCTGGCCGATGATGCGGGCCAGCGGGACGGTCGGGCAGAGGTCGTAGGAGGCGACGGCGAGCGAGACGTCGTTGGCCAGCAGGGCCGGCGCGATGCCGCTGAACCAATCCTTGTCCAGCGCCTGCCAGTAGCCGCCGTGGATGAACAGGGCGACGGGCGCTTCCGGCCCGGCCTCGAACAGGTCCATCACCTCCCGCTCGCCGGGGCCATAGCGGATCAGCATCGGGGGATGGGCCGCGCGGGCGGCTTCGGCCTGCGCCTTCCACGCCGCCATCAGGGCGGGATGGTCGGGCACGGCGGCGCGGTTGTTGTACTGGGCTTCGAGGTCCACGGCGGGGAAGGGATTAGGGATTAGGGATTAGGGATTGGAGAGTTTCAGGGGAGGGTTGGATCGTTCGCGGTGATGGTCTGCGCAAGCGGCGCGGCATACAACGTCTCTAATCCCTAATCCCTAATCCCTCTCTCGGAGTCAGCCCCTGCCATGATGACCGCCATCTTCGTCTTCATCAAATGCGAGCTGGGCCACGCCAACGACGTGGCGGCCGACGTGGTGGACAACGTCGAACACGTCTCGGAAGTCTATTCCACCTCGGGCCAGTACGACCTGCTGGCCAAGTTCCAGCTGCCCAGGGACATGGACATCGGCACCTTCGTGACGAAATCGGTCCAGACCCGGCCCCACATCCGCGACACCTTCACCGTCATCACCTTCTCGCCCTTCCTGCCGACGAAGTGACGCTACGTCAGGCGTGAAACCCTGCTAGATTCCTCGTCAGAGGAAACGCGGGGAACACGCATGACCGACCTGGAGACCTTCCGCGCCGAGACGCGCGCCTGGCTGGAGGCGAACTGCCCGGCCGAATGTCGCGGCCCGCTCGAGAACGATGAGGACCGCGTCTGGGGCGGCCGCAACGCCACCTTCAAGACGCCGGCGCACAAGCGCTGGATGGAGGTCATGGGCGAGCGCGGCTGGACCGCGCCGGAATGGCCCAAGGCCTACGGCGGCGGCGGCCTGTCGCGCGAGGAGGCCAAGGTGCTGGCGAGCGAGATGCGCCGCATCGGCGCCCAGTCACCCCTGTCCAGCTTCGGCATCTGGATGCTGGGGCCGGCGCTGCTGCAGTTCGGCACCGAGGAACAGAAGACGCGCTTGCTGCCGCCTATCGTGCGCGGCGAGATCCGCTGGTGCCAGGGCTATTCCGAACCCGGCGCGGGCTCGGATCTGGCGGGCCTCCAGACCCGGGCCGAGGATCGCGGCGACCACTGGATCGTCAACGGCCAGAAGGTCTGGACCTCCTATGCCGACAAGGCCGACTGGATCTTCTGCCTGGTCCGCACCGACCCGGACGCGCCCAAGCATCTGGGTATCAGCTTTGTCCTGTTCGACATGGCGACGCCCGGCGTGACCACCCGGCCGATCACGCTCATCAGCGGCAAGTCGCCCTTCTGCGAGACCTTCTTCGACAACGTCCGGGTCGAGAAGGAGAACCTGGTCGGCGAACTGAACCGCGGCTGGGACGTGGCCAAGGCGCTGCTCGCGCACGAGCGCACGATGATCGGCGCCATGGGCGACATGGGCCGGCCGATGGGGCAGGTCGCAGTGGACTCGCTGGGGCTGGACGAGAGCGGTCGTCTGGACGAACCCATGCTGCGGGCCAAGATCGCCGAGCTGGAGATCGATGTCGCCGCGTTCCGTTTGTCGATGGAGCGGGTCGGCGATCAGGTGAAGGCCAAACAGGTGTCGCCCGCCATCGCCTCCATGCTGAAATACTATGGCTCGGAGCTGAACAAGCGTCGCCACGAACTGGCCATGGCGGCGGGCGGCTCGGACGCGTTGGAGTGGGAGAGCGAGCGGTCCAAGGGCGGCACGCCGGCGCGGGAATGGCTGCGAACCAAGGCCAACTCCATCGAGGGCGGCACCAGCGAGGTCCAGCTGAACATCATCGCCAAACACCTGCTGCAATTGCCGGGGGCGTAGTCCCCCTCCGTCAGCTCGCAAGAGCTCGCTGCCACCTCTCCATTCGCTGCGCGAACAGGGAGGAGACGGCGCCGCACAGTCTCCTCCCCGTCGCAGATGGGGAGGGGGACCACGAAGTGGTGGAGGGGCTCTGGCCGCGCCACCGATGGAAGACCCGACATGCCCCTGATCCTGACCGAAGAACAGACCATGCTGAAGGAGGCCGCTGATGGCTTCCTGGCCGAGCACGCGCCCATCGCCCACCTGCGCCACCTGCGCGACAGCCGCGATCCGGACGGCGTCTCGCGCGAGCTGTGGCGGGCGTTCGGCGAGATGGGCTTCGCCGGGGTCCTCATCCCCGAAGAGCACGGCGGCTCGGGCCTTGGCGCGGTCGAGGCGGGCGTCGTGGCGGAGGCTTTGGGCCGGACCCTGACGCCCAGCCCCTTCTTCGGATCGAGCGTTCTGGCCGCCCGCGTCCTGATCGACGCGGCGTCGGCCGAGCAGCAGTCGACCTGGCTGCCGAGGATCGCGGCGGGCGAGGCCATCTTGTCGCTCGCCGTCGACGAAGGCCCCAAGCATCAGCCCGCCCGCATCACCACGACGGCCGAACGCAGCGGCAACGGCTTCAAGCTGAACGGGGCAAAGGGCTTCGTGCTCGACGGCCACATCGCCGACGCCCTGATCGTGGCGGCGAAGACCGAGGGCGGCACGACGCTCTTCCTGGTCGATCCGAAGACCGCCGGCATCGAGATCGAACGCACCGTCATGGTCGACGCCCATAACGCCGCGCGGGTCACGCTGAAGGACGTCCAGGTCGACGCCGACGCCGTGATCGGCGCGGTGGACGGCGGGGAGGCGACGCTGAACGCCGCGCTCGACCTCGGCCGGGCCTGCGCTGCAGCCTGCCTGACCGGGGCGGGGGACGAGGCCTTCCGCGTCACTGTGGAATACCTGCGCACCCGCAAGCAGTTTGGTCGCGCCATCGGCGAGTTCCAGGCGCTCCAGCACCGCGCCGCCCACCTCTTCACCGAGCTGGAGATCGCCAAGGCCGCCGTGCTCGCCGCCCTTCAGCGCATCGACGTCGGCGCGGACAAGGTCGACCTCGCCGTCTCCGTCGCCAAGGCCAAGGCCGGGCGCGTCGCCGAGCTGGCGGTGCAGGAGGCGGTGCAGATGCACGGCGGCGTCGGCATGACCGACGAGTACGACGTCGGTCTGTTCATGAAGCGCGTCCGTGTGCTGAACGAATTTGGAGGCGATGCCGGCTTCCATGCCGAGCGGATCGCTCGCGCTGGGGGCTATTGAGCCTTTCGCCGGGCGGTGCAGCGGCGCCACGGCCTTAACCCTATCGCTCCCGCGCGCGGCGAAGGCTCTCGACAGCGGACTGCGCCCGGTTTCCTATCGCCGCCGATGGGGCGCGACGGGTCGTCAACCCTGCCGACATGGACACGGGCGGTCAGGTCGGCGTGACGGGTGGGATCGGTCTCGCGATGGCGACGGCCGCGTCGGGGGGCGCGGTCGAGGTGGCTGAGAGCCGCAGCTTCATCACCTCGGACGGGGTCCGTCTCCAGGATCTGGAGACGGGCCCCGCTGGGGCCCGGCACGCTTGAACGGCACGTTGCCGGATTTCGGATGACGCCTTGTGGCGGCGCGTCTAGCTTCCTGTGCAATGCAGCACGCTTTCGCCCGATATGTCTCGACCCGAGGGTCGTCGCCCGTCGTCGACTTCGGCGAAGCCCTGCTGCGCGGCATGGCGCCCGATGGCGGTCTCTACATGCCGACGGCCTGGCCGACACTGGCGGCCGGGGACTGGCTGCCTGGTCGCGCCTATGCCGACATGGCCAAGGCCGCGATGGCGCCCTTCATCGGCGACGCCCTGCCTGACTGCGCGCTGGACCGCGCTCTCGCTCGCCTGATCGCCGGCTTCGCCCCGCCCGCCGTGACGCCGCTTCGCCGGCTCGAGGAAGGGCTGTATCTGCTGGAACTGTTCCACGGCCCGACCGCCGCCTTCAAGGACCTGGCCATGCAACTGGCCGCCGCCCTGTCGGCCGAGGCGCTGGCGGCGTCGGGCGAGCGGCTGACGCTGGTCACGGCCACCAGCGGCGACACCGGCGCCGCCGCCGTCGCCGCCTTCGCCGACCAGCCACGTATCCGCCTGATCGTGCTTCATCCGCATGAGCGCGTCTCGCCGGTTCAGCGCCGCCAGATGACGACGACCCAGGCGGAAAACGTCCTGAACCTCGCGATCCGGGGCGACTTCGATGATTGTCAGCGTCTGGTGAAGGGTCTGCTGGCGGACGAGAGCCTGCGGGCGTCCGGCCGGTTCAGCTCGGTCAACTCCATCAACTGGGCGCGGCTGGCCGGGCAGATTCCCTATTATCTCTCGGCGGTCTCCCAGCTCGCGGCGGACGGCGACACCCGGCCGCCCGTCTTCGTGGTGCCCACGGGCAATTTCGGCGACGCCTTCGCCGGCATAGCGGCGTCCAAGATGGGCCTGCCCATCCGAGGATTCGTCGCGGCGGTGAACGCCAACGACGCCCTGGCCCGTGCCATCAATGAGGGTGTCTATGCCCGCCGCGCCGCGGTCGAGACCGCCTCGGTCAGCATGGACGTCCAGGCCCCATCGAACTTCGAGCGTCTGGTCTATGAGGCGTCCGGCCGCGACGCCGATCTGACGCGCGGTCTGTTCGCCGACTTCGCACGTGATGGTCGGGTCGGCCTGCCCGCCGAGCTGCTGTCCGCCCTGCGCGCCGAGGTTTCGGCCGTCTCCGTCGATGAGGCGACCACGCGAGATCAGATCGCCCACGCCCTCTCCACCTGGGGCCAGGTCGTCTGCCCCCACACTGCCGTCGCCCTGTCGGCCGCGCGGGGCATCGACCGCGCCGCCGGCCCGGTCGTCGCCCTGGCCACCGCCCACCCCGCCAAGTTCGGCAAGGACGTCGCCCCCGTCATCGGCTTCGACCCCGACCCGCCCGAAGTCATCCGTGCCCTCGGCGACCGCGCCGAGCGGTTCGAGGTGATCGGGGCGGATGCAGGTGATGCGCTGGCGGCGGTGCGGGACTTTGCTGGCTAGTGGCCCTTGCGGTTCGTTTGGCGGCCGAAGGTTCGGCCAAGTGCCGTGGTCATCTTACCCAAGGCACCGGAGGTCGCCTGATCGATCGATCCTCCATGATCTGTCACGCTGATCGGATCTTGCCCTGCGATGCGGGCCTCGATCATGCATCGCTTGTCATCAGGGCTGCTTCGCTCGCCATCCTGATCTGTCAGGTGAACCTCCACTCGCGTCAGACGATCCGAGAATCGGGAGAGGCGCTGACGCACTGAGGTCTCGACGTCATCGGCAATGGCCAGGGAACCTGGGATCGTTTTGTCGGTGTTGATCTGAACTTGCATCGTCTGACCTTCACCGCACCTTACGCGAGCGTTCCAGGACAGGCCGCTGTCCTTCCGCGTCAAGCGCGCCGGACGGTGCGCCTCCCGCCCCGGCGTTGAGGGTCATTCCCTCGCCTGCGGTACGCCCTGCGTCTGGGCGGGGCGGTGGCTCGGCCTGGGCCTTCAGGTCCATCGCTCGTTGGGCGATATCGGTTTGGGTTTCAGTCTTGTCCGTCATGCGGAACTCCCTTCGAGGGCCGGCCGGGTGTCGGCACCCTAGGCAAACACCGAACAGCAGCGACTGTTTCCGCACAGGCGGACAAGCCTGCGTGAACGTGTCGTGTCCTCAGTCACGGCGCGCCCACCACGCCGCCCGCCTGAGAAACGCCGCAGGGTCTTTCGGCGTCACCAGCTTGGTGGGGTCGTGGAAGATACGGTCGTGCAGGCGGGTGAGGGTGAAGCGGACGGCGGCGGCCCGGCCGAGGCGGGGCAGGGCGACGGCCTCGGTCCGGGTGAGGGGGCGGATGGTCTCGTAGCCTCGACGGAAGGCCTCGACCGCGCCCGGGATGGGTGCGCCCGCGCCGTCGAAGCCCCAGGCGCTCAGCGCGATGGCGAGGTCATAGGCCAGGGCATCGACGCAGCCGAAATAGAAGTCGATCACGCCGGAAACGGCCCCATCCTGGAACAGGACGTTGTCGGGAAAATAGTCGGCGTGGATGGGCCCGGTCGGCAGGTCGTCCGCCCACGGATCTCCGAGGCGGGCCAGCGTCGCCTCGACCTGATCCAGGATGGCGCGGTCCTCACCCGCCGCCGCCGTGGCGCAGCGATCGGCAAGCGCGCGCCACGCCACCGGGCCGACCGGGTTGGCGCGCGGAACAGAGAAGTCGGCCGCAACGAGATGCAGCCGCGCCAGCATCGCGCCCGCCGCTTCGATCTCAGTCTGCGGGGGATCGCGCAGCCACGCCCCGCCCAGCCATTCGATCACCGCCGCCGGCCGGCCGTTCAGCGTGCCGACCCAGCCGCCGTTACGACAGCGAACGGGCCGAGGCGCGGGATAGCCCCCCGCCGCCAGATGGTCGGTCAGGCCCAGGCAGAAGGGCAGGGACGCCGCGTCGGTGCGTGCCTCGAACAGCGTCAGGATGTGGCGGGCACCGATGGTCTCCAGCCGGTAGTTGGTGTTCTCCACCCCCTCGGCGATCGGATGCAGCGCGACCAGATCGCCGAGGTCGTAGTCCCTCAGGAAGGCGAGCGCCTGATCGTCCGAAACGGGGGTGAAGACGGCCAATCAGTGATGCCCCAGCGACGCATGCCGCGCCCGCACGATGTCGTTCAGGTCGGCGAGCACGCTCTCGGTCGTCGGCCAGCGGCCGGCGCCGCGCCCGCCGCAGGACCAGACCCGCCCGTCCTCGCCATAGACCTTCACGCCGTTTCGCTCCCCGTTCAGGGCGAGGAAGAACGGGTCGTCGAGGCCGACGTCAAGCGAAACCGAGGCCTTGAGGTCGTCTCCCTCGCGGAAACAGGTGCCGATCTGGCGCACGGGTCCGGCGGGCTGGAAGTCCTCCGACAGCTCGGCGCAAGGCACGTCGTCAGCCGGGCGACCGAAGGCCTCGAAGGCGAGCAGCCGGACCTTGGCGGCCGAATCGCGCCCCTCCAGATCGGACGACGGATCTTCTTCCGCGAAGCCCGCGACCCGCGCGTCGGCGAGCGCATCGGCGAAGTCGGCCCCGGCCTGGATGCGGCTCAGCATGAAGTTGACCGTGCCGTTCAGGATGGCCTCGAAGCCCCGGATCGGCCCGGCGGCGCGAGCAGCCCGCACCGTCTCGATCATGGGCGCGCCGCCGCCGACCGCGGCCGAATAGGCCAGGCGCGCGCCTTTTGCTCGGGCGAGGTCCGCCAGGCCCTGGGGGTCGCGGCTGATCGCCTGCTTGTTGGCGCTGGCCACGTCGATGCCGCGCTCCAGCGCCGCGCGGATCAGGTCGTGGCCGGCCCCGCCTTCCGACAGGGCCTCCAGCAGGATGTCGGGCTGGAGCGCCAGCAGCGCCTCGCGGTCGGCGGTGAACAGATGCGCGGGGGCCTCGACATCGCGCGGCTTCTTCGGATCGCGGACGAGGACGCCGACCACCTCGAACCGGTTGTCGGCCTGGAGCCTCTGCAACAGGCCGCCGCCAACCACGCCACAGCCGGCGATGGCGACCTTTAGCGGCGCGTCGGGCACGGAGGGTCCCGGAGGCGCCGACGCCTCGCCGACGACGGTGCAGTCGGAGCGACCGATGGCGGCGACCTCGATCTCGACCGACCGTTCCTGCCCCAGGTCGATGGCGTCGTGCTGGACCAGAGCCCCGCCGTGACGCCGTGCGTCGTCCCAGCTGGCGCGACGGAAGCGCAGCGGCTTGCCCGACGCCGATGCCGGATCGCGGTCGTAAAGGCCGTCGACGTCCTTCACCAGCCGCGCGCGCTTCAGCCCCAGCTCGGCGGCGAGGAACACCGCCGTCAGGTCCGATCCACCCCGTCCCAGCAGAACCACGCGGCCGTTCGGTCCGACGGCGCCGAAGCCAGGCACGAGCACCACCTGATGCGCCGCGAGCGCGCGGTTCAGGGCTTCGGCGTGCAAGGCGACGGGATGGGCGTGCTCGACCGGTCCCTCGGCGACGATGCCCAGCTCGCGCACCGACAGGGCGCAGGCGTCCAGCCCGATGCGGTCACACGCGATGGCGACGAGCGCCGCCGCCTGCTCCTCGCCCTGGGCGACGTAGGCGGGCAGCAGGTCGTTCTCGTGATCCAGACCCAGCGCGCGGGCGTCGGCCAGCAGCCGGTCGGTGTGCCCGCCGAGCGCGGAGACCACCGCCACCACCTTCCGCCCGGCGCGGACGTGGCCGTAGAGCTCGGACGCCACGGCGGGAGCGCAGGCCTGGTCCTTCAGGATGGACGAGCCGAACTTGAGAACCACGACCTCGGGGGCGGGCGCGGCCTCCGGCAGCGGTTTCTGCACGACGGCGAGATGGGCTTTGGCGTGGGGCATTGGAGGGGTCCGTTTCGAAGAGGAAGGAGGGTTTGGGTCAAAAGAAAACCCGCCGGGCCGGGGCCGGGCGGGTGGGGTTTGCTGGCTGTCGGTATCGACCGCGCGCGCTAACCTGTCCCCGCCCGCGAGGGGCCGGTGGTGGTCATGCCGGTGGTGGTCGAGATGAGGGTCGCAGGCGTCATCGACCGCGCCGCGAGAGCGGGCGTCGAAAGCGAAACGGCGATGCGGCCGAGACGGAACACGGGGCGAACCTCAGGAATATCGTTGACCTCAGGGTGTCGGGCGGGATCTCCGCCGTCAACCCGTTTCGCGCATTTTTCTTTCGCTGGCAGCCATCATTGAGGCTTCCCGGCCACGCCTTCTGACGTCGACGCTCGGCCTGGGGTAGATTTTTTCTCTTGACCCGCGCCCTTCGCACTCGCAACGTGACGTCACTCATCAAGACCGGCTGAGGGATAGGCCCTTTGACGCCGGGGCAACCATCGGGTTCCGCCCGAACGGTGCCAACTCCTGCGGGGAGGGTTTCGACCCTCCGCGAGAGATGAGTGGAGCGTCGATCAGGCGACGTCTCCACGGTCTGTCACCGCGTCCGGAGTCTTGCTGAGCAGGACGATGCGGACGACGACATGGCCTTCGACACACAGACCCATTCTCTCGAACCCCTCTGTCGCGACATCGCTCGCGTGCCCCGGATCGCGCGCGGCAACGTGGCCGTCGATCTCCCGGTCGAAATTCCCGCCGACTTCCGGCTCCAGTCGGGCGAGCGCCTGGCCCAACGGCGCATCGTCGGACGGCTGCATGGTCGCGAGGGCGCACCGCTGGTCGTCGTCGCCGGCGGCATCTCGGCGGGGCGGTTCGTCCACCGCACCGAAACCAATGGCCTGGGCTGGTGGTCGGGCGCGGTGTCGATCCGGGGTCCGATCGACTTGAACCGGTTCCAGGTCCTGGCCTTCGACTATGCACCGGAGACCGCGCCGGGGGCCAGGCCGGTCACCATCACCACCCACGATCAGGCGCGGCTGCTGGCCGTGATCCTGGATGCGCTCGGCGACCCCCTCGTCTCGGCCTTCGTCGGTTGTTCCTACGGCGGGATGATCGGCCTGGCCTTCGCCGAACTGTTCCCCGAGCGGGTCGAGCAGCTGGTGGTGGTCTCCGCCGCCCACCGCGCCCACCCTCAGGCGACGGCCTGGCGCGGCATCCAGCGTCGCATCCTGCAGCTGGCCGAGGCCGCCGGTCGGCCCGCGGACGGCGTGGCGCTGGCCCGCGAACTGGCCATGACCACCTATCGCACGGCCGAGGAGTTCGGCGAGCGGTTCGAGACCGATGCCCCTGCCCGCGTCGGCGGCGCCTATCCGGTCTGCGACTACCTCACGGCGCGCGGCCGGGCCTATCGCAGTCACACCACGCCCGCGCGCTGGCTGTCGCTCTCGGACTCCATCGACCGGCATCAGGTCACGCCCGAGGCCATCGTCACGCCCACCACCCTGGTCGGCTTCACCTCCGACCGGCTCGTGCCGATCGAGGACGTGCGCGAGCTCGCCGCCCGCCTGCCCACCCTGTTCCGCTTCGTCGAGGCCCCGTCGCTCTACGGCCACGACGCCTTTCTGAAGGAGGACGAGGCCGTCGGCGCCATCCTCCGCGCCGCCCTGAAGGAGATCGCCCAATGAACCTGTCCAGCAAGACGGGGCGCCACGCCCACACGACCTGCGCCCGCTCCGGCGTCGATCAGGACACGGCGCACGGCGCGGTGATGCCACCGCTCTATCTGTCGTCGAACTATTCCTTCGCTGGCTTCGAGCAGAAGCGGACCTACGACTACAGCCGCTCGGGCAATCCCACGCGCGACGTTCTGGCCGAGACTCTGGCCGAACTGGAAGGCGGCGCGGGCTGCGTGGTCACTGCCACCGGCATGGCGGCGGTCGACCTGCCGCTGTCGCTGCTGGAGCCGGACGACCTGCTGATCGCCCCGCACGACTGCTACGGCGGCACCCACCGCCTGCTCACCGCGCGGGCGAGGAAGGGCCATTTCGAGGTGCTGTGGGTCGATCAGGGCGACCCGGTCGCGCTGGAGGCCGCGCTGCGGCTGAACCCGAAACTCGTGCTGGTCGAGACGCCGTCCAACCCCCTGCTCCGCGTGGTCGACATCGCCGACATCTGCTCCCGCGCGCACCGGGCCGGGGCCAAGGTGGTGGCCGACAACACCTTCCTGTCGCCCGCGCTCCAGACGCCGATCGCGCTGGGGGCCGACATCGTGATCCACTCCACGACGAAGTACATCAACGGCCACTCCGACGTGGTCGGCGGGGCGGTGATCTCGGCCGATCCGGCGGATCATGCGGAGCTGGCGTGGTGGGCCAACTGTCTGGGCGTGACGGGCTCTCCGTTCGACGCCTATCTGACGCTGCGGGGCGTGCGGACGCTCTTTGCACGGATCGAACGGCAGCAGGCGACGGCGGGCAAGATTGCGGCCCTGCTGGAGGCCCATCCGGCCGTGTCGGCGGTCCACTATCCGGGGCTGAGGAGCCACCCCGGCCATGCGCTGGCGGCGCGCCAGCAGAAGGGCTTCGGCGCCATGCTCAGCTTCGAGCTGGCGGGCGGGGTCGAGACGGTACGATGTCTGGTCGAGACGTTGGACGCCTTTACCCTGGCCGAGAGCCTCGGCGGCGTCGAAAGCCTGATCGCCCACCCCGCCACCATGACCCACGCCGCCATGACGCCGGAGGCGCGGACGGTCGCCGGGATCGGTGCAGGCCTGCTGCGGCTTTCCGTCGGTCTGGAGCACGAGGACGACCTGATCGCCGACCTGAGCCAGGCGCTGGACGCCCTGGTGGTGGAGGAGGCCCAGGCCGCCTAGAGATTGAGCAACGCCGGGTCGCCGCCCTGGGCGGAGATGTTGTTGGAGATGGCCTTCTCGGAGGCATAGCGGATCAGGCTGTAGGGGCCGCCCGCCTTGGGGCCGGTGCCCGACAGGCCCTCGCCGCCGAAGGGCTGGACCCCCACCACCGCGCCGATGATCGAGCGGTTGATGTAGATGTTGCCGGCCGGGACCAGACGGGCGACCTCCTCGGCGAAGGCCTCGATGCGGGAGTGGACGCCCAGCGTCAGGCCATAGCCGCGCGCGGCCAGCTTGGAGGCCGTCTCCTTCAGCTTGGAGGGCTCATAGCGGCAGACGTGGAGGATGGGGCCGAAGACCTCGCGCTCCAGATAGTCCGGCGTCGGCACCTCGGCGATGGTGGGGGCGAACAGGTGGCCCTTGTCCGCGCCGGCCGGCAGCCGGGCCCGGGCGATGATCCTGGCGTCGCCTTCGAGGCGCTTCAGGTGCGCCTCCAGAGCGCCCTTGGCGTCGGCGTCGATGACGGGGCCGATGTCGGTGGCGGGGTCGGAAGGATCGCCGACCACCTGAGCCGCCAGCGCGCCCTTCAGCCCCTCGATCAGGGCGTCGGCCGCGTCGTGGGGGACGTAGAGCAGGCGCAGCGCCGAGCAGCGCTGACCCGACGAGCCGAAGGCCGACAGGATGACGTCGTCGATCACCTGTTCCTTCAGCGCCGTGGTGTCCACGAACATGCCGTTCAGCCCGCCCGTCTCGGCGATGAAGGGGACGATCGGGCCGGGGCGGTTGGCGAGCGATCGGTTAATGGCCGTGGCGGTATCCGTGCCGCCCGTGAAGGCGACGCCGTCGATGCCGGGGTGGGAGACGAGCTGGGCCCCAACCGTCTCGCCGCGACCGGGGACGAGCGCCAGCAGGTCGGGATCGAGCCCGGCCTTGATGTAGAGCCGGACGGCCTCGGCCGCGATCAGGGGCGTCTGTTCGGCGGGCTTGGCCAGCACGGCGTTTCCGGCGGCGAGCGCGGCGGCGATCTGGCCGGTGAAGATGGCCAGCGGGAAGTTCCACGGCGAAATGCAGGCGAAGACGCCCCGGCCGTGTAGCACCAGCTGGTTGATCTCTCCGACCGGGCCTTTCAGCGTCTGGGGGCCGCCGAAATCGCGCTCGGCCAGCATGGCGTAATACCGGCAGAAGTCGGCGGCCTCGCGCACCTCGGCAACGCCGTCGTTCAGCGTCTTGCCGGCCTCGCGGCTGAGCAGGGCAACGAGGCGATCGAGGTCGGCCTCCAGCGCATCGGCCATGGCGCGGAGCACCGGCGCCCGGCCCGCCCCGCCCTTGCGATTCCACGATCCTTGCGCGCGGGCGGCGGCGTCGACGGCGGCGTCCAGATCGGCCTCGGTGGCTTCCGAGACGTGGCCCAGCACCTGGGTCGTGTCGAAGGGGTTGGTGACGGCCTGCGGGTTCGTTCCGGCCAGCAGCTTGCCGCCGATGATCGGGCCGCCGGTCAGCTTCTCGGCATCGACCTTGGCCAGGGCCGCCGCATGGCGCTCGCGGTCGGCGCGTTGGGAGTAGTCGCGGCCGAGCGAGTTCTGGCGGTCCATGTACATGTCCTTGGGCGTGGGGATCTTGGCGTGGCGATCGGGGTGGGCCTCGACCGTCGCGATGGGGTCGGCGGCGACGGCGGACGCCGGCACCCGCTCGTCCAGCAGGGCGTGGACGAAGGAGGAGTTGGCGCCGTTCTCCAGCAGGCGCCGGACCAGATAGGGCAGCAGGTCCTCGTGTCCGCCCACGGGGGCGTAGGCGCGGACCGTCACCGCTCCGAACGTCTCCTTGGCCGCGTCGTAGAGGGCCTCGCCCATGCCGTGCAGGCGCTGGAACTCGATCTTCACCTCCCTGTCGCGGGCCATGCGGTGGACGGCGGCCAGCGAATGGGCGTTGTGGGTCGCGAACTGGCTGTAGAGGTGCGGGGCCGCCTCGATCATGGCGCGCGCGCAGACGAGGTAGTTCAGGTCCGTCGCCGCCTTGGTGGTGAAGACGGGATAGTCGGTCCGACCGAAGACCTGGGCGCGCTTGATCTCGGTGTCCCAGTAGGCACCCTTGACCAGGCGCACCATCAGACGGCGGCCGGACGCTCGCGCCAGCTCTGCGACACGGGCGATGACCTCGGGGCCGCGCTTCTGATAGGCCTGAACGGCGAGGCCGAGACCCTTCCAGTCGCCCAGCGACGGCTCGTGCGCCAGCCGGTCCAGCAGCTTCAAGGACAGGGCCAGGCGGTCGGCCTCTTCCGCGTCCATGGTGAAGTTGATGTCGGCGTCGGCGGCGATCTTGGCCAGGCGCAGGACGCGGGGATAGAGCTCGGCCCAGACGCGGCTTTCTTGCGTCGCCTCATAGCGGGGCGACAGGGCCGAAAGCTTGACCGAAACGCCGTGGCCGCTCTCCGGGCCTTGGCCCCTGGCCGTCTTGCCCACCGCCGTGATGGCGTCGGCGTATATGCGCTCGTAGCGGACGGCGTCGGCCTCGGTGCGGGCACCCTCGCCCAGCATGTCGAAGGAGCAGAGCCAACCCTCGCGATCGGCACGTTTCAGGGCGGCCTCGATCGTGCGGCCGACCACGAACTGCTCGCCCATGATCTTGACCGCCGTGGCCACGGCCTGGCGGATGACCGGCTCGCCCAGCCGGCCGGCGATGCGCTTGAGAAAGCCTGGCAGGTCGGATTTGGCCTGATCGTCGGCGTCGACCAGCTTGCCCGTCAGCATCAGGCCCCAGGTCGAGGCGTTGACGAACAGGCTGTCTGATTGACCCAGATGCGACGCCCAGTCCGCCGAGCCGATCTTCTCGGCGATCAGCCGGTCGCGCGTCTCCTCGTCGGGAGTGCGCAGCAGGGCCTCGGCCAGGCACATGAGGGCCAAGCCCTCGCGGGTGCCCAGCGAGAATTCTTGCAGGAAGCTCTCGACCACGCCCTGCTTCTTCTGGCTGCGGCGGGCGTGCTCGACCAGGGCGACGGCCTCGGCGACGACGGCAGGGCGGGCGGCGGCGTCCAGCGGCAGGGCGGCGAGCAGGCCGCGCACCACCGTCGGCTCGTCGGCGAACTTGCCGTGATCCAGCGCGTCCCAGTCCTGAGAAAGATTGGCCTGGGTCAGGCTGGCGGACGCGGGCGGCGGGGCGACATCGGCGTTCATGGGCGGCTTCTTAGGCCCGAGGCGGTCCCGGGAAAAGGCGGGGCGAAAAACACAGTGCGGCTCGTCCGGATGGTTCGGATCGTCCGCATCGTTCGGATCGGTCGCTTCCGAGAGGGCGTCTTGCCCGCGCGGACCCGGAGCACTCCGTCGCACCCGCCCACCTTAGACGCCCGCTACGTCAGAATCGGTCGCAGCGTCAGGACCGGCGCCATTTTTTCGCGCGTTGACACGGCGCGACCGGGCCGGCCATGCGAGAGCTGCGTCAGGAGACAGGCATGAGCACCGAACGGGTCGTCATCGCGGGGGCCGGGCACGCCGGCGGAAGCGTCGCGGCCATGTTGCGCCAGTATGGGTTCGAAGGCTCGATCGCCGTGGTCGGCGAGGAGCCGATCGCGCCCTATCAACGACCGCCCCTGTCCAAGGCCTGGCTGAAAGGCGAGGCGGACGCCGAGAGCCTGATGCTGCGGCCCGAGAGCTGGTACGGGGAAGCAGAGGTCGATCTGAGGCTGTCGACGCGGGTCGAGGCGATCGACCGGGCGGCGCGGACCATCACCGTGTCTGACGGATCGAGCCTTCCCTATGACCATCTGGTGCTGGCGACCGGGGCGCGGGCGCGGCGGCTAACGGTTCCAGGGGCAGACGCCAGCCATGTCGGAGTTCTGCGCAGCGCCGCCGACGCCGAGTGGCTGAAGCACCGGCTGGAGCCGGGCCGGAGGCTCGCTGTGATCGGTGGTGGCTATGTCGGCCTGGAGGCTGCGGCCTCGGCGCGCGCGCTGGGAGCCGAGGCCGTCATCGTGGAACGTGAGGCGCGGGTTCTGGCCCGCGTCGCCGGGCCGGTGCTGTCGGCCTATTTCCAGGAGCGGCACGAGGCGCGGGGCGTGGTCTTCGTGCTTTCGGCGGAGGTCACGGCGATCGAGACGGGCGGGGTACAGCTGGCCGACGGTCGGCTCATCGAGGCGGATACGGTGCTGGTCGGGATCGGGGCCTTTGCCGACGACGCCCTCGCGCGCGAGGCGGGGCTGGTGTGCGGCGACGGCGTGGTGGTCGATCTGGATGCGCGCACCAGCGACCCCGCGATCTTCGCCGTCGGCGACGTGACCCATCGGCCGCTGCCGCTCTATGATCGGGCGGCGCGTCTGGAGAGCGTGCCCAGCGCGCTGGAACAGGCCAAGCAGGCGGCCTCGGCCATCTGCGGCCGGCCGCGCCCGGCCGATGAGGTGCCGTGGTTCTGGTCCGACCAGTACGAGCTGAAGCTGCAGATCGCCGGTCTGGCCTGGGACTGCGATCAGGTGGTCGAGCGCGGCGACCGGGCGGCGGACGCCTTCGCCTTGTTCCATTTGAAGGACGGCGTGGTGCGGGCGGTCGAGGCGGTCAATGCCGCGCCGGAGTTCATGGGTGGACGCCAACTGATCGCGCGGCAAGTCGTCGTCGACCCGGCGCGTCTGGCAGACCCGGCGACGCCGATGAAGGCCCTGCTCGCGGGATAGGTCGGCGCCGTCATCCAGACGGCCTCTTGCCCCGCTCGCGCACTTGATGACCAATGCGGTCCTCGTTTCAGGAGACCCGTCATGATCGACCGCCGCCGCCTTCTTCTGACCGCTGCCGCTGGGGCAGGCCTCGCCGCGACGGGCCAGGCCATCGCCGCGCCCCAGGCCGGAGCGGGGGCTCAGCTGCGGGCAGTGATGGACAAGATCGTCGCCGAGTCCCTGATGACCTCGCCCGAGTTGCTGACCCAGCTTGGTTTTGACCGCGGCGCTAACGCGGCGATGAAGGCGCGTCTGGACGACCGCTCCCAGGCCAAGGTGCTGGCCGATCGTGAGACCTTCCGGGGCCACATCACCGATCTGCAGGCCGTCGACCGGGCCGGCCTGAACGCCGAGGAGGCCGTCTGGTACGACTCGCTCGAATACTTCGGCGATACGGCCATCCAGGGCTATGATTTCCCCTATGGCGGGGGCGGGTTCGGCCCGTCGCCCTACACGGTCAGCCAGCTGACCGGGGCCTATCAGTCGATCCCCGACTTCCTTGACAGCGTCCACTCCATCGACACGGCCGAGGATGCCGAGGCCTATCTGAGCCGGGTCTCGGCCTTCGCCACGGCGCTGGATCAGGAGACCGAGCGGATGCAGCTCGATTTCGAAGCGGGGGCCGTGCCGCCCGACTTCGTCATCGCCAAGACCCTGACCCAGATGCAGACCCTGATGGCCAATGGGGCCTCGGGCACGACGCTGGTTCAGTCGGTGGTGCGCCGCACGGGCGAGAAGTCGATCCCCGGCGCCTGGGGATCGCGCGCCGAAGCCATTGTCAACGACGCGGTCTTTCCGGCCCTGTCGCGCCAGGCCGAGGCGCTGCGGGCCCGGCAGGCGGAGGCGACGCATGACGCCGGGGTCTGGCGTTTGCCTAACGGGGAGGCCTTCTATCGCTATGGAATCCAGAGCTACACCACGACCAATCTGTCCGGCGATGAGATCCACGAGATCGGGCTGGAGCAGCTGGCCGAGCTGACGGCGCGGGCTGACGTTCTGCTGAGGGCGCAGGGGCTGACGCAGGGGTCGGTGGGTGCCCGGATCGCGGCCCTCGGCGACGATCCGCGCTACCTCTATCCGAACACCGACGAGGCCAAGGAACAGCTTCTGGTCGACCTGAATACGCAGATGGCCGACATGGCCCGACGCCTGCCCCAGTACTTCGGACGGATACCGCAGGCGGGAGTCGAGATCCGGCGCGTGCCGGTGGCGATCGAGGCGGGGGCGCCGGGCGGCTACTACAATGCGCCGGCGCTGGATGGGTCGCGGCCGGGGGCCTACTACATCAACCTGAGGGACACGGCGGAGTGGCCGAAGTTCCAGTTGCCGACCCTGACCTATCATGAGGCGGCCCCTGGCCATCACCATCAGATCGCCCTGGCTCAGGAGCGGCCGGACGTCCCGCTCTTGATGAAGGTGCTGGGCTTCTCGGCCTACTCCGAAGGCTGGGCGCTCTATGCCGAGCAGCTGGCCGACGAGATGGGCGTCTACGACAACGACCCCATCGGCCAGATCGGATATCTGCAGTCGCTCATGTTCCGCGCCACCCGCCTGGTGGTCGACTCGGGCATGCACGCCAAACGCTGGAGCCGCGAGGAGGCCATCCGCTTCGTGGTCGACGCCCTCGGGGACGCCGAGAGCGCGGTCACGACCGAGATCGAACGCTATTGCGTCTGGCCGGGTCAGGCCTGCTCCTACAAGCTGGGTCACACCAAATGGGTCGAACTGCGCGCGAACGCGCAGAGGGCGCTGGGTGATCGGTTTGATATCCGCGCCTTCCACGACGCGGGCATGAACACGGGCGGCGTGCCGCTGACGGTGCTGGAGCGGGTCATGACGGAGTGGACGGCGGCGCAGGCCGTTTAGAGCGTCAGGCCTTCCGCGCGCCTGAGGGCGTTGTGGATATCGGTCGCGGCCACGGCGGCTTCGGCTGTCGCCACGGCGATCTGGTTCAAGCCACGCACAACGTCCCCGGCGGCCCACAGGCCGGGGACGCTGGTCCTCTGGTGCAGGTCGACCTCCAGCCGGCCGTCGTCGGCGAGCCGGGCCCCCAGCGAGCGCGCGAGGTCTGAGTTGGGAGAGATGCCGAGCGCGGAATAGACGAGGTCGAAGCTGCGGTCCTTCCCGCCCCAGCACAAGGCGGTGACCCGGTCGTTCTCGATGTGCACCGTCTCGATGGGCGTCTCGACCACGTCGATGCCGAGTTCGGCGAGTGCCGCCCGTTCGGTGAGGGCCTCGGGCGGACCGATGTGGATCAGGGTCAGGCGGTCGGTGTAGGTGCGCAGAAAGGCCGCCTCGCGCGCGCCCATGTCGGAGTGGCCGATGACGGCGACGGTCTTGCCGGTCGCTTCATAGCCGTCGCAGATCGGGCAGATGCGAACCAGGGCGCGCTCGACCGCCCGCTCGACGCCGGGCAAGTTCGGGTGGTGATCGACGACGCCGGTCGCCAAAAGGACGGCTTGAGCCGAGACCTCACAGCCTGCGAGTTCCGCAGTGAAGCGTTCGCCTTGCCGACTGATCGCACCAATTACTCCACTTTCGATTTTCGCCCCGTACTCCAGCGCCTGTTCGCGCATGCGCCGGAGGATATCGTCGCCACTTATTCCGGCTGGAAAACCGGGCATGTTGTGGCTGAGCGGAATCCAGCTGGCGCGCGCCGGCCCGCCGTCCGCGACCAGCACCGTGCGATGAAAGCGCGTCAGATAGGTCGCCGCTGTCAGACCCGCGGGCCCGGCCCCGACGATCAGGACATCGACCGTGATCACGCCTTCTTCGGCTCCGAAGGCTCGTGCACGGCGCGCGCACCAGTCTTGAAGGTCTTTTCGATCATCCGCCGGTCTCCTGCGTTTTCGCCTCTGCATCAGCGAGCACGCGCCGCATCAGTTCCGGATCGATCAGAACCGGCATCTCGCAGAAGCGCAGGATCCAGCGACGAACCAGCGCCTCGGTGTCATCGGTCATTCGGCAGCGTCTTCCCGGGCAAAGCCCTTCCAAGCGCCGATGAACCCCTGACGGCCGACCGGGTTCAGCTTGGCCGCAGACGGCTTTTTTCGGGCACGGTTAATGCCAGACCGCGACCCTTTGCCTCTCGCCCCAGCGGTCGCTATACCCCCGCCACCCCCCGGAAGAACCGCTGAACAGGACGTGCCGCATGGCCAAGATCAAGGTCGCCAACCCCATCGTGGATATCGACGGCGACGAGATGACCCGCATCATCTGGCAATGGATCAAGGACAAGCTGGTCTTCCCGTTCCTGGACCTGGAGCTTGCTTACTACGACCTGTCGATGGAGAACCGCGACGCCACCGACGACCAGGTGACGATCGACGCGGCCCACGCGATCCAAAAGCACGGCGTCGGCGTGAAGTGCGCCACCATCACGCCTGACGAGGCTCGCGTCGCCGAGTTCGGCCTCAAGAAGATGTGGAAATCGCCGAACGGCACCATCCGCAACATCCTGGGCGGCGTCGTCTTCCGCGAGCCGATCATCTGCCGGAACGTGCCGCGCCTGGTGCCCGGCTGGACCCAGCCGATCGTCGTCGGCCGCCACGCCTTTGGCGACCAGTACAAGGCCACCGACTTCCTGATGCCGGGTCCCGGTACCCTGACGATCAAGTTCGTCGGCGACGACGGCCAGGTCATCGAGCATGAGGTCTTCAAGGCTCCGTCGGCCGGCGTCGCCATGGGCATGTACAATCTCGACGACTCGATCCGCGACTTCGCGCGCGCCTCGTTTGGCTATGGCCTGGCCCGCCGCTACCCGGTCTATCTCTCGACCAAGAACACGATCCTGAAGGCCTATGACGGACGCTTCAAGGACATCTTCCAAGAGGTTTTCGACGCCGAATACGCCGATCAGTTCAAGGCGGCGGGCCTGACCTATGAGCACCGCCTGATCGACGACATGGTGGCCGCGGCCATCAAGTGGTCGGGCGGCTTTGTCTGGGCGTGCAAGAACTACGACGGCGACGTCCAGTCCGACGTGGTGGCGCAAGGGTTCGGCTCGCTGGGCCTGATGACTTCGGTCCTGATGACGCCGGATGGAAAAGTCCTGGAGACCGAAGCCGCCCACGGCACCGTGACCCGCCACTATCGCCAGCATCAGAAGGGCGAGGCGACCTCGACCAACTCCATCGCCTCGATCTTCGCCTGGACGCGCGGCTTCAAGCACCGCGCCAAGCTGGACGGCAACACCGAGCTCGACACCTTTGCCGACACGCTGGAGCGGGTGGTGGTCGAGACGGTCGAGGCCGGGCACATGACCAAGGATCTGGCGCTGCTGGTTGGAGATCAGCAGGGCTGGCTCTCGACGGAAGGGTTCCTCGACAAGGTCGCGGAGAACCTGAGGAAGGAACTGCCGAACGTCGGCTGAGCGAACACGAATCGAAATTTTCGAGCCCCGCCGGAGCTTCTCTGGCGGGGTTTCGTTTGAGCCTCGCTCCGGTCCGTGCATGATGTGGATCGCACCGGAGGAGGGGAGACCACCGCGTGAAACGGATCATCGGCAATCTGTTGCTGCTCGGCCTCGTCTTGGCGGTCGTCAGCTTCTTCGTGGCCCCGGCCGTCGTCTTCTTCGGAATCCGTTCGGCGGCTCAGGCCGATGATGTGGCGGGCTTGCAGAGGCTGATCGACTATGGTGCCGTGCGCATGTCGCTGAGACCCCAACTGTCCGGCCGGGCCGAGGCCCTGACGCCCGCGCCCTCGTTCATGGAAGACCCGATCGGGGCCGTGCGCCGCCAGTTCGAGGAAGCGGCCGCGCCCGTAGGACCGGACCCCGACGCCTTTCTGACGCCCGATGCCCTGGATGGCTTGATGCGGGGGCAGGGGCGCTATGCGGTGGTTCGGTCGACCGCCACGATGCCGGAAGACAGCCAGCCCGCGCCTATGCCGAGTCCGAAGTACTGGGGAATCAACATGGCCCGCCTGGCCGTGACCGACGAGGGCGGCTCGGAGACGATCTTCACCTTCGAGCGGCGCGGGCCGTTCGAGTGGAAGCTGGTCCACATCGGCCTGCCGGACGGGCCGACGCCGGCCGCGCCGACGCAGGCGCCCGTCGCGGGAGCCAAGAAGTGAAGGGCTGGGTTCGCGGCCTTTTGATCCTGTCCGCGGCCGCGGTCGTCGCCGCCTATCTGGCCATGCCGATCTTGACCGTCCGGGCGCTCGTACGCGCGGCGGAAACCGGAGATGAGGCGGCCCTGGACCGGCTGGTGGACTTTCCAGCCTTCCGCGAGAGCCTGAAAGAACAACTGACCGGCCGGCTGATGGCCGAGATGCGCGAGGACGAGCGGACCGACGACAGCGCGCTGGCGGGCCTGGGCATGCTGTTCGGCCCCATGCTGGTCGACGGGGCGGTCGACGCCCTGGTCAATCCGCAGACGATCGCGGCCATGGTCGAGACGGCCGAGGCCCCCGATCCGGCGAACGCAGTCACGCCTTCGGAGCCGCAGGCGGCGGAAGAGGGCGAGATCCGCAAGTCCTACGCCTACCGCGACCTCAACACCTTTGTGCTGGGCCTGACCGATCCGGAACGGCCCAATGAGACGCTGAAACTGCTGCTGAAGCGCGACGGGCCGTTCGGCTGGAAGCTGGCAGGCGTTGAGCTGCCGACCGAGCCCGCTCAGGGCTGAGCCGCGATCCACTCATCCATGCGCTGGTCCAAGAGGTCGAGCGGCAGGGGACCGTCGACCAGCAGGGCGTCGTGGAAGTCGCGGACGTTGAAGCGGTCTCCCAACGCCTGTTCCGCCCGCGTGCGGATGGCGCGCAGGCGGATTTCGCCGATCTTGTAGGCCAGGGCCTGACCCGGCCAGCCGACGTAGCGCTGTAGCTCGGTCTCGATGTTGTGCGGGGCGAGCGCCGAGTTCTCGGCGAAACAGCGCCGCGCCTCATCGACGGTCCAGCCCATCCAGTGCATGCCGGTGTCGGCGACCAGACGGCAGGCGCGCCACATCTCATAGGACAGGCGACCGAACCGCTCCTCGGGCGTGCGGTAGAAGCCCATCTCTTCGCCCAGGAACTCGGCATAGAGGCCCCAGCCCTCGGTGAAGGCGGTGACGTCGACGGTCCGGCGGAAATAGGGGCCCTGTTCGGCCTCCTGCTGAAGCGCGATCTGCAGGTGGTGGCCGGGCACCGCCTCATGCAGCGTCAGGGCGGGCAGCTCATACAGCGGCCGCTGGTCCAGCCGGCCGGTGTTGACGATGTAGCCGCCAGGCACCCCGTCGGCGAGCGAGCCGCCATTGTAGCGGCCGGTGGTGTACGTCGCCTCGATGGCCTCTGGCACGGGCCGAACGTTGTAGGTCAGGCGCGGCAGGGTGCGGAACAGGGCTGGCAGGCCACCGTCGGCCCGCTTGGACATCTCGGACGCCTTCTCCAGCAGTTCCTCGCGCGAGGTCGCATAGAAGCGCGGGTTCGTCCGCAGATGGTTCAGGAAGCCCGCGAAGTCGTCGGTCCAGCCGGCCGCGCGCATCTCGGTCTCCATGCGGGCCCGGATGCGGGCGACCTCGTCCAGGCCGATCTGGTGGATCTGGTCCGGCGTCAGGTCGGTCGTGGTGTAGCGGCGCGCCTCGAAGGCGTAGAAGTCGCGCCCCCCCGGACGTGAGCCGATGCCGACTTCGGGACGGGCGGCGGGCAGGTACTCGGTTTCGATGAACCGCAGCCACTGCTGGCGGCGGGGTGCGATCTGCTCGGCCACGATCGCGGCGGCGCGGGCGCGGTAGTCCGCCTGGACCTCTGCCGGTAAGGTCGCCGGGAGGGTCGCGAGCGGGCGAAGCAGGGGGTCGGTCTCGGGCGTGAAAGCCACCTCGTTTCGGAGCGACACCAGGTAGCTCTCGACCACCGAGACCGGTTGGGTGAAGCCGGTCTGGAGCCCGCGCCGGGCGCTCTCCAACCTGTCGTCGTAGAAGGTCGCGAAGGCCGCGAGACGCGACAACCAGGCCTCTGCGTCGGCGGCGGTCGTGATGCGGGTGACCGAGGCGGTATAGCTGGCCGTTTGGCCGGGTCCGCCCTCGGAGTCGAAGGCCAGTCGATTGGAGTCGTACTGGATCGCTTCGATGGAGCGGTCGAGCACGCGGATCAAGAAGTCGCGGTTCAGTCGGTCTTCGCTGGACAGGCCGTCGGTCGCGATGGCGCGGGCCCGCGCGCCGAAGGCCTCCAGTGGTGCCTGCCGCGCAAGCTCGGCCGCGCGCGAGACGTCGGGCAGGCGCGACTTGGCGGCGAGGTCGCCCTCCTGGCCGGCGCTGATCGGGTCGTTGGCTCTGAGGAAGGCCTCGTAGTCCGACAACAGCGCCGCGAGTTCGGCATTGGCGGCGGGCTGGATGGCTTCCGTGGCGGTCTGAGCTGTCGCGGTCACGGCTGTCGCGGACAGCAGCAAGGTGGCGAAACCGGCGGCGGCGAGATGGTTCATGACGGTCCTCGAAGCGAGGCCGCATGGGGACTGAACGGAGTTTGAGCGTCAATCCCCACGTGTCCCTTCTCCCCTTGCGGGAGAAGGTGGCCGAGCGCAGCGAGGTCGGATGAGGGGTGAAATTCGATAGTCCCGCCGGGGCACGGCTTAAGTCCCTCTCTCCGGCTGCGGAGTTTCACCCCTCATCCGGCCTTCCGGGCCACCTTCTCCCGCAAGGGGAGAAGGAAGTGGCCTATCCTGCCAAGACGTCCCGGATGGCCTGAAGACCCGCCTCGGCCTTCGATCCGTCGGGCGCGCCGCCTTGGGCGAAGTCCGGCTTTCCACCTGCGCCCTGGCCGCCCATGGCGATGACGGCAGCGCGGGCCAGGTCGGCAGCGTTGACCGTGCCGGTCATGTCGGAGGTCACGGCCACGGTGACGGCAGCCTTGCCGTCCGTCGTCCCGATCAGGGCGACGACTCCCGAGCCGACCTGCTTCCTGAAATCCTCGGCCACGCCGCGCAGGCCCTTGCCGTCGACGCCGTCCAGGACGCGGGCGATCAGCTTGACGCCGTTGATCTCTTCCGGTGCCGCGCTGGCTCCCGAGCCGCCACCCAGCGCCAGCTGCTTCTTCAGGTCGGCGACCTGCTTCTCCAGGCTGCGGACGTTGGTCGACAGGGCATCCACGCGGGTGGGGACGTCCGAGGGCTGGACCTTGAAGCCCTGGGCGAGGCGGCGGGCGATCCCGGCCTGGCCTTCCAGATACAGCCGCGCGGCTTCTCCGGTCAGGGCCTCGACGCGGCGGATGCCGGCGGCGATGCCGGTCTCGGACACGATCTTGAATAGGGCGATGTCGCCGGTGCGGGCCACGTGGGTGCCGCCGCACAGCTCGACCGAATAGGCCTTGTCGTCGACCAGCGACTTGCCGAGCGTCAGGACGCGGACCTGGTCTCCGTACTTCTCGCCGAACAGGGCGACGGCGCCGGCCTCGATGGCTTCTTGCGGGGCCATGAGCTTGGTTTCCGCCGGAATGTTCTGGCGGATGACGGCGTTCACCTCGGCCTCGATCTTGGCCAGTTCGTCTTCGGTGACGGGGGCATTGTGGCTGAAGTCGAAGCGCATGCGCTCGGCGTCGACCAGCTGGCCCTTCTGGGCGACGTGGGGGCCCAGCACGTTCTTCAGCGCCGCGTGCACAAGATGGGCGGCGGAGTGGTTGGCGCGCGTGGTCAGGCGGGCGTCGGCGTCGACGTGCAGCGCTGCACGGTCACCGATCGACAGGCTGCCCTCAAGCACCTCGATCGTGTGGGCATGGAGGTCGCCGGTGGGCTTTTGCACGTCGTGCACACGGCCGCGACCGGTCGGCCATTCGACTTCGCCCTTGTCACCGGCCTGGCCGCCGCCTTCGCCGTAGAAGGGTGTCTGGTCGAACAGGACCTCGGCGGTTTCGCCGGCTTGGACGCTGTCGGCCGCCGCGCCGTCCTTCAGGATGGCCAGCACCTCGCCGGAGCCGTCGACGGCGTCGTAGCCGCTGAACACGGTCGGCCCCAGACGGTCCTTCAGCGCCAGCCATTCGCCGGTCGAGGCGGTCTGGCCCGAGCCCTTCCAGTTGGCCTTGCCGCGCAGCTTTTGCTCTTCCATGGCCGCGTCGAAGGCGTCGGTGTCGACGGTGAAGCCGCGACGGCGGGCCTCGTCCTGCGTCAGATCGAGCGGGAAGCCGTAGGTGTCGTAGAGGCTGAACGCCGTGCGGCCGGGGATGACCCCGCCAGGCGCCAGATCGCGCGTGGCCTCTTCCAGCAGGCCCATGCCGCGGCCGAGCGTGGTGCGGAAGCGGATCTCCTCTTGCTTCATCGTGTCCTCGACCGTGGCCTGGGCGCGCTTCAGCTCCGGATAGGCCGCGCCCATCTCGGCGACGAGGGTCGGCACCAGACGGTGCATCAGGGGATCGGCGGCGCCCAGCAGGTGGGCGTGGCGCATTGCGCGGCGCATGATCCGGCGCAGCACATAGCCCCGGCCCTCGTTCGACGGCGTCACCCCGTCGGCGATCAGGAAGGCCGACGAGCGCAGGTGGTCGGCGATGACGCGGTGGCTGGGCGCCATGTCGCCGTTCGGATCGGTCGAGGTGGCGTCGGCGGAGGCCCCGATCAGGGTCTGGAACAGGTCAGTGTCGAACACCGAGTTCTTGCCCTGGAGCACCGAGGCGATGCGCTCCAGTCCCATGCCGGTGTCGACGCTGGGTTTGGGAAGGTTGCGAACGATCTCGTCGTTCTCCTTCTCGAACTGCATGAAGACGTTGTTCCAGATCTCCACATAGCGGTCGCCGTCCTCGTCCGGCGAACCGGGAGGGCCGCCGGGAACGTGGTCGCCATAGTCCCAGAAGATTTCGGTGCAGGGTCCGCACGGACCGCTGTCGCCCATGGCCCAGAAATTGTCCGAGCCGGCGATGCGGATGATCTTGTCGTCGGAAAAGCCCGTGACCTTCTTCCAGATGGCGGCGGCCTCGTCGTCGTCGATGTAGACGGTGACCAGCAGGCGCTTGGGATCCAGGCCGAAGTCCTTCGTGACCAGCGACCAGGCGCGGTCAATGGCGTGTTCCTTGAAGTAGTCGCCGAAGCTGAAATTGCCCAGCATCTCGAAGAAGGTCAGGTGGCGGGCGGTGTAGCCGACGTTGTCCAGGTCGTTGTGCTTGCCACCGGCGCGCACGCATTTCTGTGAGGTCGTGGCGCGCGGCGTCGGGGGCGTGGCCGCGCCGGTGAAGTAGTCCTTGAACGGCACCATGCCCGCGTTGACGAACATCAGCGTCGGGTCGTTCTGCGGGACGAGCGGCGCGGAGTGGATTTTCTGGTGTCCGTCGGCCTCGAAGAAGTTGAGGAAGGTCGAACGGATGTCGTTCAGGCTGGCCATGATGTTCGTCTGACGCGCGTCGGGAGGAAGAGGAAGTCGCGCGTCATATAGGGTTTCCGCGCCGAAGGCATCACCTTGGCGGAGTAAGGCAGCGCTGCCGGTTCCTTCCGATGGGACGGTCAGGCGAAGCGAGCGCCCTGGTTAAACCAGAATACACCATAAGTTGCACAATGATGTGAATTGCAAGCAGAGCTGGGGCGTATCACGGTCGTTCGGTCGCGCATCCGCGCGACAAAATCACGGGAGCTTGAAGAATGAAATTCGGCAAGACGACTCTCTATTCCGCTATCGCCGCGACTGTTGTGATTGGAGCAGTGGCGCCCGCCGTAGCGATGACGATGCAATCATGGGACCCATCATCAGTCGCTTACAGCTACGACTACTATGCCGATGCGGCCAAAACGGAATTTCTTGGTAGCGCCTACGATACCTGCGACACCAGTGGGGTGCTGAGACCCAATATTCCAACGCCCTATTACGATCAAACGCCCATCTTCGTATGCGGACCGTTGGGGCCGTACCTGCCGCCAGACTGGCCTTACTGAGCGTGAACGCCGCGGAGGCCCGTCGGCCTCCGCGGCGCCGATCGACGCTAGGGCTTTGGGTCGCAGCGCCGAGCGCGCGTAGGAGCGCTAGGCCGTCAGCATGAGCAACGTCGAGGTGTGGTTCGACGGCGACTGCCCGCTGTGCCGGCGCGAGATCGCCCTGATGCGACGGCTGGACCGTCGCGGCGCGATCCGGTTCCACGACGTGGCGACCGGCCAAGGCAGCTGTCCCATCGACCGAGCAGAGCTGCTGGCCCGGTTCCATGCGCGCGAGGACGGGCGGCTGGTGTCGGGAGCCGAGGCGTTCGCGGCCATGTGGCGGGCCATTCCGGTCTTGGCGCCCTTCGGGCACCTGGCGCGAAACCGATGGCTGCTGGGGTTGCTGGAGCGGCTCTATCTTGGGTTCCTGAGGGTGCGGCCGAGGTTGCAGGCGCTGCTGCTTCGGCGCGAGGCGGCCGCGCGATGACGGGCTGGGAGCCGACGCGCGCGGCCGGTCTGGCGCGGATGGACGCCTTCGCGCCGCGGATGGGACGGACTTATTCGGCGGGGCGCAACACCGATCGGGGGCCAGGCCGACAGGATTCGGTTTCCCAGCTGTCGCCCTGGGTGCGGCGTCGACTGGTGACCGAGGAGGAGGTGGCGCGGGCGGCGCTGGAGGCGCATGGGCCGCGCGCGGCGGAGAAATTCGTCCAGGAAGTGATCTGGCGGACCTACTGGAAGGGCTGGCTGGAGATGCGGCCCGAGGTCTGGTCGCGCTTCCTCGCCGCGCGCGACGCGGCCCTGGCGAGCGTCGAGGCCAATGCGGGGCTGCGGACGGCGCTGGCCCAGGCGACCGAAGGGCGGACCGGCATCGAGGGCTTTGACGACTGGGCGCGGGAGCTGGTGGAGACGGGCTGGCTGCATAACCATGCGCGGATGTGGTTCGCCTCGATCTGGATCTTCACCCTGAAGCTGCCGTGGACGCTGGGGTCGGACTTCTTCCTGCGCCATCTGATGGACGGGGACCCGGCGTCCAACACCCTGTCGTGGCGCTGGGTCGCGGGGCTGCAGACGGTCGGCAAGACCTATCTGGCGACGGCGGCGAACATCGAGCAGTTCACCGAGGGCCGTTTCCGGCCGACCGGACTGGCGACGGTGGCCGAGCCCCTGTCTGAGACCCCGGTCCCGGCGACGCGGCCCCTGCCGATCATGTCGGGTCAGACGCCGGATGGGCCGCATCTGTTGCTGATCACGCCTGAGGACCTGTCGCCGGAGGGCACGATCGGCCCGTGGGAGATCGCGGGGGTGGCCCTGGGGCCCGAGCCAGGGCGCGAGGCGCTGGGCGAGGCGGCCCGGGCGTTTGTCGAGGGGGCGATGGACGATGCGGCGGAGCGGGCCGCGGCGCGATATCGTCGCCCTTTGCACCGCCTGGCGGGCCTGGGAGCGGATGCCCTGATCGCGGCGGCGCAAGGCGCCGGGGTCAAGGCGATCGTGACGCCCTGTGCCCCGGTCGGGCCGACAGCGGAGGCGCTGGAGCGGGCGCGGCCGGTGCTGGCTTCGGAGGGGATCGCACTGGTTCAGGTCCGCCGGGGCTGGGACGAGGCGCTCTGGCCGCTGGCGACCAAGGGGTTCTTTCCGTTCAAGGAGAAGGCTCCAGCCGTGCTGCGGATGCTGGGTCTGCCGGCCTGACCTGCAGAAAAAAGCCCGTCCGGACGAGCCGGACGGGCGGCTCCGTCCGGCCCGATCCCCGCGGGGGTCGGCGGCGGGTCGCAGGGACCAGCCGGGCGGAGTGTTCGGGTGAAAATGTGCACTCCAAAAAATGGAGTGCACATCGTGCACATTTTGACTGTCAGCCCTCGAGGTCCTGACCTTCGTCGGGCTCGGGCGTGCCCAGTAGCTCTTCGGCGATCTTGTTGGAGGAATCGCGCACGGCCTTCTCGATCTGGGCGGCGATGTCCGGATTGGCCTTGAGGAAGGCGCGGACGTTCTCGCGGCCCTGGCCGATGCGGGTCGAGTCGTAGCTGAACCAGCTGCCCGACTTCTCGATCACCCCGGCCTTGACGCCCAGGTCGATGATCTCGCCCAGCTTGGAGATGCCCTCGCCATACATGATATCGAAGATGACCTCGCGGAACGGCGGGGCGACCTTGTTCTTGACGACCTTGACGCGGGTCGTGTTGCCCACGACCTCGTCGCGGTCCTTGATCGCGCCGGTGCGACGGATGTCGAGGCGGACCGAGGCGTAGAACTTCAGCGCGTTTCCGCCCGTGGTCGTCTCGGGCGAGCCGTACATGACCCCGATCTTGTGACGGATCTGGTTGATGAAGAGCACGATGCACTGGCTCTTGTTGATCGAGGCGGTGAGCTTCCTCAGCGCCTGGGACATGAGGCGCGCCTGAAGGCCCGGCAGGCTGTCGCCCATCTCGCCCTCGATCTCGGCCCGGGGCGTGAGCGCGGCGACGGAATCGACCACCACGATGTCGACGGCGCCCGAGCGCACGAGGGTGTCCACGATCTCCAGCGCCTGTTCGCCCGTGTCCGGCTGGGACACCAGAAGGTCGTCCAGGTTCACGCCCAGCTTCTGGGCATAGCCGGGGTCCAGCGCGTGCTCGGCGTCGACGAAGGCGGCGGTGCCGCCGGCCTTCTGGATCTCGGCCACGGTGTGCAGCGCCAGCGTCGTCTTGCCCGAGCTTTCCGGCCCGAACACCTCGATCACCCGCCCGCGCGGCAGGCCGCCGATGCCGAGCGCCATGTCGAGGCCGAGCGACCCGGTCGAGACCGAGGGGATGGCCTCGGTCACGCCGTTCTTGCCCAGCTTCATCACCGAGCCCTTGCCGAAAGCGCGGTCGATCTGGGCGATCGCCGCCTCCAGCGCGCGCTGCTTGTCGCCGTCGTCCTTGCCCACCAACTTCAATGCCGCCTGCGATGCCACCTTGCCACTCTCCCTTGCCATGATTCCCGTATCAGTCCGGGGGAGAGGCCCGCCTTCGGCGCAATCGCCGTGACCCGCTCCCTGTGAGACGCACTATGTACACGGTTTGTTCCGGTTGGCAATTTGTTCTTTTTCTCTGGTGCCCGCGTCCGTCGAGTGTACGACCGGAAATGACGTAGACCCGAGCCGGCGAGGCGTGCTTTCGTCCAGACCCGATGCCAATCCGGGCGATCCTCCAAACGGATGCTGAATGGGCTTGTTCGACGCTCTGTCCTGGAAACGCCGACCGTCGGACCTGGAGACGGTTTGCGCCCTTGTTGACGGGTCACCGTCCCCCCGGCTGACCACCGCTATAGAAGAAACGGCCAGGGTTCTGACTCGGTCGCGGCTCGGGTCCGACCTATCGAGTTTGCGACCGCGACTGATCCTGGTGTTCGCACGCCAGTCCGCTGACGCCGCCGAGAAGATGGCCTCTTCCTACTGGACGTCGGATCGAGGTGTGAACGTCGGACATGATGTGTTTCGCGCCAACCAGACGGCGCTCACCACGTTCCTGAACGTCATCGACAGACGTCCCCGGTCCCGGTCGGCCCTGTTGGACGCGGTAACGGCCATCGAAGCGCTGACGACGGCGTGGCGGATCGCGCCGGGCGATACGGACGGCTATGGTCTCGGGACGCTGCACGAAATTCGGCGAGACCTCGCGACCCTGCTCTAGGCTTGACGCGACAGCCCCTTCCCGGGGCTGATCCCGTGTCTGGCGTCAGGCCGACCTCAGGCCGCGTCAGCCCTTCGCCGCGCTCAGGATCGGGCCTCCGTTCGGGGCCTGGACGAGGACAGCGGTGAGCAGGCCGTCGCGGCTGGGGGCGGGCAGGCGCCAGCCTCGGGCTTCGCCGCCGGACCATTGGCCCAGCCGGACCAGGTCGCGCACGACCGAGGCGTGGGGCAGGGTGACGCCCGCGTTCTCGCCCCGGGCGACGGGGACAGCGATGGGGGCGGGTTCGTAGCGGACCAGCCAGACGTCGGCGGGGGCGGACGGAGCCGCGCCGCCGGCCAGGCCGACGCCGCCGCCTCTGAAGACGATGGTCGGGCCGCTCGCGGGGCGATGGGCGTCGATCAGGGACTGGATTTGCTCCATGCGGCGGCCGACGGTGTGGGCCCGTCCGTCGACGACGACCTGGGGCGTCCAGACGTTGTCGGTGCCCAGGCCCCGCTGATAGGCCCGTTGGCGGGCGGTGTACTCCGGCTTGGCGAAGGTGTCGGGCCAGCCGAGGTCGTCCCAGTAGGTGACGTTGAAGCTGAGCGTCAGCAGGTCCGGGCGGCTGGCCAGCCGAACCAGATTGGCGTTGGCGGGCGGGCAGGAGTTGCAGCCCTGGCTGGTGAACAGCTCGACCACGGTCAGTTCGTCCGACGGCGGTGAGGCGGGCACGCGGGCCTCGACCGGCTGGGCCGTGGCGTAGCCGAGGACGAGGGCGGCGGCGACCAGGCCGATGGAGCCGAACAGGGTCAGGCGACGGTGGAGATCAGAGGACAGGGGGGTGGACTTGGCGGCGGCGCGCATCGGGCGGCTCCTTCGGGAGGACATGCGCCCCGCTTCGCCGTCCGAACGGGAATCGTTACGGACTGCGTGGGCAGAGGTTCATCACGGCGAGCACAGCGAAGCCACGGAGGGCACAGCGATACCGAGCGAGTCGCCAAAGCGTCGATCGGTAATCTCGGCCATCCCCTCCACGATGAAGGGCGGCTCCGCCGCCAGTCAGGCCTTAGTTGTCAGGGCGACGAGAGCGACTGCCGCCTGTTCGCTCTCGCCGTGCCCTCCGTGGCTTCGCTGTGATGAACCTCTCCGTTCCCAATGCGGGCTCGCTCAGCCTGAGGCTCCCTACGTCGGCCCGCCTTCGGTCGGAGGCGGCATGGGCTCGGCGAAGCGGGCGGTGGCGGACAGGCCGCAAGCCAGGATCAGACAAGCGGCGGCCGCAGCGGCGAAGGTCGCCCTGGCCTGCTCGGGGACGAGGGGGCGGGCGAACAGCAGGACCAGCAGCGCCATCAGCGCCAGCACCCCGGGGATGTCCATGCCGACGCCCAGGAAGACCGGATGGGCCAGCGTCACGACCCACGCCCCGCCGAGCACCGTGACCACCGCCGCCGGAGCCAGGGCGCGCGGGTCCTTCAGGCTGGCGGCGATCAGGGCGGCGACGGCGGCGGCGAGCGCAGCGATCAGGCCGGGCCAGACGAAGATCAGGGCGGCCTCGGGCGCGGCGCCTTGGGCGATGCAGCCCAGCACGAAGATCAGGGCGATGAGGCCGAGCCACGCGCCCCAGGTCGTCCTCGGCCAGGCCTGGCTCCAGACCGACAAGGCGACGGCGATGGCGCCCGCGCCGATCAGCACGGCATCGAAGCCGCCCATGACGGTGGCCGCCGCGACGGCCAGCAGGACGACAACCGAGAGCACGCGGGGCCCGATCGCCGCCCGTCCGGCCAAGGCGGCCAGCGTCACCGCAACGACGGCGAGCACGGTCGCGGTCTCCATCCACGGCAGGCGGCGCAGCAGGGTGTAGTAGGCCTCGGCGGACTCCGCGCGCCCGGCGCTTGGCCCCGCGAGCACGCGCACGCCCGCGGCGACGACCACGCCCATGACGACCAGCCAAAGGCCCGACAGCATGCCGCGTCCGATGTCTATGGGATCCAGCCGGGTCGCATGGCGCGCGCCCCAGGCGGCGAAGGCCAGCGCAGCGGCGGTCAGGGCCAGCAGGCCCCAGCCCGTCGCCTTGTCGTGGACGATCAGGAAACGGCCCAGCACATCGCCGTAGACGGCGTTGTCGCCCGCGGTCGGCAGGGTCTCGGTGGACAGCAGGGCCTCGGTCGCCTCCAGCGCCTGGGAGCCGATGTGCTGGAGCGCGCCGACGTCGAGATTGTCGGGCGTGGCTTCGGGCGTGTGATAGAGCGCCGGCCGGCCGATGAAGGCGAAGTTCAGCCCGGCGATGCCCCGGTTCTTGGGGATGGTGAAGTCGGTGCCGTTGGGCATGTTCTCATAGACGAAGATCGACAGGGCGTTGGACGTCACCCCGCCGTCGGCCTGCCCCGCGACCCGGGCGAACAGGTCGATGGTCTCGGCGTTGCCCCGGCCGGTCTCGAACATCATGGCTCGGCCGCCGCCGCCGCGCGCTTCCAGGTTCACGACCGCGCCGACGCGGTCGCGCAGGGGATGCTCGGAGAAGAAGATGCGGGCGCCGTCCAGGTTCAACTCCTCGGCGTCGGTGATGAGCACGACCAGCGTCCGGTCGAAGGTCCCGCGCGCCTTCAGGGCCCGCACGGACTCCAGGATGGCGGCGACGCCCGTCGCGTCGTCGGCGGCGCCGGGCGAGCCCCAGGCGCTGTCGTAGTGGGCCATCATGACGACGGCGGCGGCGCTCGGGTCGCGCCCGGGCAGGACGCCGACGATGTTGACCGCCTGATTGCCGACGGCCGCAGGATCACCGCCCCAGCGCCGGAGCCGGGCGACCGCGTCCGGTGACATGGCCCCCGCCTGAAGCGTGGGATTGAGGCCCAGCGCCGTCATCCGCTCGACCAGATAGGCCTGGACCCGCGCGTGATCCGCCGAGCCGACGGGATGCGGCCGGGCGGCGATGGCCCGGACATCGGGCATGGCGCGCTCGGCCGAGAAGGCCACGGCGGGGGCGGTGGTGGGCTTGGGCGAGGGGACCTGCAGCGCCCAGACGCCGATCAGCAGAGCGAGAGCCAGGGAACCAAGGAAGAGAGCCCAGCGCATGGAGTCAGTCCTTCACATTCTGGAGTCTCACGACGGACGGAATCGATGCCCCGCCCCTAGCTGCGATAATCCCCGTTGATCTCGACGTAGCCCTTGGTCAGGTCGCAGGTCCAGACCGTGGCGGAGGCGCGGCCCATGCCGACGTCGACGACGATGTCGATCTCGGGCCGCTGCATATAGGCGCTCATCTTCGCCTCGTCGTAGGTCGGGGCGATGGCCCCGTCGAGCGCGGCCTGATGCGGGCCGAAGCGGATGGCCAGGTGGTCGCGGTCGACCGGTTCCTCGGTCTTGCCGACGGCCATGACGATGCGGCCCCAGTTGGCGTCTTCGCCGGCGATGGCGGTTTTCACCAGCGGGCTGTCGGCGATGGACTTGGCGAGCTTGCGGGCCGAGGCGGGGCTGGCGGCCCCCTCGACCGTGATGCGCACGAACTTGGACGCGCCCTCGCCGTCGCGGACCAGCTGGTGCGCCAGGTCCAGCATGACCCTGTCCAGCGCGGCCGAGAACTCCTTGAGGCGGCGATCGCCGACCCGGCCGATGCGGGGCGCGCCGGACGTGCCGGTGGCGAACAGCAGGCAGGTGTCGTTGGTCGAGGTGTCGCCGTCGACGGTGACGCTGTTGAAGGTGGTGCGAACGTGCAGACCCAACAGGGCGCGCAGCACGGTCGGATGGATGTCGGCGTCGGTGACGATGAATGCCAGCATAGTCGCCATGTCCGGCGCGATCATGCCCGATCCCTTGGCGATGCCGGCGATGCGGACCGGATAGCCGTCGACCTTGCACTCGGCGAACGACCCCTTGGGGAAGGTGTCGGTGGTCATGATGCCGAGGCCGGCCGCCGCCCACTGAGCGGATGCGGGCGTGTCGCCGTCCAGCTTCTGCTCGACCTCGGCCAGCTTGGCCGCGATCTTGCGGTCGTCTAGCAGGACGCCGATCACGCCGGTCGAGGCCAGCATGACGTCCCTCTGGCGACAGCCGAAGCGCTTGGCGACCTCGGACGCCGTGCGCCGTGCGGCGTCGGCTCCGGCCTTGCCGGTGAAGGCGTTGGCGCAGCCGGCGTTGACGACCAGGGCCCTGACGTCCTGACCGCCCCCGGCCGAATCCAGCTGGCGCCGGCACCAATCGACGGGGGCCGAGCCGACCTTGTGGCGGGTGAAGACGCCGGCGCAGCTGGTGCCCCGGGCGAAGCGGAAGACCACCAGGTCGTCGCGCTCGTGCTTGTAGAAGCCGGCGCGGGCCGTGGTCATCTCGACCCCACCGACGCCGGGGATGGTGGGGAAGGGGACCGCGAGGGGCGAGATCTTCAGGCCCGGCTTTCCGGGCGCGGCCGGGGTCGCGGGGGCCGTGGGCGCGGACGGCGAGCCCTGAGTGGCCTTGCGAAGGGCGGTGGCGAGTGGGTCGAAGGCCTTACCGACCGCCTGTTCGATGGCCTTGCCGGTGGAGCCGGGGGCGCGGGGCGCGCGGCTCACTGGGCGGCCGCCTTGGCGGCGGGGGCGGCGGGCTGCGTGGCCGGGGCCGCCGGGCGTGCGGCCGGGGCAGGCTGCGTGGCTGGAGTAGCGGCCGTGGCGGGCGCGCGGGCGGGCGACGCGGACGCCGGTTCCTGGGCACGGCCCTCCTCGGCGGAAAGCAGCACCTCGACCTCGGCCTTGCCGCGCAGTTCCTCCAGCAGCTGGCGCACGCCTTCATAGGTCAGGTAGCGCACGATCTGGGGCCGGGCCTGTTCCAGCGTCGGCGGGCTCTCACGCCTGCGGTCCTCGACGCGCAAAACGGCCCAGCCGCCCTCGGTCTGGAAGGGGCCGACGGTCGAGCCCGCGGGCGCCTGGCGGAGCGCATTGGCATAGGCTTGGGGCATGACGTCGACGGTGGAGTAGCCGAGATCGCCGCCCGAGAAGCGCGTCGCCTCGTCGATCGAGCGTTCCATGGCCACGGCCTCGAAGGTCGCGCCCTGGCCGAGGATGCCCAGAACGGCGTCGGCCTCCTGGCGCGTGCGCGACAGGATCAGGCGCACGCGGATCTCCTCGGACGTCTGCGCCAGCCGCAGCTGTTCCCGATACAGCGTCTCGACCGCCTGGTCCGAAATCGCGCCGTTGACGACGTTCTCGACCAGCATGTCGCCGAGGATGCGCTCGCGGGTGGCCTCCAGCCGGCGCTGAGCCAGCGGAGAATTGTCCAGACCCCGACGTTCGGCCTCGCGGGCCAGAAGCTTCTGGTCGATGACCTCATCGAGCACGCGGCGGAACAGGTCGCTCGTGACATCCAGGGGTTCGCCCTCCCCGATCAGGCCCTGCGCCACCGCCTCGCGCTTGACGTCGGAGGCCCAGATCGTCTGGTTCTGGACCTCGGCCACCGCCCGGTCGCCGGGTTCGGGCGGGCGTTCGTCGCCCCCGCTCCGGCCGCAGGCGGCGAGGGCCAGAACGCCGGTCAGGGCCAGCAGCAGGAGGGCGTGGCGCGTGCGCCGCATCAGACGCTCCATGTCTTCGCGAACAGGTCCAAACGCGCGGCCGCAAAGCCCCTCGCGTTGACAGGGGTATGACCGGTGCTTAAGTCCCGCCTGCGCCCAAGTCGAGGGGTTTTCGAGCGTTCGCGCGGCCACCGGCCGCCCCGTCCGGCGGCCCCTCTCGCGGCGTTCGATCGCCGCCTCGCCAGGGTCATCCCTGGGGGCAACCCCTGAGCTCTGAACCGCTCGTCCGCTTCCGGATCGTACATGCTCGGCTTCGCCAAGAAATTCTTCGGCTCTTCCAACGACCGCAAGGTCAAGGACTTCATGAGCCAGGTCCAGAAGATCAATGCGCTGGAGGCCAAGTACGCGGCCCTGTCCGACGACGAGCTGCGCATGATGACCGACGCCTTCCGCGACCGGATCGCCCAGGGCGAGACCCTGGACAAGCTCCTGAGCGACGCCTTCGCCGTGGCGCGCGAGGCCTCCAAGCGGGTGCTGGGCCAGCGCCAGTACGACGTCCAGCTGACCGGCGGCATGATCCTGCACGAGGGCGGCATCGCCGAGATGCGGACCGGCGAGGGCAAGACCCTGGTCGCCGTGGCCCCGGTCTATCTGAACGCCCTGTCGGGCAAGGGCGTCCACGTCATCACCGTCAACGACTATCTGGCGCGGCGCGACGCCGAATGGATGGGCCGGGTCTATCGCTTCCTGGGCCTGGAAGTCGGCGTGATCGTCAACGGCCTGTCGTCGGGCCAGCGGCAGGCGTCCTATGGCGCCGACATCACCTACGGCACCAACAATGAGTTCGGCTTCGACTATCTGAGGGACAACCTCGTCTATGACCGGCGCGAGATGGTCCAGCGCGGCCACCACTTCGCGATCGTCGACGAGGTCGACTCCATCCTGATCGACGAGGCGCGCACGCCGCTCATCATCTCGGGCCCGACCGAGGACCGGTCCGAGCTCTACAAGGTGCTGGACGGCATCGTGAAGGAGCTGATCAAGGACCCCGAGACCTACGATCTGGACGAAAAGCAGCGCCAGGCCCTGCTGACCGAGGTGGGGTCCGAGCGGATCGAACAGCTGTTGGAAGAGGGCGGCTACTTCGCCGAGGACACCACGGGCCTGTACGACGCCGCCAACATCAGCCTGGTGCATCACACCAATCAGGCGCTGCGGGCCAACACCCTGTACCAGCGCGATAAGGACTACATCATCAAGGGTGGCGAGATCGTCCTGATCGACGAGTTCACCGGCCGCATGATGACCGGGCGTCGCCTGTCCGAGGGCCTGCACCAGGCCATCGAGGCCAAGGAGAACGTCAAGATCCTGCCCGAGAACCAGACCCTGGCCTCGGTGACGATCCAGAACTACTTCCGCCTTTACGACAAGCTGTCGGGCATGACCGGCACGGCCGCGACCGAAGCCCAGGAATTCCTCGACATCTACAAGATGGACGTCCTGGAGGTGCCGACCAACCGGCCGGTCCAGCGCATCGACTACGACGACGAGGTCTATCGGACCTACAAGGAAAAAAACCAGGCGATCGCCCAGCAGATCGCCCAGTGTCATGTGAAGGGCCAGCCGATCCTGGTCGGCACCGTCTCCATCGAGAAGTCCGAGCAGCTGTCGGAACTGCTGCGGACCTATGCCTATGAGGTCGAGGTTTCGCGCAAGCTGAAGCCCGAATACGTCGGCCGCGAGAAGGACGCCCAGAAGGTCGGCGACGCCGCCTATGACATCGAGACGGTCAAGGGCAAGGGCATCCCCCACAGCGTCCTGAACGCCCGCCAGCACGAGCAGGAAGCCTATATCGTCGCCGACGCGGGCTTGCCCGGCGCGGTCACCATCGCCACCAACATGGCCGGCCGCGGCACCGACATCCAGCTGGGCGGCAACCTGGAGATGCGGCTGTCCAAGTGGCGGCTGGAACAACGGAACCTCGCCATCGAGGTCACGCCCGAGATGGAGAAGGCCGAGGAAGAGCGCCTGAAGGCCGACATCGCGGTCCAGAAGGAAAAGGCTCTGGCCGCCGGCGGCCTGTTCGTGCTCGGCACCGAGCGCCACGAGAGCCGCCGCATCGACAACCAGCTGCGCGGCCGCACCGGCCGTCAGGGCGACCCCGGCACCTCCAAGTTCTTCCTGTGCTGCGAGGACGACCTGCTGCGCATCTTCGCCGGCGACCGGCTGGACGCGATCATGCGAAACTTCGGTGTGGCCGAGGGCGAGGCGATCAGCCACCCCTGGCTGAACCGCGCGGTGGAGACGGCGCAGAAGCGGGTCGAGACCCGCAACTACGACATCCGCAAGAACCTGCTGAAGTACGACGACGTCGTGAACGACCAGCGCAAGGCCGTGTTCGAGCAGCGCCAGGAGTTCATGGATTCCGAGGACCTGTCCGAACTGGTCGGCGAGTTCAGGAACGACGTCATCTCCGACCTGGTCGAACGCTTCATGCCGCCCAAGGCCTATGCCGAGCAGTGGGACATCGACGGCCTTGACGAGAAGGTGAAGTCCACCCTGGGCCTGACCCTGCCGCTGCACGACTGGGCCGCAGAGGAAGGCGTGTCCAATGAGGAGGTCGAGGAGCGCATCCGTGAGGCCGCGGACAAGCGCGCCGCGGAACGGCTGGAACAGCTGGGCGAAGGCCAGATGCGGGGGCTGGAGAAGCAGTTCCTGATGCAGATGATCGACATGCAGTGGCGCGAGCACCTGGTGCATCTGGACCATCTGCGTGGGGTCATCGGCCTGCGTGGCTATGGCCAGCGCGATCCGCTGAACGAATACAAGACCGAGGCCTTCAGCCTGTTCGAGACGCTACTGCACGAGCTGCGGCACAATGTGACGCGCTGGCTGATGACGGTGGAGTTCCGCTTCGAGACCCCGCCGCCGATGGACCTGCCGGAGTTTCAGGAGATCCATCTGAACCCCGGCACCGGCGTCAACGAGATGGCCGATCCGATGGCGCAGAATCCCGAGGGCCAGGTGACCGGTGACGACCGCGCTCGCCTGCCGGTCGAGATGCTGCCGGCCGGTTGGGAGCGGACGCCGAGGAATGCGGACTGTCCTTGCGGCTCGGGCCGCAAGTTCAAGCATTGCCACGGAGCGTTGATCTAGGGCCCGTTTCCGCCCTCAGGCGGCCGGGTCTCCGCGAAGGGCGAAGACGTTGCCGAAGGCGGCCGTCTCTGCCAGCGGCTCGCCGTCCGGTGTCGTGAGCGAAAAACCGGCCTCGCGCAGCAGGCTGACGACGTCGTCCCGGTTTTCCGTGATCTCGACCATGAGGCAACGGGCGAGGGCCAGCGTCCGGGTCGCGCTGCGCAGGGCGTCGAGCTCCCCGCCCTCGATGTCGATCTTGATCACGTCTGGCGCCCGTTCCGCGACGCCGAGGTGGTCGTCCAGGGTGACGACCTCGACGGAGTAGGCCGTCTTCTTGAGTTCGATCCCGTGGGTTCGGGCCGTCGATCGGGCCGCGTGATAGTCTGTGAGAAGACTGTTGTTCTGGCCGGAGATGTTGTCTTCGAAGAACTGCGCGCTTCCGGGGGCCGCGCCGACGGCCTGTTCGACAATCTCGACATTGGACAGGGCCGAGGTGTTGGCGCGCAGGTAGGGCAGGTTGTTCCGGCCCGGCTCGAACACGACCACCCGACCGTCGGAGCCCGTGCAGCGTGAAAAGTGCTGCGTGATGAAGCCGATATGTCCGCCGACCTCCCAGATCGTATCGCCGGGTCGGACGATGTCGGCGAGACGCCGCATCGTGTCGGCCTCCCGCTCCTGGCCATAGAACCAGTAGCCCTTGTGCTTGAAGGTGTTGAGCGTGAGGGCATCGCCGGTCCACGGGTTTCGGCGGGTGATGTCCCGGGCTGTGGCGCGCAGCATGTGAATGGCGGCCTGGCGAACGCCAGGCACGCTTGCGATCCGCGACTTCAACGACATGATCCCCTCCAGGCCCCTGTCCACCTAGCTGCCAGCCTCCATCGGATACGTCTACCGCTGATATTTGACAGGCGCGCATCGGCCGGCGTGGCCGCGGGCGTGACAGGTTCACCTATGGTCGCGCCGCGATCGGCGCGTTAGGTCGAGGCATGACCATGACCCACAAGCCCCTGTTTTCCCGTGCGCTGGCGCTCGACCCCGAGCGGCTGCATTTCGCGGCGCACAGCCATCATCTGTGGCCGGACGCCTCGTTCGACGGCCAGGTGAGGGCCTGGGTGGAGGCGAACCATTTCGCCGATCGCAAATGGGACCTCATCTTCGGCGAGGTCGTGCCCGAGGCGCAAAGGCACGTGGCCCAGGAGCTGGGTCTGCCCGATCCCGAGACCGTCGTGTTCGCGCCCAACACCCATGACTTCCTGATCCGGGTCTTCTCCGGCATCGAAGCAAAGCCTATCCGCATCCTGACGACGGACGGGGAGTTTCATGCCTTCCGCCGACAGGCCGAGCGGTGGGAGGAAGCCGGCGAGGCGGTGGTCACGCGCGTGTCGCTGGAGCCGTTCGAAACCTTTGACGCGCGGTTCTTGGCGGCGGCCAGTGGCGGTGGCTTCGACGCCATCATGGTCAGCCAGGTCTTCTTCAAGACCGGCCAGGCGATCGGCTGCATCGACGACCTGGCGACGCTCGCGCGACCCGAAGGGCCGTGGGTGATCGTCGACGGCTATCACGGCTTCATGGCCACGCCGACCGACCTTTCAGCGGTGGCGGACCGGATCTTCTACGTCTCGGGCGGCTACAAATACGCCATGACCGGCGAGGGTGCGGGCTTTCTGCATGCGCCCGACGGCTTTTGTGAGCGACCCGTGGTCACGGGCTGGTTCGCCGAGTTCGGCAATCTGATGGGGCCGCCGGAGGGGGTTCAGTACCGGGGCGACGCCGGGCGGTTCTGGGGCGCGACGTTCGATTCGACGCCGCTGTACCGGTTCAACGGCGTGCGGCGGATGCTGGACGAGAACGGCCTGACCACGGCCGATGTGTCGGCCCATGCGGATCGGCTGTCGTCGCGCTTCTTCGATGCGATGAAGGCGGGAGAGTGTGGGCGGCTGGACGAGGCCGAGGTGCTCAATCCGCCCCCTGGGGACAACCAGCCCCGTGCCCGGTTCCTGGCGTTGAAACACAAGGACGCCCAGCGCTGGCGGGCCGATCTGCTGGCCCCCAATGTCGTGACCGACGTGCGCGACGACGTCATCCGCTTCGGCTTTGGCCTTTATCAGGACGCCGACGACGTGGAGCGACTGATCGGCGTGTGTCGCCGTCTGTTCGCCTGACCGCCTAGGAGCCAGATCCCCTAGAAGAAAGTGGTGTCGTCCTGTCGGCTCGCCTGTGGCGGGGTCGTCGGCTGGGCCGGGCGGGTCGTGCCGGGCCGGGCCGGGGCCGACGTGGCGTCGGCGCTGGACGGTTCGGTTGGAGCCGTCGGCGCGGTCCCGTCCTCGAGCGGCGGGATGGGACCCAGGTTCGGATAGGGCAGGGCTTGCGGGGTGCCCGGCGTCCCGGCCGGCGGGGGCGCGCCAGGGGCGAGGTCGACCGGATCGGGCGGGGTCGGGGCCGACAGGTCGTCGGGCGCGCCGACGTCGTCGCGCACGAAGACCCAGGAGCGGTCATCGGAGCAGGCGCAGGCCTTGAGGAAGCCCTCGCGGTCGCGCCAGATCACCAGGGGATAGCCCGTCGGCGCACCGGCGTCGCGCAGCAGGTCGTTCAGCCGGTTGGTGAACTGTCGGCTCGCCTCGACCACCGCCGAACGGGCGAGATTTCCGTCTGCGACGGGGATGCCGGCGGCTGTCCAACTGCGCGACGGGGTGGCGAGCCAGCGCTCGTACAGGCTCCAGTCGCGGCTGAGCCAAAGCTCGGCGATGGTCGAGCGCTCGGTCGGCGTCGACTGGGGCGCGCCCTCGCGGTCGGGCCGGGCGAAGACGATGACGCGCATCTCCACGCCGCCGGCGCGCAGACGGTCGCCTTCCTCGCGCTGATACCGCTGGAACGAGGCCGAGTCGCGATAGCCGATGACGTAAAGCGCCTCGCCGCCGCCACCGCCCGACAGCCAGGACGCCTCGTCCAGCAGGCGTTGGACCTCGGCCTGGTTGCGCGTCACCGTCACCGGCTGGAAGCGGGCATAGAAGTTCCAATAGGCCCAGTAGCCGCCGCCGGCGATGGCCAGACCGATGACGACCGCCAGGGCGGACCAGATCAGAAAGCGACGCATGCGGGGAGGCGCTCCAGCTTCGGCGTGTTCACAGGATTAACGTCTAACATCGAATTGCGTCGCTTCGTGAGGCGGAACCTTGGCGACGGTCACGTCTCAGTGTGCGTTCAGAGGCACGATCTCGGCGCCGGTCTCGGGCAGGGCCGCGCGCTCGGGGCGGGCGACCGGCATGCGGACGGTGACGGCGGTGCCTTCGCCGAGGGTGGAATCCAGGCTCATGCGCCCGCCGTGGAGCTCGGCCATGGAGCGAACCAGCGACAGGCCCAGCCCTGTGCCCTGCGCCTTCTGGTCGGATGCTCCCGCCTGTTCGAACGGGCGGCCCAGGCGCTTGAGATCCTTCTTGGCGATCCCGACGCCCGTGTCTGCGACGACCAGTTCCAGATAGGGGCCGATGATCTCCAGCGTCAGAGTGACCGAGCCGCCCGCGGGCGTGAACTTTATGGCGTTGGACAAAAGGTTCAGCGTGATCTGCTTCAGCGCTCGGCGGTCGGCCTCGACCGTCACGGCGTCGTCGGGCAGCAGGCTGGACAGCGTCACGCCCTTTTCGGCGGCGGTGACGCGCACCAGCGCCACGGCGGCGGAAACGGCGTCGCGGGCGTCGAGGATTTCGCGAGAGAGCTCGTAGCGCTCGGCCTCGATCTTGGCGACGTCCAGAACGTCCCCGATCAGCTCCAGCAGATGGCCGCCCGCCTGGTGGATGCTGTCGGCATAGTCGGCGTAGCGGACGGGCAGGGGGCCGAACAGGCGCTGTCGCATGGCGTCGGAGAAACCGATCACGGCGTTCAGCGGCGTGCGGAGCTCGTGGGACATATTGGCCAGGAACCGCGTCTTGCCGGTGTCGCGGGCCTCGGCCTCGGCGCGGGCGGCCTCGAGCCCCACTTCGACCGCGAACTGGCGGGTGGCGTCCAGGGCGTGGGCGACGATCAGCGGAGCCTCGTCCGACCCGCCGATGCGGCGAACCGCGAGACCGATGCGCCGATCCAGCGCCTGACGCGGGGCGAACCGGACCTGGGTTTCCTGCCCGGCGAGGGCCGCATCGATGGCCGACAGCACGACGGGCCGATCGGGCGCATGGATGGCGGCCATCAAGCCCCCGGTGCGAAGGGCGGCGATGTCCAGGGCGGCGGGCGGGGCCCCATAGTCGGCGACGATCCGTCCGCTCGGCTCCATGACCAGGGTCAGCCCCGGCATGGCGTCGAGGAAGGATCGGACGCGCCGGGCATCGGTTTCGGTGTCCAGCAGCACACGCTCGCGCGACCGCCACGAGAGACGAACGGCGAGCACCGCCGCGCCTGCCGCGATCAAGGCGAAGAGCCCGGCCGCGAGATAGCGGGGCTCGGGCGGGCCGATCCACCAGGCGGACAACTGGCCGCCGACCGCCGCGATCGCCGAGCCGGCGGCCCCGGCCTGGGCCAGGCGCACCCCGTGACGCGGCCCGCCGAGCGCCAGTCCGGCGACGAAGGGCATGACAGTGGCTCCGACCAGCGGCCCCGACAGCCCGCCCGACAGGACCTGAGCCGCCACCGCCGCCAGGGTCCAGCCGACCAGCACCAGCGATCGCTCGCCGGGCCCGTCGCGGCGCAGCAGCACCAGCCCGCCGAGGCCGGGCGCGATCATGGCCAGGGCGCCGAAGGCCGCGGTCCCCGTGAGCCGGTCCAGCCAGAGGGCGGCCACCGTGGCGATGGCGACCGCGCCCGCCCAGCCGCCGTGCCAGGCCACGACGGCACCACGGCCTTCGAACAGCCGCCCGGCCGGAGCGGCCGCGTCCTGTGGCGTATGGGCGGGGGCTGGCGTCACGCGAGGTCCGGACGGCCGGGGCGACGGCCGCAAGGGAAGGAGGTTTTCGCCCAACATCGCAGGGTAGCCTCCCGCACGAGTCGCCTAAAGCCCGCTCCCGCGCCGGGCGACTTTGTTTCGTGGGCGATCGCGGCGAATTGGGGAACGATGTCGCGGTTGTCCCTGATCGGTACGGCGCGTATCTCGCGGCCATGACCGACGCCGCCAATCCGATCGAGCAGACCCTCGCCGAACTGATCGAGGATTTCGAGGTCCTCGAGGACTGGGAACAGCGGATCGCCTACGTCATCGATCTCGGCAAGGGTCTAGTGCCCCTGCCCGACGCCGACCGGATCGAGGCCAACAAGGTGCCCGGTTGCGCCGCCCAGGTCTGGCTGGCCACGGGTCGCGACGGTGGGCGCCTGATCTTTCGCGCCGACAGTGACAGCGCGATCTCCAAGGGCAATGTGGCCCTGCTGCTGCAGCTCTATTCCGGCCGCGCCCCGGCCGACATTCTGGCCTTCGACGCCAAGGCGGCGCTGGACCGGCTGGGCCTGCCCCAGGCCCTGACCCGGCAGAGGGCGAACGGACTGAACGCCATGGTCGGACGCATCCGGGCCGAGGCGATGGCGGCGGCGTAGGGCGAGGTCGGTTTCGACCCGTTGCGGGCCTACGGGCGGCGGTCCATCATTTGACCCATGACGAAGGAAGTCCCCGGACTTTGGTGGGTCGCACCGTCGAGTTTGGCGGCCATGTTGGACCGCTCCAATCGCCGCCGGTTGATGGAAACCCATTGGCTGGACCGTCTAGATTGGCGTTGGGCAGAGCGAGCCGATTGGCCGGCGAAGAGGCTCCTTGTCGGAGACTTTGCGCACGCACGGAAGGACGGGTTCGGGTTTGTTGCCGACGCAGGCCCTAAGCGATTGTTCGCAGTCCCCCGGGGGTGGGCGGGGCCTGAGTGGCAGTTAGCTGAGATCAGCTTGGCGGACGGTCGATGGCGCGATTTAGGATGCTTCGAGCCGTGGTCGCCCACATGGGTCTGGCCCGAGCTGTCTGATCATCCGTCCCGCAGGGTCCGCTAACCACCCCTCAGCGTCGTCGTGAACGTCCGCTTTCGGGCCGGATGCCATAGGCCGACCGCGATCCGTTGCGGATACTAGTCCCGATACGGGGGGCCGGGTCCATCTATGACAACCCAATCTGACCCGTCGATGGCGAGCATGATCTCTTGCTGCACCCATGCACCGGTCGCGCCTCGCCTGTCGAAGCGACACCCGAACTCGGTTGGCTCCTCTTCAATATCGTAGCAGCGCATGCCGCGAATGTCTGAAAGTGAAGCTTGAAGCAGGGTCGCCAGATCGTTCTGGCTAGGCCCGACCGCAGACGCACAGCCAGCCGCCATCGCCATGATTGGAAGGAGAATGACGGCGCGCCTGGACATGAGTTCAGCGTGGCATTCTTCGGACGCCGTGTGAATGTCGCCTGCCGAACCGTTGCGGGCCTTGCGCTTCGGCCATAGAACCAAGCGATAGACATCGGTCGAGGAAGACCTTGGGGCCCTCGGATTGAGTGAGCAACGCAGCCAGATTCCAAGGCGTTTGCGGATTGCGCGGCGTTGGCAGTGGCTTGCAGCTTTCGGGGCCGTTTTATTCATGCTGGCCTGTTTTGTCGGTTGGCCGCTAGGCTATTTTTGGCCGTCAGCTATCGGTCTCGTCGCCTTTTTGCCTAGCTGCTGGGTGTTCAGCACCAAGTGCTATGTTTGCGGTTATCCAGCATTCGCGAACCATGCTTCCGACGAAAAACTTAGAGCCGACCAGAGATTTTGGACCCGTCTCTGGGGCAAAGAATATGGCGGTGTGCATCTCCCGCTTCGACGTGGATGCACCAAATGTGGCGCACGTTTTTAACGCTACCGGACGCCTCGCTGACTTCCGCTGTCCACCCCAAGCGGCGGTCGGGTAGGTCAGTTCAAGAGAGGTGGGGCCGATGTCCGCTTCTCGATCTGAGGATAGAGACCGCTATCGACCCACTGCACACATACGACCAGCCCCTTTGAATATGACTAAACCTCCGACGTGGAGCCGAAGACCGTTGTCTGCTAGGCTGACGAAATGCTCCGAGGTCTATGGTTCGCTTGGCTCCTAGCCGTCGCCGCCTGTGGCGATGCAGACGTTGGTGCCGTTGGAAATGGTCCTTCGGTGATACGTGAGAATGCATCAGCAAATGTAGCCGCGTCGAGGGCGGGCCGCCCTGCCGATACAAGCCCGATATGCATCTACACCGTCGTTAACTCTGTGGAGGCGCTCGACGTCTTTGAGTTCACACGCTCCAAGGGAGGGCGGACTTGCTACCGGGAAAGCCGCAGGACGATTTTCGTGCCTAGCTCGACGACCGCGTGTGACGCCAACAGTCCGATCTCCCTCACTCTTGAGCAAGTGACTACCTTCGAGGACGGGGAGCGGCAGTTTGTAGCCTGCTCAGCCATCACCGGTGCGACTGTCGTAGGAGACGACAATACGGTCCTGCTCCTCTCCTCGGCTGAAGATCCTGGTGAAAGCGCGGATCGAGAGTTCCATCTCTTTGTCGCAGACCTGACCGCACTGGCGACTAACGGTGCGCTAGTCGCAGATAACTTCCAAAGCGGCTTTGGAATAGCTTGCTTTGATACTGACCAGCCAGACCTCCTCCAACGTCAGATCGAAACGTCCTTGACGATCCCAGACGACGTCACTTTGTCCCTAAGACAAACAAAGTGCAGATTGGAGATGGACGAAGCGAACATGCGGGCGCTGCGCTAGCTGGCAGTGCTGCGTCGCCGCGATGGGAGCGCATTATCCATTCGCCATCATGCCAAGGTCCTCGTTCGACCCATTGCGGACATTTGGTCACTTCGCGACAAATGGTGGACCGGGTTAAGCTGCAGAAATGATCGGCCCGCTCAAGCCTCAGTCCGACTTCGTCCTTTTTCTACTCTTGATGGGCAAGGCAATTGTGTTCTCGTGGCCTATTGGCGCGTTGTTGCTTGCACTGCACCCGCTCCCGATCATCGTCGAAAATGCGATCGCATCTCGGCAACTGTTTCTCGGTGCGCCATCGGCTGCCCTAGTGGCGGCGAGGCTGTGGGGCTTCGTCGTTCTCGTTATGATGTTGGTTTCAGGGATGACTTTCTGGTGGCACAGGGCGAGCAACCGGAAACCTAATGTCCGCTAGCCACCCAAAGCGGGCACCCTCCACGTCCGCCCAATGGCCCTCATCACCCCACCCCATAGTGCCGCGCCAGCGCCTTTAGCCCCCGCTTGAGCAGGTCCCGTTCCTCCCTTGTGCTGAGTCCGATCGTGTCCTCCGTCAGGCCGAGCGTCGCGCCGCGGATGCAGACATGGTTGAGGACGCCTCGGGTTTCGGGTGGGCAGGCGGCCAGGGCGTGCCGGACCCGGTCGGCGGCGTTCATGGCGCGGTCGCCGGGTTCGACGCGGGCGGCGGAGCCTCCGCCCGAACGGGGCAGGGCGTCCCACCGCAGGGTGAGCGACGGGCCGGACAGGGCCAGCTCGGCATCGAGACCCAGCTTCAGGCCGGCGGCGGTCTCGACGGGCGTCAGGAAGGGCTGGCCGTCGCGGCCGCGGCGAGCGGTCAGGCGCTGGATCGGGTTCTGGCCCAGGTTGGCGCGGACTCGGCGGGGGCGGCCGTTGGCCTCGATCAACTCGCGTTCGCCCTCGATGCGGCCCGGAGCGCCGACGGGGACTGGCCGTTCCGGGCGGGGGGCATCGAGGGCCTCCCAACCCCCGTTGCGACGCGGACGCAGGCCCGGCGTCTCGATCAGGGCGCGGAAGACGGTCTCGTCTACCGTGGTGATGGCCCGGTGGCTCCGCGTCGGGCCGATCCGCAGGGCATAGGTCCGGTCCGGAACGACGGCGTCGATCCAGGCGTCGTGGCGGATCAGCATCCGTCGGGCCCGCTCGACCGAGGCGCTCATGCGACTTCTCCCAGATCCGACAGGTTCGGCGGGGGGGCGTCGACCACGGCGTGGATGGCGTCTTCCAGTTCCTCCAACAGCTGGTTCAGGGCCTCATGATCGCGCGCCTCCTCGATGCGGCTCGCGGCGTTCGCGGCGGTCTGGCGATGGATGCCGAAGGCATGGCCGACCCGCTCCAGCTGCCAGCCCAGGGCGACGTGGGTCAGATAGATGGCGACCCGCCGGGCCCGCAGCGCCGGCACCGTCAGCCGCCGGGTCCGCCGGATGGTCTCGGTCGACACCCCCAGCCGCACCGCCACCAGCTGCATCACCAGATCGGCGTGCAGCCTGTCCCGCTCATTGACCTCGACCCGATAGGGTTCCCTCACGCACGCCTCCCTCGCTGAACTCGCGATAGGAAGATAATCCTGTCATGCGTCAGAAACGGACGTAGCGGCGGGTCGTCGCAGAAAAAATGAATCGCGTTGACTCGTGGACCTCGACGCCGATTCGCAAATCAGCCTACGATTCGGACATCGGGGTGCCATTAACCCTTCTTAAGGTTTTGGGCGGTTAACTCGCGAACAAGGTTACCCGTGCGTTCGCACCGGGTCATATGGTCAAGCTTTGCCTGGAGGGGCATGAATGCGTGTTCTGCTGATTGAAGACGATCACGCCACGGCGCAAAGCATCGAGCTGATGCTGAAGTCCGAGGGTTTCAACGTCTACACGACGGATCTCGGCGAAGAGGGCATCGATCTTGGAAAGATCTATGACTACGACCTGATCCTTCTGGACCTGAACCTGCCCGACATGAGCGGCCTGGAAGTCCTGCGCCAGCTGCGCGTCGGCAAGGTCAACACCCCGGTGATGATCCTGTCGGGCTCGACCGAGATCGAGACCAAGGTGAAGACCTTCGGCGGCGGCGCCGACGACTATATGACCAAGCCCTTCCACAAGGACGAGCTTATCGCGCGCACCCACGCCGTGGTCCGCCGCTCCAAGGGTCACGCCCAGGCCATCATCCACACCGGCGAGATCGCCGTGAACCTGGACGGCAAGACGGTCGAGGTGAACGGTCACCGCGTCCATCTGACGGGCAAGGAATATCAGATGCTGGAGCTGCTCTCGCTCCGCAAGGGCACGACGCTGACCAAGGAAATGTTCCTGAACCACCTGTACGGCGGCATGGACGAGCCCGAGCTGAAGATCATCGACGTCTTCATCTGCAAGCTGCGCAAGAAGCTGGCCACGGCCGCCGGCGGCAAGCACTACATCGAGACCGTCTGGGGCCGGGGCTATGTGCTCCGCGACCCGTCGGAGGGATCGCAGAGCGCGGCGGCCTGAAAGGCCCTCGATCGCTGAAGACACAGACGCCCGCCGGTTCGTCCGGCGGGCGTTTTCGTTTCCGTCCCGGCTGGGGCGGCCAGACGACGCGGACCGTCAGATCCAGTCAGCTTGAACGCCTGGGCGAACGGTGATTGTGTACCCGCCCGGCGACCGAGGTTCTTCGACGGGACGTCCCCGTCGGCCCGCTCGCCTTTCAGCTCGAGGGATCATGATCGGTCGGAAACTTCTATGCGCAGCCGTGAGCGCCGGGATCGCCCTGTTGTCGGCGAACGCCGCATCGGCCCAGCAGCGGACTTCGTTCTCGCTGTTTTCCCACAGCGTGGGGGCCGAGACCACGGTCCAGTGCTTCGAGGGCCTTTGTGTCAGTCTTTACGTCAAGCGGATCAACGTGAACGGCGACCGCAGCGAGATCTGCGCCGAGTTCGGCAATGAAGACGGCGGTGACTGGATCGGCGCCTATCGCCTCACCCAGCGCGACGACTACACGACCTTCGCCAGCCTTCGCGTCGCCTCTGGCGATACCCGCGAACGGTGTGAGATCCTGCCGCAGTCGTCGCGGTACTGGGTCGTTCTGAGGCAAGACTCCTGATGACGTTGCGGCCGCTGGTCTAGACCGCCACGGGCCGCTGCTCGGGGTGCGATCCGTCCAACGCGATCGTGGTCCTGATCGCTTCACACCGTGACCGCTCGTGTTCAGGAAAGACCCGTCGGGAAGCCGGCGGGTCTTTCGACGTTTCGCGGCCCCCGTTCCAAGGCTCGCAGCACTTCCTGCGCCAGCAGTCCGGCCGGGCCGCCCGCCCCACCCGCGCTGACCAGGGCGATCTCGCTGTCGGGCAGGGGCGGCAGGGGGTCGGCGATCACCACCAGATCGCGCGGGATCATGGCGGCGGGCAGGACGCTGACCCCCAGCCCGGCCCGCAGCGCCGCCATCTGGCCGGCGAGGCTGGGGGAGGTGAAGGCGGGGCGGAAGGCGATCCCGGTGGCCTGGAGCGCGGCCAGGGCCCGCTTGCGGTAGATGTCGGGGGCCGGGGCGACGATCAGGGGAAGGGGCGCTTCCATCGCCAGGGAGGCGTCCTGCGCCACCCAGACCAGCGGCTCCCTCCACACCGGGGCGCCGAGCTCGGGCCCGACGGGCTCGCGCTTGATCAGGGCCAGGTCCAGCATGCCGCGCGACATCTGATCCAGCAGATTGGCGGTGAAGTCGCACGTCACCGACAGGCGGATCCGAGGGTGGCTGCGGGCGAAGGCGCCGAGGATGCCGGGCAGATGAAGGGTGGCGATGTCCTCGGGGGCGCCGAAACGGACCTCGCCCTCCAGATCGCCCTCGCCCAGGGTCGCCACGATCTCATCGTTCAGCCGCAGCAGTCGCCGGGCCTGGGGCAGCAGGGCCGCGCCCTCGGTGGTCAGGGCCACGGACCGGCCCGTACGGTCGATCAGGGGCGAACCGAGCTGGGCCTCCAGGCGCCGGATCTGCAGGCTGATCGCGGGCTGGGTCCGGTTCAGCAGGGCGGCGGCGCGGGTGAAGCTGCGCGTCTCCACCACGGTCACGAAGGTCCGCAGGAGGTCGATGTCGAGATCGAGGGGTCGGCCGCTCATGTCATGAGCATCCGTTATGATATCTATCAGGTCAATAAACTGGAACAGATAAGGCCGTGCGGGCAAAGGGCGCCACCTTTCGCCGGATCCCCGACATGCCCGACCTTTCCGCCAGCCTGGCCCTGCTGACCTCGCCCGCCATCCTGTTCTTCTTCGTGGGCGCCCTGGCCGCCTTCCTGCGGTCGGACCTGGCGGTTCCGGAGCCGGTGACCAAGGCGCTGTCGCTGTATCTGATGATGGCCATCGGCTTCAAAGGCGGGGTCGAGGCCCGGGCGGCGGGGTTGAGCGGCGACTTTCTGACGGCGGCCGCCATCGGCATGGCCATGAGCGCCCTGATGCCATTGCTGGCCTGGCTTTGGTTGAGGGGGTCCAAAAAGCTCGACAAGCCGACGATCTGCGCCGTCGCCGGGGCCTATGGATCGGTCTCGGTGGTCACCTTCGCGGCGGGCCAGCAGCATCTGGCGACGATCGGCCTGGACGCCGGGGGCTATATGGCGGCCGTGCTGGCCCTGATGGAGACGCCCGCCATCCTGACGGCCCTGATCCTGATGGGCGGGGCGGGATCGGACAAGCCGGTCGACCGGGGCCTGGTGCTGCGGGAAGTCCTGGTCGGCGCGGCCTCCATGATGCTGATCGGCGGCTTCGCCGTCGGGGCCATCTCGGGGCAGGCGGGGTACCAGCGGCTGGAGCTGTTCGTCGGGCCGCTGTTTCAGGGCGCGCTGTGCTTCTTCCTGCTGGACCTCGGCCTGGTGGCGGCGCGGGGCCTGATGAACGGGGCGAGGAAGCTGAGCGGACGGGTCATCGGCTTCGCCTTGCTGTTTCCCCTCGTCTCGGCGTCGATCGCCCTGGGCCTGGCCAGGGTGGCGGGCCTGACCGTCGGGGACGCGGCCCTGTTGGCGGTTCTGGCGGGCTCGGCCTCCTATATCGCCGTGCCCGCCGCCATGCGGGTGGCGGCGCCCAAGGCCGATCCCGGCGTGTTCGTGACCGCCTCGCTGGCGGTGACGTTCCCCTTCAACCTGCTGATCGGCATCGCCCTCTATACGGCGGCGGCGCAATGGCTTTGGCGGTGAGGTCGGTGGCCGAAGGCCGCGACGCCGGCTGCCCTTTCTCCGCCTCGGAAACCTGATAGACGACCATGACCGGAACGATGGCCCCAGGGGCGGCGTTGCCGCTCTGACCCCCCCGTCCCAAGGCCGTCCATGAAGATTCGCGTCCGCGCCGAGCTCGTCTATCGTTTCGATCCGCCGACGGATGCGATCTACAAGATCCATGCGGCGCGCTGGCCGGGGCAGGAGATTCTGAACGAACGGCTTGTGGTCACCCCCGAGCAGAGCTTCCACGAGGACGTCGACGCGGACTTCGGCGCCCGGACGCTCAGGGCCCGGCTGGGCGGAGAGGTCGCGGTTCACTATGAGGCCATGGTCGACAACGGCCGTCTGATGGGCCTGCCGCCCGGGGCGACGCAGCAGGACTGGAACGACCTGCCGGCCGACGTCCTGACCTATCTATGGCCCAGCCGCTACTGCCCGTCGGATCAGTTCGGCCGCTTCGTCGAGCGACAGTTCGGCGGGACGGCGGGGGGTGAGCGGGTGCTGGCCATCCTGGACTGGATCACGGCCAACATCGACTATGAGCGGGGCGTGTCGGACAGTGAGACGACCGCGGCGCGGACCTTCATCGACCGGGCCGGGGTGTGCCGGGACTTCACCCATCTGGGGATCACCCTGTGCCGGGCGTCGGGCATTCCGGCCCGGGCGGTCAGCGCCTATGCCCATCAGCTGACGCCGCCGGATTTCCATGCGGTGTTCGAGATCTGGCTATCGAACGGCTGGTGGCTGGTCGATCCGACGGGCTTGGCGCCGATCGAGGGGCTGGTGCGGATCGCCTGCGGACGCGACGCTGCCGACATCGCCTTCCTGTCGACCCAGGGGACCTGCGAGCTGGTGCGCCAGTCGATCACGGCCGTGGCCGAGGACGAGACCGCCCGGGCGGCCTGATGCGTCAGTTCGGGCGGTTGCGTGACGCCCTGTAGGTCTCGATCAGCTCCAGCCGACGCAGCACCTTGTTCTCCGGATCGATCAGGACGGAGGCATGGGCGGGCACGACGATCTCGCCTCGTCCGTCGGTCATCGGGAGGGTGGTCACGACGCCGTCCACCTCCACCTCGACCGGCATGCGGAACGGCACGCCGGCGCTATAGCCGCTCACTCGCCATGACAGGGTCAGCCGGTCGCCCTCGCGGCTCTGACTTAAGACAGGCAGGTCGCCGTTCAGCAGATAGGCCTCGAAGAACCAGCTCAGCTCCTGGCCTGTCTCGGCCTCGACGATCCTGACGAAGTCGCGGGTCGAGCGGCGCAGGGTGGTGAAGTTGCCCGGCTGGGGGTCCGGGCGGCCATAGACCAGGACCCTCAGCGAGCGGAAGAACGCCTCGTCGCCGATCAGCATTCGCAGGGTATGGGCGACGAGCGCGCCCTTGAAGTAGGTGTCGTTACCCGGACCCTGGCCCTCGAAATAGCCGTTCCCGACGATGTCCTCGCCCGTCACGACGGGGAAGATATTGGCCAGACCGGCGTGCATTTCGCCCAGCTCGATCTCCATGTAGCGGTCGCCGTGCAGCCAGCGGGCGTACAGCGGCTGCATATAGGTGCCCAGGCCCTCATGCAGCCAGAAGTCGTCGATGTTGGCATGGGTCATCTGGTTGCCGAACCACTCGTGGGCCAGCTCGTGCTGGAGCAGCCAGTCGTAGCCGCGCAGGTCGATCCGATACCCGTTGCCATAGGCGTTGATGGTCTGGTGCTCCATGCCCAGGTGCGGGGTCTCGACCACGCCCATCTTCTCGTCGGCGAAGGGATAGGGCCCGATCGTCGCCTCGAAGAAGTCGAGCATGGGGGCGAACTGGGCGAACAGGGCCGCGACCTGGTCCGGGTCGTCGGAACGAAGGTGCCAGTATTGCATCGGAAAGCTGTTGCCGAACCGACTGTCATAGGTCGCCTCGACCTTGTCGTAGGGGCCGATCGTCAGGGCGACGGCGTAGGGGTTGATGGTCCGCGCCGACCAGTTCCAGGTCGTCCAGCCGTCGCCGTGATCCACCGTGCCGAGGAACCGCCCGTTCGACGGGGCTGACAGGTTGGACGGCACGGTGATGTGCAGGTCGACGCGGCCGGGCTCGGACAGGGCGCTGTCGATGCAGGGCCAGAACAGGTCACAGCCCTCGCCCTGAACGGCGGTGGCGATCCATGGCTCGCCCGACGGCGCGGTCGACCACACGAAGCCGCCGTCCCAGGGGGCGTTGGGGGCGACCCGAGGATGGCCGGAATAGGCGATGCGCAGGGTGGCGGAGGCGCCGGCCGGAAGGGTCGTGGCGAGCCGGGCCCACAGCCGGCCGTCGGCCTGGCCCCACCCGTCACCGGCCGCCAGGGCGACGCCGTCGACGGCGACCTCGGCGATGGCGAAGCGCTCGTCCAGATCGACGACCAGGCGCTCGACCGGGGCCGTGGCGGTCAGGGTCAGGGTGGCGACCGCCTCGATGGCGCGGGTCTCGGGCAGGACCTTGATGGCCAGGTCGGCGACGTCGAGCGTCACGGCGGCCTGCTCGGGCGCCAGGGGCCGGCCGCTCTGCAGCGTTGCGGCGGCCGACTCGACCCGCGGCGTCTGGGCGACGGCGGGCGTGGCGAGGAGGAGGGCGGCGAGAAGGGCGGCGCGGATCGACATGGCCGCGAGATCACGACGGGTGAGGCGCGGGGTCAAGGGGCGGGGCGGCGATGGTGCCTGGCGGTTGCGGGGTCTGGTGGTCCGCTTTGAGAGGCTGAGGCGGGTAGCCGGGCGATAGCGGGGAGCGGTCGCCAGTGGTTTAAAAGGCCATGGTTCTCTCTCTAACCGACGTCTGCATCTTGGCGCTCGCGGCGACCTTCTCCTTCTTTGGGCTAAAGTCGATGCTGGCAGTCCCCGACTGGTCAAAGAAGCTGGGAGCCACGGTCTTTTCCCATGAGCCATACTCGCTGCACGATCGACTGCTGCTCTTATGCGGGATCTTCGGCGGGAGCTCGTTTGCCATAGTCGGCGGGCCTGCTGCTGTCGGGACGGTCGTGCAGCACTTCTTCGCCTTGTCGGCACTCGGACTGTCTGGCTTCCTTTGTTTAGGAGCTCTGCGCATCAGGCGCGCCGTTGACGGATAAGTGGGCGAACCGGCCGAGGTCCGCTGAGGGTGGTGAGCGGACATTGAGACTTTCAGGCTTTCGTGCTCTCCAGTGGCGCAGGAGTCTGCGAACGTGTCTGGCTTGACCTTCATCGACCGCATTCACGGCGGCCTGGGTTTCTTGCTCTTTTCGGCCATGTCGTTTGTGGGCGGGGGCGTTTTGGTGGGCGTCATCGTTCAGACCATTGGCGAGCCTGCCGGCTTCATTGGTGCCAACGCGACATTTGAATTGATGGTTGGAAGCAGCTTCGCGATCATGGCCGTTTGGCTCGCGAGTTTATTCAAATATCCGGCACGGCTTCTTGCATACGGTGCGATTGCCGTTGCTTGTGCTTCTTGGCTAGCCTGGTTTCAGGGAGGCTTCGACCTTCGGGCGGCTGGGCTCGGGGTTGGCGTCGCGTTCGTTGTCGCCCTTGGTCTATTCGCTACCCTAGGGATGCTTAGGGCAGTCCTCGGACCGCACCCCCGGCATAGCCCGTCCTATGATGACAACCGGTATGCAGCCCGAAGGCACCTAGCGATTGTGACTGCGTTCGCGGTCGTGATCGCGCTTGGCACGACTTATGCGCTTTTCGGATAATGGGTTTGCGGACGATTGGCGACGTCCGCGACGGGTCGAGAGCCGTCACTACAACCGACGCCGAAAGCGGACCTCGCTACCTCGACCATACAACGGACCTCGCAACAGCCGCTAGGGGTGGTTAGCGGACACGCGACCGCTACCGAGTAGTCCGCCGTCCCCGGCTCTCAAGGTCTGCATAGATGCAGTCCTCTTTGGCTTCGTGATCCGGCAATGTCGGGCTGACATAGGCAGCCCATCCATCACCCGCCTTTGTAGGTTCGAAGTCGGCTATTCCACAACGAGCCGCCGCCGCCTTGATTTGATCTGGCGTGGACCTTTCGTTCGCATACTCGTCGCCCCAGAAGCAGCCGCTCGTCAATGCGGCAGCGGTTGCGATGGCGATCAGGCGCATCGACATTCAATCATCCTCGTGCCCGGGACCTCATGACCGTTAAGCGAAACTGCTCGCAATGCCTGACGTCCGCAACGGGTCGGGAGCGGCGGTTGCGCTCGTGCCCCAAAGCGGACCTTCACCGCCTCGCCGAAAAGCGGACACGTCCAACGTCGGCGATGGGTGGAGAGCGGACCTAGTGGAGACCCGCTCGCTTCTCGCCGCGTTTCGAGGCGCGGATGGTGCTGCCCAGCGAATACACCTGTAGGATTGCCACCGCCGCAAATGATGCGAAGCAGATCGCTTGAGTGCGGGCATCGACCGCGTTTTGGTCGAGTACGCTCCATGCCAAAATCGCAAACGCCGGACCTCCGATCAGAAGGGAAGTCACCTTGACCCATCGTGGGTGCGCGCTCCACTCCCAGTCGTGAACCTCGCGAGGACTCATACCCGCGAGTGGTCCATCCTTGGCCTCCTCGGAGGACTGGTCCTTTCGCTCTGTCATAGGCCAGAGGATAGACTGCATCAGATTGGGAGGGAACGTCGGCAATGGGTCGAGAGCAGACGATCTGCTCCGTGCCGGAAGCGGACCTGCGCTTAGCTAGGGCAGGATTGCGGGGGCTGAGACACCACAGGCGGCGCGGAGCGAACTTCCAACATCTCAGTCTGGCGGGGCTGGTTTGTAGGCTGTGCCGCGAAAAGTCTATTTCTCTCCGAAGGCGTCAGCGTGTCGATAGCCACAGCATTCCACTGTCGGCCTTCGTCGTCTTCGATGGCGAGAATGAAGCGACCGCCCTCAGCCGCAGCTTCGAGGATACCGGGGGTGGCAGGTCCGCCGTAAGCGTCGCTCCCATTGCCGCCGCTGGACCAGTGTTGAGGGTGATTTGGACCAGCGGGAACGAACACTCGATAACCTCTCCACACCTGTCCGGAAGGACCAACGACAATGGACTGAACCCAGCTGTCACGGTTGCGGCAATAATTTCGGAAACCAATCGACCACGTGATCGAGTTAGGCGCGGAGAGATCGGAGGCGTCTTCATCGAAGCCGATATCGAACGAGAAGCCTGACACATCCACATAATCCCCGGCCCGGAGCGAGAGATCGCCTGTGGGTTCAAGCCTGACGGTTTCCGTTCGCATCTGCGCCTCGGCTGAACCCGAAAGCGTCGAACATGATGAGAGAAGGAGAGCGGCAACGGCCAAAGGCAAAGATCGCATTGCTAAGTCCTCCCTGTTGGCAGTTGTGCATGTAGACGACCGCACATCAATGTCCACAATGGGTCGAGAGCCGTCACTAGAACCGACGCCGAAAGCGGACCTCGCTACCTCGACCTTAAAACGGACCTCACGAACCGGCGCTAGGGGTGGGGGAGTGGACTTCGCACAGAGCGAGATCACCGGACGGGTAAAGACATTCTCCAGGACAGGGCGACCGCTAGGATCAGCGTGGATGTAAGCATGCCGATCTTGGCGATAAGGTCGACGGACGCGGACAGCCCAACTCCCAGTGACAACCAGCCAACGCAGCAAACCAAAATAAGTGCACTGCCGTACTTCATGGCATCGTGATAATCTACGAATAACCGCAGCGCTGGCGGCACTTTGGCCAAATCTTTCTGATCAGATTTACTGGGATGAATGTAGCGGAACTTTGCTGCTGCCATCCATTGCACAAGCAGGAGCAAAAACGGCAGCAACATCAGGAGAGTTATTCTTTTTGACATGGATGTTGTTTCTCATCGCCCGGTTTACAGCGTGCCAGTTTGGATGCAGCCGCTAATGTCGGCAACGGGTCGGGAGTGGCGGTTGCGTTCGTGTCCCAAAGCGGACCTTCACCGCCTCGCCGAAAAGCGGACACGTTCAACGTCGGCGATGGGTGGCTAGCGGACTCGGCTGAACGGTCGATGATCTGCTATCTCAGGAGGTAGAATGACCGTGATGGGCCAGATCGAGCATGTTCCTTAAGCTGCTGACAGCCGCGCGAAGCACCGCCGCATGGCTTGCCGCCGTGAGGCATTACGAGGCGGGTTCACACGACGCGGCCATCCCGCCGCTGATGAAGGTCTACCGATTGAGAAATCTGTCGGCTCCGAGCACCGACGCGCCCCTTCGGGCAAACCTCCTGCTGGCTACCCTGGCCTATTGGACCGGACAGCCCGAACTTTTGCGGGCTTCTCTCGCGGCTGTCATCGGTCAAGCAAACGCAGCGCAGAGCCGAAACAGTCCCGCAACGTTTGCCTACTCTCTGGCCTATGCTCGGCTGCTGGATGGGTTAGCCGTGAACCACTACGGATCGAAATACCTTCCCATCACGACCTTCCCGCCGACGCAGCCTGTCGATCTGGCGGGGGTCAGAAGCGACTTCATCCGCATATTCCCGCTCGAAGTTCCATCCGGCGCAGCTTTCAAGGTCGCCTAACGGTCGTTAGCGGACTCCGACTGCCCGACGTTTCCTTATCAATCTCGCCGCCGCCATCAGTAGGTCGAGGGCGAGGACCGCAGGCGCTCCAAACGCAGTCGGCAACCCGAGGGGCGAGTATAGCAGGGTGACGTAACCCACCATCTGGCGCGGGTCGTTGGCATCGAAGCCATACATCTGCATCCCGCTGACGCTCACGACCGCCAAGCCGATCAGCAGAAGAACGAACCACATCCCGTAAGCGGCAAACTGCGCCACATGACCCAGCCTCGGTCGGAACAGATAGGTGAAACCCACACGCACACCGAGCGCACAAGCGAACGCCCAACCGAACCATGCGGCGTTGAAGGCTGAACCGTCCATCCGTGCAGAATACCAACATTCCGAAAGACAGCTACGGTTCGACTGCCGCCATCAGCCCACCGCGCCAGCCCCGCCCCCTCACCCCGCCCGATACTTCAGCTTCTCCAGCGCGGTGGCCGCCTTCAGCAGGGCGCTCGCCTCGCCCGTTCGTCCCTGGGTCAGCAGCCAGGCCGCCCGGCGCACGGTCTGGGCCAGGGCTTCGTGGGCGTCCACGTCGGGCACGTCGCGGCCCTCCAGCACGGCCTCCCACGCCTCCATCGCCGGTCCTGGATCGTCTGCCCCGCCCCGGATGGGCTTGAGGTCCAGCTGCTGGGCGACGGTCTTGCGCGTCCAGCCCTCCAGCCGCGCCCGCCGCCTCAGATTGGCCAGCCCCACGTCGAACCGGCGTGCCACGGACGGCGCGGACTCTCCCGCCACATAGGCCTGCCGGACCCGCGCCCAGGTCTCCGGCCCTCGATATTTGCGCAGACGATGATGTTCCATGCGCGCATCATGACAGACGGGTACGTCAGAATCGGACGTAGGGATTGCGGTCTTGGCTGCGGCATCTGCGGTTTCCGCGGTGAATTTGCATGACGAGGCTGGCCGGCCTCGCCGTTTTTTGCGGTCTTCGCCTCGTCGAAATCACCGGCAACTATCGCATCCGCAGTCCCTTCTCCCGCAAGGGAAGAAGGGAGAGAAAGGACCGTCTCGTCCTCAAGCCGGGCGACAAAGAAAAAGGCCGGCGTTTCCACCGGCCTTTTCGCAAATCGGTTTGTGGTCGAGGGCTCAGGCGGCCTGTTCGGCCAGCTTGGCCTTGACCTGGCGCTTGATGCGCTGGGCGGTCAGGGAGAGCTTCTCGTCCGACGCCTTGACGATGAAGGGGTCCAGACCGCCCTTGAAGTCCAGCGTGCGCAGGGCGGCGTTGGAGATGCGCAGCGAGAAGGACTGGCCCAGCGCCTCGGACGTCACCTTGACCTTCTTCAGCGACGGCAGGAAGCGGCGCTTGGTCTTGATGTTCGAGTGGCTGACCGAGTGGCCGACCATGGGGCCGACGCCGGTGAGTTCGCAACGACGAGACATCGTCAGATCCTTAGAGGCAGGCGCCGCCGAACGGCAGCGCAAGAAACGAAAGCGCGCGGAAGGACGCCCTCCGCGCGAGAGGGGGCCGTATAGAGGAAGGGGCTCGTCGCCGTCAAGGCTCTGTCGCGTGTCCGGCGAAGTGGTTCATGCGTCGTTCAATCGCCGCGTTTCAAGGGTTAGACTGTCCGGACGTTCCGGGGGAATGAGACCACCATGACCATGCCGAACCTTTTGATCCGCGTTCTCGCCGTCGCCGCGCCGGCCCTCGCGGGGGCCGCCCTGCTGGCCGCGCCGGCGTCCTCGACCCAGGCCCAGGCGAACGCCAGCGAAGTGCTGCCGGGATACTGGGAGTACACCACCTCGGCCGTCGGCATCCGCGACACCGAGCAGAAGTGCGTGCGGCCCAGCGAGATCAACCGCTTCTTCGGCGGGCTGTCGACGCGGCGCTGGCAGTGCGAATATCCGGTCCGCGAGGTCGGCGACGGCCGGACGCGGTTCGAGGGCACCTGCACCGACCGGCGCGGTCGTCGCGTGAACGTGCGTCTCAGAGGAACTTATGAGGCCGAATCGTTCCGCTTCAGCGGCGGCGCCCAGCTGGCGCGCGGCACGCCCTATCTGCCCGCGAGCATCACGGCGCGGCGAATTTCCGCGCAGTGCCCGGCCAACGCGGAATATTTCTGACGTCAGCGTCCTTCTCCCCTTGCGGGAGAAGGAAATCGCGCCCGACGGCGAAGCCGTCGCCTTGGCGCGATAGGATGAGGGGTGAGACGCGCCGTCCACGTTCGGCGCGCCGATCGATCCCTCACCAATGCCGGTGCCTGTCACCCCTCATCCGTCCGCTTCGCGGCCACCTTCTCCCGCAAGGGGAGAAGGGAAGAAAAAAGGCCCGGTGTTTCCACCGGGCCTTCTTCATTTTGGCGATACCGCCCGGATCAGGCCGCTTCGGCTTCTTCCGCCTCTTCGGCCACCGGCTGGTTGGCCTTCTTGGCGCTGAGGGACTTGCCGAGCAGGGCGACGGCGGCGTCCTTGTCGATGCGGTTGGCGGCGGCGACTTCGCGCGCCATGCGGTCCAGCGCCGATTCATAGAGCTGGCGCTCCGAATAGGACTGTTCCGGCTGGGTCTCGGCGCGGTGCAGGTCGCGCACGACCTCGGCGATCGAGATCAGGTCGCCGGAGTTGATCTTGGCCTCGTACTCCTGGGCGCGACGGCTCCACATCGTGCGCTTGATGCGCGCGCGGCCCTTGAGCACCGTCAGGGCCTTGGACACGGTGTCCTCGGCGGCCAGGGTGCGCAGGCCGGCGGTCTTGGCCTTCTTGGTCGGGACGCGCAGGGTCATCTTCTCGTGGTCGAAGGTCACGACGTAGACCTCCAGCGACATGCCCGCGACTTCCTGGGTCTCGATGGCCGCGACCTTGCCGACGCCGTGCGCCGGATAGACGACGGCGTCGCCAACCTTGAACTCCAGACCGGTCTTGTTCGTCATGTCATTCCTTTCCCGGACGCAGGGACGGAGAGACGCGAAGGCGCAACGGCAATTGCTCTCAGGCCCGGCGAATAGGGGTTCGCCGATGCGTGAAATCAATCGTCAGTCGCGGAAACGGATCACCCAACCTCTGGCCGATCCCGCCTTCATGGGCGGGATTCTGTCGCAAACGCGGGCGGCGCGCAAAAAACGCAGACCGCCCGACCCAATGTCAGTAACCTATCACAAAAATGCGGAATTTCAAAACGTCGGCGCGCGCGGGCTGACTCCGGCCGCGAAATCGACCTCGCGCCGGATCGGCCGGATCAGGAGCCCTTGCCGGGCTTTTCGGAGAAGTATTTCTCGAACTTGCCGGTCTCGCGCTCGAACGCTTCCTTGTCGGCCGGCGGCGTGCCCTTGACGGTGATGTTGGGCCAGACGCGGGCGTACTGGGCGTTGATCTGCAGCCACTTTCCGTCCGGCTCGTCCTCGGTGTCGGGCTTGATGGCGTCGACGGGGCATTCGGGTTCGCACACGCCGCAGTCGATGCATTCGTCCGGCGCGATGACCAGGAAGTTCTCACCCTCGTAGAAGCAGTCGACGGGGCAGACCTCGACGCAGTCCATGAACTTGCAGCGTACGCAGGCGTCGGTGACGATGTAGGTCATTGCGGAAAAGGCGGCCTTGGATGACGGCGGGCGACGCGCCGACATGGCGGGGGCGGCGGAGCCTGTCAACGTCGTTGGGGACGCGGTCGGCCCGGCTTTACCGCCGTTTCCCGCATTGATAGGACGAAAGCGCGACCGGAATGCGAGTCGCGGGGGAGTTCTGTTCATGCATCGTTTTCGTTCGGGCGCCGCGGCGCTCGTGCTGGCCGTGGCCGCTCTGGGCGCCGCCGGCTGTTCCTCGACGTTCGAGGCCACCACGCTGGATGCGACCACCGGTCGCTTCCCGATCAGCCAGGTGTTGCCGCCTGAGGCGATCAAGGTCGACGAGACCTACCCGGTCAACGACAACCGGCGCCTGCTGCTGGTGCGCACCAACCTGGGCACCCTGACGCAGTATGAGGAGTATTTCGAGGAGTCGATGGAGAACATCGGCTTCTTCCAGCAGGTCGTGCGGCCCGACGAGTTCGAGCGGATGCTGGTCCAGGCCGGCAAGGCCGACGGCGTCAGCGGCACCACCGGTTTCGCCGGACTGGCGCAGGCGTCGCGCGCCTGGGGCCCCTTCCTGGTCGCCGACTTCAACCTGACCGCCGGCGCGGGCTATCAGGTCGACATGGTCATGACGGTCTATGACCCGGCGACGGCGCGCGAGCTGTACAAGATCGATCACGGGGTCACGAACTGGGCGGGCCTGGACGGCGTCCTGTTCGAGCCCAGCTTCAACGCCTTCATCGAATGGCTAGAGCGGAACTCACCGACCTATCCCGAGGACCGCGCGCTCCCACCGGCGTCGAACGACGACGAGGACTAATCCTGAGCGATCTCGGAGCCGTCGTCTCCGAGCGTCGCATAGAGGGCGCGGGCCTCGACCGGAGGTCCGCGCCTATGTCCGATCGCGAGGACCCGGACGACCACGAGCCGACCGTCGCGGGCGAACATCACCTCGTCGCCGACGTGGACCGAGCGACTGGGCTTGTCGAGCCGGGCCTGGACGCCGTTGCGGGTTAGCCGGATCGCGCCGGTCTCGATGAAGACCGAGGCCGCCGAGCGAGTCTTGGCGAAACGGGCGCGCCACAGCCAGACGTCGATGCGGCAGGTCTCCTCGCTCATGCCACCCGGGTCTCCCTGGCCGGAGCCTCGGCGTAGGCGGCCGACAGGCGGCGGTAGGGCCGCGAGTTGAAGGCCAGGATCGTCAGGACTACGCCACAGAGGCCTGCGACGGTGAAGACCAGCGCCATGCCCCGATCCGCGCCGGTGCCGAACCAGCCGCCGATCGTTCTCGCGCCCCAGCCGTCGCTCATGAAGGGGATGACGATGAACTGCGTCAGCGGGCCGATCAGGAAGGCTGTCAGGGGCGAGGCGGACTGTTCCACCGACTGGGCGAAGCCGAAGACTCGGCCCTGACGTTCATAGGGGACGACCTTCTGCAGGGTCGTCTGTTCGGCGGCCTCGGCCCAGGGGCCCAGGAACATCCAGACGGTACAGCCGACGGCGAGCAGGGGGATGGAGGCCTGGAGCGTGAAGACGCTGGCCACGCTCCACATGATCAGGTTGACGATCAGCAGGGTGCGCAGGGGCTTTGGGCCGAGGCCGACCCGGGCGATGAGAAGGCCCGAGACGATGAAGGACACCGAGACGGCGGCCCACAGGAACCCCCAGGCCTGGACCGGCATCATCGACAGGCCATAGGCGTCCATCAGGGCCATGAAGACGCCGCCCAAGAGGTTGTTGAAGGTGGCGAACAGGATCAGGGCGAACAGGCCGGGCACGGCGCCCACCACCTTCAGCGTGCCGGCCAGGTCGATACGGCGGTCGGGTCGGGTCCCGGGATCGGAAGGGCTCTGGGCGTCGGAAGCGGCCGCCTGGACGTCGGCGGGGACGCGGATCGTCAGCAGGTGGCCGATCACCAGGACCGTCAGGCCGATGGCCATGGCCAACGCCCCGATCATGCCCGCCCAGGCGACCAGAAGGCCAGAGATGACCGAGGTGGTCAGAAAGCCGATGCCCGTGGCCATGCCGACGAGGCCGTTGGCCCTGTCGCGGCGGTCCTCGGGGACCAGGGCGGTGACGAGGGTGGGCAGGGCGATGTTTCGGACGTTGCCAGCGATGACGCCGAGCATCACCAGGCCGATCAGGATCCATAGCGGAGGTTGGGCCACGTCGCGGAAAGCGGCGTCCGGTGTGACCAGCAGCAGGACCAGAGAGGCGGTATAGAGGGCCAGCGACGCCAGGCTGGAGCCCAGCATGACGCGGGTCTTGGGATAGTGATCCACCAGGCTGCCGAACCAGACGGCGAAGGCGGCGGTCAGGACGAGGAAGACGCCCGCGATCATGCCGGTGGCAAACACCGAGCGCGTCTCGAGAAACACCCAGAAGGTGATGGCGAACCAGACAGTGAAGTTCACCACGCCCGCGACGGCGTTGTTGGCCAGCAGGTTGTAGAAGGCCCGCATGGGTGAGGGGGCGGCCATGACCGATTTCAGGCGCGCTTGGCGGGCTTGCGGCGCGGGCGTTTCCGCCTGACCGGAGCGGGTGGCGCGGTCAAGGCAGCGAGGGCGGCGAAGGGCGAGTCCTTCGGCGGGGCGACCGGGCGGTCGGGGCGATCCGGCTGCTGGACCCGAGCCACGCGAAGCGCGGCGAGGATCGTCTTCAACTCGGCGGGGGTCCAGCCGAGGGTGGCCAACGCCGCGTCGGACAGGTCGGCCTTGCCGGCTTCGCGCTTGAGCTCAGCCAGGCGTTCGAGGGTCTCGACCGGGATGGCGAAGCGGGCGACGGCGCGCAACCCTTGCGCGGACAGGGCGCGGGGGCTGGGCGGCGGTTCGGGCAGGAGGCTGAGGCCGGTGTCTCGGAGCGGGAGGGGTGGGCCCACAAAGGCCTGGGCCAGGACGCGGGCGCGGGATTTCAGAACGCCGGGCAGCCATACAGAATGGACGCCGACGCGGACGGCGAAGGTCTTCAGCGTCCGCCGTTCGGCCTGGCTGAGGGCAGCCAGGTCGCGTTCGACGTCCCGCCGGTCGATCACGCCGCCGGCCTCGACGAGGCGGAAGGCGAGGCCGCGCGGGAGGCCGGTCAGGGTTCCGGACTCGATCGCGGTCTTGAGCCGGCGGAGATCGCGCAGGGCCCGGCCGGCCTCCGAGGACAGGAAGGCCTCGATCCGGCGCTGGGCGCGGTCGCGGGCGGCCTGGGGGCCCAACTCGCCGATCAGGCGGATGCGAGGGGTGAAGGGATCGCCACCGGTGATCCGGGCCGCGAGCGCGCCCTGCCACAAGACGTCGCCGTCGGGCGTGACGGAGAAGGCTGTGTCGGCGTCGGCGGCGAGGCGGCCGAGGCGGCGCGCGATCTCGGGGCCCACGGCGCGGAGCGCAGCGGTCTTGAGCGTGCGGTCGGCGAGCGCCGAGCCTCCGGCGGAGGGGGCGAAGCGGACGCCCTCCAGATGGCCCACGGCCTCGCCGTCGACGGTGACGACGCCGTCGCCCGCGACCTCGGCCAGTGTCGCCTCGCGGTCGTGCAGGGAGCGCATCAGGGCGGTGGTCTTGCGGTCGACGAAGCGGGCGGTGAGGCGTTCGTGGAGCACGTCGGACAGGCGGTCTTCGAGCGCGCGGGTCCGCTCGCGCCAGGCCTTGGCGTCGGCGACCCAGTCGGGGCGGTTGGCGATGTAAGACAGGGTGCGAACGCCCGCGAGCCGGGCCGAGAGCTGGTCGATCTGGCCGTCGTCGCGGTCGACCTCGGCGAAGCGGGGGCCAAACCAGTCGTCGGTCAGGCGCCCGCGGCTGCTGGTCAGGGCGCGAAAGACGTCGCGCGACAGGCGGGCGTGCTCGTCCAGCGTCGTCTTCTGGAAGTCGGGCAACTGGCAGGCTTCCCACAGGCGTATGATGGTCCCGCGCGAGCGGCCGATCTTCTTGATGTCGTCGTCCAGCAGGGCGCGGCGCAGCAGGGTCTCGTCCAGCGCCTGGCCGGTCAGTTTCAGGCCCGGGACGCCCGGCGTCTGGGTCAGGGAGCGCAGGAGGTCGGGCAGGGTGTCGAAATCCAGCCGGGCGTTGCGCCACTCAATGGCTTGCACCGGGTCGAAGCGGTGCTCGACGACCTGGCCGACCAGGTCCTCGTCCAGCTCCTCGGCCTCGCCCGTGACCCCGAAGGTGCCGTCGCGGATGTGGCGACCGGCGCGGCCGGCGATCTGGGCGATCTCGTGGGCGTGGAGCCAGCGGGTGCGGCGGCCGTCGAACTTGCGAAGTCCCGCGAAGGCCACATGGTCGACGTCCATGTTCAGGCCCATGCCGATGGCGTCGGTGGCGACCAGAAAGTCGACCTCGCCGGACTGGAACAGGGCCACCTGGGCGTTGCGGGTGCGGGGGCTGAGGGAGCCCATGACGACGGCGGCCCCGCCCCTCTGGCGACGGATCAGCTCGGCGATCGCGTAGACCTGTTCCGTACTGAAGGCGACGATGGCGCTCCGGCGCGGCAGGCGCGTCAGCTTCTTCGACCCGGCGTAGGACAGGCTGGACAGACGCTCCCGGCCGACGATCTCCACGTCGGGGATCAGGCGGCGGATCAGGGGGGCCAGGGTGCCGGCGCCGAGGAACATGGTCTCGAACCGGCCCCGGGCGTGCAGCAGGCGGCTGGTGAAGACGTGACCGCGTTCGGGGTCGGCCGCCAGCTGGATCTCGTCGACGGCTAGGAACTCGACGTCCCGCTCCATCGGCATGGCCTCGACCGTGCAGACGAAATAGACGGGCCGGGGCGGGATGATCTTTTCCTCGCCGGTGATCAGGGCGACCGAGGCCTGGCCCCGGGCGCGGACGATCCGCTCATAGACCTCGCGCGCGAGCAGCCTCAGCGGCAGGCCGATCATGCCGGACGCATGGCCCAGCATCCGCTCGACCGCCAGATGGGTCTTGCCGGTATTGGTCGGCCCCAGCACCGCGACGACGCGGGAGGGAGCCTGGCCGGTCGGGCGATCGCTCATGATGAGACCAAGGTGGCGTCTCGCCGGTGGATCGGCAAGCGTGCCATTTGGCATATCGCCGTTGCTCGAATGTCAGCTATCGGTTAGCCTGACCCAGTATCAACGGGGCTTGATTATGGCGCTCATCGCACTGCTGCTGGCTGCAGTTGTCTACACCGATGCTGGTTCAGCGGCCGAGCCCGTCTTGTTAACGCAGACTGCTCAGGATTGTCGTCCGAACGCTGATAGGAGGCGACGCAACGAACGTCTGGGAGCGGCGCTGGGGGCATTTGGTGGTGCGTTGCTTGGCGACAGGCTTGGGATGGGTTCCGGCCAGGCCAGAAGCCTTGGAGCATCGCTGGGCACTGGTCTAGCGGGCTTCCTTGACGCCTGCGATCAAGCCCAAGCATCTAATGCCGCAACTGAGGCGCTTAGCGGCCCCGGTGGCCGCCAGGTCGCTTGGACGAGTCAGACGAACTCCGGTGTTGGCGGATCTGCGATGGTGACGCGCCAGCGGCAAACACCCGACGGTCAGACTTGCCGCGTGGTTGCGGAGATCGCCTATCGAGGCGGAGAGGAAATCGAAGAAGAGGTCGAGTACTGCCAGACAGACGGCGCTTGGGTCCGGTCGGCATAGGCCACCGATTGTGTCGTACAAAATGCTGTTGCGATTGCTGATCGCGCTACTTTGGTTCGCGTGGCCTGGGACGGCCGTTGCCAAGCAGGCGGTTCCCCAGCAACAAACGCTGCTTTTGACCGACGTGGCGGATGGCGGGTACTTTGGGTGTCCGCGAGAGGGCGAGACTTTCGCCGCATTTGTGGCGACGTGGCCGGACTGGTTCGTCGCGATCCAGAGTAGGGTGCCCGAGCAGCCGATGTCTTATCGTCTGTACGAACCGGTTGGGCTGAGGGTCCTTATTGCGGAAGGTGCTGTAACCGAGGGTGAAGCTTCCCGGCTTCAGCAGGCTCTCATCAACGCTGGTCCTGTAGACGAAATTTGGCTGAGTTCACCGGGCGGAAACTCTGCAGAGGGGCTGGCCATGGCGAGGGTTATTCGTTCTCGAGGTCTCGTTACCCGTGTACCAAGAGGATATGCTTGCATTAGTGCTTGCTCAACGGCTTTCCTCGGCGGCGTACTGCGTTATGTTGATAACGGAGCTCTTTATGGGATCCACATGTTCACAAGCGCTCCTGCTTACGGGCGTTTCCTTGAACAGAATGGCCGAGATCCGACTATCGCTGAGGCCTTGTTTGGTCTGGCTGAGCAAAACGCCGCAAGAACGGCCAGCGAAAGGTCGCGTTTCCTCATCGAAATGGGAGTTTCTTTGCGCTGGATGGATGAAGCATTCAGGACCCGTTCGAGTTGCGTGAATTATCTGTCGAGAGCCTCTCTCAGAAGTCTGAATGTGCTCAACGCAAGATGAGTAAGCGTTGACTTGTTCCGAATCTACTTCTTTGGAGCTACGCCGGGCCGCACGATTGGGCTGATGCGGATCGCCAGATAGAGCAGCAGGCCAAGGGGCCCGGCCATCAGGATGAAGAACAGGCAAGGCACAAGCGCCCAGTGCGGCAGGCCGCGCTTGCCCGCGTCCTCCGTCGCCCAGGCCCCGACCCAGAGGTCGAAGGCCAGATAGTGGACCCAGCCGACCAACACGCCCTCGGGCTGGGCGAAGGCGCGGGTGACGCCTTCCAGCGACGAGAAGTCCAGTTCGCGCCCCGCCTCGCCAAGCGTCAGGATCACCCCGCCCAGCAGGACGGTGTAGGTCACGGCCAGGGCGACGCCGATGGTCCGGGCCGCCGCGAGGGCCAGCGACCGCCGCAGCGGCGCGAGCGCCAGGATGATCCAGCCCACCAGAGCGACCGCATTGGCGATGGCGAACAGGGTCTGTGGGCTCATGACGCGGCTCCTGAGGGCGAGGCTTAACGCGGAGAGGCGGACCGGCGGAACAGGGACGAAACGAATCAGGACCGAATCACCGACACCGCCCGATTCGTGATCTGTTCACCCCAAGATATTGTATCTTAAGGTCGATTAACCACAATGAAGAAGGAGCGCGTCGTACTGATTTCGCGCGGCGGCTTTTCGCGGAGCGCCCGAGCCGCTAGGGAGCCCCCGACGGCCCCGTAGCTCCGCTGCATAGAGCAAGGCTTTCCTAAAGCCGAGGTCGCAGGTTGGAGTCCTGCCGGGGTCGCCAATACTGTTGGACCGCCAGGCCCGACATTGCCCTTGCTGGAGGCACCTCTTCGTACCGCTCAGGGCTCTGGCGAGCTCGCTTTCGACGTTCGTCACGCTACCCCATGTGCGGGAAATCGCTAAACCGCTCGCATCTCAGGGTTCGCAGCGTGGGCCATGGCCAAGGATCAAGCTCGACCCGGTCTCTTCATGGCAACGATGGCGTAGACGTACGTGAGGGCCGCCGCGCCTGCGATGGCGGCCCCCCGTACCGCTTCTGGTGCGAGCAGATAGGCCGCGTAGCAAAGCACAGCTCTCATCACGAAATGAACGAAACCAGCGGGATCGTTCGCTCCCCAACCGTGCGGCACCCAAACGAGGCCGGCGAGGATGGCTAGGCCGAGGATGAGCAGATCGAGACTGGCGGCTTCCTGAGCGGCGATCACGACGAACGGGATGAGGAACGCGATCACGGTGATGAAGCGCATGAAGAGTTGCGTGACGGGGTTGCGCCTACTCTCGGGTCGGATGCCCGGCCTGCCTCTGAGCCTGTCGATCAAGAGCGCGAGGGGAAACGGGATCGCCGACGCAATGAAGGGCGTGAAGCTCGGCAGAGTCTCTCCGAGGTAGTAGGCGGCCACCGAGAGCGCGCTCCATGCAATGCACCCTGCGATGGGCATCGCCGAAGTGCTCGTCGCCAGGTAGTCCCTGCGAGCATCGGCAAGCGAAATAGTTGAATAATCTGACATCGTCATTCCTTTGCACCGACGCCGGGCTGGCTCTCGTCACTGCCAGCCCCATTGACCTGAAGCGCCCTGAGGGCCGAGCCGGCATAGCCATAACCAAGCACTTTGCACAACAGAGTACTTTTGTAAATGCTGATTTCATGCTCGCAGCTCGCCGCGGTGACGCAGGGTTGTCACCGCAGCGATCAGAAATGGACCAATAAGGAGGGTTCGGACCTAGCATTCGCAGAGCCCAGTATGGCAGGCAGCCGCGCTTGGTCGGGACCCGACTCAGGCGCTCTCGATTCAATAGGTCTCAAGCCCCTTGGATCACAGCAGCCCGATCATGCTCGCCGCCAGCGGGTGGCGGACGATGTCCTGTTCCGCCAGACGCACCACCCCGATCTCGGGCACCACTTCTAGCCGCGTGGCGATGTCGGCCAGGCACGAGACGCCGGGCAACGAAGAAGGAGCGCGTCGGCTGATTTCGCGCGGCGGCTTTTCGCGGCGCGCCCGAGCCGATAAGGAGCCCCCGACGGCCCCGTAGCTCAGCTGCATAGAGCAAGGCTTTCCTAAAGCCGAGGTCGCAGGTTGGAGTCCTGCCGGGGTCGCCAGTCAGGTTCGGTAGGATGCCTCCAAGCGACCACTGGAGCCGATGATCGTCGCAGGGGGACGCGGCCGCTATGCGGCTCCTGCCTGGTGCTGGGCGACCCACCAGGCCACGAAGCTCGTGTAGGATGGCCACACGTTCAGTCCTGCGCGGGCTGTCTTGATGGCAGGTTCAGCGTGTTCCCACTCGCTACGGTCGAGCAAGTAAATCTTCCTGTCCTTCTTGCGGTAGAGGTACCACCCGCCATCGAGGTCAGCATGATAGGACTCGATGTTTCCAGCGATGCCGATGAAATCGTCGGGGAGACCGCATTCGGAGCGCAGAAATTCTGTCGAGTGCTTCAAATCGATGTCTGAACCAAACGGGTCGCCCAGAACGACGCCCGCCTGATCGTTCAAGACGTTTTCCATGTCATAGGTCTGCATCAGGTCCAGTGTCGCGGCATCCCCGACCCACCCGATGTCCTTGAGCGCAGCGGCGACCTTGCCCCGCTCAGCTTTGGAACGCTTGGGATCAAAGAACCTGCCTTCATGGTCCCTCTGGTCCTGGAGGTGCTTGTCGATGAAACGCCGCGCCGACGCGGTCTCCGCGATGATGCCAGTATCGGCATCGGGGTCCGGCAGTTTCAGCGCGATGGTTCTAAGGAAGCGATCCGGTTCCCTCGTCGTCTGAGGTGCCGCGCCGAACACATCGGTGTTGGGCCAACTGTGCCTATAGGTACCCTCCCAGCCGATACGCTTGAGAATGGCGGCAAAGATGTAGTCTATGACGATCGTTGAATACTGATCGTAGCCGTCAAGCATATCCACATCGGGATTGCGCTTGCTCCTTGCCGTGACCCGTTTCTGGTGCTCGGCGAACATGGCTTCGGCGCTGTCGAACTGTCCCGTCAGCGCCTTCACGTAGAATGTGAACTCTTCGATCCGGTACTTCGGAAAGCCGCTCTTCGTCCATCGATCAACGCTGGCCTGCCAGGCGTTCATGTCGAACTCCGCAGGCTCGAGGCAGTAGTCCATCAGCGTGTCCTTGAACCAGGGCTCGTAACCCGGCTCCAGTTCCCGGATCAGCGGCGAGCCCATGAACGCCTCGCCGAGTAGCCATGCGGCGCATTTGGCGAAATGGATCTCGCGCGGGAATCCGAGCGGATGATCGTGCTCCGCGCACGCATCCATGAGCCGCTTGTGCCGTTCGAGGGTCTTGCGCAGGTAGGTTCGCGCGCGATCTACATCGCCTTGCCCCCAATAGAGATTGGCCAGCGTGAAGCTGTATCTCACCTGGCTGGCGATGTTGTGGGTGCCAATATCAAGCTCGCCTTGCTTGAGCTGCCTCTCGGACAGCTGCTGGAAGGTGAGGCGGCCCGGAGAAAACCTGCCACCTTCGAGCCAATCATGGTGGAGCCAGAGCAGGTAGTTGATCCGGCTCATCTTGTCTGGACGGAACGCCCCGTACCGCCGCCACCGGCGCCAAAGCTCTAAGGGATGCATTGTCTCTCGTCAGGTCGGATGAGAACGGTCAGCCGTTCTGCAACATCAGACCCTGATCAGCAACGAGCGGCAGAGCTCGCCCTTGCTTGACAGACAGGCCGACAAGGGCGGGCTCGTGGCCACCACCCGGTGTACGGCATCGGCCGCGGTCCCTGAGGACCGCGCCCGTCGCCGGACGGTGATCTCCGGCGAAGCGTCCGTCCAAGACGGTCACCTCGCCAGAGATTGGTTCCAGTCCGTCAGAGGCGACGAACCTGGCTCGCATGGCCTTGCGGCCGGTCTCGTCCTACCAGCTGAACTTGACCTTCACGCCGAACTGGTTGTCCTCCAGCCGCTCGCTGAACACGCCGCGATACCCGGCGGTGAAGCTCACGCCCGAGGCGACATCGTATTCCACGCCGACGTCGACCAGGCCCGCCAGGGGTGGGGTCTCGGCGCCCTCGATGGTGAAGGCCCCGAAGCCGGTCGGCGCGCCGGTGAAGCGCATGTCGCCCGTGGCGTCGCGGTCGCCCGCAGTGCCCATCACGCCGCCGCCTGCATAGAGGCGTAGCTGCTGGCCGTTGATCCGATAGCTCTGCGTCCCGCGGGCGCTGAGCTGCAGGGTCTGCCAGTCCCGCTCCGTCCTGAGGATCTGAAGCGACAGGGCCCCAGCGCCGGTCTCGGTGTAGCCGGCCACCGTGGCGTTGGTGGCGGTTCCGATGGCCCCCAGCGAGACCACCGTGTTCTCCGACACCTGGAAGCGGCGGGCCAGGCTGGCTGAGAGCGTTTGCCCTTCGACGCGGCTTTCACCGAACGCCTGCCCGCTGAAGGCGCCGACCGTGATCCCGCGCTGCGTGGCCAGATCGCCGTCGTAGAACGAGGCGGTCAGGTCGGCCGCCCAGACGCCGTCGCTGAAGGCCGCATAGGCCGCGACATGGGACAGGTCGCTTTCGTAGGAGGTCCGGCGCGCGGAGACGTCGCCCTCGAGGTAGGTCATACCACCGGCCACGCCGATGCTGATGTTGCCTCTGCGAAGGCCGTAGCCGCCGGCGAAGCCATTCAGACGGCTATCGACGGTCGCCGTGCCGGGCTTGCCCTCCAGGGATTGGTCGCCGGTGTAGGCCGACACCCAGCCGCCCGAGCGGCGTTCCGTCGAAGCAGACGGATCGAAGGCGGTCAGGACATCGCCGAGGCGATCGGCGTTGTCTTCGCGTGCGCCGTTGAAGCCGACCTGGCCGGCGAAGTTCAGCGCCTCTCCGCCCGTGTCGTATTCCGCGAAACCGCCCCGACGCACGGCGTTCAGGAAGCCGTCATTGGCGCTGAAGACCGAGGTGGCGACGTTCACAAGGCCTTCGCCCCCAATGGAGTCGAATGCGGCGACCTGACCGGCGGCATCGAGGCCGGCGAGCAGCCCGAGCACGTTCGCCCAGTCGTCCGACGCCTCCATCTGCCCGCCCGAAAGCGTGCGGCCGACCGAGCGCTGGTTGTTCGAGCCCGTCGTGCCCGGATCGAAGTTGGTCATCTCGCGCAGTTCCAGCACCGCCGCGTTCGGTGCCAGGTCATAGCGGATGCGCCAGAACAGGCCGTCGGGCCCGGCGGCGGTGAAGTTCGTGCCGTTCGTGAAGGTTCCTATCAGGCTGTTGGCCTGCAGGAACAGATAGCGGGTCGAGAAGTCGAAGTCGTTCGCCGCAGAGCCCTGGAAGGTTGGGCGCAGCAGGCCGCCGGTCAGGTTCGCCGTACCGTTGATCCGCAGCTGGTCGATCAGGTTGCCGCCGGTGCGGCCCAGCACGTCGATGGCCAGGGTGCCGCCGTTCAGCGTCAGGCCGCCCGCTGTGAAGCCGCCGATGCCGTTCTGGGTGCCCGACAGTCCTGGCGAAATGATGCCGCCGTTGGACGCCGTCAGAGCGCCACCGATCGTGCCGGCCCCGGTCAGGCTGCCGCCCGAGACGGCGATCCGGCCGGTCGTGGAGCCCAGGAAGCGCAGTTCGCCGCCGGTGTTGCTGATCGTGGCGATGGTGTGATCGCCCATCAGGGTGAACAGGCCCCCGGTGTGAACCAGCGATCCCGTGCCCGACAGACGCCCGCCGAAGCCAGAGTCGACACCGCCGAAGGTCAAGCGACCCGCGCCGACATCGACGTTGCCGGTCCCGAACAGGGCCCCGATCTGCTCGTTGAAGCCGTTGACGTTGAAGGTGGCCCCTGACTCCACCGAGACCACCGCCGTGTCCGACAGCCGCTCATTGGCCCCCAGCCGCAGCGTGCCGGCGTTGATCTGCAGCTGCGAGGCCGCCGCCGTTCCGTTCAGGATCGACAGGCCGCCGAGGTTGAACAGCGTGCCGGCGCCCAGGTTGGCGTTCACGGTGGCGCCGTTCAGCTGATACTGGCCCGCCGTCAGTGTGCCCGTGCCCGCCAGCGTGCCGTTCAGCAGCGCCAGGCCGACCGTGTCGTTGAAGGCGTTCAGGTTCAGGATCGAACCCGCCGCCACAGAGACGGTCGCATTGTCGGCCAGGCGGTTCGACGCGCCCACGGCAAGGGTTCCGGCCTGCACCGTCACGGTTGCCGCGCCGCTGGTCCCGTTCAGCGTCGAGACGCCGCCCGTGTTGAACAGCGTGCCGGCACCGAGGTTGGCGTTCACCGTCGCACCGTTCAGCTGATACTGGGCCGCCGCAAGCGTTCCCGTGCCCGACAATGTGCCGGACAGGAGCGCCAGGGCGACCGTGTCGTCGAAGCTCGCCAGATCGAACGTCGCGCCCGATGCGACCGAGAGGGTCGCGGTGTCGAGCAGACGGTCGGAGCCGCCGAGCGTCAGGACGCCGCCGTTGACGTTGATCGCCGAGGCGCCGCTGGTCCCGTTCAGCGTCGAGACGCCGCCGAGGTTGAACAGCGTGCCGGCACCGAGGTTGGCGTTCACCGTCGCGCCGTCCAGTTGATACTGGGCCGCCGTCAGCGTGCCCGTGCCCGCCAGTGTGCCGGACAGGAGCGCCAGGGCGACCGTGTCGTCGAAGGTCGCCAGATCGAACGTCGCGCCCGATGCGACCGAGAGGGTCGCGGTGTCGAGCAGACGGTCGGAGGCGCCGAGCGTCAGGACGCCGCCGTTGACGTTGATCGCCGATGCGCCGCTGGTGCCGTTCAGGGTCGAGAGGCCGCCGGTGTTGAACAGCGTGCCAGCGCCGAGGTTGGCGTTCACCGTCGCGCCGTCGAGTTGATACTGGGCCGCCGTCAGCGTGCCGGTGCCTGCCAGGGTCCCTTCCAGCAGCGCCAGGGCGACCGTGTCGTCGAAGGCCGCGAGGTCGAACGTCGCGCCAGAGGCGACGCTGACCGTGGTCTCATCCGACAGGACATCTGATGCCCCGAGCGCCAGGGTGCCGCCGCTGACGATCGTGGCCCCCGAGTAGGTGTTGGCCCCCGACAGGGTGACTGTGCCGCCCTCGATCGCCAGTCCGCCGGTCCCGGACGCCACGCCCGAGAAGTTGGAGGTGCCGGCCAGGACGAGGGTGTTGGCCCCCAGCGTCACCATGCCCGCGCCGTTCAGCGCGCCGATCCGCTCGCTGTTCAGCAAGGACAGCGTCCCGCCCGCGGCCAGATTGACCGCCGCAGCATCGTTGATGGCCGAGCCGCCCGAGACCGCCAGGGTGCCGGCGTTGATGTCCCAAGCCGTGGTCGAGGTGTCCATGCCCGTCAGGGTCAGGGTACCGGTGCCATTCAGGGCGCGGCTCTCGAAGTTCACCACGCCGCCGATGTCCAGGGTGGTCGATCCCGCGCCGTCGACCACGAAGGCGTCGATGTCGTCGCCGCCGTCGAGCAGGCCCGACACGCTCGCGCCCAGGTCCAGGGTCAAGGTGTCGTCGCTGCCAGCCAGGAACACACCGCCCGTCAGGGAGGATCCGTCCCGCAGAGTGACGGTGTCCGTGAAGGCGCCCGCGCTGACGAAGCCGCCCGCCGTGCCACCGACGATCGATCCGCCCGAGAGGTTTTCGAACGAACCACCGCCCGCGAAGCGAACGCCCGCGCCGGTTCCCCCCTGGATCATGCCGGCGTTGGTGACGGTCGCCGTGCCGCTGACCGCGTTGACCCCGCTGAGAACGCCGACGATCGTTCCGCCGGTCTGGTTCACGAGCGTACCGGTGCCATTCAGGACCACGGCTGAACCGATCGTGCCGGTCAGGGTGCCGGCGTTGGTGACCGTGCTGTTGGCCGCGACCTGGATCGCATTGCCGCCCGACATCGATCCACCGGCCCGGTTGATCACCGTGCCGATTCCGGTCAGGAAGACGGCGGTCTGGTTATTCGCCGTGGAAATCGTGCCGCTGTTGTCGACCGAGCCCGTGGGCCCGCTGATGTTGACCGCATTGCCGGTGTTGGAGATCGTCGCGCCCGCCCGGTTGATGACCGACCCGGAGCTGTCGAAGAATATGCCCGAGAAGGTGGTGGCCCCGGTGATCGACCCGGCGTTGTCCAGGCTCGAGCCCGCGCCGAACAGACGGACCGTGTTGTCGGTCGTGCCGCTGATGACGCCGCCGACCTGGTTGGTGACCGATGCCCGGCCATAGCCATACACGCCGCCAGTGCCGGAAATCGTGCCGCTGTTGGTCAGCAGGCTGGTGTCTGTCGACCCGAAGACGCCCATTGCCACGCCGAGGTTGTTCGCACTGCGAATCACGCCCGTGACATCAAGGGCGCTCGCATCAGAAACCCTCAGACCGGTGTTGGTCATGTCCAGCGTGGAGGAGACCGTGAAGGTCTGACCTGCGCCCAAGCCTGCGACGGCGATGGTTCCCGTGCCCGTCGCGTTCTGGGTAAGGGTGCCCGACGTCGGCTGGGTGTACTGAAGCGTGCCGTTGACCAAAAGGTCCGAACCCGAGATCGTTTGGGTTGTGCCAAGCAGGATCGCGCCAGAGTTGATCGTGGTGGTGCCCGCCCAGCTGTTGGCGGTGTTGGTCAGGTGAATGATGCCCGAGCCGTCGATGACCAGGGGCTGAACAGGATCCACGCCCGCGCCCACGCCCTGGGTGATCGCCCCTGTCAGGGTCGCGAAGGCGCCCGTCTCGGCCCGCAAGGTCGAAGGATTGCCTGAGGCCGGAGACTGGACCTCCAGCGAGATGTTGTTCGCATAGATACCGGTGGTCCCATAGACGACGGTCGGGTTGATCAGGTGGATCGTGCCCGTCCCGAAGGCCCCCGCCGTCGCCGCGCGAATGGTCGCGCCGTTGACGAAGATGTCGCCGGTCAAGCCGGTCGTGCCGTCGAAGATCAGGTTGCCGCTGGGCACGCCAAGGCCCGCGAAGATCGAGGCCGCCCCTGAGGTGCCGCTCCCCGTCAGGGTCAGGTCGCCCGACCGGTGGGTGATGGTCTCAAACCCGTCGACATTGGCCAGGTTCACCGACCGCGCAACACCCGCTCCGAGATCGGAGGCGAAGTCGTCGGTCCCCGTACCTCCAGCGATCAGACCGGTGAACGTGCCGCCCTGATAGACGAAGCTGTCGTTGCCGGCACCGAGGTTGGCCGAGGTCATCGATCCGGTCGACGCCAGCGTCAGACTGTCCACGCCGGTACCGGTCGAGGCGTTGTAGGCTCCATTCAGGACGCCCGCGATGTTGACCGTCCGGCTTCCGGTGTTCTGAGACAGGATCTCGCCCGTCACAGTGGAGCCAGCCTGCAGGTCAACCGTCGTGGCACCCGCGCTGGTCATGGACAGAGCCGCTCTGATGCCGGTCGAGGTCAGCTGGCCGCCTGACAGGTTGGTGAAGCTGCCCCCAGTGCCTGACAGGATGACGACGCCGCTCCCGCTGGTGGTGTTGCCACGGATGATGCCGGCGTTGGTTATGTCGAGCGTACCGCTGCCGTTGCCGAAGATGGCCGCGTTGATGCCGGTCGCCTCGATGATTCCGCCCGCGTTATTCGTGATCGTCGAGTTGCCGCCGTTGGTCAGGAACCCATAACCGCTCCCAGCGGCCGTGATCGTGCCGCTGTTCGTGATGGTGGCGGTGCCGGAGGACTGATAGATGGTCCAGCCGTTCGTCGATGACAGGACGCCGCCGGCGGCGTTGGTCAGGTTGAGGTTGCCGCCGTCGATCCGGATCGCACCGCCAATGCTCGTCCCGGCGCTGTTGGATATCGTCCCGCTGTTCGACAACGTCACGTCGCCGATCGGGGACAAGAACGCCCAGGTGCCACCGGCACTGGTCGAAATCAGCCCGCCCGCCGCGTTGGTGAAGGTGCCCAGGGTTCCGCGCGCTGTGATGGCGCTGCCGTTCGCCCCTGTGATCGTCCCGCTGTTGGAGCCTGAGATCGTTCCAAAGACGGATATACCGCCCAGTGTCCCGACGATCAGTCCTCCGGTCTGGTTGTCCAACGTCAAGCCGGCGTTGCCGCTGATGCCATAACCACCGGCCGTGACGTTGCCGCTGTCGCGGCCAATCGTGCCGGCGTTGGCGACGGAGAGGCCCGTGTTGCTGACGATACCGTTGCCTGGGGCGTAGATGAACCCGCCCGCGAAGTTGTTGACGATCAGACCGCCAGCGGTGTTCTCGACGCCGTTGAACAGGTCGCCGATGATGTAACCGTGGTTGTTGACGACGAGGGTATCGGTCGAGCCGTTCTCATGCCGGACGCCCGCGTTGCGACCCTGGATGATCGCACCCGCGCCCGCGTCGATGGCCGATCCGTTGGTGACGGTGGTCGTGCCGCCCGCCCCGGCGTTCTGGACATAGACGCCCGCGCCGACCGCGCCGTCCGCACCCGTCCCGCTGTTCTGGATGGTCCCAAAGTTGAGCACGCTGGCTCCCGCGCCGGTCACGCGCACGCCGTTGAACTGGCCGCTCTGGATCGAGGCGCCGTCGGCGACTGTCAGGCTGGCACCGGCACCGCTGACGACGGCGCCGGTCGAGTTGGCGCTGGCGCGACCTCCGGCCAGGATCAGGCTGGCCCCATCCCCGTTGACCGAGAGCTGGCCGGTGGTGGTGATGTACCCGGCCAGCGTCGTGGCCGCGGTTCCGCCGATATTGATCGCGCCCGAGCCGGACATGTCCTGGGTCGAGGTGCCGGCCGTCGTGTTCACGAAATCGACGGTGCCGTTGTTGACGATCGAGGTGCCGGAAATCGTCTGGGTCTGACCGATCAAGGTCGTGCCGTTGTTGATCGTGGTAACGCCGGTCCAGAAGTTGCCGGTGTTGTCGAGTTGGGTCGTGCCGCCGTCGAACGTCACGTACTGACCGGCGACCCCGCCGTTGTTCAGGGTCTCGCGGACCTCCCCGGCGAGGACCACCAGACCGCCCGAGGTATTCTGGAAGACCGACGGGTCGGCCGAAGGCGTGCCGGGAACCTCCAGAGCGATGTCGTTGGCGTAGGTCCCGGCCGCGTTCAGCACCAGGGTCGGGTTCACCATGTGGATCGTGCCGGTGCCGGCCGCCGTCGTCGAATCGAGCTGCAGCACGCCCCCGTCGACGAAGACGCCCCCGGTGAAGGTGTTGTTGCCCGAAAGGATGATCCGGCCGCCGCCGGTCACGGAGAGGGCGCCCGTTGCCCCACTGGCATTGGTGATCGGGCCCGTGACGGTCAGGGTATTGCCGTTCGAGTTGAACGTCCCGCCACCCGTGCCGACCGTGAAGCTGTTGTTGATCGTGCTGGTCGTCGCGGCGGACAGAGTGCCACCGACAAAGACCGGATTGACCTGGGACGCCGCCAACTGGGTGGTCGTAAAGGCCGCGTTGATGTCCGGGGTCCCGACCGTCACAACCGACCCACCGGCCGGCACGCTGTTAATCTGAACCGTCGAGAAGGTGATGATACCGCCAGCGCCGAAAAACTCACCGATTCCGTTCGGGACGAGGGTGACGGTGCTAAAGCTGTTGCGATCGTCGATCGCGCCGACGAAATGCTCCTCGCCGGGGATCGTAGAACTGATGCCTCCGACCAGGATCGGCGTCGAGCCGCTGAACAGCATATAGATCTCAGACGCGCCGGCCGCCGAACCGTCAGGTCGGGTGCCACTGTTCGTGCAGCAGGTGCCCCAGTTGCTGACGTTCAGGCCAAAGGCGTTCATGAGGAATGGGGTGGTTCGCGTCGCGTCGGCGAAGAACGAAACCTGATAGCCGGCCGTGATCGCGCTATTGAAGTTGCCGGTCTGGTAGCCGACGCTCCAGTTGGTGAAGCCGTCATTGCGTTCGTCGCCGAGGGCGTTGTTGAGTGCGGGCACCCCACCTAGGGTGGTCGACACCCAGACCGTCGTGCCATTGGACGTGGTGCTGAAGTCGGAGCCCGTCGTGTTGGTCAGGTCGAACCGGAAAATGTTGGAGCTCTGCGTCGCGCCGGGATTGGCAGCGTTGTAGGCGGCGTCCGCGGCGGCCAAGGTATTGAGGAAGGTGTTTTCGCCGGCCGCTAGGTCGCCGTTGAAGAATACGGCCGGGTCCGCGAACGCCGCAGAGGTGATGCCGCTCACGCCGGCGACGAGCGCCACCATCGATGCCGCATACTTCATGTCCATCTTGCGCCGACCGGTTTCCCGTGTCGACAGCCGAATAGAGTCCGGCTGGATCATTGATGCTCTCGACGTGGGTTTGGCCTTTGCCGGAGCCGAGGCCACCGAGGATTTCGCGCGAGCGGAAAGGGCCGAGACTTCGGCGCGACGACGGACAGGCATGAAACAGACCCCAAAGACCAAAAAACGCCCGATCTTCGCCGGACGATGGCCGGACCTATCTCCCGTTAAAGTTTCGTACACCATGCACCGGCGTCTCAATATTGAGACGAATCAACTGACTCGCGAACCGGTTCGCCCGACCTGGAATTCAGCTCAGTTCGGTCATCCAGGCGGCCCAACGCTGGCGAGCCAGATCGGCCTGCAACTCGGTCGTCACAGCCTGATGCACCAGGGCGCGATACTCTCCGGGAGCCTGACCGTAGATGTCTCGGAACTGCCGGCTCATGTGGCTTTCGCTGCGAAAGCCACAGGCGTCGGCGAGATCGGCCAGCGACCGGGAATCGGCGACGTCGTCCAGTCGGGTTCTCAGGTGCAGCAGGCGGCGCTGCTGGATCACCCGGACGACCCCTTCATCCGCCGCGAAGATGCGATAGATCGTCGCCCGCGACACGCCTGTGGCCTCGCTGATCGTCTCGGCGGACAGCTCCGGGTCGCCGAGGTTGGCCTCGATATGGCGGCGAACCGCTTCGCGCCGAGCGAACTCGACCCGGTTCAGATCGGTTGTCCGGGCCAACGCCGTGCTGCCGACGGCGGTCGCCAGGAGTTCGATGAAGGCCCGCGACACGGCCGGCAGGTCGCTGGACGTCAACATCGGCGCGCGCCGGGCGACGGACGCGACGAAATCAGCGAACAGACAGCCCGGCTCGGAGGGGATCACACGGCCGTGCAGCGCCCCCGTGCCCCCCAGCGCCGTCTCCAGGACGATGCGGGACACGGCGACGGTAACGATGTGCGCCGACCGGATCCTGTTGCGACTGCTCCGACCGACGTCGACCAGCATGATCTCGCCGGGCAGAAGCGTGACAAAGCCGGATCCGGTATCGACCTCCATCGAACCTTCGATCACCACCTGCACGGCGAAGTGGTCGAACCCGTCCTTCTTTATACGCGCCAGGCTGCGATGGTGGGCCACCTGCGCCAGCCGCCGGTCGAACAGCAGCATGCGATCCATTCGCCAGGCAGCGACCTGGGCTCGAAAGCCATCGCCCAGACGTTCTACGTCCGTGCCACCGGAATAGAGATCGCGATAGAGCGCGAACTGGTCGCCGGACGTCGCGTCGCTGTCGAGAGCAAAAAGATAATCAGCCAATGGGGCGCTGCTGAAGAGCGTGCCATGATCGACGTGCCGGGGAACCACCAGAGGCCGGCGCCTCAAATCGATCTCGAGTCAGTGACAGCACCCTGATTAAAAAACCGACGGTACTAAGCCACGCAACCGCCAAGCTTGCAAACGTGTCTGCCGGAATTCAGTTGCATTAAGAAGCAATTAGTCGCGACGGCAAGGCCGGGTCACGCGGCTCGAACACTGTCGCATCCGGAGGCGAGGCGCGATTTCCCGGTCCGCAACGGATCGGAGGTCGGCGTCGCCCAGTTCGCTTCCGGCGAGGCGGCAGGCGGGTTAGACACCCCCCCCGGTCCCTCGTTCGAGGGCGAGACTTTTCACGGCGGGAGAGCTCCCGCCAGCGTCATGACATAAGGCCGCTTTTGCCGATGAGCAGGATCAGGGTGCCGATCATCGTCGCCGGCCTCATCGTGGCGGCGATCGTCGCCCTGGCCCTGTGGCTCTACGCCCCCGACAAACCGCGAGGAGCGCTGGAGGCGACCTATGGCGGGGACTATCGGACCGTTGAGGGTGTGCGGCTGCGGCTGCGCGACACCGGGCCGCGCGATGCGCCTGCGGTGATCCTGCTGCACGGCTTCGGTGCCAGTCTGGAAACCTGGGACCCCTGGGCCGAGGCTCTATCGCGACGGTTTCGAGTGATCCGCTTCGATTTGCCGGGGTTCGGGCTGACGGGGCCCGATCCGACCGGGGATTACTCCGACGCGCGGACCATGGCCCTGCTGGAGGGCCTGATGACGCAGCTCGGGGTCGAGCGCGCCAGTCTGATCGGAAACTCGCTGGGGGGGCGGATCGCCTGGAACTTCGCCGCGGTCCACCCCGACCGGGTGTCCCGGCTGGTGCTGATCTCGCCGGACGGGTTCGCCAGTCCTGGCTTCGCCTATGACACGCCGCCCGACACGCCGTTCCTGATGCGGGCTCTGCCCTATGTCGCGCCGCCCAGCCTGTTGAGGGCCAACCTGGCCGCCGCCTATGCGAAGCCGGAGGCCCTGACCGATGCGACCCTGGAACGCTATCGCGACATGCTTCTGGCCCCGGGCGTCCGGTCCGCGATTCTGGCCCGTACGGACCAGACGATCCTGCGTGATCCGGTCCCCGTGCTGTCCCGGATCACGGCTCCGACCTTGATCGTCTGGGGTGAGCGCGACGGCATGATCCCGGTCAGCAATGCCGAGGACTACCTACGGCATCTGCCGGACGCTGAGCTGGTGCGCCTGCCCGGCAACGGCCATCTGCCGTTTGAGGAAGATCCAGAGGGCAGTCTGCCGCCTGTCGAGCGGTTCCTGTCGCGAGAGACGCCCTAGCGACGTCGGGCGCCCCCGGCGCTCTGGCGACCCGGCGCTACAGCACCCCGATCATGCTCGCCACCAGCGGGTGACGGACGATGTCCTGCTCGGCCAGGCGCACCACCGCGATCTCCGGCACGGCTTCGAGCCGGGTCGCGATATCGGCGAGGCCCGAGACGCCGGGCAGAAGGTCGGATTGGTGGGGGTCGCCCGTGACGACCATGGTCGAATGCCAGCCAAGGCGGGTCAGCAGCATCTTCAGCTGAACGTAGGTGCAGTTCTGGGCCTCGTCCACGACGACGAAGGCGTTGTTCAGGGTGCGGCCGCGCATGTAGCCGATGGGGGCGATCTCGATCAGGCCCTCGGCCATCAGGGCCCCGACCCGCTTCATCGACAGACGGTCGGACAGGGCGTCGTAGAGGGGGCGCAGATAGGGGGCGAGCTTGTCCTCCATGGCACCGGGCAAGAAGCCGATGGACTCGCCGGCCTCGACCGCCGGGCGTGAGAGGACGATGCGGCCGACCTTGCCGGCCTCCAAGGCCTCCACCGCCTTTGCGACGGCGAGATAGGTCTTGCCGGTGCCGGCGGGCCCGAGCGCGAGCGTCAGATTGTGGGTGTCGACAGCGTTCAGCAGGGCGGCCTGGCCCTCGGACTTGGGCTTGAGCGTCTTGAGATAGGCCTGGTCGCGGTCGTCGTTCGAGGGATGCGGCGACCAGCCGCCCCGGCCCTGAGGCGTCGGGAGCCGGCGGACTTTGGAATCCTGACCATAGTCGGGGCCGTCGAAGGCTCCTCCATCGCGGGATTGACGCTTCAAGGCGGCGCGCTTGGTCATGTCAGGCTCCAGATGCGGGGAGACGACGTCCGGACAAGCCGGCCGTCGGGCAAAGAAAAAGGCGACACCTGAACGGCATCGCCTCGAACGAGGGTTTGGAGAGAAGGGGAAGCGCCGTCGCGCCGTCCGGGGTCGGAGATGTATCCCACATCCAGCGGGAAGACCCGCCGCATACCCGAACGCGTCACGCACGCTCTCCAGGGTTCTGACCGGACCGGGCTTGATCCGGCTTCGGATCCGGGGCGGAAATGACCCCCTCGAATCGCATCAACACCTTGATGCTAACGTGGTTTACGAAGGCTTAAAGCGCCAAAGCGTTCCAGATGAGATGAGGGTTTGATGACAGTCTATTCGCTGGCGGACAAGAAACCGCAGCTTCCCGTAGAAGGCGAATACTGGATCGCGCCGAATGCGACGGTCATCGGCGACGTGACGCTGAGGTCGGGAGCCAGCATCTGGTTCGGGGCGGTCGTGCGCGGCGACAACGATCCCATCGTCATTGGCGAGAACACCAACATCCAGGACGGTGCGGTGCTGCATTCCGATCCGGGAGAGCCCCTGAATATCGGTGCCAATGTAACGGTCGGGCACATGGCCATGCTGCATTCCTGCACCGTCGGCGACGGGACGCTGATCGGCATCGGGGCGGTGGTGCTGGGCCGGGCAGTGATCGGGAAGAACTGCCTGATCGGGGCCAACGCCCTGATCACCGAGGGCAAGGTGATTCCGGACGGATCACTGGTGATGGGGCAGCCCGGCAAGGTGGTGCGGGCGCTGGAGCCGGGGCAGATCGCGGCGTTGGAGGCCTCGGCTGAGCACTATGTGCAGAATTGGAAGCGGTACGCGGCGGGGCTGACTGTCGATTCCTGACGTAAAGTTCATTTTACACTTCATGACAGGGCGTTAAGGAGTCCCATCGACCATGCGGGGGGCCGTCTGGTCATTGTCTCGTTCGTCTCGCCCCATGACCGGAGCCACCATGCTGAAGACCCGCCGACTGCTGCTCGCCGCCGCCTCGGGCCTCGCCCTGATGACCAGCGCCATGCCCGCCCTGTCCCAGGAGACGCCCTCTGATCCCTGGCCGCAGACGACGAGTGACATCCCCGCCGATGCCAATGTCCGATTCGGCACGCTGCCGAACGGCATGCGCTACGCGATCCTGAGGAACGCGACGCCGCCGGGCCAGGCGTCGCTGCGGCTGCGCATCGACGCCGGCTCCCTGATGGAGGACGAGACCCAGCTGGGTCTGGCCCACTTCATGGAGCACATGGCCTTCAACGGCACGACCAACATCCCCGAGAACGAGCTGCTGCGCATCCTGGAGCGCCTGGGCCTGGCCTTCGGTGCCGACACCAACGCGGCCACCGGCTTCGACCAGACCTTCTACCAGCTGGAACTGCCCCGCACGAACGACGAGACCGTCGACACGGCCTTGCGCATCATGCGCGAGCAGGTGTCCGAGGCCCTGATGGACCCGCAGGCCATCGAGGAGGAGCGCGGCGTCATCGTCGGCGAGGAGCGGACCCGCAACACTCCGCAGCTGCGCAGCGCGAAGGCCCAGCTGGCTCTGCTGGCACCCGGCCAGCGCCTGGCCAACCGCTTTCCCATCGGCGACCTGGAGATCATCCGCACCGCGCCGCGCGACCGCTTCGTCGCCTTTTACGAAGCCTATTATCGCCCCAGCCGCGCCACCATGTTGGCCGTCGGCGACTTCGACGTCGATGTGATGGAAGGCAAGATCCGCGCGGCCTTCGAGAGCTGGGAACCCAGCGCGCCGGACGGCCCCGAACCCGATCTGGGCACCGTCGCCCCGCGCGAGGCCGAGACCCGGATCCTGGTCGAACCGGGCATCCAGTCCTCGGTGCAGATCAACTGGACCCGCGCGCCCGACCGTGATCCCGATACGGTCGCCGAGCGCCAGTCGCGGCTCGTCCGCAACCTGGGCCTGGCGGTGCTGAACCGACGCTTCGGCGAGATCGCCCGGGCTGACAATCCGCCCTTCATCGGCGCGGGGGCCTCGGCCTCGACGATCGTGAACAGCCTGGACCTCGGATCGGTCTCGGCGACGTTCAATCCGGGTGGGATCCAACGCGCCATCGAGTCGATGGAGCAGGAGACCCGCCGCATCGTCCAGTTCGGCGTGACCCAGGCCGAGCTGCAGCGCGAGATCACGGACAACCGGACGGCGCTGGAGAACGCCGTGGCGGCGGCCGCCACCCGCACCACGCCGGCGCTGGTCAACGGCTTGCTGCAGGCCACCAATGACAATCGGGTGTTCACCCACCCGCAGACGACCCTGGATATCTTCAACGCCACGGTCGCCAACCTGACGCCCGAGGCCGTCAACGCCGCCGTGCGCGAGGCCTTCCAGGGCGAGGGACCGCTCGTGCTCGTGGTCACGCCCGAAGCCATCGAGGGCGGCGAGGCGGCGGTCACCGCCATGCTGGAAGCGTCGCAGGCCGTGCCTGTGACCGCGCGCGCCGAGGCTGCGGCGCTGGAATGGCCCTACGCCGACTTCGGCGCGGCCACCCAGCCCAGCGCAGTGCGCGAGATCGCCGAGGTCGGCGCGACGGTCGTGACCTTCCCGAACGGCACGCGACTGACGGTCAAGCCCACCGACTTCCGCGACGAGCAGATCCTGGTTAACGTCAAGACCGGCATCGGCGAGCTCGGCCTGCCGACCACGACGCCGGACCCGCAGTCGCTGGCGGCCTTCACCTTCGCGGCGGGCGGTCTTGGCCAGTTGACGCTGGATGAGCTGAACCGGGTGCTGTCGGGCCGCATCTACTCGGCGAACTTCGCCGTGGACAGCGACGCCTACAGCCTCAGCGGCGCGACCCGTCCCGCGGACCTGACCCTGCAGATGCAGGTGCTGACGGCCTATCTGACCGACCCGGGCCTGCGTCCGGCGCCCTTCGAGCAGATCAAGGCCCTGTTCCCGCAGATCATCGCCCAGCAGTCGGCGACCCCGGCCGGCGCCTTCGCCCTCCAATCGGCGGGACTGCTCGCCTCGGGTGATGCGCGTCAGTCCCTGCCGAGCGCGTCCGACGTCGCGGGCTGGACCAACGACCAGCTCAGGGCGGGCGTGATCGCCGGCCTGGGCCAGGGTCCGATTGACGTCACCCTCGTCGGCGACGTGACCGTCGAGGACGCGATCGCGGCGGTTGCTTCGACCTTCGGCGCCCTGCCGGCCCGCCCGCCCGCCCCCACGCCCGCGCCCGAAGCCACCGTCCGACGCTTCCCCGACGGCACGGCCGAGCCTGTCCGCTTGACCCATCTGGGACCGGCGGAGCAGGCCATGGCCTATATCGCCTGGCCGACGACTGACGCGGTCGGCGATCGGACCGAGGCCCGCCAGCTGGGGATGCTGTCGGCAGTCATGGACCTGCGTGTCACCGAGCGCATCCGCGAGGAACTGGCGATCACCTATTCGCCGAATGTCGGCTCTTCGTCGTCGGACGTGTTCGAGGGCTATGGCTCGATCTTCGCCTCGGCCCAGGTCACGCCGGAGAACCGGGCCACCTTTTTCACCGAAATCGACGCGATAGCGGCATCCTTGCGCGACACCCCGATCACCGAGGACGAACTGAACCGGGCCCGGGCTCCGGAGGTCGAGCGTCTGCGCCGCGCCCAGGCCGGAAACGAGTACTGGCTGACCCAGCTCCAGACCGTCGATACGGACCCGTCGGCCGTGGCTGAGATCACCGGCCATATCGCCGATCTGGAGGCGGTCACGCCGGCCACGATCCAGGCTCTCGCCCAACGCTACCTGGATCCGTCCAAGGCCTGGCGCGCGGGCGTGGTTGCCGCCAGCGTCGAGTAGGCGAACGAAAAATGGCCCCGGGGCGAAAGCTCCGGGGCCAAGTCTACTCAGGATCGCCGGCGATGACCGACGTTCTCACCTTACGGATACGACGCCTTCGGCAGGCTGAACGACCCGCTGTGCGCCATTCAGCTCAGAACACCCGGCCGCCGACCCCGCCGTCGAGCATCAAGCTGGCGCCGGTGATGGCCGCGCCCTGCTCAGTGACGGTCTCCTCGCGATACTCAGTGTAGATCTCTTCGCGGACCCAGGTGACGACCTTCACGCCGGCACCATAACGGCGCAGAAGCGAGCGTTCGTTGCAGTCACGCTGGGGAATTTGCGGGCGGCAGGTCAGGGTACCGGAGCGATCCCGCCACAGGGCCTCGCCTTTCTGGCAGTAGAAGCTCTCGCCTTGGTCGAAAGAGACCTGGCCGAACCACTCGGCCCAGGTGATTTGCAGCCGCGAGCCGGCGATGCAGCGATAGAGCTCGCCCTCGTAGCCGTCGTGGATGTCCCGATCGGGAATGACCTGGGACGCCGGATGGGGGCTGCCGCGGTCGTCGATGCAGAAGGCCTGAATGACCACGCGCTTCTCCCAGCGACGGCGAGCCTGGTAGGGGACACGCACGACGCGGGCAACGGCCCCGGCCTCGACCGTCAGACCCTGGATCACGGTGGGATAGGGTTGTTCGACGCTGACGTAAGCCGAGCCACCGCCGCCGCTGCGGACGTTGCCGTAACCGCCGACGCGAGCGTTGATGCCCGCGCGCGCGGCCGCCGTGGCATTGGCGTTCGCATTGACGTTGACGTTCACATTGATGTCGCCGCCCGGATAGTCCGGCCGGTCGGGGTGGTCGCAGCAGTTCGGCGGCGGCGGCGGGGGCGGAGGAGGCGGAGGCGGGGGCGGCTCACAGCAAGGCGGCGGCGGAGGCTGGCACCCCGAGGTGCACTGGGCCGCAGCGCTGTCGGCCAGGCCGAAGAAGGCGAAGGCCCCCACGGCGGCCGGCAGCCAAGTGTTGATCCTCACCCGCATGGGCTGGGCTCCCGAAAAGCGTCACGCGGCCCGCGCATGGACCGATCCAGCCTGACATCTGGCGGCAAAGGTCTTTCGTTTCCGTTTCCGAGAGGAGGGGCGATCGGCGCGGGCCTTGCGGCGCCTTAGGCGGAGGTACGCGCGGTGTTCCATTCCGGCACTCAGACCCTGATCGACCGCTGGGCGGCCCTGCCGAGGGTCGGCGGCATGCCGTCGCGCGCCGATCTGGAACCGATGAGGTTCGGGCCGCTGGTGCCGCAACTGTTCAGCGCCGACCGGACGGCGGATGGGGCGACGTTTCGCCTGGCCGGCGCCTGGATCGAGACCCTGCATGGGCGGTCCATGCGCGGCGAGTCCTGGCTGACGCTGTGGGCACCGCAGAGCCGTCCTCTGGTCCAGGCCGCCATCGTCCAGACGGTGCGCGAGGCCCGGCCCGTCGTCATGGTGGCCGAGGCGGCGCGGTTGAGGGGCGTCCTGGAGATCGTCATCGCGCCGCTGAGGACAGTCAACCAGCGGACGGACCGCCTCGTCGGCCTATATCAGCCCGTGCTGGAGCAGGAGCGGCGACGTGAGGCGGTGGGACCGCTGACGGCGCGGTTGTCGGTCGGGGTCGGTGTGTCGGACCGTCCAGCCCTGACGCTGGCCGCGCTGGACGGCCGCCGGATCGCCTGAACTAGAGCCGAAGCGGCACGTCGAGGCGCGCGAGGAGCCCGCCCCCCGGCCTGTTCGACAGGGTGACGTCGCCGCCCGCCGCGCGCGCCGCCTGACGCGCCACGGCCAGACCCAGGCCCGCGCCGCCGGTCTGGCGATTGCGCGAGCGTTCGCCGCGATGGAACGGCTCGAACGCGGCTTCCCGCTCCTCCTCGGACAGACCTGGCCCCCGGTCGGCCACGACGACGACCGCTCTGTCGCCTTCGCGCGTGGCGGTCAGCTCAGCGTCGCCGGCGAACTTCAGGGCGTTGTCGATCAGATTGCCCAGGGCGCGGCGCAGACCCGCGGGATCGCCCAGCACGGGCAAGGCGGTCTCGCCCGTGAAGCTCACGGCGGCACCGGTCTCGGCGAAACCCCGGGCGCAGTCGGTGGCGAGGACAGCCAGGTCCAGCGGCTCGCGACGCTCGATCTGTCGCTCGCCGCGCACGAAGGCCATGGCCTGACCAATCAAGGCGTCCATTTCCTCGATATCGGCGGCCATGCGGTCGCGTAGCGCCTCGGGCACCTGTTCGGCGCGAAAACGCAGGCGGGTCAGAGGGGTGCGCAGGTCGTGAGCGATGGCCGCCACGGTCTGGGTCCGCTGGCGCATGTGCTGGCGGATCGAGGCCTGCATGTCGTTGAAGGCCGAGATGGCCGTGCGGACCTCCGATGGGCCTGACGGCGTCAGGGGCTCCGCGTCAGGATCGGCGCCCAGACGCTCGGCGGCCTGGGCGAAGACGCGGATCGGCCGGGTCAGCCGCCGCGCCATCAGCCAGACGACGGGCGCCAGAATGAGGGCGGTCAGGCCCATCGCCATGAGCAGCCGCGCCTGCCACGGATCGATCCAGCCGCGCGGCGGCTCCACGGTCGCCCAGCGCCCGTCGGTGAGCCGGGCCGAGGCGGAGAACGGCGCGAAGGTCAGGCGGTCGGCGTTGACGCTGAACCGGGTCTGGCGATCGCCCGAGGTGATGATCTGGACGGTTTCGGAGCCCGCGCCGCCGCCTTCCGCACGCCTTCGCTCCATCAAGGCATGAACCTCGGCCATGACGGCGGATGTCGGCCGGTCGCCCTGTTCGATGCGATGGGAGAAGACCACGGTTTCCTCGGATCGGGCGACCACCGCTGAGGTATCGACGGGTGCCCCGCCCGAGGGACCGGGCGGGGCGGCGCGGCGCGCGAACATCAGCGCCCTCGGACCAGATTCGGGTGCCAGCTCGACGCGCACCGACTGGACCGGCAAGCCCATCCGCTCGGCAATGGCGGCGGCGATGACGCGTTCGACAGGGTTGGGCTCCATCGGTGGCGGTGGGGCCTTTGGCGACAGCTGTCGGACCAGATCCCTGCCGTCGGCCGTTGCAGCGGGCCGGCCTGAGAGGGCCTCGGCGGCGGCGGTCACGCTGAAGCCCGCCGGACGCGGCGGCGGCGCGGTCAGCACGACCACGAAGGCCACGATCTGCGACGCCATGACCGCGAACACCGCCAGGAGCGCGACCTGCGCCAGCACAGACATGGAGCCGAGCGGACGCATCAGCGGACGATGCCCTTCTTGACCCTGGCGTCGAAGCGGTAGCCTTCGCCGCGAACGGTAGCGATAAGCTCCTTGCCCGTCCCATCGTCGAGTTTGCGTCTCAGGCGACTGATCTGGACGTCCATCGCGCGGTCGAAGACGTCGGCATCAGAGCCGCGCGCGGCCTCCAGCAGCTGGTCGCGGGTCAAAACGCGGCCTGGTCGCTCGGCGAAAGCGCGTAGCAGACCGAATTCTCCCGACGAGAGCGTCACGCACTGGCCGTCTGGACGGCGCAACTCGCGTCGAACCAGGTCCAGACGCCAGCCATCGAAATCCAGCGCCGCGCCCGCCGAGGTCTCGTCCTCACGCGGGCGGCGCAGGACGGCTCGAACGCGAGCGAGCAACTCGCGCGGGTTGCAGGGCTTGGACAGATAGTCGTCGGCCCCCAGCTCCAGGCCGACGATACGGTCGGTGTCCTCTCCCATGGCCGACAGCATGACGACCGGCGGGGTTCCACCGAGCCGGCGCACCACCGACAGGCCGTCCTCGCCGGGCATCATCAGGTCCAGCACGATCAGATCCACGGGACGACCGGCGAGCGCGCGATCCATCTCGACGGCCGAGGCGGCGCCAATGACGACATAGCCGTGCTGGCCGAGGTAGTCGCACAGCACTTCTCGGATGCCGGGGTCGTCATCAACGACCAGGATGCGGGCGGAGGGCTCGATCATGGCCTCCTTATGCCCCGGGGAAGGGGGCAACGTCATTTCAGCGCTGAAACAATCGCCCGCCGCGCTGAAACACCTCGGCAAAGCCTACATGGTCGAAGGGGTCACCAGATAAACCAAGGAGGCCCCATGTCGATTTCCATCCTCGCCCTGATCGCGGCGCTCGCCACCATGCCGATGAACCAGCAGGCTGAGCCGCGCATCGAGACCCGCTCCGAGGTCCGGATCGTCACCATGGGCGGAGCCGACGGCCCCCGCAGGCTCGACGCCAATGAGGACGGCTTCGTCACACGCGAGGAGTTCACCGCGCCACTGTCCAACGCCTTCGACCGTATTGACGCCGACAACGACGGTCGGTTGTCGAGCGAGGAGCTGCGCTCTCATCACGGCGACGGCGAGGGTGGCGATGGGCCGATGGTCCTGAACATGCGCCAAGGCGAGCCCGACGTTCGGATCCTGCGCGGCCATGGCGGCGGTCACGGGCCGGGCGACATCATGATGTTCCATGGCGGTCCGGGCGGTGGTGATCGCGAGGTCTTCGTCATGCGCCGGGGAGACCGGGAAGCGAGCGGACCCGGTGAGCATCGGATCGAGATCCGCCGCTTCGGCGGGGCGGACGGCCACGGCGACATGGACGCCAACGGCGACGGGCGCGTGACCGAGGACGAGTTCCTGGCCCCGTTGCGAGACGCCTTCCAGCGCATGGACGCTGACCGCGATGGAGTCCTGGAAGAGGGCGAGCGCCCTGGCCCCGAACGCGAGGACTGAGGCGCGGTCGGACAAGCGCGAGGGCGAGGCGTCGGCTTCGTGACTTGAGTGACGGGTTCGCCACGTTCTAGGCTGGCAGGGATGACCCTCCTCGTCGGCTACTTCCTCAAGCGCACAGTCCTCGCAAGCGTGGCGGCGACGATGCTCATCGTGTCGGGGCCGCCGGCTATGGCGCGAGCATCGGAGACCGGGGCGGCGGCTCAAGTCGCGGCGCCGGACCGGGCGCGCAGCCGGATGAACGCCCGGGTGTTCGACGCCGTCTGGGACACGGTCCGGCGACGCTACTACGACCCCGATCTGCATGGGGTGGACTGGCGCGCGGCGCGGCAGACCTATCGGCCCCAGGCGCTCGCCGCCGTGGACGATCGGACGCTGTATCGGACACTGGGCGAGATGCTCGATCTGCTGGACGACGATCACGCCGGAGCCGTCTCACCTGCCCAGGCGCGGCGTCAGGATCAGACGCGGACTCGCCGGGTGGTCATGGGCGTCATGCTGGCGCGGCTCGACGCCGAGGCCTGGCGGGTCGACGCGGTGCGGGCGGGCTCTCCCGCCGAAGAAGCCGGGGTCGAGGTCGGCTGGGTCTTGCAGACCGTGGACGGCCAGTCCTGGGGCGTGGACTTCGACGTCGAGGCGGGGCTGCCGACGCTGCTGACCTTCCTGGACGAGGCCGGTCAGACGCGGACCGTGACTCTGATCCCGCGCGAGATGGACCCGTTGCCGCCCTTCACGGTCGACACGTCGCGTCCTGGTGCCGTGGTGCTGCGGATCGAGGGGTTCGAGGCGGGTTTGGGCCGCTGGCTCGGCGAGCGGCTGGCGGAAATCCCGGCCGAGACCGATGTCGTGATCGACCTGCGGGGCAATCCCGGCGGCCTGCTGCTGGAGGCCGACGCGGCCCTCTCTTGCTTTCTGCCGGCGCGCCAGCCCTGGGCGACGCGGATCGCGCGCGGGGGCCAGCCGGTGACGCTGACCATCATGCCGGGCTGTGGCGACCTGGAACAGCCTGCGCCGCACGACGTGGCCCTGCTGGTCGACGAATACAGCCGCAGCGCCGCCGAACTGACACCGGCCGCGCTGCAGGAGGCTGGCCGTGCGGTCGTGGTGGGCGAGCCTACGAGCGGATCGGTGCTGATCTCGCAGGATACGCGTCTGCCTGACGGCGGGCGGCTGACGCTCAGTCGGGCGGACTACATCACCGCAGGCGGAGTTCGGCTGGAAAAGCGCGGCGTGACCCCCGACGTGATCGCGTCTCGCACGCTGGAGGACCGCCGCGCCGGGCGCGATCCGATGCTGGAGGCGGCTCTAGAGGCGCTGAACCGCCAGGAACAGGCGCGCGCCAGAGGGACCGAGGCTCCGGCTGCAGTGATGGCTCAGGGGTTCTAGGCGGCCTTAGTCGCGAACTGGCTTGACTCTGGAAGCCGCCTCCCGCGCCCGCTCGCGCGCCTCTTCGACCGTCGCGCCCCGGGCCGTGACCACGCCCATGCGGCGTCGTTCGAAGGCCTTGGGCTTGCCGAACAGGCGCAGGTCGGCTGTCGGCACGGACAGGGCCTCGGCGACGCCCTCGAAAGCGACGCCGGTCGCGTCCATGCCGCCATAGATCACCGCGCTAGCCCCGATGTCGCGCTGAGACGCGTCGACCGAGAGGCCTAGGATGGCGCGGGCGTGGAGCGCGAACTCGCTCATGGTCTGGGTGGCCAGCGTCACCAGGCCCGTGTCGTGGGGACGAGGCGAGACTTCGGAGAACCAGACCTGGTCGCCCTTGACGAACAGCTCCACGCCGAAGACGCCCAGTCCACCGAGCGCGCCCGTCACCGTGGCGGCAATGTCCTGGGCGGAGGCGAGGGCGGCGGGGCTCATGGCCTGGGGCTGCCAGCTTTCGACGTAGTCGCCCTTGACCTGGCGATGGCCGATAGGGGCGCAGAAGTCGGTGACGACCTGGCCGGCGCGCAGGGATCGGACTGTCAGCAGGGTGATCTCAAAATCGAAGTCGATGCGCCCTTCGACGATGACGCGGGCCGTTTCCACCCGTCCGGCGGATTGCGCATAGGCCCAGGCGTTGGCGGCGTCTTCCAGGGCGTCGATCATCGACTGGCCCTTGCCGGAGGAGGACATCACCGGCTTGACGAAGACCGGAAGGCCGATGCGGTGCGCGGCCTCGGCCAGTTCGGCCGCAGAGCCGGCGAAGCTGTAGGGGCTGGTCGGCAGACCCAGCTCCTCTGCCGCCAGGCGGCGTATGCCCTCGCGGTTCATGGTCAGCTGGGTGGCGCGCGCCGTGGGGATGACGGTGGTTCCTGCGGCCTCGAACTCCGCCAGGACCTCAGTGGCGATGGCCTCGATCTCGGGCACGATAAGGTGGGGCTGCTCGGCGGCGATGACCGCGCGAAGAGCCGAGGCGTCGGTCATGGTCACGACGTGAGACCGATGCGCGACCTGCATGGCTGGTGCGTCGGCGTAGCGGTCGACCACGATCGTTTCGACGCCCAGGCGCTGGAGCTCGATGACGACCTCCTTGCCCAGCTCTCCGCCGCCCAGCAGCATGACGCGGACGGCGGTGGGCGACAGGGGCGTGCCGAGGCGAAGGGGCTGGGTCATGACCGCGACCTACAACCCTGAGCCCCGGTTCGCATCCGAAAACGAGCGGCTCAGCCCCTCGGAGCGAAGTTCCCCGCTGTCCGGGCGGCCAGAACAGCATCGACGATCGCGGGCGTCACGCCGAAGCTGCGCATCTCTTCCTCGTTCATCGTCGCGGTCTCCGCGCAGGCCATGACGACGTGGGGGAAGTCGGCGGCGAAGGCGACTGCGCCGGTCTGTGCATCCAGCCACACCTTGAAATAGTCGTCGGCCAGCATTTCCTCGGTGAACAGCTCGCGGCACTGGGCCAGCCATTCAACGTCCGTCGAGGCGAGCATCTTGCGGGCGTAGAGTTCCGCCAGGTTTTCAGACTGCAGGGCAGGTTCGTGGCTCGCCGGCATGCCCTCCAGGGGTGATCGGGTCGCGCGCAGCCCGGGGGCGGCCGTGGTCCAGTCCACGCGCTGGCCCGTCGACAGGTCATAGGTAATGGCGGTGAAGCCGATGCCGGGGCGAGCGGCCCCGTCGCAATAGAGCTCGTCGCTCAGCATGACGGTGACGAAGCCCGGACCCGTCATCGGCAGGGTGGCGGAGCGGGTGAAGGTCCCGGGGCCATCGCATCCGGCGGTATCAGCGTCGATACGGCCGAAATCGGCATTGATCGCGGCGATCGCCGGCGTGTCGCCAATCAGGCGGGGCAGGGCCTGCACGCCCTGGCGGATGTCGGGCCGCGCCTCAAGCGCGACGGCGCCGCTGGATGCGGCGGCGGCCGAGGAGGTGGCCTCGCCGTCGGCCTTGGCCTCGCCCTCCGTCTGCGAACAGGCGGCCAGCAGCAGGGCGGCGGCCCCGCCGGCTATCCCAACGAGCGCCTTCTGGTTGGTCATCTCGATCTCCCCCATGAGAGGCCAAGATTGCCTTGCCGAACGGCGATGCGCCAGAGGCGAAACCGGGCACCTACAGCCGCGCCTTCACCGCCGCGACCACCGCCTCGGCGGTGATGCCGAACTCGCGATAGAGGACATCGGCCGGAGCCGAGGCGCCGAAGCCGGTCATGCCGACGAAGGCCCCGTCCTCGCCGATGAAGCGCTCCCAGCCCTGCTGGATCGCGGCCTCGACGGCGACGCGGACCGTGCCCCGACCCAGAACCGAGGCTTGGTAGGCGGCGTCTTGCTTCTCGAACAGCTCGAAGCAGGGGATGGAGACGACGCGGGTGGGTGTTCCTTGCGCTTCCAGCGTCTCAGCGGCCTTCAGCGCGATGGGAACCTCTGTGCCCGTGGCGAACAGGGTGGCCTTGGCCTCGCCGGACGCGGCCTTCAGCTCATAGGCGCCGCGCGCGGACAGGTTCTCGTCCGAGGCGGTGGTGCGCACGGCGGCCGTCTTCTGGCGCGACAGGGCGAGGGCGGACGGCGTGGTTTTCGCCTCCAGCGCCAGCTGCCAGCACTCGAAGGCCTCCACCGTGTCGGCGGGGCGGAAGACCATGAGGTTGGGGATGGCGCGAAGGGCCGCCAGATGCTCGACAGGCTGGTGCGTCGGGCCGTCCTCGCCCAGGCCGATGCTGTCGTGCGTCAGGACGTGGATGACCCGGATGCCCATCAGTGCCGCGAGCCGGATCGACGGGCGGCTGTAGTCCGAGAACACCATGAAGGTGCCGCCGTAGGGAATGACCCCGCCGTGCAGCGCCATGCCGTTCATGGCCGCCGCCATGCCGTGCTCGCGGATGCCCCAGTTGACGTAGCGGCCTTCATAGGTCGGGGCGTCGAAGATCGGCGTGCCCTTAACGAAGGTGTTGTTGGAGCCGGTCAGGTCGGCCGAACCGCCGATCAGCTCCGGCACCGCGCCGAAGACCGCCTCGAGCGCCGCTCCCGAAGCCTGTCGCGTGGCCTGGGCGGGCGTGTCGACGACCAGTTGGGCGATGCCGGCATTCAGACCGTCGAACGCACGCTCGGGTAGGTCGCCGGCCATGGCGCGGGTAAAGTCCGTGGCCTGCGATGAGGCCGCCAGCCGGGCTTCCCAGGCCTTGCGATCCTTGGCTCCGCGCTTGCCGACTTTGCGCCACGCCTTCTCGATGCTCTCCGGCAGTTCGAACGGATCGTGGGTCCATGACAGGCCCAGACGGGTGGCGGCGATCTCGGCCGCGCCCAGGGCCGCACCGTGGGTCTTGTGGCTGCCCTCCATGGTGGCAGCGCCGCGACCGATCTTGGTCTTGCAGGCGATCAGGGTCGGCTTGTCCTGTCGGGTCGCCCATTGCAGGGCGGCCTTGATGGCCTTGGAATCGTGGCCGTCGATGGCCTTGACCGCCCAGCCGGCGGCCTTGAAGCGGCCCTTCTGGTCGGTGGCGTCCGACAGGCTGACCGCTCCGTCGATGGTGATGGCGTTGTCGTCCCACAGCACCGTCAGCTTGTTCAGCCGATAGCGGCCGGCGAGCGCGATGGCCTCTTGGCTGACGCCCTCCATCAGGCAGCCGTCGCCGGCGATGACCCAGGTGCGATGGTCGACCAGATCCTCGCCGAACCGCGCGGCCAGATGGCGCTCGGCCATGGCGAAGCCCACTGCGTTGGCCAGCCCCTGGCCGAGGGGACCCGTCGTGGTCTCCACGCCCGGCATGTGGCCGTACTCGGGGTGGCCGGCGGTCTTCGATCCCCATTGGCGGAAGCTGGAGAGCTGCTCCTTGGTCGCGGCCTTGTAGCCGGTCAAATGCAGCAGGGCGTAGATCAGCATCGAGCCGTGGCCGGCCGACAGGATGAAGCGGTCTCGGTCGGCCCAGTCGGGGCGTGCCGCATCAAACTTCAGAAACTTCGAGAAAAGCACGGTCGCGACGTCGGCCATGCCCATCGGCATGCCAGGGTGGCCGCTGGCGGCCTTCTCCACCCCGTCCATGGCGAGCACCCGGATGGCGTCGGCCATTTGCTTGAGGGAGGCCTTTTCAGGGGTGGATCTGGAATCGGCCACGGGCGGAAACTTTCGTCGGGAGGCGGAAAAAGGGGGGCGGCGCCGCTTTACCGCGCGACCGTGGCGGGTTCTATACGAAATCTGGAGGAAGCGACCGATGGCCGACGCCACAACCGCCGCCCGCGACCGTCTCGACCGGGCGCTGACCACGCTGGAGCGCAAGATTCACGAGCTGAAGCTGGCTCCCGTCGTGCCGGACGACGACCTGTTCGCCCTGCCGGTACCGCCGACAGGCAGTGCCGAGGATGAGCGCCGTATCGCCGCGCTGGAGGCCGCAGGGCGCGAGGCGTCCGAGGCCCTGGCCCGCGCCGCCCAGGCCGTGCGCGAGGTCATGGCCGAAACCGAAGCGGGCGGGGCCGCCTGATGGCCACCGTCACTGTCGAGATCAACGGCCGCCCCTATGCCGTGGGCTGCGCCGACGGCCAGGAAGAGCGGGTCCGCATCCTGGCCAAGCAGTTCGACGCCAATGTGCGCCAGGTCGCCGCCGACGTCGGCCATGTCGGGGACCTTCGGCTGTTCCTGATGGGCGCGCTGGTGCTGGCCGACGAGTTGCACGAGGCGCGGCTGGCGGTCGGGTCGACCCCCGTGAGCCAGACGGCCCCGCCGCCGGATGCCGGAGTGGCCGAAGCTCTGAACGCGGTGGCGGCCCGCATCGAGAAGATCGCCCAGGGCCTGTAGCGGGCTCTGGCGGTCGTGCTGACCTGGCCCTATACTCCCGCTTGGCGGGTCAGCTGTGGCTCACGTCGAAGGCAACATATCCTCGCGGCCTTAATTCACTCGAAGGGATCTGCCCCTGTCCGACCTCGTGGGGTCGGGTACGCGGAGCCCACCTGGCTACCCAGGCTCGAGAGGATTTAAACCGTCCTTCACGGCTCTCATGGCGCCGCCACCCTTTTCCCGAGGTACGCTACCGCTCTGCGCGCGGCGGCTCGCTGCTTGAGCGCGGACGGCGGATGGTGTTTTCCGACAAGGCCACACTCCGCGCCGAGGCCCGTGCTCTGCGGCGGCGTCTTTCCGAACTTGCGCCTGGGGCTGGCGAGCGGGCCGCCCTCCATGCCGCAGATCTTCCCCTCGGCGAAATCGTCGCCGTCTACAGCGCCATGGGTTCGGAGCTCGATCCCGAGCCGCTGGCCCGCGCTATGGTCGCCTCGGGCGTCGCGCTCTGTCTGCCAGTGGTGATCGAGCGCGAAGCCCCCATGACTTTCCGCCGCTGGTCGCCGAGCGACCCGCTGGAGGCGGACGCCGCCGGCTGCCCGGCGCCCCTGCCACTGGCCGAGGTCGTTGATCCCGACCTGATCCTCACGCCGCTGCTGGCCTTTGACGCCTTCGGGGGGCGGCTGGGGCAGGGGGGAGGCTACTACGACCGGACCTTCGCGGCGCGGCCGAACGTCATCCGGATCGGCTTCGGCTATGCGGGCCAGGCGGTCGAACGTCTGCCCATGGAGTCGCACGACGTCCCGCTGCATGGCGTTCTGACCGAGGTCGGCTATACCGCCGCCCGAAAGGCGGACCCTGTATGAGACTGGCGTTCTTCGGAGACGTGATCGGCAAGTCCGGTCGCGACGGACTGTCTGACCACCTGCCGGGCCTTAAGCGGGCGCTGAAACTCGACTTCGTCGTGGTCAACGCCGAGAACGCGGCGGGCGGTTTTGGGATCACGGAGAACACTGCCAAGGAGCTGTTCATGGCGGGGGCGGACTGCCTGACGCTGGGCAACCACTCCTGGGATCAGCGCGAGGCCCTGACCTATATTGTTCGTGAGCCGCGCCTGATCCGTCCGGCCAACTATCCCCGCCTGATGGACGCGCCGGGCGCGGGGGCGAACCTGTTCGAGATGCCGTCAGGCAAGACAGTGCTGGTCATGAACGTCCTGGGGCGCATCCACATGGACCCCAACGACGACCCGTTCAGCGCGGTGGACCGGGAGCTGAACGCCTGTCCGATGGGCGTCGCCGCCGACGCGGTGATCGTCGACATGCACGCTGAGGCGACCTCGGAGAAGATGGCGATGGGACACTTCTGCGACGGCCGCGCCAGCCTGGTGATCGGCACCCACACCCACGTCCCGACCGCCGACGCCCAGATCCTGCCGGGCGGCACGGCGTATCAGACCGACGCGGGCGGTTGCTGCGACTATGACAGCGTCATCGGCAACGAGAAGGAGGAGCCGCTGCGGCGGTTCACGACCCGTATCAGCGGAGGGCGATACGCCCCCGCGTCCGGGCCGGCGACGGTCTGCGGCGTGTATGTCGAGACCGACGACAGGACGGGGCTGGCGACCCGCATCGAGCCGATCCGGATCGGTGGTCGGCTGAGCCAGAATGTGCCGGTGGCGACCTAAGATTTCTCGAGCTGCTCGATCCGGTCCCGGTGGCGAGCAAGCAGAGTTTCCAGCGTAACCGAAGGGTTCGCACCTGTTTGTAGAGCCGCCTGAAGCGCTTCGGGATCGTTTGCGCTTACGGCGAGCCAGAGATCGATGTCGGGATCTTGCACACCCGCCGCCATCAGTCGCCCGAGCACCTTAATCCCTTCGTTGACATTCGCCTGTTGAGAGCTCTGCCCGAAAACGCTCATGGCGGCGTTGATGAGGGTGTCTTCTTGCTGATACGCGCGGAACGCGATGATCCCTCGGTGCATATCTCCCAGATACGCAGAGACGTGTTCGAGGTCGGATGTCTCCAGAGTTCTGAGCAATCTGAGAGCCTTTACGGCCGAGGCAATCGTGGTCGCCCGGTCATCCCGAGTGGCCGCTTCCCAAAGATAGACCTGTATCAGACGCCACTCCGTGCCGTTGCTTCCAGCCGCCTCGGATTTTTGGCGAAGAAGCGATGTCAGTCCGAACCCGGACGTCGAGCAGAGAAAGTCCCTGATGACGTCTTGTTCGCGAGAGAGGTCCGCGCGAGGAGCGCCCGATCCCGCCGCAAGCGCCTCGTCCATCACGATGGAATTCAAGGTCACAAGCAGTTTGGCGAGGTCTCGCTTGAACTCTTGTAGCGCCTTGAAGTCCGAACTCTCCACGGACATCAGAACCGCGAAAGACAGTGCGCCGAGTATGAGCGCGACAGCTGTCAGAAGTGAGCCGATGACCTGGAAGCGATCCTGGATGGAAGCATTCTCGCCAAAATCCCAGCCGATGATGGGAACGGACAAAATCAGGCCGGCCATGACGAGGCCAATCGCGAGATAGAGCAGTCGCCGATGCATTTCGTCCTCCAACGTCACAGGTTCGTCGAGCGACGTTCTAGGAGGCTGAGGGGCTACGTGCAACCCTAGGGTTTTGTTGAAAACAACTCAGGGAAGGCTCGCCGCAGCGCGGATGTGGCTTCTCTCACGTCGTCTTCAGCCGCGCGCTTCCCGCCTCGACCACCATGGTCTGGCGGGTCGAAAGCACACCGTTCCTGTTCTGGACCTGGTCCAGCACCTTGAACTCGGTCTGCCAGCGGTCCGGCGTCACGTCACAAACGACGTAGCCGCGCTGGCTGTTGCGGAACTTCAGCTGGGGGTTGGCCGCGAGGAAGGCCTGCTGATCGGCGCGCTGGTCCTGGCCGTCGCCGCCTGAGCTGATGGAGGTGGAGACGAACTCGGTGGCGATCGGCTCGCCCTCCGGATTGCGGCCGTCGATATAGAGTTCTCCGGCATAGTTCTGATGCTCGTCGCCGGTCAGGACGACGGTGTTGGCAATGCGGCGGTCGCGGATGTGACGCAGCAGCCGCTCGCGCGGTACGCGGTAGCCGGCCCAGCTGTCGGTGTTGACGCCGTAGTCCTCGCCTGGGTTCCGATCGAGGTCCATGACCATGATCTGTTGGGCCAGGGCCTTCCAGGTCGCTTGGGAGCGGTTCAAGTTGTTCAGCAGCCACGCCTCCTGCGCCTCGCCCAGCACCTGGGCGTCGCGGTCGTTGATGCCGTCGCATGAGCTGTTGAAGCGGTCGTTGCACGGTTGGTCTGTGCGGTACTGGCGGGTATCAAGCAGGTTTAGATCCAGCAGGTCGCCATAGACCGCCCGGCGATACAGCTGCATCGCCGACCCGCGTGGGAAGGACGAGCGGCGCAGCGGCATGTGCTCATAATAGGCCTGCATGGCGGCCGCCTGCCGTAGAGCGAAGATGGCCGGGTCGGTGCCGTCCTGGTCGATGTCGGACACCCAGTTATTGTCGATCTCGTGATCGTCCCAGGTGGTGAACCACGCCGCTGAGGCGTGAGACGCCTGCAGGTCGGTGTCCATCTTGTACTGGGCATAGCGCTGGCGGTAGTCGGTTACGGTGTAGACCTCGCCTCCGACGTGAACGCGCAGGTTCTCCTGCGGGTTGGTCGAGCCGTAGATGCGGTTGCCGCGACCTTCATAGATGTAGTCGCCGTAGCAGTAGATGAAGTCGAGGTCCTCGGCCGCGATCTTTCTGTGGGCGGTGTAGTAGCCGCTTTCATAGGCCTGGCAGCCGACGATGCCGAACCGGACGCGGTCGAGCGCCGCGCCCGCGACGGGCATGGTCTTGGCCCGGCCGACGCCCGAGCGCTCGCGGCCGGCCGTGAAGCGGTAGAAGTAGGGGCGGCCCGGCTCCAGGCCACCGACCTCGACGTGCACCGCATGACCGAGTTCGGGCCGGGCGATCGCCCCTCCCGAGCGGACGACCGTGCCGAAGCCCGCGTCCGTAGCCACTTCCCAGTTCACCGCCATCGGCTGAGACGGCATGCCGTGATCCGGTTCCAGCGGGCGGGGCGCGAGGCGTGTCCAGATGACGAAGCCGTCGGGCAAGGGGTCGCCGGCCGCGACCCCGAGCTGGAAGGGATTGTCCTCGAACACGGGATCCGCCAGCGCCGGGCGGCCGACGCCCGCTGCCAGGCCGAGCCCGGCGGAGCCGAGCAGGATGTGACGGCGGGATGGGGTGATCAGGGCCACAGGACTGCTCCGAAAGCGGGATGCCAAGTGGGATAGGAGGCATTTGTGACAGCTGTCACCCACGCGCTCCGGCGATGGCGGCGCGAAGGGTGGACAACTGCTCGGCGCGGCCTGCGGGACAGTGCGTCCGCGCGACGAACTCCTGGCCTGATCGGGCCAGCGCAAGACGTCGTTCGGGCTGGTCGATCAGCAGCAGCAACTCTTCGACCAAGCGCTCCGCGTTCAACGGATCGACATAGAGGGCGTGTTCGCCGCTGGCTTCGCGCAGACCGCCGGTGCCAGACGATACGACGGCGGCCCCCGCCGCGTGAGCCTCAAGCGCGGCCAGCCCGAACGGCTCTCTCCACAAGGATGGCACGGCGACGATGGCCGCGCGTCGGAGGGCGTCGCGAACCTGAAGGAGCGGCGCATCCAGGGTCACTCGGACCCGCTCTTCGAAGGGGCGAAGGGCCTGGAGGGGTCCCTCGGCCCACTCACGGTGCATGCGCCAGTCCGCGAGCAGTAGCTCGGCTCGCCATCCTGGCCGCGCGCTGAGAACGCTCGGCAGGGCTTCGCAAAGCAGGCCCAGCCCCTTCTCCTGCGTCGCCCGCCCAGCGAAGACGATCAGAGGCTCCCGTGCAGCCGGATCGGCGGACCACGCCTTCAAGTCGATGGGATTGGGGATCGCATGGGCGCGAGCGGCGAAAGACGGATAGTCATTTTCAAAATCCGACTTGGCTGTCTCGCTGACAAAGACGTAGGCCGCGATCGGAGAAAGCCGATGATGGTAGCGCCAGCGGCTCAGCCAGCCCCTCGGTGGTGGAGTCATGTTGTGGCGGTAGAGGGCGACGGGTGTGCCCCGGAACGTGCGCGCGAGCCGCGACGCCGTGGGGACATGCTGATGCGCCTCGATCAACTCGGGCCGCCATGCCCGTAGCAGCCCAATCAGGGCCTCGGCGCGTCCAGAGCGGCTGCGATACCGGGGCACGGGTGTGACGGGCAAGTCGCCGTGATCTTCCGCGCCGAAGTCGGCGAAGATCATCAGATCGTCCCGTCGGTTGGCCAAACCCAGCGTGCGCACCACGGTCTCGATGGAGTTTGGACGCGCCGTAGAGAAAACATAGCCGGCCGGCAGAACGATGGCGGTGCGGGTCAAACGACTTCACCCTGCGCCGGACAACGGATCGGGCACATGAACGCTCCTCTCGACCAAAGCCGCTGCCGTCCGTCTCAACGGGTGGTCGGTTCCCATGACTGCATCTCTGCGATCTCGCGGGTCTGGGCCTCGACCACGGCCTGAGCCATCCGGCGGATCTCTGGATCCTGTGACTGCGCCAGCGCCACCTCGGCCATGGCGACGGCACCGCGATGATGCTCGATCATCTTGGCGATATAGGCCTCGTCGACCGTCGCGCCTGAGGCCTGACCCATGCGTGAGTGCATTTCGGCCTCGACCTCAGCGAATGCCGCGTCGTTGTTCAGTGGCGCGCCCGTTTCGCGGTGGCCTGTGTGAGCGCTGGCGGCACTTTCGGCATAGGCGGCGTTCTGGTTCGCTGTGGCGGCGTCGCGCATGGCCTGCTGGACCGGATCACCGCCGCCCTCGCAGGCGGCCAGCGCCAAACCCAGTGACAGCGTCGTGAGGGCGATCAGCCTTCGATCCATCGGGGCATCCATCCTTCATGAATCTCGCGCAGGTGCTTCAGCGGGATGCTGAACAAGTCCTTCGAGGCGAAGGCGTCGCCCCTCGCGTGACCAACGACCGAGGCGTGCAGCCCCGCCCCGCGGGCCGCCTCGATCAGCGCCTCGGCATCCGGAACGGCGACGAGGTATCGGGCCTGGTCCTCGGCGAACAGGAGGATGTGGGCATGGGTCGCGCTGGTCGCGTCCAGCACCACGCCGGCGTCGGACGCCAGCGCCATGTCGGCCGCCGCGCCGATCAGGCCGCCGTCGGACAGGTCGTGGACGCAGGTCAGGCGACCGGCTTCGATCTCGCCGCGCACGAAGTCGCCGGTCTTTTTCTCGAGGGCCAGATCGACGGGCGGCGGGGCACCGTCCTCGCGGCCCAGAACCTCGCGCAGATAGATCGAGGCGCCCAGCTCGCCGACCGTCTCGCCGATCAGCACCAGGGTGTCGCCCTCGGCCATGGTAGAGAAGCCCGCGACCACGTCGTAGTTGGGCAGCAGGCCCACGCCGCCCACAGTCGGGGTCGGCGGAATGGCGACGCCGTTGGTCTCGTTGTAGAGCGACACGTTCCCGCTCACGACCGGGAAGTCCAGCGCGCGGCAGGCTTCTGCCATGCCGTCGATGGCGCGGACGATCTGGCCCATGATCTCGGGCCGCTGGGGATTGCCGAAGTTCAGGTTGTCGGTGATGGCGATGGGGCGAGCCCCCACCGCCGTCAGGTTGCGCCAGGCCTCGGCCACGGCCTGTTTGCCACCCTCATAGGGATCGTTCTGTACGTAGCGCGGCGTGCAGTCCGAGGTGACGGCCAGACCCTTGTCGGTGCCATGCACCCGCACCACGCCAGCGTCCGCGCCAGTGGCGGAATCCTGCAGCGTGTCGGCCATGACGTGGCGGTCGTACTGTTCCCAGATCCAGCGCTTGGAGGCCATGTCCGGGCAAGTCAGGACCTTGAGCACCGCGTCCTCCCAGACCTCGGGCGCGGGCACATCGGCCGGTGCCAGGCGCTCGTAAAGCTCGGGCTGGACCCACGGACGGTCATACAGGGGCGCGTCGTCGAACAGGGGGGCCAGCGGCACGTCGCACACGACCTCGCCGTGGTGGTTCAGGATCAGACGCCCGGTGTCGGTGGTGCAGCCGATGACGGCGGCGTCCAGGCCCCACTTCTGGAAGATGCGGTGGCCGTCGTCCTCGCGGCCGGGCTTCAGCACCGCCAGCATGCGCTCCTGGCTTTCGGACAGCATCATCTCATAGGCCGTCATGCCCTCTTCGCGCTGGGGGACCTTGTCCATGTCCAGCTCGATGCCGACGCCGCCCTTGCCCGCCATCTCGACGGAGGAAGAGGTCAGGCCGGCGGCACCCATGTCCTGGATGGCGGCCACGGCACCGGACGCCATCAGCTCCAGCGTCGCCTCGATCAGCAGCTTCTCGGCGAAGGGATCGCCGACCTGGACGGTGGGACGCTTGGCCTCGGATTCGTCGTCGAACTCGGCCGAGGACATGGTCGCGCCGTGGATGCCGTCGCGCCCGGTCTTGGAGCCGAAATAGACCACCGACATGCCTGCGCCGGGCGCCGCCGAGTAGAAGATGGCGTCGGACTTCGCCAGGCCCACGCACATGGCGTTGACCAGGATGTTGCCGTTGTAGCCGCGGTGGAAATTGGTCTCGCCGGCCACGGTGGGCACGCCGACGCAGTTGCCGTAGCCGCCGATGCCACTGACCACGCCCTTGACCAGACGCCTGGTCTTCTCGTGCCCGACGTCGCCGAACCGCAGGGCGTTGAGCAGCGCTACCGGGCGCGCGCCCATGGTGAAGACATCGCGCATGATGCCGCCCACGCCCGTCGCCGCGCCCTGATAGGGTTCGATGAAGGAGGGATGGTTGTGGCTCTCCATCTTGAAGATGCAGGCGTCGCCGTCGTCGATGTCGATCACGCCCGCGTTCTCGCCCGGCCCGCAGATGACGCGGGGGCCGTTGGTCGGGAATTTGCCGAGGTGGATCTTGGACGACTTGTAGGAGCAGTGCTCGGACCACATCACCGAGAAGACGCCCAGCTCGACCGCATTGGGCTCGCGGCCCAGACGATCGAGGATCACCTGATACTCATTGGGGGCCAGACCCCATTCGACGGCAAGTTCGGCGGAAGTCTTCTGGGGGGCGCTCATGGAGCGCGCTTCTAGCCATGAACGCTTGCGCTGTCAGCCCGCAGGCGCGCCGCCCTCGCCAAGGCTCGGGTGGGTGCGTAAGTGCGACGTCATGACCGGCTCGCAAGAGTTGTGCGCATTTTGGGCGGCGGTCGCGAGGGGCGGGTCGGGCCTCGCCGGACTCGGCCCCGCGTCTCAGGGATTTAAACGGTTCGAGAGCGGACCAACTCGTTAACGGTTGCCCGTCAGGATGCTCGCCTCGCGCGAGAACGGGCTTGACGAAAAAGTCTCAATATCCCCCCTTAGCGTTAACTGTTTGGGCGGGGGGCAGTCGGCGGTTTTGCGTGAGAGCGGTTTTCTCGACGCCGGACCGAGACAGGGCATTACCCCTCAGGTTGTGGAGGGTATTGCGAAATGGCGACCGAATTCAGATCTGTACGGACGCTTGACGCAGCGCGCGTCGCTACCGATCGCCTGATCGAGAGCCTTGCGGAGCGCCGCCTGTCCAAGGCGGAGCGCGAGGCCGCCCGTTCCCAGATCGGCGAGCTGATGACCGCTCTCGCGAGGCGCGACGACGCCTCGGCGCTGGATCTCAGAGACAGTCTCGGGCGGCTGGACGCCGCGCTGAGCGCAACTGGCGAACGCAAGGGCGGCAAGTCCGTAGACCCACTGGTCCGCAAGCGCCTCGCCAAGACCCTGTCCCAGATCGGCGGCCTGGTCGGCGCGGGTGTCGTCCTGTCGGCGTCGTTCGCCGCAGCGGCCCAGACACCTGAGGCCGCCCCGATCATCGCCGAGCTGCCTCAGGGCGTCGCGGTGGGGGACATCGTGATCAATCCCGTGACCGGGACGCCGCTGACCGTGCTCGAGGTCTATCCGAACGGCGTGCTGGCCACCGGCAACCTGTTCATCCTGACGTCTACCGCGGTCGGGTCGGTGTTCCCGGATCCGGACAACCCCGCGGTCAACGTCACCGTGGCCAGCGTCGTGACCAGTCCGGCGACGACGCAGATCGTTCAGGTCGTCTTCACGGACGCCCGCGTTTACGATGTCGTGCAATCGTTGACGACGGCGGCCGGAGGAGGGCCGGGCGGGGTCGTTTCTCTGCCGCCGGGCGCGGGCGACATCAACAGCATCTATGACTATCGGACAGCGCCGGGAGGCTCGGGCGGCAGGACCGGAGCGCTGTTCGTGCCGGCTACATCGGGGGGCGCGGGCCAGACAGGCGAGACCATCAGCCTGACCGTTCCGGCCTCCCATGGCAACATCACGACCGTCTCGGATAATCGTCCCGGGATTCTATACGTCAGCCAGGGCGGCGAAGGAGGTGATGGCGGCGACGGCTACGCCGGAGCCAGCGGGGCCAGCGGCGGGCGAGGCGGATCCGGTGGTACGGTCGACATCACCTCTCTGGTAAACACGATCTCGACAACCGGAGCCGCATCGCATGGCATCGTCGTCCAGAGCCGCGCGGGCCAGGGCGGCGAAGGCGGAAGCGGGTTCATCTTCTCCAGTGGCGGCTCGGGCGGATCGGGCAGTTCGGGCGGCTTCGCCCGGATCATCAGCTACTCGGACATCACCACGCGGGGCCTGGGTGCCCACGGCATCTTCGCCCAAAGCCTGGGCAGCGGAGCCGGCTCGGGTGGCGGCAGCTACGGCCTGTTTGGATCGGGCGGTGCCGGCAACCAGGGCGGCAATGGCGGCACGGCCATCGCCGATAACCACGGCGACATCTTCACCTTCGGCGGCGGCTCGCACGGCGTGGCCGCTCAGAGCATCGGCGGCCTCGGCGGCGATGCGGGCAACTCCATCGGACTGCTGAGCTTCTCCAACTCCGGCGCGCCGGGCGGCAACGGGGGCTCGGCCACGGCCATAACCCGCGCCGGATCGGCCATCCAGACAGCCGGCGGCCTGTCCTACGGTCTGTTCGCCCAGTCGGTGGGCGGGGGCGGCGGCAATGCGGGGACTGAGGTCAGCCTGGTTGCCATCGGCTCCTCCGGCGGCACGGGCGGCAACGGCAACCTGGCGACGGCTCTGGCCGAGACCGGGTCCGAAATCCTGACCACTGGCCTGTTTTCTCACGGCATCTTTGCCCAGTCCATCGGCGGCGGCGGCGGCAACGGTGGCGTCACCGGCGGTCTCGGCTTCGCCTTGGGCTCCAGCGGAGCTAGTGGCGGGCTGGGCGGCGACGTGTCCGTCACGTCTGGCGCCAATATCGGCGTCTCGGGCCTGGCGGCCAGCGGCATTTTCGCCCAGTCGATCGGCGGCGGCGGCGGCAACGCGACCGGCGGCGGCGGCTTCGTCGCCCTGGGCGGCTCTGGCGGGGGCGCAGGCAGCGCCGGGTCGGTGACGGTCACGACCCTGACCGGCGGGCAGATCCAGACGTCCGGCACCCTCGGTCACGGCATCTTCGCCCAGTCGGTCGGCGGCGGCGGCGGAACCGGTTCGACCACTGGAGGCGTGGTCGCGGTCGGCGGCTCCGGGGGCTCCGGCGGCAACGGCGGGACGGTCACGGTCACCAATGCTGGCCTCGTCTCCACGACGGGAGCTGCCGCGCGCGGCGTGTTCGCCCAGTCGATTGGCGGCGGCGGCGGCACGGGCGGCGACGGCGGCGGCCTGGCTGTCGTGGGCGGCGGCGGGGGCACGGCGAGCTCAGGCGGCGCGGTCACGGTCGGTAACTCTGGTTCGATCCAGACAACGGGCAATCAAGGGATCGGCATCCAAGCCCAGTCGATCGGGGGCGGCGGCGGCGACGGCGGCACCACGGGCGGGGTGTTCCTGACAATCGGAGGATCGGGTGGCGGCGGCGGCCCGGGCGGGGCGGTCACAGTCAACCACAGCGGCCAGATTCTGACCGGCGGCAATGACGCGCACGGCATCTTCGCCCAGTCGGTCGGCGGTGGTGGCGGTAACGGCGGTGCGACCGGTTCGGTCAGCGCCTTCGCCGGCGTGGCCATCGGCGGTTCGGGCGGCATCGGCAGTGCCGGTGGCAATGCGACCCTGAATCTGACGCAGCAAACCGTCTCGATCCCCGGGGGGGGCGGTACCAGTCTGGTCGATCCCTTCATCCAGACGTCGGGCGACAGGGCGCGCGGTGTTTATCTGCAGTCTGTGGGCGGTGGCGGCGGCAACGGCGGCCTGGCGGGTCAGCTATCGGTCGGATATGGGATCGGCGTTAGCATCGCGGTCGGGGGCCAGGGCGGGGCCGGTGGCGACGGCGGCTCGGTCAACGGGACCGGCGATCTGAGCGTCCTGACCACGGGCGACTTCTCGGACGGCTATTTCGCCCAGTCCATCGGCGGCGGGGGCGGCAACGGCGGATTTGCCCTGTCGTTCGCCTTCGCGGGCGGAGAGACCGTGGCCGGAGCGCTGGCGGTCGGCATCGGTGGCGAGGGCGGCGCGGGCGGCGACGGTGGTTTGGTGACCATCGATTCCGGTGGGGCGATCCAGACGGAAGGCGACTTCTCTAGCGGCTTCATCGCCCAGTCTGTCGGCGGCGGCGGCGGAAACGGCGGCTTCTCGATCGCCCTGTCAGGCGCAGGGGCCGGCGGCGCCTCGGGCGCGGTGTCGGTTGGCGTCGGGGGCTTCGGCGGCGACGGCGGCATTGGAAACACGGTCAACGCCCTGTTCGACGGGCAGATTCTGACTCTCGGCGACGATTCCCTCGGGGCCCTGATCCAGTCGGTCGGCGGCGGTGGTGGCAACGGCGGCTTCAACGTCACGGGTGCCGTAGCAGGGTCGGGCGGCGCTTCGGGCAGCGTGGCGGTCGGCGTTGGGGGGACTGGCGGCGGTGGCGGCAACGGCGGGTCTGTGACCGGCCGCGTTGGCGGAAGCGTCCGAACCGAAGGCGATCGATCGACGGCTGTGACCGTCCAGTCGATGGGCGGCGGCGGCGGCAACGGTGGCTTCAACGTCACCGGTAGCATCGCCGGGGCGAGCACGGCGGCGGGCGCGGTCTCTGTGGGCGTCGGCGGCTTTGGCGGCGGCGCCGGCGATGGCGGATCGGTCGACGGCAGCGTCGGCGGCGACATTACGACCCTGGGCGACCTGTCGACGGGCCTGCTGGTCCAGTCGGTCGGTGGCGGTGGCGGCAACGGGGCCTTCTCGGTCTCCGGATCGATCGCGGGCTCTGGCACGGCCGCTGGCGGCGCGGGCGTCGGGGTCGGCGGCTTCGCGGGCGGCGGCGGCGACGGCGGCACCGTGAGAGGCGAAGCCGAGGGCGATGTCTACACTGAGGGCGACGACTCCTCGGGCGTCGTGGTCCAGTCCCTGGGCGGCGGCGGCGGCAACGGCGGGTTCGCGGTCGGCGGATCGATCGCGGGGTCCGGTACCGGTGCCGGGGCCATCGGCATCGGGGTCGGCGGATCCGGTGGCGTGGGCGGCGACGGCGGGGCCGTGACGGCCTTCGCGCGCGATATTCACACGCGCGGCGATCGCGCGGGCGGCTTCCTCGCTCAGTCGGTCGGCGGCGGCGGCGGTAACGGCGGCTTCGCGGTCGGTGGCTCCATCGGCGCGGCCGGGACTGGCGCGGGGGCGGTGTCTATTGGCGTCGGCGGCTCCGGCGGCGGGGGCGGCGACGCCGGAATCGTCACAGCGACTGTGACGGGCAATGTTCTCACCGAGGGCCTGTCCTCGTCCGGCATCATCGCCCAGTCGCTGGGCGGCGGCGGGGGGTCGGGCGGCTTCACCGTCGCGGGCTCGATCAGCGGGGCCGCCACGGGTGCAGGTTCCGTCTCGGTCGGCGTCGGCGGCTCGGGTGGCTCGGGTGGCGACGGGGCGGCCACGACCTTGACTGTGACCGGTGAGGTGCTGACGCTCGGGGATCAGAGCGACGGCGTCCTGGCTCAGTCGGTGGGCGGCGGCGGCGGCAACGGCGGCTTTGCCGTGGCGGGCTCCATCTCGGGGGCCCAGACCGCCGCCGGGACGGTTTCGGTCTCGGTCGGCGGAACTGGCGGCGGCGGCGGCGACGCCGGCACGGTCACACTAACCCAGACGGGCGATGTGACGACGCTGGGAAATACTGCGCGTGCAGTCCTGGCCCAGTCGATCGGCGGTGGCGGCGGAAACGGCGGCTTCACTGTGGCCGCCGGGATATCTGGTGCCCAGACAGCGTCCGGCAATGTCGGCGTGGGCGTCGGCGGCGGCGGCGGCGTCGGCGGCGACGGCGGTGCCGTCAGTGGCACAGTGACTGGCGACCTCGTCACGTTTGGCGACGACTCTTCAGCCCTGCTGGTTCAGTCGGTCGGCGGGGGAGGCGGCAACGGTGGTTTCAACGTCACCGGCGGGATCGCGGGGGCCCAGACGGGCTCGGGCAACATCCTGGTTGGCGTCGGTGGGTTCGGCGGCGGCGGCGGCGACGCGGGTGCCGTCAGCGGCGGCCTGACCGGCGACGTCTTTACCGCGGGCGATCGTTCCGGGGGCGTCACCTATCAGTCCATCGGCGGCGGCGGCGGCAATGGCGGCTTCAACATCACGGGCGGCATCAGTGCCACGGTCGGTAGTGGCGGTGGTGCCGGCACGCTGGGCATCGGCATAGGTGGATTCGGCGGTAACGGCGGCAACGCCTCGACCGTCAACGCCTCGGTGAACGGGACCATCCGGACCCTCGGTGACCAATCGCACGGTGTGCTGTTCCAGTCGGTCGGCGGCGGCGGTGGCAGCGGCGGCTTCAACGTCACCGGCGTGGTCAGCGCCGGCATGGGCATCAACGGGACGCTCGGCTTCGGCCTCGGCGGCTTTGGCGGTCTGGGCGGGAATGCTGGCGATGTGACCGGCGTCCTGACCGGCGATGTCATTACGGCCGGCGATGGCGCCTTCGGAGCCATGCTGCAGAGCCTTGGCGGCTCGGGGGGCTCGGGCGGCTTCAATTTCACGGGGGCCATGTCCCTGTCGGTCAGCAACAACGCCGCCGTGGGCGTGGGCCTCGGCGTAGGCGGCTTTGGCGGCGGGGGCGGCGACGCGGGCGACGTCATCGGCACTATCACCGGCGAGTATGTGACGGCGGGCATCGATTCCGACGCTGTGGTCGTCCAGTCGCTGGGCGGCGGCGGCGGCAACGGCGGCTTCAACGTCAGCGGCTCGGGGAGCTTCTCGACCGGCACGTCCGGCACCTTGGGCATTGGGGTCGGGGGCTTTGGCGGCGGCGGCGGCAACTCCGGCGACGCCACGCTAACGCGGGTCGGAGACACCTTCGCCTCCGGCGCCAACTCGGACGCCATCCGCGTGCAAAGCATCGCGGGCGGTGGTGGGGCCGGCGGCGTCAATGTGACGGGCAACATCTCGGCCAGCTCGAGCGGCCAGGTGGGGAGTGTCGGCATCGGCCTGGGCGGCTTCGGCGGCGGCGGCGGCGATGCGGGCGACGTGACCGCCACCATCACCGGCAACGTCTTCGCCACCGGCGCGGGTCCGAACGTTACCACGGCGGCCCAGACCGTGACCGTGAACCTGCCGGGCGGCGAGACGGCCACCTATGAGATTCCGGGCTACCGGACCCAGCTCGACGGCTCGAACGGCGTCATCGCCCAGTCGATCGGCGGCGGCGGTGGTTCTGGCGGAATCAATGTCAGCGGCAACATCGCCCTGACGGCACCAGGCGGACAGCCCGCTCGCGCGGCCACGATCGGCATCGGCGGCTTTGGTGGCCTGGGCGGCAACGCCGGGAACGTGACTGTGAACATCGGCGCGCCGGGCATCGACCGCGTGGTGGTCCAGGGCGCCGGTGACGACGCCTCGGCGGTCATCGCCCAATCGATCGGCGGTGGCGGCGGGGCCGGTGGCCTGAACGTGTCCGGGACGGTGGCTCTGGACGGCACATTGACGGTCGGCATCGGCGGGTTCGGCGGCGGCGGCGGCACGGCCGGTGACGTCACCGTCGACGTTGACGCCGATCTGGTCGCTTCGGGCGCGCGCTCGCGCGGTCTTTCGGCCCAGTCGATCGGCGGCGGCGGCGGCTCCGGCGGGATCAACATCTCCGGAAGCGTGACGGCGGACCTGGACACCCAGGAGCCAACCATCACCTTCGGTCTCGGCGGCTTCGGCGGTGCGGGTAACATCAGCGGCGACGTCGATGTCGACCACAACGGCCTGATCCTCGTCGACGGCGTGGATTCCATCGGCATCCTGGCCCAGAGCGTCGCCGGCGGTGGCGGCTCGGGCGGGCTGAACGTCTCGGCCGGTCTGAACCTCGGTGGATCGACCTCGAGGGCTCAGGGATACAATCTGGCGGTGGGCGTTGGCGGTTCAGGCGGTGACGGCGCCGATGCCGGTGACGTCACCCTGAACAGCACTGGCAACATCATCGTCGGCGGCCGCCTCGTCACGCCGGCCGGCGGTGGGACTCCGACGCTGGAGGCCGCCGAGTTCAACGGTGGCGGCGCGGGCATCCTGGTCCAGTCCATCGGTGGCGGCGGCGGCGTTGGCGGTCTGAACGCCACGGGCGCGATCTCGCCGTTCGGCAATCCGGTCGCGGTCGGCGTCGGCGGTTCCGGTGGTTCGGGTGGGCACGGCGGACTGGTCGACGTTGTTCGCGGCTATACAGCGGGCGGCGTGGCTTCGCCTTCGCTGCTGCGCACCTTTGGCGACAACTCCGAGGGCCTGATCGCCCAGTCGATTGGCGGCGGCGGCGGCCATGCCGGGATGAACTTCGTCGTCATCGCGACCGTCAGTGGTCAGACTGACAATCCGCAATCAGCGCTCGTCAGCGTCGGTGGCGGCGGAGCCGGCGCGGGCTCGGGCGCGGCCGTTTCGGTTCGCCACGCCGGCACGATCATTACCGACGGGACGAACAGCGAGGGCCTGATCGCCCAGTCGCTGGGCGGCGGCGGCGGCAACGCCAACTTCAACATCGGTGTGGGCGTGGCGCGCGACGCCAACAGCCTGAACCTGGCCGTCGGCGGCGACACGGGGGCCGGTGGGTCCGGAGACACAGTCGACGTCGATCACGTCGGCACGATCATCACGAGCGGCGACCTGTCTACGGGCATCCTGGCCCAGTCCATCGGCGGCGGCGGCGGCAACGCCGGCTTCGACCTGGCCACCAGCCTGCTGTCGCGCAACTCGGTCAGCATCACCATCGGTCGCCGGGGTGGCACCGGCGGGGTCGGCGGCGACGTCAGCGTTTCGTCGGACGGCACGATCTCGACCGCGGGCGTATCGTCCAACGCCATCCAGGCCCAGTCGATCGGCGGCGGGGGCGGCAACAGCAACTCCATCTCAGTCGGCGCGTCGGGCACGTCCGGCACCGGCAACAACGCCAGCAGCTATTCGGGCTCGGTCGCGGTCGGCCTCGAGGGTGGAACCGGGGCGATCTCCGGCGACGTGCGAGTGGACGCGGTCGGCCAACTGCTGACCGAAGGCGATGAGTCGCGCGGCATTCTCGCCCAGTCCATCGGCGGCGGCGGCGGCAACGGCGGAGCGACGACCAGTATCTCCTACAACGCCACGGGTTCCGCCAACGTCGGTGTCGGCGGGACGGGTGGCACCGGCGCGGTCGCTGGAAGCGTGACCATCGACAGTAGCGCGCTGATCTCGACTGAGGGCGACCGCTCCGAGGGCATTCTGGCCCAGTCGATCGGCGGCGGCGGCGGCATCGGCGGCAACGCTCGATCCTTCACCATCACCCAGGGTCTGTTCGGGGCCACGCCCGCCAGCAGCACGACCGTCAACGTTAACGTCGGTGGAACTGGCGGAACCGGGGCGTTAGGCGGGGTGGTCGATGTCTCCAACCGAGGCACGATTCTGACCCTCGGCGAGGCGTCGCACGGCATCCGCGCCCAGTCGATCGGCGGCGGTGGCGGCATCGGCGGCGCGACGTTCAACGTCCGAGGTCACATCCTGACCGGCGGCGACAGCATCGACGTCAACGTTGGCGGCGCGGGCGGGACAGGCGGAGCCGGCGGGGCCGTGTCCGTATTGAACGAAGGAGTGATCTGGACCCGCGGGCGCGGGGCGGTCGGCATCGCCGCCAACAGCATCGGCGGCGGCGGCGGCGATGCGGGCGTTCTGGCCGATCTGACCGTGGGCGTCACCGGATCGAGCAACAACGTCCACCGTTTCGCGCTGAACATCGGCGGAGCCGGCGGTACGGGCGGCACGGGTGGGGACGTTTCCGTGATCAATCGCCCGGTGGCGGGCGTCACTGATAGCGGCCGGATCGTGACGGAAGGCATCGACGCCTACGGGATCTTCGCCCAGTCGCTGGGCGGCGGGGGCGGCAACGGCTCCTCGATCATCTCGATCAGCGGACTTGTCACAGGCAGCAACAGTGCAACGCTGGGCCTCAACATCGGCGGAGCGGGCGGGTCGGGCAATGACGCAGGCACGGTCACGGTCGAGAACGGCGGACGGATCGACACATCCGGCGCGGGTGCCCACGGCATCCTCGCCCAATCGATTGGTGGCGGCGGCGGCAACGGTGGTCTGGTCCTGGCCGGCAGCATGGCTATCGGTTCCAGTTCCGCGACGCCGCTGATCGCGATCGGCGGCACGGGCGGCGCGGGCGGCGACGGCGGCGCGGTCACGGTGACCAACTCCGGCACCATCGTGACGCGCGGAGCGAACGCTCATGGCATCCTGGCCCAGTCCATCGGCGGTGGCGGCGGCGACGCCAACCTCGGCGTCGGACTCACGGCCGAAGCCACGACCCTGGTCCTGGCGAACGCCCTGTCGGCCCTGATCGGAGCCACGGGTGGTGGCGCGGGCGGTGCCGGAGGGACCGTCACGATCAACCATTCCGGCGACATCACCGTCATCGGTGAAGGCTCCCAGGCGATCCGGGCTGAGAGCATCAACGGCGGCGGCGGCACTCTGACCATCGATCTGGACGGCATCATCGGCCTTCCGGGCGTTCCCTTCGTCGGCCCGACCGGCACTCCGACCGCGGATCCCTTCGTCGCGGCGCGCCTCGGGGCCGAGAGTGCCTCAGGCAGTTCGGGCGGTCAGGTCATCCAGAACACGACCGGAACCTTTGGGGTGGCAGGCGCGAATGGCGTCGGGGCCTTCAATCAGTCCATCGGCGGCGGCGGCGGCACCCTGCTGCTGAACCTCGACACGGCCGATCGCATAGATGCGTCGATCACCGAACCGCTGAGCGAGATCGGTTTCTTCGTCGACCTGGGCGGCCGCGACGGCACCGACAACGCGGGTGGTGACGTGTCGTCCATTCATTCCGGACGGATCGTCACCAACGGCGACAACGCGCTGGGAACGCTGATTCAGTCGATCGGCGGCGGCGGCGGTCGGGCCATCCTGAACCTGACCGGTTCCAATCCGACGCTGGGCGACATCAACCTGACGCTGGGAGGCCGCAACGGCCTGAACGAGCAGGGTGGAGACATCGAGCGCCAGCAGACCGGCGCGATCGCGACGACCGGGGCTCTCGCGGCGGGTGTCATATTGCAGTCGATCGGCGGCGGCGGCGGCTCCACCAGCGTGGTCATGACCGCCACGCCAGTTCCGACGACGGCCGCGATCGCCAGCGACGACGCGTCCGACGCCGAGGCCCCGGCCGCCGACGGTGAGCGCGCGCCGGTGGCCGGCAGCGTGACGAACGCCAACCTCGGCGCGGATGGCGGCTCGGGCCTGGACGGCGGAGACGTGACGGCCGGCTTCAGCGGCGGCATCACCACCCTCGGAGCAAGCGCGCCGGGACTGGTGATTCAGTCGATCGGCGGCGGTGGGGGCGAGGTCCGCACCCTGGGCGTGCAGACGGTCAACGCGATGCTCGGCGGCAGCGGCGGAGCCGACGGCGACGGTGGCGACCTGACGGTCGTCAATAGTGGCACGATCCGTACCGAGGGCGCGCGCGCTCACGGTGTCATCCTGCAGTCGATCGGCGGCGGCGGCGGTCTGGTGCTTGGCGACTTCACCACCGCGACGGTCACGACCAGTGCGGCCAACGCCGGCGACGGCGGGGCGATCCGTTTCAACCAGACCGGTGACATCAACGTCCTGGGTCAGGGCGCTTTCGGTTTGATCGCCCAGTCCCTCGGCGGCGGCGGCGGCTTCGTCGACGGCGTCTTCGCGGGGACGGCGGGCGGCGTAGGGCGGGGGGGGCTGATCGACCTGACCGTCTCGGGCCAGATCTTCGCCGCCGGGCTGAACTCGACGGCGGTCCTGGCGCAGAGCGTGGGTCAGTCGGGCGGCGGCGACATCACCCTGACGGCCAACGGCGCCATCCGCGGCGGGTCTGGCACGGGCGCGGGCGTCCGCTTCGCAGGCGGGGCGACCAACCAGATCACCAGCTCGGGCTCGATCTCGGCCGTCTCCGGTCTGGCCATCGACACCGGGACCGGGAATGACCGCGTCGACAACTCCGGCTGGGTGGTCGGCAACGTCGACCTCGGATCGGGCACGAACGTCTTCAATAACGGAACGACGGGCACGTTCGTAGCCTTCAATACCATCGACCTGCGCGATGGCGCGGGATCGACGGGCACGTTCAACAACGCCGGCGACTTCCTGATGGGCTTGTCGGCGTCGCGCGTGCCGATCGATCTGGCCGCCGGGGCGACGTTCGCGAATGTTGACCTGGCCGCGCCGGCGACCACGAACCTGCTGTTCGGCTCTCGGGTCATCAATACGGTCGCGCTGGATGGAAACTATGTCCAGACAGCGACGGGGCACTTGGCCTTCGACATCGCCTTTGGCCCTTATGCGTCAGACATCGTCAACGTCACCGGCAACGCCACAGTCGCCGGGACGGGCGAGGTCATCCTAACCTGGCTGCAGGACGGTGCCCGCCGCACCTTGTTCGCCACCGACGGGATCGGCATCGACAACGGCCTGCAGATCGCGGACACCTTGGCGCTCGACTACTTCATCGTCGCCGACGCCGACGGCATCCACCTGGATTTCGTCAGCGACTTCGGCCAGCCGTTCCTGAACGGCAACGGCCGCGCGCTTGGTGCCCATATGGACTCCGCCATCGAGGTCGGTGGCTCAGCGGGGATCGGGCGGCTGATGGCGCTTCTCGGCAATCTCCAGGTCGGCGACGAGGCGCTCTACGAGTCGATCTTCGAAGAGCTGAATCCGGAGCCACATCTCACCCCGCTTAATGTCCAGTTCAACGCGGCCAACCAGTTCGGCGAACAGATGTTCACCTGTTCGGAAGCCCTGATCGAGGACGGTCGGCCCTGCATCTGGGGCGGGTTGGAAATGACGCGTCTGGATCTCACCGGCGACGCTGAATATCTGGCGGCCGAGTCTGACGTCACGCGCTTCCGTGGCGGCTATCAACGGGCGCTGAACGAGCGGTGGTCACTCGCGCTGGCGGCCGGCTTCGACGACATCGACCTATCGAGAATCGGCGACCGGGCTTACATGACCGGCCGGGGCATGCATCTGGGCGCGGGCCTGGAGCGGCGTCTCGACAACGACGTGGCTCTCGGCTTCACCCTGACCGGCGGCTGGCAGAGCGTCGACATGGTCCGTGCCGTGACGGTGTTCGAACAGGGTATCGGCGAGTCGGAACCGGAGACCGTCTACGGCCAGTTGGGCGCTTCGGCCGAGCGTCTCTGGCGGTCGGGGGTGACGTTCATCAAGCCCCGCCTGGGGGCGACGGTCACGACCTTCCGTCACCAAGGCGCGTTGGAGACCGGACTCGGCGGACTGGGCTTCGAGGTATTGGAAGACACCCAGACGGTCGCGACCCTGACTCCCGAGGTCGAGTTCGGCTTCATGATCAACGAGGGCGCACAGACCGAGGGTCGGTTGGCGCTGACCGTCGGTGGCCGACTGCACTCCGAAGACGGGTTCGATCTGCCGATGCGGTTCGTCGGGGCCAATCCGGCCGCCGACCCCGCCAACCTGACGTCCAGCTTCGAAAGCGAGAGCCTGAAGGCCGGCGTACAGTTCGAGCTGTCGAGCGGGGATCGGTGGACTTTCCGAGCTGGCTATGTCGGCGAGTTCGACGACCGAACCGAGACCCATACGGCCGGGGCCAACCTCAGAATTCGCTTCTGAGGCCGGCACCCCGCGCCGACTGGGTGACAGTCGTCTGTCCACCCAGACCCGCTGCCGCGTTCAGCCGGGCGTGAGCGGTGAGCGCCTCACCGCGCGCGGCCGCCTCCTCGGCGCGGGCGTCGGCGGCGGCGCGCTGGGCGATCAGGACCTCCAGGAAGGGCGAGACACCGGCCCGGTAGCGCTGGTTGGCGAGCCGGGTCTGATCATCGGCCGCCGCGACCGCCTCGGCCAGGGTCGCAGCGCGGGCCTCAGCCGAGGCGAGGGCGACGAGCGCCCGCTCGACCTCGGACAGGGCGTCGACTGCGGCCTGGCGATAGGCGATCTCGGCCTGGGTCCGGCGGGCATCGGCGGCGTCGCGGGCGTTCTCCAGTCTGCCGAAGCTGAACAAGGGCGCGGTCAGTCCGCCCGCGATCTGGCTGAGGAAGCCTGAGGCCGTGAAGGGGGTCTCGGGATCGAGCTCCTGGCCGCCGAGCGCGGCGCTCAGCGAGAGCGTCGGCCAGAAGTCGCGGCGGGCGGCCCGGGCGTCGGCGCCGGCGGCCCAGAGCTGGAGCTCGGCGGCGCGCAGGTCTGGACGGCGGGCGAGGACGGCGGCAGGAGCCGACAGGGCGCGGATGACGGGCGTCTCGAGCGCGGCGGTGGTCGGTTCGGTCAGAGCCGGTGTCAGCGCGCCGGGGTTCAGGCCGAGCAGAGCCTCCAGACCCAGTCGCGCCTCTTCGGCAGCCTGACGCGCGGCGATGGGCCGGGCGCGGGCGGACGCCAGGGCGGCGCGGGCCGACGCCGCGTCCAGGCCCGAGGTCAGGCCCGCCCGTTCGCGCGTATCGGCCAGCGACAGGGACTCTTCCAGCGCGCGCACGGCAAGGTCTCCGGCGGCGGCGCGGGCCTGGGCCTCGCGGTAGGCCGCATAGAGCTGGACGGCGGTGGAGCGGGTGGTCAGGCGGGCGGACTCGACGCGGGCGGCATCGGCCTCGACGCGCAGGCGCTCGGCCTCGGCGCGGGTGCGGACCGCGCCGTTCAGGTCAGGGTTCAGGCTGAAGGACACCAGGGTCTGGAACGTCTCCTGATCAAGATCGTCGGCGGTTTCGCGCTCGGCCGTTGCCTGTCCGCCGATCTCCGGACGAAGCGCGGCGCGGGCCGAGCTGAGCCGGGCGCGAGCCTCGAACAGCCGGGCCTCGGCGAGGCGCACGTCGGACGCCTCGCCCGCCTGTTCGACGATGTCGTTGAGCACTGGGTCCCCGATGGCGGTCCACCAGCGGTCGGTCGCGGGGTCGGCTGAGGGCAGGGCGGCGACGTCCCAGGCAGCAGGGGCGGCCAGCGCCGACGTCGGCGGCGTCAGGTCCGTCGCGCAGGCCGACAGGATCACACCCGCCGTGGTGATCAGCAGGGCCTGGCGGATCATCGCGCGGGCTCCGGTGTTTGGGCGACCGCCTGGGTCGGCGAGGGCGCGGCCTCGACGAAGACGTCCATGCGCTGGCCGAGGTAGGCGGGGGCGGCGGCCGGATCGAAGCTGTAGATCGCCTCGACCACACGCGTGTCCACGCGTTCGGAGCCGCCCGACAGGGCGCGCTTCTCGACCACCTGGGGCTCGATGCGAACGAGAGTCAGAGGAATGCGGCGGTTCGCCTGTCCACGCAGGGTGCCATAGGCTCCGCCCGAGGCGGTCAGGCGCGCGGCGTCGGCCTCGTCGAACTCTGCGCGGACGTGCAGGCGGGCGTCCTCGCCCATGGCGATCAGGGGCTCGGACGCTGGTCCCGCCGGGGCGTATTCGCCAGGCCGGATGTCCACGCGAAAAATGCGGCCCGCGATGGGCGCAGCGACCGTCAGCCGCTCCAGATCGACACGGCGGGCCTGAGCCTGGGCGCGGGCGGCGGCGGCGCTGGCCCGGGCTTGGGCCAGGGCGGCTTCGGCCCGGCGGACGGCGAACCGACGTCGTTCCAACTCGTCGCCGGACAAGGCCCGGGCATCGTCGACGGACTCGAACAGCGATAGCCGCTGGCGCTCATCGGCCAGGGCGACCTCGGCCTGACGTGCGGCGGCTTCGGCGGAAGCGGCGTCGGCCTGGGCCGTCGCGACAGCGGCCTGGGCGGCGCGAGCGTCCAGCCGGAACAGGGGCTGGCCCTGGTTCACGCGGTCGCCGGGCTGGACCAGGACGCTGCGGACCACGCCGGGCACCTCGGCGGCGACGGCGATGAGCTCGGACTGGGGCTCTATCGTCCCAATGCCCGCGACGGTCGAGGCATAGGTGGCTGTGGGCGGCGTCGCGGGCGGGTCGGCGCGGGTGCGTTCGGGCCTGATCACGGCGGCGATGGCGAAGACCAGGCATCCACCCGCAAGGACGGGCAGGACGAGGCGGGAAATCCGTTGGCGAAGATTAGTGGGCATGGAGTCCCTCCGGGAGTGTTCCTAGGCGGCCGTCTCCGACGATCCGGCCGTCTTCCATGGCGACGATCCGGTCGGCGTAGCGGTAGATGCGGTTGTCGTGGGTCACGACCAGGACGGCCCTGCCGGGGCCGGCGGCGGCTTCCTTCAGCAACTCCATGACCTGGCGACCGGTTTCGGCGTCGAGCGCGGCGGTCGGCTCGTCGCAGACGACCAGGTCGGGCTCGTGAACGATGGCACGGGCGATGGCGACGCGCTGCTGCTGGCCGCCCGACAGCATGCGCGGCAGCTTGTCGGCGTGCGGGCCCATGCCCAGTGTCTCCAGCACCGCTCGGGCCTTTTCCGTCGCCTTCTTCAGCGGCATCCCGTCGGCGACCAGCGCCATGGCCGCGTTCTCGGCGGCGGTGAGGGCAGGGAGCAGATTGTACTGCTGAAAGATGAAACCGATGCGGCGGCGGCGCAGGACGACCTTTTCGGAATCCTTCATGCGGGTGATGACGTTGCCCATCACCTCCACGTCGCCGGCGGTGGGCTTGAGCGTGCCCGACAGGATGGAGAGCAGGGTGGTCTTGCCGCAGCCGGAGGGGCCGACCAGCATTGTCAGCTCTCCGGAGGTGACCTCCAGGTCGATGTCGAACAGGACCTGGGTCTTCAGGCCGTTCGAGCCGAAGGCCATCTCGATGTCGCGGGCGATCACGGCGCTCATGACGATCAACCCCGGAACACGATGGCGGGATCGACACGGAACACCCTGGTCAGGCTGCCCAGCACCGAGATCAGGATGATGAGGAAGACCACCACGCCCGTGCCGACCAGCACCTGCCAGGGCAGGTAGAAGCCCTCCAGCGCCGCCGTGCCCCGCACGAAGGTGAAGAAGGCGGCGGCCCCACCCATGCCGAGACCATAGCCGATCAGCCCGACCACGCCGGCCTGTAGCAGCACCATGCCGGTGATCTGGGCGTTGGTGGCGCCGATGGCCTTCAGCGCCCCGAACTGACGCAGGTTCTCGATGACGAACAGGTAGAAGGTCTGAGCCGTCACCGCCGCGCCGACGATGAAGCCCAGCATCACCGTGATGCCGAAGTTCACCGGAATGCCCGTGCGGGTCAGGTAGTACTGGACCGAGCGCCAGGCGAAGCTGTCCCAGGTCAGGGCCTGATAGCCGGTCTGCTCTTCGATGCGTTCCGCCAGGGCCTTGTGATCGACCCCGTCGCGGGCCCGCACCAGCACGAAGGACATCTTGTTCCTTTGCGGCGGGGTGAAGCGGATCGCTTCGGAATAGCGGGCGTAGGCGAGCGGGAAGGTGATGAAGGACGGCGCGGTGTTGGCGATGCCGGTCACGACCACGCGGCGGTCGTTGATCTCGGCCTCGGTCCCGACCTTGGACAGGGGATCGTCGTCGGGCCAGATCAGGGTCGCGCCCTCGCGGTCGAAGACGATGCTGTTGGGCCGGCGCAGGGCCTCCAGATCGCCGGCCAGCCACTCGCGCGGGGCGCCGACCAGGGTCTCGTCATCGACGCCCAGGATGTTGATCTGGTTGATCAGGCCGTCGCGGGTGCGGAAGATGGCGTTGCCCTTGAACAGGGGCGCGGCCCATTCCACGCCCTCGACCGAGCGCACGCGGCCCAGCGCCGCGTCGGGCAGAGGCTCGACCTCGTCGACATAGCGGACCCGGGTGTCCATGACCCAGATGTCGGCCTCGCGGATGTCCAGCACCTGATTGGCCGTGCGGGTCATCAGGCCGATGAAGATCGAGACCTGCTGGCTCATCAACAGGGTGGCGAAGGCCACGCCGAACACGAGCGCCAGATACTTGGCGCTGTCACCCAGCAGCATTTTGAGCGCGACAGATCTCATCCTCGGAATCCTGTGATCCGTGGTTGGGGTTGCGCCAGGACTGGCGCGTGGGGGTAAGCTGGGGTACTGTTCGAATAACAATACTGATCGGTTCAGTATGTCAAGTGACGGTGCGATGACGCTCGCCGAACCCACTCTCCGCCGCGGTCGCCCGCGCGATACGGCCAAGGACGAGGCCATCCTGCTGGCGGCGGGCGACTTGTTCATGGAGCACGGCTACGAGGCCGTCAGCGTCGATGCCGTGGCCCAAAAGGCCGGTGTCTCCAAGGCGACGATCTATGCCCGCTATGCCGACAAGGATGCCCTGTTCGCCGCCGTGCTGCGCCACGAGTGCGAACGCGCAGTGTCGCCCGACAGCTTCTTTCCGGCCCCGGACCAGCCGGTGCGCGACACCCTGATCCTTTTGGCGACCAGGTTTCTCGATCTCGTCACGGGCGAGAAGGCCATGCAGATGAACCGAGTCCTCGTGTCGGAGATCGAGCGCGCCCCGCGCATGGCCGAGCTGTTCTACGAGACCGCCGTCCTGTCGCTGAAGGATCGGTTCGCCGGCTGGCTGAGAAGCGAGACCGAGCGTGGGCGGCTGTCCGTCCGTGACCCGGACGGTGCGGCGTGGCGCTTCCTCGGCGGCGTCAAGGGCGAGGCCCACCTGCGCGCCTCGTTCGGCTTGCCGCCAGTCGAGCCGGATCGTCTGCGCCAGCACCTGGAAGACGCCGCCGACGAGTTCATGCGCGCCCACGCGCCCTGAGCGGCCTCACCGTCCCGGGTCGGTGAGCGGCAGGCCGGCCTGAGCGAGCCGCGTGGCCACGGCCGCGACGTTCGGTGCCTCCATCTTGTGCAGGATCTTGGCGCGGAAGACGTCGACGGTGCGGGGGCTGATGCCCAGCGCCTTGGCGGCGACCTTGCTGCTGGAGCCTCTGACCAGATGGCCCATGATCTCGCGTTCCCGGTCGGTCAGGGTCTCGTAGTGACGGAGGATCGCGGCGATCTCTGGTGAAGCGGGCGCGGGCTGGACGCGGGTGATGGCCGCCTGGACCGCCTCCAGCAGCCGAGCGGGAGGGAAGGGTTTCTCCAGAACGGTCATCGCCCCCAGTTGCATGGCCGAGACGGCGATGGGCACGTCGGCGTGGCCGCTGATGACGATGACGGGCAGATCATGAACCCCGACGTCGCCGAGCCGCTGGATCAGGGTCAGGCCGTCAACCTGCGGGAGCCGGATGTCGGTGACGAGACACGACGCCTTGAGATTGGCGGCCTCCGCCAGAAAGGCCATGGCCGACGAGAATCCGGTCACTCGATGGCCTGCGACGGTAAGCATGGAGACGATCGATTCCAACACGCCTGGATCGTCATCCACGACGATGATGTGACCGGGGGTCATGCCGCTTTCGCCTGGGCTTCATTCAGGCTGAGGGCGAAGGCCGCGCCGCCCAACCGACTGTCGACGCTGGCGATGGTCCCGCCGTGCGCCTCGACGATGGTCCGGCAGATGGACAATCCCAGACCCATGCCGTTCGGCTTGGTGCTGGCCAGGGGGTCGAACAGGTGTTCGCGAATTTCAGGCGCGAACCCGGGCCCATTGTCCTCGACCAGAATGCGATAGGCGCCGCGACCCAGACACTGGCCACTGATGCGCACCTCACGGCGCTGGCCCGTCGTCGGAGCCTCGATGGCGTTTCGCACCAGGTTGAACACCAGCTGCTGAAGCTGGACGCGATCGCAGTCGGTGCGGTGATCGGGATGAATGTCGAGCGTGACCTCGGCGTCCATCTCTCGGGCGTTGATGTTCAGGATCGGCATGATCTCGCCGATCACCTCGGCCACGACCTCGGCCTTGTGGAAGCCGGTATCGCGCGACATCAGGGCTCGCAGCCGACGGATGGTGTCGCCGGCTCTCTGGGCCTGGGCGTCGGCCGATGCGATGGATCGCCGGGCTCCGTCCGGGTCCGGGGTCGGGCGCGCCAGCAGCACCTCGGCGGCATGCAGATGGTTGGTGATGGCCGACAAGGGCTGGTTCAGCTCATGCGCCAACATCGACGCCATTTCGCCCAGCGAGTTCAACCGCCAATTCTGGGTGATCTGCAGCCGGAGTTCCTGGACGGCCTGCTCGGCCCGCATGACGGCGGTCACGTCCTGGATGAACAGGGTCACGAAGTCTTGGCCGCCAGCCGAGAACCGCGCCGCCTGGATGTCCACCGGCACGGTCGATCCATCCAGGCGCCGTGCCTGCAGATGGACGCCGTCCCCCCCGCTTCGACTGCGCAGGTTGAAGGCGGTGATGTCGTCTTCAGAGGCGTCTCCGGCCAGGCGCAGGCCCTGTATCAACTGCGTGATTGGACGGTAAGGTTCACTGGTCAGTCGACCGCCGAAAAACGTTTCCGCGGTCGCGTTCGCTGTTCTGATGGCTCCAAGACGGTCGATCGCCACAACGGCCATCGGTGCGTCCAGCAGAATGCTTTTGGCGAACGATGCCTCCATGGCGAGCCCCTCCCAAAGGCTCCCTCCAAATCATGGCCCAGCCACCCATTGGATCATCGCCGTGTATTCGGCTTGATCTCGGTCAATAATTAAACCCTATGATCTAAGTCATATCCGAAGATTTCGAGATGCGCAATTCTGCGTATATACTCAGTGTTCGGGATGAATCTGCCGCGCCTCACGATTCAATCTGCAACAGAATCTGTCATAATTTGAGTAGCGAAAGCGATTACGCCCAACCAAAATTGCGGGAAACGATATCGGCATTCAGATTGCGCAACAATCTGAAAGGACTGTTTCTGATGGCCTCAGACGGGAACTGGATCGCATCGCCAAACGAGGTCTATTCGGTGGGGCTCGGCTGGGGTGTATCCTAGACTACCAATGGGGGATCACTGATCCTTGGCGCCGATTGCTGCGCGCATGCGGATCAGTTCCCCGGCGATCACCCGCCTCTGGTCGGCGTCCACGCCGACTTTCGAGGTCAGGGCGAGCAGGGCCTCGACATGGATTTTCAGGGCCTCGGTATGCCAGACCCCACGGGTCGAAAGGGCGTGGATCATTTCCCAGACCCCTTCGGCGGCGTCGGCCAGTTCTAGTCGCCGCCCCAGGCGCGCGCTCTCGACGATCTTCAGCGCCAGCCAGCCGATCTCCCGGCTCTGGGCGAAGATGTCCGCCTCGTCCTGGCGGCAAAGATAGATCAGGGCCTGCACATCCCCCTCGATGCTTTGACACAGGATGGGAGCGGTGCGCTCCACTTCCTTTTCGGCGTTCTCGACGTGTTCGATGAAGGCCTTTCGGCTCAGCGAGGTCAGAATCTTTGACAGCCGGTTGCGCGGCACGAAGGCGACGGAGGGCGGGCGAAGGCTCATGCGAACAATCCGTCGATCTCGTCCTGCGACAGGGCCCGTTCAGGCTTGGCCGTCAGTTCGAGGTCGGCGTTGCGCCGCTCCGAGATGCCGTCGGGCAGGGGAACGGTATGAAACCGGCGATCGGGTCCCGTGTAGCCGGGATCGGAGATGAACATGCGATTGCACTGGGCCATCCACAGCAGCCGTTCCAGCAGCACCGTCGGAGACACAGGCTTGGCGATCGTGAAGTTGGCGCCGCAGTCCCGCGCCAGCTCCACCTTCGACTGCGGCGTCGTCGCGCTCATCATCAGGATGGGCACAGTGAAGTTACTGGCGTGCGGATTGCTCCGGATGTGGCGGACCAGGTCGAAACCGTCCTCATCGGGCATCTCGCAGTCGACGATCACGACGTCGAAGACCCTCTGGTCCAGCAGCGCCCGGGCCTCGGCGACGGAGTTGCACCGCGTCGTCTTGTTGATGCCGAATCCCATCAGGATCGCACCAACGATTTCGTGCGACTGGTTGTTGTCGTCGACAATCAGGGGCTCGACGCCCTTCAGGTCCAGACGGGTGGACGTCAGGGTCACCGGATCTTCTTTTCGCCGTCAATGGCGTCGAACAGGGCGTCCGCCGCCGACTGATCCAGGCCGCCGCTGTTGGCCGGGCCGTTCAGGAGATGGGCGTCGGGCCGGGCGTCGGCCCCGGTGCCAGAAATAGCGTCCGCCAGCCGGCTGAGACGCTGGCCCGCCAGGTCCTGAAAGCTGCACAGGGACATGATCTCCGCGAAGACCGCCGACAGTCGGCTGGCGTCGGGAGTGGGTTCGGAGGCCAGCGCCAGCCCCGCTTCCGCCTGGGTCATCAGCCGGTCACAAGTCTCGTCGAGACCGGTCTTGAGAGCCTCGATCTCGGCTAGGGCGGCGGCGCGGTCCATGGGGTCAGATCTCCCCCAGGACCGCGGTCAGTTTCTGTTTCAGCACCGCCAGGGTGAAGGGTTTGATGACGTAGTTGTTGACCCCGGCCTGGCGGGCCGCGACGACGTTCTCTGCCTTGGCTTCGGCGGTCACCATGACGAAAGGCAGGGCCTTGGTCCGCTCGTCGGCCCGGACCTCCTTGAGCAGCTCCAGTCCCGTCATCGGCTGCATGTTCCAATCCGACAGGACAAGGCCGTAGGTTTTGCTGCGGATCAGGGTCAGGGCGGTGGGGCCGTCCAGCGCCTCGTCGACATTGAAGAAGCCAAGTTGGTTCAGCAGACCCCGCACGATGCGGATCATGGACTTGTAGTCGTCCACAACCAGAACGTTCATTGACTTATCGACGGGCATCCAACACCTGTGTACAGAGCGCATGAATCTGCACTTATTGTCGCACCAGTCGATATGGCTGCGATCGCTAAGGTCTGATTAACAATGGTGTGGTCCCGGACTACGTAGTACTACGTATGTAACAGCTGTAACGTTTTCAGCTTGGGTTAACCAATCCGTCGAATGCTGGTCTCACCGGCATATGGGACGCGAGACCGCCAGTGCCGGCGGGGCGTGACCGTGGACGATGTAATTCAGGACTTTGTCGCAGAGGCGCGCGAGGGCATCGAAGCTCTTGATTGCAAACTTGTGACATTTGAACAGTGTCCAGACGATCCGGCGCTGCTGGGTGACATCTTTCGGTTGATCCATACGATCAAGGGCACCAGCGGCTTCCTGGGTCTTACTCGGTTGCAAACCGTCGCCCACGCGGCGGAGAACGTGCTCGGCGCGTTCCGGGATGGAGCGCTGACGGTCAACGGTGAAGCGGTATCAGCCATCCTCCAGGCCGTCGACGTCGTGCGGCTGGTCATCGACGGCATTGCGTCGGACGGGACCGAGCCTCAGGGCGACGACAGCGTCCTGATCGGGCGGCTGGACCGTATTTTCGCGGGCGAGGCCGAGCCGGCCGCGTCCGTGGCTGCGTCGACGCAACGTCGCCCCCTGCTGGAACGCCTCGGCGGTGAGGCGACGCTGGACGCGGGCTGCGAGTGTGCCATCGGAGAGATGGTCGGCGACGGCGAGATCGGCCCTCACTTCGCCGGCGTCGACATCGACGGATTGCAGGCGGACCTGCGCGACGGTCTGGTGGCCGAAGCGCGCGACACGGCCCGTGGCGGCTTCGGCGCGACCCTGGTGCGACGGTTTCCGGGGCTGTCGGATGCCCAGCGGGATCGCTTCGCCGGGGCCGTTCGCCAGGCGCTGATCGCCCTGGAGGCCGAGCCCGCCGCTGTTCTGGCTGTTCTGCCAGGGGGTGAAGCGGTTGCGGAGCCCGGCTCGACGCCCGAAGCGGCCGCTCCTGCCCTCGGCGAGCCTGGTCCGGTCGAGAGCGCCACACCGGCGGCCGCGTCGCGACCCGCGTCGGAAACCGAAGCCGCCAACCAGACCATCCGCGTCAGCGTCGATGTGCTCGAGAACCTGATGACTATGGTCTCGGAGCTGGTGCTGATCCGCAACCAGCTGATCCAGACTCTGAGGAGCGCGCCCGAGAGCCCCTTCGCCGGGCCGCTGCACCGGCTGAACCAGGTCACTTCCGAGCTGCAGGAAGGGGTGATGACCACCCGCATGCAGCCGATCTCCGGCGCCTGGGCCAAGCTGCCTCGACTGGTGCGCGATCTGGCGTCGGACCTGGGCAAGTCGATCGAGCTGACCACCTCGGGCGCCAACACCGAACTGGATCGGCAGGTCCTGGAGTTGATCAAGGACCCGCTGACGCACATGATCAGGAACGCCGCCGATCACGGGCTGGAGACGCCCGCCGATCGTCTGGCGGCGGGTAAGTCCGCGACAGGCCGGATCAGCCTTTCGGCCCGGCACGAGGGCGGGGCCATCGTGGTCGAGATGGCCGATGACGGTCGGGGCCTGCCCGCCGACCGTATCCGCGCCAAAGCGGTCTCGAACGGCCTGGTCTCCGCCGCCCAGGCCGCAGCCATGTCGGACACCGAGGCGCGCCAGCTGATCTTCCTGCCGGGCTTCTCGACGGCCGAGCAGGTGACGTCGGTGTCTGGGCGCGGCGTCGGCATGGACGTGGTCCGCACCAATATCGAGAAGATCGGCGGGGTCATCGAACTGACCTCGGTCGAGGGGCAAGGGACGCGCTTCGTCATCCGCATTCCCCTGACGCTATCGATCGTCTCGGCCCTGATCGTCGAGAGCTGCGGCGAACGGTTCGCCATGCCCCAGGCGAGCATCGTCGAGCTGGTCAGCGCCAACGGCTCCGAGGGGCGCCGGATCGAACAGATCAACGGGGCCTCGGTCCTGCGGCTGCGCGACCGGCTGCTGCCGCTGGTCTCGTTGCAGACCCTGCTGGGCCTGGCGGGGCCCGAGACGCCGCGCGTCGACGCCTGCATCGTCGTGGCCAAGGTGGGCTCCTTCACCTTCGGCGTGATCGTCGACCGGGTGTTCGACACAGAGGAGATCGTGGTCAAGCCGGTGGCGACCATCCTGCGCCATCTGAAGCTCTATTCGGGCGCGACCATCCTGGGCGACGGCTCGGTCATCATGATCCTGGACTTCAAGGGCATGTCGATGGAGGCGGGGGCGTCGCACTTGCTCGGCGGTGCCGATGCGGTGGAGACCGAGATCGCCGCCGTTCTCGAACAGACCCAGCCGCTCCTGGTTTTCCGCGCCGGCAGCGAGGCGCTGAAGGCCGCGCCGCTGGGCCAGGTCGCGCGCATCGAGGAACTGGAGCCGAAGTCGGTCGAATGGGTGGATGGACGCTCGGTCGTCCAGTATCGCGGCACGCTGATGCCGATCATCTGCGCCGACGGCCAGCCGGTGACGGTCGAAGGCGAGGCGCGTCGGCCGCTGCTGGTCTTCTCGCGCGGCGAGCAGAGCCTGGGCCTGCTGGTCGACGAGATCGTCGACATCGTCGAGGGGCCGCTGAACCCCCAGCTAGAGCAGACGAGCTCGGGCGGGGCCGCCAGCATCGTCGTCGCTGGCCGTGCGACCGAGCTGATCGACGTCGAGACCTATTGGAAGAAGGTCGGCATGGGCGCGCCGCCAGCCGCGAGCGCGCCGCCTGCTCGTTCGACCCCGACGGTTGAGCAGGCCTCGGCCCCAGCCGCCCCAGCCGCTCCGACCGCCCCCACCAAGCGCCTGCTGGTGGTGGATCAAAGCCCTTTCACACAGTTGTTGCTCGGGCCGCTCTTGGCCCAGGCGGGTTACACGGTCGAGGTCGCCGCCGATCCAAAGACCGCCCTGGCCCTGCATGACGACGGCGCGGTCTATGACCTGATCCTGGCCGACACTTCGCCCGCCAGCCCCCACGCCCGTCAGATGGCCCAGGCCTTCGGTCGCGCGACCGGCTGGCACACTACGCCGCTGCTGGGCCTGGGCGCGCACCGCCTCGACACCCCTACGGGCCTGTCCGACTTCGCCCGCAGTCATGAGGGCGAGGAGATCCTGTCCGCCGTCTCCGAGACGCTGGAACCCATGAAGGGTGCCGCCTGATGACCACTGACGCTCCCATCCAGGGCCTGGTCTCTATCAAGGTCGGCGGCGAGACCTTCGGCGTACCGGTGCTTTCGGTGCAGGACGTGATCGCCCCGGTCCGTATCGACGTCGTCCCGCTGGCCCCGCCCGAGGTCGCGGGATCGCTGAATCTGCGTGGCCGCATCGTCACGGCCATCGACATCCGTCGGCGCCTCGGCATGCCCGCCCGGGAAGACGGCGCGCCGCACATGAGCGTCATCGTCGAACGCTCGGGCGAGCTCTACGCGCTTCAGGTCGATGATGTCGGCGACGTGCTCTGGCTGGCTGCAGCCGAGCAGGAGCCTGTGCCCATCACCCTGACGCCGGAATGGCGCGCAGTCTGCGACGGCCTGTACCGGCTGGAAGGCGAGCTGATGCTGGTCCTCAACGTCGAACGGTTCCTGACCCTCTCACACTCTCAACAGATGGCGGCCTGACCGTCCCCGCGAACGCCTGAAAAGGAAGACCGAAATGCCCAAGAGCGCCCTGGCCGAACAGATCGGCGAAGCCTTCGACCTGGTGCCGGAGTTCGACTCCGCCACCTTCAGTCGCTCCGCGATGGACGCGGCCTCCGTCGCGCTGATGACCATCAACCGGGACTATGAGATCACCTATCTCAACCCGGCGACCGAACGCCTGATGAAGGAGCACGGCGACCTGTTCAAGGCGCAGTTCCCGCGCGTGAACTTCGACCAGATGATCGGCACCTCGATCGACGAGTTCCACAAGAACCCGGCCCATCAGCGGGGCATGATGGCCCAGCCGAGGAAGGAGCCGCACTTCGCCGAGATCACGGTCGGCGACCTGCGCTTCTCGCTGAAGATCACGTCGGTCATCGACGACGCCGGCGAGTACGTCGGCAACGTGCTGGAGTGGGACAACGTCACCCGCGAGCGCCTAAACGAGGGCATGCTGGCGGCCATCGACAAGGCCCAGGCCGTAATTGAGTTTGACATGGACGGCACGATCCGCGAGGCCAATGCCAACTTCCTGTCGACACTGGGCTACTCGATTGACCAGATTCGCGGCAGACACCACTCGATGTTCGTCGAGCCAGCATTTGCGGCCAGCCAGGAGTACCGCGACCTCTGGGCCAAGCTGAATCGGGGTGAGTTTGACGCCGGCCAGTACAAGCGCGTCGCCTCGGGTGGCCGCGAAATCTGGATTCAGGCCAGCTACAATCCGATCCTCGACAAGGCTGGTCGGCCCTTCAAAGTCGTGAAGTATGCCGTCGACATCACCGCCCAGCGACTGGCTACCGCCAACTTCGAGGGTCAGATCGCTGCCATTAACAAAGCCCAGGCGGTCATCGAGTTCGACATGTCGGGTAACATCCTGATAGCGAACGAAAACTTTCTGTCGACCATGGGATATCGGGCCGATCAGGTCGCGGGCCGCCACCACTCGATGTTTATCGAGCCGTCCGAGGCCCAGAGCATCGAATACCGCATGTTTTGGGAGAAGCTCGGTCGGGGTGAATACGACGCCGGCCAGTACCGTCGCCAAGGCAACGGCGGTAAGCAGATCTGGATTCAAGCCAGCTACAATCCGATCCTCGACCTCAACGGCAAACCCTACAAGGTGGTAAAGTACGCATCTGACATCACCGAACAGAAAGGCATCGCTGAGCGGGTGACGCAGATCTCCTCCATCGTCGCCTCGGCGGCCTCGGAGATGCGGGCAACCGCCGAGGGCATGGCCCGTACGGCGGAAGAGACCACGCGCCAGGCCGGCTCGGTGGCCTCTGCGGCCGAGGTGACCTCCGTCAACGTCCAGACTGTGTCGTCGGCGGGCGAGGAATTGACGGCCTCCATCAGCGAGATCGCACGCCAGGTGGCCGAGAGCTCCAACATCTCCCAGCACGCTGTGGTCGAGGCCGACAAGACGTCTGAAGCCATTCAGACCCTGGCCGAGGCCGCCCAGAAGATCGGCAACGTCGTGACCCTGATCAACGACATCGCCGGTCAGACCAAGCTGCTCGCGCTCAACGCCACCATCGAGGCGGCACGCGCGGGCGAAGCGGGCAAAGGCTTCGCGGTCGTCGCATCTGAGGTGAAGAGCCTGTCCGATCAGACGGCCCGCGCGACTCATGAGATTTCCTCCCAGGTCAACGCCATGCAGTCTGCGACCCAGACCTCGGTCGGGGCCATCGCCGGCATCACCGATACGATCCGCAAGGTCGCCGAGATCGCCTCAGCCATCGCCGGGGCGGTGGAGGAACAGACCGCCGCCACCCGAGAGATCGCCGCCAACGTCGCCCAGGTGTCCGAGGGCACCCAATTGGTCTCGACGAGCATCGCCAACGTGTCTGAGGCTGCGGTTCAGACCAGCCAGGCCTCGAACGACTTGCTGAACGCCTCTGCCGAACTGGCTCAGCAGGCCGAAAGCCTGACACTGGAGATGGACAAGCTCGCCAACACCTGACTTGACGACAACCTGAGCGGAAGTGGTAGGCGGCCGGGTAACCCCGGCCGCCTTCGCCGACGAGTAGAGAGCTCAGTCGCCCTTTTAGCGGCGGCCGGAAAGGCTTACCGTCCTTCCTGAACAGGGGGGAAACTCTCGCCGTCATTTTGGCCTTGGGGGATCCTCTCGATGAGCCCCTTCGGCCATGGTGGCCCTGACGTGATGATCAACCTTCAAAGGCTTACTTGAGGCGGCATGGCTCTCTACCAGGTCATTTATGCATCCCACCCGTCCGGCTATGACGAGGACACGTTGAACGCCATTCTGGCTGCCTCGCGCCGTCGGAACGCAGAGGATGACATCACGGGGGCATTGATCTGCCGAAGCGACCTCTATCTTCAGCTTTTGGAAGGCCCCATCGACAAGGTCAAAGCTGCCTATATGCGGATCGACCGCGACGACCGACATCACAGTATCCGCAAACTTGTTTCCCACCCCGCCGGATCGCGTCTGTTCCCCGGGTGGGCGATGCGTGATGATCCCGCGCGGTCATGGCTTTGGACGCCGCGCCAGATCTCTGAAGGAGCACTGGAACGTGCGAGCCGAGCCGATATTCTGAGGGTCTTTCAACGGATCATAGACGATCCCTTCCGCACCGACCGGCCGAGGTGACTTGTACGAGCTAGGTCTCCTCGAGTTGGCTTCTGTTTTGGCGCCGCTTCAGGCTTGCGCTTGAAGTTAGAGGGCGACTTATGCGGGACGGCCTAGCCGATGAATGTCGGCGTCATGTCAACCGAGAAAAGCTCAACCTTGCTCAGGCCCATAAGGCGCAGCCAGGTCACCGTGGCCGTTCTCTTCCAGTCGGTTCTTCCGGCGTGTCATGCCACGGCCCGTTGGCTCACCGCCTTCCCACGGAACACGCCGCGTAGACCCTGTTGAGGTTCGAACGACCCAACGAGTCCAACCACCGTCTCGGCGCTACCAAGGATCAAAGCACCGTCGGGAGCTAGAACGTTGGCGATGCCTTCCAGCGTTCGAGCCTTGGTGGCCGGATCGAAATAGATCAGGACGTTGCGGCAAAAGATCAGATCGAACTGACCAAGGCCCGACATGCCGTCCAGCAGGTTGTGATGCCGAAACTGGATCATGGCCCGGATCTCGGGGGAGATGCGGAAGGCAGGGCCTTCCTTGACCAGCCAGCGCGCCTGACGCTCAGCACTCAGGCCTCGGCGCGCCTCGAAGTCGCTGTAAAGGGCCGAGCGTGCCCGCTCCAGGATCGGCTGGGAGAAGTCGGTGGCCAGGATGTCGATCTTCCAGTCGCCGAACTTGGCCGACTGTTCGCGCAGCAGCATGGCCAGCGAATAGGGTTCCTGGCCGCTGGAGCAGGCCGCGCTCCAGATGCGCAAGGTCTTGGTCGCCGCCCGCGCTTTCCAAAGCTCCGGCAGGATGACGTCCCGCAGCTGGTCGAAGGGCGTGATGTCGCGGAAGAAGAAGCTCTCGTGCGTGGCCATGCCGTCGATGCAGCGCTGGGCCAGACGCGACGCCGGCGCGAGCCGCACCTGGCGCAGCATGGAGGCGACGTCGGCGAAGTTCTCCGCGCGCGCGATCGGCTCCAGTCGGGTCTTCAGCAAATAGTCCTTCTCCGCGCTCAGGATCAGTCCCGAGCGCTCCAGCACCAGGCGGCGAAACGCCTCGATGTCGTCGGGCGCGCCCAGGCTCACTTCGCGATCTCCTTGATCCAGCCGGCGATCTGATCGGCGGCTAGCACGGCCTCGGCCAGACCCGTCTTGGCGGCCGCGCCGGGCATGCCCCAGACCGCGCTGGTGGCCTCGTCCTGAACGGCGAAGCGTCCACCTGAGGTCGCGGCCACGCGGCAGCCCTCGGCACCGTCATGACCCATGCCAGTCAGGATCACCGCTGCCAAGCGATTGCCATAGACCTCCGCGGCAGACCGAAGCATCGGATCGACGGCTGGGCGGCAGTAGTGTTCAGGCGCGTCCTGGTTCAGGCGGATGACCGGCGTCGCGCCGCTTCTGCCCACCGTCATGTGAAACCCGCCGGGCGCCACATAGGTCCTGCCGGGCAGGATGGGCTCCCCGTCCTTGCCCTCGGCGCAGGGGCGACCCCCCGCGCGCTCGATCTGTTCGGCCAGCAAGGCGGTGAAGGTGGCCGGCATGTGCTGGGTGATCAGGATGGGCTGGGTGACGGCGTCCTTCAGGCCCGCGATGACTTTCAGCAATACGGGTGGCGCGCCGGTCGATCCACCGATGGCGATGACGCCCGGACGAACCGGGTTGCTCCGACGCGGAGCCAAGGCCACCGGCCCCGATGGTCGCGCGACAGCCCCGACCGAACCGCGACGGCCCAGCGCCATGATCTTGGACGCCAGCTCCCGCTCGAACTCGGCGGCGTTGACCAGGCCGCCGGTCTCAGGCTTGGGCACATAGTCAGCCGCACCCTTTTGCAGGGCTTCCAGACTGATGCGGGCGTTTCTCTGGCTGAGCGTAGAGGCGACGATGATGCGGACCTCCGGACGCTTCGCCAACATCAGGGGCAGGGCCGTCATCCCGTCCATCACGGGCATCTCGAGATCGAGCACGATCACGTCGACCGGCGTCCGGTTCATCTCCGCCAGAGCCGCCTCGCCGTTGGCGGCGCGGGCGACGACAGCGAGGCCCGGATGCTTTTCCAGCATTTGCACGATCAGGCCGCGTACGATCGCGGAGTCGTCGACCACCATGACCCTGATGGGTGCGGTCGTCTCTGCGGCCGCGGCGGTCTTTTCGGTCAGGTCGAGCATTCGCCGACCAGACCACGGAGCTGTAAAGATTACGTCAGCGGCCAGCTCGACCGTCTATCCTTGCCCGGTTGATGACCACCGCCAAAATCAGCCTGGCCGATCGTCTGGATTGGACAGGCCATTCGGGGGCCCCACTTGACGACGTCGATGCACCCGACCCCGCTCGATCCCGCGACGACCCGACCCTGTCGAGGGACTGATCAACGGGATGACCGGATGACCAGGCGCGGCCCGCGAACGCAAATCTGGCGGTTCTCGTGTTTCCGTCCTGAAACCTTGCCGGGGAAAGTCGCCTCCATGACGTCGAGTTTCCCGCCCAGTCTCTTGCGGGACGACGGGCGATGTCGCCGCAAGGAGTAGGGTCATGCTGAAAGCTCTCGCGGGCGCTGGTCTCGCCGCTTCGCTCGCGGCCTGCGCCGGCACATCGTCCGGTCCGATGCCAGGCGGTGGAAGACTGGCCAGCGCGCCCGGTCTATTCGTCAGCCCGTTTGGCGAGTTGTTCTTCTCCGAGCCCGGCGCGCCGTGGCCATCCGCCGACTGGTTGGCGCAGGCCGATGCGGACGGAGACGCCCGGCTGTCCTTCGAGGAGTTCCTGGCCGACGGGCAGCGGGTCTTCGCCACCCTGGACTTGGACGGTGACACCCGCATCGGCCCGGCGGAGATCGCGGTCTATGAGCGGGGCCTGCAGGCTGCGAACGCGCGTCTGCCGATGGGGGGGCCGCCGGGCCGTCCTGGGTCGGGCGGACCGCCGCCGGGCTTTCCGCCTTCGTTTCTGGCCGACGAGGGCGGCCAGCAAATGCCACCCGGCGGAGGCATGCCCGGCGGTGGCATGCCCGGTGGCGAAATGCGCGGCGGCCCGCCCGAGGGAGGCAGGATGCGACCTCCCCGGAACCGCGCCCCGACCGGTCCCTTCGCCTATGGTCCGATCGCCGCGGCGGGCTTCTTCAACTATCCCCAGCCGGTCAAGGCGGCCGACCGCGACGTCAACCAGTTCGTCACGACCCAGGAGTGGACCGAAGCGACCGAGCGCTGGTTCATCGCCCTGGACAGCGATCGAGACGGCTGGCTGACGGTCGCGACGCTTCCCAAGACACCGCTCCAGACCCTGCTGGAAGGACGGTCACCGCCGCGGGACTGAGAGGCCGCGGCGCGCGATGGCCGGTCCCCGGCTGGGGACCGGCCACCGGCCGGCATCAGGCCGAGACGGTCACGAGCGCACCTCCTCGTCCGAGGACGAGGTGTAGGCGGACAGCATCCGGCTGATCATCGATTCGATCGCCGAGGTCAGCTCTTTCGCGCTCAGCGACTCGTCGCCGTCGGCGTCGTAGCTGGCAAAGGTTTCGGAGGCTTCGCCGTCCTCCTCCTCGCCCAGCGCCGACAGGAGTTCCGTCAGGCTGAGCGAACCGCCCTGGTCGGTGTCGGCCATGGACAGCAGGGCAGAGACCATGTCCGCTTCGGACGGCGGACGCGGAGGTCCATTCCGCTCGAACATCGCCTTCATGCCGGTGTCCAGCTCCGCCTCGGTCACCTGGCCGTCGCCGTCCGCGTCGACCTGGGCGAAGTTTTCGGCGAGTTCGGAGCTCTCCACGCCGAGGGCCGCGCTCAGCTCATCGACGCCGAGGCTGCCGTCGCCGTTTTCGTCGGCGAGACCCAGCAGGGACGCAGCGGGAGACTGACTGCTCTGTTGCGCGCCGAGCAGGGACGACAGGGTTGCAGGATCGAAACCTCCGCCGCCGCCGAAGGCGGTCGGGGACAGGGCCGTCTTCCGGCTTCCGGAAGCCGAGGTCTCCTGCGAGGTCGGCAAGGATTTCCCGGTCCCGGAGGACGAGGCGGGCTGGAAGAGGTCTCTCAGCGCCTGCAAGCCGAAACTCGAGGCGCTGGAATAGGCTGTGGAAATCTGCACGACGGGTCTCCTTCTCGATGATCGCCGGATCCCGCTGGGTGTCGCCACCCCCCGTTCCGGCGGGCCACATCGTGCAAGCCACAGTCCATAGGGCCAGAAAAAGACATTTGAAAACAAACGTTTCAGAGTTGAAACATTTCTACGAATGACGGTCATCAATCCGCCGTCCGGCGACAACATCGGTGTGGCGACGCTGGGAGCGGAAGACAGGCATGGGGCTTGGCCCGCGACCCCTGCGACCGATCAGGGGCGACCGTGACCGATCACCTGCTGCTGGACAATGCGCCGAACATCCTGGTCGTCGACGACGACCCCGGCGTTCGGGCCGAGCTGGACGCCTACATTTCCGACAATGGCTACCGGGTCTTTCGCGCCGCCAACGGGGTGGAGATGGACCGGCTGCTGGACGAGCACGACATACACGTCGTCCTGCTGGACATCATGATGCCGGGGGAGGACGGACTGTCGATCTGCAGGCGGTTGAGCGGTAATCCGAGGCTGAACGTCATCTTGCTGAGCGCCAAGGGCACGGACGTGGACCGGATCATCGGGCTTGAGCTCGGGGCCGACGACTATCTGCCCAAGCCGTTCAACCCGAGAGAGCTGCTCGCTCATATCCGTGCGCTACTGCGTCGTCGCGGGGTCGGATCCGACGATCCCGACAAGCCTCGCGATCACTGCTTCCAGGGTTGGCGGGTGCGGCGCGCGCGCCATCAGCTGTTCGCGCCGGACGGCGTGCTGATCCCGCTGTCCGTCGGAGAGTTCCAGTTGCTCACCACGTTTCTGGAGCATCCCCATCGGGTGTTGAGCCGAGAGACGCTTCGCGAAGCCTTGGCGCTGGACGACAGGCCCTATTCCAGCCGGGTGGTCGATACCCTCGTCTGCCGACTGAGGAAGAAGCTCGGGCTGGGCGAGGGCGGCGAGGACATGATCCTGACGCTTCGGTCCGAAGGCTACCTGTTCAACGCTCCTGTCACACGCCAGTGAGCGGCAAGGCGCGACCGCGCATCCCGACCAGTCTCTTCGCCCGTCTGGTGGCGCTACTGGCCGTCACCCTCCTGCTCACCCAGGTCGTGGGGGGGCTGCTGTTCTTTCTGGTGAACCCGCCGCCGGATCACCCGATCGTGCGGGTCAGCGAGATCGCCGCGACGCTGAGGGCCGAGATCGCCTCCAATCCCCGGATCGAACAGACCGAGCCCCGGGCGCCAGACGCCCTGCGCATGACCGACATTGAGCCGCTGCTCGCGCGGCGCTTGGGGCTGCCCGTGGAGGACGTCCGCTTGAGCCGCGAGCGTCGCCCGACCCCTCAGCCTCTGAAGAGCCTGCTGAGACCGCCTCCGGGGGCCCCGCCGCCACCGATAGACGCGCTGGACCCCAGTGACGGCGATCCGATGATCTTCGGAGGATACCGGGCATCGGCGCGCACGCCCCAGGGATGGGTCAGCGTGCGGGCGCGGCCACCGGAGGTCTCGGATGTCCTTGGGCGGATGGTTCTGTGGCTCGCGGTCAGCCTGGCCTTCATCGCCCCGCTGGCGATCCTGCTGGCGGCGCGCGTGACCTCGCCCATCACCGCCTTCGCCGACGCCGCCGATCGGCTGGGCCGCGATCCCTATTCCCCGCCGATGCGCTACAGCGGTCCGGCCGAGGTGATCCAGGCGGTTCAGGCGTTCAATGAGATGCAGGCCCGTTTGCGGGAGTATATCGACGACCGGGTGTTGATGGTGGGGGCCATCGCCCATGATCTCCGGACGCCCCTGACGCGATTGCAGCTTCAGCTCCAGGCCCTGCCGACGCCGGTCCGGACGCGGGCGGAGGGGGAGATCGAGCGGATGCAGCTGATGATCGAGGGCGCTCTGGCCTATGTGAAGGACGCCAGTTCGGCGTCGGAGCGCATTCCGCTGCGCCTGTTCTCCCTGGTCGAGGCGGTCATCGACGACATGCCCTCCGCGTTCGACGCGATCACCCTGGAAGCCGGTCCCGACCCGGTCGTCCTGGGCGACGAGACCGGCCTGCGCCGGGTCTTCGCCAACCTGCTGGACAACGCCGTGTCCTATGGCGACCAGGCCCGCTGCCGGGTCGAGACGTCCGGACCGTGGGCGATCGTGCAGATCGATGACGCGGGCCCGGGGCTGGCCGCAGCCGATCTGGACCGCGCCTTCGAGCCCTATGTGCGGTTCAACGGCGATCGCGCCGGCATCGGCCTGGGCCTGTCCATCGTCCGCACCATCGTCAGGGCGCACGGCGGCGAGGCGACCCTGTCCAATCGGCTCGAAGGCGGCCTTCGCGTCGAAGTTCGCCTGCCGCTGGCCACCGCGCTGCGCTGATCGGTTCCGCAGACGCGGTGGCGGTCCGGAAAGGGCCCGGACTGTTCCGGCCTCGCAACATGGCCATCCCACAAAGGCCACGCCCGCCTCCGACATCGGAATCGCGGCGACGTGACGCCCAAGGGACCCTCGAAACATGCTGGCACGGTACGCAATCGCGGTGGCGCTCGGACCTCTGGCGCTGGCCTCGGGGGCAGCGGCCCAGGTGGTCGTATCGAACACGCGAACGACGCCTATCGTCACCTCCACCGTCGCGAATGGCGCGAGGACGGACGTCCGGATCGGGGAGGACGGCGCGATCGAACTCGGTTCCGGCGTCGCGATCACCCGCGACACCGATGGTGACGTGATCCTCGAGGAGGGTGCCGTGATCCAGTTCGAGGACGCCGCCGACGGCGCGACCGGCATTCTGCTCCAGGGTGGCCGAACCGGAGCCCTCACCGTGGGCGGCGTGATCTTGATAACCGACACTCAAGACGGCAACGACGACGACGACGAGGATGGCGATCCTGACGGTCCCTTCGCCGTGGGAACAGGCCGCTACGCCATTCGCATCACCGGCTCGGGGGCTCAGACCGGGGACTTCACCCTGGAGGACACCGGCAGTCTGAGCGTGGAAGGCAATGACTCCTATGGTTTTTCGCTCGAGACCGACCTGATCGGGGACATCGATCTGTTCAGCTCGGTGACGGTCCGGGGCGACGACAGCTTCGGCGTGCGGCTGCAAGGCGACGTCAGCGGTTCGGTGCTGCTGAGCGGCTCATCGGTTTCGGCCACCGGCGAGAACTCGGTCGGTGTCTCGACGGAGGGAAACATCGCCGGCCGGCTGCAGATCCAGTCGGGCATCAGCGCGAACGGTTTCCGCTACACCACGGCCCCCACGTCGCTACTCGATCTCGACCCTGAGGATCGCGACAACGTCGACCTGGACGACGACACCCTCTACCTCGAGGATCTGGACGCCGACGATCTGTTGCAGGGCGGTTCGGCTCTGGTGGTCGCGGGCGACGTGGGGGGCGGCATCCTGATCGGATCGACCCCGACCTATGCGGCCGGCGGCGGCGACGATGATGACGCCGATCGCAACGGCGTCGACGACGGCGAGGAGGACGACGACGGCGACGGGATCAGGAACGAGGACGACGACGACCTGGACGGCGACGGAATCCTCGACGAGAACGAGGCCACGGGCTCCCTGACCAGCTATGGCTCCGCCCCCGCCATGGTCATCGGCTCGACCACGCGGGACGTGGAGATCGCCGTGGTCGGGGAGGGTGAGGCCGCCTATGCCCTGATCAATGAAGGCTCCATCGCGTCGGAGGGCGTCTATGACGGACTGGCGGCCACGGGGCTGCGGATCGGCGTCGATGGCGGCCTGGCGGTTCGGCTGGAAGGCGGCCTGCGCAATGACGGTTCGATCTCGGCCAACGCCAGCGAGGCCTCCAGCGTCGCGGTCCGCATCGGCGCCGGCGCGACCGTCCCGACCCTGCTCTCGGAGGGAACGATCTCGGCGGCCTCCACCACCGAGGGCGGGGACTCTGCCATCGGCCTGTTGATTGATGCCGGCGGCGTGCTGCCCACGCTCGTCAATTCCGGGAGCATCGCCGGCGTCGTCTACGGCGAGGCGGGGGATGCGGTGGGCGTGCGCGACCTGTCCGGCACCCTGACCCGCATCGAGAACAGCGGCACCATCTATGGCGTGGTGGTCGCGACGGATGATCTCAACGACCTCGACGACGACAACGACGACGCCGACGACGAGGTGGTGACCGGACGATCGATCGCCATCGATCTCTCGGCGGCAACGGTCGGCGTCACCCTGGTCCAGGCCTCGGTGCCATCGGACCGGCGACTGTCCGATTACGACAGCGACGGCGTCTATGACGACGAGGACGAAGACGACGACAACGACGGCATCCCCGACGACGAGGACGACGACGACAACGATGACGACAACGACGGTGTCTATGACTTCGAGGAGGCCCTGATCTCGGGAGAGGTGCTGTTCGGGCGCGGCGACGACCATCTGGACGTCCGCAACGGCTCGGTGATCGGCGACGTGTCCTTCGGCGAGGGGCAGGATCGCTTGTCACTGAGCGGCACGGCCGTCCTGCAAGGCGTCCTCTCGGATACGGACGGGCGGCTGGACATCTCGGTCGAGAACGCCTCGCTCGACGCGCGCCAGGACACGGCGCTCGAGGTCTCGTCCCTGACCGTCGGCTCGGGAGGCGAACTGGTGGTGTCGATCGATCCGGCGGCCGGCACGGCCGGCGGGTTCGTCGTGTCTGGAAACGCCTCCTTCGCCGATACGGCGTCGGTGGGGGTCCGGCTGACGTCGCTAGCGGGAGACACCAGCCGGTTCACCCTGCTCTCGGCCGACAGCCTGTCGTACGGGTCAGCGACCGGCGGCCTGAGTGGGGAGACCGCGCCGTATCTGGTGGTGGCAAGCTTCTCGGCGGACCGGGTGGCCAACACGCTGAATGTCGATGTGCGCCGCCGCACGGCCGATGAGATGGCCCTGTCCGGCGTTGAGAGCTCCGCCTACGACGCCTTCTATTCCGCCCTGTCGCGTGATGAGGACGTGCGCGACGCCTTCCTCGCCATCGAGTCGCGCGACGACTTCATCAATCTGTACGAACAGACCCTGCCCGATCACTCGGGTGGCACGCTGCAGTCCCTGGCCAACGGCGTGGACGCCGTCACCCGCGCCCTGGCCGGGCGCAACGCCGTCCTGGCCCCCGGCGAAGTCAGCGGCTGGATGCAGGAGATCAACTTCTACGCCGACAAGGACAAGACCGAGACCTATGGCTTCCGGGCCGAGGGGTTCGGCCTCGCCGGCGGCTATGAGCGGGGCACCGGCGCGGGCGTCGTCGGGGCGTCTTTCGCCATAACCTCTTCGGACCTGCAGGACCCCGAGTCCGAGGCCGAGGAAGTGCTTTCGGCGACCTTGATCGAGCTGGGGCTGTACTGGCGGGCGCAGGGGCGCGGCTGGACGGCCTGGAGCCGGGCGGCGGCGGGCTATGCGCAGTTCAGCTCGGTGCGGACCCTGGTCGACGAGACCATCCAGGTCGAGAACGAGGCCGACTGGGACGGCTTCAGCCTGTCGGCGGCCGGGGGCATCGCCTATGAACACCGTTTCGGCCGCCTGATCGTCCGGCCCGAGGCCTATGCGGAGGTCTTCGCCCTGTGGGAAGGCGCGCGCCGCGAGGACGGGGGCGGGGACAGCTTCGACCTGGAGGTCGACGCCCGCGAAGGCTCGCTCGCCAACGCCGTGGCTCTGCTGAACCTGGGCTACAGCTTCGGCCAGGACGACTGGATCCGGCCCGAGCTGCGGCTGGGATGGAAGCACACCCTGAGCTACGACGCCGGAGAAACGGTGGCTCGCTACCTGAGCGGCGGCCCGGGTTTCGTGCTGGCCAGCGACGCGATCACCGGTGGCGGTCCCCTCCTGGGGTTCGCGCTGAACCTGGGCAACGGCATGGGCCGGCTGAGCGTCGCCGGCGACGCCCAACTGCTGGAAGACGCCGTGCGCTACAGCCTCCTGCTGCGCGCCAGCTACCGCTTCTGAATTTGATCGGCGCGCGGCCAAGATCAGCAACCGGGTTCAGTCGATCCCATCGGGACCAGGGACGCCCGGAACCGGGACGCCCGGAACCGGGATGCCCGCCGCCGGGCATTTTCCTGTCCCGCCCTCAGCTCCGCCCGGCGACCAGGGCGTCCACGACCGACGGATCGGCCAGGGTGGATGTGTCCCCAAGCTGATCCGTCTCGCCCTCGGCGATCTTGCGCAGGATCCGCCGCATGATCTTGCCAGAGCGGGTCTTGGGCAGACCAGGCGCCCAGTGGATCACGTCAGGGGCCGCGATCGGGCCGATCTCCTTGCGCACATGGGCGACGAGGGTGGATCGCAGATCCAGCGTCGCTTCCACGCCGGCGTTCAGGGTCACGTAGGCATAGATTCCCTGGCCCTTGATGTCGTGGGGATAGCCGACGACGGCGGCCTCGGCGACGTGCGGGTGCAGCACCAGCGCGCTTTCGACCTCGGCCGTGCCCATGCGGTGCCCCGAGACGTTGATGACGTCGTCCACCCGGCCGGTGATCCAGTAGTCTCCGTCCTCATCGCGGCGACAGCCGTCCCCGGTGAAGTACTTGCCCGGATAGGCGCTGAAATAGGTGTCGAAGAACCGCTGGTGATCGCCGTAGACCGTCCGCATCTGCCCCGGCCAGCTGTCGGTGAGCACCAGATTGCCGCTGGTCGCGCCCTCCAGAACGATGCCTTCGGCGTCGACCAGCTGAAGCTCCACCCCCGGCAGGGGTCGGGTCGCCGAACCCGGCTTGAGGTCCGTCGCGCCGGGCAGGGGAGAGACCAGGACGCCGCCCGTCTCGGTCTGCCACCAGGTGTCCACGATGGGCAGGCGGCCCTCGCCGACGACTTGGTGATACCAGCGCCAGGCTTCGGGGTTGATCGGTTCGCCGACGGTTCCCAGGAGCCTGAGCGACTGGCGGCCGGTGCGCTTCACCGGCTCATCGCCCTCGCGCATCAGGGCTCTCAGCGCCGTCGGGGCCGTGTAGAAGATCTCGACCCTGTGCTTGTCCACCACCTCCCAGAACCGGCTGACGGTGGGATGGTTGGGCACGCCCTCGAACATCAGGGTCGTTCCGGCGTTCGCCAAGGGACCGTAGACGACATAAGAGTGCCCCGTGACCCAGCCCACGTCGGCCGTGCACCAGAAGACCTCTCCGGGCCGATAGTCGAACACCAGTTCGTGGGTCCAACTGACCCAGAACAGATAGCCGCCCGTGGTGTGCAGCACCCCCTTGGGCTTACCCGTCGAGCCGGACGTATAGAGGATGAACAGAGGATCCTCGGCGTTCATCGGCTCGCACGGGCAGTCGTCCGACACTCCGTGCTTCAGCTCGCCATAGCGGAAGTCGCGCCCCCCCGTCATCGGGACGTCGGCGTTGGTGTGACTGATGACCAGCACCGTCTCGACGGAGACCTTTTCCAGGGCCGCGTCGACATTGGCCTTCAGCGGCACGCGCTTTCCACCTCTCAGACCTTCGTCCGCGGTGATGACCAGCCTGGATCCGCAGTCCTCGATCCGGCCAGCGAGGCTGTCGGGACTGAAGCCGCCGAAGACGACCGAATGAACCGCCCCGATCCGCGCGCAGGCCAGCATGGCCACGGCGGCGGCCGGGATCATGGGCAGATAGAGGGTGACACGGTCGCCCTTCTTCACCCCGAGCGACTTCAGCACATTGGCCATGCGGCACACCTCGCGGTGCAGCTCGGCATAGGTCAGGCCGCCTGACTGATCGGGTTCGTCTCCCTCCCAGAGGATGGCCGTCTGGTCGGCGCGTTCGGGCAGGTGGCGATCGACGCAGTTGAAGCAGACGTTCAGCACCCCGTCGGCGAACCACCGGATACGGAAGTCCTCACGGGCGAAGGACACGTCCTTGATGACCGTCGGCGGCGTGATCCAGTCCAGCCGCCGGGCCTGCTCGGTCCAGAAGAGGTCCGGCGTCTCGCGCGCGGCGATCCGGGCCGCTTCATAGGCTTCACGGTTCATGTGGGCTCGGGCGGCCCATTCGGGCTGAACGGGATAAAGGTCGCGGTCGGTCATCATCGGTCTCCGGGGGTAGCCGATCCTTGGTCAGGGACGGTCAGGCATCAACGGCGGCGAGGGGGTCCGTCGGCGCGGGAATCCGGGGCCCCGACGGCGACGTGGCGTTCAGGATGATGTCCGCCTCGAATCCCTGCGGCGTGTAGCGCAGGTCGGCCGAGCGGGCCGTGGAGGCGATCAGACGCGATCCGAAACCCTTGCGGCCGGTCTGGCGTGGCGGGGGCCCGCCGCTCTCGCGCCAGGCCAGAACCAGGCCGCGATCGTCCACCGACCAGGCGATGCGGATGCGACCGGCCGGAACGCTCAGGGCGCCGTACTTGGCCGCGTTGGTCGCCAACTCATGGGCCACCAGCCCCAGCCCCAGCACGGCCTCCGAAGCCAGCCAGACTTCGGGTCCCTCCAGCGTCACCTGATCGGCGTCATAGTGGGCGAACTCGGCGGCGAAGACGCTGCGGACGTCCGCGCGCTCCCAACCCTGGGCGGTCAGGATGTTGTGGGTCTGGGACAGGGACAGCAACCGCGCCTCGAACGACTGGCGGAAGGCCTCGATGGTCTCGCTCTTGCGGCCGGTCAGGGCCGCGAGCGACAGGATAGTGGCCAGGGTGTTCTTCACCCTGTGGTTCAGCTCGTCGATCAGGATCCGCTGGCGCGCCTCACTGCGGGCCAGGGCGCTGAAGGCTTCGCGCTCGCGCGTCACGTCCTGGATCGTCCCCACGAGGCGGGGACCTCGCGTCGCCGTGGCCGGGACCATCCGCGCCCGGATCTGCAGCCATCCTCCGGATCGAAGCGCGTAGTCGGTCTCATAGTCGCCGCCCGTGGCGATGGCCTGATCCAGCAGTCGGGCGCGCTGGGCGGCGCTCTCCTCGGTCAGCCGTGACGACACCGTCTCCGGCCCCACCGCCTCGCCCGGGGCCAGCCCCAGCATCTCGCGAGCCTGGTCGGACAACCGCAGGCGGCGATGGGGCAGGGACATCTCCCAATAGCCGACCCGCGCCGACCGCAACGCCAGCAGAATGGCCTGCTTCTCGTCGAGCATCCCCGCGCCCAGCGCCAGGAACAGCAGCCCCAGGGTCGGGCCCGCGACGACGACCCCCAGCCAGAGAGGATCGACGCCGACATCGGGGCCCAGGCCCGGCGTGGGCGCCAGCTCCACCCCGGCCATCGCCGTGTAGTGCATGGCGACGATGCCCAGGCCGAGCAGCAAGGCGGCGGCGATCTGCCCGCCCAGCTTGCGCTCGTCGCGGGCCGCGATGAGGGCGCAGGTCGAGGCCAGGAGGGCGACGGCGATCGAGCCGACGACCCACTCGACCTGATAGTCGATCACCGCCGCCGTCCTCAGCGCCGCCATGCCGACGTAGTGCATCGTCCCGATGCTGAGGCCCATCACCAGCCCGCCGGCGATCAACCGCGGCGGCGGCATCCGCTCCTGCGCCGCGAGGGCGAAGGCGATCCCGGTGCCCACCACCGCCAGAAGCAGGGACAGGGCCGTCAGACCGACATCGTAGGTGGCGGGGCCGCCGGGATCGAAGCCGAGCATGGCCACGAAATGCATCGACCAGATGCTGACCCCCATGGCGACGGCCGACACGGCCATCCAGCGAAGTCCCGTCAGGCCGCCCTGTGTCCGGGCCCGCCGGAACAGATCCAGCGCCGTCCAAGACCCGAAGACGGCGATCAGGCCCGAGACGACGGGAAAGAACAGGTCGGGATGATGATGGTGCATGCGCGACCGGCGACCCCATGTCCGCTCGTCGCGTCGCGGCCCCATAGCCGACGGACAGAGCGTGACCGGCCCTGATTAGGCGACAGTCGCGCAAAGACAAAGCCTTGCCTTGATCCTCAGAGACAAGCGGAGCCATTGCAGCTGAACAGCGTTAAGCTCGGGCGTTGACCGGAGGCCGCCTATGATCTCGACCCGTCCGCTCGCTGTCGTCCTGACGGGCGTCCTGGCTCTGGCCGCCTGCGATCGCGAGGCCGCGGAGCCGGCGCAGCCCGTGCCGCAGGAGACGCCCGCCGCGCCAGCCATCGCGCCCGCGGGCCCGTCGATCGACTATGACTGCGAGACCGGCGAGACCGTCCGGGTGCAGTACATCGACACCGAGACCGCGCAGCTGACCTACAAGGGCCAGACGTCCGTCATGCGGCTCGCTGTATCGGGCAGCGGCGCCCGTTACGTCGGCTCGGGACTGGAGTGGTGGACGGCCAGCCGCGACGGTCAGGAGAACGCGACCCTCAGCCGGATCAGCCCGAGCGACCAGGTCGGCACAGCGGTGCTGGAGCGGTGCAGCCGCCCCTCGACCAACCCCGACCTGCCGCCGCCGGGCCAGCCGTCGGTAGCGGCAGCGGTGGCCGGCGCGCCCTGCCGCACGGCCGACCTCCGGCTCGCGGCCGGTGAGGGCGACGCGGGCGCGGGCCATCGGGCGCAGATCCTGACCCTGACCAACGCCGGGGCGACGCCGTGCAGCCTGTCGGGCAATCCGGCGGTGTCTCTGCTGGACGCCGACGGCCGACCGGTCAGCGGCGTGCGCGCGGATCAGAACCCCGGAACGTCCACGCCTGTCACCCTTACCGCAGGCGGCCGCGCCTTCTTCGACATCGCCTGGACCGTCGTGCCGGACGAGACGCAAGGGCAGACCCCCTGTCCGACGGCGACGCGGGTCGCGGTGCGCTTCGGGGTCGATACGGCCAGCCTCGCCGTGCCCCTGACACTCACGCCCTGCGGCGGACGCATCCGCGTCAACCCGATCAGGGCGGCCGAGGAGATCGCGGCGACGCCTGAGGCGGCCTGACGCTTCCAAGCCCTTCACACAGGGGCTAAGAGGCGGCGCATGAGCACCGCCTCCTTTCATGATCGCGTCGCCGCCGAACTGTCCGACATCGCCGACCAGGGCCTGACCAAGCCGGAGCGGGTGATCCAGTCCCGTCAGGGGCCGGTGATCGAGGTGGGTGGCCGGCAGGTCCTGAACTTCTGCGCCAACAACTACCTGGGTCTGGGCGGCGACCAGCGGATCGTCGAGGCGGCCAATGCAGCGACCGAGCGCTGGGGCGGGGGCACGGCCTCGGTGCGGTTCATCTGCGGGACGCTGGAGATCCACAAGGCGCTGGAGCGGGCCATCGCCGACTATATCGGCTTTGAGGACACCATTCTGTTCGCCGCCGCCTTCGACGCCAACGGTGGCCTGTTCGAGCCGCTGTTCGGGGCCGAGGACGCCATCGTTTCCGACAGCCTGAACCACGCCTCGATCATCGACGGCGTGCGGCTGTGCAAGGCCAAGCGCTATCGCTTCGCCACCTCCGACATGGCCGATCTTGAAGCCCAGCTGAAGCAGGCCCGGGCCGACGACGCGCGCGACATCATCATCGCCACCGACGGCGCGTTCTCGATGGACGGCTACATCGCCAAGCTGGATGAAATCCGCGCCCTGGCCGACCGCTACGACGCCCTGGTCATGGTCGACGACTGCCATGCCACGGGCTTCCTCGGGCCGCAGGGTCGGGGCTCGTATGCCCACTGCGGTGTCAAGGTCGACTTCGTCACCGGCACTTTCGGCAAGGCGCTGGGCGGGGCCATGGGCGGGTTCATCTGCGCGACCAAGCCGGTGGTCGAACTGCTGAAGCAGAGGGCGCGCCCCTACCTCTTCTCCAACGCCCTGGCCCCGTCCGTCTGCGGCGCGAGCCTTGAGGCCATCCGCATCGCGCAAGGGGCGGAAGGCGACGCCCTGCGCTCCCAGCTGTTCGCCAACGCCGAGCGGTTCCGGAGCGCCATGCAGGCGGCCGGCTTCGACCTGCTGCCCGGCCAGCATCCCATCATCCCGGTCATGCTGGGCGACGCCAAGCTGGCCCAGACGATGGCGGCGCGGATGCTGGAGCTCGGCGTCTACGTCATCGGGTTCAGCTTCCCCGTCGTGCCGCGCGGCCAGGCCCGAATCCGCACCCAGATGTCGGCGGCGCACACCTTCGAACACATTGATCAAGCGGTCGCGGCGTTCACGACGGCCGGCAAGGAACTGGGAGTAATCTGATGACCACTACGATGAAGGCCCTGGCCAAGATGCGCCCGGAGATCGGGCTCGACCTGATCGACGCGCCGATCCCCGAGGCGGGGCCCGAGGACGTGCTGATCAAGGTGCGGCGCGCGGCGGTCTGCGGCACCGACATCCACATCTGGAACTGGGACGAGTGGTCCCAGAAGAACGTGCCGGTTCCCATGATCACGGGCCATGAGTTCAGTGGCGACATCGTCCACATCGGCAAGGACGTGGATCGCCGGCTGAAAGTCGGCCAGCGCGTCTCGGTCGAGGGCCACGTCATCGACCTGAACTCCGAGGCCGCCCGCGCGGGCCACTTCCACCTCGATCCCGCCACGCGCGGCATCGGCGTGAACCGCCAGGGGGGGTTCGCCGAATACGTCGTGGCCCCGGCCTTCAACGTGATCGAACTGCCCGAGGACGTGCCCTATGAGATCGGCTCGATCCTCGATCCGTTCGGCAATGCGGTGCACACGGCTCAGCAATTCGACCTGCTCGGCGAGGATGTATTGGTCACCGGCGCGGGCCCCATCGGCATGATGGCGGCGGCCGTGGCGCGGCACGCGGGCGCGCGGACCGTCGTCCTGACCGACATCAACGACTTCCGGCTGGAGCTGGGGGCCAAGGTCGCGCCGGGCGTGCGGACCGTGAACACCACGCGCGAGGACCTGCACGACGTCATGCACGAGCTGGGGCTGAAGGTCGGCTTCGACGTGGCGCTGGAGATGTCGGGTTCGCCCATCGCCTTCAAGCAGTGCGTCGACACCCTGATCATGGGCGGCGGCATGGCCATGTTGGGCATTCCGTCAAAGCCGATGGAGACCGACTGGGGCGCGATCATCCTGAAGGCCCTGACCATCAAGGGCGTCTATGGGCGTGAGATGTTCACGACCTGGAGGAAGATGCTGGGCCTGCTCAAGGCCGGCCTCGACCTGACGCCGCTCATCACCCACCAGCTGCCCTACGACCGCTATGCCGAGGGCTTCGAGGCCATGCGCACGGGCCAGTCGGGCAAGGTCGTGCTGGACTGGGACAAGGCGGCCTAGACCCGGCTCACGGCCAAGCTCTTGACCTCCTACCCATGATCCCCGACCACCCGGGGATCATGGGCTCCGCGAGTGATTCCCGTCTGGTCGCCGCGCCGGCCATGAGGCCGGGCGGATGAGCGCGATCGTCGACTTTCTGAAAGGCGCGGGCAATGACGGCGCCGGACGCAATGTGTTCGAGGTCGTGGCCATGAACGACCGCCAGATCGAAGAGACCCACGACTTCGTCCAGTGGCTGTTCCCATTGGACCAGCCGTCCGGCGCCAACCGGCGCGCGCCCGTCCTGACGGCGGACGACGTGCAGGCGATTCACCGATCCGGGCTCGCCCAGATCGCCCTCGCGGCGGGCACCGACCGGATGGCGGCCTTCTATCAGTCCAACGACCACTGGCTGGTCCCCCAGGATCACAACCACCTGCGCATCACGCGCATCATCAAGTCCCTGCGCCTGCTGCGCGGCCCGGGCGAGGCGGCGGAGTTCCGGGACCTGATCCTGAAGCTCGAAGAGCGGGCCGGCCGCCCCGTCAGCATGGGCAGCCGACAGTACTGGGAGCAGGCATGAACTATCGCCACAGCTTCCACGCCGGGAATTTCGCCGATCTGGTCAAGCACGCTTTGGTGCTGTGGCTGATGAAGGCGCGCCAGGCGACTGGGCCGGTCATGGTGCTGGATACCCATGCGGGGGCGGGTCTCTACGACCTGACCGGCGATGCGGCGCGCTCGCGGGAGGCGGAGGCCGGCGTGGCACGCTTGATGGCGGCCGAAGCGCGGCCACCGCGGATCGAGGCCCTGGCGGCCGAGGTGGCGGCGATGAACCCGGAGGGCGGCGTGCGCTTCTATCCAGGCTCGCCGGTCCTGATCGCGCGAGCTCTGCGTCCTGAGGACCATTATGTCGGCTTCGAGCTGCGCGAGGCGGTGGCGGGCCTGCTGCGCGACAGCCTGACGGGCTTTGCCCAGGCGCGGGGCGAAATCGGCGACGGCTACGATCTGGTCCGGGCCGAGGCCAGGCAGGCGAAGGGGGCGTTCGTCCTGATCGACCCGCCGTTTGAACGGCCCGACGACTACATTCGCGCCGCGGAGACGGCTGGAGCCATCGTCAAGGCCGATCCGCAGGCGATCGTGGCGATCTGGACGCCCCTGAAGGACCTGGAGACCTTCGACGGCTTTCTGCGTCGGCTGGCGGCGGCGACCTCGGCCGCGACGCTGGTCGCTGAAGCGCGGCTGAGACCGCTCACCGACCCCATGAAGATGAACGGCTGCGCCATGGTGGTGGTCAATCCGCCGGCCGGCGCCGATGTCGCCGCTTCGGAAATCTGCGGCTGGGTGGCCGCTGTGCTGGGTGACCCAGGCGGGCGGGGCGACGTGTGGCGCGTGTGACCGCGAAAAACACAGTCCACGGAGTCCACTTCGTCGCGACAGGTGGGATCGGAGTCTCGATTGTCAAAGACCAGACGGCCGCAGTCTAAACCCGCGCTACGTCAAATTCGGACGTGGCCCTCGCCGATGACCTCGCCGGCCTCATAGAGGTTGGGCTCGAAAGTGGCGATGGCCATGATCGGGGCCATGGCGTCGGCGACCGCCGCGTTGCGGGTCATGGCCTTCCAGTCCGCGACCGAGCGCCAGACGGCGTGATTGGCCACGGTCTTGCCGTTCAGTCCCCTGTGCAGGGTCGCCGAGACGAAGCCGGGCAAGCCGACCTGGGCCTGGGTCAGGATCGCCAGCAGTTCCAGCAATTCATCCTGCTTCTCGGGCTGGACCTTGAAGACGTTGATCAGGACGACGGGGGCGTCATCGGCGTCCATGGGGACACTCTGGTCTTGCGATCGGCCGAGGCGCCGACGCGGGCCCTCTAGCGCATTCCGTCGCCCGGCGCCCTATGTCAGCGAAATCCGTCCCCAGCCGAGGCCCTCCCATGCCGACCATCGCCGTGCTCGAGACTGGCCGCCCGCCGTCCGCGCTCCAGCCGACCCATGGCGACTATCCGTCGATGTTCGCGACGCTGCTGGGCGAGGGGTTCACGACCCGGAGGTTCGACGTTCAGGCCGGCGACCTGCCCGACGCCTCGGCCTTCGACGGCGCGATCATCACAGGCTCTTCGGCGGGGGTCTATGAGGATCACCTCTGGATTCCGCCCTTGCTGGCCTGGATCCGCCAAGCGCGGGGTCGGACGCGGCTGGTCGGCGTCTGCTTCGGCCATCAGGCCATGGCCCAGGCCCTGGGCGGTCGGGTCGAGAAGTCCGAGCGCGGCTGGGGCGTCGGTCTGCACCGCTATCGCGTGGTCGAGCCGCAGCTCTGGATGATACCGTCGGTGCCCGAAATCGCCCTGTCGGCTTCGCATCAGGATCAGGTGGTGGAGAAGCCCGAGAACGCCCGCGTGACGCTGGCGAGTGACTTCACGCCCTTCGCCGGCCTCGCCTGGGGCGACGACGCCATCTCGTTCCAGCCCCATCCCGAGTTCAGTTGCGCCTTCACCGGGGCCCTGGTCGAAGGCCGTCGCGGCCGGATCGAAGAGGCGGTGGTGGATCGTGCCGTCGAGAGCCTGAAGGCCGAGGATGACCGAGCCGTCGTCGGCGACTGGATCAGGCGCTTTCTCGCAACCTGACCCGGAGCGGCCTCACGGCCACTTCACCACGGGCGGCATGGAACTCAGGATCGACTCGACGTTGCCGCCGGTCTTCAGCCCGAAGGTCGTGCCCCGGTCGTAAAGCAGGTTGAACTCGACGTATCGGCCCCGGCGGATCAGCTGTTCCTCGCGCTCCTCGGGCGTCCAGGCCTCATGCATGCGTCCGGCGACGATGGCGGAATAGGTCTCGAGGAAAGCCATGCCGACGTCGCGGGTGAAGGCGAAGTCCTTGGCGTAGTCGCCCGTGTCGTGGTGGTCGTAGAAGATGCCGCCGATGCCGCGCATCTCGTTCCGGTGCGGCAGCATGAAGTACTCGTCGCACCAGGCCTTGTACTTGGCATACCAGGTCGGATCGTGGGCGTCGCAGGGCGCGCGCATGCCGGCGTGGAAGGCGACCGTGTCCGGGGCCTCCTGGGTGCGTTCGACGTCCAGCACCGGCGTCAGGTCGGCCCCGCCGCCGAACCAGCTCTTGGTCGTGGCGATGAAGCGGGTGTTCATGTGCACCGCCGGAATCTTTGGACTGACCGGATGGCAGATCAGGCTGATGCCGGTGGCATAGAAGCGCGGATCTTCCTCGGCTCCTGGGACATTCTTGGCGTAGTCCGCCGGAAAGGTGCCGTGCACGGTCGAGACGTGGACGCCGACCTTTTCGAACAGGCGGCCGTGCATCATGCCCATGACGCCGCCGCCGCCCTCGTGCCGCGACCAGGGCGTGCGCACGAATCGACCGGGCTCGCCGGGAAACAGATCGGCGGGGGCCGCGTCTTCAAGCGCCTCGAGCCCTGCGTGGATGCGGTCTCTCAGGGTTTCGAACCAGGCGCGGGTCTCGGCCTTCTTCTGATCTAGCGTCGGGGCGTGGGCGGTGTCGGGCAGGGGGGCGTGGCTCATGACGACCTTGAACCATGTCCGGGGTCGCGGCGCCAACCGGCTTCCTTCGTGAGCGATCCGTGACAAGGTCAGGAGTGCCGTCCTCTGGAGTCCATCATGCGCCGCGTCGCTCTCGCCGCCCTCATCATCGCCGTCGCCGGCCCAGCCCTGGCCCAGACAGGGGATGAGGCCCGCGCCCGGCGTATTCTGGAGCGCACGCCCCTGATCGACGGCCACAACGACCTGCCCTGGGCGCTGCGCCAGGCCCACGGGTCCGATCCCCATGCCGTTGATCTGACGACCGATCTCTCCGGCTCGACCCGGCTGCACACCGACATCCCGCGCCTGCGCTCGGGCGGCGTCGGCGGCCAGTTCTGGTCGGTGTACGTCCCCGCCAGCCTGACGCCGGTCGAGGCGGCCAAGGCGACGTTCGAGCAGATCGATGTGGTCCGCCGCATGGTCGACGCCCACCCGGACGTGTTCGAGCTGGCGACCACCGCCGACGACGTCGTCCGCATCCACCGCGCGGGGCGGATCGCGTCCCTGATGGGGATCGAGGGCGGCTATTCGATCGACGATTCGCTGGGCCTGCTGCGCGAGTTCCATCAGGCGGGCGTGCGCTACATGACCCTGACCCATTCGCGCACGACCAGCTGGGCCGACAGCGCCACCGACGCCCCCCGCCACGGCGGCCTGTCCCCCTTCGGCGAGGCGGTGGTGCGCGAGATGAACCGGCTCGGCATGCTGGTCGACCTCAGCCACGTCTCTCAAGAGACCATGCTGGACGCCATGCGGGTGTCGGAGGCCCCGGTGATCTTCTCCCACTCCTCGGCGCGTGGGGTGACGGACCATCCCAGGAACGTGCCCGACAGCGTGCTGCGCCTGATGCCGGAAGACGGCGGCTTGGTGATGGTCACCTTCGTGCCCGGCTTCATCAATGAAGCGTTCCGCGCCTGGAGCGCCGCGCGGGCGGCCGAGCAGGCCCGGCTGGGATCGCTTGAGCCCGGCGACCCCACGGCGGTGACGGCGGGCATGCAGGCCTGGGACGCGTCCAACCCTGTGCCCCCGACCGGCATCGCCGATGTCGTGGCCCACATCCAGCACGTGCGACGGGTCGCGGGGATCGACCATGTCGGTCTGGGCGGAGACTTCGACGGCGTGCCGCGCCTGCCGACCGGACTGGAGGGCGTCGACGCCTATCCCCGGCTGCTGGCCGCCCTGATGGCCGAGGGCTGGACCGAGGCGGACATCCGAAAGCTGGCGGGCGAGAACGTGCTGCGCGTCATGCGGGCGACCGAGGCGATCGCCGCCTCACGCGCCGGTGAAAGGCCCAGCCTGGCGGCGATCCAGGCGGACGGCAGCCCGGACTGACCCGCCCTCAGGCGTCGGCTTCTGCGGCGATGCGCTTGAAGACCGCCAGAACCTCGTCCCTAGACGCCCGTTCCGGCACGCCGTCGGCGACCTGGGCGGGGGTCCACATCCACGACCGGGCCGGGTCGTGCCGCATGGCCCAGGTCGGAAAGATGCGGCTCGCCGTCGGACCCGCCAGCAGGCGACGGACCTCCAGGTGACGGTCGTCCTTGGCGATTCGCTCAAAGGCGGCGGTCACGTGGTCGACGGGTCCCTCCAGCAACTGCAGATACAGGTCGTCGCGACAGATCAGCGAGCCGGTGATGCCGTCGCGCTCGTTGCAGCGCCGAGAGTCCGCCAGAATGCCGTTCAGCATGCCCTGGTCATAGCCGAAGGGGCGGGACGCATAGACGACCTGGAACAGGGACATGGCCACTCCGTCGCCGGCGAGGTCCGGCTGACCGACATCATGGGCCGGGTTCAGCGGCGGGAACAGGGGGCGCACCGTCTCAGCCGGCCGGCGCGACGAGGCCGATCGACTTCAGCACCACGGCCTGGACCCCCATGATCGCCAGCCAGCTCAGGCTGTCGGTGGTCATGGCTCCGGCGGACAGGCCGCGCTGGGCGTGATTGACGATGGTGGCTGGCACGACGAAGCCGATCCAGATCACGACCGCGCTGCCGATCGCCATCGTCCATTCTCCGGCTTCTGAGGGGGCCAGGATCAGCGCCCCCGCCAGGATCGCGCACAGCCAGGCCTGCGCCAGGACGATGGCGACGATGACGCCGGGCTTTAGGGCCGGTCCCGCCGAGGCGGGAGCTAGCCGCCCGGACAACCCGCGCACCAGCAACCCCGCCGCCAGGCCACATCCGGTCGCCACCGCGATCGGCAGGGCATTCTGCACGATGTAAATCATCCGAAGCCTCCCTCTGACGGAGGACAGGACCATCGCGTCCTGTCGGTGGCAATCCCGGCGGTCCATCCTGCGGCATGCGGCCGCGTGACAGCCGGACGCGCGACACCAGGGCCGCTGGCTTGGCCGTGGGGCGGGGTTCAGGGACGGCTCATGGAAACCAGACCCGATCCAAACCGCCGCCGCATGATCCAGGCCGTGGGGTGCCTCGCCTATGTCGTCGGGGCCGCCGCCGTGGCCGGTCTGGCCATGATGATCTGGAAGATCGTCTAGGGGCGCGTTTCGTCGGCCAGTCCGCTAAGGTGCCCCGATGAGCACCGAGATGTGGATCGCCGTCGCCGTCTTCGCCGGCCTGAACTTCGTCGCCGCGAGCAGCGGCGGGCTGTTCAAGCCCGGGGCCTGGTATGCCGGGCTGAACAAGCCGTCGTGGACGCCGCCGAACTGGGCCTTCCCCGTGGTCTGGGGCCTGCTGTTCGCCCTGAACGCCTGGGCCGGCTGGATGATCTGGGAAGCGATCGGCACGACGCGGCCTGACGTTCTGGCGCTCTACACCGGATCGTTGGCTCTGAACGCCGGCTGGTCTTGGCTGTTCTTTGGGCGCAAGCGGATGGACCTGGCCTTGATCGACGTCGCCTTGCTGTGGCTGTCGCTGGTCGCCGTGGTCGTTGTTTTCTGGACGATCCGCCCGGCCGCCGCCCTGCCGGTCCTGCCCTATCTGCTGTGGGTGACGATCGCCGCGACCCTGAACCGCGAGATGATCCGGCTCAATCCGGCCGAGGCGCGAGGCTGAAGCGCGTTTGGCGTAACGCCTCGAACACGCCGATTCCCGCGCTGACCGCCAGGTTCAGCGATCGTGCGCCGGTCTCGAGAGGGATCACGACGCGCGCGTCGGCCGCCTCGTGCACGAAGTCCGGCGCGCCTGATGGCTCGGATCCGAACAGCAGGGTGTCGTCCGGCCGGAACGCGAAATCGGTCAGCGGCGTCGCGCCCTTCGTCGTGAACAGAACCAGCCGTCCCGATCTTCCCGCCGCCTGAAACGCGTCCCAGTCCGCGTGCCGGCTCATGTGCGACAGCGGGCCGTAATCCAGCGCCGCCCGCTTCATCGCCCGGTCGTCGAACGCGAAGCCCGTGGGCTCGATGACGTGCAGCTCCACCCCGAAACAGGCCGACAGGCGGATGCAGGCGCCGACGTTCTGAGGGATGGCCGGTTGAAAAAGGGCGAGACGCATTCTAAGGCCCCTCATAAGCGCGGGATGGGGTCCTGTCGTGGTCTCGATTGCGATGGCTTCTTGCAAGGCATCAAAATCTTGCGGCGATGCGCCGCAAAGCTGGACCGGGCCTTTGACCCCACATCGCGCTATAGGAACGCACTCGCGAGCGGGGTCTGTTTAGGGCACCCGCCTTCGCAGTTTTTGGAAAGGTGAGCCGTGGCCGGATCGGTCGTGAATCCAGAAGACCCGCATGGGGCGCCGGAAGGCGAAGCCACCCGCCGGGACTTCATCCACATCGCCGCGGGCGCCGCGGCCGTGGGCGCAGGCGTGATGGCGGCTTGGCCGCTGATCAACTCGATGAACCCGGCCGCCGACACGCTGGCGCTGTCGACTGTCGAGTTCGATACCTCCAAGGTCGCCGAGGGTCAGCAGATCGTCATCACCTGGCAGGGCAAGCCGGTCTTCATCCGCAACCGTAGCGCGGCGGAGCTGGCGACGATCAACAGTGAAGGCCAGGTGGGTAGCCCACCTCAGGCCGACAGCGCCCGAACCAAGCCCGGTCATGAATCCACGCTGGTCGTGCTGGCCAGCTGCACCCACCTGGGCTGCATCCCAACCTTCGGCACCGGCGACTACGGCGGCTGGTTCTGTCCCTGCCACGGCTCGCACTACGATGCGTCGGGCCGCATCCGCAAAGGTCCGGCACCCTTGAACCTGGTCGTGCCGAACTACGAATACACCGCCGGCTCCACCATCCGGATCGGCTGAGGCTAGGAAACGATGAGCGGACACGAATCCACCTACGTCCCCAAGACCGGCGTCGAGAAGTGGCTCGACACGCGTCTTCCGATCGTGCGTTTCGGCGCCGACTACCTGTCGCTGCCGACGCCCAAGAACCTGAACTACTGGTACACCTTCGGCGCGATCCTGAGCATCTGCCTAGTCGTGCAGATCGTCACCGGCATCTTCCTGGCGATGCACTATCAGCCGAACACGGAAATGGCCTTCGCCTCGGTCGAGCGCATCATGCGTGACGTAAACGGCGGCTGGCTGATCCGCTACGTGCACCAGACCGGGGCCTCGATGTTCTTCATCGCGGTCTACATCCACATGCTGCGCGGCCTCTACTACGGCTCGTACAAAGCGCCGCGCGAGATGATCTGGATCCTGGGCTGCCTGATCTTCTTCCTGATGATCGCCACGGCCTTCCTCGGCTACGTCTTGCCGTGGGGCCAGATGTCCTACTGGGGCGCCGAGGTCATCACCAACCTGGTCGGGGCCATCCCCCTGATCGGTGAGCCGGTCCTGATCTGGCTGCGCGGTGGTCCGGCCATCGACAACGCCACGCTGAACCGCTTCTTCTCGCTGCACTACCTGCTGCCGTTCGTGATCTTCGGCGTGGTGGTGCTGCACCTGTGGGCCCTGCACACGGCCGGTCAGAACAACCCGGTCGGCATCCTGATCCCCAAGGAGCGGGAGAAGAAGGACATGGTGCCCTTCCACCCATATTACACGGTCAAGGACGGCTTCGCCCTGATCCTGTTCCTGATCCTGTTCAGCATCTTCGTCTTCTTCATGCCGCACGCTCTCGGGCACCCGGACAACTACATCCAGGCCAACCCGCTGGTGACGCCGGCGCACATCGTGCCCGAGTGGTACATGCTGCCCTTCTACGCGATCCTGCGGGCGGTTCCGGACAAGTTCGGCGGCGTGGTGGCCATGTTCGCCGCCATCGGCATCCTGTTCGTCCTGCCGTGGTTGGACACCTCCAAGGTGCGTTCGATGCGCTATCGCCCGACCGCCAAGATCTTCTACATGATCTTCGTGGCGAACGGCCTTCTGCTGGGCTGGTGCGGGGCCATGCTGCCCGACGCGCCGGTCGTGCCGGGCATGCCCAGCTTCGTCCTGCTGGACGGTGAGCTGAACTCCTACCTGTGGCTGACGCGTCTCTCGACGCTCTACTACTTCGCCTTCTTCCTCGTGGTCCTGCCGTTCGTGGGCCTGAAGGAGGTCCCGCTGAAGATACCCGCGTCGATCTCGGAGCCGGTGCTGAAAGGCCCCGACATCATGACCGCCGCCGCTCCCGCCGCGCCTGAGAAGAAGGGCTGATCCCGATGAGCCTTTCCCTTCGCAAGATCGCGGTCGCGGCGCTCGCGATCGCCGCCATCTCCTCCCCGGCCTTCGCGGCCGGCGAGGCCAAGCATCCCCGTTCGGGAGGCTTCTCGTTCGAGGGGCCGCTCGGCACCTTCGATCAGGCCCAGCTGCAGCGGGGCTACAAGGTTTACCGCGAGGTCTGCTCGGCCTGTCACTCGATGGACCTGCTGAGCTTCCGGACCCTGGGTGAGCGCGGCGGACCCTTCTTCGATCCGTCGGCCCCCAGCGCCGCTGAAAATCGCTTCGTTCGCGCCATCGCGGCCGAGGCCCAGATCGCAGACATCGACACAGAGACCGGCGAGCCCATCATGCGTCCCGGCATCGCGGCCGATCGCTTCCCGAACCCGTGGCCGAACCGGACGGCCGGCGCAGCGGCGAACGGCGGAGCCTATCCGCCCGACCTGTCGGTGATGTCCAAGGCGCGCAAGGACGGGTCGAACTACATCTACTCGCTGCTCAGTGGCTATGTGGACCCGCCCGCCGGCCTGCGGGTCGGTGTCGGCCAGTACTACAACCCCTATATGGCCGGCGACATGACGCCGTTCTGGGACGGCGATCCGGACAAGGTGCCCTACGGTGGCTTCATCGCCATGCCGCCGGTCCTGTCGGACGGCCAGGTCACCTATGACGACGGCACTGTCGCCAGCGTGGACCAGATGTCCAAGGACGTCGCGGCCTTCATCACCTGGGCGTCTGACCCGCGCGCCACCGAGCGCAAGCAGACCGGCATGGGCGTTCTGGCCTTCCTCGCCATCTTCGGCGGCCTGACCTACGCCAGCTATCGCCGCATCTGGAAGAACGTGGCGCACTAACACGTCTTCGGTCCGTTGAAAGCTAGAGCCCGGCGGAGGTCGCTCCGCCGGGCTTTTTCGTGCGCGTTGACTGGATATAAAAAGAGTACTTTGTCATGCAAAGCATAAGCAGGTTCTCATGTCGAACCGCTCTCTCGCCGCCTGTCTGGTCGCGATCCTCATGACGTTGACCGCGCCCCCCGCGCTGGCCCAGATGGAGAACCCGACGGGCACGCCGGAACAGCGCGCGGCGCTTGATCGCCTCTCCTTTCTCGACGGCGAATGGCGCGGCACGGCCACGATCAACAGTCCGCAGGGTCGTCAGACCCTGATCCAGACCGAGCGGGTCGGACCCATGCTGGGTGGCTCCATCCGTGTCATCGAGGGCCGGGGCTACGCGGCCGACGGCTCGACCGCCTTCAACGCCATGGCCATTGTGTCCTGGGACGCCCAGCGCGGGGCTTACTGCTTTCGAAGCTACGCCCAGGGCTACCAGGGCGACTATCCGTTCGAGGTGACCGACACCGGCTTCCGCTGGCAGGTTCCGGCCGGGCCGGGTGCCACGATCCAGTATGAGGCCACCATCGAGGGTGACCGTTGGCACGAGCTCGGCTCCTACGTCCGTGATGGCCAGCCGCCCATGCCCTATTTCGAGATGACCCTGACCCGCATCGGCGACACGGACTGGCCCGCATCAGGGGCAGTGGCGCTGGGTGACTGATCGCGGCACAGTCACGCCATGACCCAGGTCGCCAAGAATGACATGGCCCGTCGGCTCGACGCCTTCGTCGACGCCGCCTTCGCCTTCGCCGTGACCCTGCTGATCGTGGGGGGAGGGGATACGCCCGAGCGGTTCTCGGACCTGTCGGCCATGCTTCTGCGCGCCCCGGCGTTCGCGGCCGCCTTTGCTCTGATCGCCATGTTCTGGCTGGGCTATCGCGACCTCGGGCGGTTGTGGCCGCATCGCGACGGCCTGTCGACCGCCCTCAGCCTGGCGATCGTCTTCGTGGTGCTGCTGTATGTCTTCCCCTTGCGCTTTATCATGGAGGCGGCGCTTCACGCCCTGTCGGGCGGGTGGCTGCCCGGCACGCGGCTGGCCGAGACCCTGCAGGAGCAGAGGTACCTCTACGTCGCCTACGGAGCCGGATGTCTGGTCTTGTCCGTGCTTTACGGGACCCTCTATCGCCACCATCGTGGTCAGGGCGAGCCCACGCCGGATCAGGCCCTGACCGCCGCCATCTGGATCGGCAACTGGTCCATCCTGGCCGGGGTCTCTGGCGTCTCCATGCTGCTGGCCGCCGCCGCGCCGGATGATCTCGCCAGTTGGGCGCCCGGCGTCGTCTACATGGTGACCGGACCCTTGATCGGGCTCAGCATGGCCCTGCGGTTCGCTCGAAGATCCCGGCCCGAGCCAGCCGGCGCGGTCGACACCGGCGGATCGACCCCCTAACCTTTCGGTCTGCTCCCGCTCGTCGAAGGTTCCCTGATGCGTTTCCTCACCGCCGTCGCCGCCCTCGCCCTGGCCTTGCCCGCCGCCGCCCAGGATGCGGTCTTCGACCCCGCCCGCCTGTCCCAGCACATCCGCATCCTGTCGGCCGACGACTATCAGGGTCGCGGCATCGCCACCCCGGCCGAGGACCGCGTGATCGGCTATATGTCGGGCGCGATGGCGGCTGCGGGTCTGGAGCCCGGCGGCGAGAACGGCAGCTGGACCCAGGCCGTGACGCTCAACCGCTTCACCGCCTCCAACGTCCAGGCCAGTCTGTCCGTCGGCGAATGGACCCTGCCGCTGGCGCAGGGCGACCAGGCGGTCATCTCGACCCGTCGCCCGGGCACCGACCACGTCATGCTGACCGACGCGCCTCTGGTGTTCGTCGGCTACGGCATCCGGGCGCCGGAGCGGAACTGGGACGACTTCAAGGGCCAGGACCTGACCGGCAAGATCCTCGTCGTCCTGGTCAACGACGCCGACTTCGAGGAGCCCGCGCTCGACACCTTCGGTGGCCGGGCCATGACCTACTATGGCCGCTGGACCTACAAATACGAGGAGGCGGCCCGGCAAGGCGCCGCCGGCGTCATCATCGTCCATGAGGACGCGCCCGCCTCCTATGGCTGGACGACGGTGAGGAACAGCTGGTCGGGACCCCAGTTCGACATCGTCCGCTCCAACGCCGACGAGCGCATTCCGGTCGAGAGCTGGATCCAGCGCGATGTAGCCGTCGAGCTGTTCCGCCGTGCCGGTCTCGACTTCGACGCGCTGAAGGTCCAGGCCCGAAGCCGCGACTTCCAGCCCGTCGCCCTGACCGGGGCCGAGCTCGACGTCATGTTCGATGTGGCCTCGGAGCAGATCGTCACCCACAACATCATCGGCCGCCTGCCGGGCACGACCCGTCCGGATGAGACGATCCTGTTCACCGGCCACTGGGACCACATCGGCGTGGGTACGCCCGACGCCGAGGGCGACGCCATCTTCAACGGGGCTGTCGACAACGCCTCCGGCATCGCGGGCCTGCTGGAGCTCGCGCGCATCGCCGCCGCCGCGCCGCGGACCGAGCGATCGCTGGTCTTCATCGGCTTCACCGCCGAGGAGAGCGGCCTGCTTGGCTCAGAATACTACGCCGCCAATCCGCTCTATCCGCTGGAGACGACGGTCGGCGGCTTCAACATGGACTCGGCCAACGTCTATGGCCGCACGCGCCATCTGGGGGTCATCGGTTATGGCCAGTCGACGGAGTTCGACGCCCGGCTGGAGGCCGCCGCCTCGGCGCAAGGCCGCACCATCGAGCCGGATCAGTCGACCCAGGCCGGCTTCTACTTCCGCTCCGACCATTTCCCGCTCGCCAAGCGCGGCGTGCCGATGGTCTATGCCGACTCATCGGGTCCCTTCGTCGACGAACCGATCGCGGCGCGGACGGCGGCGCGCGACGAGTACACGGCCCGTCGCTATCATCAGGCCAATGACGAGTGGTCCGGCGACTGGGACTATCGCGGCCAGATCCAGGACCTGGAGGTCTACTGGTCGATCGCCCGTGACCTCGCCAACAGCGGCGACTGGCCCGCGTGGTCGGCAACGTCGGAGTTCGCGGCGGCACGCGAAGCCAGCGCCGGCGTGCGCGACTAGGTCCTTTCTCCCGCAAGGGGAGAAGGGCGACAGATGACCAATCTGTAATGCGCGCGTGCCTGTGTCCGCCGTTAGTGTCCGCCCAAACCCGGAGGAAGACCCCTTGACGATGCGTGGACTGATCGGCGGCGTGGCCGCCCTGGCGATGATGCTGGGCGCAGGGTTCGCCCAGGCGCAGGACTTCTCGGCCGAGCGGTTGTCGGACGGTATCCGCCAGATCTCGACGGACGAATTCCAGGGCCGCTATCCCGGCACGGAGGGCGAGCGCCTGACGCTGGCCTGGCTGCAGGCCCAGTACGAGGCGATGGGGTTGCAGCCGGGCGGACCGGACGGCCAATGGCTGCAGATCGTCGAGCTGAAGCGCTACACGCCGGTCGCCGGCTCGGCCTCGGCCAGTTGGACCAGCCCGGACGGCACGGTCCATCCCATGGCGGTCGGGACCGATATCATAGTGCGCGCCGCCACCAACGACGGTCGCGCCGCCGTCCAGAACGCGGGCCTCGTCTTCGCCGGCTACGGCATCCATGCGCCCGAAAGGGACTGGGACGACTACGGAGACATCGACGTGCGCGGCAAGGTCGTCATCGTCATGTCGGGCGAGCCGACTGCGCCGGAGGTGACCGAGCGATTCAACGGCGCCTACGCCACCAACTACCAGTCCGGCGCCTACAAAGCCGATGAGGCCTTCCGCCGAGGAGCCGTGGGCATCATCACCCTGGTCATGGTCCCGGCCACCGACGCCAACTGGCTACGCGCCGGCCAGTTCAACAACCGCGAGCGCACCCTGACGCCAGGCGCGGCGGACCTGGAGTTCTCCGGCGCCATCAATCACGACGTGGCGCAGGCTTGGGCGGCGGCGGCCGGTCTGGCACCCGCCGACATGGCCGACTTCGCAACCGGCACCTTCAGGGCCCGGGCGCTCGAGGGCGTGACCCTGTCGGTCGCGACCGAGGAGACGATCTCCACCCTGACGACCCACAATCTGCTGGCCAGGATCGAGGGCACGACCCGCCCCGACGAAGTCATCATCTATTCCGCCCACTGGGACCACGTCGGCGTCGGCGCCGACCACGTCAGCCCGGTCTCGACGACCGAGGACAACATCTACAACGGCGCCTGGGACAACGCCTCGGGCACCGTTGGCGTGGTCGAGATGGCGCGCCAGCTGGCCGACGCGCCCCGGTCCGAGCGCACCTTCGTCTTCGCCCACATGGCGGCCGAGGAGATGGGTCTGCTCGGCGCATACGCCTACACCGCCGACCCGGCCTATCCGCTGGCGACGACGGTGGCCGACATCAACATCGACATGCTGCCCCTGTCGCCCCCGACCCGCGACGTCGCCATCTTCGGCAAGGGTCAGAACGAGTTGGAGGATCGTCTGCAGGTCCTGGCTGAGGCCGAAGGCCGCTATGTCGGCGACGACGGCATGCCCGAGCAGGGGTTCTACTACCGGTCCGACCACTTCCCCTTCGCCCGTGCCGGCGTCCCGGCGCTGATGACCTGGCACGGCTGGGACTGGGACGAGGGCGGCCGTGAGGCCGGCGAGGCCGCCTGGCGCGCCAAGTTCGGTGCCGACTATCACCGCCCATCCGACGAGTGGTCCGAGGACCTCGACTTCCGCTCGGCGGTCGAGAACCTGACGCTGCTGTATCGTCTGGGTCTCGACCTGGCGAACAGCGAGGACTGGCCCGGCTGGAAGCCGACGTCTGAGTTCGGCGTGGTCCGCGAGCGGACCGCCGCCGAACGTCAGTAGGGTCAGGGCGCGGTCGTCGACTCGGCGATCAGGGTCCGCGCCTGTTCGATCGCGGCCTCGGTCGTCACCGCGCCCTCGATGATCTGGTCGGCCAGGTTCATCAGCACCGGCCCGGTGATGGCTCCGGCCTGGGGCTCTTCCTCCAGCCCGATCCCGCCATTGCGCGTGATGACCTCGTCCCAGGCGGCGCGCACCGCCGTCCAGTAGTCCGCCGTCGCGGTCCAATAGGCATCGCCCGGCGCGGGGTCGTAGTCGGTCGAGACGCGATAGGTGTTGACCACGTCTTCGTGCACCACGGTCGTTACGCCCGCGTCGTCGCCCTGGGCGGCCGCCAGCTTGAGATTGTCCTGAATGTGCACCCAGCCGCCCGGCATGAGGGCGTGGCGGTTGACCCCGACGTAGCGGTCGTAGGGCCGCTCGCGGATGGCGTCGCGACGCGCAAGCGGCCGGACCGTGTCGTCGCTGGTCCATTGGACCAAGCCGTTTTCGTGGCTCCAGCGTCCGATGCCACCGTAACGGGGGCTGTCATCGGTCTGCCAGACGGTCTGGGACCAGGCCCCGGCGCGATCCTCTGCCGACACCGGGCTCAGCACCCAGCGATTCGGCCCGGCGTATGTGAGTACCGTCGTCGGTTCATGCGTCCAGTCCTGACGCCAGTGCTTGACGATGACGGTCTGGCCTTCGTGCGTCATGACGAGCGTGTGCTGGAGAACGATTCGGTCCCCGGTGTCCTCGATCACCCTTACATTCTCGAATCCGCCAGAGGTCTTAGGCTCCAGCGGCGAATAGCCGGGCAGGAAGGAGACGGTCTCGCGCATGTCGAAGCGGACGCGATAGTCGCCGACTTGGCTCAGGATAGCCTGGCGGTCGCGCTCGAAGGCGGCGGCCTCGGCCTGGGCGGCGGCCGGCTCGATCACGGCGGCATAGGCGGGCAGGGCGGTCGCGGTCATCAGGACGGCGGCGATCAGAAGGGTGCGCATGGGAACCTCTCTCGTTGGGATGGGGAAGCGGCGCGTCACAGACGCAGGGAAAGCGACAGGCCGACGTTGCGGCCCGGCTGGGTGTAGGCATCGACGACCGCCGAGGTGTTCGCCACCCCGCGCACGTCGCTCCACCAGCTGTAGGTCTCGTCGAACAGGTTGAAGACGCCGACGCGGGCGGTGACCTGCTCGGTGACGTTCCAGTAGCCGGTCACGTCGACCAGGCGGAAGCTGTCGCCGACGTAGCAGCCGTTGACCGGCGCGGCGTTGAAACAGGCGAGCCCATCGGTCTCGCGCGCCTTCTTGGCATCGGACCAGGTGACGATCACTTCGGCCCCGAACCGCCCCTGGCTATCGTCCCAGCCCAGGCCGCCGACCAGCTTGATGGGATCGATGGAGGGGAGCGCCGTGGTCGCCCCGGCCGTCGTCTGTTCGCCGTCGGCCCAGGCACCGGACAAGTTCAGCCGCCAGCCATTGTCCCAGTCGATGCGGGCGCGGCTCTCCAGCCCCCGCACCTCGACGTCGGTGAAGTTGACGAACTGGAACACCGCCGGGTTCGCCGGCGTGAAGGCGCCCGACACGAATTGCTGGCTGATGAAGTTCTCATAGTCCGACTGGAAGGCGACCAGCTGGAACGCCATCCGTCCGCCCGCGAAGTCGATGTCGCGCAGACGCAGGCCCGCTTCGACGCTGCGGCTCGTCTCGGGCTCCAGGTCCGGGTTGGGGATAGAGACGTATCCCGAAGGCGCGTTGGAGAAGCCGTTGTTCACCTGGCTCGGCGTCGGCGCCTTGAAGCCCTCGGCCCAGTTGGCGAACAGCTGGAAGGTCGGCGTTGCCTGCCAGACCACGCCCAGCTTGGGCGACAGGCGGCTGTCGGACTGGTCCGCGCGCGCGCCGACATACAGCGGGTCGGCGTCGGTCGATAGCTCATAGGCGTCATACCGCAGGGCCGGGATGATCCTCAGCCGGTCGCCCAGCAGGGCGACCTCGTCCTGCACGAAGACGCCCGCCAGGGTGTAATCGGTGATCGGGAAGGGGCTGGTGGGGAAGGTCTCGCCAAACGGGGGCACCGTGCCGTCGCGCACGCCCTGCTGGCGGGTTTCGGACCAGTCGCCGCCGAAGGTCAGGCGATGGGCGATGCCGCCGAGGCTGATCGTCGTCCGGGCGTCGGCGGCCACGCCATAGACCCGGTTGTCGAAGGTGTTGTCGCGTGTCCGGTCAACGGCGGGCGTGCGATCCTCGAAGGTGAATTGCCGAGTCTCGGCCTCCTGCCAGTAGGCGGCGACGTGAGCGCGTTCCAGGCCGAAGACGTCAGTCCCGCGCCAGTCCAGGCTGACCCGATCGCGCGTCGTCTCGTCGTTCGCCGTCAGGTTCAGGACCGTCGCTGTCCGCCCGCTCAGCACATCGGCGAAGACCTCGCTGTCATAGTGGTCCCAGGTCAGGCGCAGCGCATGGCCCGGCGCGACGTCCCAGACGATCTTACCCAGGACGGCGTTGGACTGGATGTCCTGCGGATTGGCGGTGGTCCGCAACGGACCGATCCCGTCGTTGTCGCCGCCCGTTTCGGTTTCCTGGGCATCCCGGCGAGTGTAGGCCAGCAGGCCCGACCACGCCCCGCCGCGACCGGCCAGCGCCAGACCCTCGGTCCAGCTCTCGTCCGCGGAGTTATAGGCCACGCGCCCTCGGGCGGCGACGTCGCGGCCGCCCGTCAGCAGGTCCGCCGGGTCCTTCGTCGTGAAGCTGACCGCGCCCGCCACCCCGTCCGAGCCGTACAGCGCCGAAGCAGGCCCGCGCAGAATCTCGACCGAACGCATCAGGTCCAGATCGGAGTAACCGCCGCGCCCCACGCTCTGGGCCCCGAAGGCGAAGCCGTCGGGACTGCGCACGCCGTCCACGACGATCAGCACCCGGTCGCCGCCCAACCCCCGGATGGTGAAGCCCTCGTTGCCCGCCCGGCCGGTAGTCCCCAGCGCCGCGCCGAACCGCGCCGGCTGGCTGGCGACACTTACGCCAGGCTCGTAGCGGACCAGATCCTTGATGTCGGTGAACAACAGCCGCTCGATCTGCTCGGCGGTGAAGACGGTGACGGTGGCCGGCGCCTCGTCCACGCGGGTCTCGCTCCGCGTCGCCACGACCGTGACGGGCGGCAGTTGGGTCGCGACGCCCGGATCGCCGTCCTCCGGTTCGGCGAGAGCCGGCAGGGCCAGCATCAGGGCCAGGGCGGATACGGACAGGGCGAGGAGGGGACGCATGACAAAGGCTCCGCTTGAGGACGGCGGAACGAATAATGAGAATGCTTCTGCAATTCAATCGCAATTATGAACCGGGTGAGGCCCTACTGCGTTGTCGGCTCATGACCGCCTCGATCCACCCGCCTGTTGGCCTTCTGATCGCCTTCGCCCTGGCCGCCTGCGGGGACAACGCCCCGGTCAATCCGCCGACCGATCCCGCCCCGCCCGTTGTCGCGCAAGACGTCGTTGGGGCGGCGGATACCGGTATCGTCTCGATGGTTCCCGGCCGAGGCCCCATCAGCTTCGTGGGGCGCTGGGCCGTCGACGTTTCCTGGTGCGCCAACACAGGGGGTGCCGAACGCCCCATAGAGATCACGCCCACGCGGTTCGAAAGCCATGAGAACAGCTGCGCCATCGGAGCGTTGGATCAGGTCGCCGATGGCTATGTCGCCACCCTGGCCTGTGCGGCCGAGGGAATGAGCATCGAGGAGCGGGTCAAGATGTCCGTCGCCGACGACGTCCTGCGCCTCACTTACCTGGACCGAGGCGAGGCGCCGGTCAGGCTGCGCAAATGCACCACGTTGGCGGACACAGCGGCAGGCTCACCCCTGTCCTGACCCTTTCGCCTCAGCTGAACAGGAAATTCAGCACGTCGCCGTCCTTGACGATGTAGCTCTTGCCCTCGGCGCGCAGCTTGCCGGCCTCGCGGGCCTTGGCCTCGCCGCGATAGGCGACATAGTCCTCGAAGGCGATGGTCTCGGCCCGGATGAAGCCCTTCTCGAAATCCGAGTGGATCACCCCCGCCGCCTGCGGCGCGGTCGCCCCGATCGGGATGGTCCAGGCACGCGCCTCCTTCGGTCCCGCCGTGAAGTAGGATTGCAGGCCCAGCAGCGCATAGGCCTCGCGAATCAGCCGGTTCAGGCCGGGCTCGGCCAACCCCATGCTCTCCAGGAACTCCATCTGTTCGGCTTCGTCGAGGACGGCAAGTTCCGAATCGATCTTGGCCGAAATGACGACGGTGTTGGCACCGTCCGCCTTGGCGCGTTCGGCGACACGGTCAGACAGGTCATTGCCCTTGTCGGCCGATGCCTCGTCAACATTGGCGACATAGAGCGCAGGAAGCGCCGTCAGCAGCTGCAGCATGTCCCAGGCCTTGCGATCCTCCTTGGACACCTCGGGCAGGGCCGTGCGCGCGGGCTTGCCGGCGTTGAGTTTCGACAGCGCGAGATCGACCAGCTTCAGGCTCAGCTGGCTCTCCTTGTCGCCGCCCTTGGCGCGCTTTTCCATCTGGACGCGGCGACGCTCAAGGCTCTCGAGATCGGCCAGCATCAGCTCGGTCTCGATGATCTCGAGGTCGCTGATCGGATCGATGCGGTTTTCGACATGGGTGATGTCGTCGTCGACGAAGCAGCGGGCCACGAAAGCCACGGCGTCGCAGTCGCGGATGTTGGCCAGGAACTGGTTGCCCAGGCCCTCGCCCTTGGACGCGCCGCGCACCAGTCCGGCGATGTCGACGAAGGTGATGCGCGAGGGGATGATCTCTTTCGAGCCCGCGATCTCGGCCAGCACCTTCAGGCGCGGCTCGGGCACGGCGACGTCGCCGGTGTTCGGCTCGATGGTGCAGAATGGATAGTTGGCGGCCTGCGCCGCCGCCGTCTTGGTCAGGGCGTTAAACAGGGTGGACTTGCCGACGTTGGGCAGGCCGACGATCGCGACTTTCAGGGCCATGGCGCTGGGGGAGTTCCTTGTGAGCGCGTGGCTTTAGCGGCTCGCGCCGGTCTTGTCAGCGGCTCTCGCCGATCCCGGACCAGGCGCGACGGTGCACACCGCGTCGCCGTAGTCCAGGCCGTGCTCCCCGACCCTGCGGATGACCTGATCCAGCCAGCCGGTCTGGCAGTCGTAGAGGCGAAACATCTGCCAGTCGTCTTCGCCGTCGCGGAAGCCGTAGGACAACTCCAGCCAACGGCCGTGATCCACCACCGGCGCGCATGTGCCGATACCTTCGCGGCACGCGGTCGCCGCATCGAGGTCGATGGAAAAGCGACGATCGACCCTGTCGCGCAGAATCCCCGCGTCCGCGAACTCGCGGCAGGCCAGATCAAAGCGGCGTGGGGTTTCCGCTGCCTGGGCGCCCCCCAAAGACATCACCACGGCCAAGGTCACCGGATCCATTCACACCTCCCTCAGGAGAGGCAGAGTGGCCGGGACGGCGACGCTTGGCCAGACCTGGTCAATGCCCGGCGTGCTCGTCGTCCGAAGCCGGAGGCTGGCCGACGCTTGCCACAATCTCGACCGGAGCGGCGGTTGCGAAGGTCAGTGTCAGGGGCACCGTCTGGCCCGCTCGCAGCGGCTCGCGCACGCCCATCAGCATGACGTGATTGCCGCCGGGCTTCAGCTGGACCGCCTCGTCGGCCGGAAGCGCCAGGCCAGCTTCCAGCTCGCGCATCATCATCATGTTCGACTCCATGCGGGTCTCATGGATCTGGCCCAGGGCGGCGGCGGGGCTTTCGACCGACACCAGGGTGTCGTCGGCCGCCGCCGTGAGGGTCATGTAGCAGCCCGTGACCTGGCGACCGTTCGGGGTCGGGCGGCACAGGACGTCGGTCACGACGATGGCCGGAGCGGCCGCCTCGCCGGCTGGGGCCTTGTCTTCGGCCGAAGAGCAGGCGGCCAGCGTCGCGCCGGCCATCAGGATCAGGGTCAGGGTGAGGGTACGGGTCATGGTCGGTCCTTTCAGGCGGCCGCGGGGCGGCGCATCCGCGCGATGGCCCAATCCGCCCCGAGGGCGAGGATCAGGCTGACGCTGGTGAGGGGATAGAGGATGGCGAAGGGCAAGACGATGGCTCCAAGCCTAGGGGCCTCGGGGGGCATCGGTCGGTCGGGTTCAGGCTTGGGGTGGGGCCGTCGAGTGGGGCCGGGGCGGACCCCGCGCGGGTGGTGGGGCCGCTTCGTGCCTTAGGACGACGACGTTCGCCGGATGGGTCGTGGCGGCCTCGCTCCGCTCGACCATGGGCGGCGCGGGCAGGTCGGCCGTGAAGGCCAGCACGCAGGCGGCGCACTCGGCCCCCGCCATCCCCCTGGTTCCGCCATGCTCGCCGTCGACGCCCGTGGCGATGGTCTTGGGTCCCTCCGCCGAACAGATGACGATGGGCTGGCCGGGTGTGGAGGCCGCGAGCGCGGCGAACGGCAACAGGCTGCCGATGACGATAGCGAACATCGCCGCCAGGAAGGCGAACGAGCGCGCAATCGACCAAGTTTCGGCGTACGAACGGGTCACAGAGGTGCGTTAGCTCAGGTCCGGCGGTGACGAAAGCGCGGCTATTCGCCCGACGCCTGCCCTTGCGCTGCCTGTCGCGGACTGAACTTGGGCGCCGGGGCGAGGCGCAGCACCTCAGCCTGATACCGCTCATCCTCGCCGCGCACGGCGAAGGGCAGGGCGTCGGCGCACGCGGTCAACAGGGCCTCCAGCCACGGCTGCTCAGCCTTGTGGAAGTCGCTCAGCACATGGCCATGCACCAGTTCCGGCCGACCCGGATGCCCGACGCCCATCCGCGCCCGGCGAAAGTCCGGACCCAGTTGGCTGATGAGGCTGCGAACGCCGTTCTGGCCCGCCGCCCCTCCGCCTGTCTTCATGCGAAACCGGCCCGGCGCCAGGTCAATCTCGTCGTGGAACACGATCACCGAGGCGGGGTCGATCTTGTAGAACCGCGCCGCCTCGCCGACCGCGCGGCCGCTCTCGTTCATGAAAGTCTGGGGCTTCATCAAAAGGATCTTGGTCCCCCCGACCTCGCCCTCGGCGATGACCGACTGGAACTTCGCCCGCTCGGCTCCGAAGCGCCAGCGACGCGCGATCTCGTCCACGGCCATGAAGCCGATGTTGTGGCGGTTCTTCTCGTATTTGGCGCCCGGATTGCCCAGGCCGGCGAGGATGAGCATGGTCATGTCCGGATACGAAAGCGGCCCCGTCCGTCACCGGAGGGGCCGCGTTCAGCGTTCGAGAAACGAGGAGATCAGTCCTCGGCCTCGGCCTTGTCCTGTTCCGACGCCGGAACCTCGGCGGCGGCTTCCTCCGCTGCGGCGGCGTTTTCTTCGGCGATGGCTTCTTCGATCTGGTCGGCGGCGATGGCGGCCGAAGACGTCTTGATCGAGGCGATGACGAAGTCACGGTCGGTGATGGTGGCCTTCACGTCCGACGGCACCTTGACGTCCGACCAGCGGATGGTGTCGCCCAGCTTGTGGCCGGCCAGATCGACGATCAGGTCTTCGGGGATGTGGTTGGCGGGAACCATGATCTCGACCGAGTGACGCACGATCTCGAGCGTGCCGCCCTGACGGAAGGCCTTGCACTGGTCTTCGTTGATGAAGTGGACCTGGACCTCGATCTTGATGGTCTGGTCTTCCTCGACGCGCATCAGGTCGAAGTGCAGCGGACGGTCGCTGACCGGGTCGAACTGCACGTCCTTGGCGATGACCGGCTGGGTTTCGTCGCCGTACTTCAGCGTCACCAGGTGGCCCAGCAGCTTGCCGGTGTACAGGTTCTTGCGGAAGTCCTTCTCGTTCACCGAGATGGCGACCGGCGCCTTGCCGCCGCCGTACAGGATGCCCGGGACCGCGCCCGCGCGACGGGCGGCGCGCGCGCCACCGGTGCCGACGCCTTCGCGGACGTTCACGTTCAGAATGATCTCGGCCATCTGGCTCGCCTCAATGACAAATGCGCCTGCGCCGACAGGGCGCGCACAGGCGGGGTCTTGGAACCCTCGAATTCAAGAGCGCGGGCTATTACACGCAAGCGTCGGCGCGCGCAACCGCGTAGGCGTGCCCTCAGTTCGGCTGGGCCGTCGACTGGGTGGCGACCAGCGAGGCCGTGGTCGCTTCCGCCGCGACCGCAACCGGCGTGACCTCGGCCACGGAGGTCGTGGGCGTGGTCGTCGGCGGCGTGGCGATGACCGCCTGCTGGGTGCAGGTGGCCAGGTCGCGCACGATGTGGCGGCCGATGCAGAACATGTCCTCATAGCTGGGGCGGGACGCCGCCAGGCACTGGAACAGGTTCAGCTTGGACATATCCAGGCAGAACTGGGAGTTCGCCTCGATCGACAGGGCCTCGGTGCTGGTCCGGGCCTCGTCGCCCCCGGCGCCCAGGGCCGCGAGCGCGGCGATGGCCAGCGAATGAACCACCGCCGGCGTATAGGGCGCCGACGACGCCGATCCGGTCAGGGACAGACCCGATCCGCTGTTGGCGGCGGCGAAGAGGCGGGCGGAATCCTCGGCCGAGGGCAGCATTTGTCCGGCCGAGATGGTCTTGACCGAATCCAGGCGAACCTCGCGATTGGCGATCGGCTGGGTGGCCCAGCGGCGGCGCGGGTCCCGCCGTTCCTGGATGGTGTAGGCGTCGCCTTCGACCCCTTCGGCGATGGCGGTCAGAGCGGTGATGTCCTGGTTTAGCGTGGCGACGATGAGCCCAGCGGCCGCGTCGGCCCCGGGCAGGGTCGCGGCATAGGCGGGATCGCGCGAGATGTTGGCGACCAGTTCGGCTCTGATGGCGGGGTCCACGGCATAGGAACGAACGCCTTGGACGAACTCCGGCGACTGCAGCGCCAGGATCGAACCATAGGCGATCATGCCCCGCGACAGGGTGGCCGGGTCGTACGCGGCGCCGCGACGCATGACGGCCTGAATGGATTCCGCGTCCTGGAAACCGCCGGCGGGGATGGTCGCGACATCACGGATGAAGGCGACGTAGATGGAGGCCGAGTCGGCCACGCCCTGGTTCAGCGTGACGGGCGGCGGCGGGGGCGGCGGAGCCTCGACGACCACGACTGGTTCGGGTTTGGAACAGGCCGACAGAACAGCGGCGACGACGGCGGCGACGATCAAGCCCCGCGATTGGCCCAGACGCATGAAACGCTTCCCCACGAAGATCAGCCCCGCAGCCTCGACCGGCCGGGCGGCTGCGGAGACTTATAAGGCGTGGCGCAGGGTTTTCCGACGGTTAATCCCGGCGGGCGAATTCAATTCTCCGGCGCCGCGACTCCGGCGTTCAGACGCTGGGTCGTGCTGAGCGGCGGTGTCTGGGTTTGGGAGGGGGCCGGCGTCGCCTGCGAGGTCGGGGTCGGGGCTGGCGTCACGGCGATCGGACGGGTCGCGGGCTGTTGGACCGGCGCTCGCTCCTCGACCCGGCTCTGGGTCGGGGCGCCCACGGTCACCAGACCGGCCGGCAGGGCGGTGCCCCGCGCGCACTGGCCCAGGTCGCGCACCACGTGACGGCCCAGGCAGAACATATCTTCGTAGTGGGGTCGCGATGCCGCCAGGCACTGGAACAGATTCAGCTTGGAGCTTTCGAAGCAGTCCAGGCTCTGCCGCTCGAACATCAGGGCGTCGGTGTTGGCCCGCGCGTTCTCGCCCGCGCCGTCGAGCAGGGCGAGCGCCGCCAGCGCCAGCGCGTTCTCCACAGACTGCGGATAGGGCGGCGACCGGCGACGCTCGGCCTGAGCGACGCCCAGGCCAGACCCGGACTGCACCGCCGCCATCAGCCGGGCGGCTTCGTCGGCTCGCGCCAGATTGGGCTGGCTCAGAGACCGAACATTGGCCAGGCGGCTCTCGCGATCCGCGACGTGGACCCTGGCCCAGTTGGTTCGGCCGTCCGCCTGGATGGCGTAGGCGTCGTTCTCGACCGAGTCTGCGGCCTCGCGGATACGACGGATGTCCTCGTCCAGCGTCGCCATGATCAGGCTGGCCGCGGCGTCCGCGCCCGGGAGTGTCGAGGCCGAGGCCGGATTGGCCACGATCCGGTCGACCATGGCGTCGCGGGTGGCCCGGTCGCGGGCAAAGGTCTGAACCCCAGTCACGAACTCCGGCGACTGTGTGGCCAGAACGGCGGCATAGGCGATCAGGCCGCGCGAGACCTGGCGCGCGTCATATCCAGCTCCCCGCCGCAGGGCCGCCTGAATGGCCTCGGGGCTCTCGAAGCCGCCTCTCAGCGTCGCCATGTCACGGGTGTAGGCCAGATAGACCGCGGCTTCCTGGATCACATCGCTATTCATGGAGACCGGCGGGCGGGCGGCCTGAGCCTGCGCCTGGATGGCGGCGAGCTGGGCTTGGGCCTCGGCGCGCTGTTCCGCTTCGTTGGAGGCGCAACCGGCGACGAGCGCCAGGACCAGGACGGACGCGGTGGCCCGCGCGAAGACGACTGGACGCATGAGACGGTTCCCCTTTGTTCTTTCCGGCCAAGAGGTAGTGGGTCAGTTTGAATTGTGAGCTATGAGCGCCAGTGTCTCGCGGGTTCGATGGCCGCCCTTAGGGCTTCGGCAAAAGAATCTTGGGTTGCTTCGCCTTCCAAGACCTCAATTATGTGGTTACCGCAGGCCACGTCGTCATCGACCATGAACTTGTAGCCGTTCACCCCAAGAAAGCCGATCATTGCCGCAAAGGCCGTCCTCTTGTTGCCTTGTAGGAACGGGTGATTTCTCGCGATTCCGAACAGGAGTTCGGTGGCTAGATTGGCGACACATGTTTCACCGTAGTTCCAGTGATTGCGCGGTTTCGCGCATGCGCTTTCTAGCGATTCTCGACTAACGATAGCGTGCGGCTCTCCCGTCTCTTCGACGAGGATTGCGTTGAGCCGGATTATGCCCTCCGGCTCAACGTCTGCTAAATCATTCGCCAAGCCGCGCAAGAATTCTGGGATATTTTCGCAGAACTTCCGACGCCAAGGCGTCGTAATCCAGCTCTCCCAAAGGGCGCGGCGGGAACGTTTTGGCCTTCGCGCGCTGGCGCGGGAGGGCCTTATCGACAGGCTTAGCAAGCGCGTTCATGTGGTCCTCCTTTCTTGCTCTATGTGGGCGCAGAGCCTTTTTAGGAGAAGGGCGCGGCGCTTTAATGTCAACTAATTGTTGACTCGCAAACCCTCAAGAAGCGGTTACCGTTGCGCCGATGCGCCCTTTTTGTAGGGGCCACGCTTGCCGGGCTTGGCCTCCGCCGCTTCGATGATAGCGACCAAATCGGCCATTTCCCAAAGCCGATCCGTCACGCCCGCCGCCATCGCCGGAGTCATGCGCAGCGTCTTATGGATGCGGACGAAGTTGTAGTAGGCGAAGTGGAGCGCGATGGCGTTCACGTGGTTGTCGAGCTTCTTTGAAAAACCGTTGGTCAGGCGGGTGAACCGCCGCATGTGCATCCGCATCGTCAGGTTCTGGCGTTCAACGTAAGACGTGCTGATGTGAGCGGGGTCTGGAGCCCCTACGACGACCTTCGGCGTTGCGCTGATCAGACCCGCCGGAGAATATCGGCCCTTCCACGACTCCGGACTTTGACCGTAGCGCTTCACTATCTGGCCGTAGTCCACATCGCCCAGGTCGAACGCCTTCTTCACCGCACGGCGATACAGGTGGAGGCCGTCCGACGAGATTTGCAGCCGTCCCGACACACGGTCCGCAATGTCTTCCATGAAGGCGCAGGCAAACTCGTCAGAACGGTCGCCAACCAGAACCGAAAAGACAAGCTTGGTGTCCGCGTCCAATGCGGTCCACGTCCACGTATCGCCCGCCCCCTCTGGCGCAGCCTTGGCAGACGCGACATTGCGCTCCTTGGCGTAGGTGAACGACCAGATTTCATCGACTTGAACCCGCTCGCATTTCAGGTTGCGGAAAGCGCGGTCCTGATAGTCCGCGAGAGCCTTTCCGGCATCGTTCAAAAGCTTGGCGACCGTGTTCTTCGATGCCCCGGTCAGCCGCGTGACAGCGCGGATCGACATGCCCTCGCAGAGCAGGTGAAGAATCTTGGCGCGCTCTTCGGAAGACAGCTTGTTCATAGGGTCATAATACTGACCCTTGGAGATCAGTCAAGCATTTAGGTCAGTTTGATACGCGAGTCGGATCAATGTCTTGCACGGCGAGGTGCAAGAATTGACGAGTGAATTCAGATAGATTATAAGGTGGATATCCGGTGGTGACCCCGCCGGGATTCGGACCCGGACCTTGAGTTTAGCAGACCCACGCTCTTTCCATTGAGCTACGGGGCCGAACCGGTCGAAACCGAGCCGCCTGACGAGAGGGGCCTAATCCTCTCGCCAAGCTAAGCCCGGATCAGACCCTCCTAACGAATGCGTGCCAACGCATCTTCATCTCCTTTCATAGTTACCCCTCCCCCGACTCGTTGGGGGAGGGTCGCCTGTCATCATCTACCTCTCATCCCTCTCGCGCGCAACACCCTCATGCGATGGTTGCGAGATGTGCAAAAACGTGAGAGAGGTTCTGCATGAGTTCCGATCTCGCCCCAGCACTCCTGACGGTCGATGACCTGCTCCGCATCGTGAGCGAGCGGGAGGCTGCTGCTGCTCGCCTCGACAAGCTCGACCGACAGATCGCGGCCTTCAAAGAGCTTCTTGGCTCTCGCTTTGACGAGATCACTGGCGGTGCAAGCGGCAAAGACAGCCCGGCGTCTTTCCGCGAGGTGATGGAAAGCGCGATCACAAACGCGCCTCACGGCGTAACGTATGATGACCTCCGCGATGCGTTGCGAGATGCGGGGTTAGGGGAGCACCTAGATCGCTCCCCAGGAAACTTTCACAACACCATCTCGCGGCTTCAGCGGATCGATATCGCTGAGAAGGTGGGAGATCGGCTGTTTCTAAAGTCGGTCGCGCAAGCGATGCCAGCCGACGTGCGAAAAGCGATGGAGGCTGAATCTCAAGAGCGCCGGGGCCTTCCGGCGGTGGTCAAGCAGGTGTTGGGCGGTTCATCAAAGCCCCTGTCGGCCGGGGAGGTCATCGATCGGGTGCGCGAGATCGACAGCTCCATCAAACCCGCACGGGTGTATTCGACGCTAAGCCGGATGCTTCAGAACGAAGATATCGCACGTGGCGAAAGCGGCCGATATCGAATGGCTGATCAGCCCGACCCCGCTTCTCTTTTCTAGGACCAGCGCGCTCGCGCTGCCTTGCTAGCAATCGCCGACCGCTCCTCCGGCGTTAGTTTCGCCGCACGCGCCGCTCCCCCTGCCTTGCCGCCCTTTACCTGCGCCTCCGGCTTTTCCGGCGGCCTCGCGTCCTCCTTCTCGCCCGTCGCCACATCGACGATGAAGCGAGCGAGTTGGTTCAGGTCGCGCGGGCGTGACGGTGGTTTGGCCATGCCATCAAGATAGCGGTGGTCAGAGCGAGATGCCACCAGGCCCAAATTCAAACTGACCCACTACCGGCCAAGAGACGCCCGAGGCCGGGCGGATTTGAGGCGGAAGGCCCGCCTCAACGCCTGGTCAATCGAACAGTTTCGACACCGACTCCTCGTTGGCGATGCGGCGGATGGCCTCGCCGATCAGAGGGGCGACCGGAACGCAGCGGATCTTGGCGCAGTTGGCGACCTCCATCGGCTGTTCGATCGAGTCGGTGATGACCAGTTCCTTCAGCGGTCCGTCCGTCACGCGCTGCACCGCCGGGCCCGACAGCACGCCGTGGCTGATGTAGGCCGAGACCTGTGTCGCGCCCGCTTCCATGAGCGCCTTGGCCGCATTCACCAGGGTGCCGCCCGAATCGACGATGTCGTCGAACAGGATGCATTCGCGACCTTCGACGTCACCGATGATGTTCATCACCTCGCTCTCGCCCGCGCGAGGACGGCGCTTGTCGACGATGGCCAGGTCGACGTTCAGCCGCTCGGCCAGCGACCGGGCCCGCACCACGCCGCCGACGTCGGGCGAGACGATCATCAGATTGCCGCGCTGGTAGGTTTCCTTGATATCCTGGGCAAGGACGGGCGTGGCCACCAGATTGTCGGTCGGGATGTCGAAAAAGCCCTGAATCTGGCCCGCGTGCAGATCCATCGTCAGCACCCGATCCGCGCCTGCCCGCGTGATCATATTGGCCACCAGCTTGGCCGAAATCGGCGTGCGCCCGCCGGTCTTCCGGTCCTGTCGGGCATAGCCGAAATAGGGCATGACCGCCGTGATCCGCCGCGCCGAGGCCCGGACCAGGGCGTCGATGCAGATCAGCAACTCCATCAGATTGTCGTTGGCCGGATAGCTTGTCGACTGGATGACGAAGACGTCCTCGCCCCGGACGTTCTCCTCGATCACCGCGAAGACCTCATTGTCGGCGAACCGTTTCACCTGGGCCTTGGTCAGGGGCATGTCGAGGTGATCGGCGATCGCCTGGGACAGCGTCCGGTTTGAGTTGCCAGAGAGCAGCTTCATCCGGTCATCCTTTCGCCGTCATCACGCCGCCAATGACGACGGGTCTGTCTGGCGCGCTCTTTAGCAGTCGCCGGGTTCGTCGCAAGCCGTGATCGCCGCTCGTCCGGCGCATGGCGCGCGCCGAACGCCGGTGCTAGAGAACGCGTTCTCGATGTCCGGAAGATCGCTACGTGCGGTTTCCGGCGGCGCGTGAAGAGGTTTCGACTTGCCGATCTCCCTGCGGTCTTCGTCCGTCCTGGCCTTGGTGGCCGTTTCCACGCTGACGCTGGCGGCGTGCAACGGCGGGGCAAACCGCCCGCGCCTGGTCTATGAGGAGCGTCCGGTCGAGCTCCTCTACAACACCGGCTACCAGCGCCTGCAGGCCAGCCGCTGGGCCGATGCGGTCGACTATTTCCAGGAGGTCGAGCGTCAGCATCCCTATTCGGAGTGGTCGCGACGCGCGATCCTGATGCAGATCTATGCCCACTATCAGAACGGCGACTACGAGGAATCGATCGCCGCGTCCGACCGTTTCATCCAGTTGTTCCCGGGCAGCCCCTCGGCCGCCTACGCCTTCTACATGCGCGCCACCTGCCATTTCGAGCAGATCGTCGACGTGGGCCGCGACCAGGGCCGGGCGGAACAGGCGCTGGTGGCCCTGCGCGACGTCGCCCGCCGTTTTCCTGAGTCGTCCTACGCCACCGACGCCACGGTGAAGATCGACCTGGTCAACGACCAACTGGCCGGAAAGGAGATGGCCATCGGCCGCTACTATCAGCGCGCCAATCAGCCGCTCGCCGCCATCGGCCGTTATCGGACGGTGATCGAGAACGAAGCGTTCCAGCGCACCTCCCATACGCCTGAGGCGCTCTACCGCCTGGTCGAGGTCTATCTGGGCCTGGGCCTGAAGGACGAGGCGACCCGCAACGGCGCGGTCCTCGGCTACAACTATCCCGGCAGCGTCTGGTACTCGGAAGCCTACGCCCTTCTGACCGACGAGGGCGTCCGCCCCGAAACCGAGCCCACCGCGCGCCGCGAGAACTGGCTCCAGAGGATCATCCCCGGCTGATCGCCTCCTTGTCGACGATCATTTTTGTAGTTACATAAATGATCGAGTTCGACCCGGAGAAAGACGCGGCGAACATCGCCAAGCATGGCGTGTCCTTGCGGGTTTTGGCGCGTCTTGACCGAGACGAAGCGGTCGTTGTGGCCGATGATCGTCGCGATTATGGGGAGCCGAGGTGGATCGCGTTCCAGGAGGTAGACGGTCGGGTCCATGCCTTTGTCTTCACCGTCAGGAACGGCGTCACCAGGGCCATCAGCGCGAGGAAGGCGAATGAGCGAGAACGACGGTTCTTTGAAAGACAACGGACTGGAAGAGACTCGTCGTGAGTTTGACTTCGATCAGGATGACGCGCCCGAGCTCACCGAGGAGTTGGCCGCGAAGTTGAGGCCGGCGAGCGAAGTCCTGCCGGAATACATCCTCGCCCAGTTCGCCCGGTCTCCGGGGCGTCCGCGCAAGCCCTCGCCGAAGGTGCAGCTGACGCTGCGCCTCGATGCCGAAGTCATCGACTTCTACAAGGCCGGCGGTCCCGGCTGGCAGTCGCGCATGAACGCTGCGCTGCGCAAGGGCGCGGGGTTCACAGACTGATCGTTCCCGCCTCGTTCCTTTTCCCCGCTAGACTGCGGCTGATGTCGAATCACGCCCCAAGCCCGGCCCCGCCATGCTGACCCGGCTTTCCATCCGTGACGTCGTGCTGGTCGACGCGCTGGATCTCGACGTCGAGGCGGGCCTGACGGTCCTGACCGGAGAGACGGGGGCGGGCAAGTCAATCATCCTGGACGCGCTCGGGCTCGCTCTGGGCGGGCGAGGGGAGGCGGGGCTGGTCCGCGCCGGGGCGAGACAGGCCGTCGCCACCGCCGTGTTCGAGGCTCCCGACGATCCCGACCTCATCGCCCTGATCCAGGACAGGGGCTTCGACGTCCAGCCGGGCGAGGACCTGATCCTGCGCCGCGTCGTGTCCTCCGACGGGCGCAGCCGGGCCTACATCAACGATCAGCCGACGGGTGTCGCGGTACTCCGCGAGATCGGCGCCCGCCTGGTCGAGGTCCACGGCCAGCACGAGACGGTCGGCCTGCTCGACTGGAAGACCCACCGGGCCCTGCTCGATGCCTACGGTGGTCTGTCGCCGCAGCTGGCGGGTGTCGCCGGGGCGCACGACAGGCTGAAAGCGGCCGAGGCCCGGCTCGAGGCGCTGAAGGCCCAGGCCGCCGACGCCGCGGCCCGCGCCGAGGAGATTTCTCAGAACCTCGCCGAACTGGACGCCCTCGACCCGCGCGAGGACGAGGAGACCGAACTGGCCGGCGAACGCGCCGTCCTGGGCGCCGCCGAAAAGGCGATGGCCGACCTCGCCGACGCCCGGACCCAGCTGGGCGGGGACAAGCTGGGTCAGCGTCTCGCCGCCGCGCTCCGCGCCGTCGAACACGCGCGACAGCGGGCGACCCAGGCCGGTGTCGGCGATGACCATCCGGTCCAGGTGCGGTTGCTGTCCGCCGCCGAGGCCATCGACCGCACCCTGGTCGAAGCGACCGAGGCCATCGCCGAGGTCGACGCCGCCGCCAGCGCCTTCGACTTCGAGCCCGGCCGCCTGGACAAGGCCGAGGAACGGCTGTTCGCCCTGCGCGCCGCCGCCCGAAAGCTCAACACCACCGTCCATGCCCTTCCGGCGCTCCGCGTCCGTCTGCGCGAACAGCTGCGCCTGATCGAGGACGGGGCGGAGGCCCTGACCGTCGCGGGGCGCGATGCGGCGGCGGCGCGCGAGGCTTATGACATCGCCGCCTCCCTGCTCAGCTCCGCGCGCGAGGCGGCGGCCGAGCGGCTGGAGCGCGCCGTGGTCGAGGAACTGGGCCCGCTCAAGCTGGAACGCGCCCGCTTCCGCGTCGCTCTGGAGCCGGTGGCCGAGGGCCGGCGTGGACCGCTGGGCGTCGAGACCGCTCGCTTCGAGATCGCCACCAACGCCGGCCCCAATGGCGATCCTGCGTTCGGCCCGCTGGACGCCATCGCCTCGGGCGGCGAACTGGCGCGTTTCGCCCTGGCCATGAAGGCGGCCCTTGCCGGCCGTGAGGATCAGCGCCAGCCGGTCATGATCTTCGACGAGGTCGACCAGGGCGTCGGCGGGGCGGTGGCCGAAGCCGTCGGCCAGCGCCTGAAGCGTCTGTCCCAGGGCGGTCAGGTCCTGGTCGTCACCCACAGCCCTCAGGTCGCCGCCCGTGGCCACGCCCACTGGAAGGTCCGAAAGGCCGATGCGAACGGCCAGACCACCACCACCGTCGACGCCCTGTCCGACGCCGAGCGCCACGAGGAGATCGCCCGCATGCTGTCGGGCGCGGTCATCACGGACGAGGCGCGCGGGGCGGCGCGGGCCCTGATCGGCTGACGCTGAGACCCCCCTGCGGCCTCTCGCCACGGACGCTTTGGCGGCTGTCGCGGTCAATTCGCGAAAAATCTCGTCGAGGTTCGTCATCCGAACCGGGGGGTCGCGCGTAAGGGGGCGTCGGGCTGGACCGACGACTGTATCGGAGTTGACCTTATGCGCCTTATCCTGCCGCTGAGCCTCGCTGCCTTGCTGTCCGCCACCGCCGCCCCCGCCCTGGCTCAGACCGAACCGGGCCGCTGGAGCGGATCGGTCTTCGCCGGCGCTGATTTCCCTGTGGACGGCGACGTCCATGGCGGCGCGATTTCCAATGTGCCCGACCTGGGCGGTCTGAACCCCGCGCTCGCCGGCGTCTCGGCCGAGCTCCGCATCGGCGCCCGCAGCTTCGACGACATCTACGGCGAGACCAGCAGCCTGGGCGGCGAGCTCGCCTATGGCATCGGTCCGAACGCCGAGGTGTTCGGCAGCTTCCGCTACCAGCAGGCCGACGAGGGACGGGTCCAGGTCGGCGGGGCCTTCGTGCCCGCGCTGAACACCGAACTGCCCGTGTTCGGGACCTTTGGCGAGCTTCAGTCCTATGCGCTGGAGGCGGGCTACCGCCGGTACTTCGGCGATGGCGGCTTCAAGCCTTACGTCGCGGGCCGTCTCGGGGTCGTCCGCACCGACTCCATCAATGCGACGTTCGAGATCCCGGACGCCGACATCACCATCGCTAACGCGCCCTTCTATGACGACAGCACCTCGGCCAGCTTCGGGGTCGACGTCGGTGTGTCCTTCGATCTGGCCGAGCAGGTCAGCCTGAGGGCCGAGACGGGTCTGCGCTACGTCACCAGCCTGGACGGCGACGACACCGCCCTGTCGACGCTCGGCCTGTCGTCGATCAACGAGGAAGGCTCGCGGCTGGAGACCCCGGTCCGCGTGGCGCTCAGCGTCCGCTTCTGACGGGTCGGCGGGCGCGTCGACTGCGGCGCGCCCGCCGCTTGACGGTCCCCGGCTCCACAAGGCTGTCTTGTCTCGCATGATCGACGACACGAGTGACGACAAAGCCCTGCGCCTCGCTCCGGCGGGGGTCACGACCGCCCCTCGGCGGGCGGTCGGCGACGCCGTTTCCGGGTTCGGCGGTCACCGGCCGGACACCGCCGCCCTCGACCGGCTGCTCGACGGCATAGCGGCGGGCGACGGGGCGGCTCTGGAGCGGCTGTATCGCCTGACCTCGGGCCGGCTTCTGGCCATCGCCCAGCATTTCCTGGGCTCGGGCGACGAGGCCGAGGACGTAATCCACGACGTGTTCGTGACCGTCTGGCGCAAGGCGTCCCTCTACGACGCCGGCCGTGCTCGGCCCATGGCCTGGCTGACCGCGATCACGCGTAATCGCTGCATCGACCGGTTGCGGTCGCGTCGTCGCCGACCCCAGGCGGACCCGGAAAGGTTGGCCGCGATCCCCGACGACACGCCTGACGCCCATGCGCGTGTGGAACAGGAGGAAGGGGGTCGGCGTCTGCTGGCCTGCCTGGACCGGCTGTCGTCGGACCAGCAGCACGCCGTGCGGCGCGCTTTCTACGGCGGCCAGACCTATGAGGCCGTGGCCCGCGACCTGGATGTGGCGCTTCCGACGCTCAAGAGTCGGATTCGCCGCGCCCTGATCCTGATGCGACAGTGCCTGCAATCATGACGACGACCCCCGAACCGCCCCCATCCCCCATCGAGGCCCACCTCGGGCTGGAGGAAGCCGTGCCCGACGATCCGGCGCGCTCGACACCCGACCCCGAAACCCTGGCCTGGGCCGATCACTTCGCGCCCCTGTACGCCATCCTGCCCGCAGCGACGCCCAGCGCGGGGCTGTGGGGGCGGATCGAGCGATCGACCGTGGTCCGGGCGCGCCGCTCCTTCTTCGCGCGACCGGTCGTGTGGCAGGCCGTGGCGGCGGTGTTCGCGGTGGTCTCCGTCGGTCTGGCGCTGCAGCTGGCGGCGGTGCGCACGCCTGTGGTCGCGCCCCCGCCCGTGACCGCTCCGACGGTCGCGCCTCCTCCGGTCCTGACGGCCGCCCTGACCGGGGCGGCGGCCCAGCCCGGCCGCCTGGCCTTCGTCATGGCCACGTCCGACGAGGGCGCCGTGATCCAGAGCTCGCCCGGGACCGCACAGCCGGTCGAGGGCCGGACCTACAATCTCTGGCTGGTCGGGCCGGAGTATCGCGTCTTCGTCGGCCGCCTGGACCCCACGGTCCAGCACTCCGTCCCGGTGCCCGTCGCCTCGCGCGACCTGGTCCACGAAGGCGCCCGCCTCGAAGTCAGCCTCGACCCCGGCGATACGCCCCCCTTCCAGCCCGGCCTGATCGTGGCCTCGGGCCAGCTGTCGGCGGTGGCGGTGAGAAGCTGAGGCGGGGGTTCAGGACCGATAATCGCCGCTCTGTGAAGGACTGCTGTCGACCCATTGCGGACTCTAGCGACGTCGGCTTCTGGGAATGGCACTTAGGCAAAGTCGCTCGCCCACTAAGGGCAGCCGTAACCACCGACACGAGAGATGATCAATCCAGCTTTCGGCGTCAGGACCGGATTTCGCATGGATCAGCCTGCATCCTGAGTAAGCAAAACTACTACCCTTCTCGGTGACACTTTTCTTAACGCCCAAAACTGACAGTATCGCGAAACAAGGACGCAATGATGTGATCTCCTTACCGATGTCAGATCAGGAAGCCAGAAGGGTTGAGATGGTCCGGTCCTTTGGACTGGTCGGTCAGCCGAGAGTGGCGCTTCACGACGAGGTCGCAGTCCTTGCTCGCGAGCTGGCCGGTGTTGAAACCGCACTAGTTTCTCTGGTGGACAGCGAACGAAACTGGTTCGCCGGTGTCGCCAACTTCCCTGATCCAGATCAGTGTCGCTGGAGCTCGTTCTGCACCCATGTCGTGGCCGGTCAGAATTGTTCGCTGTGGGTCGAAGATGCCACGCTCGACTTTCGCTTTGTCGATAACCCCTACGTCGTCGGCGAAACCCATCTGCGCTTCTACGCCGGGATTCCCATTCTGGTGAACGGCTATGCGGTCGGCTCCCTGTGTGTGCTGGACAGCACCCCGCGCGCCTATGATCCTGCTCTGGACGCGCGCCTTTCCGGGCTGGCGAAGATCGTGGGTGCCGACCTGGCCACGCGCCACGAGGTGCGAACGCTTCGGCACTCCCTCGAGCAATCGGCAGACGCGCTGATCGACTGTGACGAAACCGGCTTAATCACGGACTGGTCTCACGGAGCCGAGCGTCTCTTCGGCTTCAGCAAGGCAGACGCCGTTGGCCGGAAGGTCAACATCATCTGCCCTCCCGATCAGATCGGTGCCCATGATCGAGCACTTGAGCACTGGCGTCAGAGTGGCAAGACCCGGCTGGACCGTCGCATCGAACTCACCGCCCAGACCAAGGATGGCCGTCCCGTAGAGATCGAACTCTGGATGTCGGTCACCCAGATCAAGGGGATGCGACATATCCACTCCAACATCCGAGATATCTCGACGAGGAAGCGGCACGCAGCGGAACTGCTGGCGGCAAAAGTGGAGGCCGAGGTCGCCAACGCCGCCAAATCGACCTTCCTCGCCAACATGAGCCATGAGCTGAGGACGCCGCTTAACGGGGTGGTCGCCGTCGCAGACCTCCTGTCGAAGACGGGCCTGACACCTCATCAGATCGAACTGATCTCGATCATCCAGTCGTCCTCGGATCAACTGCGTCGTTTGATTGGAGATATCCTGGATCTGGCGCGCATCGAGTCTGGAGAGATGGAGTTTGCCGACAGCCCGATGTCGTTGCCTGCGGTCATGGGTGACGTCGAAAATCTCTCGTCAGTCATGGCGCAGGCGAAGGGTCTGATGCTCGCAACGGACATTGCGCCGGACGTTTCGGGGCAGGTCATTGGAGACGCGCTGCGGCTCAAGCAGGTACTCACCAATCTGGTATCAAATGCGGTGAAGTTCACCGAGACGGGATCGGTCACTCTGCGCGTCGCTCGAGCCGGATCCGGCTATCGCTTTGAAGTCGCCGACACAGGGATCGGCTTCACTGACGATCAGCGGGCGACGATCTTTGAACGCTTTCAACAAGCCGATGGCAGCATCACGCGCCGGTTCGGTGGGACGGGTCTCGGCCTAGCCATATCCCGCCAACTCGTGGCTGCCATGGGTGGCGAACTGGAGTGCCAGGGCCGACCGGGTGAGGGAGCTGCCTTCTGGTTCACCCTGCCACTTCGGGAGGCCGAGGAGCCTGCGCTGGCTTCGGAAGCCAACGATGACGCCGTAGTCGGGATGGGTCGCGCGTTGGTCGTAGACGACAACCCGACCAATCGACGTGTTGCCGAGCTGCTCCTGACCTCCATTGGTGCTGAGGTCAGGTCTGTCGAGGACGGCGAGCAAGCGGTCGACGCCTTCCTGAATGAGCGGTTCGATGTGATTCTCATGGACATGATGATGCCTGTGATGGACGGCATCGCAGCGACCCAGGCCATTCGTCGGATCGAGGCCGATCAGAGACGCGTCCATACCCCCATCGTGATGCTGACGGCCAACACCCTGCCCGATCACGTCGCAGCCAGTCTGGACGCTGGGGCTGACGCCCATCTCGCCAAACCTGTTAGTGCTAGCGCGCTGTTTGATCTTCTTGGCAGTCTTTGTGGTGAAGACGACCCGGCGTCGTTGAAGAAGGGCGACTCGATCGCGGCATGAGGGCTCCCCACTCGGTCGCGACGAGTATTCGCCCCGGAGGTGCCGTTTCGAAGATCGGGGCGTAAGCGAAAGTCTGCTTTCGGGAGGGACAGCAACCGCCGCTAGCCACCCATAGCGGAAGTCCACGACGACCGCTTTCGGCGATCGTCGCACGAGACGCCCGCCGGTTGCGGTCAGACGCCCACCCCCAGGATCCAGCCTTCCTCGTCCTCGACCTGGGCGATCAGGGCCTCGTCCGTCCCCTTCGGCGGCGCGAAAGCCTTCGACAGCTCGCCGCGTTCGTCCATCAGGGCGAAGGCTTCGGCCGTCGTGCGGACCTGGGCCTGGTCCTTGAACTCGCCCTCGGCCACGGTGGTCGGCCACATCGACGGCCACACCTCGGCGACCAGCACCGACAGCGGCTCTACGTCGGCCGTATCCAGCGCGCGCCAGCCCGTCCCGAACGGCCACACCGCCGCCGACGGCCCCAGGTGCTCCAACAGACGCCGCACCATCGGGATGCCGACCAAGGTCTGGCCGCCGACCGCGCCCGCGCCGTGCATCTGCCAGTTCGACTTTGGCTGCAGCTTGCCCTTGCGCACGGCGTTCTCGGTCGCGCGATACTCGGGGATGTCGCCGGTCCCTTGCGGCGGCTTGGTCGCGGTCAGCCAGCGCTGCGTCTGCTTGGCCGGGGCGCCCCACATCGGATACGCCTCGTCGGTCATCAGCCGGTTCATCTTGGCCGCGACCTGATAGCGGTTGTTGGTGTTGTCGGGCTTGTCGACGACGTTCCCCGCCACGAACTTCCACGCCGCCGACCAGGCCGGCGTGTCCTTCAGGCCCAGCCGCTGCGCCGTCCCGACCGGATAGCCGAACGAGAAATCGAACCCCAGCAGCACCCTGTCGCCCCGCTTGGCGTGGTCGGCCAGCAGGGTGCGGATCATCGCCTCGCCCTCGGCGCGCGTCGCGACGTTGTGGGTCTCGGTATAGAGGCGAAAGCGCACGTCGCGCTTGGCCACGCCGATCCAGACCGAGTTCTCCCCCAGTTTCTTGCCCTCGGCGGCGGTCCAGTCGGCGATGATATAGGCGTCGAACAGACGGGCCACGGGAGGGCTCCTCGAAGAAGTCGCGATACAGGGGAAATCGAGGCGGACGTTTAGTCGTTCCCGGCGGATGCGCCAACCCTCTCCCTCCCCGGAACGGGGAGGGCAGGCCGCGAAGCGGCCGGGTGGGGGCGGCAAGGCGATACCCGGGCGATGCCGGAGTCTGGCTCACCGGGCCGCCCCCACCCGGTCTCCGCCGCGCTTCGACCACCCTCCCCCGAGGGGTAGGGAGAGGCGCGCTACTTCAGCAACGCCTCCAGGTGGCTCAGCCAGCGCCGGCCCAGCCGTAGCGCCTCGGGCGGCGATCCGGCCTGGCCGGGCGCCAGGGCGTTCCACAGCGCCAGTTCGAACTCCGGCCACCGCGCGTCAGCGAATAGCAGGCGCAGCGTCACCTGCTCGGCGTCGGGGGCCATCACATCCAGCGCCTTTCGCGGCTCGCCCCGGCGGATACGCGCCACGACGTGTCCATCGACGATGATTTCCCCGCCGTCGATCTCGTCGAAGCCATAGACCAGGCCATGGGCACCCCGGTTCCACAGCACGGCGATCTGGCCGGTGTCGAAGTCCAGCCCCGCCGCCTTGCCTTCGGCGGGGGCCATCGCCTCGACCTCCGGCGGCCGTCCCAGGGACTTCAGCAGCGCCCGCCGCAGCCGCCGCTCAGGCTCCATCCACCAGTTCAGCGTCAGGGCCGCCGTGGTCAGGGCGGCGGCGGCCAGCGACACCAGAAGGATGACGCGCAGGGCTTCATCCATGTTCGCCCTCGCTCATCCGTCGGCCAGCTCGACCACCACCGGCACATGGTCCGACGGCTTGTCCATGTCGCGCGCGTCGCGGTGGGTCTCCACGCCCACGAACCGGTCGGCGGCTTGCGGCGACAGCAGGTGGAAGTCGATGCGGATGCCATGGTCCCTCTGCCAGGCTCCGGCCTGATAGTCCCAGAAGGTATAGGTCCCCGGCGGCTGGTTTCCCAACTCACCCGCCTCATAGAGCCCCAGCCCCAACAGCCCCCGGAACGCCGCCCGGCTCTCGGGCTGGAACAGGGCGTCGTTGACCCAGGCGTGGGGGTTCTTGGCGTCGTCCGGCGTCGGAATGACGTTGTAGTCCCCACACAGGGTGAAGGCCTCTTCCTGCGCGAGCAGGTCGCGGGCGTGGGCGTTCAGCCGCGCCATCCAGCGCATCTTGTAGTCGAACTTCTCGGTGCCGATCGGATTGCCGTTCGGCAGATAGAGCCCGCCGACCCGCACGGGTCGCGGAGCCTCGATCAGGGCCTCGATGTAGCGGGCCTGATCCTCGGCTCCTTCGGTCAGCCCGTCCTCGCCCGGCAGGCCACGCCGGACCTCCGAAACCGGAAACTTCGAGAGCAGCGCCACGCCGTTGTACGACTTCTGCCCATAGACCTCGACGTTGTAGCCCAGGCTCTCGAACGGCTCCCTGGGGAACTTCTTGTCGACGGTCTTGATCTCCTGGAAGCAGACCACGTCGGGCGCCGCCGCTTCCAGCCACGCCAGCACGGTCGGCAGGCGGGCGTTGACCGAGTTGACGTTCCAGGTGGCGATGCGCATCGGCCGGACGGTAAGCAGCGTCGGGAGGCTGAGCAAGACGACCTGTGCTCCCTTCTCCCGCAAGGGGAGAAGGGACAGGGCAGTCTCCCGGGACCGAAACCACAGCGGCTCTTTGCTCCGCCCGACGCCCCTGCTAACCCCCGCCGCATGAAAATCCCCCGCATCGCCTGGGCGGCCTACGGTTTCGCCCTCATCGTCGTGATCCTCGATCAGATCACCAAGGCCCTGATCCTGGGTTCGGTCGATGTGCCGGACGCCAACATGATCCCGCCCGGCTACGTCTTCGCCGAGATCATCCCCGGCGTGCTGTCCTTCACCATGGTGCGCAACACCGGCGTCTCCTTCGGCCTGTTCGGCGGGGGCGAGGCGCGCTGGGCGCTCAGCGCCTTCTCCATCCTGGTGGCCGGGGCGCTCGCCTGGTGGGCGCTGAAGGCCGAGCGTCGGCTGCTGGTCTCCGCCATCGGCCTGGTGATCGGCGGGGCGATCGGCAACGTCATCGACCGCATCCGCTTTGGCTATGTCGTCGACTTCATCGACTTCTCGGCGACAGGCCTGTTTCCCTGGGTGTTCAACGTCGCCGACAGCGCCATCACCGTCGGTGTCGCCCTGCTTATTCTCGACAGCGTGATCTCGGAGCGGAAGCCCGGCGTTGGCGCGGCCCCCGAAAAGGCGTAATCACCCGCTTTCTCCTGTCGTCCCATGCGCGCGTTAGCGCCGGAGCCGAAACCGACCATGCGTTTGCTGACCGTTTCCCTCGTCGCCGTGTCCGCCCTGGCCCTGACGGCCTGCGGCGGCCTTCGCCAGTCCATCGGCCTGACCAAGGTCGTTCCGGATGAGTTCCGGACCGTCTCCACCGCCCCCCTGACCGTTCCGCCCGAGTTCGGCCTGCGCCCGCCCGCGCCCGGCCAGCCCCGGCCCCAGGAGCTCGCGCCCGAGAGCGCCGCCCGCCAGATTCTGCTGGGTCAGCGCCAGGCCGTGACCCGCTCGGCGGGAGAGACGGCCCTCGTCACCGCCGCCGGCGCCGACCGCGCCGATCCGCTGGCCCGCTTCGTCGTCGACGATGAGTTCGGCGACCTGGCCCATAAAGAACAGAGCTTCGCCGACCGCATCCTGTTCTGGCGCCGCGACGACGCCTCGACGCAAGGTCCGACCCGGACCCAGACGGCCGAGGGCGCCGTGACGATCGACGCCGCCACCGAAGCGGAGCGCCTGCGCGCCCTAACTGGCGGTCAGCAGGCGATCACCATCCAGCCGCGCCGCGGCGGCTTCAAGTTGCCGGGGCTGTAAACGGGGCTTGCCGACCCCGTGTCCGTCTTTAAAAGAGACGGACTAAGCGGAGCGGTACGATGACCAACATCTTCGAACAGGCCGCCGGTCTGTCCGGCGTGGAGCAGCTGAAGCTCGCCTTCCAGGGCTCGGAGCTCGCCGCGCCCATCGCCCGAACGCTCGACTATCGCCTGACCGAGGTCGAGGAGGGTCGGGTGGTGTTCGAGGGTACGCCGACCCGGGCCGTCTACAACCCCATCGGCACGGTCCACGGCGGCTGGATGGCGACGCTGCTGGACTCGGCCTGCGCCTGCGCCGTTCATTCCATGCTCAAGCCCGGTCAGGTCTATACGACGCTGGAGATCAAGACCGTCTTCCATCGGGCCCTGACCGAAGGCGTGCCGGTCCGCTGCATAGGCACCATCCTCCAGGTGGGCCGAAAGGCGGGCTTCTCGGAAGCCCGCCTCGAAGGCCTGGACGGCAAGCTTTACGCCACCGCCACCTCGACCTGCCTGGTGATGGAACGGCCTTAGGCCGCGTCGACCAGAACGATCTCCGCGTCGTTGACGGCCGTGACCGTGAGGGTGTCCTCGCCGGTGATGGCCGCGCCGTCGCGCGCGTTCAGGCGCACGCCGTTGACCTCGACCACGCCCTTGGCCGGCACCAGATAGCCGCGCCGGGCCGCGCCCAGCGGATAGGTCGCGCTCTCGCCCGCCTTCAGCGTCGCCCCCACGACCCGCGCGTCGGTGCGGATCGGCAGGGCATCGGTGTCGTCGTCGAAGCCCGAGGCCAGGACCACGAACTGTCCGGCCCGCTCGCCCTTGGGAAAGGGCTTGGCGCCCCAGCTCGGCTTTTCGCCGCGCCGGGTCGGTTCGATCCATATCTGGAAGATGCGGGTCGTCTCGGGTTCGATGTTGTACTCGGCGTGACGGATGCCGGTGCCTGCGCTCATCACCTGGACGTCGCCGGCCTCGGTGCGGCCCTTGTTGCCCAGGCTGTCCTCATGGGTGATGGCCCCGTCGCGGACGTAGGTGATGATCTCCATGTCCGAGTGCGGATGGGGCGGAAAGCCCGAGTTGGCCGCGATCTCGTCGTCGTTCCAGACGCGCAGATTGCCCCAGCTCATACGGTTCGGGTCATAGTAGCTGGCGAAGGAGAAGTGGTGCTTGGCCTTGAGCCAGCCGTGGTCGGCGCCGCCCAGGCTGTCGAAGGGTCTGACTTCGATCATCGTCGTCTCTCCGGCGGCGGGCCGTCCCGCCGCGTGTTGCTAGGACGAGCATATAGGAGAGGCGGCGAGAACTGCAACAGTAAGAGTAATCGATCCCTCTCCCCTTGTGGGAGAGGGCTTGAGCGCCCGAGAGCGCAGCGATCGGTCTTGCGCGACCCGAAGGGCGGCGCGTAGCAGCCAAAGGGTGAGGGGTGTCTGCCCGCAGGGTCCGAGCCGAGTGGCCAGACCGAGTCTGACCCCTCATCCGACCGCGCCACGACGACGCCCCGGATCAAGTCCGGGGCGCCGTGCGCGGGCTCGCTCTCCCGCAAGGGGAGAGGGCTCAGATCACCTCAGGTCATACGTCCCGGTGATATCGATCCGCACGGTCAACTGTCCCGCCGCGACGGGGGTCGACGCATCCGCCATCTCGGCCCGGGCCATGGCGAACACCGGCATAGGCGGCTGGGGCGAGTAGCCGCCGCCCTCGTTCAGCGAGCGGATGGACCCCAGTTCGACACCCAGGGCCTGCGCATACAGCCGCGCCTTGTCCTGCAGCGCGCGCACGGCCAGCACCCGGGCCTGATCCTCGGCCGCCTTCGGGTCGCGCAGGCCAAAGCCGATGCCGTCGATCTGGTTCACCCCGGCGGCGACCACCGCATCGGCGACCGTGCCGACCCGCTCCAGGTCCAGGATGGCGACCGTAACGCGGTTGGACGCCTGATAGCCGCGCAGCCGGGGCGGCTCGTTCTGGACGTAGTCATACTGCGCCGACAGGTTCAGGCCCGAGGTCTGGATGTCGCGTTCCTGGATGCCGGCGCGGCGGAGCGCGGCGAACACCTCGGTCATGCGCCGGGCGTTGTCGGCCATCGCGGCCTGGGCCGTCGGGGCCTCGGTCGTGACGCCGAAGGTGATCGTGGCCATGTCGGGCGCGACCTTGACCTCGCCGTGAGCCGACAGATTGAGCGCGGGCTGGGTGGCCATGGCGTGGACCTGCATCGGAGCGGCGGGGGTGGACTGGGCCAGGGCTACCGGGGCCGACAGGCCGATCACGGCGGTGCCGAGCATCACGGCCTTAGGCATCAGGGCGGGAAGGGATTTCATGGAATGACACAGCCTTTCGGAGACGGATTCGTGCGACGGCCGTGGTCTCCGGGACGGCCGTGGCGGGACCATGGCGTCGAACGCCTGAACAGTCATATGGCTCCGCTTGCAGACGCCGTTCATCGGCATGAATTCGCCGACAGGTCGCCGCTTTCGTCCGGACGCAACGCCTGCTAGGCGATGGCTCTGCCCCTGGGGGCCCGTAGCTCAATGGTTAGAGCCGACCGCTCATAACGGTCTGGTTGGGGGTTCGAGTCCCTCCGGGCCTACCACTCTCCCGGTCGTCCGGGAAATGGGTGCGGCTCCCGTTCGCCAAGTGAGGGTTCGCATGCCGCGAGCGGATTCGGACGATGTCCGAGACGGGTGGTGAGGGGACGTTACGTCGCTGGCGGAGCCGTTCCAAGCAACCTGAGTTCCTCTCCCAATGTTACGATCTCTTCGCCATCAAAGGTTCGAAGGCCGTAGATCGGTTCTCCAGCAGGATCGGCCAAATGCTTTTCTGCTTGGACCACGAACACTCGTCGCATCGAGCCCTCCTCGTCCTGCCAAAGCGCATACTGGGGAAGAACGACGGGGTGGGGCTCGGCCTCTCTGCCGTCGCTGGTAGCTTGAGAAAAAATAGCATCGCCGAGATCGATGTCTGCCGCCGACGCTGCCCGACCGAGCAGAAAGCCGCTTGTGGGCAATGGCGGCCACGCACTGGCTCCAACTTCTTTCTGTGTGCGCTTTTTGAGCCAGTGCCTGAACATGGAGTGATCTTCGTCCCGTCTCCCAAGGTCGGCAACGCGCTGAGATCACCGGTCGCCTTCACGGCCGAAAGCGGACTTTCGCGGCGAAGCTGGGAGTCGGACGTCGCCGCCGGTTCAGTTGTCCTAGGGAAGGAGCCACGGGCCGATGACCGCGATCCAGGCCCCGACGCCCAGGCCGACGCCGACGGTGGCCCCAAAGATCGCGCTGATGCGGCGGCCCTTTTCGAGACGCCGGTACATCCAAAACCAGATCAGAACCGTGACGGCGAGTTCGAGGATCAGCAAGGGTTCGACAGGAAAGCCGAGGGCCTGCGCCGCGTTGAACTCATCGAAGTTGGGCTGACCACGGGGCTCTCCTCGAACTGACGCCGCGATTGAAAAGCCCAGGTACACCGCGCCGACAGCGAACCGGATCGGGGCTGCGATCAGTGTCGCCACAAGGAAGGGATGAGCCGTCTTGCGAAGCCCGAGAGCGCACGCGGCCATGATCAACAAGGTGACGGCCGGACCGGCGAGCGCCTGGGCTCCGATCTTGGCCGAGGAAACGCCCTGCTCTCTCGCCGTATCGGACACGGATCCATAATGGAGCTCGAGATCCGGCGTGCCGAGGATCAACCCCACTCCATAGTGGCCCAGTTCATGGGCAACGATCGTGAGCGGTGCGACGACGATGCCGAAGGCCGCGTAGATCAGCGCCCTGCGCAACCAAGGATTTCGATGTGTTGACGTCATCCAGTCCCCCCAGACCGAACGCTTCCGTCGCCGAGAACAGGCGCTTTCGCAGGCGAGGACGATAGCTTCATTTCCGCCTGAGCTACAGAGCAACGATCCCGGGTGGCGATCTCCACCCAGCCGCCCACACGCTCCGCCCGCTTAACCCACGAAAAAGGCCCGGCCTGCGTCAGCAGACCGGGCCAAGGCTCACTCTGGGAAGAGGGATCAGAAGCGGATCGACCCCGTCACGCGAAACGCGTGCAGCTGGATCGAGTCGCTGGAGCGGATCTGGTCGGTGCCCCGGGGGTCGACGATCAGGAAGGGGTTGGTGGCCGGGGCGGTGCCCGGACCGGTGCGCACCACCAGGGGGTCGTTGGCCTCCAGGTCGGAGTAGACATACTCCAGCCCGACCGAGACCGAGTTCGTCAGGCGCCGCTCGATGCCCGCGCCGATCTGGAAGCCGTCGGCCTCGCCGCTGTTGCTGGTGGGGGTGAAGCTGTTGGCGCCGTTCGACGTCGAATAGTCATTCGCGACCCGGGCCACGGCATAGCCGCCGGTCACATACGGCAGATAGGGGCCCATCGCATAACCGAGGCGCACGCGCGCGGCCGCGAGGCCCTGGACTTCGCGCTGGAAGGCATAGTTGGCCGGCGTGGTCGAGAAGGCCGAGACGCTGTCCTCGACGTTGGTCAGGCTGAGGTCGCCGACGATCCCGAACACCAGGTTCCCCCGCTGCCAGTCATACCCGGCGCGCAGGCCGACCTCGCCGGCCGCTTCGTCGTCGCCGGTGCAGCCGGCGGCGGCGTTGTTGGCTTTCGGCGAGCCGTCGCAGAAGCCCGGCGAAAAGGCGTCGGCGGCCGTGGTGGTGCGGACCGTGTCGCCAAAGGTCCCATCCAGATTGGTGTCGAACAGGATGCGCTCGTTTTCTTCCTGGTCCTGAACCTGGGCACCGGCGAACCCGCCGATATAGCCTCCGCTCCAGTCCTGGGCGGCGGCGGGGGTGGCGGCGACGGCGGCGGCGAGCGCGCCAACAGCGACGAAAGTCTTGATCATTATGCGATACCTTCCAGCGGCCCCGGGGCGGGCCTGACCTGTCAGATACGCGTCACGACCGGCTTGGACGCATCGCCCCTATCGATCCCGCCAGCGACGGTCGCCCTGATGGCGGCCATCGTCGATGTAGCGCCCCGAGCTGTCGTACCAGCCATAGCCCTGCTGGAACCGGCCGTAGTTGTCCGGCATGTACGAGAAGTCGTCGTAGGGGTCGCCATAGGCCCCGTCCATTTCGTCCCACCAGTCGCGCGGATAGGGCGAGTATTCGCACACCCAGCCCTGGTCCGGTCGCTGGGTCCACTGGGGCTCATAGCGGTCGCGGTAACGGGGCCGGAAGCTGGGACGGCACAGCGGCCCGTCGGTCCATACCCGGTTGCCCGAGGCGTCGATGTTGGCCCGGTACTCGCGGTAGAAGACGTCCAGCACGCCGACGAAGCTGTTGTTTCTGACCACCGCTCGGCCCGACACGGCCGCCAGCCCGATGGTGCGCGCCCGCACCCGGCTGTCGAGCAGGGTCAGTTCGCCGTTGTAGAGCACCAGCCCCTTGTCCGAGCGGCAGATGCGCGACCCCTCGATGGAGACCGAGGCCCCCTCGACCGCCACGCCTTCGGAGTATCCGCAGATGCGGCTGTTCGTGACCTCGACCCGGCCATAGTCGCGGCGCGACCGGACCAGCAGGCCGATGGCCCGGGGGCCGAAGTTGTTCGGCGTCTCGACACCCGACAGGGTGACGGAATCGATGCGCGACGGCTCGCCCGCGCCGGGCGTGATGTCGATGCCGGACTGGGCCCCGGTGACGACGGTCTCCCAGGCGTTCAGGCTCGCTCCATCCATGACGATGGCGGGCGCCACCGTCTGGGCGTCGATCACCACGTCGCGCAGATCCACCCGGCCGCCGTCGGCATAGATGGCCGCTTCGTCGCCGACGTGGCGGAAGCCGACGCGGCTCATCAAGATGTCCGCGCCGTATCCGACCACGCAGGCCGCCTCTCCGCCGTTGGGCGAGGCCAGGACGATGTCTCTCAGCTCCAGCCGCACCCCTTGCGCCACCGTGATGCAGGGCACGCCGTCGGGAGCCTGCAGGGTGGGGGAGGGGTTCTGGTTCCAGCGGCGCGGGTCGAAGCCGCCTTCGCCGATGATGGTGATGGGCTTGTCGATGTTCAGCCAGCCGACGCAGGGCCCGCTGCGCGCCCGGATGACCAGGGTCCCGCCCGGCCGCACCCGATGCACCGCCGCCTCGACCGCGCCCGTGCCCGGATTGCCGCCGCAGTCGACCAGCACGATCTCCTCGCCGCCACCCGGCGCATAGGGGGGGCGATAGTCGGGCCGGTAGTCCGGCCGATGCGACCCATAGGTCCAGCGCCGCTGCTGGCGCGGCCGGCTCTGGCGCGTCGGCGGGTCCAGCAGCAGGCCGAAGTTCGGCCGGGTCTGGCTCTCGACCCGGGCGGCCGTCTGGGCCTGGGCCTCGGGGGCCATGACCATGAGGCCGGCGGCCAGTCCGAGAGCGGAGGCGGCGAGTGCGAAGGTCTTCATCGGATCAGCCCCTCCTTAGCGGCGCTGCGAACGGGAAACCTGGGCGAGGACCGCCTGCAGGCGCGACGCCGACGGGCCGAAGCCCGCCAGAGCCGAATCGATGCGGAGCGCCACGGCCTGGGCCTTGTCCTGGTCCGCCACGCCCGCGACGCCGAGCGCGAAATAGGTCGACATGGCGAACTTGGCCTCCGGGCTGCCCTGCCGGTCGGCCTGGGAATACCAGTGGAAGGCGCGGGCATAATCGGCCGGCACGCCGATGCCTTCGGAATACATGACCGCCAGCACCAGCTGGGCCTCCGACGAGCCGTTGACGGCGGCCAGCTGGATGGCCCGCACCATCTCTATGGCGCTGAGGCGCGATTCCATCGCGTGACCCAGCATGGCTTCCAGGGTCTGGATCTGGCGCGCCGACAGGGCGTTCGGCCGCTCCACCACCGTTTCCGTCACGCCCAGATAGCGAAGCGCCCGTCCGACATGGACGAACGGCAGCTCGCTCATGCGGCCCAGGGCATACTCATAGGCGTCGCCGCGCGGTCGGCTCTCGTCCGAGAAGGGCACGCCCGACGCCGGGGCCTCGTTGGGATAGAACTCATAGGGCGGCACCCACTGGCGCGCCTTGGCCTCGACGAAGGCACCATAGCGCGACCTCGCCGGGGTCGACCGCTCGAAGTCCTTCAGCAGGACATAGGCCCCGACGTCCCCGGTCTGCACCGCCAGGTAGTTGTACAGATAGGCGTCGACGTCGTTGCGAGGGAACAGGCTGACGGCCGAATAGTATCCGCCGCGACGCCGATCCGTCTGGCGTCCGTCGCTGCGCCCCAGCGCCTCGCGCGCCTCGCGGTTGTCCGACGGCTCGCCGAACGGGCCGTAAAGGCCGTCATGCAGCCGGGCCAGGGTGCGGAAGCCATCCGCGTCCTGGGTCGACAGGACGTAGATCATCCGGTTCCGGACCTCGGCCTGCTCCTCCATGGTCATGCGCGACAGCTGGGCGTCTAGGCGCTGATAGGCGACGTGCCGTTCCCAGGCGCGGCAGTCGTCATACCGCGACACCGGCCGCCAGCCGCCGAACCCGCCCCGGTCGACCCGGTTGATCGGCGCGAAGCCCTCGTCATTGGCGAGCGCCAGCCCCGTCCAGACCGCGCTCTCGATCGGATCCTCGATGTTCTTGTCGGTGGCCCGCAGCGCCGCATAGCGGGACCCGAGCTCCAGCTGGGCGAAGAAGTCGCCACGGAAGGCCCCGCGCCTGAGCTGGCGCAGGCCCGCCTCCTGGGCGTTGAACTCCGCCCCGGTGACCGAGGGCGGGCGGGGGCAGGCATTGGCCGCCGCGGCGTCGCCGCGCCGCCAGAAGGCCAGGTTCGGGTCGCTGCAACTGGCGACGGTTCCCGCCAGCATGGCGATGACAGCGATCGCGCCCACGGCCGCGACCGGACCCCGCCGGTTGCGGCGCGGACGCTCGTCTGTCGTGGCCTCGCCGTCATGCATGCTCGAACCCCACTCCCATCGGCCGTGGCCGCGCTCGGCGTTAACCATTTCCCAAACCTGCGTTCGGGTCCAGTGAACTTCCGAAGATGGTTAACGCCGTTTCACGACAAAGCGTTGCTGCACCATGGCGCGAATAGGGCGCCGCGCCGCTTCGTCCACAGAATTCAGCGATTTACAGCGACGACGCGAGCGGTGGGCTCGCTTTCGTGCATCGCGGGCGCTATGTCGCGCGTCCCCTTTCGCCTGTGAGGCTCCGATGTCCTACGTCGCCCGCACCGCCCGTTCCGCCGACAAGGCCGCCCGCTACGCCGAACTCGAGGCCGAGATTCTGGCCGTTCTGGAGGGCGAACCCGACCGTGTGGCGCGGATGGCGACGGTTTCGTCCATGCTGGCCGACGCCTTCGAGGACTATTTCTGGGCGGGTTTCTACGTGGTCGACCCGGCCCGGGAGCGAGAGCTGGTGGTCGGCCCCTACCAGGGCACCCTGGGCTGCCTTCGAATCGCCTTCGGCCGCGGCGTATGCGGGACAGCGGCGGAGACCGGGCGGACGCAGATCGTCGAGGACGTCCACGCCTTTCCCGGCCACATCGCCTGCGATTCGCGCTCTGAGAGCGAGATCGTCGTCCCCGTCTTCGACCCCTCGGGAACCCTTATCGCCGTCTTCGACGTCGACGCGACCCGGAAAGCCGCCTTCGACGCGATCGACGCCGAGGCCCTGGAGCGGCTGATGCAGCGCGTGTTTTCCCTCTCCCTCTGAGAGAGGGAGCTAGGAAAACACCGGCGCCCGCTTCTGGGTGAAGGCCATGAAGGCCTCCATGGCCTCGGGGCTCGACATCTGCGAGCCGAAGGCCTCGCCCTCCCGCTGCATCAGGGCCCACAGCTGTTCGGCGTCGCGCATCAGGCGCTTGGTCTTCTTGATCGAGTTCGGTGCCCGGCCCGCCACCATGGCCGCCAGTTCGGCCGCCGTGGCATCCACCTGATCGGCCGCGACCGCCCGGTTCGCCAGCCCCCAGGCCAGTGCTGTCCGCCCGTCGATCGGTTCGCCGAGCGCGAAGATCTCGAACGCCCGCTGATGCCCCACCACCATGGGCAGCAGCAGCGACGACGCCGCTTCCGGGGCCAGGGCCAGGTTCACGAACGGCGCCGACAACAGGGCATCCTCGGCCACCACCACCATGTCGCAATGCAGCAGCAGCGTCAGCCCGATCCCGACGGCCCGGCCGCGCACGGCGGCGACCGCCGGCTTGTCCAACTCGGCCAGGGCCTTCAGGAACCGGAACACCGGCGCGTCGACCACCTGGCCCCCGCCCGATGAACCGATGGCGATGAAGTCGGCGATGTCGTTGCCGGCCGAGAAGCTGTCGCCCGCCGCCTTGAACAGCAGCACCCGCACGGCGTCGTCGGTGCGCGCCCGCTCGGTCGCCTCGGCCAGAACCGCGTACATGGCCTGGGTGATGGCGTTCTTCTTTTCGGGCCGGTTCAGGGTGACGGTCAGGACACCGCCGTTCAGCTCGGTCAGGACGGGCTCGCTCATGCCGCCATCTCCTTGGTTGTGAGGATCCACCAGTCGACGCCGTCGGCGTCGGCGTGTCGTTCGGCGCGGCCGTGCCGCTCCAGATAATGCAGGTGCGCGATCGCCTCGCCCGTGGCCATCCCGAACAGGCCGTCGCCCACGGGCCGCGCGAACAGGGCGGAAAAGACGTCGACCGCCCGGCTGGGCGTCCTCAACGTCCGCTCCAGGCGCTTCAAGGCCACCTCATGTCCTCGCCTCAACGCCTCGACGCGGGGCAGGACGCCGGTGAAGGGCTCGCCGTGGCCGGGCAGGCAGAAGGTCTCCGCCGGCAGGGTCCGCTCCAGTTTGTCCAGCGAGACCATCCAGTCCCCCAGGGGATCGGCCATCGGCTCGGTCGGCCAGACCGAGACGTTCGACGAAATCTTGGGCAGCAACTGATCGCCCGAGATCAGGACATCGTCGGACATCCTCCACAGACAGGCGTGCTCGGGGCTGTGGCCATCGCCGATCAGAAGGGTCCAGTCGTCCCCGCCGATGCTGAGCACATCACCCTCGCTCAGGCGGCGATAGCTCGGGGGCAGGGCGCCCACGCCCTTGGCGAACAGGCCGTACGACGCGCTCCACTTGTCGATCCGCGCCTGGTCCCATCCGGCGGCGTTAAAGAACCGCGCCCCGCTCTCGGGCGCCGGCCCGGTATCGCCGATCAGCATGCGGGCGGTGACGTATTCCAGTCGCGTCATCAGCAGCGGCGCCTCGAACCGCTCGCACAGCCAGCCTGCCAGACCGATGTGGTCGGGATGCATGTGGGTACAGATCACCCGCGTTACCGGCCGCCCGCCCAGGGGCCCGGCCAGCGCCGCCTCCCAGGCCCCGACCGTGTCGGGCGTCCGCAGGCCCGTGTCGACCACGACCCAGCCGTCGCCGTCCCGGATCGCGTAGACGTTGACGTGGTTCAGCGCCATCGGCAGCGGCATGCGCAGCCACAGCACCCCCGGCGCCGCCTCGATCGCCTCGCCCGGCTCGGGGATCGCGCCCAGCGGATAGGTCAGGCCGCGCGCGCCGGACACCGGCGCCGCCTCGGTGTCGAGGGTCGGGTCGTCCAGGATGATGCCGCCGTCCGCCAAGTCCGTCTCCAATCGCAACGGGCTGACCCTAGCGGGCGCGACGCGGCTCGTCCAGTTTCCGCCTTACGGTCTTGACCTCGTCCCGAGCGGTCGCCAAGGCTGCTCCCGAAGTCCAGAGCGTCAAGGAGCCCTTCCGTGTCCATGCCCCGTTTTCTCGTCGCCGCCGGATCGGCCCTGACCCTTCTCGTCGTCGCGCCTCCGGCTCTGGCCACGGACTCCGGCCAGAGCCAGTCCAGCGCTCAGCAGGAAACCGAAGACGGCGTCCGCGTCGAGGTGAATGGCCGGAACCGTCGCAATCGCAACGCCCAGGTCGTGGAGCAGACGCCCCAGCAGATCATCCAGGCCGCCCAGGTCATCGCCAACGCCGCCAACGTCCCTTGCCAGGTGACCCAGGCCAAGGTGCTGGGCCAGACCGACAACAACGCCATGGGCTACGAGGCGGTGTGCGCCTCCGGACCGGGCTACATCCTCGTCGGGTCCACGCCGCCCGAGGCGGGTGACTGCGTGCTGCTGGCTGGCCAGGCCGACATCGACCGGGCTCGTGATCCGGCCGCGGACGTCGGCACGCAGTGCACCTTTCCGGAGAACGTCGACGTGGTCCGGGTGATCCGAGCCTATGCCGTCGAGGCGGGCGTGACCTGCACGGTGGATCAGGGCGCCTCCATCGGCCGCTCGCGCGACGACAATCTGATCTACGAAGTCGGCTGTGATGGGGTCGACGGCGCGTGGATCGAGCGTCTGCCCACGGGCTGGAGGCTGTCCGAATGCTCGCAGGTGATCATCCAGAACGGCACGTGCCGCTTCTCGACCGCCGCCGAACAGGCCGCGACGCTGGCCGGTCGCATGGCGTCCAATCCCGAGGCGGCGGCCTGCGACGTGTCCCAGGCCCGCTACATGGGGGCGAACGCGAACGGCAGCTTCTTCGAGGCCAAGTGCGCGGCGGGGAACGGCGTGATCGTCCGCTTTAATCCCACATTCGAGGTGCAGCAGGTCTATCCCTGCGAAACCGCCCAGCGCGTGGGCGGCGGCTGCACGCTGACGGTCGTCGCGGCCGCTCCGGAAGCGACCGCGCCCCAGCAATAGTCGCGAGGCGTTTCCCTCCAACCGCTGCGGTCCTCTCCTTTCTCCCACAAGGGGAGAAGGAGAGAAACGCGCTGTTTTTCTCAATCATCCAACGACGCCCGGATTCCGCCCACGAATCCAACGCCCGTCGCGATTGAGACGTCCTGACCGCGCCCGCATTGGATCAAGTGATACCCTCGCCTCCGGTTCCGTCGCTTGGGAAGGGCGCAAGGCCTTGCGAGCTTGTCGCGGCGGAAGCGGTTGGAGCGGGGGCTCCGGATCTGTTTGCCAGAGGCTTGGCCTCCGGAGCATCGGATATCGGGGTGGCGTGGGCCGCCACGAAACGCGAAGCGTCGGGCTCAAGCCGCTCAGACGCCGCGCGTCGAGCGGTAGCCCACCAATAAGGTCATGGGCAGAAAACCCGTGACGTTCAGGGGATCGGCTTTCGCAAGCACGCCGACCTTCCCGCCGGAGGCTGAGGCAACGGCAAGGCTCTAACAGAGCCGTTGGTCCCCGGTCCGTCGCGTCCCAGCGACGCGGGGCCGTCCGCTTCCGATCAGACCAGCCGCGCGGAGCAGAAGACGCGAAGCCGAAACGAAACACATCACGGTAACCGGGCCTCGCGCCCAAGCTCCGCCCGCCCTTCCCATCCCGTTCACAGCGGAAGAGCGTCGACGCATGGCCACCGGCTCTCCGCCCGCTGGGCGGAGACAGGCGGCGCAGCCGCCAGAGGCGGGCCCATGACCGCACACTCAACATAACGCCACCCCAACCCCCGTCGCCCTTGGGCGACGGGGGAGAGACGCCGCACACGGTCTTTGACAATCAGCCCCTCTGCGCGTCCCACCAGCGCACGGCGTCCGCGTCCCGCGCCGACAGGTCGGGATACTCGGGGTCCGACCCCACGTCCGGCACTCGCCGCCAGGATCGGGCGCATTTCGGATGAGGCGCCACGGTGACCTCCGCCGACACGGCGTCGCCTCCGGCCTTCAGCTCGGCGCCCGAGGTGCGGAACACCTCGGCTGCGTCCAGACCTTCGAACGCCGCGAACGCCTCGGCCGGTCCCGACACCGTCGGCCAGGCGTCCAGCGCCCCTCCGATGAGCTTGTCGCGTCGCGCGGCCTCCAGCGCATCGTTGACGACCGAGATGACCGCCTGGACCTTGGCCCAGCGCTCGGCCTCGGCCGCGTTCTCCCACGCCGCCGGCGTCTGGGGGATCACCCGGGCGCAGTTGGTCCCCGCGTCCGGATATCGCGTCGTCCAGGCCTCCTCCATGGTGAAGGGCGTCAGCGGCGCCAGCCATGCGGTCAGCCTGAGGAACACCTCGTGCATCACCGTCCGCGCCGCCCGCCGACGGATCGCGTCGGGCCGGTCGCAGTACAGGCTGTCCTTCCTGATGTCGAAATACAGCGCCGACAGGTCGCCCGCGCAGAACTCCAGTACCGGCCGCACCACGTCCTGGAAGCGGTAGTCGCGATAGGCCGCGCGGACCTCGCCATCCAGCTCCCACAGCCGGTGCAGGATGAACCGCTCCAGCGGCGGCATCTCGGCATAGTCGACCCGCTCCGCCTCGTCGAAGTCCGACAGCGCCCCCAGCAGATAACGCACCGTGTTCCGCAGCTTGCGATAGGCGTCGACCGTGGTCTGCAGGATCTGCTTTCCGATCCTCTGGTCCTCGGCATAGTCCACCAGGGCGACCCATAGGCGCAGGATGTCGGCGCCGCTCTCCTTGATGACCGTGGCCGGATCGACGGTGTTGCCCTTGGACTTGGACATCTTCTCGCCGTTCTCGTCCTGGGTGAACCCGTGGGTCAGGACGGCGCGATAGGGGGCCCGACCGCGCGTCCCCGAACCCTCCAAGAGGTTCGACTGGAACCAGCCGCGATGCTGGTCCGAGCCTTCCAGATAAAGGTCCGCCGGCCAGTGGCTCGGCCGGTCGCCCTGATAGCCCTTGGCCGGATCGCGCGGCTCCAGCGTGAAGGCGTGGGTGCAGCCACTGTCGAACCAGACGTCCAGGATGTCCTGAACCTTCTCGTAGCGCGCCGGATCGTGCGCCCCCAGGAACTCGGCGTCCGGCGTCTCGAACCAGGCGTCGGCCCCGCCCTTTTCGATCGCGGCGACGATGCGGGCATCGACCTCCGGGTCATGCAGCGGCTGGCCGGTGTGCTTGTCGACGAACATCGCGAGCGGCGTGCCCCAGGCCCTCTGGCGGCTGACCAGCCAGTCGGGGCGGCCCTCCACCATCGAGCGGATGCGGTTCTTGCCCGCCGCCGGATGGAAGGCCGTCTGGTCGATCGACTTCAGCGCCACCTCGCGCAGGGTCTCGCCCGTGCCGTGATCCAGCGCCTGGTCCATGCGGATGAACCACTGCGGCGTGTTCCGGAAGATCACCGGCGCCCGCGAGCGCCAGCTCATCGGATAGGAATGCTCCAGCCGCCCGCGCGCCAAGAGCGTCCCCGCCTCGATCAGCTTTTCGGTCACCGCGCCATTGGCCGGGCCGAACTTTCCGATCTTCTTGCCTTCGGTCTCCAGGATCTTGAGCCCGGCGAACAGCGGCACGCCGGGATAATAGGCCCCGTCCTGATCGACGGTGTCGGGCACCTCGTGATGGCCGTGGGCGCGCCAGACCTCATAGTCGTCCGCGCCATGCCCCGGCGCGGTATGGACGAAGCCGGTTCCCGCGTCGTCGGTGACATGATCTCCGTCCAGCAGGGGCACGTTGAACCGGTATCCGTCGTCCAGCTCCGCCAGCGGATGGGCGCACACCAGACCCGCCGGATCGATGTCGTCGACCCGGGTGAAGGTTGCGACCTTCGCGGCCTTCATCACCTCCTCGGCCAGCTTGTCGGCCAGGATCAGCCGGTCGCCCGCCTTGGCCCAGGGCTGGAACTCCAGCCCCTGCTCGATCGACTGCACCTCGTACAGGCCATAGGCGATCTCGGGGCCGAAGCTGATGGCCCGGTTGGCGGGAATCGTCCACGGCGTGGTCGTCCAGATCACCACGCTAGGCGTCGATTGCCGGAAGGCCAGCAGGTCATCCGGGTGATCATCCGTCGCCGCGATGACCGGGAACTTGACCCAGATCGTGGGCGAGACATGGTCGTGATACTCGATCTCGGCGTCGGCCAGGGCCGTGCGCTCGACCGGGCTCCACATCACCGGCTTGGACCCCCGATACAGCTGGCCCGAGTTCTTGAACTTGTGGAACTCCTTCACGATCGCGGCTTCGGTGCCGAAGTCCATGGTCGCGTAGCGGTTGGCGAAGTCGCCGGTGATGCCCAACCGCTTGAACTGCTCGGCCTGCACCCCGATCCAGCCCGCCGCATACTCTCGGCAGGCCTTTCGGAACTCCGCCTTGGACACCTCGTCCTTGCGCCGCCCCTTGGCCCTGAATTGCTCCTCGATCTTCCACTCGATCGGCAGGCCGTGGCAGTCCCAGCCCGGCACATAGTCGACGTCATAGCCGAGCAGGAACCGCGACCGGACCACGAAGTCCTTCAGCGTCTTGTTCAGCGCATGGCCGATGTGGATGTCGCCGTTCGCATAGGGCGGGCCGTCATGCAGCACATAGAGCGGCGCGTTCTGCTTCTGACGCTCGGCGCGCAGGCGGCCGTACAGATCGCCCCACTGCTCGATGATGAGGGGCTCCTTCTGCGGCAGGCCGCCCCGCATCGGAAAGGGCGTCTCGGGCAGGAAGACGGTCTCGCGATAGTCGCGGCCGGCAGGAGCGGAATCAGTCGGGGCGTCGGACATGGTCTGTCTCGGAAAAAGTCGATGGGCGTTCGGCGTGGGAAAGGACCCGGTCGGCGCGAGGGCTGAAGCGCCCCGACTTACGCCGCCGGGCCGGTAATCCGGATCGAGAGGATCGAGCGCCCTTGCATGGCGGCGGTCTATCAGGGCCGGGGGGCTGGGAAAAGCGGCGCGTTCGGCTAACGTCCGCTTCGCCCGGCGTTCAGATCCCAGATGTGAGAGCGATCATGCGTTTCCTGATGCCTTTGGCCGCCCTGGCCTCGGTGGTGGCTCTCGCGGCCTGCTCCCCTGGCGAGGAGGCGCAGACGTCGGAAACCGAGGGCGCCGCCTCGTCCACATCGACCCTCGACCCCCGCAGCCGCGAAACCGTCTATGCGGTGCAGAGCGAGGGGGCCGAGCCGTTCGTGCGCGCCCTCTATGGCCGCTACGTCGCTGGCGGTCCGACGGGTGAACCGCCCCCTCCCGGCCGGGACCCCCTGTTGTCGCGCACCTTGAACGCCCTGGTCGGGGTCGACGCGCGGGCGGCCAACGGCGAGGTGCCAAACCTGAACTACGACCCCTTCTGCGGCTGCCAGGATCAGGGCGACTTCGTCCTGACCGCCCTGGCGGTCGCCCAGTCCGATCGCAATGCGGCCGACGCCAACGTCAGCTTCACAAACGCCGGCCAGGCCAAGGACATCCGGCTGAAGCTCGTCCGCGAGGGACCGAACTGGAAGGTCGACGACATCATCGACGGCGACACCTCCCTTCACGACACCCTCATGGCCGTGGCCGAACGGGCGGGGTGATCAGAGCGCGGCCAGCGCCTCCCGCGCGGCCAGGGCGTCCGCGTCGATCTGCACCTTGAGCGCATCCAGCCCGTCGAAGCTCATCTCGCCGCGCAGCCGCGCGATCAACTGGGTCTCGACCACCTGCCCGTAGAGATCGCCCGAGAAGTCGAACAGCCAGACTTCCAGCAGGGGCTCGGGCGTTTCGAACATGGGCCTGACGCCCAGATTGGCGACACCGTCGACCATGCGGCCGTCGGCCAGCCGCGTCCGCGTGGCGAACACGCCATAGGCCGGCCTCATGTAGTCACCCATGCGGACGTTGGCCGTGGGCACGCCAATGGTGCGGCCGCGCTTGTCGCCGTGGACCACCTCGCCCTCGATGGCGAAGGGGCGGCCCAGGATGCGGGCGGCGCGGCCCATGTCCCCGGCGGCCAGCGCCTCGCGCACGGCGCTCGACGACAGTTTCAATCCGCCGGCGTCGTCGACCCGCTCCGTCACCGAGACGGTGAAACCCAACTCTCGCCCGATCCGCGTCAGGGCTTCGGGCGACCCCGTCCGGCCTTTTCCATAGGTGAAGTCGAACCCGACAGCGGCGTGCGTCAGGCCCAGACCGTCCGCCATCACGCTCCGGGCAAAGGCCTCGTCCGACATGGCCGCCATCCCGGCGCCGAACGGCAAGACGTGCAGGCGCTCGACGCCCTGATCTTCCAGCGCCCGCGCCATCTGGCCCAGGCTCATCAGGCGGAATGGGGCGGCCTCCGGCTGGAACCAGCGGCGCGGATGGGGATCAAAGGTCACGACGGCCAGAGGCGCGGACAGCCGCTCCGCCGCCTCGCGCGCCGCGCCGATCACCGCCTGGTGTCCGCGATGGACGCCGTCGAAGGCGCCGACCGCGGCGGCCGCGCCGCGTTGGTCGGCGGCCAGGTCACGCCAGCCCTGGACGATCTCAATGGCCACGGCGGCGCGGCTCAGTCCTTGGCCGGACGACGGCGACGAGGCACGCGGACGATGGCCTCGCCCTCCATGATCATGTCCCCGCCCACATAGCCTTCGGTTCTGAGCGTCACCCGCGCCGACTCGGCGTCGACGGCCGCGACCGTGATCCGGGCCTCGACAACGTCGCCGATCCGCACCGGTTTGTGGAACGACAGGGTCTGGCTCAGATAAATGGCGCCCGCTCCTGGCAGGATCGTCCCCACCACCGCCGAGCCGAACGAGGCGCTCAGCAGCCCATGTGCGATCCGCCCGCGATAGGCGGTCTTGGAGGCGAAGGCCTCGTCCATGTGCACGGGGTTGAAGTCGTCGGACGCCTCGGCGAACTGAACGATGCGCTCCTCCGTGACCTTGACCTCCTTGACCGCCACCATGCCCGGCGACAGTTCTTCGAGGATGTAGCCGCCCGAGGCGTGAGGTCCGATGATCATCCGCCGGTGTTAGCGGTGCCGTAGCGATTTGGCGAGAACTACCACCGCAGCTCAAGCGCCGCGTACCGGGCGTGAGCCGTTTCCGCCTGCAGCAGGGCCGCCGCCCGCTCCGGATCCAGGTGTCCGTCCGCGCCCCGCGCCGCGTCGCCATGGATGCCCCGGGCGATGAACAGGCAGTCCAACGCCTGGGCGTTGGCCCCCAGCACATCGGTCACCACTCCGTCGCCGATGCACAGCACGCGGGATCGATCCGCCGCCCGGCCCAGCAGACGCTCAGCCTCTGTCATGGCCAGGGCATAGATCGGGCCGAAGGGCTTGCCCGCCATCGTCACCCGCCCGCCGAGCTCTTCATAAAGGTCCGCCAGAGATCCGCCACAGTAGATGATCTTGTCGCCGCGCTGCACGATCCGGTCGGGGTTGGCGCAGATCAGCTCCAGTCCGCGCGCGGCCGCCGGCGTCAGGCGTTCGCGATAGTCCTCGGGCGTCTCGGTCTCGTCGTCGACCGGCCCGGTGACGGAGATGAAGGCCGCGTCCTCGGCCCCCGTCGCCCGCTCCAGACCCAGACCGTCATACAGGGGCCAGTCGCGATCCGGGCCGATGATCCAGGCCGGGCCGGGCGCGCGCTTGGCCAGCTCCGCCCGCGTCGCGTCACCCGAGGTGACGAAGGCTTGCCAGCTCGCGCGCGGCACGCCCAGCCGGTCGAGCTGCTCGATCACGTCAGACGCCGGGCGTGGCGAGTTGGAGATCAGCACGACCTGCCCCCCGCCCTCATTGAACCGGATCAGGGCCTCGCAGGCGTCGGGCCAGCTTTCGCGGCCGTTATGGATCACGCCCCAGACGTCGCACAGCAGTACATCGTAGTCGCCGACGACGGCCGACAGGTGGGGCAGGGGGTGGGGCAGGGTCATGGCGCGCTCACTAGCCCGACCCCACGCCCATTCAAAGCGCCGGGTCCCAGGCTCAGTCGTTGCGGTGAACCACGCCCGCCCGCATGACGAAATCCATATCCTCCAGCACGGTCACGTCCGCCAGCGGATCGCCGTCGACCGCGACGATGTCTGCGGGCATGCCCGGTGCGATCCGGCCCGCCTCGCTGGACAGCTGCAGGTGCTCGGCCGCGATGACCGTGGCGGACTGGATGGCCTCCAGCGGCGTCATGCCGGCCCGGACCAGCAGGGCGAACTCCTGGGCGTTGTCCCCGTGGGCCGAGACGCCGCTGTCGGTCCCAAACGCGATCTGCACGCCGCCCGCGTGGGCCCGGCGCGCCATATCCAGCATCCTGGGCCCAGCCTCCAGCGCCTTGGCGGTCTGGGCGGGCGTGAAGAAGTTGCCGGGGCTGGAGGCGACACGAGCGACAAAGTCTCCGGCCAGCAGCGTCGGCACCAGATAGGCGTCGTTCTGACGGAACAGCCGGATCGACTCATCGTCGAGGTAGGTGCCGTGCTCAATGGAGTCGCCGCCGACGCGCAGGAAGGCGTTCACCCCATCCCCGCCGTGGGCGTGGGCGGTGACCCGGCGGCCCATGCGGTGCCCTGCCTCGACGATGGCGGCCAGTTCCGCATCGCTGAACTGCTGGGCGAGGCCGGCGGCCGTGTTCGACAGCACGCCGCCGGTCGCGGTGATCTTGATGACGTCGGCGCCGGCCCGCACCTGGGTGCGCACGGCGCGCATGCAGTCCTCGGGCCCCGAGCAGATGCTCTCGGAGGACAGCAGGTGCATGATGTCCGCGCTGTAGCCGTTCACGTCGCCGTGGCCGCCGTGGATCGAGATGGACCGACCTGAGGCGATGATGCGCGGCCCCGGGATCTGGCCGGCGGCGATGCCGTCCCTTAGCGCGAACACCGAGTCGTTGGGCCCACCCAGATCGGCCACGGTCGTGAACCCCGCCCGCAGGGTGCGCAGGGCGTATTGGGCCCCCAGGATGGCGCGGTCCGCGTCGCTCTCGGTCACGGCCATAAGCCGGGCGTTCGGGTTCTGCTGGCTCGTCAGGTGAACATGGCTGTCGATCAGTCCGGGCAGGACGAAGTGCTGGCGCAGATCGACGACATTGCCCTCTCCGACGAAGCCGTCGCGGATTTCGACCACCCGGCCACCCGTGATCACGACAGTTTTATCGCGCAGCACAACGCCGCTCTCGGGATCCGCCAGAAGCCGCCCCGCCTGGACGAACACGGTTTCTCCGCCTGAGGGAGCCTCCTGTGAGGGCGGGCTCTGTTGCGCCTGCGAAGCGCCGGCGACGGCAAAACTCGCGAGCAGGGCGAGGGCAAAGGACTTCATGAACGCCTCCCGTTTATGGTCGGGCACCTTAGCCCGCGTCGGACTGTCGCCAAGCCTTCGCTTGATGCGGCGGTCCGATCTGTGAAACACATCGCGACTTCGGTTCAACCGCCACGAGGGCGTCGCATGCGGCTGTCGAGACGAGGACTGATCCTGGGTGGCTCGGCCATGCTGGCCGGCTGCGCCACCGCCGCGCCGACGGTGCCGATCACCGTCGCCGAGCTGCCGCCGGCTCCGCCCCAGCCGACGTACACGCCGGCGGTCCAGATCACGCCCCCGCCTCTCGACCCGCAACGGCTCGTCCGTCCTGAGCTCATGAGCCGCGCCATGGCGGCCCTCGACATCCACCACGAGCGGATCCCCTTGCGCGACCGGATGTATCTGGTCGACTTCCAGAAATTCTCAGGCGAACACCGTCTCTATGAGGTCGATCTGATCGGCGGCCGCGTCACGCCGTTCCGCACCAGCCACGGCCGGGGCTCTGATCCCGACCACTCCGGCTTCGCCCGCCGGTTCTCCAACGAACCCGAAAGCTACATGTCCTCCGTCGGCGCCTATGCCACGGCCGGGCCGAACTGGGGGCCGCAGCAGGGTCCGAACGTCCTGCTGGACGGACTGGAGTATTCCAACAACCTGGCCCGCGAGCGGGCGATCATCGTCCACGGGGCCGATTACGCGGAGCCCACTTTCCTGGAGCGGGAGGGCAAGCTGGGCCGCTCCTACGGCTGTTTCTCGACCGCCCATGCCGACCTGCCGATGCTGCGCGAGCGCATGGGACACGGCCGGCTGCTTTTCGCGGCCGCCTGAGCCCATCGCTTAAACCGCCATTAACCACGCGGGCGGCAGTTTCTGCCTAGCGGGGCAGCAGCTGAACCTCGCCAAGTATCGGGTGGGGACGCGTGGGCGGCTTTACGGCGGCGTTGCAGAGATTCGGGATCGGTCGCCTGGCCATGGTGCTGGGGGTCGGCGCAGGCGTGACGATCGCCCTGATCCTGCTGATGACGCGCATCGGTCAGGCCCCGGACGCTCTGCTCTATTCCAACCTCGACCTGCGCGAAGCCGGCGAGATCACCGCCTCGCTGGAGCAGGCGGGCATCCCCTACGCCACGCGCGGCGACGGCTCGACCATCATGGTCAATCGCGATCAGGTGGGCGAGGCGCGGCTGATGCTGGCCGGGCGAGGCCTGGTGACCTCGGGGTCGGTCGGTTACGAGATCTTCGACACCCAGTCGGTGCTGGGCCAGACCGAGTTCCAGCAGCAGATCAACGAACAGCGGGCGCTCCAGGGCGAGTTGGCGCGCACCATCATGTCCATGCGCGGCATCTCCTCGGCCCGTGTCCAGATCGCCCTGCCACGCCGCGAGCTGTTTCAGGCCGATGCCGCCGAGCCCACGGCCGCCGTGGTGGTTGGCCTGGGTGGTCGGGCCCTGTCGACCGATCAGGTCCGCGCCATCCGGAACGTCGTCGCCTCGTCCGTCCCGAACCTCAAGCCCGGCAAGGTCACGGTCGTCGACGAGACCAACCAGACCCTGGCCGCCGCTGACGACGAGGAGGGCTTCACCTCCGCCACCGCCGAGGCGGCCAAGACCAACACCGAGGCCCAGCTCCAGGCGCGCATCAAGGATCTTGTCGAGGGGGTCGTCGGGCCCGGCGCGGCAAGGGTCCAGGTCACGGCCGACATCGAGATGGCCCGCTCCACCACTCAGGAGCAGCGCTTCGATCCTGACGGCCAGGTCGTTCGCTCGACCTCGACCAACGGCAGTCAGTCCCAGGACACGACCGGTCTGCCGGACGGTGGAGCGACCGCGACGAACAACATTCCGGGTGGCGACGATCCGGCCGCGACGCCTCTGGGCTCGACGGAAAGCGTCACCGGCGAGACCACCAACTACGAGATCTCCAACACCACCACGACCACGGTGAAAGAGCCCGGCGAGGTCCGCAAGCTGTCGGTCGCGGTCGCCGTCGACGGTGTCCTGACGCCTGCCGCCGAACCGGGCGGTGAGGCGACCTACGCGCCCCGCTCCGCCGAGGAGATCGCCCAGATCGAGGAACTGGTGAAGGCGGCCATGGGCTTCGACGAGGCCCGCGGCGACCAGGTCCGCGTCACCAATGTCCGCTTCAACCGCGACGCCCTGGTCACGGCGGGCGGCACGGACGGCGGCGACCCGCTGTTCAACTTCACAAAGAACGACATCATGCGGGGCGTGGAGCTGCTGGTGCTGCTGGTCACGGGCCTGCTGCTGATCTTCTTCGTCCTGCGGCCCTTGATGAAGTCGGCGTCCGGCGGCGGCGTTCCCGCCCTGGCCGGTGCGACGGCGGGTGGGGGCCAGGTCCCGGTGACGTCCCTGCAGACCACCGTCGTCGGCGGGCCGATGGGGCAACTGCCAGGGCCCTCCGACATGGAGCAGCGGCTCGACATCGCCCGGATCGAAGGTCAGGTGAAGGCGTCGTCCGTGAAGAAGGTCGCCGACTTCGTCGAGAAGCATCCGGAGGAATCGACTTCGATTCTCCGCAGCTGGGTGCATGAGGGCTGATGGCGGCCCGGATGATCTCCAAGAAGCCCTCGGTCGACGACGCCAAGAAGCTGTCGGGCCCGGAGAAGGCGGCCGTTATCCTGCTGGCGCTCGGCGAGGATCACACGCGCCTGTGGCAAGGACTGGACGACGACGAGGTCAAGGAGATCTCCCAGGCCATGGCCTCGCTCGGCACCGTCAGCGCCACGGTCGTCGAGGAACTGATGGTCGAGTTCGTCTCCGGCATGTCCGGCTCGGGCTCGGTCATGGGCAGCTTCGAGCAGACCCAGCGCCTGCTGGCTTCCTTCATGCCGCCCGAGCGGGTCGAAGGCCTCATGGAGGAGATCCGTGGTCCGGCTGGCCGCACCATGTGGGACAAGCTCGGCAATGTGAACGAGGCGGTCCTCGCCAACTATCTGAAGAACGAATACCCCCAGACCGTCGCCGTCGTTCTGTCCAAGGTGAAGCCCGATCACGCCGCGCGCGTCCTGACGGCCCTGCCCGAGGATTTCGCGCTCGAATGCGTCCAGCGGATGCTGCGCATGGAGCCGGTCCAGCGAGAGATCCTCGACAAGATCGAGCAGACGCTGCGGACCGAGTTCATGTCGAACCTGGCGCGCACCTCCAAGCGCGACAGCCATGAAATGATGGCCGACATCTTCAACAGCTTCGACCGCCAGACCGAGGCCCGCTTCATCGGCGCCCTGGAAGAGCGCAACCGCGAATCCGCCGAGCGTATCCGCGCCCTGATGTTCGTGTTCGAGGATCTGGCCAAGCTCGACCCGGGCGGCGTCCAGACCCTGCTGCGCGCCGTCGAGAAGGACCAGCTGGCGCTGGCCCTCAAGGGCGCGTCAGAGAGCCTGCGCGAGATGTTCTTCACCAACATGTCCGAACGCGCGTCCAAGATCATGCGCGAGGACATGGACTCGATGGGGCCCGTCCGTCTGAAGGACGTCGACACCGCCCAGATGGCCATGGTCACCGTGGCCAAGGACCTCGCGGCGCGCGGCGAGATCATGCTGGCGGGCGCGTCGGGCGACGACGAGCTGATCTACTGACATGACCCAGACACCGCCCCTCCTCAGCCGCCCCTTCGCCTTCGACACGGAGTTCGACGACGCCGGCACGGTCGTGCGGGCCTCCGCCTTCCGGCCCACCAAGCGCGCCTATCTGCCTGCCGAGGTCGAGGCCCTGGTCGCCCAGGCCCGGCTGGAGGCGCGCGAGGCTGCCCTCGCCGAAGCCGACAGTATTCGCGCCATGGCCATCGCCGCCATCGGCCAGGCCCTGGCCGATGCCATGCCGACGCTGCGCCAGGTCGCCCAGACCCACCGCGAACAGTCTGCCGAGTTGGCCCTGAGCGCCGCCCGTGTGATCGCCGCCGGCGCGCTCGACCGGTTGCCGCTCGGTCCCTTGCAATCCGCGCTCGAAACCCTGGGGCAGGAGATCGACGCCACGCCGCGTCTCGTTGTGCGCGCCTCCGGCCTCGACGACGACGCGCGCGCCCGGATCGAGGCCGTGGCGACGGACGCCGGCTTCATGGGCGCGGTCGCTTTTCGCGACGACCCTGCGCTGCCGGTCGCGGCCTTCTCGTTGGAGTGGGCCGACGGCCGCGCCGACTTCGACCCGGCCGCCGCCGCCGAGCGTCTGTCGGCCGCCCTGCATTCGGCCCTGGCGGCCGAGGCCGGACACGGTGAACCCCTTTCCTCCCGGAGTGACTTCTGATGGCCGACGACCTCGCTCTTGAAGAATTCCCCGAAGCCACCGCCCTCGCCACGGTCGACGACGCAGGCGACAAGTCCGCCGTCGACCTGGCCCCGGTCTTCGATGTGCCGGTCAACATCTCGGCCGTGCTCGGTAAGACCCATATGACGGTGGCCCAGCTGCTCAAGCTCAATCGTGGCTCGGTGCTGGAGCTGGACCGCAAGGTCGGCGAGGCCATCGACATCTTCGTCAACAACCGTCTGGTCGCCCGCGGGGAGGTCGTCGTCGTCGAGGACCGCCTGGGCGTGACCATGACGGAAATCATTAAGACCGAGGACCAGGCCGCCTAGGCCGGGTTTTCGACAGTAGGCTCTGAAGGAGAAGACCCATGCGGCTTCTGGTGGTCGGACGGCTCAGCGGACAGCTGGCGGCGGCGGTGAAGATGGCCATGGCGCACGGCGCCAAGGTCAGCCACGTCGAGCGCACGGACCAGGCGACGGAACAGCTCCGGCGCGGGCAGGGGGCCGACCTGCTTATGGTCGACTACAACCTCGACATCGGGGCTCTGATCGCCGCCAACGAGGCTGAGCGCATCTTCGTCCCCGTCGTCGCCTGCGGCGTCGACAACGACGCGGAAAAGGCCGCCGCGGCAATCCGGGCCGGTGCCAAGGAGTTCATCCCCCTGCCGCCCGAGGCCGACCTTATCGCGGCGGTGCTGGCGGCGGTCGCGGACGACGAACGGCCCATGATCTCGGCCGATCCGGCCATGAAGGCCGTGACGCTGCTGGCCGATCAGGTCGCCCGGTCCGAGGCCTCGATCCTGATCACCGGCGAAAGCGGCGTCGGCAAGGAGGTGATGGCGCGCTATCTGCACACAAACTCCAAGCGTGCCGAGCGGCCTTTCATCAGCGTCAACTGCGCCGCCATTCCCGACAATCTGCTGGAATCCGAACTGTTCGGGCACGAGAAGGGGGCCTTCACCGGCGCCGTCGCCCGCCGCATCGGCAAGTTCGAGGAGGCCGACGGCGGCACCCTGCTGCTCGACGAAATCTCGGAGATGGACGCCCGGCTTCAGGCCAAGCTGCTGCGCGCCATCCAGGAGCGGGTCATCGACCGCGTCGGCGGAACCAAGCCCGTGCCGGTCAACATCCGCATCATCGCCACCTCCAACCGCGACCTGGCCAAAGCGGTGGCCGAGGGCACCTTCCGCGAGGACCTGCTCTATCGCCTCAACGTGGTGAACCTGCGCCTGCCTAGCTTGCGCGAACGTCCGGGCGACATCGCGGTGCTGGCCGATCACTTCGTCAAGAAGTACGCCGCCGCCAACGGCGTGCCGGTTCGGCCCTTGTCGGCTGACGCCCGCCGGGCTCTGGTCGCCCACCGCTGGCCCGGCAACGTTCGCGAACTCGAGAACGCCATGCACCGCGCGGTTCTGCTCGCCGTCGGCCCCGAGATCGATGTCGATGCGATCCGCCTGCCAGATGGTCAGCCGCTCGGTGGCGCGGTCGGCGGTCTCTCCGACGCCGGACCGGCCGCCCGCGCGGCCCAGACGGCGGACGCGGTGTCGCGCGCCTACGTCGGCCAGACCGTCGCCCAGATGGAGAAGACCCTCATTCTCGACACCCTGGCGCACTGCCTGGGCAACCGGACGCACGCGGCCAACATCCTGGGCATCTCGATCCGCACGCTTCGCAACAAGCTCAACGAATACGCCGACGAGGGCACGCCCATCATGGCGCCCCAGACCGGCGTCGCCGGCACGGGCTACGGCGCGAGCGCGGCCTGATGGATCGTCGCGCCGTCCTCGCGGCCTTCGCGGGTCTCGGCCTGACCGGTTGCGCCCGGCAGGATCAAGATACGGCTGTGGCCGCTCCGACTGCTGTGCCCGAGGTCTTCGACTTGTCCGGGCTCGAGACACGCGAGGGCGGTCGCCTAGGCTTCGCGGCCAAGGACCTGGGCACGGGGCGCGTGCTGGCCTGGCGAGGCGAAGAGCGGTTCGTCTACTGTTCGACCTTCAAGATGTTCCTCGCCGCCGCGACCCTTCTGCGCGTCCAGTCTGGCGACGAGCGCCTGGATCGTATGATCCCCATCACCCGCGCGGACATGATCAGCCATGCCCCGATCACGGAGCCCGCTGTCGGATCGGCGCTCAGCGTCGAGGCCTTGATGAAGGGCACGGTCGAGGTGTCCGACAATCCGGCCGCCAACATCCTTCTGAAGGCGATGGGCGGGTTGGAGCCGATGCAGGCCTTCTATCGCGGCATCGGCGACGCCACCACGCGCGTCGACCGTTTCGAGCCCGAGATGAACCGCCTGGACGGCGACAAGGACACCGTCCTGCCGCTGCAGTCGCTGGCCAACCTTCAGACCCTGCTGATCGACGCCGACACTCCGCTTTCGGCCGACCACAAGGCGCTTTTGCTCAAGTGGATGATCGACACGCCCACCGGCATGGCGCGGATCAGGGCCGGCGTCCCCGCTGACTGGATGGTGGCGCACAAGACCGGGACCGGCGGCTATGGCCCGACCAACGACATCGGCGTCCTCTATCCGCCGTCCGGCGCGCCGGTGACCGTAGCCGCCTACTACCACGCGGCGTCCGACGACCCGAAGAACGAGGGCGTCATCGCCGAGGCGACGCGGATGGCTCTGGCTGAACTCGGGCGGGCATGACCGACGCCCCCATCCTCATGAAGGACGGCATGGCGCGCCCCACGGGGTCGGACATCCGCGGCTGGCTGATGCGCGGCGAGGTCGGCATGGCCGTCGGCGTGATCGGCGTCATCCTGCTGCTGATCCTGCCGGTGCCGAAGTTCCTGCTGGATCTCCTGCTGGCGATCTCGCTGGTCTCGTCGGTGCTGATCCTGATGACGGCGCTGATGATGAAGAAGCCGCTGGACTTCGCCATCTTCCCGACGGTCCTGCTGGTCTCGACGCTGTTCCGCCTGGGCCTGAACCTGGCCTCGACCCGCCTCGTGCTCAGCCACGGCCACGAGGGCCACGACGCGGCGGGTCAGGTCATCGCCGCTTTCGGCTCCCTGATGATGGGCGGCAGCTTCATCATCGGCGTGATCATCTTCGCGATCATCCTGGTCGTGAACTTCGTGGTGATCACCAAGGGCTCGACCCGGATCGCCGAGGTCAGCGCCCGCTTCACCCTCGACTCCATGCCGGGCAAGCAGATGGCGATCGACGCCGACCTGTCCAGCGGCCTCATCACCGAGGATCAGGCCAAGCTGCGCCGCAAGGAGCTGGAGCAGGAATCGACCTTCTTCGGCGCCATGGACGGCGCTTCCAAGTTCGTGCGCGGCGACGCGGTCGCCGGGCTCGTGATCGTCTTCATCAACATCATTGGCGGCATCCTGATCGGCACGCTGCAACACGATCTGCCGCTGGGCGACGCGGCCAACACCTACATCCAGCTGACTATCGGCGACGGCTTGGTGACCCAGGTGCCGGCGATCATCATCTCCATCGCCGCCGGCTTCCTCGTGTCCAAGGCCGGCGTCGAGGGCTCGGCGGACAAGGCCCTGGTCAGCCAGCTTGCCACCAACCCGGTCAGCCTGGGCATGGTGGCGGGCGCCTCGGCCCTGCTGGCGGTCATCCCGGGCATGCCGATCCTGCCCTTCCTCGGTCTGGCGGCCGGCGCGGGCTTCATGGCCTGGCGGCTCGGGCGGGCCAAGCTGAAACCCCAGCCGATCCAGGACGACGCCGTCAACGCCAAGCCCAAGGAAGACGTCGAGGAACCGATCGGCACGGCCCTGACCATCGACGAGGTCAAGATCGAGCTCGGCTATTCGCTCCTCAGCCTCATCAACGACCTGGAGGGTCGCCGCCTGACCGATCAGGTCCGGGCGCTCCGCCGCGCCCTGGCCCAGGAGTTCGGTTTCGTCATGCCCAGCGTGCGCATCCTCGACAACATGCGCTTGCCGACCCAGGGCTACGCCATCCGTATCAAGGAGATGGAGGCCGGCACCGGCGAGGTGCGGCTCGGCGCGCTGATGGCTATGGACCCGACGGGCCGTCAGGTCGAACTGCCCGGCGAGCACACCAAGGAGCCCGCTTTCGGCCTGCCCGCCACCTGGATCGACGAGACCTTGCGCGAAGAGGCCACCTTCCGGGGCTACACCATCGTCGATCCCTCGACGGTGCTGACCACCCACTTGACCGAAATCCTCAAGGAGAACATGGCCGATCTGCTCTCCTACGCCGAGGTGCAGAAGCTTCTGAAGGAGCTGGGTCCCGAGGAGAAGAAGCTGGTCGACGAGCTGATCCCGTCGGTGGTCAGCGTGACGACGCTTCAACGGGTCTTGCAGGCCCTGCTGCGCGAAAAGGTCTCGATCCGCGACCTGGGCGCGGTTCTGGAGGGCCTGGCCGAGGCCGCGCCCCACTCCAGCTCCGTCACCACCCTGGTCGAACATGTCCGCACCCGCCTCGCCCGCCAGCTGTGCTGGCAGCACAAGGGCGAGGACGGGGCCCTGCCGATCGTCACCCTGTCGCCGGAATGGGAAGCCGCTTTCGCCGAGGCCCTGGTCGGCCAGGGCGAGGACAAGCAGCTGGCGATGGCCCCCAGCCGGCTTCAGGACTTCATCAGGAACGTCCGCGACGTTTTCGAGCGCATCGCCATGTCCGGCGAGCAGGCGGTGCTGCTGACCGGCCCCCAGATCCGCCCCTACGTCCGCTCGATCATCGAACGCTTCCGGGGTCAGACGGTGGTGATGAGCCAGAACGAGGTCCATCCCCGGGCGCGTTTGCGGACCTTGGGATCGGTGTGACGGTTTAGCCGATTACGCGACCTTCATTTGACGGTGACGGTCGCGTGCCTATGGTCGATCCGAGGCACTTTTCGGCCATTTGATCGGACGCTCTCCCGCCCATGAAACAATTCTTCCTGACGGTGCTCGGTGTCTTCACCGGCCTGATCCTGTTCCTGGTGGTCCTGCCGATCGTGCTGATCATCGGCGCGGCCGCCACCGCCAGCCCGGCCGCGACGCCCGCCAACTCCGTGCTGGAGCTGGATCTGCGCCAGGGCCTCACCGATCAGGAGAGCGACAACCCCTTCGCCGCCTTCGGCAGCTCAGGCCTGTCGGTCATGGAGGTGGTCGATGTGCTCGCCCAGGCCGAGACCGACCGGGCCGTGAAGGTGCTGCTGATCCGTTTGCCCGAGGCGGGACTGAACCCCGCGACCGCCGACGAGCTGCGTCAGGCCGTGCGGCGTTTCCGCGCGGCGGGCAAGCCGGTGATCGCCCACTCCCAGGGCTTCCTCCCGCTCGGGACCGCGATCTCCAGCTACATGGTCGGGGCATCGGCATCCGAACTGTGGATGCAGAACACCGCCAGTTTCCAGGCGACGGGCTTTTCAGCCGACAGCGTCTTTCTGGGCCGCGCCTTCGAGCGCTACGGCGTCAACGCCCAGTTCGAGCAGCGCTACGAGTACAAGAACGCCGTCAACGAGTTCACACAGTCCGACTACACCGGCCCCCATCGCGAGGCGATGACCGCGTGGATGACGTCGATCTACGATTCGGCGCTCGCCAATGCCGCCGCGGACCGACGGGTACAGCCGGCGGCGCTGAAGACCACCATCGAGGCCGGCCCCTACTCGGCCCAGCAGGCCCTGGCGCTGAAGCTGATCGACAAGATCGGCCAGGTCGAGGAGGCCGAGGCCGAGGCCAAGCGCCGCGCCGGAAATGGCTCTGACATCATCGCTTTCGGGGACTATGCCGAGACCAAGGGACTGCGTACCGGCTCGGGTCGCGACGCCATCGCGATCGTCGGCGGAGAGGGCGCGATCCTGACGGGCGCGGGCGGCTCCGGCGGCTTCGGCGGCGGCAGCTCGATCTATTCGGACCGCACGGCCGAGGCGATCTACGACGCCATCGAGGACAGTTCGGTCAAGGCCATCGTCTTCCGCGTCTCCTCGCCCGGCGGCTCGCCCGACGCGTCCGAACAGATCCTGGCGGCGGTGCGCGCGGCCCGGGCGGCCGGCAAGCCCGTGGTCGTCTCCATGGGCGAATACGCCGCGTCCGGCGGCTACTGGATCAGCTCGGAGGCCAACTGGATCGTCGCCCAGCCCTCGACCCTGACCGGCTCCATCGGCGTCTATGGCGGCACCTTCGTGATCTCCGAGGCGCTCGGCCGCTTCGGCGTCGATTTGCGCAGTCTGTCGGTCGGCGGGGAGTATGCCGACGCCTTCTCGCCGTCCGAGACCTGGACCGAGGGCCAGCGCGCCGCATTCTCCGCCTCCATGGATCGGACCTATGAGGAGTTCGTCCAGCGCGTCGCGACCGGCCGGCGCCTGCCTGTCGCCCGTGTGCGCGAGATCGCCCGCGGCCGGGTCTGGACAGGGGCCCAGGCCCGCAGCCTCGGCCTCGTCGACCAGCTCGGCGGCCTGACCGAGGCCATCGCCAAGGCCCGCGAACTCGCCGAAATCCCGGCGGATCGCTCGGTGCGCTACAAGCGCTTCCCGACGCCTCTGTCGCCGTGGGAAGCCCTGTCCGAGGCCTTCGGCGTGCAGTCGGAGGCCGCGCGGGCCCTGGTCATGCTGGGCGGCGTCATGGCCGATCCGCAGGCGCAAGCGGTGCTGGGCGAGGTCCGCACCCAGCGCATGCGGGGCGAGGGGGCCACGGTCCTGGCTGACCAGCCGCTGTGAGCCGTGCTGCGGCACACTCGCCTGTGATGCGTCCAGTCATTGACGGTTCATCCTTGTGGACCGACATTGACGCTTCAGGCGTTGGTCCGGTCCGCCGGCCTTCGCTCAGCAGGGATATGGAATGACCAACGATCGTTTCGCTTCGCTCGGCTTTCAGCACCGCCGCCATCACGGGCTGCTCGCCCCGATCATGTGGCTCGGTGGCGTGATCGCGACCGTCGCGGCCCTGACGGTCGGCGCGGTGCTCGCGGTGTTCACGGCGGCGGCTGTGGCCGTGATCGCGCTCTGCGCCAGTGTTCTGGTCTTCTTCGCCGGCCTGGCCATGCGGGCCCGTCGCCGCGCCTTCGTCCGCGCCCGCCGCTCCGACGATGTGATCGAGGCCGAGAAGGTCGGTGACACCTGGGTCGCCTATGGCTGGGAGCGTCACGGGCGCTGATCGTGCCCCTGAGCGTTACCGACGCCCCGTCCCCCAACTTCGACCAGCGTCGGGGTCCGCCCGACATGCTGTTGCTTCACTACACCGGCATGCAGACGGCTGAAGCAGCCGTCGCCCGCCTGCGTGATCCCGAGGCCAAGGTCTCGGCCCACTATGTGGTCGACGAGGACGGCTCCATCCTGCGCCTGGTGCCCGAGGAACGCCGCGCCTGGCACGCGGGCAGCAGTTGGTGGAAGGGCGAGACCGACATCAACGCCGTCTCCATCGGTATCGAGATCGTCAACCCGGGCCACGAGTGGGGCTACCGCGCCTTTCCGGATAGTCAGATCGACGCCGTCATCGCCCTGATCGACGACATCCGCGCCCGTTGGGCCATCGAGGACGCCCGCATCCTCGGCCACTCCGACGTGGCTCCGACCCGCAAGCAGGACCCCGGCGAGCTGTTTCCCTGGAAACGTCTGGCCGAACACCGTCAGGGCCTGTGGTTCGAACCAGCCGCCGAGCGGATCGCGGCGCTGGGGCCTCCGCTCGGGATCGGCGACAGCGGCCTTGGGGTCCATGTCCTTCAGGCCGGCCTGCACCGCCTGGGCTACGAGCCCCGCCCTGACGGCATCTACTCAGACGAGACGCGGATCACGGTCGAGGCTTTTCAGCGCCATTGGCGGCCCTCGCAGGTCGACGGAATCGCCGACGGCGAGACCCGCGCCACCCTGATGGGCGTCCTCCAGTTGGCTACGGTCGAGAGCATCACCGGCGTGCTGAATTGACCTCGCGCGTCGAAGCGTCCACCTAGCGCAGGCCAGACGGCCGGGCGGTCGCGGCGGGGGTTCGCCTTCGTCGAGGAAAGTCCGGGCTCCACGGTGAAGAGGCGGCGGGTAACGCCCGCCCGGGGTGACCCGAGGGATAGCGCCACAGAAAGCAAACCGCCCGCGTTTCGACACGGGTCAGGGTGAAAGGGTGGGGTAAGAGCCCACCGCGTCGCTGGTGACAGGGACGGCATGGCAAGCCCCGCCTGGAGCAAGACCGAATAGGGGCGTCGCGCGACTTCGGTCGCAGGGTTCACCGCCCGAGACGCCCGGGTAGGTCGCGAGAACCGTCCAGCAATGGCCGGTCCAGAGGAATGATCGTCGCCCGTTTCGGCGGGAACAGAACCCGGCTTACAGGCCGTCTGGCATTTTCCTTCGCGCTACTGCGCGGCGGCTCGCCGCTTGAGCGCGGGCTTTGGGCTCTATCGCTTGGCTCACAGTGCCTCGCTGCTCGAGCGCGGCTTCCTGACCCTCGACCCTCGACCCTCGACCCTCTATCTCGAACCCATGACCACCGACACCTCAGGCCTGAGCCAACTCGGCCGCCAGATCCATCAGCCCGAAAACCCCGAGACGGCGGTCCTGGAACGGGTGCCCAACCCGCATCCGGACACCCTCTACCTCGCCCGCTTCACGGCCCCCGAGTTCACCAGCCTGTGCCCCGTCACCGCCCAGCCGGATTTCGCCCATATCGTGATCGACTATGCCCCCGCCGAGTGGTTGGTGGAGTCCAAGTCGCTGAAGCTCTACCTCACCGCTTTCAGGAACCACGGCGCCTTCCACGAGGACTGCACCGTCGCCATCGGCAAGCGGCTGGCCGAACTGCTGTCGCCTAGGTGGCTCCGGATCGGCGGCTACTGGTATCCGCGCGGCGGCATCCCCATCGACGTCTTCTGGCAGACGGGCGCGCCGCCCGAGGGTCTGTGGCTGCCTGACCAGGGCGTGCCGACCTATCGCGGGCGGGGCTGAGGCGGCGGGCCGGCCGCCGCCTCAGCCAGCGGCCCGGCAGGTCACGCCCATGTGCCCGTCGCGACCTCCGACTTGAACTCGAAGTCGCCGTCGGTCGAAAGCGTGAGGTCTCTCCAGGCATCGAGCTCAGCCTGCAGGCTGTCGATCTTGCGCTGGATGATGTCGGCGGCATCCGACCCGGCGCACCAGCGAATCGGTGGGTTGGGCGTGTCGGCCAGGGTGATCAGGGCCCGGCCCAGCTTTTCGGGGTCGCCCGTCTGGTTGCGGCTGCGGCCGTCATAGAAGGTGCGGAGCGCCGCCGACATCTCGGCGTAGTCGGCGATGGTTCCGGCACCGTGACGGACCGACGTCGGTTCCAGGAAGTCGGTCCGGAAGAAGCCAGGCTCGACGATGATCACATGGATGCCGAAAGGCGCCACCTCCCCGGCCAGAGATTCGGAGAAGCCCTCCACCGCGAACTTGGACGCGCAGTACAGCGTCCCACTCTCGCCGCCCACCATTCCGCCGATCGAGGACAGGTTGAAGATACGGCCGGCCCGCTGGGCGCGCATGACCGGCAGGACGGCGCGCGTCACCGCCATCAGGCCGAAGACGTTGGTGTCGTACTGGGCCTGAGCGTCGGCGACGGTCGACTCCTCGAACAGCGAGAGGTCCCCATATCCGGCGTTGTTGACCAGGACGTCGATCCGGCCGAAGCGCGCCACAGCCTCCTCGACCACCGGCCCCGCGGCGTTCAGGTCCGACACGTCCAGCGAGAAGGACAGGACACGGTCGCTGTCTTCGCCGAACAGGGCGGTCAGCGCTGGGCGACGGCGACCTGTCACAACGATGCGGTCGCCCGCGTCGAGCGCGGCCTGGGCGATCGCTGCGCCGAGGCCGCGCGTGGCGCCGGTGATGAACCATGTGCGGGGGAAGGGGGTGGTCATGTGAAATCTCCGGGTTGGAAGAGCGTTCACAGTGCGTCCGAGCGCGAGGGAGACCCTAGTCCAAAGGCACCATAGCCTTGCACGATCCTGCCAGTCCCGAGCCAATCAGGTCTGGTGCGTTTGTCTGGAACGCCTGTCACGGTATGACGAACATCATGGAGCGATTGCACGAACTCGCCGCAGCCACGCGCCGTCACGCCCAGGCGGGCATCCATCCGGCGGACGCTCCGGGCCTTCTGCTGTTCGAAGCGGACGCCGTGACGCCTGCTCAGCACTTGGTCTACGAGCCGATGCTGTGCGTCATCCTGCAAGGGACCAAGCGGACGACCCTGGGGTCCCGGAGCTACACCTATCGAGCCGGCGACTACCTGGTCGTGTCCGCCGACCTGCCGGTCAGCGGCCAGGTTCTGGAAGCGCCCTATTCGGCCATCGGCATTCCGCTCGAGCCCGTGGCCATCGCCGATCTGATGCTGGAAACCGGCACCCCCTCGGCGGAGGCGTCGCCGGTGCGTGCCCTGACCGTCAATCACATGGACGAGGGGCTCATCGACGCGGTCGGGCGGCTGATCGGACTCCTCGACCGGCCCGCAGATGTGCCTGTGCTGGCATCGATGATCCGCCGCGAGATCTTGTGGCGGTTGCTGGCCGGTGCCGCCAGCGAAATGGTCCGCCAGATCGGAACGACGGACGGACGCCTGGCGCGGGTGCAGCGCGTGATCCGCCGCCTGCGCCAAGATTATGCGGAGCCGATCCGGATCGCTGAACTGGCGGAGTTGGCCGGCATGAGCGAGACCTCGCTCCATCGTCATTTCAAGGCCGCGACGTCGATGAGCCCGCTGCAGTTCCAGAAGCAGGTGCGGCTGCAGCAGGCGCGCAACCTTTTGCTGGCCGAGGGAGGCGACGTGGCCGGTATCGGTTTCGCGGTCGGGTACGACAGCCCGTCTCAGTTCAGCCGCGAGTACAGCCGCCAGTTCGGACGCCCGCCCGGACGCGATCTGGAGCATCTTCGTCGCGAACCGGTTGGCGCGCCGGTGTTCTAGCCACGAGACGATTTCGGTGTTTGCTCAGGGTTCGCTCATGACCTGACGACCGGTCGTCGCCAGGTTTTCGCCATGCAGACAGGATCGCGCCTCCCCCTCGAAGCTTGGGGCCGCCACTGGCTCACGGCCGCCCAGGCTTGGGCCGATCGCGCGCCAGCCAATCGCTTCGCCTTCGAGTTTCTCTGGTTCGGGCTCAAGCAGGCCTGGGCCTGTCTGTTCGGCGGGGCCATGCTGGCGCTGATCCTGGCCACCTTCCTGCTGTGGCCCGATGACAGTCCGATCAGCCGCTACGACTTCCTTGTCTTCGGCGCGGTCGCCATCCAGATCGCCATGCTGGCGCTGCGGCTCGAGACCTGGGCCGAGGCCCGGGTGATCCTGCTGTTCCACATCGCCGGCACCATCATGGAGCTGTTCAAGACCGCCCACGGCTCATGGATCTATCCTGAGGACTCGGTCCTGCGGATCGGCGCGGTACCGCTGTTCTCGGGCTTCATGTACGCGGCGGTGGGCAGCTACATCGCCCGGGTCCAGCGGATCTTCCACATACGCGTCAACGGTTACCCGCCGCTGTGGACCACTTGGGCGCTGGCGGCGGCGATCTACGTCAACTTCTTCGCTCATCACTGGTTGCCGGACATTCGGCTGGGATTGTTCGTGGTCACGGCCGTGCTGTTCGGGCGAGGATGGTTCTGGTTCACCGCCGACCGGGCGCGGCTGAAGATGCCGCTGCTGCTGGGGTACTTCCTCGTGGCCCTGTTCATCTGGTTCGCGGAGAATCTCGGCACGCTGGGCCGCGCCTGGGTCTATCCGGGTCAGGAGACGGGCTGGGAGATGGTGTCACTGGCCAAGCTGGGCAGCTGGTATCTGCTGATGATCATTTCGGTGGTGCTGGTGTCCCTGGTCCACCGGCCGGAGGAGGAGCCGCGATGAGCGACGGATGGGATGCGTCGGCTGGGGCCTGGATCGCCTCCCAGGGCGACGAAGGTGACTTCGGCCGACGCTGGGTCATGGACGCGCCGATGCTGGAGCGTGTGCGCCGTCGCCCCTTCCGCCCTGCGCTCGACGTCGGCTGTGGCGAGGGCCGGTTCTGCCGCATGCTGAAAGCCGAAGGCATCACCGCCGTCGGCATCGATCCGACGGCGGGGTTGATCGCGCATGCCCGCACGCTCGACCCCGGCGGCGACTACCGCATCGAGGCGGCCGAGGCGCTGGGATTCGAGGGTGGCGCTTTTGATTTGGTCGTCAGCTATCTGTCCCTGATCGACATTCCCGACGCCTTCGCGGCGATCCGGGAAATGGCGCGGGTGCTGGCCCCGGGCGGCACGCTGCTCATCGCGAACCTCGCGGGCTACAACTCCGCCGGCGATGTCAACGACTTGGGCTGGGCGACCCTTTCGGATGGTCGCCGCGCCCATGCGATGGACCACTACCTTGAGGAGCGGTCCGCCTGGATCGCCTGGAAAGGCATCCGCATCCAGAACTGGCACCGCCCCTTGTCGACCTACATGACGCTCCTGCTGGATCAGGGCCTGCGCCTGACCCATTTCTCGGAGCCTCGCGCCGATCCCGGTGGCGATCCCGTCCGGGCCGCGCACTATGACCGCGCACCGTGGTTCATGCTGATGGAGTGGGAAAAGCCCGCCTGATCCTTCAGGGCAACCGCGTCGTCAGCGCCGCCAGATCCGGCCGCTCTCGCTCCAGCAGGGCCTCCAACGGCGTGCCGATGTGGATGAAGCCCGCGACCTTTTCCTCGCTCGTGACGCCGAACAGGGCCGCGGCCTCAGCGTCATAGCTGTACCAGTCCGTGATCCAGCTTGAGGCATAGCCGAGCGCGCCCGCCGCATGCTCGATGTTCATGCACACGGCCCCGGCTGATAGCATCTGTTCCCACTCGGGCTTTGAGGCGGGTCGCGCGGTCGACACCACGAGGACCGACACGGGCGCGGCCGTCAGCTTGGCCAGCACCGCCGTCGCCTTGGCGGGGAGGGCCTTCTCGACCGCCATGGCCGCCAGCCTTTCGGCGATTTCTGCGCGGGTCTGGCGACCCAGCACGACAAAGCGCCAGGGCGTGAGCTTGCCGTGGTCCGGACTGCGCGCGCCGAGCGTCAGGATCAGCTCCATCTGGGCTTCGGACGGACCGGGCTCGGCCAACCCCTGGGCCGGGGCTGAGCGGCGCACCGCGAGGCGCGCGAGCATCTCGGGCGAAGTCGTGGGCCAGGGCAGGGGGGCGCCGAGGGGAACGAACGGGGGCTGGGTCATGGCGTTCAGCTAGGCGATCGATCCCTTTCGCGCCATAGGAACGGCATGAGCGAAGACCCCTTCGACGCCGATCGGCCGCGCCCGGCCTGGGACGACGGCCGCGACCGCCCGGCCTGGGTCGACGGCGGGGCCGAGACGGCCTTGGACAGTCCCTGGATGCGCCTGACGCGGCACAGGGCGACGGCGCCGACCGGTACGGACGCCAACTATGTCGTCATGCGGCCCAGGAACCTGGCCTGCGGCGTCCTGCCTGTGCACGGCGATGGGACCGTCACCCTGGTCGGCCAGGCGCGGTTCCCGCTCAAGAACTACTCCTGGGAGATGCCGGAGGGCGGGGTGCCGGAAGGCGAGGATCCGCTAGACGGCATCAAGCGCGAACTGGTCGAGGAGACGGGCCTGGTCGCGCGCGGCTGGCGCGAGGTGCTGCGGATGGAGCTGTCCAACTCCATCACCGACGAGCGCGCCATCGCCTGGCTGGCCTGGGACCTGACACAGGGGGAGGCCCGCCCCGATCCGACCGAGGTCATCGCCACCGTGCGGGTTCCTTTCCTGAACCTGATCGCCGAGATCGACCGGGGATCGATCCGCGACGCCTTCACCGTGGCGACGGCGCTTCGGGCCTACCATATGGCGCGCGAGGCCCTGCTGCCGGGTTGGTTGTCCCACGCCATGCTTACGCGAAGCTGAGGGCGCGGGTATGATGGCCGAAATGGAGGGGCGCATGCCCAAGCTGGAAGTCGTCGCCGCCAAGCCGTCCCTCTGGGGGGATTTGCGCCTCGCTGCCGACGAGGCCGCGCGCGCCGAGCCCCACTTGGGCTCGCTGCTGAACGCCGCCATCCTGTCGCACGGTGACCTGGCCGGAGCGCTCAGCTTCCAGATCGCGCGAAAGCTGGGCGACGCCGAACTGGCGGCCATGAGCGTGCGCGAGGTCTGCCAGTCCGCGTTTACCGCGGACGCCTCCATCGTGGCCGCCGCCGAGGCCGATCTTCAGGCCGTGGCCGAGCGTGATCCGGCGATCAAGACGCTGCTCCAGCCCTTTCTCTACTTCAAAGGCTATCAGGCCCTGCAAGCCTGGCGGGTGGCGCACTGGCTGTGGTCCGAGGGGCGCGAGACGCTGGCCTTCCACTTCCAGAGCCGCATCTCTGAACTGTTCCAGCTCGACATCCACCCGGCCGCGAAGATGGGCTCGGGCCTGTTTCTGGACCACGGCACCGGCATCGTCATCGGCGAGACGGCGGTGGTCGGAGACGAGGTCTCCATGCTGCATGGCGTCACGCTGGGCGGCACCGGTGCCGAGCGCGGCGACCGTCATCCCAAGATCGGCCGTGGGGTTCTGCTGGGCGCCGGGGCCAAGGTCCTGGGCAACATCGTCATCGGCGACTTCGCCAAGGTGGCCTCGGGCTCGGTGGTGCTGAAGGCGGTGCCGGCCGGTTGCACGGTGGCGGGCGTTCCGGCGCGCCTGGTCAACTGCCCGACCGATGCGACGCCCGCGCGGACGATGGACCATACCCTGGCCGACATCGTCTACGACTTCGTGATCTAGGGTTTTCTTCGCAGGACGGTCCCTCTAGGGTCCGCGCCTTCCCTAGACCCCGAGGCCCGTCGTGACCGAAGAAGACATGAAGCGCGTTGAAACGCACCTGAAGCGCACCTTCAACACGGGTGGCATCATCGTGAAGGCGCGGGCCAAGGTCACCGACTCGGCCGAGGTCTACGTCGGCGACGAATTCATCGGCGTGGTCTTCGCCGACGAGGACGAGGACGGCAGCTTCATGTTCGAGATGGCCATCCTGGCCGAGGACCTGCCCGCCGCCTGATCGGCCGATGGTGCCCGTGAAAACGCCGGGCGGATCGCTCCGCCCGGCGTTTCGCGTTTCAGACGTCCGAGATCAGCGCTTGCCGAAGATGAAGTCGGCGATGCCGCTCAGCAGGCCCTTCTTGGGTTCCGGCGCGCGCGCGGCGGGAGCGGTGGTCGTGGGCGTCGGCGCAGCGGCCGGAGCCGGGGTCGCCGGAGCCGCGGGCTTCGCGGCCGGGGCGGCGGCGGCCGGGGTCGCGGGCTTGGCCGGCGCGGCGGGCTTGGCGGCGGGGGCCTTCGGCGCGGCCTTCACGGCGGGCTTCGCGGAAGACTTGGTGGCGGGCTTGGCGGCCGGAGCCTTGGCGGGGGCGGCGGCCTTCGCGGCCGGGGCGGCCTTGACCGCCGTCTTGGCGGCCGGCGCCTTGGTCGCCGTCTTCGCCGCCGGGGCGGCCTTCGCCGCTGGGGCGGTCTTGGCGGCCGGAGCAGCCTTCGCCGTGGTGGTCTTGGCCGGAGCGACCTTGGCCGGAGCGACCTTGGTCGGCGCGGTCTTGGCGGCCGGCGCCTTGGTGGTGGTCTTGGCCGGAGCCGACTTCGCGGCCGCCGTCTTGGCGGCCGGAGCCTTGGCGGCGGTGGTCGCGGATTTCGCGGTCGACTTCGCGGCCGGTTTCGGCTTGGAAGCGGCGGACGTCTTGGACGCGGCGGCAGACGGTGACTTGGCCATGTATTCCCCGACCCCTCGGTTGAAGCTGACACGACCGGATGGGCAGGAGCCGGGCGCGTTCGTGGTTGAATCGATTCGCGATGATAGCGAGGTTTGCTGAATGTCCCAAAGCGCTGTTCAAATCATCGCGCGCGGTCTCCGCGCGGTCGCCGAAGCCGCCGCTTCCGCGATCGATGCCACCCCCATGCTGGAGGGCGCGACCTACTCCATTCTGGAGGAGGACGAGGATCGCGGGATCTGGCGCATCGACGCCTTTCCGACCTCGGATGAGGAGGCCGATGGCCTGCGCGCGGTCCTGGCCGACCACGGCGACCTGGTCGTCACGACGGAGGAGCTGGCCGATGCCGACTGGCTGGCCATGTCGCTGTCGGGTCTGCCGCCGGTGCGGGCGGGGCGGTTCTTCGTCTATGGCGCGCACGATCGCGGCCGGGCCCCGGCATCCACTGTGAATCTGCGGATCGAGGCGGGCGCTGCCTTCGGAACGGGCCACCACGGCACCACCACCGGCTGCCTGATGGCGTTCGACGACCTGCTGAAGCGCGAGCGGTTCGAGCGGGTGCTGGACGTCGGTTGCGGCACGGGCGTGCTGGCCATCGCGGCGGCCCGCACCGGCAGCCGCGTCGCCGTCGGCACCGACATCGATCCGGTCTCGGTCCGCATCGCCAACGAGAACGCCACGCTGAACAAGGCGCGGTGCCGCTTTTTCCACGCCTCGGGTCTGGACGACCGCCGCATCCGGGCCGAGGCCCCCTATGACCTGGTCTTCGCCAACATCCTGGCGCCGCCGCTGGTGGCCCTGTCGCAGGACATCAAGCTGGCCCTGCGGATCGGCGGGGTGGCGGTGCTGTCGGGCCTGCTTCGCACCCAGGAACGCCGGGTTGCGGCGGCCTATCTGTCGCGCGGCTTCCGGTTGGAGAGCCGCATCCGTCGCGACGCCTGGAGCGCCCTTGTGCTGAGGCGGGTGGGCTGAGCGGAACAACCGCCAAGCGGGGCCGTTGTCGGGGTTCAACAAGGACGTCCCCGTGACCCAATACGACCCCGATCAGAACCCGAACCCCGAGCGCATCGTCGTCTCGGAGCCCGTCTACACCGAGACCGTGGTGGTCCAGCGCGAGTCCAACACCGGCTGGTGGATCGCGGGTGGCCTCGCGGTCGTCGCCCTGATCGCCGTCTTCTTCCTGCTGGCGAACAGTGGCCGGGACGATCAGACGGCCGCTGAGCTCGCCCAGGCGCGAGCCGACGCCCAGACCGCCGAGGCTCAGGCCGATCAGGCCGTTCTGCAGAGCCAGATCAGCGGGGCCCAGCAGAGCGTCGACATCGCTCGTTCAGAAGCCGCCCGCGCCCAGGCCGACGCCATCCGCGCCGCCGCCGAGGCTCGCTCCGACATGGCGCGCGCGAGCCAGCCGGTGATCATCCAGGCTCCCGCGCCTCAGCCGGCTCCGTCTCCGGACGTCGCCACCGTGACCACGACCTCGCCGCAGCCGTAAGTCGTCTTGTCGCCCTCCCCTTCATGGGGAGGGACGACCGCGAAGCGGTCAGGGTGGGGTTCGAACAGTGAGTTCGCACCGCACTCCCCCACCCGCGCTCGCTCCGCTCGCGGACCCTCCCCTTCCAGGGGAGGGAGATGCTATGCCCCGGCCCATGCGCCAGACCTTCGACGAAACCACCGACCCGTCCTTCGGGGCGAAACACCTGCCCCTCGTGCGCGCCGCCATGGCCGAGCAGGGGCTGGACGGCTTCCTCGTGCCGCACGAGGACGAGCATCAGAACGAATACCTGCCCGAGGCCAACGACCGCCTCGCCTGGCTGACCGGCTTCACAGGGTCGGCGGGCGCGGGCGTCGTGATGCGGGAACGCGCCGCCGTCTTCACCGACGGCCGCTACACCGTGCAAGTGAAGGCCCAGGTCGACGCCGCCCAGTTCGAACTGCGCGACCTCGTCGAAGGCGGTGTGCCCGCCTATCTGGAAGAGGCTCCGAAGGGGGCCGTGATCGGATACGATCCCCGCCTGCACAGCCCCGATGCCCTGGCGACGCTGCGTCGCGCGGCCACCAAGGCTGGGGCGGAACTGAAGCCGGTCGACGCCAACCCCGTCGATCTCGCATGGGCCGGCCAGCGACCCGCCCAGCCGACCGCCCCGGTCGTGCCCCATCCCGAGCGTTATTCCGGCGAGAGCAGCGCCTCCAAGCGCGCCCGCATCGGCGACGCGATCGCCAAGGCTGGCGCCGACGCCGCCGTGCTTACCGCGCCGGCCTCCATCGCCTGGCTCTTCAACGTCCGGGGCGGCGACGTCAGTCGCACGCCTCTCCCTCTGGCCCAGGCCATCGTCGAGGCGGACGGACGCGCCCGACTGTTTCTCGACCCCGCCAAGGTGACCAACGAACTCCCCGGCTGGCTGGGCGACGCGGTTGAGCTCGAGGCACCCGACGCCCTGACGTCCGCTCTGGACGCTCTGGCCGGCCGCCGCGTTCTGATCGATCCGGCTCAATCATCCGCCTGGTACTTCGACCGGCTGGAGCAGACGGGCGCATCGGTCGTGCGGGGCATGGATCCCTGCACCCTCCCGCGCGCCACGAAGAACGCGGTGGAGATCGAAGGCAGTCGCCAGGCCCACATCCGCGACGGCGCGGCCCTCGCGCGGTTCCTGCATTGGGTCGACACGGTGGCGCAGATTCAGCTGCCAGACGAACGCGCCGTGGTCGAGGCTCTGGAGCGGTTCCGCGAGGAGACGGGCGCGCTCAAGGACCTCAGCTTCGACACCATCGCCGGCGTCGGTCCGAACGGCGCTCTGCCCCATTATCGGCCGGTGACGCGCACCATCAGGCGGATGGAGCGGGGCTCGCTGCTGCTGGTCGACGGCGGCGGCCAGTATCTGGACGGCACCACCGACGTGACGCGCACCATGGCCATCGGCGAACCCTCGGCGGATCAGCGCCGAATGTTCACCCTGGTGCTGAAGGGCCATATCGCCATGGCCACGGTGCGCTTCCCGGCCGGCACGACCGGGCATCAGCTGGACGCGCTCGCTCGCCTACCGATGTGGATGGCGGGGCTGGATTACGACCACGGCACCGGCCACGGCGTGGGCTCCTACCTCGGCGTCCACGAAGGCCCGCAGCGCATCGCCAAGGCGGTGAACACCCAGCCGTTGCTGCCCGGTATGATCGTGTCGAACGAGCCGGGCTACTACCGCGAGGGCCACTGGGGCATCCGCATCGAGACCCTGCAGGTCGTCACTCCCGCCGAGCCCATCCCCGGCGGCGAGCGGCCGATGCACGGCTTCGAGCAACTGACCTTTGCCCCGCTGGACCGCCGCCTGATCGATGTCGATTTGCTGACCTCAGCCGAGCGCGCCTATGTCGACGCCTATCATGCTGAGACGCTGGCCAAGGTCGGCCCTCTGCTGGACGGCGAGGTGAGGGCCTGGCTGGAGCAGCAATGCCGGGCGCTCTGAGGCCTGCATTACGCTGCAATAAAAATCTAGTTTATTAAGTGACTTGAAGGCGCTCTTTGCGACGCCTTGTTCGGAGTTGGACTCGTTGGACTCGGTCTCCCCAGAGTCCAACTCGAAGCCTCAGTCCCGGCCGTCCGCCCCCTCCACCCGCGTCGCCAGCGTCAGCAGGTCCGCCCAAGCCTGCCGCTTGGCCTGCGGCTGCTTCATCAGAAAGGCGGGGTGGAAGGTCGCGAGCGCGGGCGCCGAGACGTCGCCCTCGGCCAGCCGCCACTCTCTCCACTGGCCGCGTGCCTTGACGATGCTCTCCTCGCTCTTGAGCACGCCGCGCGCGGCGACGGCGCCCAGCAGAAGGACGGCCCGAGGTTTCAGCAGCTCCAGCAGCCGCTCCAGGAAGGGCGCGCAGTCCGCCTGTTCCTCCGGCGTCGGGGCCCGGTCTCCGGGCGGACGCCAGAAGACGGTGTTGGTCAGATAGGCCCGCTCGGCCACGCCGATGGCCGCGAGCATGCGGTCGGTCAGGGCACCGACTCGGCCGGAGAAGGGCTCACCCGCGCTCTCGTCCTCTGCGGCGGGGGCATGGCCGATGACCAACAGCGCCGCGTCCTCAGCCCCTCGCCCGAACACGCAGCCCCGCGCGCCCAGCCCGACAAGATCACAGCCCCGAAAGGTCGCGATCGCCTGCGCCAAAGCCTCGACGCTGTCGGCGGACCGCGCCAGCGCCCGCGCTTCGGCGAGCACATCGCGGGTGTCGACCGGGGCCAGGACCGAGGCCGTCGCCTTTGCCACGGCCTTCAAGGCGGGCGTGACGACGATGGTCCGGTCCTGGGGTGCGTCTTCGAAACAGGCGTCTACGCCCGCGTCGCGCCAGAAGGCGAGCAAGCTCTCGATCGCAGCGATGTCGCGGGGTTCGGCGTTCATGAGGTGCGTCAGGGATAAGCCTTGACCGCCCTCGCGTCACCTTCGGATAAGGGGCGTCCACGGAAAACAACGAAGGTCCTCATGGCCCAAGCCATCGAAGGCGGCGCCACGTCCCCCGCCCAGGAAGCCATCCTCGACAACCTGCCGCCGCTGGAGGCGCTCCAGGGCGTCGAGCGCGAGGTCATGGAGTACGACGTCGTCATCGTCGGCGGCGGCCCGGCGGGCCTGGCCTCCGCCATCCGGCTCAAGCAGCGCGCGGCCGCCGACGGCAAGGACATCTCCGTCGCCGTGCTGGAGAAATCCGCCGAGGTCGGCGGGCATATCCTGTCTGGCGCGGTCATCGACCCGCGCGCCCTGACCGAGCTTTTCCCCGACTGGAAGGAGCGCGGCGCGCCGCTGGAGACCCCGGTCACCCAGGACCGCTTCATGGTGCTAGGGCCCATGGGCCAGGTCAGCCTGCCGATGTGGGCGCTCCCGCCCATGATGCACAACGACGGCTGCTACATCGCCTCGCTCGCCAACGTCTGCCGCTGGTTGGGCGAACAGGCCGAAGCGCTGGGCGTCGAGGTCTATCCCGGCATGGCCGCCAGCCACGTGGTCTGGGAAGAGGGGACCGGCCGCGTCAAGGGCGTGGTCGCCGGCGTGTTCGGCATCGACAAGCACGGCCAGCCGACCGGCGACTTCCAGCCGGGGATCGAGCTGCACGGCAAGTACGTCTTCATCGCCGAGGGCGTGCGCGGGTCGCTCGCCAAGACCATCATGGCCCGCCACAACCTGTGCGACGGGGCCGAACCTCAGAAGTTCGGCATCGGGCTGAAGGAGCTGTGGCAGGTCTCGCCCGAGAAGCACCGCCCGGGTCTGGCCCAGCACACGACCGGCTGGCCGCTGGACGAAAACACCGGCGGCGGCAGCTTCATGTACCACTTCGGGGATAACTACGTGGCCGTCGGCTACGTCGTTCACCTGAACTACAAGAACCCGCACCTGTCGCCCTTCGACGAGTTCCAGCGGTTCAAGCACCACCCCGCCATCGCCGAGCACCTGGAGGGCGGAATGCGCATTTCCTACGGGGCCCGCGCCATCACCGAGGGTGGCTTCCAGTCGGTGCCGAAGCTGGCCTTCCCGGGCGGGGCCCTGATCGGCTGTTCGGCCGGCTTCGTGAACGTGCCGCGCATCAAGGGCAGCCATAACGCCATGAAGACCGGCATGCTGGCCGCGGACGCCGCCTACGACGCCGTCATGGCCGGGCGCGCGGGCGACGTTCTGGGCGAGTACCAGACGGCCTATGAAAGCAGCTGGGTCTACAAGGAGCTGAAGCAGGTCCGGAACGCCAAGCCTCTTCTGTCGAAGTTCGGCACCACGCTGGGCGGGGCGCTCGGCGTCTTCGACCTGTGGTGCCAGAGCCTGACGGGCGGCCTGTCCGTCTTCGGCACCCAGAAGCACGGCAAGACTGACGCGGCCTCGACCGAGCCGGCGGCCAAGCACAAGTCGATCGCCTATCCCAAGCCGGACGGCAAGCTGTCGTTCGACAAGCTGTCGAGCGTCTTCATCTCCAACACCAACCACGCTGAGGAGCAGCCCGCGCACCTCAAACTGATCGATCCGGACAAGCCGATCCGGGTTAATCTGCCCATCTATGGGGAGCCCGCCCGCCTCTACTGCCCGGCCGGGGTCTATGAAGTGGTTTATGCCGACGAGACGGCGAAGACGGACCCGCGCTTCGTCATCAACGCTCAGAACTGCGTTCACTGCAAAACCTGCGACATCAAGGATCCGTCGCAGAACATCGTCTGGACCACGCCCGAGGGCGGCGGCGGGCCGAACTATCCGAACATGTGACGCGGGATAGGCGAGGGGCCTTGTCGCCGCCGCATAAGCCGGTGAATGTCGGTCCCATGCGCCTCACCGCCCTTCGTTCGATCCTGCTCGCCTCCGTGCTGGCCTCTCCCGCTCTGGCGCAGGACCCGCCTGCGCCGCTCCCGCCCCTCATCGTCGTGGGCGAAGGCGAGGAGACCCCCGCTCCGACCATCAACGCCATCCCTCCGGTCTGGGCCCCGTCGCCGCGCGACGAGGCGGGTCGCACGGCCTATGGGCTGTTTCTATCGGGACGCTCAGCCCTGTCGCAGGGGCAGTTCGAACAGGGCGCGGACTTCCTGACCGCCGTTCAGACCCTGACGCCGGAACAGCCCTCGGTCAGCGAGCAGGCGACGACAGCGGCGCTGCTGGCGGGCGACCTGACCTACGCCGCCCGCGCCGCGTCTTCCGAGACCGGGCTCTCGCCGGCGATCGAGGAAGCCGCCGAGCTGGTCGCCGCCGTCCTCGACTTCGAGCGCGGCGACGCCCGGCGCGCCAATGCGCGTCTGAAAACCGATCCCGTGGGGGCGCCTCACGCCCGCGCCGGCGCCTTGGTCTTGCCCTGGATCGCGGCGGCCGCAGGGGACTGGGACACCGCGCTGGCTGAGCCCAACCCGACCGGCGATCCGTTGGGGGTCGTCTTTGGTCGCTATAACCGGGCGCAGCTGCTGGAATACCGGCGGCGATATGACGACGCCGAAGCCGCGCTGAGAGCTCTGATCGAGAACCCGCGCACGGCCCTCGTCTTTCGCGTGCCTTACGGCGAGTTCCTGGAGCGGCGCGGTCGTCGGCAGGAGGCCCTCGCGGTCTATGACGCTGGCATCGCTGCGGGCTCGGCGGACCCGGCGCTCACGCTTGCCCGGGACCGCGCCGCCGCCCGGGGGCGTCCTCCCGCTTTGCCGACCCTGCGCGAAGGCGCGGCGGAGGCCCTGACCATCGCCGCGCGCCAGGCGTCCGCCGAGAACGCCAACCAGTTCGCCGTGGTCTATCTGCGCCTCGCCGTCGCCCTGGAGCGGACGCCCGAGACGCTCTACCTCCTCGGCCAGACGGCGACGCAGGAAGAGGACCTGCGCGAGCTCGGCCTGTCCGTCCTGGCCCAGGTGCCCGAGCAGCCGGCGGCCATCCATGCGGCCGCCCAGGTGCAGCGGGGCCTCACGCTCGGGGCCGAGGAACGGCAGGAGGAGGCGCTGGCGGCCTTCCAGACCGCCCAGCGCTCCGCCCCCGACGACGCCCGCATCGCCCAGGTCATGGCCGGCCAGCTGATGCAGCTGGAGCGCTTCGAGGAGGCCTTGGAAATCCTCAGCGGCCCCCTGCTGAACACCGCCGACCAGACCGCCGACATCCGCTTCCTGCGCGGCGCGGCCTATGAGTCGCTCGGTCGCATTCCGGAGGCGGAGGCCGAGCTCTGGACCGCGCTCCAGTCCGCGCCGAACGAGCCGATCTATCTGAACTACCTCGGCTACCTCTGGGTCGACTCGGGCACTCGCGTCGCCGAGGGGGCCGAGATGATCGCCCGCGCCCACGCCGCCGATCCCGAGGACGGCAACATTCAGGACAGCCTGGGCTGGGCCCAGTTTCGCCAGGGTCAGTACGACATCGCCGTCGACACCCTGGAGCAGGCCGTCGCCAAGGAACCCGCCAACGCCGAGATCAACGACCACCTGGGCGACGCCTACTGGATGGTCGGCCGCCGCCGCGAGGCGGGCTTCCAGTGGAGCCGCGTCCTGACGCTCGATCCCGACGCCGAGCGCCAGGCGGAGGTCGAGCGCAAGCTGATCGAGGGACTGACCCCGGAAGCGAGCGTCGGAGCCGGCCTCTGACGACGCTGAGCGCCCTCGCCCCCGCCAAGATCAATCTGTTCCTGCACGTCGGCCCGCCGGCCGCCGACGGCTATCACCCCCTGTGCAGCCTGGTGGCCTTCGCCGATGTGGGGGACGTCGTCGCCGTCACGCCCGCCGATCGCCTGTCGCTCGACGTCACCGGACCTTTCGGCGAGGCCCTGGCGGGGCAGGGGGACAATCTGGTGCTGCGGGCCCTGCGAGCCCTGGGCGCGGCGGCCGGGATCGGTGAGCCGCCCCTGGCCGTCACGCTCGACAAGCGGCTTCCGATCGCGGCGGGTCTGGGTGGGGGCTCGTCTGACGCGGCCGTAGCCCTGCGGCTCGCCGACCAGGCCCTGGCGCTGGGGCTGGACGAGACCGCCCTGACCGAGGTGTCGCGGGTCATCGGCGCCGACGGCCCCATGTGCCTGCGCGGGCGGACCGCCTGGGCCGAGGGGATCGGCGACGTCCTGACGGATGCGCCCGAGATGCCCGCGCTCTTCGCCGTTCTGATCAATCCCGGCGTGCCGTCGCCGACGGGGGCTGTCTACCGGGCCTATGACGATCGCGGCCCGCGCGAGGCGGATCGCCCGCCGCCGCCGAGCGCCTGGGCCCCCGACACCGTTCTGGACTGGCTGGCCAGCCAACGAAACGATCTGGAGCCCGTGGCGCTGGATCTGGCCCCGGCGATCGGCGCGGCGCTGGATCGGCTTCGCCGCGTCCCCGACCTGCGTCTGGCCCGGATGAGCGGGTCCGGAGCCACGGTTTTCGGCCTGTTCGCCGCGCCGGAGGACGCTCGGAGAGCGGCGGATCAGATCCGGGCCGACCATCCGACGTGGTGGATCACGCCGACGACGATCGGAATACCGAACGGCAAAGCTTCAGATTGAGGCGACCAGACGGCGTCATTCCGGCGATCTTCACAGTATTGCCCCAAGACAAACCCAACCCCCGCCTTAGTTTCCGAAATGATGCATCTCGGTGGAACCGGCCGGAGCCCCGAAGCTTTCTTGGCCCGGTAACACTGAGTAACGGACCGCGATGTTTTCCCTCCCCAGCGGTCCGTGCAGCATTGAAAGGATACTGTCATGCTTCGCGCTCGACTGCTGACCGCCACCGCCGCCATCGCCCTGTTCGGTGCCGGCGCCGCCTTCACCCAGGACGCCACGCCCGCCCAGACCGCTCCGGCCCAACCGGCGGCCGAGGTCTCCACCCAGGCCCAGACCCCGGCTTCGACCAACTCCGTCGTCGATGTGCTGAGGGAACAGGGCCAGTTCTCGACCCTGCTGTCGGCGCTGGACGCCGCCCAGCTGACGGAGACGCTGCGCACCCAGCCCGCGGTCTCGATCTTCGCTCCGACCGACGCGGCCTTCGCCGCCCTGCCGGAAGCCGAGCGCACGCGCCTGCTGGACCCGGCCAACGTCAATGAGCTGCGCCAGCTGCTGCTCTATCATGTGATCGTCGCCGACGTGAACTCGAGCCAGATCGAGGGTGCTCTCGGCGGCGTCGAGACTGCGGCTCGTACACAGGTCCAGCTGGACGGCACCGGCGACGCCATCAAGATCGACGCCGCCACGGTGACCCAGGCCGACATCGACGCCGGCAACGGCGCCATCTTCGTCATCGACCGCGTGCTGAACCCGGCCCAGTCGCTGGTCGCCACGGGCGACGCCGAAGAGGCGACGACGCCTCCGGCCGACGCTGACGCCACCATGACCGATGACGGCATGGACGGTGACATGGACGCGGGCGAGGTCGCCCCTCCGCCGACCAACCCGTCGCCCGAGGCCGACCCGGCCGTCACGGCCCCGAGCGGTGAAGCCGCGACCTCGGTCGAGACCGTCACCTCGCCGCCCGTCGAGAACCCCACCGACGGTCAGATGGATGACACGCCCGAAACCGAAGAACCGCAGTCCTAAGCGGATCTTCGCACGGACCCTGTGACCGGTCCGGTTGAGTTGGGAGGCGGCGGGCTCTAGGGTCCGCCGCCTTTCCTTTTGCGCCTGCGAAGACCGCCTTGACCCAGACCGAACCGCTCGCCTTCCAGGACCTGATCCTGACCCTTCAGCGCTACTGGGCCGATCAGGGCTGCGCCATCCTCCAGCCCTATGACATCGAGGTCGGGGCCGGAACGCTCCATCCCGCGACGGTCCTGCGCGCGCTCGGCAAGAAGCCGTGGAAGGCCGCCTACGTCCAGCCCAGCCGCCGCCCGGGGGACGGCCGCTATGGCGAAAACCCCAACCGTCTCCAGCACTACTACCAATTTCAGGTGATCCTGAAGCCGAACCCGGACGATCTGCAGGACCTGTACCTGAACAGTCTGAGGGCGATCGGCATCGACCCGAAACTGCACGACATCCGCTTCGTCGAGGACGACTGGGAGAACCCGACGGTCGGGGCCTGGGGCCTGGGCTGGGAGGTCTGGTGCGACGGCATGGAGGTGACGCAGTTCACCTACTTCCAGGGCGTCGGCGGCATCGAGGTCGACGTGGTGTCGGGCGAGCTGACCTATGGGCTGGAGCGGCTGGCCATGTACGTCCAGGGCGTCGACAACGTCTATGATCTGAAGTTCACCAAGGAAGGCGTGACCTACGGCGAGGTGTTCCTGGAGAACGAGCGCCAGCAGTCGGAAGCCAACTTCCACGGCTATGACGTCGACGGGCTTAAGCGCCGCTTCGAGGACATGGTGGGCGAGGTCGAGCGGCTGCTGGCGATGACCGGGCCTCAGGGTCAGGCCCTGGTCCTGCCCGCCTATGACCAGGTGCTGAAGGCGTCGCATCTGTTCAACCTGATGGACGCGCGCGGGGCCATCGCGGTGGCCGAACGCCAGAGCTACATCGGCCGCATCCGGGACCTGTGCAAGGCGTGCGCGCTCGCCTGGGTCGAACAGGAAAGGACGGCGGCGTGACTGTCGTGAACCTCCATCCCGAGGTGCTGAGTGGCGGCGTGACTTTCTCCAACCGGTTACTCCGCCTTACCGGTGGGATGGGACCGGGGCTCCTATGGCAGTTGAGCCCGCAACCAGTGCAGCTCGAGGGGCGCGAACCTGACGTCATTCATGCGAGCTTTGCGGCCATCTCGGATTCCTATGACGGGTCAGCAGGGTCTGTGAGTGAAAATGAGCACGGTCTGACCGCCGACTTCTACTTCGACCGGCCCCATTTCGACCTTCTCCAGCAAGCCGCCCTTTCCGCCGCTGACCTCGAAATCACAGTGGGCTTCGCCGCTCGAAATGGACAGGTCGAGTTGCTGATGCTCTCGATCAAACACAAGACCACCTGATGCCCCAACTCCTGCTCGAACTCTTCTCCGAGGAAATCCCCGCGCGCATGCAGGCGGGGGCCGCGCGCGACCTCGAACGCATGGCGACCGAGCGGCTGAAAGCGGCCGGTCTGTCGTTCGACGCCCTGACGACCTATGCCGGGCCGCGCCGGCTGACGCTGGTGGTCGAAGGCTTGCCTGGCCGCACGCCGGATCGCTCCGAAGAACTGAAGGGGCCCAAGGCCTCGGCGCCGGAACAGGCGCTGGACGGCTTCCTGCGAAAGACCGGCCTGACGCGCGATCAGCTGACCGAGCGCGACGGCGTCCTCTATGCCGTGATCGAGCAGAAGGGGCGGGCGACCGCCGATCTGATCCCGGACATGGTCGAAGGGATCATCCGGACCTTCCCCTGGCCCAAGTCGATGCGGTGGGGATCGGGGACACTGACCTGGGTCCGGCCGCTGAAGCGGATCGTCTGCCTGTTCGACGGCCAGGTCGTGCCGTTCGCGGTCGAAGGCATCCAGAGCGGGGACGTCACCGAGGGCCACCGCTTCATGGGCTCCGGCCATCCGCTGACGGTCCGGTCGTTCGAGGATTACCGCAAACAGCTGGAGGACAACGGCGTCCTGCTGGATCAGGCCGACCGCAAGCGGCGCATCCTGGAGGGCGCCCGCGCCGTCTGCCGCGAAGAAGGGCTGGAGCTGGTCGAGGACGACGGCCTGCTGGAGGAGGTCTCGGGTCTCGCCGAATGGCCGACGCCGATCCTGGGCGACATGGACCCGTCCTTTCTCGATCTGCCGCCGGAGGTCATCCGGCTGTCGATGAAGACCCACCAGAAGTATTTCGCCGTCGCCGCGCGGCCCCCCTTGCAGGACGCCGGCTCTCCGCCCCCTGGGCGGAGACAGGCGGCGCAGCCGCCAGAGGCGGGCCCGTCACCCCAAACCCTCGCCCCCCACTTCGTCGTCGTCGCCAACGTCGAGGCGACGGACGGCGGCAAGGCGCTGGCGGCCGGCAACAGCCGCGTCTTGTCGGCGCGCCTGAACGACGCCCGCTTCTTCTGGGACGAGGACAGGAAGGTCGGCTTCGACGCCTGGCTGAAGAAGCTGGAGGGCGTGACCTTCCACGCCAAGCTGGGAACCCTGGCCGAGCGGGTGGAGCGGATCGCCGCGCTCGCCCGCGAGATCGCGCCCCTGGTCGGGGCCGATCCGGAGCAGGCGGAGACGGCGGCTCGTCTCGCAAAAGCCGATCTGGCCAGCGGCATGGTCGGGGAGTTCCCCGAACTTCAGGGCGTCATGGGCGGCTATTACGCGCGTGCGCTTCTTCCTTCTCCCTTCCCCTCGAGGGGGAAGGGCCGGGGATGGGGTGGAGGCACGGCATCGCCCGTGACCCCGGAAGACTCCGTCGGAGTCTCCTCGCCTACCCATGAAGATCGTGCCTCCACCCCCACCCAACCCTCCCCCCTCGAGGGGGAGGGCTCGGCTTTGGCCGACGCCATCCGTGACCACTACAAGCCGCAGGGCCCGAACGACACGGTGCCGACCGCGCCGCTGACGGTGGCGGTCGCGTTGGCGGACAAGCTGGACACCCTGGTCGGCTTCTTCGCCATCGACGAGAGGCCCACGGGGTCGAAGGACCCGTTCGCGCTGAGGCGGGCGGCGCTGGGCGTGATCCGGCTGGTGCTTGATAACGGGATCAGGCTCCGGCTCGGAAGTCTCGAACATAGCTTTCTGCCTGTCCTTCTAGGTCAGTCAGACGAGTTCACGGCTCAAGCTCAACGCTATGGCGAAGAGATGATGGCTGTTGAGCTACCCACAGACCGAAAGTTGAGCTTCCAGGATTGGGAGCAAATCACCGCGCATATAGCTCGCCCTGAGTTCGAGAGAATTCTCGGTCCCGTGAAGACGGCCGCGGTCGAACGAAGCTTGTTGCTTCTCGCCTTCTTCGCCGACCGCCTGAAAGTCCTCCTCCGCGATCAGGGCAAACGCCACGACCTCGTGGACGCCGTGTTCGCGCTGGGCGACGACGACCTGGTCCGCATCGTGCGGAGGGTCGAGGCGCTCGACGCCTTCCTCGCCACCGACGACGGCGCGAACCTGCTGGCGGGCTACAAGCGGGCGTCGAACATCCTCAAGGCCGAGGAGAAGAAGGGGCCGCTGCCGGAGGGTGCTGTCGGGACCGGCCTGCCCAACCAGCCCGAGGCCGAGACGACGCTGGCCTTCGCCGTCGAGCGGGCGCGGGGCGCGGTCGATGCTGCGCTGGAGACCGAGGACTTCGCCGCCGCCATGACGGCGCTGGCGGGGTTGCGCGCCCCGGTGGACGCCTTCTTCACCGATGTGATGGTCAACTCCGACGTGGCGGAGGAGCGCGAGAACCGGCTGAAGCTGCTGGGTCAGGTGCGCGCGGTCATGGGCCGGGTCGCCGACTTCGGACAGGTGGCGGGCTGAACCACGGGGGGAGGGGGCGGCTCAGCCGTCCACCAGCTCCTGCAGCATGGGGGCCAGCCGCGCCTTCATGCGCTCGCACTCCTCGGGCGACAGCTTCATGCCGCCGGACAGGTCGCGGCCGACCGCCACGCCCATGAGGATGCCCGCCAGGATGCGCGCCCGGATCGGCGCGTCCTCGCCGCCGATCCATGCGGTGAAGGGTTCGTAGAAGCCCTCTATGGCCGCCTGCTGCACGATCTCGGCGGCCTTGGGCGAGCCCGCCGACTTCAGCATGATCAGCAGCCAGGCCAGATCCTCGTCCTTGGCGGGGCCATAGATCAGGTCCTCGGCCATGCGCTCGCCGAAGGTGGCGCGGTCGCCGTCCATCAGCTCGTCGCCGTCGCAGTCGTCGAGCACCGCGCGGAACAGTTCTTCCTTCGATCCGAAGTAGCGGGAGATCAGGGCCGGATCGACGCCGACGTCGCGGGCGATGTCTCGCATGCCCACTTGCTCGTAACTCTCGGCCGCGAATCGTTTGGCGGCGGCGTCGAGAATCGCCGTGCGCGTCGCGGCGGCGTTGCGAGGACGAGGGCAGACGGCGGCGAAACCCAATGTGATCTCCCTTTAAAGTCCCGAATCTGCGGCGTTCAGGTCCTGTCTTGCTGTTAACCCGATATGACGATGTCACCACCTGTTGACAAGCGTGAGCGTTCGTCACATCTAAGTCAACAGGCGTTGACCACCCCCCCCGGTAGATTGGGTCGCGCCTGACAGGGAAATTGCTCCGACAGGGAGATTGCGCGCATGCGCGGGCTGAAGATTCTGGCCGTGTCCGTCCTTTTGACGGGCGCGCTTTACGGCTGTTCGCAACGTTCGGAGGCCCAGGGGCCGCCCCCCGCCGCCCCGGTCACGGTCGCCGTGCCGCTGGCTGAGCGCGTGGTCGACTGGGACGACTTCACCGGCCGGTTCGAGGCCACCAGCCAGGTCGAGGTGCGCGCCCGCGTCGGCGGCTTCGTCCAGGCCGTCCACTTCCGCGACGGCGACTTCGTGCGGCGCGGCCAGCTGCTGTTCACGCTCGACCCGCGCCCGGCCCAGGCTCAACTGGCCGCCGCCCGCGCGGCCCTGGCCCAGGCAGAGGCGCAGTTAGCGCTGGCCCGCACCAACCTGACCCGCTCGGAAGGGCTACTGGCCAGCCAGGCCGTAAGCCAGGCCGAGGTCGACACCAATCGCGGGGCCCTCCAGACCGCCGAGGCCAGCGTGGCCTCCGCCCAGGCCAACGTTCGCGCTCGCCAGCTGGACCTGGAGTTCACGCGTGTCGTGGCCCCGTCGTCGGGCCGCGTGTCGGATCGCCGCGTCGACCCGGGCAATCTGGTCGCCGGTGGCTCGTCTCAGGCCGACGTCCTCACCACCATCGTCAGCTCCTCGCCGATCTACTTCGTGTTCGAGGCCTCAGAGGCCCTGCTGCTCAAGTATCAGCGCGACGCCCGCGCGGGTCGTTCGGCCCCGGTGCGCGTGCGGCTGCAGGACGAGGCCGAGTTCAGCCGCGCCGGCACCCTCGACTTCACCGACAACGCCGTCGATCCGGCGTCGGGCACCATCCGGGCCCGGGCCGTCATTCCCAACGCCGACGGCTTCCTGAAGCCGGGCATGTTCGCGCAAGGGCGCGTCGCCGGGGCCGGTGCCTATGACGCCCTGCTGGTGCCCGACAGCGCCGTGGCCACCGATCAGGCGCGCCGCGTGGTCATGGTCGTCAACGCCGATGGGACCGTCACGCCGACGCCGGTTCAGCTGGGACCGCTCGTAGATGGTCTCCGCGTTGTCCGGTCGGGTCTCCAGCCCACCGACCGGGTCATCATCGACGGTCTGCAGCGCGCCATGCCCGGCATGACGGTGCAGCCGACCAACGGCCGCATCCAGCGCCAGCCGCGTCAGGAGCAGGCCCCGGTCACGATCGCCCCGCCCGCCGCCACCGGCACCTCGGCCGGTGCTCTGACCCAATCGCTCGCTTCCGGCGACTGAGACTGAACCGATGAATATCTCTAGGTTTTTCATCGACAGGCCGATCTTCGCGGCGGTCCTGTCGGTCTTCATCACCCTGGTCGGCGTCTTCGCTTACCCGCTGCTGCCCCTGTCGCAGTACCCGGAGATCGCCCCGCCCACGATCACCATCAACACCGCCTACCCCGGCGCCTCCGCCGAGACCCTCGCCGAAACCGTCGCCGCCCCCATCGAGCAGGAGGTCAACGGCGTCGAGGACATGCTCTACCTTACCTCCTCATCCACCTCCGACGGTGCTGTCGCCATCACAGTGACCTTCCAGCCGGGCACGGACCTGGATCAGGCCCAGGTGCTGGTTCAGAACCGGGTTGCGCTGGCCGAACCGCGCCTGCCGGAGCAGGTGCGTCAGGTCGGCGTGGTGGTGAACAAGCAGACCACCAGCTTCCTGATGGTCATCGGCCTAACCTCGCCGGGCGAGGTGTTGTCCAACGACTACGTCGGCAACTACGCCAACGCCAATCTTCGCGATCGCCTGCTGCGGCTGGAGGGCGTCGGGGCTGTCCAGGTGTTCGGCGGCGGCAACTATTCGATGCGGATCTGGATCGATCCGAACAAGGCCGCCGCGCGTGGCTTGAACGCCACCGACATCACCGCAGCGCTCCAGGCCCAGAACGTCCAGGCTGCGGCCGGCTCCATCGGTCAGCCGCCGTTCGCCACCAACGCTGCCGCTTTCCAGCAGCCGATCCAGGTGCAGGGCCGTCTATCGGACCCTGAGCAGTTCGCCGATATCGTCATCCGGACCGATCCGGCCACCGGCGCCGTCACGCGCATCCGCGACGTGGCGCGCGTCGAACTGGGGGCTCAGGATTACGGCATCCGGGGCTTCTTCGACGGTGAGCGCGGGGTCGGCATGGCCATCCTGCAGCAGCCGGGATCGAACGCGCTGGGCACCGCCGACCGCGTGCTGGCCGAGGTCGAGGCCATCCGTGCCGAACTGCCCCAGGGCATGGAGATCAGCGTCCCCTACAACCCGACCGAATTCGTCGCCAAGTCGGTCGAGAAGCTGCAGACCACCCTGATTGAGGCCATCGTCCTGGTGGTGCTGGTCGTGCTGATCTTTCTGCAGAGCTGGCGCGCGGCGATCATCCCCATCGTGGCCATTCCGGTCTCGCTGGTCGGCACCTTCGCGGTCCTGCTGGCGCTGGGTTATTCGATCAACTCGCTCAGCCTGTTCGGCCTGGTGCTCGCCGTCGGCATCGTGGTCGACGACGCCATCGTCGTCGTTGAGAACGTCGAACGCTATCTGCGCCAGGGGCTGAGCCCCAAGGAGGCCGCCTACAAGTCCATGCAGGAGGTGTCGGGCGCCCTGATCGCGATCGGCCTGGTGCTGGTCGCCGTGTTCGTCCCGACCATGTTCGTGCCCGGCATTCCGGGCATCTTCTATCGCCAGTTCGCCGTGACCATCGCGGCGGCCTCAGTGATCTCCCTGTTCGTGTCGCTGACGCTGTCGCCGGCCATGTCTGCGGTGCTGCTGCGCCATCACCAGCCGCACGACGATGCCACCGCGCGGCGCGGCGGCTGGCGCGAGATTCCCTACTGGGGCGGCTGGGCCGGGCGTCAGTTCAACCGGGGTTTCGAATGGCTCTCTGAGAAGTACGGCCGCTTCACCGCCCGTGCCGTGCGCGTCATCGGCCTCGTGCTGGCGGTCTACGTCGGCATGCTTGCGCTGACCGCCTGGCGACTGATTGACACTCCGGCCGGGTTCATCCCCGAGCAGGACCAGGGCTATCTGATCGGCGTAATCCAGCTGCCCGCGGGATCATCGCTGGATCGCACCCAGGCGATCATGACTCAGGCGTCCGACATCATGAAGTCGACCCAGGGCGTGGACGGCACTGTGGCCTTCGCGGGTCTGGACGGGTCGAGTTTCTCGTTCGGCTCGAACGCGGCGACCATCTTCGTGCGCCTCGACGACTTCAAGTACCGCACCACGCGCGAAACGGCGGCCGTGGCCCTGGCCGGAGCCATCACCGGCGCGTCCCAGGGCATTCAGGGGGCCAACATCTTCGTCATCGCCCCGCCCGCGGTCCAGGGTCTGGGCAACGGCAACGGCTTCAAGATGATGATCCAGGACCGCGACGCCGCCGGCTATGGAGCGCTGGAGGGAGCCACCTTCGCCATGATGGGCGCGGCCGCCCAAACGCCAGACAGGGTCCAGCAGGTGTTCTCGCTCTATAACACCGGCTCGCCGCGCGTCACCGCCGACGTCGACCGTGACCGCGCCCTGATGATGGGGGTCCAGCCGAACGACGTCTTCACCACGCTGGGGATCTATCTCGGCTCGTCCTACGTCAATGACTTCAACCTCCTGGGGCGCACCTTCCGGGTGACGGCCCAGGCCGAGCCCGCCTACCGCGACGACCTGGCCGACATCGCCAACCTCAAGGTCCGCTCGGCCTCCGGGGCGATGGTGCCCATCGGATCGCTGGCGACCTTGAGGGAGGAGTCGGGCCCGGCGCGTGTCGTGCGCTACAACCTGTTCACGGCCTCCGAGCTTCAGGGTGCTGCGGCTCCGGGCGTCTCGTCCGGTCAGGCGCTGGCCCACATGGAGCAGATGGCCGAACAGGTTCTGCCGCCGGGCTTCAGCTATGAATGGACCGAACTGGCCTTGCAGGAGAAGGCGGCGGCCGGGGGCGCGGCACCCATCTTCATCGTCGCGGTGCTGATGGTCTTTCTGGTGCTGGCCGCCCAGTACGAAGCCTTCACCCTTCCCCTCGCGGTGCTGCTGATCGTGCCGCTCTGTCTGCTCGCCGCCATGTTGGGGGTGAACGCGCTGGGGCTCGACAACAACATCCTCGTCCAGGTCGGATTGATCGTGCTGATCGCGCTCGCGGCCAAGAACGCCATCCTGATCGTGGAGTTCGCCAAGCAGGCCGAGGAAGAGCAGGGGATGGACACCAAGGACGCCGCGGTCGAGGCCGCCCGCATCCGTCTTCGTCCCATCCTGATGACGTCCTTCGCCTTCATCCTGGGCGTTCTGCCCCTCGTGCTGGCGACGGGACCGGGCGCGGAGATGAGCCGCTCGCTCGGGGCCGCCGTGTTCTTCGGAATGCTGGGCGTGACCCTGTTCGGCCTGGTTTTCACCCCGGTCTTCTATGTCATCACCCGCGCCCTGGCGAAGCGGATGCCACAGTCGGCCAAGACGCCGCCGTCCTCTGGCGGTCACGGCGAGACCGACTTCGCCGGACCTTCCTCCATCGCCCAGCCTGGACCCACGTCAGCGCTCGGCGCGCCGCGCCAGGGAGACGTCGCATGATCCGCTCCAAGCTCACCCCCCTCCTGACCGCCGTCGCCGCCACCGCCCTGTTGGCGGCCTGCGCGGTCGGGCCGAAGGCGCCTGACGCCCCTCTCCCCCCCTCGGCGTCGGGCGCCTTCGTGACATCGCCCCAAGGTCTGGCCAACGGCGCGGTCCAGACTGCCGCGGCGAGAGAGGATTGGTGGCGGCTCTATTCGGATCCGGTGCTGGACGGCCTGATCGAACAGGCTTTCGCCGAGAACAATGAGCTGGAAGCGGCGATTGCCAATCTGCGCTCTGTGCGCTCGACCCTGAACGAGACGCGAGGTGGTCGCTTGCCCAGCGTGACGGCCTCGGCATCGGGGACGTACAGCCGCCAGTCGGCCGGATCCATCCCGCCCGGCCAGGGCCCCGGGGGGGCGCAGGAGGAGCTGGAGACCTACGACGTCGGGCTGGAGACGAGCTATGAGGTTGACCTGTTTGGTCGCGTCACGGCCGCCATCCGTGCCGCTCGCGCCGACGCCGACGCCGCCGAGGCCGCCATGCGGACGGTCCAGATCACTGTCGCGGCCGAGACGGCGCGGGCCTATGCCGACGCCTGTTCGGCCAACGCACAGATCGCTGTCACCGAGCGGACCATCGCGCTTCAGGGACGGACCGCCGACTTGACCCAACGTCTTCGCGAAGGCGGAGCGGGTTCCGGCTTGGACGTCGCTCGCGCTCAGTCGCAGCTGGCGTCCACGCGCGCACAGCTGCCTACGCTCCGGGCCCAGAGGGACGGTGCCCTGTTCCGCCTCGCGACCCTCACTGGCCGCACCCCTGCCGAGGCCAGCGAGGCCGCGCGGAGATGCATGCGCCCGCCCCAGCTGGCCCAGCCGATCCCGGTCGGCGACGGCGCGGCGCTTCTGGCCCGTCGCCCCGACGTGCGCGAGGCCGAGCGTCGGCTCGTCGCGGCAGCGGCGCGAGTCAATGTCGCCGTGGCTAATCTCTATCCTCGCATCACGCTGGGCGGTTCGCTGGGGGCGACGGCGCTCGATGTCGGCGACCTGGGCGACGACGACAACTTCCGCTTTAGCCTTGGGCCGCTCTTGACCTGGGCCTACACCAACCCCGGCGTCGCCCAGGCGCGGGTCAGTCGGGCCGAGGCCAACACCGACGCGGCGCTGGCCACCTTCGACCAGACGGTGCTGCTGGCCCTGCAGGAGACCGAGACGGCTCTGGCCAACTACGCCAACGAGCTGGACCGCCGCATCGCCTTGACCGAGGCCCGTGACCAGGCTGCCGAGGCCGCGCGGCTGGCCCGGCTGCGCTTCGACGCCGGCGCTGACAGCTTCCTGTCGGTGCTGGACGCGGAGCGCACAGAGGCGGCGGCCGAGGCGACCCTGGCCCAGTCCGAGGCCCTGATCACCACCTACCAGATCGCCTTGTTCAAGGCGCTGGCGGGAGGTTGGGAATCCTGACCGGCTAAACGGCCAGCCGAGCACGTTTCATGCTTGGCTGGCCCTGATTGTCGCGCAGACAGGAAATCGTTTGCGCGGCCGGCCCCGGTTGTCGTTAAATGCTGCCATGCAGCAAAAGGGCCCCTCCGAGCCGCGAGGCTTCGTCGTCCAACCGCGCCGCCTGCCCAAGGCTGACGCGACCGTACGTGTGCGCGATTTCGGGGAGATCATCGTCAAGCCGACGGCTGAGGCGCTCGAGACCCAGGCCGGGCGTTGCACCGACTGCGGAGTGCCTTTCTGTCAGAGCGGCTGCCCGCTGCAGAACAACATTCCCGACTGGCTGAACCTGGCGGCCGAGGACGACCTGCGCGAGGCCTGGCGCGTGGCGGCGGCGACCTCGACCATGCCCGAGATCTGCGGCCGCATCTGTCCGCAGGACCGGCTGTGCGAAGGCTCCTGCACGCTGAACCAGTCCGGCTGGGAAGCCGTGACCATCGGTTCGGTCGAGGCCTTCATCGGTGACACCGCCTTCGACAACGGCTGGGTCGAGCCGATCCGCCCGGCGCATGAGCGGGGCGAGTCCGTCGGCATCGTGGGCGCGGGTCCGGCGGGGCTGGCGGCCGCCGACCGGCTGCGCGAACAGGGCTATCAGGTGACTGTCTACGACCGCCACGATCGGCCGGGCGGACTGCTCATCTACGGTATCCCCGGCTTCAAGCTTGAGAAGCGCATCGTCCAGCGTCGGATCGACCGCCTGGTCGACGGGGGCGTGGTCTTCGTCACCGGTTGCGAAGTCGGGCGGGACGTGACCCTGGCCGAGTTGCGCGAACGGCACGACGCGGTGCTGCTGGCCTTCGGCGTCTATCAGGCGCGGGCGCTTCATGTTCCGGGGGCCGGACCGGGCGACACGGTCGCGGCGCTCGACTTCCTGATCCACCAGAACCGCCGCGATCTGGGCGATGCGGCCGGGGCCGACTGGCACACCGCCGAGGGCCGCGAAGTGGTCGTGGTTGGCGGCGGCGACACGGCCATGGACTGCGTCCGCACCGCCATCCGTCAGGGCGCGACGTCGGTCACCTGCCTTTATCGCCGTGACCGCGAGAACATGCCCGGCTCCGCCCGCGAAGTGGCCAATGCGGAAGAAGAAGGCGTGGTCTTTGAATGGCTGGCCGCGCCCAAGGCCCTGATGTCCAGGGGCGATCAGGTCGCCGCCGTCCGCGCCGCCCGCATGGCCCTGTCCGAGCCCGAGTTTGGCAAGCGCCGCGAGATCGTGCCGGTCGCCGGGGCCGACTTCGACGTCAAGGCGGACATGGTCATCGAGGCGCTGGGCTTCGAGCCCGAGGCCTTCGCCGCCCACGACCCGGACCTGGCCCTGACCGACTGGGGCACGCTGAAGGTCGCGGGCCGCAGCTCGGCGACCAACCTGCCGGGCGTCTTCGCCGCGGGCGACGCCGTACGCGGCGCCTCCCTGGTCGTCTGGGCCGTGAAGGACGGTCAGGACGCCGCCGCCGAGATCGACCGCTATCTCCGCGCCCGCACGCAGGAGCAGGCCGCATGAGCTGGCTGACCCAATACGAGGCGGATCGCGCCCGCCTGATCGACGCCCATGCCTACGATCCTCGCTCCGAGCGCGACGCCTGCGGTGTGGGCCTGGTGGCCGCCATCGACGGCAAGCCGCGCCGCGAGGTGGTCGAGCTCGCCATCAAGTCGCTGAAGAACGTCGCCCACCGGGGCGCGGTCGATCCCGACGGTCTGTCGGGCGACGGCGCCGGTCTGATGGTCGAGGCACCCCAGGCCTTCTTCGCCGAACAGGTCCGCACCATCGGCCAGAGCCTGCGGCCCGGCCCCATCGCCATCGGCCAGATCTTTCTGCCGCGCACCGACCTGGGGGCCCAAGACCGCGCCCGCGCCATCGTCGAGACCGAGGTTCTGCGCGCCGGCTTTTACATCTACGGCTGGCGCCAGACGCCGATCGACCTGTCGGTCGTCGGCTCCAAGGCCGACGCCACCCGGCCCGAGATCGAGCAGATCATGCTGGCCTGTCCCGCCGATCTGATCGACGACGGCGAGGCGCTGGAGCGCGAGCTCTATCTGGTCCGCCGCCGCATCGAAAAGGCGATCACGGCCGAGGGCGTGCCGGGCTTCTACGTCTGTTCGCTGTCGTCGCGGTCGCTGATCTACAAGGGCATGGTCCGGGCCGAGCTGCTGGACCGGCTGTATCCCGACCTGCTCGATCCGCGCTTCGAGGCGGCCTACGCCATCTTCCACCAGCGGTACTCGACCAACACCTTCCCCGAATGGCGCCTGGCCCAGCCGTTCCGGATGCTGGCCCACAACGGCGAGATCAATACGCTCAAGGGCAACCTCAATTGGATGAAGAGTCATGAGATCCGGATGGCCGCGACGGCTTTCGGTGATCATGGCGACGACGTGAAACCCGTGGTCCAGGCGGGCGGGTCCGACTCGGCTTCACTGGACAATGTGTTCGAGGTGCTGGTCCGCGCCGGGCGTCCGGCGCCCATGGCCAAGGCGCTTCTGATCCCTGAGGCCTGGGCCAAGGACGAGGGCCTGATGAAGGCCGAGCATCGGGCGCTCTATGCCTATTGCAACGCCGTGATGGAGCCTTGGGACGGCCCGGCCGCCATCTGCGCAACGGACGGCCGCTGGATCGTCTGCGGCAAGGACCGGAACGGCCTCAGGCCTCTGCGCGCCATGGAGACCCACGACGGCCTGCTGCTGGCGGGGTCCGAGGCCGGACTGGCGGGCCTTCCCGAAAGCCGCATCAAGCGACGACTGCCGATCGGCCCTGGCCGCATGATCGTGGCGGACCTGAAGACCGGCATGGTGCTGGACGAAACCCAGGCCGTCGATGCGCTCGCCGCCGACCACCCCTATACGGAGTGGCTTGAGAACATGGTCGACCTGGAGCCCCTGATCGGCCCCGGACCCGAGCCCCGCGCCGCGACCGGCGAGGCCCTGACGCGCCGCCAGATCGCGGCGGGTTATTCCCGCGAAGACCTCGACTTGCTGCTCGATCCGCTGATCAAGGACGGTAAGGAGGCGGTCGGCTCCATGGGCGACGATGCCCCGCCCGCGGTGCTGTCGACGCTGCCGCGTCCGCTGGCCCATTACTTTCGCCAGAACTTCTCACAGGTGACCAACCCGCCGATCGATCCCCTGCGCGAAGCCGGGGCCATGAGCCTGAAGACCCGGTTCAAGAACCTCGGCAACATCCTCGCCGAGGAAGAGGCCCAGACGAACGTCTTCGTGCTGGACAGCCCCGTCCTGACCACCGGCATGTATGAGCGGATGCTGGATGTGGTCGGCGCGGGTTCGACCGTGGTCATCGACTGCTCCTATCCGCTCCCGGGGCCGAATGATCGCGCGGGCGCAGGGCTGCGCGCCGCGCTCGACCGCATCCAGGCCGAGGCCCAGGCCGCCGTCGAGGGCGGGTCCGGGCTGGTCGTCCTGACCGACGAACGGGCGTCCGACAGCCGCATCAACATCCCCATGATCCTGGCCACGGCCGCCGTGCACAAGCGGTTGACGGACACGGGGCTGAGGACCTTCGTCTCCATCGTGGTGCGCTCCGCGGAGGTTCTGGACCCACACGGGTTCGCCGTGCTGGTCGGGGTCGGGGCGACGGCGGTGAACCCGTGGCTGGCGCAGGAAATGTTCCAGGAGCGGCTGGATCGCGGGGCCTATCCCGGCCTGTCGCTGCGCGACGCCTGCCTGAACTACAAGGCCGGGCTAGAGGCGGGGCTGATGAAGACCCTGGCGCGCAAAGGCATCAGCGTCATTTCCGCCTATCGCGGCGGCTGCGAGTTCGAGGTGCTGGGCCTGTCGCGCGCCGTCACGGCCGGGTTCTTCCCTGGCGCCCCGTCTCGCATCTCCGGCATCGGACTGGCGGGGCTGGAGCGGGCCGCGATCCAGCGGCACGCAGCGGCCTGGACCGAAGCGACGCCCTCGCCGGCCATGGGGGGCTTTTTCCGCGTGCGGGCAGGTGGTGAGGCCCACGCGCATGAGGCCAAGACGATCCATCTGCTGCAGGACGCCTGCAATCGCGGCGACTACAAACGGTTCAAGCAATACTCTGAGGCCGTGGCCGACCAGCCGGACCTGGCCCCCCGTGACCTGCTCGACTGGCACGAGGGTCTGACGCCGGTTCCGATTCACGAGGTTGAGAGTGTTTCGGATATCCGCAAGCGCTTCCTGACGCCGGGCATGAGCCTGGGCGCGCTCAGCCCCGAGGCGCACGGCGTGTTGAACGTCGCCATGAACCGGATCGGCGCGCGCAGCGTCTCCGGCGAGGGCGGCGAAGACCCGGATCGCTACGCTACCCGCCCCGACGGCGACAATATGAACTCGGCGGTCAAGCAGATCGCGTCTGGCCGGTTCGGCGTCACCGCCGAGTATCTGAACCAGTGCCGCGAGATCGAGATCAAGATCGCGCAAGGTGCCAAGCCCGGCGAGGGCGGCCAACTGCCCGGCTTCAAGGTCACCGAGTTCATCGCGCGGATGCGGCATTCGACGCCCGGCACGACCCTGATTTCCCCGCCGCCGCACCACGACATCTATTCGATCGAGGACCTGGCCCAGCTGATCTACGACCTGAAGTCGATCAATCCCGACGCCCGGGTGACGGTGAAACTGGTCAGCGCATCCGGCATCGGGGCCATCGCTTCGGGCGTGGCCAAGGCCAAGGCCGACTGCATCCTGATCGCCGGCCACAACGGCGGCACGGGCGCCTCGCCCCAGTCCTCGATCAAGCACGCGGGTTTGCCTTGGGAGATCGGCCTGGCAGAGACCCACCAGGTGCTCAGCCTGAACAATCTGCGCGGCCATGTCGTCGTCCGCGCCGACGGCGGCATGCGCACCGGCCGCGACATCGTCGTCGCCGCCATCCTGGGAGCGGAGGAGTTCAACATCGGCACGGCGTCGCTGATCGCCATGGGCTGTCTGATGGTGCGCCAGTGCCATTCCAACACCTGTCCCGTCGGCGTCTGTTCCCAGGACCCGCGCCTGCGGGAGAAGTTCACCGGCACGGCCGACAAGGTGGTGAACCTGTTCAGCTTCATCGCTGAGGAGGTGCGCGAGTACCTGGCCATGCTGGGCGCCCGGACCCTCGACGAGATCGTCGGCCGCACTGACTTGCTGCGTCAGGTCCGTCGCGGCGGGTCGCACCTGGACGACCTCGATCTCAATCCGCTCCTTGTCCGCGTTGAGGCGGCCGAGAAGAAGGCCTGGGCCGAAAAGGGTCGAGCCGAGGTTCCCGCCACCTTGGACGCCCGCGTCCTCAACGACGCCTGGGCCTTTCTGGATCGCGGTCAGACGTCGGAGCTCAGCTATCCGATCTCCAACGTCATGCGCACCATCGGGGCGGGCGTCAGTTCGGCCATCGTGCGCCGCTGGGGGCCGACGGGTCCAACCGGTGTCCTGACGCTGAAGCTGTCCGGTTCGGCAGGTCAGTCGTTCGGGGCATTCGGGGCCAAGGGCCTGAAGCTGGAGTTGACCGGCGAGGCCAACGACTACGTCGGCAAGGGGCTGTCCGGCGCTGACATCGTGGTCAAGCCAATCGAGTGGCGCGAGCACCAACCCGCCATCGGCAATACGACGCTGTATGGCGCGACGTCCGGTCGACTGTTCGTGGCGGGCTCGGCGGGGGAGCGGTTCGCGGTGCGGAACTCGGGTGCCGAGGCGGTCGTCGAGGGGGCTGGGGCGCATGCCTGCGAATACATGACGGGCGGCCGGGTCGCGATCCTCGGGCCGGTCGGCTGGAACCTGGCGGCCGGCATGTCGGGCGGGGAACTGTTCGTACTGGACGACGCGGGCCGGACAGGGTTGGCGCTGAACGGCGACCTGGCGTCCTTCGCGCCCGTCACTGAGGCGGCAGCGGCGCGGCTGAAGGCGTTGATCCAAGCCCATCTGGCGGCGACGGGATCGCCCCTCGCGCGGCGTCTGTTGGGAGCCTGGAGCGAGAGCCTGAAGCGGTTCGTCCGCATCGTCCCGATGCCGGTCGCCGAGGCGGAGCGCAAGCTTGACCAGGGAGAAGCCGTCCCCGCATGATCCGTCCACCCGCTTAGATCATCCGAGACCTCTCCGCCGATGACGACGCCCGCCCTCCTCGCACATCAGGCGCCGCTGGCCATCGACGAGGCGGCGACGGGGTGGATCCTGGTCTCGACGGCACTGGTCCTCATGATGACGCTGCCGGGTCTGGCGCTGTTCTATGGCGGCATGGTCAGGAAGAAGAACATCATCTCGACCATCGCCCATTCGGCGGCGTCCTTCATGGTCGTGACGGTGCTTTGGTTCGTGGTCGGCTACAGCCTGTCCTTCGGCGTCTCTGGCGGACCTACCAATGGCTTTATCGGCGGCTTCCAAGCCCTGTTCCTGAATGGCGTGACGATCGAGATGGCGCACAGTCTCGCCCCCGGACTGCCGGAATACCTCTGGATCGCCTTTCAGCTGACCTTCGCCATCATCACCCCGGCCATCATCGCCGGGGCCTTCGCCGAGCGGATGAAGTTCTCGGCCAGTGTCCTGTTCTTCGCCCTGTGGCACCTGATCGTATACGCCCCGATCTGCCATCAGGTCTGGGGCGGTGGCTGGCTGGGCGGCTGGGGCGTGTTGGATTTCGCGGGCGGGGCGGTGGTGCACGTCAACGCCGGGGTCGCGGGACTGGTCTGCGCGCTCGTGCTCGGTCCCCGCTACGGCTTCGGGCGAGATAACATGGCCCCGGCCAATCTGGCCTATGCCGCCATCGGCACAGGGTTGTTGTTCGTCGGCTGGCTGGGGTTCAACGCAGGGTCAGCCTGGGCGGCGGACGGCATCGCGGCGGTCGCGGCGTTGAACACCATCCTGGCTCCTGCGGCGGCGGCCTTCGGCTGGATGGTGGTGGAGTGGATCGACCAGAAGCGGCCGACGCTGCTCGGCCTCCTGTCCGGCCTCGTCGGCGGCCTCGTCGCCGTGACCCCCGCCGCCGGCTTCGTCGATCCCAAGGGCGCCTTCCTGATCGGCCTGGTCGGCGGCCCGGCCTGCTACGCCGGTTCGGTGTGGCTGAAGCGCGCGCTGAAGTACGACGACAGCCTTGATGCCTTCGGCATCCACGGTGTCGGCGGAATCGTCGGGGCGGTGCTGACGGGCCTCCTGGCCACCGCCTCGATCAACGCCCTGTCCGAGGGCGCCGACGTGGTGAAGCAGATTCTGGGCCTGCTGGCGGTTATCGTCTGGAGCGCGGTCGGCACCTGGATCGTCCTGATGGTCTGCCGTTTCACCACCGGTCTGCGCGTTGATCGGGAAGGCGAAATCGAGGGCCTGGACTACTCGCAGCATGGTGAAGCCATCCACTGAGTGATCGGGACGAAATTGCCACGTCAAGGGCCAGGTGAGCCAGAATTGGAACTTTCTTCCAATTTTGCCTTGTGCGGCGCAGCGTTGTCTGGCCTTATACGGGGGTAAGCAGGAGCTGGCCATGCGCCCGTCGACCCGTCAAACCCCGAACTCTCGTGCGGCCCGCGCCGTCGCGATCTCGCGCGCCCAGACCATCCGGGTCGCCCTGAACACCCTCATTCTCAGCGTACTTCTTGGCCTGCTCGCCGGAGCGGCGTGGACGCTGACGACCTGAACCCAACCAATACAGGATCGCCCGCAGCCGCCCGCTCCCGAAAGGAAGCGGGTTTTTTGTTGCGCGCGCTCCGGAAAAGCCACCGGACCCGATTTCGTGACGACGCAAGATTTCACCTCCAGCCCCCGGCACCGCAGCGCGGTGGTCACGCGCGGTCCCAACCGCGCGGCGGCCCGCAGCTATTTGCGCGCGGCGGGCATGCAGGACGCCGACTTCGACAAGCCGATGATCGCGGTGGTCAACACCTGGTCGTCGGTGACGCCGTGTAACATGCACCTGGACCGACTGGCCGCCGATGTGCGCGCCGGCATCCGGGCGGCGGGCGGCTATCCGGTCGACTTCAACACCATCGTGGTCACTGACGGCATCTCCATGGGCACGCCCGGGATGAAGGCCTCGCTGATCTCCAGAGAGGTCGTGGCCGACTCGATCGAGCTGGCGGTGCAGGGCCATCAGCTGGACGGTGTCGTCTGCATCGTCGGCTGCGACAAGACCATCCCGGCCGCCGCCATGGCTCTGGCCCGGATGGATATCCCCGGGCTGGTCTACTACGGCGGTACCATCCTGCCTGGCGTCGTCGGGGGCCGTGAGGTCTCGATCCAGGAGGTGTTCGAGGCCATCGGCGCGCACGGTGCCGGCACCATGGATGACGAAGGCCTGAAGGCGGTCGAGAGCGCGGCTTGTCCGGGGGCCGGGGCCTGCGGCGGGCAGTTCACGGCCAACACCATGGCCATGGCCCTGTCGGTCATGGGCCTGTCGCCGATGGGGGCGAACGACGTTCCGGCAGTCGATCCGGCAAAGGCGGGGGAGGGCGAGCGCTGCGGCCGCCTGATCGTCGAGCGGGTCTTCGGCGGCGACACGGCGCGCAAATACATCACTTGCGCCAGCCTGAAGAACGCGGCGGCGGCGGTCTCGGCCTCGGGCGGATCGACCAATGCGGTTCTGCATCTGACGGCGATCGCGGCGGAGGCGGGGATCGCGTTCGGCGTCGAGGACTGCAATACGGCCTGTGAACTGACCCCGGTCATCTGCGACCTAAAGCCCGGCGGCCGTTTCCTGGCGTCGCATCTGTTCGCCGCCGGCGGCACCCGGCTGGTGACCCAGCGTCTGGCCGAGGCGGGCAAGATCACCAACACTCCGACGGTGTCGGGCCGCAGCCTGTTCGCCGAGGCCGCCGAGGCCGAGGCCGCTCCGGACCAGCAGGTCGTGGCGACCGTGGCCGAGCCCTTCAGCCCGCGCGGATCCTATGCCGTGATCTACGGCGACGTCGCGCCAGACGGGGCCGTCATCAAGCTGACGGGGCACAAGGTCGATCGCTTCGAGGGTCCGGCCTGCGTGTTCGACAGCGAGGAAGACGCCTTCCACGCGGTCCAGGACGGGTCTGTCGGCGAGGGCGACGTCATCGTCATCCGCTACGAAGGTCCGCAAGGCGGCCCCGGCATGCGCGAAATGCTGCAGGTCACCGCCGCCCTGAAAGGGCGCGGCGTCCACGACGTGGCCCTGATCACCGACGGCCGGTTCTCGGGCGCCAGCTACGGCTTCGTCGCCGGGCACGTCTCGCCCGAAGCCGCGGCGGGCGGGCCCATCGCCCTGATCCGCGACGGCGACCGCATCACCATCGACGTCACCGCGCGCCGCATCGATGTGGCCGCCGACCTGGCCTCGCGCCGGGCGGGACACACCCCGCCGCCGCTGAACGGCGCCGCCGGGGTCTTCGCCAAATACCGCGCCTCGGTCGCCTCGGCGGCCCAGGGTGCGGTGACCATTCCCAATCCTCCGGCCCCCCAGACAAGAGATGGGCAAATCCGGGCCGGCGCCAAACAAACCCAGGAAGCCTGAGCCATGCAGATCTATACGAACGACGACATCCGACCCGGCGCCATCGCCGGCCAGCGCATCGCCATCATCGGCTATGGTTCGCAGGGCCGCGCCCACGCCCAGAATTTGAAGGAGAGCGGGCACGACGTGATCGCCGGCGTCCGTCACGGCGGAAAGGGCTGGCGGAACGCCACCGTCGACGGCATCGCCACGGCCGAGCCGAGGGATGCGGTTCGTGGCGCGGATATCATCGCCATCCTGACGCCCGACATGGCCCAGGCCGCGATCTACAAGGAGACGATCGAGCCCCACGCCAAGAAGGGCGCGGCCATCCTGTTCGCCCACGGCTTTTCGATCCTGTACGGCCGGGTCCAGCCGCGAAAGGACATGGACGTCATCCTGGTGGCGCCCAAGGGGCCGGGCGATCTGGTGCGCCGCGAATACGCGCGCGGACGCGGCGTGCCCGCCCTTTTCGCGGTCGAGCAGGACGCGACCGGCAAGGCGCGCGACCGGGCCATGGGCTATGCCAAGGGGATCGGCGGGGCCACCGGCGGCCTCTTGGAGACCACCTTCAAGGAAGAGACCGAGACCGATCTGTTCGGCGAACAGGCCGTCCTGTGCGGCGGGGCCAAGGAGCTGGTCATGGGTGGGTTCACCACCCTGGTCGAGGCCGGTTACCAGCCCGAGATCGCCTACTTCGAGTGCATGCACGAGCTGAAGCTGATCGTGGACCTGTTCTACGAGGGCGGCGTCACCAAGATGAACGAGTTCATCTCCGAGACCGCCAAATGGGGCTCGGTCTCGTCGGGGCCGCGCGTCATCAACGCCGAGACCCGGACGCGGATGAAAGAGATCCTGTCCGAGATCCAGGACGGCACCTTCGCCCGCGAATGGATCGCCGAGAACGAGGCGGGCAAGGGCGCCTATGACGCCCTGGTCAAGGCCGACGGCGACCACCTGATCGAGTCGGTCGGGGCCAGCCTGCGCGAGCGGATGGCCTGGCTGCACACGCCGAAAACCGCCGAAGCCGCCTGATCCTGAAACTGCAAAAACGTCAGCGCCAATAGTGCCAATGTCCGCCGTCGCCACCGCCATCAGCGCCAATACCGCAAACCTGCCCCAAAGCGGCGCGCGGCTGCTCGTCCGCACGCTGGAACGGCTGGGGGTCGAGGTGGTGTTCGGCTATCCGGGCGGAGCCATCATGCCGGTCTATGACGCGCTGACCGGCTCGTCCTTGAAGCACATCCTGGTCCGGCACGAGCAGGGGGCCGCCTTCGCCGCCGACGCCTGGGCGCGCTCGACGGGGAAGGTCGGGGTTTGCATGGCGACCTCCGGCCCCGGCGCGACCAATCTGATCACCGGCATCGCCAACGCGATGATGGACTCGGTGCCGATGGTCTGCATCACCGGAAACGTCGCGACGCACCTGATGGGCACCGACGCCTTTCAGGAGATCGACATCCTGGGTGTCACCCTGCCGATCGTGAAGCACAGCTGGGTCGTGCGCGACCCTGCCGACATCCCCGCCGTGATCGAGGAGGCCTTCCACGTCGCGCGATCGGGCCGACCCGGTCCAGTGCTGGTCGACCTGCCCAAGGACGTCCAGGTTGGGATGGCGACCGACGACTATGGCTTCCACTATCCGAACGAGGCCGAGCCTCTGGATCACGCGGCGATCGCCCAGGCCGAGCGGCTGATCCGCGCGGCGCAGCGACCCCTGATCTACGTCGGCGGCGGGGTGAAGATCGCCGGCGCGACGCAGGCCTTGCGCGACTTCGCCGAACGGACGGGAATCCCGGCGGTCTCGACCCTGAACGCCCTGGGGTCGATCCGTACGGACGCCCCGGGGTTCCTGGGCATGCTGGGGATGCACGGCACCCGCGCCGCCAACGAGGCGGTGCAGGAGAGCGATCTGCTGATCGTGCTGGGCGCCCGGTTCGACGATCGGGCGACGGGCAAGCTGAACGCCTTCGCGCCCCATGCGAAGGTCGTGCATTTCGACATCGACCCGGCCGAGATCGGCAAGCTGCGGGCGGCCCATGTGCCGGTCGTCGGTGATCTGAAGGCCGGGATCGAGGCTCTGACCGCCCGTGTCACGACCGCCCCCCTGGCCATCGATCCGTGGATCATCCGCTGCACCTCCTCGGCCAAGCGGAACGCCTTCCGCTACGATGCGCCGGGCGAGGGGGTCTATGCGCCGGCCCTGCTAAACGAACTGTCCAAGGCGGCGGGCGACCGCTTCGTCGCCGCTTGCGACGTCGGCCAGCACCAGATGTGGTTGGCCCAACACTGCGCCTTCTCGCGGCCCGAGGCGCACCTGACGTCCGGCGGCCTGGGGGCCATGGGCTATGGCCTGCCCGCCGGCCTGGGGGCCAAGCTTGCAAATCCCCAGGCCCACGTCGTCACCGTCTCGGGCGACGGCAGCTTCATGATGAACATCCAGGAGCTGGCGACCCTGCGCCGTTACGGCGTCGCCCTGAAGATCGTCCTGCTGGACAACAGCTCCCTGGGCCTGGTGCGCCAGTGGCAGGAGCTGTTCTTCGAGGAGAACTATTCCGAGGTCGATCTGTCGGACAATCCCGACTTCGTCGCGGTGGCTGAGGCCTTCGGCATCGAGGCGTTCCGAATTAGCCGGCGCGAGGAGGTCTCCGCCGGGATCCAGCGTCTGCTGGACGCGCCCGGCCCCTGCCTCGCGCACGTCCTGATCGATCCGAAAGAGAACGTCTGGCCGCTGGTGCCGCCGGGCAAGTCCAACGCTGAAATGATGCACGACACCCGCTTCGAGGGGGACATCTGATGACCGACATGATCCACATCACCATCGACCGCGCCGATGGTTCGCTCCAGCGCCTGATCGGCCTCGTCGAGCGCCGGGGCTTCCACATCGACGGCATGATGCTGTCCGACGAAGGCAGCCTGCGCCGGGTGCAGTTGCAGGTCCGGGGCAAGGACGCCGGACGATGCACCGACAATCTGGGCCGCCAGATCGACAAGCTGGTTGGGGCGACCCGCGTCGGCTTCGCGGCCGCGACCTACGGCTTCCAGACCGGGGCGGCGGCATGACCCAGGACCGAGTACCGAACGACGCAGTCAAGGATTCTGGCCGGGTCATCGTCTTCGACACCACCATGCGCGACGGCGAGCAGGCGCCGGGCTTTTCCATGTCGCCCGCCGACAAGGTGCGGATGGCGCGCCAGCTGAAGGCCCTGGGCGTTGACGTCATGGAGGCCGGCTTCGCGGCGGCGTCTCCGGGCGATGAGGACTGCTTGCGCGCGGTCGTCGGCGAGGTGGCCGAGGACGACAGCGGACCGGTCTTCTGCTCCCTGTCGCGATCGACGGAGTCCGACATCGACGCGGCCTGGCGGGGGCTGAGCGCCACCAAGCGGCGGCGCATCCACATCTTTCTGGGGACCAGCCCGATCCACCGCTCGGCCAAGCTGAAGATGACGACCGATCAGGTGCTGGCCCAGGCTATCGCGTCTGTTCAATACGCCCGCACCCGGTTCGACGACGTCGAGTTCTCTCCGGAAGACGCGATCCGCACAGAGCCGGAATTTCTGGCCGAGGTGCTGGAAGCCGTGGCCGACGCCGGGGCTCAGACGCTCAATGTTCCCGACACGGTGGGCTATGCGACGCCCGACGAGATCCGGGAGCTGTACCGGTTCCTGATCGCCCGCATCCGGCCCAGGCACCCCGACGTGGTCTTCTCGACCCACTGCCACAACGACCTTGGATTGGCGGTGGCCAACTCGCTGGCGGCGGTCGAAGGCGGCGTGCGCCAGGTCGAATGCACCATCAACGGCATCGGCGAACGCGCCGGCAACGCTTCGCTGGAAGAGGTGGTCATGGCGCTGCGCGTCCGGGCCGAGCGGTTCGGGGTCACCACGGGGATCGACAGCACGAAACTGGTCTCGACCAGCCGCCTGCTGAGCGAGATCACCCACTCGCCGGTGGTTCGGAACAAAGCCATCGTCGGCATCAACGCCTTCGCCCACGAGGCCGGCATCCATCAGCACGGCATGTTCGCCGACGCTCGCACCTATGAGATCATGCGGCCGCAGGACGTGGGCTTCGAGGGCAGCTTCTTCGTCCTGGGCAAGCACTCGGGACGTCACGCCGTGGCCAAGCGCGCCGAGGTGTTGGGCCATCCGCTGGTCGGCGCCCACCTGACCGACGCCTTCGCCGCCTTCAAGGCGCGGGCCGACGAGATCGGCGAGATCAATGACGCCGAACTGACGGCCATCTGCGTCGCGACCCAGCCGAGGGAGCGCGAGCATGTCGCCGCCTAGCACCCTCTTCGACAAGGTCTGGGACCGTCACGTCGTCGTGCCCGAGACCGCTGAGACGCCGGGCGTCCTCTACATCGACCTGCATCTGGTCCATGAGGTCACCAGCCCCCAGGCCTTCACCGAGATCGAGTCCCGGGGCCTGAAGGTCCGGCGGCCGGACCGGACCTTCGCGACGCTGGATCATTCCACTCCGACCCTGCCCGCCGGGCTGAACGGCCTGAAGCCCTATGTCACGCCCGAGGCCGAGGCCCAGGTGCACCGGCTGGAAGCCAACTGCGCCCGGCACGGCATCTCGCTGGCGGGTTGGGACTCGGATGATCGCGGCGTGGTCCATGTGATGGGGCCGGAGCTGGGCCTGACCCAGCCGGGCATGACGGTCGTCTGCGGCGACAGCCATACGGCGACGCACGGGGCCTTCGGGGCCCTGGCCTTCGGCATCGGGACGTCTGAGGTGGCTCATGTTCTGGCGACGCAATGCCTGATCCAGCGGAAGTCGAAGGCCATGCGGGTGACCGTCGACGGCGTCCTGTCGCCCGGCGTGTCCGGCAAGGACGTGGCCCTGGCCGTCATCGCCCAGCTGGGCTTCGGCGGCGGGACGGGCTTCGTCATCGAATACGCGGGCGAGGCGGTGCGGTCGCTGGACATGGAAGGGCGGATGACGCTCTGCAACATGTCGATCGAGGCCGGTGCCCGGGCCGGGATGATCGCGCCGGACGACAAGACCGTCGCGTGGCTGAAGGGACGGCGGCATGCGCCGTCGGGCGAGGCGTTCGAGCGGGCGGCGGCCGACTGGCTGACGCTGGCGAGCGATCCCGGCGCGACCTTCGACGCCGAGGTGACGATCGACGGTGCCGCTATCCGGCCCATGGCGACCTGGGGCACGACGCCGGACGCGGGCTCGCCGATCGGGTCGCGCGTGCCGGAGCCGAAGTCCGACAGCGACAGGAAGGCGCTGGCCTATATGGGCTTCGAGGCCGGGCAGACGACGACGAGCCAGGCCGTCGACGTGGTCTTCATCGGCAGCTGCACTAACGGCCGCCTGCCCGACCTGCGCGCGGCGGCGGACATCCTGCGCGGCCGCAAGGTCAAGCCGGGTGTTCGCATGCTTGTTGTGCCGGGCTCAGAAGCCGTGCGGCGCGACGCCGAGGCCGAAGGGCTGCACACGGTCTTCACTGAGGCGGGAGCGGAGTGGCGTATCCCGGGATGCTCGATGTGCATCGCCATGAACGGCGACTTCGTGCTGCCGGGACAGCTGGCGGTCTCGACGTCGAACCGCAACTTCGAAGGCCGCCAGGGCAAAGGCGCGCGCACCATCCTGGCCAGTCCGGCCACGGCGGCGGCCAGCGCCATCGCGGGCGTGCTGACCGATCCTCGCGTCTATCTGACGGAGACGGCCGATGCGTAGCAACTCTACTCCCTTCCCCTGGAGGGGGAAGGGCCGGGGATGGGGTGGAGGCACGGCTTTAGAGAGAGGCACGGCCACACTGAACCCCCTCAAGTCTCGGAGGCTCGCCGGCGACATCCTGCCTCCACCCCATCCCAACCCTTCCCCCTCGAGGGGAAGGGCTTTCGTAGGCTGCGTCAGCGGGGGACAACTCCATGCCTGAGCCGCTGAAGACGCTGACATCCAAGGTCCTGGTCCTCAGCCAGGCCAATATCGACACCGACCAGATCATCCCCGCGCGGTTCCTGACCACGACCGAGTCCAAGGGGCTGGGGGCCAAGGCCTTCTACGACTGGCGCTATGAGGCGGACGGGTCGGCCAAGCCCGAGGCGGTGCTGAACCGGATCGATCCGGCGGAGCATCGCATCCTGCTGGCCGGGGACAATTTCGGCTGCGGATCGTCGCGGGAACACGCGCCCTGGGCTCTGCATGACTATGGCTTCCGGGCGGTGGTTTCGACCTCGATCGCCGACATCTTCACCTCGAACGCCCTGAAGAACGGCTTTTTGCCCGTGGTGGTCGATCAGGCCACTTGGGACGATCTGGCGGCCCATCCGGACCAGCCCGTGACCATCGATCTGGAGACGCAGGAGGTGCGGCGCGGCAACCACGCCCCGGTCGCCTTCACGGTTGAACCCTTCGCCCGCCAATGCCTGCTGGACGGGGTCGACACCCTGGGCTGGCTGCAGAAACACATGCCCGTCATCGAAGCCTATGAACGCGCGCAAGCGCCGGAGCCCGCCTGATGCCCAACACTCGCACCTACAAGATCGTCCTCCTCCCCGGCGACGGCGTCGGCCCGGAGGTCACGGCGGCGGCCAAGGCCGTGCTCGGCGTCATCGGCGACTTCTACGGCCACCGCTTCGACTTCGCCGAGCACCTGATCGGCGGGGCGGCGATCGACGCGACGGGCGACCCCTTGCCGCCCGAGGCGACGGCGGCGTGCCTGGCGGCCGACGGCGTGCTGCTGGGCGCGGTCGGCGGACCTCAGTGGGACGGCGGCAAGCGTCGCCCGGAAGAAGGGCTGCTGGGCATCAGGAAGGCCATGGGGTTGTTCGCCAACCTGCGGCCGCTCCAGGTCTCGCCGGTCCTGGCGCATCGCTCGCCGCTGAAGAAGGAGATCGTCGAGGGCGTCGATCTGATCGTGTTCCGCGAGCTGACCGGCGGCGTTTACTTCGGCGAGAAGACCCGGACCGCCGACATGGCGTCGGACCTGTGCATCTACACCGTGCCCGAGATCGAACGGGTGGCGCGGGCCGCCTTCAAGACCGCCCTGCAACGGCGCGGCAAGGTCACTTCGGTCGACAAGGCCAACGTCATGGAAACGAGCCGCCTGTGGCGCGAGGTCGTGACCCGCATCCACGCCGAGGAGTTCCCTCAGGTCACGCTGGAGCACGCCCTGGTCGACTCCATGGCCATGCACCTGATCCGCAAGCCGCGCGAGTACGACGTCATCCTGACCGAGAACATGTTCGGCGACATCCTGTCGGACGAGATCAGCGTGCTGGGCGGCTCGATCGGTCTGTTGCCGTCGGCATCGCTCGGCTCCACGGGACCGGGGCTGTTTGAGCCCATCCACGGATCGGCGCCGGACATCGCCGGTCAGGACCTGGCCAATCCGGTCGGGACCATCCTGTCGGCCGCCATGATGTTGCGCCACAGCCTGGATCTGGACGACGAAGCCTCGTCGATCGAGGCGGCCGTCGCGGCCGTTCTGGCGGCGGGGGCGACGACGGCGGACCTGGGCGGCGAGCTCGGGACCCGAGCGGCGGCCGGGGCGGTGATCGACGCCATCAAGGCCATCCATTGGGCGGCGTCACATCGCGTCCAGATGCACTGGGGATAATCCGGGGTTAACCTTTTCGTCGCGGAGCCGTCACACAGTTGGATTGTGCGGCGCAGCGAGGCGGTCGAGCAATAATCGTGCTAATGTCCTACAAACTGTGGCTGTGAGCACACGAAAGTTGCACGAAAACGCCACAAACCCCTTGCGCTGATCACCTTTGCAGTAAACAGTTCGCAACTGCGAGATCGAAGAGGGGATGCTCATGTCGCAGTTGCTCAACCGACTTCCGGGGGCCCTGGCCCTCTGTCTGCTTACCGCAGCGCTATTCTATGCGGGGGGTGCGTTCGCCGCGCCCGCTGAACCTGTGGCGGCCGCCGCCGCCGCCGTGACCGAGACGGCCGAGGCCGTGACCGCCGCCGCCGCCGCCGCCGTCGAGGCAGTCGCGGCGCCCGAGGAAGAGGCCGCCGCTCCGGCCCCGGCGCTTCTCGCACACCAGGCCGTGGCCGAGGTCGACGCCGCCGCCAGTTCCTGGATCCTGACGTCCACGGCGCTGGTCCTGCTCATGACCTTGCCCGGTCTGGCGCTGTTCTACGGCGGCATGGTGCGGCGCAAGAACGTCATCGCCACCATCACCCAGTCGCTGGGCGTCGCCGCTGTGGTCAGCCTGGCCTGGTTCGCGGCGGGCTATTCGCTGGCGTTCGGCGTGGGCCAACCCATGTTCGGCTTCGACGGCGACACCGTCCAGTCCTTCATCGGCTCGACCCAGGCGGTGTTCCTGAACGGCGTGACCATGGAGACGGCCTATTCGGCCGCGCCCGGCCTGCCGGAGTATCTCTGGATCGCCTTCCAGCTGACTTTCGCCATCATCACGCCCGCCCTGGTCACCGGCGCCTTCGCCGAGCGGATCAAGTACTCGGCGCTCCTGCTGTTCACCGGTCTCTGGACCCTGCTGGTCTACGCTCCGATCTGCCACTGGGTGTGGGGCGGCGGGTTCCTGGGTTCGGCGGGCGTGCTCGACTTCGCCGGCGGCGCGGTGGTGCACGTCAACTCGGGCGTGGCCGGTCTGGTCTGCGCGCTCTTCATGGGGCCGCGCAAAGGCTATGGAGCCGAGGCCATGAACGCCCACAACCCCGTCCTGACCATGATTGGGGCGAGCTTGCTTCTGGTCGGCTGGATCGGCTTCAACGCCGGCTCGGCCTGGGCTGCGGACGCCATCGCGGGCGTGGCCTTGCTCAACACCCTGCTGGCCGCCTTCGCTGCGTCGCTGACCTGGAAGATCGTCGAGGTCATGGAGAAGAAGAAGCCGTCCCTGATCGGCGTGCTGTCGGGTCTGGTCGCCGGTCTGGTAGCCATCACCCCCGCCGCCGGCTTCGTCGATCCGAAGGGCGCGGTCATCATCGGTCTGATCGCCGGGCCGGTCTGCTATGCCTCTTCGGTTTGGCTGAAGAAGCTGCTGCGTTATGACGACAGCCTGGACGCCTTCGGCATCCATGGCGCGGGGGGGCTGCTGGGTGCCATCCTGACCGGCGTGTTCGCCACCACGGCGGTCAACAGCCTGTCGGAAGGGGCCAACATTCCGACCCAGGCCATGGGTCTGGCCTGGACCATCGCCTGGTCCGCGGTCGTGACCTTCGTCATCCTGGTGATCTGCAAGTTCACCACAGGGCTCCGCGTGAGCGACGCCCAGGAGGCCGAGGGCCTGGATACCACTCTCCACGGTGAGGCGCTCGAAAGCGTTTGACCGAGAGCCGCTGGGCGCGATCCTCCCTCGTGCCCCGCGGACCGCTTCAACAAAAACATCACGAGGGGATATCGAAATGAGACTGCACACCACCTGCGCCGCGCTGGCCGCCGCGCTACTCGCCGCCACGCCGTTCGCCGCCTTCGCCCAGGACGATGTCGACATCGCCTTCAACGTGGCGGTCACCTCCGACTATGTCTTCCGGGGCGTCAGCCAGACCGACGAGGATCCCGCCATCTCGGGTGGCGTCGATCTGACGGCTGGGTCTTTCTACGCCGGGGCCTGGGCCTCCAATGTCGACTTCGGCGACGATACTGACGCCGAGATCGACCTGTACGGCGGCTATCGCACCGAAGCCGGCGGATACGCGCTCGACTTCGGGGTGGTCGGATACCTGTACGTCAACGCTCCGGGCGGGGCCGACTACGACTATGTGGAGTTCAAGGCCGCCGCGTCCCGCGCGATCGGTGACTTCACAGGGGGCATCGCCCTCTATGTCTCGCCGGACTTCTTTGGAGCCGACGACGAGGCGACCTATCTGGAGCTGAACGGCGCCTATGCGACCACGGCCGGCTGGACGATCTCCGGCGCGGTGGGTCAGCAGTGGCTGGACGTGTCGGATGACTACGTCACCTGGAACCTCGGCGCGGCCTATGCCCTGACCGACAATCTGACCTTCGACGTCCGTTATCACGACACCGACATCGACGGTCTGGCCATCGCCGAGGACCGGTTCGTGGCCACGATCAAGGCAGCGTTCTAAGACCCTTACGGATCTCCCTCTCCCGGCGGGGGAGGGAGATCTCTGGCCCTACCGCCCGTAGCGCTCGGCCACCGGCGCGTAGCGGTCCCAGACCTCGCGGTCCGCGAGCGAGCGAAGAAGCTTGATGTATTCCGCGTGAGTCCAGGCCAGAGGCGTGGCCGAGTTGGTGCCCTGGCCGGGTTCATAGTCGAATCGCGTGCGGTCGCCGACGCCGTCCCAGACCTGTTCGGGCAGCAGAAGGCCGTGGTTGGCGAAGCTCTCCATGCCGGCGACGTAGGTGTTGCGGATCGCCGTCAGGTCATCAGAGCCTGACTGGAGCACGCGGGCCAGCTCATAGTGGCCCCGCTCCCCGGTGAAGAAGGGCCAGACCCGGCCACGTTGGCCCGGCGTCATCCCACCGACGCCATAGCCCCCGCCGGTCTCGACGTTCTCGCCATAGCCGTCGTTGCCGTAGCGCCGGAAGGCGGGAAAGCCGTTCAGATCATAGCGGACGCGCAGGCGGTCCTCGCGGGTCTGGTCATCGTATTCCGGCAGGGTGGCCAGGATCGACGGGGCGTCCGCGGGCCGGACGCCATAGCGGACCAGTTCCAGGAAACCGCCATCGACGATCTGGTCTTCCGGCAGGCCGATCTGGGCATTGGCCTCGCCGATCGGCGCGCGATCGTTGGGATCCTGATTCCTCGTGATGCGCACGAAGTACTCGCCGTCGCCCAGCGACCCCTCTGTCGTGAACATCCGGGCCTCGATCTTGTCGGCATAGTCGTCGGCGGCGGCCAGATAGCGGTCGGCGGAGGCGGCGTCGCCCGAGGCCCGCGCGATCTCTGCGGCGGTGACCAGGCCGGCGATCACGGCGGCTGTGGTGGAGGGGGAGTAGCCCTCCTGCTCCTCCCATCGCTCCTGCTGGGTCCAGGGCGGAGTGATTTGTCGGTCGTTCCAGGTCAGGCCGATGGTGCCGCCGTCCACGAGGAAGTCGGCGGCGGGTTTGATCATGTCGGCGTACATGCGGGTCATTTCTGCGTCGGACACGACACCCGCCTGCCATAGCCGCCAGCCCAGCATGATCGGCATGGCGGTTTGGTCCAGCTGGACCGCCACCCATTCGATGGTGCCATCGACCCAGGTCTTTTGCAGGAACCAGCCGGTCGCGCCCGTATTGCCCGGCGTGTCGGCGCGGACCTGGACCTGGGGCAGATAGCGGAGAGCCGCCAGCGGCGTCTCGACGTCGCCCAGCGCCAGCATGGCCATGGCCACCTGATAGAAGTCGCGCGGCCAGACGGCCTTGTAGCCGGTGGAGGGTCGGGTCGCGTCGACCGTGTCGCCCCAGGGGTTGGACAGGGACGCGATCAGGGCACCGGCGTAGGTGCGGTCCTCCTGCACCTTCAGCATCAGGGCCGAGGCATAGGCCAGCTTGCCCCCGTCGGTGGACTGTTCGGCGATGCGGGGCAGGTCGGTGAGGGAGGCGATGTAGTCCTCCCAGCCGACCGCTGCGCCCTCGCCGTTGAATCGGGCCAGCACCTCGTCCAGCCCGGTCAGGAAAGTGGACGACACCGCCCGCTGGGCGTCGGCCCGCGTGGCGCCGAAGCCGATGACGAAGTCCTGTCGGGACTCCGTGCCCTGAAGCACCGGGCCGAGGCCGGCGGTCAGCATGATCGCGCCCGCCTGATCGCCGGTGGAGCGCCAGGCGTGGTCCAGCGTGCCGTCGGCCAGATCGGTCAGGCCGTCCGACGTGCCGAGGAAGCCGACGCTGGCCGATTCGAACGGCAGGTCGGACTGCAGCACCAGATGCGTGTCGCCCTCCCAGGCGTGCAGGGTTCCCTGGGTTTCCATCAGGGCGTTCCGCTCGACGTACTGGACGGTGGCGGCGGCCTCACCCCGGTCGCCGATACCGGTGTTGGCCATGTGGGGTTCGAGCAGCAGATAGGGGCGGAGGTCTCCCTTCAGCGCGCGCACGGCGACGCGCAGCACCAGGCTCTGGCCGTCGGGGTCGGTGTAGATGCGCTTCTCGATCTCGAAGCGCCCGCCCCTGTCCGTTGTGATCACGCGATAGGCGGGAGAGAGGGGGCGGCCCTGAGCGTCGACGTGCAGGTATTCGGTGCGGCTGGTCGTGTCGCGGCCCTCGACGAAGACCTGACCGTCTACGACGACGGCGAAGCGCAACTGCTTGATCTGGGCCTCGTGGATCAGACCCCACATGGTCTCGGTCAGGACGCCGTCGGCGAGAGAGAACCAGACCCTGGACACCGTGCCGGTCGGGCCGCCGTCGGCATAGCGGCCCTCGACGTAGGCTTCATACGACGACCCGGCTCCGGTCTTGGCGGCGTTGACCCAGGTCGGCTGGTCGCCCGGCGCGCCGAGGGCTATGGCGACGTCGGCCGGAACGGAAACGGCACCCTGCATCCGCATCGGCTGGGGCAGCAGGGCGCAGGCGCTGAGCGCCAGGGCGGCCGATCCGGCCATCAGGATCGAGGTCAGTCTACGCATGGCGGTCACTCTCAAGCGGCGGGAAGAAGGAAGGTCAGGGGCACGTCGAGGCGGCTGTTCCAGCTCCTCTCGTTGTGCTCGGCGGTGGGGAAGACAAGCGTGCGGAACCGGTCCGGACCCCAGCCCTCGGCGCGGATCACCGTGTCGATGCGCGACTGGAAGAAGGCGTAGAACTGGTCCAGCGTCTCATCGCCCCGGTCCATGTACAGGCGGTGCGTGGCCGGATCGGGCAGGCCGCGCTGGATGACGTTCGACCAGGCCTGGACGACGGCTTCGCGCCAGGTTTCCAGCGCATCGCCCTCCAGCCGTTCGAGCCGTAGCGGCCAGTGCGTCGACAGGCATCCGGCGGCGCCGAACACTTCAGGGTGCTTCATCATCGCGTAGAGCGAGATCAGACCGCCCATGCTGGAGCCCGCGATGACCGTATCGTCGCGGCCGGGCAGGGTGCGGTATTCGGCGTCGATGCGAGGTTTCAGCTCCTCGACCAGGAAGCGCAGGTATTGGTCCGAGAGGGGCGGGCCGCCGTACATCGGCATCAGGCTGTCGCGCACCTCGGCGGGCAGGGCGGCGATCAGGTCGGCGGGCACATACTCCCGCAGGCGCAGCGGCGTGTTCCAGACGCCGACCACGATAGGGGCGCGAACCTGGCCGGTCTCGATCAGGCGCACCAGATGCTCGTCCACGCCCCATTCTCCGAAGTTGGCGCGGGCCGGATCGAACAGGTTCTGGCCGTCGTGCATGTAGAGGACGGGGTGGCGGTCCGACCCCGCGTCATAGCCGGGGGGGAGCCAGACGGAGACGTTGCGGGGGCTCAGGTGCGCGGAGGCGACGGCCTCGTATTCGACCAGTCGGCCGCCCGTGACAGCACCGGTCTGAGCCAGGGCCGACCCCGCGAAGGGCAGGGCGGCGAGGGTGGCCAGCAGGTCGCGGCGGTTCATGGATTCACCTCGCGCACCCGCAGCGACATGGCCGCGGCGATGAAGAAACTGACGCCGCCCACGACCAGAGCCCAGATCGCCTGGGACTGGAACAGGGCGTTCAGCATCAGGCCGAGCAGGGTCGCGGCGACCAACTGCGGCACCACGATGAAGATGTTGAAGACGCCCATGTAGATGCCCATCTTCCGGCCCGGGACGGCGCTGGACAGGATGGCGTAGGGCATCGACACGATCGAGGCCCAGGCGATGCCCACTCCCACCATCGGCAGCCACAGCATCTGGGGATCGCGGATCAGGAAGATGCCGATGAGGCCCAGGCCGCCCAGCGCCAGCGCCACCGCATGGGCCCCGCGCTTGCCGATGCGACGCGCCAGAACCGGCAGGCCGAATGCCACTGCGGCCGCGACGCCGTTGTAGACGCCGAACAGGACGCCGACCCAGTCCGCGCCCTCGTTGTAGGCGGCCGAGGTCGTGTCGCTGGAGCCGAAGTGGACGGCGGTGACGGCCGCGGTGGTGTAGATCCACATGGCGAACAGGGCGAACCAGCTGAAGAACTGTACGACCGCCAGGCCGCGCATGGTCTCGGGCATGCCGAACATGTCGTCGAGCACTTCGGTCAGGCCGTTCGACTTGGTCGCGCGGCGGAAGGCGGCGACGAGCAGCTGCAGCCCGCCGAAGGCCGCGACGAAGCCGGCGAGCACATACAGCTCCTTGCCGACGGCCTTCCTCCAGTCCTCGAACTCGGCGGGCAGGGCGGCGGCCTGGTCGCGCACGAGCCAGACGGCGAGGAAGGCCAGCGCCCCGATCGCCAGCCAGGTCAGGCCGCCCGACAGGTAGCGGGAGGCCGGACGCATGGCCTCGGTGGCGACCGGCGCGGGCCTGGCTCCCTCGAAGGCGTCGATCTGTTCGGGGGTGTATTCGCTGGTCGAGAACACGGTCCACAGCACGGCGACCAGCATGGCGGCGGCGCCGACGTAGAAGCTGATGCGGACGCTGTCGGGCACGATGCCTTCGGGCGCGGTGTTGGCGACCCCGGCCTGGCTCAGCAACCACGGCAGGCAGGAGGCGAAGACCGCGCCCGTGCCGATGAAGAAGCTCTGCATCGCATAGCCGGTCGCGCGCTGTTCCTCGGGCAGGTTGTCGCCGACGAAGGCGCGGAACGGCTCCATGGTGACGTTGATCGCCGCGTCCATGATCCACAGCGTCGCCGCCGCCATCCAGAGGACGGGGGCATTGGGCATGAAGACCAGGGCGATGGTGGTCGCGATCGCGCCGAACAGGAAGTAAGGCCGCCGACGGCCCAAGGGCCCCCAGGTCTTGTCGCTGAAATAGCCGATGATGGGCTGGACGATCAGGCCGGTCAGCGGCGCGGCGATCCACAGAATGGCGAGCGAATCGACCTCGGCGCCGAGCGTCTGGAAGATGCGGCTGGTGTTGGCGTTCTGCAGGCCGAAGCCGATCTGGATGCCGAAGAAGCCGACGCACATGTTCCAGATGGCCAGCCGGGTCAGGCGTGGGCGAGCGCTCGGGAAGGTCGCGGAGAGGGTCATGCGACGGGCTTTTCAGCGGTGCGGCAGAGGTGGGAATTCGACCACGGCTCAAGGTGCGAATTCGACCACGACAGCGACGACTTTGGAGACGTGAGAGACATCACCGCGCCCTCCCCAGCGGCACGAAGCGGATGGCCTGGCCGCCGCCGGGAGCCAGCGCCAGGGTCAGGGTGTCGGCCGAGGTGACTTCCCGTTCTTCGATGACGATGTCGGTGCGGCTGCGGCCGTCTCCATCGCGCCAGTCGGCGTTGGGGCCGTCGCGATAGATCTCGGCGCGGTAGCGGACGCCCGGTTCCAGGAAGTTGAGGGGTGCCGACAGCACGCGCGGATGCTCGTCTGTGATGGAGCCGAGGAACCACTCGCGGGTGCCGCGTTCCTTCCTGGCGATGGTGACGTAGTCGCCGATCTGGCCGTTCAGGACGCGGGTCTCGTCCCAGTCGACGGCGACGTCCTTGATGAACTGGAAGGGGCCCGGGTTGGCCTCATAGTTGTCGAGCAGGTCGGCCGCCATCTGCAGAGGGCTGTAGATCGTGACATACAGCGCCAGCTGCTTGGCCCAGGTGGTGGCGATGCCATCGGGGCTGCGCGTCTCCATCCCGAAGATGCCGGGCGTATAGTCCATCGGCCCGGCCAGCAGGCGGGTGAAGATCAGGTTCAGCTCGTGCTCGGGCGGGTTGCCGGGTTGACCCCAGGCGCTGAACTCCATGCCGCGCGCGCCCTCACGGGTGACCATGTTGGGATAGGTGCGGCGCAGGCCGGTGTCCTTGAAGGGCTCGTGCGGATTGACCGAGATGCGGCGCTCGGCGGCTTCCAGCGCCACGGCCTGATGGTGACGCGCCATGGCCTGGCTTTCGTGCCAGGCGAAGGTCGGCTGGCCGTCCGGACCCGTGACCCGCGCCCCGCCCGCGTCGGCGACGTAGCCGGTCTTCACCGCCCCAATGCCCAGCCGCTCATAGAGGTCGAAGCCGGCCTCCATCTGCTGCTCGTAGTGATAGGCGTTCCCGCCCGTCTCGTGATGGCCGATGATCTGGACCCCGCGCTCGCGGGCGTAGCTGGCGAGGCCCTCCAGATCGACGTCTGGGTAGGGCTGGGTGAAGGAATAGTCCCAGCCGTTGCCGAACCAGTTGCCGTCCCAGCCGACGTTCCAGCCCTCGACCAGCACCCCGCCAAAGCCGTGCTCGGCGGCGAAGTCGATGTGACGGCGCACGTTCTCATTGGTCGCGCCGTGACGGGGGCCCGACGCCCAGGTCTTGGTGTCCAGGTGCATTTCCCACCAGACGCCGACGTACTTCATGGGCTGGACCCAGCTGACGTCGCCCAGGGCATTGGGCTCGTTCAGGTTCAGAATCAGGCTCGACTCAACCAGGCCGCCGGCGGTGTCCGTGATCTGCAGCGTGCGCCACGGGGTGGGGAAGGGGGCCTCGCGCTCGACCGCTGCGTTGGTGAGGCCGGGCGTCAGGTCGGCGACGAAGCGGTGCCCTTCGGAGCGGCGCAGGTTCATGCCGGAGTAGTCGATCAGGGCCGCCTCGTGGATCGAGACGTGCAAGCCGCTGTCCAACCGCATGGTCATCGGCGTCTGCGTCGAGCCCGCGCCCTCGATCGGTGTGCGGTGATAGAGGTATTCCTCGCGGTTCCACTCCCAGGCGGGGATCCACCAGGCCTCGCCGTCCTCGGCGATGTTGAACTCGGTCAGCTCCGAGCCGATGCGGACGGTGCGAAGCGCGTCCTGCTGGGGAAACTCGTAGCGGAAGCCCAGGCCGTCGTCGTAGACGCGGAAAACGACATCGAAGGTCCGGCGCAGGTTGGCGCGCTCGGTGAAGGTGACCCGCAGCTCGCGGTAATTGTTGCGGATGAAGCGCCGCTCGCCCCACGGCTGCTCCCAGGTGTCGTCGTGGTCGGTGGGGCTGGCGGCGGTCAGGTCCAGCCCGCGCTCCAGCTTGGGCGCGTCGGTCAGGATGAAGCCCAGCCGCGAGGGCTCTATGACCGGCCGACCCAGGCGGCTGACGGCATAGGACGGCCGGCCGTCGCCGTCTGTGGTGACCACAACTTCCAGCGCGCCGTTCGGAGACGTGACCGACGCCGTCGGCCGCTCCTGCGCCAAGGCGGGCGTCCAGATCGCCAGGAAGGCGAGGATCATCAACAGACTACGCATGGTCTTCACTCCCTGGGGGCTTCTAAAGCGAAGCTCTTGCCAATCGGCGCGGCTGGTGGGCAGATGCGTCGATGACGTGTTTTGCAGCAAAATTTGCACTGGTGATCCGGTGAGCCGCCGGTCGACCCGCCTTGAGGACATCGCGGCGCTCGCCGGGGTGTCGATCTCGACCGCGTCGCGGGCGCTGAACGACCATCCGGCCGTCAACGATCGCACCAAGCAGAAGATCTGGAAGCTGGCGCGCGAGCACGACTATCCATTCCGCCGCTACATGCCCGCCGGGCCGATCGGTGCGTCCGGCACCATCGCCGTGGTCACACCCCGGCCCCAGGGCCGCGAGGGCCGCCTGAGCGACCCGTTCTTCCTGGAACTGCTGGCCGGTGTCGGCGAGGCGGCGCGAGAGCGCGGATGCGACATCGTTCTGAGCCACGTCTCGCCCCAGAACCTGGATGACCTGAACGCCGCCATGACGACCAGCCGCGCTGACGGCGTGATCTTCCTGGGTCAGTCCACCCTGCACATGGCCTTCAATCGCATGGCCGAGACGGAGGGCCGCTTCGTGGTCTGGGGCGCCGAACTGCCCGAGCAAGCCTACTGTTCCATCGGCTCTGACAACGTCAGCGGCGGCCGGCGCGCCACGGCCCATCTGGTGCGGCTGGGCCGCAAGCGCATCGTCTTCCTGGGGGATCTCGACCCGCCCGAGGCCATGCAGCGCCAGCGTGGCTATGCCGAGGCTCTGGAAGCCGCGAGGCTGGGGGTCGATCCGGACCTCATCCTGCCCGCTCACTTCGAGGTCGAGAGCGCAGAAGGGTCCGTGGATTCCATGCTGCGTCGCGGCCTGGACTTCGACGGCATCGTCTGCGCTTCGGATCTGATCGCGCTGGGGGCCGTGCGCGCCCTGCTGCATGCCGGCAAGCGCGTGCCCGAGGATGTCTCCGTCATCGGCTTCGACAATGTGCCGTTCAGCCGCTACTCGCGCCCGGCCCTGTCGACCATCGCCCAGGACACGATGAAGGCTGGCCGGCTGATGGTGTCCAAGCTGCTGGACCACGCCGGGGAGGGCGGGGGGCGCTCGGAACGCATCCCCACCGACCTGATCGTGCGCGAGACCTGCGGCGGCTGAGGTCATTCAACCAGGCTCGCTCAGCACCAGACCGGCCAGGGGCGGAAGTTCACCGGACCAGGGATCGGGACAGTTCACCGCCTGAACCACGGTCCATCCAGCCGGTGGCCGCCAGGCGATCGGGTCGTGACCGATGTTGAAAGCGCACAGCAGGCCCTCGTCGTCGCGCTGGCGCGTGAAGAGAAGTAGTTGATCGGGCGCATCCAGCATGGTCATCGACCCGGTCCGCAGCGCCGGGTGGTCCTTGCGAAGCGCGATCAGCCGCCGCGCCAGGTGCAATGTCGCCTTGGGGTCCTTCTCCTGCGCCTCGACGGCGAGCGCGCGGTGACGCGGGTCGACCGGCAGCCACGGCTCGGCCTCAGAGAAGCCGGCGTGGCCGTTGTCGGCCTTCCACGGCATGGGCGTTCGCGCCCCGTCGCGGCCCAGGGTCTCGGGCCAGTTCACGATGGCTTCCGGGTCGACCAGGCGTTCGAAGGGGACCTCGGCCTGGGGCAGGCCCAGCTCCTCGCCCTGATAGACGAAGACATTGCCGCGCAGCGTCATCAGCAGCAGCAGCGCCATCTCGGCGAAAGCCTTCTCGTCGCGGCCTTCGACCCATCGCGACAGGTGGCGGGGCGCGTCGTGGTTGGAGAAGGTCCAGGACGGCCAGCCCTCGCCCGGCCCACCCGGCCACATGGCGGGACCCCGGTCGACCAGGTCGGTCGTCAGCCGGTCGGCGTAGAGATAGAGGAAGCCATAGGCCGAATGCAGCCGGTCCGGACCCTGGGTGTAGAGCTTCATCTCCTCATTGGCCCGCTCGCCGCCGACCTCGGCGACCAGAAAGCGGTCATCGCCATAGCTGTCAGCCACCTGACGCAGTCGCGTCAGGAAGGCGGGAATGTCGTCGTGAGACTGGTTGAAGACATGGTGCTGGTAGTCGAACGGCCGGGTGCGTTTGCCAGGCGTCGTCACAGGCGGATTGTTGGTCAGTGCCGGGTCGTGCATCGAGAAGTTCAGCGCATCGCAGCGGAACCCGTCCACGCCCCGGTCCAGCCAGAAGCGCGCGACCGACAGCAGGGCCTCCTGCACCTCCGGGTTCCTGACGTTCAGCTGCGGCTGCTCCTTCAGGAAGTTGTGCATGTAGTACTGGTGCCGCCGCGCGTCCCAGGTCCAGGCCGGGCCGCCGAACACCGACTGCCAGTTCGACGGCGGACTGCCATCCGGCTTGGGGTCGGCCCAGACATACCAGTCGGCGTATCGGTTGGTCTGGTCCTGGCGGCTCTCCTGGAACCAGGCGTGCAGGTCCGAGGTGTGGGAATAGACCTGGTCGATGATGACCTTCAGCCCCAGCCGGTGGGCCTTGTCCACCAGACGGTCGAAGTCCGCCATGGTCCCGAAGATGGGGTCGATGCCGAGGTAGTCGGCGACGTCGTAGCCGAAGTCCTTCATCGGCGAGGTGAAGAAGGGCGAGAGCCAGATCCCGTCCACGCCCAGCGAGGCGATGTGCTCCAGATGGGCGGTGACGCCCGGCAGGTCGCCGATCCCGTCGCCGTTGGTGTCGGCGAAGCTGCGTGGATAGACCTGATAGATGACGGCGCCGCGCCACCACTCGCGGCGAGGCTTGGCCGCCGCGTCGGGCAGGCTGTGCGTTCGGGGGCTCAGGGCTTCTAGCGTCAACGCAAACCTATTCGGAACGGCAAAGGATGAAATCGAGCGCGGGAACGGTGACCCGAACGCTGGCGGGAGCGGTCGCCCGGGCGGGGCACTGACCCCGCGATGAGGACCATGCGGTCGAGGCGGCGTCCACCTCGATGTTGGCGGAAATCTCGGCGGTCGAGGTGTTGTAGACGATCAGGGTCTCGCCCGGCTCGCCCTCGATCTTGCGGCTGACGGCGAACAGGCCGGGGGCCTCGGCGGCGAAGCGCACGGTTTGCAGGCCCCGGCGGAGGCGCGGGTCCGCCGCGCGCAGCCGCGCCATTTCCGAAATCGCGCGATAGAGCGGCGCCTCGGTCGAGTAGGGGGCTTGGGCCCCGCCGATGATCCGATCGTCGGCATAGGTCGCGACCTGCGTCGGGAAGAGCGTCTGACGCGCGCCACCATAGCCGCCGTCGCCGACGAAGCCCTGTTCGTCGCCATAGTAGATCGTCGGCACGCCCCGGCTGAACATCAGGAAGGCGTGGGCCAGGGTCGTGCGAGCCAGCAGTTCCTCGTCGGAAATGTCCGGCTTGGACGTGAGGATGAAGTTGCCGATCCGGCCCATGTCGTGGTTGCCGAGGAAGGTGGGCAAGGCCAGGGCCGCCGCCTCTCCGCCCTCATAGAGCACGTCCGTCGAGAACAGGCGGGCCAGGGTATCCGGCGCCGCGTCGCGCGCCACGATCTCCGTCACCTTGGACTGAAAGCCGAAGTCCAGCACGGTGGGATATCGATCGACCCGGGTGTAGCGCGCCAACTGGGCCGGATCGACGTCATAGACCTCGCCGAAGATGTGGAAGTTCGCGATGCCGTTGGCCTCGGCGCGGGCCTGCATCGCCGGGACGAAGGCCTGCCAGAATTCCGGATTCACATGCTTGGCGGTGTCGATGCGGAAGCCGTCGATCTGATAGCGGTCGATCCAGTCGCCGAAGATCTCGATCATGCCTGCGATGACGCGAGGATGCTCGGTCATCAGGTCGTCGAGCCCGGCGAAGTCGCCGTCGGTCGAGCTCTCGTTCCGGAACGTCGTGTCGCCGCGGTTGTGATAGTAGATCGGGTCGTTCAGCCAGGCGGGCACCTTCACGCTCTCTTCGCCCTCCGGGACGTAGGGCGTGTAGGCGTAGTCCGGCCGGGTCAGGCGCTCGAAGTTCGTGCCGTCGAAACCGTCGTTGATCGGCGGGCCCTCGACGCCGCCGCGCCGGGTGTAGGGATAGTCAGCGCGGCTGCGATAGGCGCAGTCGTTGGCCGGGCACTCCCGATAACGGATCACATCGGCCGTGTGGTTGGCGACGATGTCCATGTAGACCTTCATGCCCCGCGCATGGGCCGCCTCGACCAGGGCCCGCATGTCGGCGTCCTCGCCGAAGTGGGGATCGACGCGGGTGAAGTCGGTGATCCAGTAACCGTGCGAGCCCGAGAACTCCCGACCCGGCTGGCCCTGGATTGGCTTGTTCTTGAAGATCGGGGCCACCCAAATGGCGGTCGCGCCCAGGCCCTGGACGTAGTCCAGTCTCTGCATCAGCCCGGCCAGGTCCCCGCCCTGATAGAAGCCGGCGTCGGTCGGATCGAACCCGTGGTCCAGGCGGCCGCCCGCAATGCCGCCGGTGTCGTTCGTCGGGTCGCCGTTGGCGAAACGATCGGGCAGGAGGAAGTAGATCACCTCGTCCTGGGGCAGGCGCTGGCGGTAGGCCAGATCGCCCTGGGCGAGGGCCGCCGGCGCCGACATGGCGGTCGCCACAGCCAGCATCGCCAGGATGCCGCCTCTCCTCGCGCTCATCGATGCCCTCCCTTGGTTCGCTCCCGGCCGGACGCGACGTGTCGCCCGATCTCTTTGCAAGATTTTGCAGTCCTGTTTGGCCGTGTCAATCCGGCAACGGAGGCCGTCAGATAAGCCCGCTCCTCATATTGCATCGCACAATAGCGCCAATTTCTTGGTTCGCCGCCCCGTGACGAATTTTCGACCAGAGCATTACGGGCTTGCAAGGATGCGAAATCTTTGCATAGATTTGCGCAGTGGGACGCGATCGCTTCGTTAGAAACGCGAGACGTCCGCAGGGAGGAAGAGAATGAGCCATCGCATCACCACGCGCGCGCGCCTGCTGTCGGGAGGCGCTCTTGGCGTCCTCGCCGCCCTCGCGGTCGCCGGAACCGCCAACGCCCAGACCGCGCCTCAGGACCAGGAAGCCACCGAGGTCGATGAAATCATCGTCACCGGCATCCGCGCCTCGATCCAGACCGCGGTCTCCGTCAAGCGCGATAACTCCTCGATCGTAGAGGTGATCGCCGCCGAGGACCTGGGCAAGTTGCCCGACCAGTCCATCGCCGAATCGCTCGCCCGCCTGCCGGGCCTGTCGGTCCAGAGGCTCGACGGTCGTGGCCAGGTCATCAGCGTCCGCGGTCTCGGACCGGACTTCACCAGCGCCCTTCTCAACGGTCGCGAGCAGCTGACCACGGGCAACAATCGCGGCGTCGAGTTCGACCAGTATCCCGCGGAACTGCTGTCGGGCGTGGTCGTCTACAAGACCACGGACGCGTCGCTGATCGGCCAGTCGCTCGCGGGCACGGCGGATCTGCAGACCGTGCGGCCGCTCGCCTACGGTCGGCGCGCCATCGCCATGAACTACCGGTATGAGTGGAACGATCTCGGCCAACTGAACCCCGACAGCGAAGACTCCGGCAATCGCTACACGTTTTCTTACATCGACCAGTTCTTCGACGGCACCCTGGGTGTCGCTCTAGGCATCGCCGGGCTGGAGCAGCCCTATCAGAACCAGAGGTTCCACTCCTGGGGCTTCGGCACCGTGCCGGACGGCTCCCGGGTCCTGAACGGCGCGAAGCTGACCGCTCAGTCCGGCTTCATCGAGCGCACGGGCTATGCCGGCGTTCTTGAATGGCGTCCGACCGACCGCATGTCGCACACTCTGGATGTCTTCTACTCCGAGTTCGACAACCGCCAGATCCAGCGCGCGGTCGAGTTCCCTCTGAACTGCTGCAGTCCTCTCTCGCCCGGGTTCACGACCTCCGGCGGAGTGGTGACGGCGGCGACCTTCACCAACGTTCCGACGGTTCTGAAGAACGACCTGGACCTGACTGACGCCGAGACGCTGTCGGTCGGCCTGGGGTCGGAGTTCATCCTGAACGATCGCTGGACCCTGACGACGGACATCAGCATCGCTGAAGCCTCGCGCCAGAACCAGATCATCGAGACCAACTCGGGCACCGGCTACGGTGCCTCGGGCCTGAACGACACCGTGAGCTACACCGCGTCGCCGGGCCAGGCGCCGCGCTTCACGGCAGGGATCAACTACGCAGATCCGTCGATCATCCGCCTGACCGATCCCAACGGCTGGGGGGGATCGAACATCCAGGCCGGCTACATGAACATGCCGACCGTCGACGACGAAATGAGCGCCTTCCGTCTCGCCCTCGAAGGTCAGGTCGATTTCGGCCCGATCTCCAGCATCGAGATCGGCGCCAACTACAGCAGCCGCGACAAGTCCTACTCGGTCCAGGAGTTCTACCTGGTTCCCGCCGGCGGCGCTCTGGAAGTCGCGATCCCGACCTCGGCCTTGCTGGGATCGGTCCGCATCGACGCCCTGGGCGCCGACATCATCGCCTACGACCCCAGGGCGGTCCTGAACTCCGGCATTCTGGTCCGGCAGGCCAATCTGTCCCAGGGCGTGCTGGCCAAGCCCTGGCAGGTGTCCGAGGACATCACGACGCTGTATGTCCAGGCCGACATCGACACCCAGATCGGGTCGATCCCGGTCACGGGCAACTTCGGCGTGCAGTACATCGGCGTCGAACAGAGCTCTGAAGGCTTCGCGGTCAACAACACCTCGACGACCCCGCAGGCCAGAAGCGGTGGTGCCGATTACGGTGACTGGTTGCCCAGCCTGAACCTGATCTTCGAGCTGACCCCGTCGGACTATCTGCGCGTCTCCGCGGCCCGGACTCAGTCTCGGCCCCGCATGGATCAGATGAACGCGACCTTCAGCTACGGCTGGAACGACGCGAACCGGACCTCGACGGACATCAACAACGCCTATTTCGGCGCCGGCGGCGGCAACCCCGAGCTGCGTCCGTGGGAGGCCGATGCCTTCGACATCTCCTACGAGCACTATTTCGGTCCGGGCGCCTACGTCAGCATCGCGGGCTTCTACAAGGACCTGAAAACCTACATCTACAACCAGAACAGCGTGTACGACTTCACCGGGCTCGACTATCCGACCACTGGCGGCCTGCCGCCCGTCGGGTCCTTCCTGGGCTTGTACAATCAGCCCACCAACGGAGAAGGCGGCAGCATCCAGGGCATCGAACTGGCGGCGTCTATTCCATTCTCCATGCTGCACCCTGCCCTCGAGGGCTTTGGCGCGGTGGCGAGCTATTCCGACACGTCCAGCGAAATCCAGCCCAATCCCGGCAACCCATCGGAGCCGATTGTTGGACTGTCAGAGCGCGTCGGCAACATCACGGCCTATTATGAACGCTATGGGTTCCAGGCTCGGGTGAGCGGTCGCTACCGGTCGCAGTTCCTCGGCGAGGTCGCCGGCCTCGGGGCCTCTCGCGACTTCCGTTATGTCGACGATGAGACCGTCGTCGACGCCCAGATCGGATACCAGTTCCAGTCGGGTCCGCTGGAAGGACTGTCCGTGTTGCTCACCGGCAGCAACCTGACCGACCAGGAGTTCGTGACGCTGGAGAACCGCGACCCGCTCCAGGTTCGCGACTACCAGGTCTACGGCTCGACCTACATGATCGGCATCAACTACCGGTTCTGACGACGACCTCGGCCGCCTTTCCTCGAGAGAGGCGGCCGCCTCCTCCTGAGGCGAAACTGGCCGCGCGGAGTTGCTCCGCGCGGCCGTTTTTCCATCTGGACGCGACGCGCGAACCGCGCGACCCATTGACCGTAAACGCTTACGGGCCGACGCCGCCCGATCCGACGAAAGGCCGCCAGACATGACGACCCCGACAGACCCAGTACCGCCCAAGGGCACGGGCCTCGCCTTCGCCTACGTCACCACCCTGTTCTTCGCCTGGGGCTTCGTGACCTCGCTGATCGGCCCGCTGATCGCCGCGGTCCGTCGGGTGTTCGAGCTCAGCTATGCCGAGGCGACGCTGACGACCTTCGCCTGGTTCATCGCCTACGGCATCGCGTCGATCCCGGCCGCCGCCTTGCTGGCGCGGCTCGGCTACAGCCGCGCTATCATCTTCGCCCTGGTCACCATGGTCGCGGGCTGTTTGATCGTGCCGATCGCCACCATCGTCGACTGGTATCCCGGCGTCCTGATCGCCCTGTTCGTGATCGCTTCAGGCGTGACCCTTCTGCAGGTCGGCGCGAACCCGCTGGTCGCGGCCCTGGGGCCGCAGAAGAGCTCGCACGCGCGACTGAACTTCTCGCAGTTCTTCAACTCGCTCGGCACTACGCTTGGGCCGCTGCTGGCCGCGCCGATCCTCCTGACGGGGGGCGTGTTCGCGGCAGACGCCGTCATCACCGACCCGGCGACGCGGGCCGAATCGCTGCGCAGCATCGACATCGCCTTCCTGGCGGTCGGCCTGTTCTTCGCCGTCGTCGCCGCCTTCATCTTCACGGCGAGGAAGACCATCAACGCCGCCGCTCCGGCCCCCACGGCCGAGGATCGGATGTCGCCGCTCGTAGCGTTGAAGTCGCCCTGGGCCGTGTTCGGGGCTCTGGCGATCTTCTTCTACGTCGGGTCGGAAGTGACCATCGGCGACCTGATGACCGACTTCCTGCACCGGCCTGAAATCCTCGACATTCCCATCGCCCAGGCGGGTCAGATGGTCGCCTACTACTGGGGCGGGGCCATGGTGGGCCGCCTGATCGGCGGCCTGCTGATGCTCACCTCAATCCGGGCCTCGACCATCCTGATCTTCAACACGGCCGTCGCGGCCGTCCTGTGCCTGGTGGTCACTCAGACGGGCGGGACCACGGCGGCCTATGCGGCCATCGCGATCGGCTTCTTCAACTCCATCATGTTCCCGACCATCTTCACCTTGACGCTGGAGCGGTCGACCGCGCCTGTGCCGGCGACCTCGGGCCTGTTGGTGTTCGGCATCATCGGCGGGGCCATCCTGCCGCCCATCGCGGGTTCGATCGCGGACAACTCGGCGACGCTGAACCCGCTCTTCTACGTGCCGATGGTCGGCTATCTGATCCTGGTCGCCTTCGCCGTCGCGGCGTCGCGGGCGAAGACCCACTCCATCGCGGCGTCGGGCACGCCCGGCGGTCATTGAGCGGCGTTGGCATTCTCCGGGCTGACAGGAGCGAGCGTGAGTTGTAAGCGGTTACACTCCCTGTTTGGAGGTCCGCGGATTCGTGTCTCGTCTTCCCTGCCGTCGCAGCGTCCTGATGGGCGCGGCCGCCCTGGGCGCTAGCATGCTCATGACCGCAAGCCAGACCCGCGCGCGCGTCGCGTCGCATGCCGAGCGCATCGAGGCCCTGATCGCGCGCATGACCATCGTCGAGAAGGCGGGTCAGCTGAACCTGGTCGGCGATCCGTTCCGGTTCCGGCCCCAGAACGTCAACCCGCTGGACGGCCAGGGTGATCCGGCGCGGGTCACGGGGCTGATCCGCGAGGGCAAGGTCGGCAATCTGTTCAACGGCATCGGCGCCGAGGCTGGTCGCCGCATCCAGACCATCGCGGTGGAACAGACACGTCTGGGTATCCCCCTGCTATTCGCCGCCGACATCATCCATGGGCTGAAGACGGTCTTCCCGGTGCCCCTGGCCGAGGCGGCGGCTTTCGATCCGGACCTGGCCTACCGGACCGCCCGCGCGGCGGCTCTGGAGGGCGCGGCGTCGGGCGTGCACCAGACCTATGCCCCGATGGTCGACGTGGCCCGCGACCAGCGCTGGGGCCGGGTGGTCGAGGGCGCCGGCGAGGACGTCTGGCTGAACGAGGTCCTGGCCGCCGCTCGCACGCGCGGCTTCCAGGGCGAGCGGGGCCTGGCCGATCGCGACGCGCTCCTGGCCACGCCCAAGCACTTCGCCGCCTATTCCGCCGCCGAGGGCGGCATGGACTACAACACCACCGACATGTCGGATGCGACGCTGCGCGGCGTCTATCTGCCGCCGTTCCAGGCGGCGTTCGATGCCGGGGCCCTGTCGGTCATGAGCGGGTTCAACGACTTGAATGGCGTACCGGCGTCGGGCAGCCGTTACCTGCTGACCCAGATCCTTCGCGAGGAATGGGGCTTCGAGGGCTTTGTGGTGTCCGACTACACCTCCGAGCAGGAGCTGATCGCCCACGGCTTCGCCGAGGACGGGCGCGACGCGGCCCGCATCGCCCTGATGGCCGGCATCGACATGTCGATGGTCTCAGGCCTTTTCCTGGAGCACATTCCCGACCTTGTCGAAAAGGGCGACGTGCCGATGGCGCGGGTCGATGAGGCGGTACGGCGCGTGCTGACCACCAAGGCGGCGCTGGGCCTGTTCGACGACCCCTATCGCGGCTGCGACCCTGAGCGAGAGCGTATCGTCGTGGGATCCCAGGCGCACCGCGACCTGGCCCGCGAGGCCGGGGTCAAGTCCATCGTCCTGCTGAAGAATGAAGGCGGTGTCCTGCCGCTGAAGACCGCGGGGCAGAGGATCGCCCTGATCGGGCCGTTCGCCGACGATATCGACAATATCTTCGGGCCCTGGACGATCTGGGGCGACCTCAGTCGCCGGGTCTCTCTGGAAGCCGGCTTCCGCGCCGCCATGGCCGATCCCTCCCTGCTGACGGTGGCGCGCGGCTCGGACGTGGAAGCCTCGCTCGACGGCGGTATCGAGCTGGCGTTGGCCGCCGCGCGCGAGGCCGACGTGGTGGTGCTGGCACTGGGCGAGAGCACGCGCATGTCCGGCGAGGCTCAGTCCCGGACGGAGATCGATGTGCCCGCGCCGCAGCGGGCGCTGGCCGAGGCCGTCGCCGCGCTCGGCAAGCCAACGGTGGTGCTTCTGAGGAACGGCCGGGCGCTCGAGTTGTCGGGCGCGGTCAAGGACGCCGAGGCCATCGTGGTCACCTGGTTCCTGGGTGGCGAAATGGGTCACGCCGTCGCCGACGTGGTGTTCGGCCAGGCCTCTCCGTCGGGCCGCCTTCCAATCAGCTTCCCGCATCGCTCGGGTCAGCAGCCCTACAGCTATGACCACAAGACCACGGGACGCCCCGCCGACAACAGCCTGGCCACTCAGGAATACGTCGCCCGTTATCGCGAGACGACGAACACCGCCCTGTTCCCCTTCGGGCACGGACTCACCTATGGCGACGTCCGGTATGGTCTGGTGACACCCGCCGAGGCGACGATGGCCTGGGGCGGCGAGGTCGAGCTGTCGGTGGAGGTGACGAACGCCGGAGATCGTACGGTCGAGGAGACGGTTCAGCTCTATATCCGCGACCGCGTGGCCAGCCTGACCCAGCCCGGACGGCGTCTGCGCGATGTGCGAAAAGTCGTCCTCGAGCCCGGACAGACCCGAGCCGTTCGGTTGACCCTGACGCGGTCGCAGCTGGAGTTCATCGGCGCCGAAGGGCGTCCGACCGTGGAGCCAGGACTGTTCGACGTCTGGCTGTCGAGCTCGGCCCAGACGGGCGAACCCGCGACGCTGAGACTCCGCGCCGCTTGAACACGGCGCGCCGACGGGCGATGACGAAGCGATGTTCTCCCGCCTGTTCAACAAGCCCGGCCCCCGCCGAGGAGCCGCGCGGACGCCGCCGGACTGCGTCGTCTGGGCGGTCGGCGACATCCACGGACGCGCGGATCTGTCCGGTCCGCTGATCGCGGCGATCCGGGCGGACCTCGCGGCCCGCCCGTTTGACCGGCGAGTACTCGTTTTTCTCGGCGACTATGTCGATCGCGGGCCCGACAGTCGGGGCGTGCTGGATCAGGTGATCGAGGTCGCCGCCGATCCGGCGCTGGAAGTCCATTGTCTGCTTGGCAATCACGAGGACCGGATGGAGGCCTTCCTCCAGGACCCGATGATCGGTCCGGGCTGGTGCGATTATGGCGGGCGGGAGTGTCTGATGAGCTATGGGGTCGTTCCGCCCGCCATGCGGGGCGATTCTTCGGCCTGGGCCGAGGCGTCGGCGAGCCTGCGCGAGGCCCTGCCGGAGAGCCATCTGCGCCTGCTGCGCGGCGAGACCTATAGCGTCACGGTGGGGGACTACTTCTTCGCCCATGCCGGGGCCCGTCCAGGGGTCGCGCTGGAGGCCCAGTCTCCCCAGGATCTGATGTGGGTGCGGCAGGAGTTTCTCGATCACCCAGCATCGTTCGCGAAGGTCGTGGTTCACGGTCACACGCCGGCCGACGACATTTATTCCGACACGCGTCGTATCGGAATCGACACCGGGGCCTATGCCACCAACGTGCTGTCGGCCGTGCGGCTTGAAGGCGAGACGCGTGGGCTGCTTCAGGCGACGGGACGCGGGGAGCGGGTTTCGCTGACGTCGCGGCCCCTGCCGATCTGACCGGCTCGTCGGGCGCGCAGGGCCGAGACGACGTCCTTCGCGATCAACCCCGACAGGCTCCAGGGTTCGATCAGATATCGGCGCGCGAGGCGCCGCGGATCGTGCACGAGGCGAAACAGCCACTCGATGCCCATCCGGCCCATCCAGCGCGGCGCCTTAGCCTGGGCCCCGGCCTCATAGTCGAAGGCGGCGCCAACCGAGAAGATCACGCAGTTCGGCAGGGCCTCGAGGTTGTTCAGGATCCACAACTCCTGACGCGGCATGCCCATGCCGACGAACAGGATGTGCGGGGCGAAGGCGCGGACCTGCTGGACGACGGCAGCGCTCTCCGCCGAGCCGGGGGTAGCGTCGAAGTAGCCGTCCCGCACCCCGATGTCCGCCCTGGGGTTCAGCTGCTTGAGCTTCATCCGCGCCGTCTCCACCACCTCCGGCGCGCCGCCCACGTACATCACCCGCCAGCCGTTGCGGTTCGCCAGGCTCCAGAAGTGATCGCGCCAGTCAAGATAGGTGCAACGGTGAAACGCTCGTCCATGCAGCCCCAGAACCTTGGCGAAATGGATCAAGGGCGTGGAATCCACTTCTACCAGGTCGGCGCGGTCGAAGAAGGCCTGGAGTTCGGGGTGCTTCTGCAGCAGGGCCAGGGAGTTCAGGTTGTGATTGGCGACGACGGCCTTCCGGCCTTCGGCGATCCAGGTCTCGACGTGGTGCAGGACCTCCTCCGGCCGCACCAGATCAACGGTCTGGCCCAGCAGACGCACCCGCTCGCGCTCGCGCCGTGCCTTGCGGAACGGGCGGCGCGATCCGGTGCGACGGTCGTCCGCGAAGACGGCGTCGGTGAGGGCGTGAGCGGCATCGGCCATGCCGCACCTTGCCCCGACCGCTCTCAAGGTCCGGTAATCGAACAGGCTTAACGCGCGCCCCCGTCCCGTCATTTGATGGGTTGCGAAGCCGTGCCGCTGGGCTATGGCTTCACGCGCTGTTCGCGAGGGAAAGGGCTTTCATGCGCGTCACCATGATCGGCACGGGCTATGTCGGCCTCGTTTCCGGAGCCTGTTTCGCCGACTTCGGCCACGAAGTGGTCTGCGTCGACAAGGACCCGTCCAAGATCGAGCGCTTGGAGCGCGGCGAGATCCCCATCTTCGAGCCCGGCCTCGACGAACTGGTGTCCAAGAACGTCAAGGCGGGCCGGTTGTCGTTCGCCGTCGACGGAGCCGAGGCGATCCGGAACGCCGAGGTGGTGTTCATCGCTGTGGGCACACCGACGCGCCGGGGCGACGGGCATGCCGATCTGTCCTACGTCTACGCCGCCGCAGAGGAGATCGCCGGGCTGATCGACGGCTTCACAGTCATCGTGACCAAGTCGACGGTGCCGGTCGGCACGGGCGACGAGGTAGATGCCATCATCCGCCGGACCAATCCGGACGCCGAGTTCGCGGTCGTGTCCAATCCCGAGTTCCTGCGCGAAGGCGCCGCCATCGAGGACTTCAAGCGTCCGGACCGGGTCGTGATCGGAGTCGAGGACGAACGCGCCAAGGCGGCGATGGCCGAGCTTTACCGCCCGCTGAGCCTGAACGAATTCCCGGTGGTTTATACGACCCGGCGGACGTCGGAGCTCATCAAATACGCCGGCAACGGCTTTCTGGCGATGAAGATCACCTTCATCAACGAGATCGCCGATCTTTGCGAAAAGGTCGGGGCCGATGTTCAGCAGGTGGCCCGGGGCATCGGTCTGGACGGCCGGATCGGCGGCAAGTTCCTCAATCCCGGGCCGGGCTACGGCGGCTCATGCTTTCCCAAGGACACCCTGGCCCTGGTGCGAACCGCGCAGCAGCACCAGTCGCCTGTCCGCCTGATCGAGACGACCGTCGAGGTCAACGACGCGCGCAAGCAGCGCATGGCCGAGAAGATCCGCGAGGCCATGGGCGGCGAGATGGCTGGCAAGACCGTTGCCATTCTCGGCCTCACCTTCAAGCCCAACACCGATGACATGAGGGACAGCCCCAGCCTGACCATCATTCCCGCGCTCCAGGCCATGGGGGCGCGGGTGAAAGCCTTCGACCCGGAGGGCATGGCCGAGGCACGGCACCTGCTGGCGGACGTTGACTTCGCCGACGGTCCCTATCGGGCGGCCGAAGGGGCCGACTGCCTGGTGATCCTGACCGAGTGGGATCAGTTCCGGGCGCTGGATCTGGCGCGGCTCAAAGGCCTGATGGCGCGCGCGCTGATGGTCGATCTGCGCAACGTCTATCGCCCGCAGGAGGCCCGCGCCGACGGCTTCGACTACGTGGGCGTCGGCAAGCCCTGAGCGCTAGTCATACCGCCGACGGCGGCGCTGTCGCCGGGCGACGTCGCTCCAGCCACCAAAGGGTCGCGAGCGTCAGCAGCAGGGCCAAGAACCAGGGCAGGGGAGAGCCCGAGCGGCGGACCGAATCCGCCGCGCTTTGACCTCCGGGTACCGTCTCAAGGTCCAGCATCGCCTGGCGGGTCTCCTCGGCGATCAGCGAGGGCGTCGCGTCGGCGGGATGGACATAGATGACCCCCCGTTCCGTCTCCGAAGCCATGACCGCATGCCAGCCGGCTCGCTGTGGCCAGAACCCCGCACAGCGCTCAGGCCCCGCTCGGACGTCGATCACAAGGCGCGTGCGAGAGCCGTCAGGACCAAGCACGACATCCCCGGCCTCGACCCCGCATAGGCCGGCCCGTTCTCCGGCGCGCGCGAGGGCCTGGAGATGGACGCGCGGCTTTCCTTCCGGGCGGGCGAGGGCGGAGATCATCCGGCTCCACATGGCACCGTATCGATCCTCTTGGCTCGTCAGGATCAGGGCGTAGCTGTTCGCGACGACCCAGACGCCGACGCGACCCTCGCCATAGAGGGCCCATGTCGCCAGTGGATTTCCGTCGGCGTCCGCGATGAGGACAGTGGCTTGTGAACCGGTTGGTACGAAGTCACGACGGCTGAGCTCGGGCGTCGTATCGACCGGTTCGTTGGAAGGCCCTCCCTCCGCGTCCGGGGCGTCGTCGTCGTCCATCGTCAGAGGCCGCAGCGTCTCTCCGCCCGTCAACGACGCGCCCAAGGAGGCCCAGTCCCGGCGCGTCGCATCCGCTAGGGGGCCCGTCGGCCGTAACAGGAGGCCCATGCCGCTGGCCACGGCGGACCGGACGGCCGCACGTTCGCCGGCGCCCAGCATGTCCCACCGGCGCTCGTCGATCACCAACAGGTCCGTTTCCGACAAGGCGGCGGAAGAGAGGGGCGTGGGCCGGGCGGTCAGATCGACGCCAGCGCCGAGCGCCAGCCGCACCGACAGGTCGATGCCGGCGCCCTCTGCCCAGCGTCGCAGGAAGCGTGGCTCTGGTCCTGGCGCGCCCGCCATGACGATCACCCGGGGCGGCGGCGCGTCGCGGGCCTCAAGCGGGATGTCGATGCGCTCGACCGGCCGACCCTGAGCGTCTTTCAGGCGCAGTTCGAAGAGGGCCAGGCCCGATGCGCGCGCGGCACCCCTGAGAGCGAAGGCTGAGCCTGAAGTGACCGAGGCCCGGTCGATCACGGCGCCCGAGGGATCGGCGAGCTCCACGGTGCCCGCCGCCAGGGCGCCGACGGCACCGCTGACAGCGAAGGGCGCGCCTGGGGTCGTGGACGCGGGCGCGACGAGGCGGGTCAGACCGATGGGCGGCGCGGGAGGCTCGAAGGCGACGGCCCGGTCCACGGCCGGGCGGTCCCGCGCCGTCAGGCCGGCGCCCCGCACCTCGATGTCTCGCACCTCCGGGTGGCGGCGGAGCGCCGTTGCCAGATCCGGGAAGCGCTCTGCCGAGCTTGCAGAGGCCTCGGGCAGGGCGACGATCACATCGCCGGTCCGGGTCTCGTCCACGGCGGAGGCGCCCGCGGTCAGAACCACCAGGCGGCCACTGCGAACGCCCACGTCCGGCGGATCGAGCGTCAGGTAGAGCAGCGCGGCGACGAGCAGGTTCAATCCAACGAGGGTCGGAAATCGCCACGAAGGTCCTGTTTCGCCCGCCGGGGCGGCGCGTCGCCAGAGCGCGAGGCGAACCAGGGCGACCGCCGTCCCTGCCCCGATCAGCAGCATGAGCCAAAGCTCGGGAGGCGCGCTCATCGCAGCGCATCCAGATAACGGCGGCCCCGTGTCGGCGGGACGGGGCGGCGATCCACGGCGGTCGACGGAGGCGCGATGGCGCTCCACAGCAAGGCCCGAAGGCGGCGGCGACAGTCGGCGCAACGCGGCTCGGCCCGCACCGTGTCTATGGCGGCCCGCAGCGCCAGGGGGTCGGCAATGCGCCCGGCGTTCTGGCGCACCCAGGCATCGAGGGCGCCCAGATCAGCCGCCCCCCGGCGGCCGGGACGGTCCTCCAGCGCGCGCCAGGCGGCGACGGCGGGGCTCTCGGGGCCGCGCTCCGGGGCGGGCGCGAGCGCGCTGGCGACGATGTCGTCACGATCGCCGGTCAGGCGGCGCGACATGTCCACCGGCGGCAGGTCCGAACCGACCCGGCGCAGGAAGATGCGCGTCGCCTGTTGCGCCTCCTTCAGCAGATCGAGCGCCCGATAGGCGTGGGGCAGGGCCTCGGCGGGTTCGCCCTGACGCAGCGCGCGCTCCGAGGCCCACATGGCGTCCAGCGCCTGGGACAGGGTCGAGCGGGTGCCGGGATCGAACAGGGTGGCGGCGTCGCCCGTGTCGTGGGCGTGGCCGAACTCGTTCAGCACATCCACCGCCGAGCCGAAGAAGCCGCCGCCCTCCGGCACCGGGCCGTGATCATGGCCGTCGTCATAGCTGTGGCCGTCTTCCAGCGGAGGGCGCTGCGGGGTTCGGGTGGGAGCCTGCGTCGTCGTCGTGGCGGGCGTGTCGTTGGTCGGCAGGGGCGGGGGCGCGGGGCGGGCAGGCGCATCATTGGTGGGCAGGGCATTGCCGACCGGTTCGTTCTCGCCCCCCATGAACTGGCCATAGCGGTTTCTCAGCGTCGCCTGGTCGCCCCCCAGGGCGTTGGACCGGGTCACGAAGGTGGAGCGATCCAGCCGGCGCTGCTCGGCGATCAGGGCTTCGGCGTCGATGATGATCTGGCGCTGGCTGCGGAAGTAGGCGGGCAGCACCGACTGGGCCATGCCGTCCAGCCCGTCGGCCAACCCCAGCGCGGACGGCCAGCGCAGGATGACGCTGGGCCCTTCGACCCGGTGGGCTCCGCCCGGCCGATTGTCGGTCACGATCAGCTGCACGATCATGTCCGAGGCGGGCTCCATGCCTTCGCGCGCCAGGTCGAAGGTGACGGCGAAGCGTCGCCGCCGCGCCTCCCCGGTCCCAGCGATGCCCCGGGTGGTTTCGGTCACCGTGACCTGCTCGCCTTCCCCCTTGGCCAGGGTGATGCGCAGGGTCCCGGAGGAGATGACGCCGTAGTCGTCCGACGCTTCGAACACGACGGTCCAGCGGGTCTGTCCAGGCGCGGTTTGCACCAACTGGCTGTCGGGCTCGACCAATCGGATGGCGGGCGCGGCGTCGGCGACCATCTCGATGCGACCCAGCCTCTGCCGTGCCAGGTTCGGGGCCTCGATGCGGTAGAGGAAGGGCTGGGTGGCAGTCCGGCTGGCGAACCAGGCCTCGCCCGCGCGCACCAGAGGCAGGGGCGTGGCTTCGGGGAAGGACAGGGCAGCCGAGGCGGGGGTGGGCGACAGGCCGACGGTCCACTCGATGCGCGATCCCTCCGGCACGCTGGCGTCCAGCGTCACCTGCTCGCGGACAGGAAGGCCGGTGTAGGCGGGGGGCACGATGCGCAGGCGTAATGAGGTCAGGACTGGCGGGCCGGCTGCTGTGGCCGGCTGCGGGTCGTGTGGCGCTGCGGCCTCGGGCGTGGCGGAAGGCCAGAACAGGATCGCGGCGCACAGGACGGCGGCCGCGCTCCAGGCCAAGGTGATGGCCCGCGACGACCAGGGTGCCCGGAGATCCAGCCGCGCGGCCTCGGCGGCGCGGGCTTCAAGGCGCTTGCGCTGCAGGGCGCGGAAACCGTCCAGGCCGCGAACGTCCGCGAACAGCAGGGCGGCGCTGTCCTCGAACGCCGCCAGCCGCGCGTCCAGCGACCGGATTAGCCAGCCCTGGTCCAACTGGCGCGCCCGCCAGACGCCGAGGCCGACCACGACGCCGACCGCGAGGAGGGTGAGGAGGGCGGCGAGGCCCCACCCGGCCAGCCGCCATCCGAGAACTCCGACGACGAGCGCCAACGGCAAGCCAAACGCGGCGGTGTCGATCAAGGCGCGCCACTGGGCCCGGCGCTGGGGCTGGATCAGCAGGGGGACGGCGGTCACGGCGCGGGTCCCCGTATCCGCCGCGTTGCCAGCCACCGCTCGGCGGTGAAGACGAGGGCGATCAACAGGGCCAACCACGGCCGCAGGTCGAGCGGCGGCTGATCGTAGGGAGTGGCCCCTGTCAGGGGCGCGTGATCGGCGGCCATGACCCGCGTCGGCTCCGGTGGCGGCGCGAGCAGACTCCAAAGGCGGTCGGGGAAGTCCGGCTCAAGCAGCTGGGGCAGGGTCTGGGGTGTCAGGGCGCGGGTCAGGGCGACGACACGGCCGCGACCCAGCCGTCCCTCGGAGGCCACCAGCGCGCCAACGTCGTCGGTCCAGACTGGTCGGTAATCCCCCTCGACCGGCAGGCGAAGGTCTCCGGCGGTCAGGATCACGGCACCGTCCCGCACGCGGTCGATTACCCCCTGCGGCGGCGTGGTGGACGACAGCCAGACGATGACGTTGGCATCGCGGGGCAGGGCGCGATCGACCGCCGCGGTCTCGATCGCGGGGTCCTGATCCGCTTGCGCCCATGCGATCGCGGCGGCGCGGAAGTACCGAACGGCGGCCTCGCCTCCGGCATCGAAGCGGACGGTCAGACGGGGCGGTTCGGCGGACTCGAATGCGGCATCGGAAACCGGCGTGGCGGTGCGCCAGCCGACTTGGCGTGACAGGATGGGGCGCTGGGCGTCGGCATTGTCCAGGATCGGAGGCAGGACCACCTCCAACGGGGCGCCGGGGGGCAGTTCGGCGTCGAGCTGACGGATCAGGCTGATCGTCGTCCCACCCGTCGCCGGGGCGGACTGTCCGACCTCGGGGAAGCCGGGGGCCAGCCAGACCAGACGCGTGCCCTCGGCCGTCTCATAGGACGAGGAATCCAGTCCGGGTGCGATGGCCACCACGGGCCGTCGGTCGTCCGCGCCCCACAACGCCGGCTGGGCCAGCATGAGGGCGAGCAGCGTCAGCAGAAGCAGCCTGGCCGCCAGCAGCCAGAGCTCGTCCAGTCGCAGGCGTCGTCGTGGCTTGGGCCGTTCCTCCAGCCAAGCCAGGGCGGCGAAGGTGATGGTTCGGGTCTCGGTCCGTCGCGCGATATGGATGACCAGCGGGATGGCCAGCGCCACAAGCGCCAGGAGACCAAGCGGAAACATGAAGGCCGGGCTCATCGCGCGCCCTCGACGCGAAACAGGGCCCGGATCGGTTCGTCGGCGGGCCGGTCGGCGAAGTGCTCGGCATGGCGCACGCCATGCGCGTCGAGGCGGTCGGACAAGGCCTCTCGGGCCTGGGCGAAGCGCCTTAGGAAGTCGTCTCTCAGCGCCGGTCCGTCGCCGACCAGGGTCGCGCCCGTCTCGGGGTCGACGAAGCGGTAGCCCTGATCGAAGGAGAAGTCGCGCTCGTCGGCGGTCAGGATCCGGAACAAGGCCACATCTCGGCCGGACATGGCCAGCCGCTCGGCCGTCTCAATGCAGGCCGAATCGAAGCCGTCCGACAGGATCAGAATGACGTCGTTGGCCCCGAAGCGCCCGGCATAGACGCCCACATCGCGGTCCCAGAGGGCGACGCCGTCTGGCTGGATGGGGGCCAGGGTCAGGAGCACCCGGTCCCTCTGCCGCACGCCGCCGCCGGGAGGGACCACCATCGGCCCCGTCGCCGTCTCGACCACGAGGCCGAAGCGATCGCCCTGGTTGACCGCGATCTCGACGAGCGCCGCCGCCAGCCGTCGCGCGGCGTCGAAGCGCGACCAGTCGGGAGTCTTGAGGTCGGCCTGGGCCATGGAGGCGCTGGCGTCCAGCACGATCCAGACGGTGACCGGGCTCTCGCGTTCGGCGTCGCGGACGAAGAAGCGGTCGGAGCGGGCGTAGAGCTTCCAGTCGATCTGGCGCAGATCGTCGCCCCGTTCATAGGCCCGGTACTGGGCGAACTCCTGCGCTCCGCCCCTGTTTCGGCTGGCGTGCTGACCGGCGCTGGCGATCACGGCCGCGCGGCGCGGCGTGATGGACAGGCGGCGCAGGCGCGTCCTCAGGTCCGGGGGAAGGTCGAGCGGGGCCACGGCCGCTTTCAGTCGCTCCCGGGCGCGGGCAGGGCGGCCAGCAGCGCGGCGACCAACTCATCGGGCGACTTGCGCTCCGCCTCGGCGGCGAAGGACAGAAGGATGCGGTGGCGCAGCACGGGGGCCGCTAGTGCGCGCACGTCGTCGCGCGTCGCGGCGAGCCGACCATGCACCAGAGCCCGTGCCTTGGCCGCCAGCATCAGGGCCTGACCTGCGCGCGGCCCGGCCCCCCAACGGACGTAGTCGTTGATCGCCTTGGGCGCCTCAGCAGAGGGCCGTGTGGCGCGCACCAGTGCGGTGATCCAGCCGAGCAGGGCATCGGAGACATGCACCTGCCGCACCCAGGCCTGCAGCTTGACGACGTCGGCACCGCTCATGACTTGCGGGACGGCACCCCCACCCGCGCCCGTGGTCTGGACCAGGATGGCGCGCTCCTCCTCGGCTGTCGGATAGCCGACGCGAATGTTCAGCAGGAAGCGGTCCAACTGGGCCTCGGGCAGGGGATAGGTCCCGGCCTGCTCGAGGGGGTTCTGGGTCGCCAGGACGAAGAAGGGCTCCTCCAGCCGATAGGTGGTGCCGGCGTAGCTGACGGTGTGCTCCTGCATGGCTTCCAGCAGGGCGGCCTGGGTCTTGGGCGGGGTGCGGTTCAGCTCGTCGGCGAGCAGCAGGTTGGTGAAGACGGGACCGGGCTGGAAGCGGAAACTGCGTCTGCCGGTGCCGTGGTCCTCTTCCATGACCTCGGTGCCCAGGATGTCGGACGGCATCAGGTCCGGCGTGAACTGGACCCGGCGAAACTCCAGAGACAGGGCCTGACCCAGGGTGCGAACCAGCAGCGTTTTGCCCAGCCCCGGCACGCCCTCGATCAGGCAGTGACCGCCCGCCAACAGGCCGACCAGAAGCTGTTCGACCACTTCGTTCTGGCCGATGACGGCCTGGCCGATGGCGGCCTTTAGGTCTGTCAGCTGGGCCAGCCTGGCCTTGATCTCGGCTTCGGTGGGGGTGGTCATGCGGCGTCCGGGGAGGCGGTGAGAGGCATCAGGCGGTCAGGGCGTAGATGACGATGTTGACGGCGAACTTGGTGTTGTCTTCAGCCAGGAAGCGCTTGTTTCGCCAGTCGTAATCCCACTCGCAGCCGTAGTCCTTGTTGGAATAGAGTACGGCGATCCGGCCATCGATGACGATGGCCTTGAGGTAGTCGTGGACCAGGTCGTCGCCCCAGCCGTTCAGCTCCATGGAGGTGTTGGGCGGGCCGTCGGGAAAGTCGAAGAAGGCCGAGTAGATCGGGTGGTCGTTGGGGATTTTGTCCAGCGCGCCTTCGCCGAACAGAGCCGCCATCTGGCGCTCGAAGGTGCGGGCGAACAGGCCGTCGATGTCGTGGTTGCAGTCGTCGGCGAAGACAAAGCCGCCGTTCTCGACATAGGTCCGGAAATTGCGGGCCTCGGCCTGGTTGAACTCCACCAGCTTGTGGCCGGCCATGTAGCAGAAGGGGGCGGTCAGCATGGCCGGGTCGGCCAAGTCCACCACCCGCTCCTCCGGATCGACGCGCAGGTTGGTGTAGTCGACCAGCGACGTCAGGACGTTGGCGGGCATGCGTTCGTCCACGTCCCAGTTGCCGGACTGATAGCGCAGCCGGGTGAACCAGAAGTCGTAGGTGGTCTGGGCGGCCGCGGCGGGCGGAAGCAGCGTCGCCGCCGCTCCGCCCGCCAGAAGGCGAAACAGGTCCGCGCGTGTCAGGGAACTCGGGGACACACGCGGTGATCCGTCAGACGGCGTCGGACAGGGAGGTGAAGGTGAAGTCCCTCAGGCGCATCGGCGGGATCATCATCGTCTGCCCCTCGCCGACCCGGACCGGGCGGCCCAGCTCGTCGATGTTGTTCAGCATGATCACGGGCGACTCGTTGAAGCGGAAGTTCTTCACCGGATACCGCATCTCGCCGTTCTCGATGTAGAAGGTGCCGTCGCGCGTCAGGCCGGTCAGCAGCACGGTCTGCGGATCGACCATGCGGATGTACCAGGTGCGGCTGACCAGAATGCCGCGCTCGGTCTCGCGCACCAGATCCGATGTCGACTTGGTGCCGCCGGTCATGATGATGTTGCCGGGACCCGCGGTCGGCGTCTTGCCCTGACGCTGCGCCCAGTAGCGGCCGTAGACCAGGTTGGCGATCTTGCCGTCCTCGACCCAGGAGATGCGCTCTCGCGGCAGCCCGTCGCCGTCCCAAGGCAGAGCGGGGACGTTCGGGTCGGCCGGGTCGGAATAGAAGTTCACGCGCGGATCATAGACCTGCTCGCCGATCTTGTTGCCGCCGCCGGCCTTGGACAGGAAGCTGCGGCCTTCGTCGGCCGGTCGGGCGGCGAAGAAGTTGAACATGAAGCTGATCAGGCCGGCCGCCGCCGCCGGCTCCAGGATCACGGTGTACTTGCCCGGTTCCAGCGACTGGGCGTCGGCTGAAGCGGCGGCCTTTCGCATGGCGATCTGGATGTCGTCGGCGGCGTTGAAGTCGCGGATGTTCTGGACGTTCTTGGCCACCCAGCCCGAGCCGCGTCCGTCTTCGGTGCGGACGGTGCAGGTGTAGTCGGCTTCCGTCGACTGCTGATAGCCGAAGTTGCCGTTGGAGTTGGCCGAGGCGATGAAGTTCTGGCTGTCCTGAAGGAACCCGGCCGCGATCAGGTTCTGGGCCTTGCAGGGCTCGATCGAGGCCCGGGCCACTTCGGCGCGTTGTTCGGGCGTGATGTCCGCTGTGGCCTGGCTGAAGGTCTCGGTGGCGCGATAGGTCTGGCGCTCGACCGCCGGCATGAACTCCGGGTTCTCGGGAGCCAGGCGGGCCAGGTCCTCAGCTCGGCGCACCACGCGTTCCAGCGCGGGGTCATCGAACTCGTTGATCGACGCCGTACCGACCCGCCGTCCAAAGGCCACCTGGACGCCCAGGTTGATGTCGGACACGACGCCCGAGGTGGAGACGTTGTTGAGGGCGAAGCGGATGTTGCCCTCGACGCTACCCGTCAATGTGGCCGTGCACTCGTCGGCCTGCGACAGGGCGATCACCTTGTCGAGGATGGCCTTGGCTTCGGCTTCGGTCATGATGCTCATGGGGTTGTCCCTCCGATCCGATCAGCCGAGCGAACGCGCGGTGTTGATGACGTTGATCCCGTCGAAACGGGTGGTCGAGGAGCCGTGGCTGACGGCCGAGACCTGTGACGGCTGACCCTTGCCGTCGAAGAAGGAGCCGAACATGCGGTAGTCGCTCTCGTCGCAGATGGCCGAGCAGGCGGCCCAGAACTCGGGCGTCCGCATCTGATAGGCGACGTCCTCCAGCGGCTCGGTGATCCGGCCGTTCTTGATCTCGTAGAACAGGGTCCCGCCGAACTGGGCGTTGTAGCGCTGCTGGTCGATCGAGAAGGAGCCGCGACCGAGGATGTAGATGCCGTTCTCGACGTTGCCGATCATGTCGGCCGCCGTCATGGGCGTGCGGCCGGGCTCCAGCGAGACGTTGGGCATCCGCTGGAACTGGACCGTCGACCAGCTGTCGGCATAGGAGCAGCCGTCCGATTCCGTCTTGCCGAGGATGTGGGCCTGATCTCGCGTGCACTGATAATCGACCAGGATGCCCCGATCGACCAGGGGCCAACGCTTGGTTTGAACGCCCTCGTCGTCGTAGCCGACGGCACCGAGGCTGCCGACCTGGGTCTTGTCGGCGAACAGGTTCACGATTTCGGAGCCGTAGCGGAACCGGTCGCGGCGCTTGTCCAGCGTCGCGAAGCTGGTGCCCGCGAAGTTGGCCTCGTAGCCCAGCACGCGGTCCAGCTCGAGCGGGTGGCCGACCGATTCATGGATGGTCAGGCCGAGGTGATTGGGATCGAGCACGAGGTCATAGCGACCCGGTTCGACCGACTTGGCGGTCAGTTTCTCGCGCGCCTGGCGGGCGGCGGCTTCGGCGTCCTCGCGCATGTCGTAGGACTTGCCGTAGCTGATGATCCCGCCCGGTCCGTTCAGCTTGTCGGCGGCGTTTCCGTCCAGATATTCGTAGCCGAGGCCCATCGGTGACGACAGGCCGTCACGGCTGCGGAACCTGCCGGTGGCGGCGTCGATCGCCGTCACCGTGAACGGTGCCCAGATGCGATGGACGTCCTGGTCGATGTAGGAGCCGTCGGTCGAGGCGAAGTACTTCTGCTCGTTGACCAGGAACAGCTGCGAGTTGACGAAGTTGGCACCCGCCGCCTGGGCGGCCGCGTTGACGCCCAGCAGCAGCTCGACCTTCTCGGCGATCGGCACTTCCATGGCATTGCGGCGGATGGGGGTACGATAGCTGACCTCGCCGAGACCCGGCGTAGGGGCCAGCTGGACAGGCTGGGTCTGGTTGACCGCATTGGCGCGGGCGATGGCGACGGCCAGACGCGCGGCCTCGGCCACGGCCTCGGGCGTCATGGTGTTGGTGGCCGAGAAACCCCAGGCCCCGTCGGCGATGACGCGCACGCCCACGCCGGTCGATTCGGTGTTGACCACGTTCTGGACGTTGGCTTCCCGCGTGATGACGAACTGGCGCAGGTAACGGCCCACGCGCACGTCGGCGTAGGAGGCCCCAGCTCCGGTCGCGGCACTGAGGCCCGCGTCGGCGAGGCGGCGCTTGACGGCGATGTCGATGGTCTCGGTCAGCTGGCTCGCCGCGATGGCCCGCCCGGCGAAGCCCGGCAGCAGCACGCCACCCGCCCCGATCCCGCAGGCCGCAAGGAATTGACGTCTATCCAAGGCTTCCTCCTCCGCCGGCGTCCGGCTGGGCGGACGCTGCTTCACGCGGCGGACGGCCCCCCGCGCGACTTGGACGGCATCATTCACCCCTGCGGAGCCGGAGGTAAACCGTCCGCATCATTACAATCTCGACAGCTTGGACCCGCCGATTGTCGCTGGCTCAGAAGATGGTGATCTCCACCCGGCGGTTCCGAGGCTCTGGCGCGTCCTCGGGGCTCGCCACCTGCGGGCGTTCTTCTCCAAAGCCCTGGATCTCGATCAGACCGACATCGACGCCCAGAGCCACCAGAGCGTCAGCGACGGTCTGCGCTCGCAGAAGAGCCAGTCGCGCGTTGAGCGCGCCTGGCCCCTGGGCGTCGGTATGGCCGACGACGAGGACCCGCCGCGGTGTCGCGCGCCGCACCCGATCGGCTGCGCGGGCTATGACTTCGCGCGCTTCCGGTGTGAGCTCGGTCGAACCCGTTTCGAAGTAGGCGTCCAGCCGGAGCGGCCCGACGGTGACCGGCGGGGGAGGCGGCGGTGGGGCAGGGGTCACAGGAGGTGGCGGGGCCGAGGGCGAGGGCGGCGCGTCAACCTCGGCTCGGTCGTCGGGTGCCGTGCGGCGTCGCAGGGAGCAGGCCTGATCTTCGGCATCGAAGTTGGGTCGGGTCTGGAAATAGACCGGCCCCTCTGATCGTCCCTCGAAGCGCGCCTCCAGAAGCGCCCGGACCTCGACCGGTTGATCGGCCAGGGCGCATCGGATGTCGTTCAGGATGAAGGGGCTGTTGGAATAATAGGCGTGCCCGGCCCCATAGAGGGCGCTGGAGACCGCTGTGGCATCCACGGTGAGATAGCCGTCCGCCTCGCGGATCCATGGGCGGTCCCGGTTCGTCTGGCCCAGGCGCGGTGACCAGTTCAGCAGACGCGAGACCCACAGCGCGGCGTCCCGATCCGATGCGTAGAGGGTGACGTTCGGTTCCAGAACATCCAGTTTGCCCGCCACCAGCCCGAAGACGTCGCGCTCGACATCGGCGGCGGCCATGATGATACGAAACTCGACATCGGGGCGTGAGCCGTCGGCCAGGTATTGTTCGGCATAGTCCTCGAGCGCTTGGGTCAGGACCCGGTTGCCCATCGAATGGGCGATGATGTTGATGCGTTCCGGGGCGACGTCGGTCAGAAGCAGATCGAGAAAGGCCAGCAGATGCTCGACCGACGCATCCGCTGACGTCTGGTCCGCATAATAGGCCCAGGGCGTCGTGGAACCGCGTGAGGGCCAGGTGAACAGGACCGGTGCCCCGGGGTCGAAACGGTCGTCTTCACGCAGATCGACGGTCAGCTGCGCCGACCGAACCAGGGCCGATTCAAACCCGACGCTGAAACCATGAACGAACAACAGGATCGAACGAGGACCGTTTGAGCTGTTCACGGCGTCGCCGAGTTCCTCGACAAAACGGTCGCGGCCCTGCGTCGTGATGCGGGTGATCATGACGTAGCGTTCCAGCAGATCGGGGTCGCTAGGCGGTTCGCCGCGAAGCACCGGGGTCTCTCCGCGCTCGCGCGCGGTTCCGTCGATGGTCAGTCGTGGAAGCCAGACGTCGGCCCGGCCCAAGAGCAGCCGCCCCGCATCGCCCGGCGCGATGGTCTCGACGTCGAGCTCCTGATCGCCGACGGCCTGCGCGTCCAACACGCGGTTTGAACCGTAGAAGACCCTGACGCAGGTGACGTCGGCCGACAGCGCCTCGCAGTCGGTCCCATAGGCTGTCGGGTGTCGCAGCGTCGTGGGAGCGCAGGCTCCGAGCGCCAGCACGGCGACGGTCGTCGTCCAGACCCAAGGCCTCATCGATCATCACCCCCAGATGTCCCGGGACAATCTGCGGGCCGAACGCCGCTACGGCAAGTCCGGGTTCGCCGAGGCCTGAGGATCCTCAACCTTGCGACCCGCGTCTGGCCGGAGCCGGAAGCACAGCACCAACGCTCCACCGAGCACGATCAGCGAGGCCGCCAAGGCGCCAAACGCCAGGGTGGCGTTGCCCTTGTCCAGCTCGGCCACGAACACCCCCAGAAGGCCCCAGGACACGGGCAGGGGATAGGCCAGAAGCCGCGTACGCCAGGTCACGAACAGGGCGAAGGCCGCGACGCCCGCAACGGCCAGCAGGGCCCAGGCGGTCGGGGCCAGCGAGGGCGGCAGGTCGCCGTTTCCGGTCGCAACGGTCAGCAGGTTCACGGGTGACGCGATCGTCAGCCATCCCGCCAGCGCGCCCAGCGGCCAGGCGACCAGCCAGCGATCCCGGTCCCACCGCGGCAGGTCGCGGATGGCAGGGGCATGGATCAGCAAGGGAATGATCAGGGCGGTCAACGCGCCGAAGATCAGCACGATGGTGGCGATTTCGGCGTCCCAGGCGGCGGCGAGGATCCACCAGCCGATGCCCAGAAAGGCCAGCACCGAGGGCCAGCCGAACCATCGGATCATGTCGCTCTCGCCGGTCTGTGGCAGCACTTGGCGCACGGCATAGGCGATCAGGCCCAGATAGATCGGCCCCCAGATGGCGAAGGCCCAGCCCACGACGCGCAGGGTCGCGTCGCTGTCGGCCGAGAACTCGGCCGGCGTCTGACCGATCCCGGCGAACTGCTGGAGCTGTCCGGCAACAACCGCAAAGGCGACCGAGGCCAGCACGATCAGGCGACGGGTCTTCTGGGCGGGGGTCGGACGGACGATCGAGGACATGGGCGCTCCGGAGCACGGCTGAAAAGCTTCAGCATTGGCGTTCACTCTACGCACGACGGGGCGGATCGTTCACCTCAATCGTCGCGACGGAACCGCACGGTCGCCCCGCGGTTCTGGGGAGGTATCGAAAGAGGAGACGTCCCATGACCGAAGACACCAAGCCCCCCGAGGAAGCGCCTCACTTCGAGACCAGCGACGTCGAAGCGAACCTGGCCATGGAGCAAGGCCTCGGGGTGGGAGCGCGCGAGCTGGCGGCCCAGCGCGACGCGGGCGGGATCGTGACGCCGGACGAAGCCGATACCGACGAGGATGAGGAGGTCGAGGTCGACCCGCTCCAACGCAACACCGCCGTCCAGGGCGACCCCTCGATCTAGGCCGCCGCGTAGATCGACCGGAACAGGGTCGCACCATCCGCCGAGCCCAGCTCGGCCTCGAAGGCGCGGTCCGGGTGGGGCATCATTCCCAGCACATTGCCGCGCGCGTTCTGAATGCCCGCGATGTCGCCGACCGAGCCGTTGGGGTTGTCGACGTAGCGGAACACGACTTGGCCCTCGCCCTCGATGCGGGCCAGGGTCTCGGCGTCGGCGAAATAGTTCCCGTCACCGTTGCCCTGGGTCATCACCACCTCGCGCTGGCCCTGATAGCCGGCGGTGAAGCGGGTCTGGCCGTTGGTGACTTCCAGCGTGATCGGCTTGCAGACGTATTTCAGCCCGGCGTTCCGCAGGAGCGCGCCCGGCAGCATCCCGGCCTCGCACAGGATCTGGAAGCCGTTGCAGATGCCGACCACGGCAACACCGTCGTCGGCGGCCTTCTTCACCGCCTGCATGACCGGCGACTGGGCCGCCATGGCCCCGCAGCGCAGATAGTCGCCGTAGGAAAAGCCGCCCGGCAGGACGATCAGATCGAGGCCCTTGGGCAGCTCGGTCTCCTGGTGCCAGACCATCTCGACCCGCTCGTGGGTGGACCGTTCGATGGCGACCTTGCAGTCGCGGTCGCAGTTGGAACCGGGGAAGACGATGACGGCGGCGCTCATGGCGCGGGCCTCTAGCAGCGTTTGCCGGAAATGTCAGGTTGGCGACGGTTGACCGAACGACGTTTCTTGGACTGTATGCCGAGGACTGTTTTCAACAGCGAGGAGGGCTCCATGGCCAGTCGGGACGGTCGGTCAGTCGCACTCGTGGGTGCAACCATCCTTCTGATCGTGGCGGCCGCCAACATCGGGTACGGCGTCTACCGGGTCATGGGCGGCCATGAGTTCGAGCTTCCCCTCATGACCGGAGCCGCCGTTTGCGCCGGCCTTGCCGCTATTCTGTTCAGCCGGGCTGGGAAGCCAAAACCCTGACGGATAGACGATTGTCCTTGTTCTCGGCGGCGGTCAGGGGCGTGCGCCCTCCGGCGTTTCGGCTCGCACGCGGGCGAGGAAGGTGGTCATGACGGCGACGCGCTCCGGGGCCATTCGCCGGGCGGCCAGGGTCTTCAGCCGAGGGGGGACAGCGGTGGCGAAGGCCTCGATTGTCCGCAGGGCGCGGTCGTAATCGTCGCCCTCGCCGGTGGCCGCCAGCAGCCGCGCGAACCGAGCGCGCCGAGGAAATCCAGAGCATCGGCGTCGTGCATGACGATGGCCTCGGGGCCTTCCGGCTCCTTGTCGTACATATGGCCCAGGATGGCGGCGCGGACGGCCGGGAATTTCTCCATCGGAAAGCCGGCGTCCCTCAGGAAAGGTTCGGCCAGTTCGACCGAGCGCACCGCGTGATCGACGCCCGGCGCGGCGAACGGCGCGATGCCGCCCCAGTCGTGCAGGAAGGCCGCGGCGAACAGGACGTCGGCGTCCACGCTCAGACCCTCAGCCTCTGCCAGCGACATGGCCAGGAGGTAGTTCCGCTCGGAGTGCCGCCAGCCCCAGCTGGGGTGGGCCAGGTTTTCCTGAGCGTGGGCGTGGACCGCGCGACGCCAGGCGCTGTCCAGTGGAATGCCCGCCGGCGTCGCCGTCGCCTCGGCGGGCGGGGGCTCCGCCTCCTGCCGGGCGGTGGCGGGCGCAGCCAAGGTCAGCGCCGCCAGAATAGCCGTCAGTCCGATCACTCTCATCGCGCCGCCCCGGTGGATGGCCTCAGCCCTTGTTCTCATAGACGCCCGTGATTGAGGCCTTGGCCAGCGTGTGGAAGTACAGATTGAAGCCGAAAACGGCCCCGGAGTTCTCCGGCGTCACGTCCAGCGTTTCCACATCCACCGCAAAGACCGTGAAGATGTAGCGGTGCGGCCCGTGACCGGCGGGCGGCGCGGCCCCGCCGAAGCCCGGTTGGCCGAAGTCGGTGCGGCCCTCGACCGCGCCCGCCGGGACCGGCCCTCCCGCCGCGATCTCTGTCACCTCGGCGGGGATGTTGGCGACCGTCCAGTGCCAGAAGCCCGACCCGGTCGGGGCGTCCGGGTCATAGCAGGTGATGGCGAAGGACTTCGTCCCCTCGGGCGCGCCCGACCACGCCAGATGCGGTGAGCGGTTGCCGTGGGCATAGACCTGCGCGTCGGGCAGGGGGCCGCCGTCTTTGAAGTCGTCTGAAATGAGGGTGAAGGTCATGGTCGTCGGTGCCTCGCGTCAGGTTTGAAGTCCAACGCGCTCGATGATGTTCGGTGTCGCCGCCGGATCCGACAGGGTCGAAAGCAGCATGCCGGGCCAGACGAACACGGCGAAAGCGGCGAGCGCCACGCTGAAAACCAAGAGCCAAAGCAGGACCGGGGCCAGACCTCGGGTTGATTTTGGAGCGGGCGGCGTATGGGGAAGCGGCTGCGCGCTCTCGCCGTCCGGATCGGCGACCTGGATGTCCTTTCGCTTCAGGCGGGGCGACATCTGGGCCGCCAGGGCCGTGTCCTCCGGAAAGTCCGCGAACTGGGCTTCGAGTTCCGCCCGGGTGAAGGGCGTCTGCGAGACGGTTTCCGATGGCGAGAGCGGACCGAGACCACGCAGATCAAGGTATTGCGCCGTCGCATCGGCCTCGCTGGAGGCGTAAAAAATCTGCCGCAGCAGGCCCTCAGTGAAGCGGCGATGCCGTTCGTTCTCTGCCCGGCTCGCCCGGCGGAACGTCAGCCCGTCTTGATACTCCCACATCTCGTAGCGCAGGCGTATCTTCATGGGTCATCCCAGTTCGATGCGGTAGCTCTCAATCACCGTGTTGGCGAGCAGGGTCTCGCACATCTTCTTGGCCTCGGCGGCGGGGTCCTCGGCACCGTCCAGGTCGAACTCGATCAGCTTTCCGACGCGGGCGTTGGACACCCCGGCCCAGCCCAGGCCCTGCAGCGCCCCCTCGACGGCCTTGCCCTGCACGTCCAGCACGCCGGGCTTGAGGAAGACGTGAACCTTGACCTTGGCCATCAGTGCAGTCCCCCCTGAATCACGGTCGGCATGTCCTTCATGATGCCCAGGCGACGCGCCACCTCGGCGTAGCTCTCGATGACGTTGCCCAGGTCGCGGCGGAAGCGGTCCTTGTCCAGCTTCTCGCCGGTGGATGAATCCCACAGACGGCAGCTGTCCGGGCTGATCTCGTCGGCCAGGATGATGCGGGCGAAGTCGTTTTCCCAGACCCGGCCGAACTCGATCTTGAAGTCCACCAGAGTGATGCCGACCGCGCCGAACATGCCCGACAGATAGTCGTTGACCCGCAGGGTCATGGCCAGGATGTCGTCGATCTCCTGGGTCGAGGCCCAGTTGAAGGCCGTGATGTGCTCCTCGGTGACCATCGGGTCGTTGAGCTCGTCCTTCTTGTAGTAGAACTCGATGATCGAGCGGGGCAGCGGCGTGCCCTCCTCGATGCCGAGGCGCTGGCTCAGAGAGCCGGCGACGATGTTGCGGCAGACGACTTCGAGCGGGATGATCTCGACCTCGCGGATCAGCTGCTCGCGCAGGTTCAACCGCTTGATGAAGTGGTTGGTCACCCCGATGCCGTTCAGGCGCATCATGATGAACTCGCTGATCTTGTTGTTCAGCACGCCCTTGCCTTCCAGCGTCGCCCGCTTCTGGGCGTTGAAGGCGGTGGCGTCGTCCTTGAAGTACTGGATCAGAGTGCCGGGCTCGGGGCCTTCGTAGAGGATCTTGGCCTTGCCCTCGTAGATCTTCTTGCGCTTGACGTTCATCATTGCGGTCCTTGACCGGGCGGCTTGGGCGTCGCCGAAAACGACAATCGCGCGGCCAGAGGGTTCGTCTGGGCGGCGCGATCCGGTCTCGAGCTGAGCGGGGGATGTTTCACGCTCGCCATAGCCGAAATCACCCTGCGACACAAACGCCGGGCCCGGCGACGAATTGGCCGCAACCCTTCGGCCACACCGGGCTTGATCCGTGCACGACCGTCCGTCTGCGCGCCGTTATCCATTGCCTTGCAGGTGACGCCGGATATAGACCACGGCCGCCGACCCGCTCGCGGTCGGCTCAAGGAGCCACGAGCACGCATGACGACCTTCGACGATCGGGAAAAGGGCTTCGAGTCCAGATACGCCCTCGATCAGGAACAGGAGTTCAAGGCCATGGCCCGCCGCAACAAGCTGCTGGGCCTCTGGGCCGCCGAGAAGATGGGCCTGTCGCCTGAGTCCGCCGAGGACTACGCCAAGGCGGTGGTGCGCGCCGACTTCGAACAGCCGGGCGAGGAAGATGTGTTCCGCAAGCTAGACCAGGACTTCAAGGGCTCGGGCCTGAGCATCTCCGAGGGCGAGATTCGCTCCAAAATGGATGAGTTCGCCTCGGTCGCCCGCGATCAGATCCGCGCCGGCGAATAAGTTCAGCTTTTCTCATGAAATATGACGGCCGGCGGATCGCTCCGCCGGCCGTTTTGCATGCGGCGGGCCGCGCACGAAAAAGGGCCGCAGGGGGGAATCTGCGGCCCTTCCTCGATCGGGGGCTTGGGGGGAAGCCTCACCCGATGTCGTTTGCGTTTCGCGCTATCCTACAATGCAGCGCGCGACGATTGGTTCACTGACGTGATCAGCCCGGCATAACGACGGTGTCGATGGCGTGGATCACGCCATTCGTCGCCGCGACGTCAGCCTGGACCACGCGCGAGGTGTTGCCCGCGGCGTCGGTCAGGGTGATCGAACCGTCGGCCTCGGCACGCGCCGTCAGGGTGCCGCCCTGAACGGTGGTCAGAGTGGCCGAACCGCCGCCGGCCGTGATCTGCTCGGCCAGGGCGGCCGCGCTGACGTTACCGGAGACCACGTGGTAGGTGAGGATGCCGGTCAGGTCCGCCTTGCCGGCAGGGGCCATCAGGCTTTCACGCGTGGCGGCCGGGATCTTTTCGAAAGCGGCGTTGGTCGGGGCGAAGACCGTGAAGGGGCCGGCGCCGTTCAGCGTCTCGACCAGTTCGGCGGCCTGGACGGCGCTGACCAGGGTGGTGAAGTCCGGGTTGCCCTGAGCGACGGTCACGACCGTGCCCGTGGCGGCGGGCGCTTCGGCCGCAGTGTCGGTGGCCATGGCGTCGGCGGCCGGCGCTTCGGTTTCAGCGCCAGAGTTGCAGGCGGCGAGGCCCAGAAGGGCAACGGCGGACACGGCCGCGAACGTGCGGGTGCGAATGTTGATCATCGTGATTTCCTGACTTTGAAGGCCCCCCTTTAGTCGGGACCAGCATCAACAACGCACGAACTCGTGATCGGGATGCCTGCAAAAGGCTTGCTGCGTCACGCCGCCGCAAGCGTCGCAGGTCGCGTCAACCGCCGAACACGCGTCGGAACACCGTATCCACGTGCTTGGTGTGGTAGCCGAGGTCGAATAGGGCCTCGAGCTCGGCGTCCGGGACGACGACGTCCGGGTCGGCCTTCAGGAAATCCAGAAAGTTTCCTTCGCCACGCCAGACCTTCATGGCGTTGCGCTGGACCGCCGCATAGCCGTCCTCGCGCGACACGCCGGCCTGGGTCAGGGCCAGAAGCACGCGCTGGGAATGGACCAGACCGCCAAGGCGGTCGAGGTTCTTCGCCATGTTCTCGGGATAGACGACCAGGCGTTCGATCACCATCGCCAGACGGTGCAGGGCGAAGTCCAGGTGGATGGTCGCGTCCGGGCCGATGCCGCGCTCCACCGAGGAGTGGCTGATGTCGCGCTCGTGCCAGAGGGCGACGTTTTCCATGGCGGGCGTCACCGCCGAGCGGACCAGGCGGGCCAGGCCGGTCAGGTTCTCGGTCAGGATCGGATTGCGCTTGTGCGGCATGGCCGAGGAGCCCTTCTGGCCGGGATCGAACGGCTCTTCGGCCTCCAGCACTTCGGTGCGTTGGAGATGGCGGATTTCGACAGCGAGGCGCTCCACAGAGGAGGCGACGACGCCGAGCGCGGCGAAGAAGGCGGCGTGGCGGTCGCGCGGAATGACCTGGGTCGAAACCGGCTCGACGGCGAGGCCCATCTTTTCGGCGACGTATTCCTCCACGGCAGGATCGACGTTGGCGAAGGTCCCCACAGCGCCGGAGATGGCGCAGGTGGCGATTTCCTCCCGCGCCGTCAGTAGGCGGCGGCGGGCGCGCTGGAACTCGGCGTGGTAGCCGGCGAGCTTGAGGCCGAAAGTCACGGGCTCGGCGTGGATGCCGTGGCTGCGGCCGACGCAAGGCGTGTACTTGTGTTCCTTCGCCCGCGTCTCGAGCGCGGCCAGCACCCGGTCGACGCCCGTGATCAGCAGGTCAGACGCGCGGGCCAACTGGACCGCGAAACAGGTGTCGAGCACGTCGGATGATGTCATGCCCTGATGCAGGAAGCGGGCTTCCTCGCCGACGGTCTCGGAGACGTGGGTCAGGAAGGCGATGACATCGTGCTTTGTCGTGCGCTCGATCTCGTCGATGCGGTCGGCGTCCCAAACGGCGTCCTTGCCCTTGGCCCAGATGGCGTCAGCGGCTTCCCGAGGGATGACGCCCAGCTCGGCCATCTTGGTCGCGGCGTGCGCTTCGATCTCGAACCAGATCCTGTACTTGGTCTCGGGCGACCAAAGGGCGACGGCGTCGGGGCGGGCATAGCGGCTGATCATGGGGCGGGGTAAAGGCGGTGCGGCCCACTGATGTCAAGGAAACGCCGGGCAGGGAGACGCCAAACCATGGAACTGATCGTCGGCAACATCGCCTTCTCGACCTGGTCGCTGAGGCCCTGGCTGGTGCTGAAGCGGTGCGGGGCGGCGTTCACGCTGACCGAGATTCCGCTCTACGGCGAGGGCTGGAAGGCGCGGCTGGCCGAGGTGTCGCCGTCGGGAAAGGTGCCACTGCTCAAGGTCGACGGCGAAACGATCTGGGATTCCCTGGCGATTTCAGTCTGGGCGGCGGAGCGGTATCCGCAGGCGAGGCTCTGGCCGGCCGATCCGGCCGCGCGGTGGTTGGCGCGGTCCGTGGTGTGCGAGATGCATTCGGGGTTCGGCGCGCTTCGGACCGAATGCGGCATGGGGCCCGATGCCCAGGGCGTGATCCATACGATGATCGGCGAGGATCGCGCCGAGCCACCGACCAGCGAGGCGGTGGCCGCCGATGTACGTCGGCTGGTGGAGATCATGAGGGCGATGCGGGCCCGGTTTGGGGCGGGCGGGCCCTATCTGTTGGGAGAATGGTCGATGGCGGACGCGTTTCTGACGCCGGTGGCCTGCCGGTTTCGGCACTACCGGATCGATCTGGCGGCGCATGCCGATGACGGGTCGGCGGCGGCCTATGTGGCGGAACTGCTGCGACAGCCGGATTTTCTGGAGTGGACGGAACTGGCGAAGCGCGGACCTCATTAGGACGGCGAACGCGCCGTTAAGGGCGATGGCGAACCCGGGCTTAAGGGATCGCCATTATTTCTGAGGGCGATTTCGGGAAGCCGCCATGTCCGCCGATCGCACGCCAGACCCTGTCCGAGCCCGCCCCAGCCTGATGAGCTATGGGCTGTTCATCCTGGTCGGCTGCTGCTTGTGCGCCTCTCTGGTTGGCAGCCTGCTCTAGCGGGCACCGGCCGCCGCGGTTGAGGCCAGCTGCGTCTCGGGAACCGTTTCAGACTGCGGCGGCGCGACATAGTCCAGACTGATGGGGATGTGGCGCTGGCCCGCGACGATGGCGTCCAGTGTGTTCAGCGGACGACCCGCCAGCCGCTGATAGATCCAGTAGGCCGCCACGACTTTCTCGACGTATTCACGGGCCTGGGGGACGTCGATGGTCTCGATCAGCAGCAGGGGATCAGGGTCCGGGCCGAGGCGACGCAGGGCCTCGATCATCGGACGGGGTCCGGCGTTGTAACTGGAGACGGCGCGCAGCAGATCGCCCTGGAACTCCGGCCGGGCCAGCATGCGGTTCACATATTCCTGGCCCAGCCGGACATTGGTCGCGGGCTGGAACAGGCGGCGCGGATCAGAGACAAAGCCCCGGTCGCCGGTCATCTCGGCAGCGGTCGTGGGCATGACCTGCATCATGCCGTAGGCGCCGACCGGCGAGCGGGCCTGGGCGTTGAAGCCGCTTTCCTTCCTGGCGATGGCGTAGACCAGCGATCGTTCCAGCGTCCAGCCGCCTTCAGGCGCGATCTCGGGCTGGGGATAGTCGGCCGCGTCGATGCGGGCCGCGTCGTTCGCCGCCGCGCCGCCCAGGCGGGGCCCAAGCACGCGCGCCAGACCGGTCCAGAGGCGGCGCGTGGCGTCTCCGGCCGTGCGCAGGCCATTCCTGAGTTCATCGCGCGCGTCGCCGCGCCGACCGACCTCAAACAGGGCGACGGCGCGCCGGGCGCGGGGTTCGTCACGCAGGAAGTCGTCCATCTCGCGCTGGTTCACGCCCGCCGGCTCGTCGTTCAGCGAGGCGGTTTGGAGCGCGCCGTACGGCGTCGGGCCTGCGTTCAGAATGACAGGCTCTTCGCCGAGCTGACGCAGGGCGATCTGGCCGTAGAAGGTCGCGGGCCAACGGGCGGCGAGACGCAGGAACTCGGAGATGCGGTCCTGGCGGCCGGTCTGTCCCGCGGCGCGGGCGGTCCAGTAGGCGGCACCGGCGCGGGTCCACGGGTCCTCGGTCGGATCGACCGCGACGCGCTCGAAGGCCGCAAAGGCGCGCGAATGGTCGCCGGTGCGCCAGGCGGCCAGGCCGACCGTCCACCAGTCGCCGATCTCTTCGCCCAGGAGAAGGGCCGCGCTGAGGTCGTCGCGATTGAGCGCGACGCGCGCGGCTCGGGCAGGGTCGGCTTCGGAGTTGCCGCCTCCGGCCGCGACCGCGTCCCAGGTGCGGGTCACGAAGACGCCGGCGGGTCGACGGGGCTCCGGCGCGCCGTCGGGGCGGCGGCGTATAGCCAGGGCGTGCACCCTTTGGGCGCTGGGCAGGTCGGCGTAGTCGTCGAGCCAGGCCGACAGCTCCTCGAAGGTGGCGGTGTAGGCGGGGTGGAACAGGCGCTCGAACTCGACCTGACCCAGCAGGACGCGGTCATTGGCCTGGCGCGCGGCGTCGCGGGCGGTGTCCAGGTCGCCCCGCCGCAGGGCGTCGAAGGCGGTGGTGTAGCTGAGCCGGTCGGCGTGCGACAGGGCGTTCGGCGTGATCCGCAGGGTGTCCTGCTGTTCGTCGAGGCCAGCTGCCATATAGGGTTCGGGCGCAGCCGACGCGGGCAGGGCGAACGCCGAAAAGGCCAGGGCCAGCATCGGCGCCGCGATGGCGATCGTCGGCGCGACCAGCGCGCGTCGGCGGAAATCGATCAAGGCGGCGGCCCCCCGTGCTGCGCCTCGCGGTCCCGATCCGGGATCGCTGCGCGGTCTGCGTTCGGTCGTCAAGCAGCGATCATGCCGAAATCCGACTGAGTCCTCAATCGGTTCGCGGCGCGATCACCGGGTCTTGTGATCGGTCCGGCAGGCGCCGATTTTGTGGCCGAACCGCAAAGGAGCCTCGTGATGAAGACCCGCCGTCTGGGATTGAACGGTCCCGAAGTCTCCGCCCTCGGCCTCGGTTGCATGGGCATGAGCGCCTTCTACGGCGCGCCATCCGACGAGGCGACGGCGACTTCGGTCCTGCACCGCGCGCTCGATCTGGGGGTGACCCTGTTCGACACCGCCGAGATGTATGGCCCGCATACCAATGAGGAACTGCTGGGCCGCGTCCTGGGCAAGGAGCGGAACCGCGTGTTTCTCGCGACCAAGTTCGGGATCGGCTACAACGCAGAGCGAACGGCCCTGACCGTAGACGGGTCGCCGGCCAACGTGCGCCGCGCGATCGAGGGCAGCCTGAGGCGGCTGAAGAGGGACCACGTCGACCTGTACTATCTGCACCGCGTCGATCCCGATACGCCCATCGAGGAGACGGTCGGTGTGATGGCCGAGCTGGTGACCGAGGGTAAGGTGCGATTCCTGGGCCTGTCCGAGGCGGCACCCGAGACGCTGAAAAAGGCCCACGCCACCCATCCGATCACGGCGCTCCAAACCGAATACTCCCTGTGGTCGCGCGAGCCCGAGGATGAACTGCTGGCCTTGTGCGAAGAGCTGGGGATCGGTTTCGTGCCCTACAGCCCACTCGGTCGTGGCTTCCTGTCCGGCGAGATCAAGTCCATCGACGACCTCGAAGAAGACGATTTCCGCCGTTCCAACCCGCGCTTCCAGGGCGAGAACTTCCAGAAGAACATCGACCTGGTTCACGCCGTGACCGGGATCGCGACGGACAAGGGCGTGACGGCGGCCCAACTGGCCCTGGCCTGGGTGCTGGCGCAAGGCGAGACCCTGGTTCCGATCCCCGGTACCCGCCGCGTCCGGACGCTGGAAGAAAACGTCGCGGCCGCCGACATCGTGCTGACGCCGGAAGACCTTTCGCGAATCGAAGCGGCCTTTCCGAAGGAGGCCGTGGTCGGGGACCGATACGCGGCTGCGGGTCGGGCGGCCTTGAATCGATGACGCTGCGTCATCTCTCCGTTCGCGAAGGCGAACGGGGAGGACCGGTCGCGTGAGCGACCAGGAGGGACGAGGCGGTAGTGGGCATGAGGGCTGGCAACTCCAGGTGACGGCGTGTCAGGCGATGATTTGCGGAGTGTGCGGTCACGGGCCCGCCTCTGGTGCCCCGGGTCAGGTCCGGGGCGCCGTCTCCGCCCAGGGGGCGGAGAGCTGGTGCGACGCAGGCATGCGTCATCGGTCTTCCGCTGTGAACGGGGTGGG